>ERZ1036449.1-NODE-1-length-676070-cov-172.843141_pt1 | contig 676070 bp, 593 predicted proteins | sample MGYA00514227_ERZ1036449 | MGnify/ENA primary metagenome ERZ1036449 (study PRJEB33795, sample SAMN09464923) | human gut metagenome | host: Homo sapiens | place: USA: Stanford, California | collected 2016-07 | study: EMG produced TPA metagenomics assembly of the...
ACTTGGTATTTTCATTACCTAAATAATAAATGAAAAAGGTTAAATTTATTATTTCTTTTCATTTATATACTATCAAACCGTTGCAAATATATATATTATATTAAAAACTCACAAGCATATTTTAAATATATTTTTTATATAGACGAAATAATATTGAAAAACTAAGATAACCCACTTGGAAATTTCACAAAAGATTGTTTATGGGGTATCCTCTCTCATATAATATTGATTTCTTATATTATATATATAGCGATTCACCTTAGAATAGGTATATGTAATATATTATTGTTTTAAAAAGCTATTGAACTGACTTGAAAAGGGCGAGAGAATATATTCAAAAACCTTATTATATGTTATAAGGTGTTTCTTTGTGTTGAAATATAGATAATTCTTCTTGGCTTATTGAAAAGTAGATTTTAGAGGAATTGGGGCGAGAAAAAAATATTTAGTGTTTCACTACTTTTCACCATTATTAATTCATGAGTGTTTTTTTACTAAAAATACCCTGTTATTTTGATTCACTATTAAGACGTAATAGTTTGTATTATAGACAATTATGTTTTTATCTGATTCTGGGATTACTATTTAAAAGGATAAGTCCCGATAGGACTGTACTCATTTTCAGGTATTTATATTTATGGAGTTTAGAAGAGATAATTTTCCTTTTTTATTAACTAAAAATCAATTTATGAAAAAAGTCCTTTTTATTTTGTTGGGCTGTTTGCTATCGTTTAATGTGATGGCACAGGTAAAGGCGATTTCGGGACTGGTAACAGATGTTACCGGGGAGCCCGTTATTGGGGCAAGTGTTGTAGAAGTGGGAACCACTAATGGAGTAATTACTGATTTAAACGGTAAGTTCTCGTTAAAGGTGGCACCTAATTCACAATTCTTGGTGAGCTATATTGGCTACAAGCAACAAACAATTAAAGTTGGCTCTGAAAGCACTTATAATATTGTGCTGAAAGAGGATGCGGAGGTTTTGGATGAAGTTGTTGTAGTCGGCTATGGTTCGCAAAAGAAGGTGAACGTTACAGGGGCTGTAGGTATGGTTAGTGCCGAGGCGTTGGAAGCGCGTCCGGTGGCAAATGCTTCACAAGCATTGCAGGGTGTTGTTCCCGGCTTGAACCTTACTGTTGGTAATAACGGTGGTGCCCTTGATGGAACGTTAAACATGAATATTCGTGGAGCCGGAACGATTGGTGATGGATCGGGTTCTTCTCCATTGGTTTTGATTGATGGCATTGAGGGTGATCTGAATACTGTCAATCCCAATGATATCGAATCTGTTTCGGTATTAAAAGATGCTGCATCGGCTTCTATTTATGGTGCAAGAGCTTCGTTCGGTGTAATTCTTGTAACAACGAAGAGTGGTAAGAGCGGTAAGACCAATGTGTCATATAGCGGTAGTGCTCGTTTCTCAGACGCTATTGGTATTCCGGACATTATGGATTCTTACACTTTTGCTCAGTACTTCAATCGTGCTTCTGCCAATAAGGGTGGCGGTGATATTTTTGCCCCTGCTGTAATGGAACGTATCAAAGCTTATCAAGAAGGAACGCTGAAAGCTACTACAGTTGATAATGGAGCAGGTATTTGGCAAAAATGGGCTAACGCGAATGGAAACACGGATTGGTTTGAAGAATTTTATGATCATTGGGCGCCATCTCAGGAACATAACCTTAGTATTAATGGTGGTACGGACAAAACTCAATACTTGATTAGTGGAAGTTTTCTGGATCAGAAAGGTTTAATGCGTCATGGATCAGATAAGTTTCAACGCTACACATTGAATGGTAAAATCACAACGGCTGTCACTGATTGGTTCAAGGTGACGTATTCTACTAAATGGACCCGTGAGGATTTTGAACGTCCTACTTACTTGACAGGAAGCTTTTTCCATAACTTAGCTCGTAAATGGCCTGTGCATCCGGCTTATGATCCTAACGGATTCCCTATGGACGAAGGTGAAGTGGAACAGATGGAAAACGGTGGAAAGCAGAATAGCCAGAAAGATTTTTATACGAATCAGTTGCAACTGGTTTTCGAGCCTATTAAAAACTGGAAAATCAATCTTGACGGTAGTGTACGTACCACTACTCAATATCAGCATTGGGAAGTATTACCTGTTTATGCCTACAATGTGGATGGAGATCCCTATTATACAGTGTGGGATATGGGATATGGTTCTTATGCGGCAGGTTCTTCTCGCGTGAATGAATATAGTTGGAAGGAAAATTATTATACCACAAATATTTATTCGGACTATTTCAAACAGTTCGATAACGGACATTATTTTAAAGTGATGGCCGGTTTTAATGCAGAGTTATATAAAACCAGAAACATCACGGCTGAGAAAAATACATTGATTACCCCGGGGGTACCTACTATTAATACGGCAACTGATGATCCGCAGGCTTATGGTGGTTATGCTGACAACTCAGTAGCCGGTTTCTTTGCGCGTGTTAACTGGAGTTATAAAGATCGTTATATGTTTGAGGCTAATGGCCGATATGATGGCTCTTCCCGCTTCGTAGGAAAAGAACGTTGGGGATTCTTCCCATCATTCTCTGCCGGTTGGAATATTGCTCGCGAGCCATTCATGGAGAGCTTTGCTGAAAAAATTAATATGGGAAGTTTAAAGTTAAGAGCTTCATGGGGTCAGTTGGGTAATACGAATACCAATGATGCGTGGTATCCATTTTATCAAACGATGCCTGTAGGGTCTAATTACGGTTGGCTAGTAAATGGCGAACGTCCTAACTATGCTACAAATCCGGGTATTGTCAGCTCTAAGAAAACTTGGGAGACAGTAGAGACTTGGGATGTCGGTTTGGATTGGTCTTTCTTCAATAACCGTTTATCCGGTTCATTCGACTATTTCGTACGTTATACTTATGATATGATCGGCCCGGCTCCCGAACTTTCAAGTTTGTTGGGAACTTCAGTTCCGAAGATTAACAACTCGGACATGAAATCGTATGGTTTTGAATTGGAGGTAAATTGGAGAGATCGGATCGGTGAAGTTTCTTATGGAGCAAAATTTGTACTTTCTGATGACCAACAGAAGATTCTGCGCTATCCGAATGACTCGTATGACGTAGGTTCGTATTATAAAGGTAGACATTTGAATGATATTTGGGGATTGACAACAATCGGTATTGCTAAATCACAGGAAGAGATGGATGCTCATTTGGCAAAAGTCGATCAATCTTCTGTAGGAACCAATTGGGGTGCCGGTGATATTATGTATGCCGATTTGGATGGTGACGGAAAAATCAGTAACGGAACCAATAAATTAGGAGATACGGGCGATTATCGTATTATCGGTAATTCGACTCCTCGTTTTAAATATGGTATTACACTGGATGCTGCTTGGAAAGGATTCGATTTCAGCATTTTTATGCAGGGGATCGGAAAACGTGACCTGTGGCTGGACGGATGTTATTTCTGGGGAGCCAACGGACAAGGAAATGAGTGGCAATCTACCGGCTTTACCGAACATTGGGATTTCTTCCGTCCGGAGGGTGACCCGTTAGGTGCTAATTTGAATTCATATTATCCGCGCGTCAACTTTAGTGGGGGCCGTAATACCAAGATTCAGACACGCTATTTACAGAATGGAGCATATTTGCGTTTGAAGAATGTCCAGTTGGGTTATACATTGCCTCGGGTATGGACAGAGAAAGCCGGAATATCTTCTGTTCGTGTATATGTTTCAGGTGATAACCTGGCAACTATAACCAGTCTTTCTAAGATTTTCGATCCGGAAGCTACCGGAAGTTTGGCCGGAACAGGATCCGGTAAGTTGTATCCTTTGCAAAGAGTGATATCTGTTGGTGTTAACGTTAATTTTTAAATTGAAGTATTATGAAGCTTAAAATAAAAAATCTGTTTGTACAAGCATGTTTTGTTGCGGGAGGGGTAATGGCGCTCACGTCCTGTAATGACTTTCTTGATAGAGAACCTCTTTCTTCTGTCACACCGGAAGTCTACTTTCAAACGGTGGATCACTTTGCCGCTTATTCCATAGCGAGGTATCAAAACTATTTTCCTTCGCATGGTGGTTATGGAGCAGGTATAGCGAATAACGATGGTGGAACGGATAATATGGTGGCCGGAGGGCGTAGTAGTCGCTATGTAAAAGGGCTTTGGAAAGTTCCTTCCAGTGATGGTAACTGGAGTTTCAGCAATATCCGTTATTGCAACTACTTCTTTGAGAATGCTGTGCCTAAATATGAAGCGGGTGAGGTTGCCGGAGCAGATGCCGATATTCGCCATTATATTGGCGAAATGCATCTGATGCGTGCTCTTGTGTACTATAATTTATTGCGTACTTACGGTGACTTTCCGATCGTAACAGAGGTTTTGCCCGATGACAAAACGGTGCTGATGGAAAAAGGTGTCCGCCAACCTCGTAATCTGGTTGCCCGCTTTATCCTGAAAGATTTGGATGATGCTGCCAATATGATGTACAGTAAGGGATTTAAAAATAATACCCGTTTGAATCGTGAGACAGCTTTGCTGATTAAATCCCGGGTGGCACTGTATGAAGCTTCTTTTGAAAGATACCACAAGGGTACAGGGCGTGTACCGGGAGATGATAACTGGCCGGGAAAGAAAGTACATTCTAATTTCTCATTGGATGTAGAAGCTGAGGTTGACTTCTTCTTGACAGAAGCCATGAAAGCAGCGGAAGAAGTTGCAGATAAAATAACTTTGACCCCTAATACAAAGGTTGAAGATCCTGCTAGTCCTTCTATTACATCCGGATGGAATCCTTATTTTGAAATGTATGCCAATGTTGATTTAAGCGGCTATGACGAAGTGTTGTTCTGGCGTCAGTATGCAAAAACCGGTAGTTTCTCTATCATGCATGGTACTCCGGCATGGATTGCGTCCGGTTCTAATCATGGCTTGTTGAAAAGCTATGTTGAAAGCTTCTTGATGCAGGATGGTCTGCCTTGGTATGCGGCCAGTAGCGCAGCACCTTATAAGGGGGATGCTACATTGGATGATGTGAAGGCCAATCGCGATAACCGTCTTCAGTTGTTTATGTTTGGTGAAAGCAATTTTGTACCAGTATATTCGACCGAGGAACCGGGCACTGTGAAAATGTTTGCTCCGCATCCTGTATCTAACCGTGAAGAGATGAGAGACCAGACAGGATATCGTATTCGTAAATATGCCAGCTTTGATATGGCACAGAATGTATGGGGAAAAGCTGAGTCGACTACCGGATGTATTATTTATCGTGGCGTAGAGGCTTATCTGAATTATCTGGAAGCTTATTATATGAAGAATGGTAACGTTACAGGTAAAGCAGCTCAATATTGGAGAGCCGTTCGTGAACGTGCAGGCGTAGATCCTGATTTTACAAAAACAATCAATGCGACCGATTTGAGTCAGGAAACAGATTGGGGTAAATATTCGGGCGGACAAGTTGTAGACGCCACCTTATTAAATATTCGCCGTGAACGTCGTTGCGAATTTATTGGTGAAGGGATGCGTTGGGATGATTTGGTACGTTGGCGTTCAATGGATCATCTGCTGACAAAAAATTATATCCCTGAAGGATGTAATTTCTGGGATGAAATGTACAAATCGGCTAATAAAGATGAGAATGGTGCTGAGGTTACATTTAAAGATTCTGGTGAAGAAGGTTCTAATATCTCTTCACGCTCCTTTAAATACCTGCGTCCGTATGCCATTTTGAAAACCAATAATGATGTATACGATGGGTATACCTGGCAGAAGGCACATTATCTCAATCCTGTGCCGGTTCGTGAGATGGAATTGCTGTCTCCGGATGAAAAAGCAGAGACATCTGTATTGTATCAGAATCCTTATTGGTCAACTAAGATTGGGGAAGTGGCTGAAGAATAATTGAGTTTTCAATAGATCACCGAAATAAGATAAAGGAGAGGGATGTTGCTCGAGATAACATCCCTCTCTTTGTTTTTAAATACAATCCCAATCCTGATTGATGGGATAGTCTTCAATGACCGCTTTGAATATGTTTATTTCCGATGGTTTAGTGCTTTGCGTCGAATAGTGTCTTGTTTATTAAATCGACCGTATATAATAAAATATTTAATTAACATAACCGTTATATAATAAAAAATACTATCTTTGCTCCCGATAACATAAATATTAATTAGTCGATACCATGAAAAAAGCCGTAATTCTATTTTCGCTTTTCTGTTTTCTGTGTGCTATACCGGTAGTTCAAGCAGCAGATACCATTTTTGTTCGTGAAACACGTATTCCTATTTTGATAGAAAGGCAGGATAATGTCTTATTCTATCTCCGTTTGGATGCTAAAGAGAGCCAGACCCTGAACGATGTAGTGTTAAACTTGGGTGAAGGAGTGAATCTTTCTGAAATTCAGTCCATAAAGCTTTATTATGGAGGTACTGAAGCATTGCAGGATAGTGGTAAAAAACGTTTTGCTCCTGTTGGATATATTTCCAGTAACACTCCGGGGAAAACACTTGCCGCCAATCCGTCTTATTCAATCAAAAAATCGGAGGTAACTAATCCCGGTAATCAGGTTGTTCTGAAAGGAGATCAGAAACTGTTTCCCGGAATCAATTATTTCTGGATTAGTTTGCAAATGAAGCCGGGCACTTCGCTTACCAGCAAGGTGACTGCGGATATCGCTTCAATTACTTTGGATGGCAAAAAAGCCCTGTTGGATGTAGTTTCAGAAAATGGGATAGAACACCGTATGGGAGTAGGAGTGCGCCATGCCGGAGACGATAATTCTGCCGCATTCCGTATTCCGGGATTGGTGACTACTAATAAAGGTACGTTACTGGGAGTTTATGATGTACGTTATAACAGTAGTGTTGACTTGCAGGAGCATGTTGATGTTGGTTTAAGCCGCAGTACAGATGGTGGAAAAACTTGGGAAAAAATGCGTTTGCCTTTGGCTTTTGGAGAATTCGGTGGTCTGCCTGCCGGTCAGAATGGGGTAGGAGACCCTTCTATCCTTGTTGATACAAAAACAAATAATGTTTGGGTGGTTGCTGCCTGGACACATGGTATGGGTAATCAGCGGGCATGGTGGAGTTCGCATCCGGGTATGGATATGAACCATACAGCACAACTTGTTTTAGCTAAAAGTACAGATGATGGTAAAACATGGTCTGCACCTATTAATATTACAGAGCAGGTGAAAGATCCTTCTTGGTATTTCTTGTTGCAGGGACCGGGTAGGGGTATCACTATGAGTGACGGTACTTTGGTATTCCCAACTCAGTTTATCGATTCGACACGTGTGCCCAATGCCGGTATTATGTACAGTAAAGATGGTGGCAAGAACTGGAAGATGCACAATTATGCACGTACGAACACCACAGAAGCCCAGGTAGCTGAGGTCGAACCCGGAGTGTTGATGTTGAATATGCGTGATAATCGCGGAGGAAGCCGCGCTGTGGCTATTACAAAAGATTTGGGTAAAACATGGACGGAACATGAATCTTCTCGTAAGGCATTGCCGGAATCTGTTTGTATGGCTAGTTTGATCAGTGTGAAAGCAAAAGATAATGTGTTAGGCAAGGATTTATTGATTTTCTCTAATCCTAATACGACAAAAGGACGCTATAATACTACTATTAAAATAAGTTTGGATGGCGGTGTGACTTGGTCACCCGAACATCAGCTGTTGTTGGATGAAGGCAATAACTGGGGTTATTCTTGCCTCTCTATGATTGATAAAGAGACGATTGGTATTCTTTATGAAAGTAGTGTGGCGCACATGACATTCCAGGCTGTGAAGTTGAAAGACATTATTAAATGAGAGATTTCCCCCATAAACTAAATAAATACCGATGAGAAACAAACAAATTTTCTTAATCAGTTTCATTATTTACTTATGCACAATTTCTTCGGTTCGGGCAGGTGAATATCACCTGCTCCCGGAACCGCAAAAGTTTACCCCTTTAGGTTCCAGTTTTGTGCTGGGCAGAACAAAGCTTTCTACTCCGGTGCTTCGGCAAGAGTGGGAAGCTTTTGTTGTTGATAGGGGTGGAGTGATTGATGACAAAGCTCGTGCAAGTATTGAAGTGAAACTGGTACCTTCGTTAGAAGAGGTACCTTTGAACGCAGACGAAGCTTATCGCCTGGTGGTAAATAATGGCAAAGTTACGGTTGAGGCTGTGACGGAGCATGGTGTGTATTGGGCTATGCAGACTTTGGCCCAGCTACAGGATGTACAAAAGAAAAAGGCAACATTCAACGGTTGTTCAATTGTTGACTGGCCTGCTTTCCGAATACGCGGCTTTATGCAGGATGTAGGGCGTACGTATATGTCGATTGAAGAATTGAAACGTGAAATAGCTGTTCTTTCACGATTTAAAATTAATGTTTTTCATTGGCATCTGACTGAAAATCAATCATGGAGATTGCAAAGTAAAATTTTTCCGATGTTGAATGACAGTGTGAACACGACTCGTATGCCGGGTAAATACTATACATTGGAAGAAGCGAAAGATTTAGTCGCTTTTTGTAAAGCGCATAATATACTTTTAATTCCGGAATTTGATATGCCGGGGCATAGTGAGGCTTTTGTCCGTACATTCCGTCATGATATGCAGAGCCCGGAAGGAATGAAAATTCTTAAATTGCTGGTAGATGAAGTTTGCGAGACTTTTGATGTACCTTATCTTCATATTGGTACGGATGAAGTTCGGTTTACCAATCCAAAGTTTGTTCCGGAAATGGTCGAATATGTCCGTGCCAAAGGAAAGAAAGTCATTTCGTGGAATCCGGGATGGCATTATAAACCTGGCGAGATTGATATGACGCATTTGTGGAGTTATCGTGGAAAAGCCCAAAAAGGTATTCCCGCAATTGATTCTAAGTTTCATTATCTCAATCATTTTGATACTTTTGGCGATATCATTGCATTGTATAACAGCCGTATTTATAATGTTGAGCAAGGAAGTGACGATATTGCAGGGACAATTCTTGCCATCTGGAATGACCGTTACGTAGCTAACGAACGCAATATTATACTTGAGAATAATTTCTATCCTAATATGCTGGCTATTGCTGAACGTGCATGGAAAGGCGGAGGTACAGAATATTTTGATAAGAATGGTACTATCTTACCTTCTGAAGACTCTCCGGAGTTTAAAGAATTTGCTGATTTTGAGAATCGTATGCTTTGGCATAAAGAGCATACATTTAAGGGATATCCGTTCGCCTATGTAAAACAGACAAATGTAAAATGGAATATTACTGATGCATTTCCTAATGGTGGAGATTTGAATAAAGTCTTTCCTCCGGAACAGGAATTGAAGGATTCTTATTTATATGAAGGAAAAGAGTATGGGGTACACCCTGCCATTGGTGCGGGTATCTATCTTCGTCATGTATGGGGGAAAATGGTACCTACTTTCTATAAAGATCCGCAAGAGAATCATACGGCTTATGCCTATACATGGGTTTACTCTCCGAAAGATCAGGAAGTAGGGCTGTGGGCTGAATTCCAGAATTATGGTCGTTCGGAAATGGACCTGGCTCCGTTACAAGGTAAATGGGACTATAAAGGCAGCCGTATCTGGATCAATAATGAAGAAATACAGCCACCTGTATGGACAGCTACTCATCGTACAAAGAGTAATGAAATAGCGTTGGGAAATGAAAATTGTGTGGCACGTCCACCTATCGCCGTACATCTGAATAAAGGCTGGAATAAAGTTTTCCTGAAATTGCCGGTTGGCAAATTCAATATGCCCGAGGTGCGGTTGGTGAAGTGGATGTTTACTACAGTTTTTGTAACTCCTGACGGAGAAAATGCAGTGGACGGACTTATCTATTCGCCCGACAAAACGAAGTGATTGAGAAAAAATAAAAACGAATGAAGAAAATTTTATTAATGATGTTGTTGCTCGCCTCAATGGCGGGTAACGCACAGGAACGCAAATATTCTACGTTCTATTATCAACGTGCAACTCTGTTTGAGGAGTTGCCTGTGACTTCAAAAGATATCATTTTTCTGGGTAATAGCATTACCAACGGGGGAGAATGGAGTGAATTATTGAATAATAAGCATGTCAAGAACCGAGGAATCAGTGGTGATATCTGTATGGGTGTTTATGATCGGCTGGATGCGATTTTGAAAGGAAAACCCGCCAAAATATTCTTGTTGATCGGCATAAATGATGTAAGCCGGGGCACCTCTGCAGATACAATTGTGAACCGTATTGGTATGATTACTCAAAAAATTAAACAAGATTCTCCAAAAACAAAGCTATATTTGCAAAGTGTACTTCCGGTAACCGATCATTATAAGATGTTTGGCGGACATACGTCACGCTGGCAGGAAGTGAAAAAGATCAATGAAGGACTGATGTATCTTGCTGATAAAGAGAATGTGACCTATATCGATCTTTATTCTCATTTTGTTGACGAGAAGACTGGGAAAATGAATATTGAGTATACTAATGATGGTTTACATTTACTGGGAAAAGGCTACTTAAAATGGGTTGATATTGTTAAACCTTATATAAATAAGAAATGAAAAAGATACTATTCTTATCTCTGTTCTTGATGGTATGCACCATTTTATCCGCACAGAAGCGGGTGAAAGTGGCTTGTGTAGGGAATAGTATTACATACGGATATACTCTTCCGGATCCTGCAACGGACTCTTACCCATCACAGTTGCAACAACTCCTAGGGGAGACTTATGAAGTTGGAAATTTCGGGAAATCAGGAGCTACCTTATTGAATAAGGGACATCGTCCTTACATGCAGCAAGAAGAATTTAAAAGGGCAATTGCTTTTGCCGGTGATATTGTTGTTATCCATTTGGGTATTAATGATACGGATCCACGTGATTGGCCGAACTATCGTGACAGTTTCGTGAAAGATTATCTGGCGTTGATTGATTCTTTCAGAGTTGCTAATCCTAAATGTCATATTATTATTGCCCGTTTGACACCGATCGCTGATCGTCATCCTCGTTTTGAGTCAGGTACCCGTGATTGGCATGGAGAAATTCAACAAAGTATTGAGACGATAGCTAAATATGCAGGAGTTCAGTTAATGGATTTCCATGAACCGCTTTATCCTTACCCCTATCTTCTTCCGGATGCTGTACATCCTAACGTAGAGGGAGCCGGTATTCTTGCAAAAACGGTATATTCGGCGATTACGGGAGATTTTGGAGGGTTACATCTATCTGAGTTGTATACTGATAACATGGTACTTCAACACGGAGAGCCGTTGGCTATCCGAGGCAAAGCAAATGCGGGTGAAAAAGTGACTGTTTCAATAGCTAAACAGAAGTTGACTGCAAAGGCTGCTTCCAATGGAGACTGGACTGTCACCATTCAGCCGTTAAAGGCCGGTGGTCCATATACACTGACTGTCTCTGCCGGAAAACAGAAACAAACATTCAATAATGTTTTGGCCGGAGAAGTGTGGCTTTGTTCCGGACAATCTAACATGGAATTTTATTTGAGTTGGAGTAAAACGGCTAAAAGAGATATTCCGCAGGCTGCTAATGATCAGATTCGTTTGTTCGATATGAAGGCACGCTGGCGTACGGACGCAGTGGAGTGGGATGCATCCGTATTGGATTCGTTGAATCATTTGCAGTATTATAAAGATACCGAATGGACGGTTTGTTCACCTGCAACAGCAGGTTCTTTTTCTGCTGTGGCCTATTATTTTGGCAAAATGCTGCAGGATAGCCTGAAAGTGCCTGTAGGATTGATTTGTAATGCGATTGGTGGTTCGCCTACTGAAGCATGGGTTGATCGCAGTACATTGGAGTATAAGTTCCCTGCTATATTACGTAACTGGACTCAAAATGACTTTATTCAGGATTGGGTGCGCGGTCGCGCTGCTCTTAATGTGAAAAAGGCTGTTAATAAGCAGCAACGTCATCCTTACGAACCTTGTTATTTATATGAGGCAGGTATTCGTCCTTTGGAGCAATATCCTATTAAAGGCATCATTTGGTATCAGGGTGAATCGAATGCACATAATCGTGAGGCACACGAGAAATTGTTTAAGCTCTTGGTTGAGAGCTGGCGTAAAAACTGGGAAAATGAGAATTTACCTTTTTATTATGTACAGTTGTCAAGTATCAACCGTCCGTCATGGCCTTGGTTCCGTGATAGCCAGCGTAGAATGATGTATGAAATACCTCATACGGGTATGGCGGTATCGAGTGACCTGGGCGATTCACTTGATGTGCATCCCAAACATAAGCAGCCGGTAGGCGAGCGTTTGGCTCATTGGGCTTTGAATCAAACTTATGGAAAGAAGAATGTTACACCTTCGGGACCAATGTTCCGTAATGTAGAGTTTCGTGATGGCGCTGCTTATGTATCATTCGATTGTGCCGAGGGGATGCATGCATCGGACGGAAAGCCGTTACAGACATTCGAAGTGGCAGAAACAGAGGATATTTATTATCCGGCCACAGCCGAAATCGTAGGAAATCAAATTAAAGTATATAGTAAAGAAGTGAAAAATCCTCTTCACGTGCGTTACGGTTGGCAACCTTTTACCCGTGCCAATCTAGTCAACGGTGACGGTTTACCGGCGTCTACGTTCCGTACGGACTGGGGAAAATAAACTTGAAAAAGTGAGCAGTTTATGATGAAAAAGTTATTGTATGGACTTGTATGTTGTTGCAGTTTAGCCTATGGGCAAAACCAAGACACTTCGGATGTGTTAATGCTGAATGACGATTGGTCGTTTTCACAGGTAGGAACAGAAAAATGGCTGCCAGCTACTGTTCCGGGCACAGTTCATCAGGATTTGATTCATCATAAACTGCTACCTGATCCGTTCTATGGGACCAATGAAAAAAAGATTCAGTGGGTGGAGGACGAAGATTGGGAATATAAAACTTGTTTTGTCGTTACAGAGGAACAATTAAAGAGAGATGCCGCCCAGCTTTTCTTTGAGGGATTGGATACCTATGCTGACGTTTATCTGAACGGTTCTTTGGTTTTGAAATCAGATAATATGTTTGTGGGTTATGCGGTTCCTGTAAAACAGGTGTTACGTAAAGGTGAGAATTTGCTGCATGTCTATTTTCATTCTCCTATAAAACAAACTCTTCCACAATGGTCATCCAATGGATTTAATTATCCGGCTGATAATGATCACCACGAAAAGCGTCTTAGTGTATTTACTAGAAAAGCACCTTATAGTTATGGATGGGACTGGGGAATCCGCATGGTTACAAGCGGTATCTGGCGTCCTGTGACTCTTCGTTTTTATGATGTTGCCACTATTGCCGATTATCATGTGAAACAGTTGAGCCTGACAGATCAAGTCGCAAAACTTTCTAATGAATTGGAAATTAATAGCATTTCAGAGAAGGAAAAATCTGCTGAGGTTTTGATCTCTTATTCATTGCAAGGAGGGAAAGAAGTAACAGTAAATGAGAACGTGACGTTAAAACCGGGTTTAAATAAGATTCATATTCCGTTGGATATTCAGAACCCTGTGCGTTGGATGCCCAATGGATGGGGAGAACCTCATTTATATGATTTCTCAGCACAAGTGATATGTGACGGTAAAACAATTGCCTCGCGCCAGCATCGCATCGGACTTCGTACGATACGGGTGGTAAACGAAAAAGATAAAGAGGGAGAATCTTTTTATTTTGAAGTGAATGGTATCCCGATGTTTGCCAAAGGAGCCAATTATATCCCTGATGATGCATTGCTTCCCTGTATAACCACTGAGCGTTATAAGACCCTGTTCCGGGACATGAAAGAGGCCAATATGAATATGGTACGTATATGGGGGGGAGGAACTTATGAGGATGATCGTTTCTATGATCTGGCAGATGAAAATGGTATTCTTGTTTGGCAGGATTTTATGTTTGCCTGTACTGCTTATCCCAGCGATCCTACTTTCTTGAAGCGGGTAGAAGAAGAGGCTGAATATAATATCAAACGTCTGCGCAACCATGCTTCATTGGCCATGTGGTGTGGAAATAATGAGATTCTGGAAGGATTGAAATATTGGGGATGGCAGAAAAACTATACTCCGGAAGTGTATGAAAATATGTTCCGGGGGTATGATAAGTTGTTCCGGGGATTGCTTCCTGCCAAAGTACAGGAACTCGATGAAGGCCGTTTTTACAAGCATTCTTCTCCTTATTTTGCAAATTGGGGACGTCCGGAGTCGTGGGGCATAGGTGACAGTCATAATTGGGGAGTGTGGTACGGCAAAAAAACATTCGAATCATTAGACACGGATTTACCGCGATTTATGAGTGAATTTGGTTTCCAGTCGTTCCCGGAAATGAAGACGATTGCTACATTTGCTGCTCCGGAAGACTATCAGATTGAGTCGGAAGTGATGAATGGGCATCAGAAAAGCAGTATTGGTAATGACTTGATACGTACCTATATGGAACGTGATTATATCGTTCCTGAGAAATTTGAAGACTTTGTGTATATCGGACTTGTGCTTCAGGGACACGGCATGCGTCATGGGATGGAAGCACATCGTCGTAACCGCCCTTATTGTATGGGGACATTATATTGGCAGCTTAATGATAGCTGGCCGGTAGTTTCCTGGTCCAGTATAGACTATTATGGCAATTGGAAAGCGTTGCATTATCAGGCAAAGCGTGCTTTTGCGCCGTTACTGGTCAATGCAATACAGGAAGGCGATAGCTTGAATATTTATCTGATATCCGATATGTTGGAAAAGCAGAGTCAGCTTACACTTGAAATGAAAGTCATTGATTTTAATGGCAAGGCATTAGACAAAGAAGTCATCAAGGCAGTTGAGGTACCGATGAATACTTCTTCTTGTATCGTGCGTAAACCGTTGGACACTTGGGTGAATCCGGAACAGCGAAAGAGCAGTTTTCTACTACTTAGCCTGAAAGATAAATCGGGTAGGAAAGTGGCTGAAGAAGTTTATTTCTTTGATAAAACCAAGAATTTGGAGCTGCCTCAGACAGCTATTTCCATGAAAGTGAAACAACTCGATGGGAAGTGTGAACTGACCTTGTCATCTCCTAAACTGGCAAAAGATGTCTTTGTCCAGATTCCTGTTCAAGGAGCCCGTTTCACTGATAATTTCTTCGATCTGTTGCCGGGTGAAAACAAAAAAATAACGATAACGTCTCCGGAGATTAAGAAGGGAGAAAGCTTGAATATCACAGTGAAACATGTACGAGATACCTATAACTAACACCTATTAAATAATTTGTATGAGAAATCTTTTTAAAATTGCCGGTTTACTGGCGCTCACGGGATTTATTTCTTCGTGTAACGACAAAGAAACTACAGCTAATTATCAGGTAATTCCTTTACCTCAGGAAATTACGACTGCTCAAAGCCAACCATTTACATTAAATGGTAGTGTAAAAATCATCTATCCGGAAGGAAATGAAAAGATGCAACGCAATGCCCAATTCCTGGCTGATTATCTGAAGAAAGCCACAGGTAAGGATTATGCCGTTGAAGCAGGTACTGAGGGCAAAGGTGCTATTCTGCTTAAGTTGGGTATGGAATCAGAAAACCCCGAAGCTTATCAGTTGAGTGTGAATGCAGATGGTGTAACTATTGCTGCTCCTACTGAAGCTGGTGTATTCTATGGTATCCAGACTTTACGTAAGTCTATTCCGGTAGCTATCGGCACAACTCCTTCATTACCGGCTGTCGAGATTAGCGACTATCCTCGTTTTAGTTATCGTGGTGCTCATTTTGATGTAGGCCGCCATTTCTTCACAGTAGACGAAGTAAAGACATACATCGATATGATGGCTTTGCATAACATGAACCGTTTACACTGGCACTTAACCGAAGATCAGGGATGGAGACTTGAAATCAAGAAATATCCTAAACTGACTGAGATCGGTTCAAAAAGATCGGAAACTGTAATCGGACGTAATTCCGGTGAATATGACGGAAAACCTTACGGTGGTTTCTATACTCAGGAAGAAGCCAGAGAAATCGTAGCGTATGCTGCAGATCGTTATATCACTGTTATTCCTGAAATCGACCTTCCGGGACATATGCAGGGAGCATTGGCCGCTTATCCGCATTTGGGATGTACAGGTGGACCGTATGAGGTTTGGAAAATATGGGGAGTATCTGATCAGGTGCTTTGTGCCGGAAACGACAGTGTATTGACTTTTATTGATGATGTCCTGACGGAAGTAATGGATATCTTCCCTTCTGAATATATCCATGTCGGAGGTGACGAATGTCCGAAGACTGAATGGGCGAAATGTCCGAAGTGCCAGGCTCGTATCAAGGCCTTGGGAATCAAGAGTGACGCTAAACATTCAAAAGAAGAATATTTGCAGAGTTTTGTTATCAATCATGCAGAAAAATTCCTGAACGAACATGGACGTCAGATTATTGGCTGGGACGAAATCCTGGAAGGTGGACTGGCTCCGAATGCTACAGTGATGTCATGGCGCGGCGAAGGTGGCGGTATCGAAGCTGCCAAGCAGAAACATGATGTTATCATGACTCCGAACACTTATCTTTACTTTGACTACTATCAGACCAAGGATACTGAGAATGAGCCTTTGGCTATCGGTGGTTATTTACCTTTGGAGAGAGTGTATGGTTACGAGCCGATGCCTTCTTCATTGACTCCGGAAGAGCAAAAATATATTATTGGTGTACAAGCTAATCTTTGGACGGAATACATTCCTACTTTCTCTCAGGCTCAGTATATGGTGTTGCCGCGTTGGGCTGCTTTAGCAGAGGTGCAATGGTCTAATCCTGAAAAGAAGAATTATGAAAACTTCCTGAGCCGTTTGCCGCAGTTGATTAATATTTATGAAGCTGAAGGATATAATTATGCCAAACATGTATTTGATGTGAAATCCGAGTTTATTGCTAATTCGGCTACAGGAGCAGTAGACGTAGTGATGACTACTATTGACGGTGCTCCCATTCATTATACATTAGATGGAACTGAGCCTACGGCAGCTTCTCCTGTGTGCGATAGTATTCTTACAATCAAGGAAAGTTGTACTCTGAAAGCGGTTGCTGTCCGTCCTACCGGAAACAGCAAAATGCTGACTGAACAGATTGCTTTCAGTAAATCTACTTCAAAACCTATTAAGGCCAATCAGCCTGTAAACAAGCAATATGAATTTGGTGGTGTTTCTACATTAGTAGACGGACTGAAAGGAAATGGCAATTATAAAACAGGTCGTTGGATTGCTTTTTATAAAAATGATATGGATGTAACGATTGACTTGCAACAATCTACCGAGATCTCCAGTGTAGCTATCACTACTTGTGTTGAAAAAGGTGACTGGGTATTTGATGCACGTTCTTTCTCAATTGAAGTATCAGATGACGATAAGACTTTTACAAAGGTAGCTTCTGAAGCATATCCTGAAATGAAAGAGACGGATCGTAATGGTCTTTACGAGCACAAATTGACTTTTGATCCGGTAAAAACTCGTTATGTGAAAGTGATTGCAACATCGGAACACTCAATTCCGGCATGGCATGGTGGTAAAGGTAATCCGGGCTTCTTATTTGTAGATGAAATTACGTTGAATTGAAAAAATAGAAATGACAGAAACTAAAACGATTCGTTTTCTTTCTATCATTGGATGTTTACTTGCCGGGATGGCTGTTTCGTGCAGCTCCCGGCAAGTTGCGCCTAATGAAGAAGGGATTAGCGTGCAGAAAATGACCGGATTCCCCGAAGGAGAACCCGGTTTTTCTTTGGGTGTATCGGCATGTTATGCCGGTATCTATCAGGGAGAATTATTGATTGCCGGCGGATGTAATTTTCCGGAAACTCCGGCAGCTGAAGGAGGGAAGAAGAAATTCTACCAAGGTATTTATGCTGCTGATGCTTCTGCAGATTCAGTTTTCGTGTGGCGAAAAGTAGGTCAGCTGCCCGTTGCTGCTGCTTATGGAGTCTCAGTATCGACTCCTCGCGGGATAGTTTGTGTGGGTGGATCGAATGAAAATGGATCCTTATCTACCGTTTACCGCCTTTCTTTGAGTGATGATAAACAAGCTGTGATTGTAGATACGCTGCCATCTTTACCTTGTACGATGGATAACATGAGTGGTTCGGTTGTTGATTATACCCTTTTTGTAGCCGGAGGCAATGTGAATGGCAAGCCTTCGAATGGGCTTTATTGCCTCAATCTGGGAAATCCTGAGACCGGCTGGCAACAACTTCCCGATTTTCCGGGTGCTCCCCGTGTACAGCCTGTATGTGTGGGGCAGCGTAAAGAGAATGAGACACTTTTATATCTGTGGGGAGGTTTTTCCGGAGCATTCGATGGGCGGTCTGCAACTCTTTCTACTGACGGATACTATTATTCCCCCTCTTTGCAACAATGGCAACCCGTCTCTACTCCGATAGGGAGTGATTCTGTGCCTGTAGCTTTAGGTGGAGGTGCAGGTATAGCTCTGACAGACAGTCTGATACTTTGCACCGGTGGGGTTAATAAAGATATTTTCTTGTCTGCCCTGCAACGCGAGGAGATGATGAAAGCAGCAGTGACCGGCGGTAATCAGGCAGCTGTAGACAGTTTGAAATCTGAAGCAAAAACATATATGTTGCATCCGGCTGAATGGTATCGTTTCAATGACCGTATCCTGATTTACAACACACGTCGGGATAAATGGGAAGAGGCTGTTCGGAGCCAAGATGTCGCTCGTGCCGGTGCTGCATTGACAGGACAGGGACAGACCTTCTTTAACATCAATGGTGAGTTGAAGCCGGGGATCCGTACTCCGGAAATAGCTAAGATAATGATTGACTAATTGCAGATAATCTGACATTTTACTTATATTTGTGCATTGAAAACAAAAAACTAAAACCAATCATATCATGATAAAACCTACAATGAGAATTTGTACTTTCTTGCTTGCAGCCGGTTTGATGATAGCAACAGCTGGTATGAAAGCGCAGTCTGTCATTCCCATACCTCTCCGGATGGAACAAGGAAGCGGAACTTTTCAGTTTTCCGGTGAAACCCTGTTGTATACCAATCTGAAGGGTAAGGAGAAGAAAATGATGATGGATTATCTGGAGACATTACCCATTCACTTTAAAAGTTCCAAAAAACAAGCCAAAGAGAATGTAGTCTCATTGCTGATAACAAAGGATAACTCTCAGTTACCCTCTCCCGAGAGCTATACCTTAGAAGTTACTCCCCGTAAAATAACAGTGCAGGCTACTTCCGGAGCCGGATTATTCTATGGCGTACAGACCCTTTTGCAAATGGCACAGCCTGCAATGGGAGATACTTGGTCAGTTCAGGCTACGACGATTCAAGATTCACCACGATTTGAATACCGGGGGCTGATGCTCGATGTTTCAAGGCATTTTCGCTCCAAGGAGTTTGTAAAAAAGCAGATAGATGCATTAGCTTATTATAAACTCAATCGTTTACATTTACACCTAACAGATGCTGCGGGGTGGCGTATCGAGATTAAGAAATATCCTTTATTGACAGAATTTGCCGCCTGGCGTCCGGAAGCTAACTGGAAAAAATGGTGGAATGAAGGTGGACGTAAATATTGTCGTTTCGATGCTCCGGGGGCTTCAGGCGGCTATTATACACAGGATGATATTCGTGAATTGGTCAATTATGCACGCGAGCGCCATGTTACCATTATTCCTGAGATCGAAATGCCGGCTCATTCAGAAGAGGTTCTGACCGCTTATCCGGAACTGTCCTGTTCGGGAGAGCCTTACAAGAATGCCGACTTTTGTGTCGGAAACGAGAAAACCTTTACGTTTCTTGAGGATGTGTTGACGGAGGTCATGGAGCTTTTCCCTTCTCAATATATTCATGTTGGAGGCGACGAAGCGGGTAAGGTAGCTTGGAAAACCTGTCCTAAATGCCAAAAGCGCATGCAGGATGAGCATTTGGCTAATGTGGATGAATTACAGAGTTACCTGATCCATCGCGTAGAAGTGTTTCTCAATGCTCATGGACGTAAACTGTTAGGATGGGATGAGATTTTGCAAGGAGGACTGGCGCCCAATGCTACTGTGATGTCATGGCGTGGTGAACAAGGAGGTATCGATGCCGTAAAATCCGGTCATCAGGCGATTATGACTCCCGGGTCACATTGTTATATAGATGGTTATCAAGATGCACCTTATTCCCAACCTGAGGCTATTGGCGGATATCTGCCCTTGGAAAAGGTATACTCTTATAATCCGATCCCTGCCTCACTTACACCTGATGAAGCGAAGCTGATTTATGGTGTCCAAGCCAATCTTTGGGCGGAATACATCCAGACTGACGAGCATTGTGAATACATGATTTATCCTCGTATTCTTGCGTTGGCCGAAGTGGCTTGGTCTGCTCCCGAACGAAAATCATGGACTGATTTTCGCCCGCGTGCTCTAAAAGCTGTAGCATATCTACAATCCAAGGGATATCATCCGTTTGATTTGAAAAAGGAGATCGGTAATCGGCCTGAAGCGTCAAAACCGGTTCAGCATCTTGCCTTGGGCAAAACGGTTAAATATAATGCTCCTTACAATGCGTCTTATCCGGCGCAAGGCGATAAAACCCTGACTGACGGAATCCGGGGTAGCTGGACTTACAGTGATGGGGTATGGCAGGGCTTTATTTCCCGTGATCGTTTGGATGTAACTATCGATATGGGTGAGTCGACTGCTTTGCATTCGATTGGCGCAGATTTTATGCAGGTAGTAGGTCCGGAAGTCTTTTTGCCTACCGAAGTGATAATTTCTGTTTCGGAGGATGGCAAGAACTTCACCGAATTGAGTCGTCAGACACATAAAGTAGTGAAGTCGGATGCTGTGGTCTTTAAAAACTACGCATGGAATGGGGAAGCCAAAGGACGATACATCCGCTATCAGGCCCGTGCCGGAGAAGAGTTTGGAGGGTGGGTGTTTACCGACGAAATCGTTGTAGAATAACCTTCCTCACAGAGCGGGTGAAACCAAACGTATATATTAATAAATAATAGTATTGAAAGAATGAAGAAACTACCTTATTTTGTATCATTTGCAGCTGCCTGGCTATTTATAGCAGTGGCTTCTGCGCAAGAGAATCCGGTAGATTATGTAAATCCGTTCGTCGGAACGACGAATTACGGAACAACGAATCCCGGAGCTATCTGTCCGCAGGGAATGATGTCGGTTGTTCCTTTTAATGTGATGGGGGACAAATCCGTTGGTAATAAAATAGATAAAGACAGCCAGTGGTGGTCTACACCTTATGAACATACCAATACCTATTTCACCGGATTCTCACATGTTAATCTGAGTGGAGTAGGATGTCCGGAGCTGGGCTCCTTACTTTTGATGCCCACAACCGGAAAATTGAACGTTGATTATTTACAATACGGAAGTGCCTATAAAGACGAGAAAGCCACTCCGGGTTATTACTCAAATGTTCTGACTAAATATGGGATTAAGAATGAGGTTTCGGCTACTTTGCGTACCGGAATCAGCCGTTTTACTTTTCCCAAAGGAGAAAGTAATATCCTTTTGAATCTGGGCGAAGGATTGACCAATGAAACCGGGGCTACCGTTCGTTTTGTCAGTGACACCGAGATAGAGGGGAGTAAGCTGCTCGGTACATTCTGTTATAATCCGCAGGCCGTATTTCCCATTTATTTTGTGATGCGTATTAACAAAACTCCTCGTGCACGTGGCTATTGGAAGAAGATGCGTCCGATGACGGTGGAAGCGCAGTGGGATAATACTTCCGGTAAAAATAAGCTGTATACTGCTTATACCAAAGAGATGAGTGGCGATGATATCGGTACTTGGTTTACGTTTGATACCGACGAAGGTGAAACGATCGAAGTCAGTATGGGAGTGTCGTTTGTCAGCATAGCCAATGCCCGTCTGAATTTAGAGAAAGAGCAGGCCGGAAAGGGATTTGATCAGATTCGTGCCGAAGCGCGTGCCATGTGGCAGAATGATCTTTCACGGATTCTTGTAGAAGGTGGTACCGAAGAGCAGAAAAGAGTATTCTATACCGCCATGTATCATTTGTTGATTCATCCGAATATTTTGCAGGACGTGAACGGACAATACCCGGCTATGGAAGGTAGCGAGATTCTTACGACAAAAGGCAACCGTTATACTGTATTCTCACTTTGGGATACCTACCGTAATGTACATCAGTTGATGACACTGCTTTTCCCCGATCGGCAGTTGGATATGGTTCGTACAATGGTAGATATGTACAAGGAGCACGGATGGTTGCCCAAATGGGAGCTTTACGGGCGTGAGACACTTACCATGGAGGGTGATCCGAGTATTCCCGTTATCGTGGATACCTGGATGAAAGGGTTGCGTGACTTTGATGTACAAGCAGCCTATGAAGCTATGTATAAGTCTGCTACGACACCTGGCAAAGATAATTTAATGCGTCCCGACATAGATGATTACATTGCGAAAGGATATGTGCCCCTGACAGAGCAGTATGATAATTCTGTATCGCATGCACTGGAATACTATATAGCCGATTATGCGCTCTCACGTTTTGCCCAGGCGCTGGGAAAGAAAGAAGATGCGAAGTTATTCTACGACCGTTCGCTGGGATATAAACATTACTACTGCAAGGAGTTCGGTACATTACGTCCCATTTTACCCGACGGAACATTCTACTCTCCATTCGATCCGATGGAAGGAGCCAATTTTGCTCCGAGTCCCGGTTTTCATGAGGGGAACTCCTGGAATTATACATTTTATGTTCCCCATGATATTGCAGGCTTGACCCGATTGATGGGAGGTAAGAAGAAGTTTGTGGATAAACTGCAGAAAGTATTTGATGAAGGCTTGTATGATCCTGCCAACGAACCGGATATTGCCTATCCTTATTTATTCAGTTACTTCAAAGGAGAAGAATGGCGTACCCAGAAACAGGTGAAGCGTTTGCTTGCCGAATATTTCACTGACCGGCCTGACGGTATTCCCGGTAATGATGATACCGGTACGATGTCAGCATGGGCTATTTTCAGTATGATCGGTTTGTATCCTGATTGTCCGGGAATGCCTGATTATACGCTGACTACACCTACGTTTGACAAAGTAACCATTCAGTTGGATCCAAAATATTATAAAGAAAAAGAGCTGGTCATTACTGCTGTCCGTCCGGGAGATAATGCCGATCTGATTAAGGAGGTAAAATTGAATGGAAAGAAACATGCAGGTTATCGTATCAGTCATGAGGAGTTGGTACATGCCGGGAAGATAGAATTTATATTAAAATAAAAACAAATCAATCATGAACAAGAAAATCAAAATTGCATTTGCTTCGATGCTCGCTGTGCCGCTGTTGGCGTGTGCGCAAGTCCGTACGGAACAAACCTTTGAGAAGGGATGGAAGTTCACTCGTGAGGATAGTAAAGACTTTAGTAACTCTACGTATGATGATGCGAAGTGGCAATCTGTGACCGTTCCGCATGATTGGGCTATTTACGGACCATTCAGTATTAATAATGATAAACAGAACGTAGCCATTTCTCAGGATGGACAGAAAGAGGCGATGGAGCATGCCGGACGTACCGGGGGACTTCCTTTTGTCGGTGTGGGATGGTATAGGCTCAATTTTGATGCTCCTTCATTCAGTAAGGGCAAAAAGGCTACTCTGGTTTTCGATGGAGCCATGAGCCACGCACATGTCTATATCAACGGACAAGAGGCCGGTTATTGGCCTTACGGTTACAATAGTTTTTATGTGGATGCCACTCCTTATTTGAAACCGGGTGAAAAGAACACATTGGCGGTTCGGCTTGAAAACGAGAACGAATCTTCACGTTGGTATCCCGGTGCCGGATTGTATCGCAATGTACATCTGGTAGTGAACGAAGATGCCCATATTCCTACTTGGGGTACTCAGCTGACTACTCCTGTAGTGAAAGATGAATTTGCAAAGGTAAACCTGAAAACCAAACTCGATGTACCAGCCGGAAAAGCATTCGAAGGATATCGTATTGTTACCGAACTGAAGGATAAGGATGGTAAAGTGGTGGCAGCCAACGAAAAGAAGGGAGGTCCGTTCGATGACAATGTTTTCGAACAAGATTTCGTAGTGACTTCTCCGGCTTTGTGGACTCCGGATACTCCGCATCTTTATAGTGCCGTTTCTAAAGTATATGAGGGGAATACTCTGAAGGATGAATATACTACTTCATTCGGTATTCGTTCCATTGAGATTATTCCGAATAAAGGTTTCTTCCTGAATGGAAAGAAAACCATGTTCAAAGGTGTGTGCAATCACCATGATCTCGGACCGTTGGGAGGTATTGCCAATGATGCCGGTATTCGCCGTCAGATTCGTATCCTGAAAGACATGGGCTGCAATGCCATCCGTACTTCACATAATATGCCTGCTCCCGAATTGATTAAAGCTTGTGATGAAATGGGCATGATGATAATGGCCGAGTCATTTGACGAGTGGAAAGCAGCCAAAGTACAGAATGGTTATCACAAAGTGTTTGATGAATGGGTAGAGAAAGATCTGGTGAATCTGATTCATCAGTATCGCAATAATCCGAGCGTGGTTATGTGGTGTATCGGTAATGAGGTGCCCGACCAGTGGAACGGTGACCGTGGACCGAAACTGTCACGCTTCTTGCAGGATATCTGCCATCGTGAAGATCCTACACGTCCTGTTACTCAGGGGATGGATGCTCCCGATGCAGTAGTCAATAATAATATGGCGGCTGTGATGGACGTAGCCGGTTTTAATTACCGTCCTCACAAATATCAGGAAAACTACAAGAAACTTCCGCAACAGATCATCCTGGGTAGCGAGACAGCTTCTACCGTTAGTTCACGTGGCATTTATAAATTCCCTGTTGTCCGTCGTGCGATGCAGAAGTATGACGATCATCAGTCTTCATCATATGATGTAGAGCATTGCGGTTGGTCCAATCTTCCGGAAGACGATTTTATCCAGCATGAGGATTTGCCTTATTGCATTGGTGAGTTCGTATGGACCGGATTCGATTATTTAGGCGAACCGACTCCGTACTATACCGATTGGCCCAGCCACTCTTCGTTGTTTGGAATTATAGACCTTGCCGGACTTCCGAAAGACCGTTATTATCTCTATCGCAGTCATTGGAATAAAGATAAGGAAACGCTGCATATCTTGCCTCACTGGAATTGGGAAGGACGTGAGGGTGAAGTTACCCCGGTATTTGTATATACCAATTATCCTTCGGCTGAACTGTTTATTAACGGCAAAAGTCAGGGTAAGCGTACAAAGGATCTCTCCGTTACGGTAAACAATAGCGGTGACTCTACTTCTGTGGTCAACTTCAAACGTCAGCAACGTTATCGCCTGATGTGGATGGATACGAAATACGAGCCGGGTACTGTAAAAGTGGTTGCTTACGATAAAGATGGCAAAGCCGTTGCTGAGAAGGAAATTCATACAGCCGGAAAGCCCGATCACATTGAGTTGGTGGCAGACCGTAGCGTGATTGACGCCAATGGTAAAGACCTCTCATTTGTGACAGTGAAGGTAGTCGATAAAGAGGGTAATCTTTGTCCGCTGGCAGACAATGAGATCAGTTTCAAGGTGAAGGGAGCAGGTACTTATCGTGCAGGAGCCAATGGTAATCCGGCTTCTCTTGAGTCATTCCAGACCCCGAAAATGAAAGTATTCAGCGGTATGATGACAGCGATTGTGCAGTCTACTGAAAAAGCAGGAAAGATCACACTTGAAGCAACAGGAAAAGGTCTGAAAAAAGGTACATTGCTGATCGAAAGCAAATAATCTGTTCAGATAGAGTAAGAAAGGAGGGCATCCGGGCAACCAGATGCTCTCTTTTTTTGTTATATTTTATATGCGAACCTTTCAAATGTTAATAGTATGAAACAACACCGGATCATCTGTATACCGACATTGACTTTTGCCCTGCTGCTGATGTTTACTCCCTCTATCTTGCAGGCGCAGGATAAGCCTGTTTTTCCCATTGATTCACTTATAACAGTAGGATATGCTACCGGAAATAAGAAAAACATTTCCGGTTCAGTAGAAAAAATTACGGAGTTGGGCATGAATAAAGATCAGATAACCAATCCGCTGGAGGCGATTCGCGGACGTGTTCCCGGACTTACCATACAAAAAGGAACCAACGGACCGGCAGCTTTGGATGCCGTACGTTTGCGGGGAACTACTTCATTGACCAGTGGTAACGACCCTTTGATCATTGTCGATGGTGTATTTGGTGACCTCAGTATGCTCACTTCTATTTATCCTACCGATATAGAGAGTTTCACTATTCTCAAAGATGCTTCCGAGACAGCTCAATATGGTTCCCGCGGTGCTTCCGGTGTTATTGAAATCACGACAAAGAAAGGAATCCGGGGTAAAACCAGGGTTAGCTACAATGGGAGTTTTGGTATCTCTTCTGTCTATAAAAATCTGGAAATGCTCTCCGGAAATGAATTTCGCAATCTGGCCCGGCAGCAAGGTGTTGCCATACTCGACAAAGGAAATGAAACGGATTTTCTGAAAGAGATAGAGCAGACTGGTTTGCAGCAGAATCATCATGTTGCATTTTATGGCGGGACGGATGCTTCCAGTTATCGTGTTTCGTTGGGCTTTATGGATCGTCAAGGTATCATTCTGAATGAAGATATGAAAAACTTCACTTCGAATATGAATATGACCCAACATGTGTTTGACGATTTTTTAGTCTGTGAACTGGGTATGTTTGGCTCTATTCAAAAGAATCATAATTTGTTTGACCTTCAAAAAACGTTCTATTCGGCTGCTACTTTTAATCCTACTTATCCCAATCACCGAAATCCGGAGACTGATTCCTGGGATCAGATTACCAATGCCAGCCAGATCACTAATCCACTGGCTTGGATGGAAGTGAAAGATCATGATGCTACATCACATATCAGTACCCATGCCCGGCTGACTTTTAATTTATTTCGTGAACTGAAACTGATTCTTTTCGGTTCTTATACCTATAATATTGTAGAAAACTCCCAATATCTGCCTACGGCTGTGTGGGCTCATGGACAGGCATACAAGGGGACCAGGAAAATGGAGTCACTGCTTGGCAATCTGATGCTGACTTACAAAAAGAAATGGAACAAGCATTATTTTGATGTACTGGCACTGGCCGAACTGCAAAAAGAAACTTATAGCGGCTTTTATACTACTGTGACCAATTTCAATACCGATCAGTTTGGTTACAATAATCTTCAGGCAGGTGCCATACGACTTTGGGAAGGAACAAATTCTTATTTTGAACAGCCCCGACTGGCATCTTTTCTCGGACGTTTCAACTATACGTTTGCCGACCGGTATATCTTCACGGTGAATGCACGTACCGATGCTTCTTCTAAATTTGGTGCCAATCATAAATGGGGATTTTTCCCATCCGTATCGGGTGCTTGGGTTGTCAGTGAGGAAAAGTTCATGAAGCGTATTCCGTTGGTCGATAATTTGAAACTTCGCATTGGCTACGGTTTAGCCGGCAATCAGAGTGGCATTGACTCCTATACGACACTTAATTTGGTGAAACCCAATGGAGTGGTACCTGTCGGTAGTTCACAAGTGGTGACTTTGGGTAATATGCGTAATACCAATCCCGATTTGAAGTGGGAAGTAAAACGCACTTTCAATGCGGGAGTAGATCTTGGTATGTTTGGCAACCGGCTTCTTTTCTCTCTTAATTATTATAATTCCAAAACCTCTGATATGCTCTATCTGTACAACGTCAGTGTACCGCCTTTCACCTATAACACTCTTTTGGCCAATATTGGTTCCATGCGTAATAGTGGTACGGAGATAGCTGTCGGCCTCACCCCCCTGAAGACTCAGGATATGGAACTGAATGTTAATGTCAATGTTACTTTTCAGCAAAACAAGTTACTCTCTTTAAGTGGGATGTACGGTGGAGAAAATATCTCGGCGCCTGAATACAAAAGTCTGGCAAGTCTCGACGGAGCCGGATTTCATGGTGGATACAACCATATTGTCTATCAAATGGTAGGTCAACCTTTAGGTGTTTTCTATCTGCCCCATTGCAAGGGACTTATTGCCGATGGAAATGGCGGATATACCTATGACATTGCCGACCTGAATGGGGGAGGGGTAAGTCTTGAAGATGGTGAGGATCGTTATGTAGCAGGACAGGCTGTCCCTAAAACTTTACTCGGTTCCAATATCAGTTTCCGCTATAAGCGTTTCGATCTGTCGGTACAGGTGAACGGCGCATTCGGTCATAAAATCTATAACGGCACTTCACTGACCTATATGAATATGAATATTTTTCCCGATTACAATGTGATGAAGAAAGCTCCCGGACGCAATATCAAAGATCAGACTGCTACAGACTACTGGCTGGAAAAGGGAGACTACATCAATTTTGATTACGTTACTGTCGGATGGAATGTTCCGGTAACGAAGTGGAAAAAGTATGTGCAATCTTTCCGTCTCGCGTTCACTGTCAACAATCTGGCTACTATCACAGGCTACTCCGGTCTGTCACCCATGATCAACAGTTCTACAGTCAATTCTACCTTGGGTGTGGATGATAAACGGGCTTATCCTTTGGCGCGTACCTATACTCTCGGTTTAAGTATTAATTTTTAATGGGAGGATGAGTTATGAAAAGTCGTTATATATGTATGTTCGCCTGTCTTTGGGGACTCGGTTTTCTGTTTTCATGTGATGGTTTTCTGAATGAGAATCCTAAAGATAAGATTCCTGAGGAAGATGCTTATAAGAATCTAACAGATTTATATTATAATGCAGTGGCCTCTTTGTACAATAACATCGGAGGTTACAGTGATAGCCAGGGTTTGCAGGGGACCGGCAGAGGAATTTACGATCTGAATACTTTTACCACTGATGAGGCTATTATGCCTACACGTGGCGGTGACTGGTACGATGGCGGGTTCTGGCAAGGACTTTTCCTGCATCGGTGGGGAGTGGATAATGATGCCATTCAAGCCACGTGGGAATATTTATATAAGGTGGTCAGTCTTTGCAATCAGTCACTCGAACGGATCGATACGTACCAGCAGACCCATAACGATGAAGAACTGCCTGTCTATCGGGCGGAGGTCCGCGCTTTCCGTGCTTTGTATTATTATCATTTAATGGATTTGTTTGCCCGTGTCCCTTTGGTTCTTTCATCATCCACTCCTTTGAAAGAAGTGAAGCAGAACAGTCGCAAAGAAGTTTTCGATTTTGTAGTGAAAGAGCTGCAGGAGTCTGAACCCTTGCTGGAAACGGCATATAGCAATCGTTCCGGCAATTATTACGGACGCATTACACGTCCCGTAGCCTGTTTTTTACTTGCTAAACTTGCCTTGAATGCTGAAATATATACGGATAATAATTGGACCGACGGTCAATTTCCCGATGGAAAAGATATTTATTTTGAAGTAGATGGCGAGCGGCTCAATGCCTGGCAGACGGTAGAGGCTTATTGTGATGCCATCGCTGCAATGGGATATCGGCTGGAAGATAATTATGAAGCGAACTTTGCTGTTTACAATGAATCCTCTGTTGAGAATATCTTCACCATCCCGATGAGCAAGACTTTGTATACCAATCAGATGCAATATCTTTTTCGCTCCCGTCACTACAATCATGCCAAGGCCTATGGGTTGGGAGGAGAGAATGGTTCAAGTGCTACTGTGGAAGTCCTTCGTACGTTTGGATACGATACAGAGGCAGTCGATCCTCGTTTTGACAAATGTTATTTTGCCGGTATTGTATATGACCTCAAAGGAAAAGTCGTCACACTCGATGACGGTACCCAGCTGGAATATTTCCCCTGGAAGGTGGATGTCGATATATCTAATACTCCTTATGAAAAGACTGCCGGAGCGCGGATGAAAAAGTATGCGATTGATGAAACTGCCACCAAAGACGGTAAACTGATGGAAAATGATATTGTACTCTATCGTTATGCCGATGTATTACTCATGAAAAGCGAAGCCAAGGTGCGTAATGGAGAAAATGGAGATGAAGAATTGAACCTTGTCCGCTCTCGTGTGAATGCTCCTTTCCGGACGGCTACATTAGCTAATCTATTGGCCGAACGTCAGTTGGAGTTTGCATGGGAAGGGTGGCGCAGGCAAGATTTGATCCGGTTTCGTCAATATACCCGCACTTATACGGGCAGACCTCAACTTTCGGGTGAGAAGAATGGTTATACTACGGTATTTCCCATTCCGGAAAAGGTTCGGTTAATGAACCCCAATCTGACACAGAATCCGGGGTATTGAGCTAACAAGGACGGGAAGTTGGAAGTGGCTGTCTCTAAATCGTAAGATAATCCATCATTATAGCAGAAAAGTCTATTTATCAGGTAAATCGTTCTTTTGTTCAGATATAAAATTGCCCGGGCAACATCAGGAGATGTAAGTCCGGGCAACATTTTATAGGGTACTCTCTGTATAAATCAGAGTAATTGGCAACGGAGCCGATTAGTCAAAGAGGCTTCTGAACTTCTTGAATATCTTTTCTTTGATTGAAGTACTCGGTTTAAAGTTCTTTGATTCCTCCAGTTTCTCCAGAGTGCTTTTTTCCTCTTTGCTCAACGTTTCGGGCACATATACACTAACGTTGACCAATAAATCTCCTGTACCGTAGCCGTTTACGCTTGGCAGACCTTTGCCACGCAGGCGGAGCACTTTACCCGGTTGTGTACCTGCTTCTATTTTCACTTTTACTTTGCCGTCAATGGTCGGTATTTCTACCGCACCTCCGATAGCTGCTGTGGGGAAGCTTAGCAATAGGTTGTACACCAAGTCATTTTCATCACGGATCAGTTCCGGATGTGGTTCTTCTTCTACCAGAATTAGCAGATCACCCGGTATACCGTTGTGCTTTCCGGCATTTCCTTTACCCCCCATAGAGAGTTGCATACCTTCTGCTACTCCGGCAGGAATCTTTACGGTTACTACTTCTTCGCCATATTCGATGCCTTCTCCTCCACAAACCTTACACTTGTCTTTAATGATCTTACCTTCACCATTACAAGTCGGACATGTGGTACGCGTCTGCATAGTTCCCAAGATCGTCTGTTGGTTGCGGATGACCGATCCGCTTCCTTTGCAGGTCGGGCAAGTCTCAGAACCGCTGTTTCCTTCCGCCCCGGTTCCATGGCAATGCGAACAAGGCACATATTTTTTCAGCTTAAATTTCTTTTCAACTCCTGTAGAGATTTCTTTCAAATTCAGCTTTACTTTCACTCTGAGGTCCGAGCCACGGAATTTTCTCTGTTGAGAACCTCCGCCTCCAAATCCGCCAAAGCCTCCGAAACCACCACCGAATCCGCCGCCGCTATGGCCGCCAAAAATATCACCGAACATAGAGAAAATGTCATCCATAGACATTCCGCCGCTGAATCCGCCGAATGGTCCACCGTTTCCGGCTGCTCCGCTCATTCCTGCATGACCAAACTGGTCGTAGCGGGCACGTTTATCCGGGTTGCTCAGTACGTCGTAGGCTTCGGCTGCTTCTTTAAACTTTTCTTCCGCTTCCTTGTCACCCGGATTTTTGTCCGGATGATATTGGATGGCTTTTTTCCGGTATGCTTTCTTTATTTCTTCGACTGTTGACTCTTTCGTGACTTCCAGCACTTCGTAATAATCTCTTTTTTCTGCCATATTTTAGTTTCGTTGATTTTAGTTATGTTAGCAAGTTCGTTCATGTTCCGGTTATTCTCCCACAACTACTTTTGCATGGCGGATTACTTTACCGTTCAGCGTATATCCGGTCTGTACACAATCCAATATTTTACCTTTCTGTTCTTCTGTCGGGGCAGGAATCACAGCAATGGCTTCGTGGTAGTCTGTATCCAACGGCTGGTCTTTGGTTTCAATCACCTTCACTCCATCCTGTGACAGGATAGACAGGAATTTATTGTATATCAGCTCAACACCCTCTTTCACGGCATTTACGTCTGTGGCTGTTTCCATAGTTGTCAGTGCACGTTCCATATCGTCGATTACCGGCAGAATGCTTTTGATACTCTTCTCACCACCATTCAGAATCAATTCGGCTTTTTCTTTGACGGTACGTTTGCGGTAGTTGTCAAATTCAGCCGAGAGCCGGAGGTATTTGTCTTTTTGATCTTCGATTTGAGCCTGAGCTTCTTTTAGCTCTTTTTCCAACTTTTCCTCTGCGGTCAGCGGTTCGGTTGCTTCAGTTGCTTCTTCGTTTTGCGACTGTCCTTCAACGGTATCCTGAATATCGTCTACTTTCAACTCTTCTTCTTGCTTGGTTTTCTTTTCTTTCGGATCCATATCTATTCTGTTTTTATTCTTGTTAAACGGATTTAGTTTCATGTCAATACGGCATTTTGATGTACTGGCTTTGCAGCAAAAACTTTGCCAGTTTGTCTGTTTTGCCAAAAAACGCAGCAAAGGTAATACTTTTATGTCAGATTGACACATTCCTGATAGTTCGTTATTCACTAAAAATGTCTACCTTTGTCACCGCGTTATTTTGATAATAAATAAATTAAGGAATAATAATAGAATGATTACAGTTTCTAACGTTTCGGTACAGTTTGGTAAAAGAGTCTTGTTTAATGATGTAAATCTGAAGTTTACAAGTGGAAATTGTTATGGTATCATCGGTGCTAACGGTGCCGGTAAATCTACTTTTCTGCGCACGATTTACGGTGACCTCGATCCTACAACCGGAAACATTACATTAGGTCCGGGCGAACGCCTTTCGGTGTTGAGTCAGGACCACTTTAAATGGGACGCTTTTACGGTTATGGATACCGTAATGATGGGGCACACAGTGTTGTGGGACATCATGAAACAGCGCGAAGCCCTTTATGCTAAAGAAGATTTTACAGACGAAGACGGTTTGAAAGTTTCCGAACTGGAAGAGAAGTTTGCCGAACTCGACGGATGGAATGCCGAAAGCGATGCGGCGATGTTGCTGAGCGGTTTAGGTGTGAAAGAAGACAAACATTATACATTGATGGGTGAATTGAGCGGTAAAGAGAAAGTGCGTGTGATGTTGGCACAGGCATTATACGGAAATCCCGATAACCTGCTGCTCGACGAGCCTACCAATGACTTGGATATGGAGACCGTTACCTGGTTGGAGGAGTATCTCTCCAACTTCGAACATACCGTGTTGGTTGTGAGCCACGACCGTCACTTCCTCGATTCTGTATGTACACATACCGTCGATATAGATTACGGAAAAATCAATCTTTTTGCCGGTAATTACAGTTTCTGGTACGAATCCAGCCAGTTGGCTCTTCGTCAACAGCAGAACCAGAAGGCCAAAGCTGAAGAGAAAAAGAAAGAGTTGGAAGAGTTCATCCGTCGTTTCAGTGCCAATGTTGCCAAGAGTAAGCAGACTACCAGCCGTAAGAAGATGCTCGAAAAGTTGAATGTCGAGGAAATCAAACCGTCATCCCGCAAATATCCGGGTATCATCTTTACTCCGGAACGTGAGCCGGGCAATCAGATTCTGGAAGTTTCCGGTTTGAGTAAGAAGACCGAAGATGGAGTTGTGCTGTTCAACGACGTGAATTTCAACGTGGAGAAAGGAGATAAGATTGTATTTATTTCACGTAATCCGCGTGCGATGACCGCTTTCTTTGAGATCATCAACGGGCATATGAAACCCGATGCCGGGCATTTCAACTGGGGAGTGACGATTACAACCGCTTATCTTCCTTTGGACAATACCGAATATTTCAATACCGATCTGAATCTGGTCGACTGGCTGAGCCAATATGGCGAAGGCAACGAGGTGTACATGAAAGGTTTTCTGGGGCGTATGCTTTTCTCCGGTGAGGAAGTACTGAAAAAAGTTAGTGTTCTTTCGGGAGGCGAGAAGATGCGTTGTATGATTGCCCGTATGCAGTTGCGCAATGCCAACTGTCTGATTCTCGATACTCCGACCAATCATCTCGACTTGGAGTCTATTCAGGCATTCAATAACAATCTGAAGACTTACAAAGGTAATATCCTCTTCTCTTCGCATGACCACGAATTTATTCAGACCGTTGCTAATCGTGTGATTGAATTGACTCCGAATGGTATCATCGACAAGATGATGGAATATGACGAGTACATTACTTCCGACCACATCAAAGAGCTGAGAGCCAAGATGTATAAGTAACGATGAACGTTTTTTGAACGATAAACGATGAACAGGCTGCACATAAATGGGTGCCTGTTCATCGTTTTTTTTGTTTGCATTTACTGTAGTTTATCATCCATCGTTATTTTACCTTTCTTCATTTATTGCGTATCATATATAAACAACATATACAGTGTGAGCTATGGAACAGAATGAGATACAGGTATTGGTAGAAAAGAGCAGGAGGCAAGATGCAAGTGCATTTGCTTTGCTTGTGGCGGAATATCAGACTTTCGTTTTTCGCTTGGCTTTCCGTCTGTTGTGCGATGAAGAAGAAGCCCGGGATATGGTGCAGGAGACTTTTTTACGTGTCTGGCTTTCATTGGATAAGTACCGGCCGGAATTCCGTTTCTCCACCTGGCTTTACAGGGTAGCATGTAATATCTGTTATGATCGTCTGCGGGCTTTGCAGCATTCTCCGGCCGGTGCGCTCTCTGATATTACATTTGCCGAACTGCCTGTCTGTTCCGATGATAATATTGAAGCCACGTTAGTCAACCGGGAGCTGAAAGCCCATATCCTGTACTTCATGCAACAACTGACCCCTAAGCAAAAGCTTGTATTTACATTGCGGGATATCGAGGAGTTGGAAATCAAGGAAATTGAGAAGATCACCGGATTTACATCTGTCCAGATCAAGGCCAATCTCTATCTTGCACGAAAAAGTATTCGTAAGAAGTTGAACGAAATAAATAAAGAAAGATGAAAAAGGAAGAAATGAATTACGAAAAATGGTTGGAGCAATTAAAGAAGACTCCACCTGTTTTAGAAAATCCGGACGCACTGACCGAGGATATTATGCGTACTGTCAAAGCAGCGCCTTTCAGGAACAGGCCCGTCCGCAGATTGAACTTTGCTGCCTGGTGTTCTGCTATTGCTGCAACCCTGCTTCTCGGTTTATGGGTGGCAGAGGCAGTTGCTGTCGATCCGATTCTATCCTCAGAGGTGACTCGTATACCGAAACCCTATCAAGAGCAAACACTCACCGATGAGCGAAGCTATGAGAGATTGATGACAGGAGAGAAGCGGGAGATCTTCTTTTCCGCGTCCCGAAGCCGGAAAAAGAAGATGCTTAAACGGGAACGGCTTTATACCCGGTACGAACAGATAATGAAGAATGAATAACCTTTAAAAACAGATGCATATGAAAACGAATAGACTTTTATCGATATTGCTGCTGGCGGTTTCAATGGTGTCTTGCACCACTTATTATCAGGTGAAAACCCGGATTCATCCTGACGGTTCGGCCCATAGGGAAGTATATGCTTTTGCCGATTCTGCATTCATGGCCGGAGATCCGATGAAAAACCCCTTTATGTTTTCTTTGGATTCCGGTTGGGTAGTGACACGTTTCGATTCTGTCCGTACTCACAATTATTTTGGAGAAGAGGGGAAGATTAACGTATGTGCCGGCAGGGAAGAGCCTTCTGTCAGCATGTTTGCGGAGCAGGTTCATCCTAAAGATCCGATGTACCGTCCTTTGGTGACTCCTCAGGAGACACTGACCAAACATTTTCGTTGGTTCTACACCTATTATACCTATACCGGCATCTATCCGGAATTGGCAGATAAAGGCCCCGTACCTCTAAAGAACTACCTGAATGAATCGGAACAGAAGCTTTGGTTCCAGGGTGACGACACAGCCTATCGCGGAATGAACGGATTGGAGATGAAAGAATTGCTCGATCGGTTGGAAAAGAAATTTTACGACTGGTACAACCGAAGTCTTTATGAATTAAGTTTCGAAGTTATCCGGCCTTTTATCGCTGAGATAGATCGGGGGAAGTATATGTCCCGTCTGGATGAAGTTAAGGATTCATTGTATCTCGGCTATCAACCTAAAGATGATGATCCGGATCCTGATCCGGAACTCATTTGCCAATTGCTCGATACGCATTATCATACCGACTGTTTTTCTCTGCTTTATAAGGAAAAGCAACAAGAAGTAGATAAACGCTTTGACGAAGAGACACGTCCGATTGAATTGTTCGGAGCCGTGATTCAATATGAACTTAAAATGCCCGGACAAATGATCTCAGCCAATACAACTTTCAGAGATCGCGAATATCTGGTTTGGAAAGTGGATGCTTACCGTCTTTTGGCGGGTGAATATTCCTTGACGGCCCGATCACGGGTACCCAATGTCTGGGCCTTTATCCTTACCGGTGTACTGATTCTTTTGGGAATAGGCTTTTGGATAAAAAAGCGATGAACAGGAGAGGAGTGAGATAATGTCAGAACTCACTACAGATTACGCAGTTCTTCACAGATTATTCATGTGGTCATCCATGATTTAAATTCACTCTGTGTTACTCTGTGTGCTCTGTGGTGAGTTCTGACAGCTCTTGTTTTTTATCGTTTATAAATCAACTTATTTTTTCCTTCTCCAAAAAGGTTATCTCCTATCGTTGTGATTTTGTTTCCATGAGCAACTACGTACCGCAACCTGTCGCATCCCATGAAAGCTCCATATTCGATAGCCGTAATGCTTTCCGGTAGTTCTACCGTTCCACAGAGACGGCCGCAATTGCTGAAAGCCCGTTGTCCGATGCTTTTTAGTCCATGTGGCAGACGGATGCGGAGCAGATATTTTTTTTGTGAGAAAGTAAAGTCGGGGATGGCCGTTGCATTGGTTTTTTCAATGTCTACAGCTACCAGATTCGGCATATAATCCCGTATCAGCTTGAAGTCGGCTGCATCCAGCTTGCCTTCGATGGTCAGGAAGTTGATTTCTTTCGGCTGTAGTCCTGCTTTCTGAATTTCATTTTCCAGCGTGCTCAGTGCTCCTACCTCTATTTTAGCTTCCAGTGGTTCGCCTTCGATGAATGCAAAGTTATCCCAACGGTTTTTCAGCCGGTATTCATCACTTGCTCCCAGTGGTACAAAGATAGCAGTGATGCTGTCTGCCAATGCTTCCGGCAGTAGGTTAGGAGGAGTTTTCTTTTTAATCTGGCATATATTCAGATTTTCGCAGCCCATAAAAGCCGCATCTTCAATGTTTTTGATCTTTTCCGAAAGAATGATCTTTTTCAGAGTGGATTTTCCTTTGGCAGTGCCGTTTTCCATCTTACAGAAAGCGTATGCCGGAACAAAATTCGGCATATAAATATAGAACTTATCCGGATAGGTACCTTCTTTACCCGAGTACATGCTGATGCTCGCATTAGCTATGTCGAGCACTTGTAAGTTTTTAAATTCATCGCGCAGATGTCTGAAGTCCACTGCATTGATCTTTCCGGTCAGGGTCAGGTGGGTGACCTGGTTCGCTTCCTCTTCCGTCATCATCGAAATCAATGTTCCCGGTTTGCTGACGAAATACGTTTTCTTAACTTCTTGTGCCGTAGCTGCAAATAGATTGGCAGTAAGGGCTATTCCTATAAACAGATGTTTTATTTTCATATTTATGATAAATGTTTAGACAAATATAGCGAATCATACTTTATCTCGTCCAGAGTTTTAGAAAAATATAGTTATTTTTGTCCTTCAACCAATAAATTAACAAAATGGAACAACAGGATCACGAATCATTCTTTTCTCCGAAAGGGATTCCGGCATTTGCAAGTATTATTATCTTTTTGGTAAGCTTCTTTATCGTCATGTCCCTATTCCATTCCGTTCTGAATCTTTTTTCGGTAGTAAGAGGGTACGGAATGGGTTATTTCTTTATTGGAGAGGGGATTATGTTGTTGAGCGTATTTATTGTAACCTTTCTGATGATGCGATTTCTGGATCGCCGTCCCTTCTCCGATTTAGGATTCAGCCTGAAAGGGCGTGGCAAAGATATTCTCTACGGTTTCCTGATGGCAGTGCTCATTTATGCCATTGGTTTTGGTGTTTGCCTGCTGACCGGGCAGATTGAGGTTGTCGGTGTCCATTTGCATTGGAGCGATTTGCTCTTAAGCGGGTTGTTTTTCGCCATGGTTGCCATTGTCGAAGAAACTATGATGCGCGGATATGTTCTGGGACGTTTGTTGCGTACGCGTCTCAATAAATTCATTTCTCTTCTCATCTCTTCCCTTTTGTTTGCGTTGCTTCATCTGATGAATCCCAATGTGGCTTTTTTACCCATGCTCAATCTGGTGTTGGGAGGGTTGTTACTGGGAGCTTCCTATCTTTACACCCGTAATCTCTGGTTTCCTATTTCGCTTCATTTCTTTTGGAACTGGATTCAAGGGCCCGTACTTGGCTATGAAGTCAGTGGCAATCGTTTCTGTGAAACCTTGTTTTCACTTCGCCTGCCTGCAAATAATCTGATTAATGGAGGGGCATTTGGTTTTGAAGGTTCGCTGGTTTGTACCGTATTGGCAACACTCTTTACACTATTCATTATCTGGTGGTTCGAACAATAAAAAAATGTCCCATGTTCCGCTGAACTTTGGGACATTGATAAAACAAACACCACATTTACTTCACAGTAAGTTAGAGTGGAAAAGCAAGAGCGCATTTACTTCACAGTAAGTTCGTTGCGCACTATTAAACACAAACAAAACAAAATAAAAGCTGTACAACAGCCATTATAACACTTGCATCAATGTATGTTTATATTAATTTTTCCATAACAGAGGGCATAAAGTCTGTGGGGGTGAATCTTATTCTAAAATTTATACGTCGTTCCCACCATTAACCCTACTGTTCCCCGTATGGGTTCCTGAAGGTCTGCCCGATAACTTCTGTCTTTGAATATATTGATCCGGGGTTCCAGCCAGAGTCCGCTATGTGCCGATAGCCTGATTTCTCCCTGTAGTCCGATGCGTCCGTTCAAGATAATTGAAGACGATGATTCCGCTCCGGGAAAATAGCTCCCGATGCCACCTGCAACGATCAGGTTGAACACGTGGCTGTCCCGATCGGAAAAAAGCCTTGTGAGGCTGCACAGATAGTCAATGTTGAGGCTGATATTAAAATCGCGGTTGCTACCGCTATCTTCATTATCCAAAAAGGCGGTACTACTACCGGCACTGATCCGCATCCCGTTAAATTTGTCGAACCATTTACCTAAAGCGAATTCCGTGTCGAACAATACATTTCCGGTGTTTCCGGTACCGGCTGCCAGCGAGGCAAAACCTCCTTTAAGGAAAGTCAGGGTAGTGTATCCTGCCGGTTTGTAAGTAATACCTGCCATTAGTGATCCTGCCAGGTTATATCTTTTCCACGATGACTGGTTGTCCACCCGGTCCGGATAAAGTGCCAGTTGTGGCTCGATAAACAGGTTAAAAGCAGACGATACATTCAGTTTCCCTTGTAGTCCTGCCCTCAATCCGTATGAATGGATTGTTTTTTGGTCTTTTACGATAGTGGCCTGATAACTGAGTCCGAGAGCGCCGATCACTTCGAATACTCGCTTCGGGTTGTATCTGGCGGCAAATGCACTGATATTGATCAAATAGTCTACATTGGCTCCTGCCAGATGCATATTCGTATTTCCCTGTTTCCATTGTGTATATTCCCCTCCGGCCCGTAGTCCTATGACGGGGGTCAGCCAATTACCTGCCATGAATGATGCCCGTGGCCCGTGGGCGGTTTGTCCGCCTCCTACGTTAAACAGATAACCGATACCCGATCCGACAGAGAAAAACAGATGTTCCGATCCTCTCTTCGAATGGAACTTTTCTGCTCCCTTTCGTTTGGGCATCAAATATTCTGAGGCCTTTATATTGTTTTTTCCTTCTGTTGAATCTTGCTTTTGCTCTTGTGCTGCCAGAGTTCCGCATAAGATGAAACCGATTCCTAGCAGCAGGATTCTTTTATAGCTCTTTCCCATATTCTTCATTGCTTTATCGTTTTTTCTTCATTCAAGCCGCTCTCTTCCGTTTCGGTGTCTTCCGTTTCGTTTTTTTCTTTTGTTTTCTCCGCTTTTTCCTTCAGTTCTTTCTTTTCATCTTCCAACTGTTGCAGTAGGTCGGTTACGTCTCCGTCTATCTGCGCAATCTCTTTCAGTGACGGATCTTCGTTCAGGGCCCGTTTAATGAAAGCGTATGCTTCGCTCACTTTGTCCAACCTGTTGGCACATGCCGCCCTTAGATAATAGCTGAGTGGTTCATCCGGTAGTTCTTGTGCCTTTTCCCATGCTTCTTCATTTTGCTTCATGGCCATTAATAATACCACTTCATTTATGCCGCCTTGCGTTCCGAACCGTTCATAAGCATCCTCAAAATGCCCGTTGTAAGCTCCAACGATGGCTCTTACGTCTTGTGTCATGTCGTTGTCCGGCAGAAAGTCTATAATCGAGTCCGCCCGGTTATAAGCTCTTTCGTCCATTAAGGCGATTACCTGATTACAGAGTAGTTCTGTGGGAGCCGATCTGCTGACAAACGGTTCCAGCAATTTGCTGTCTGCTTTCTTTTGTTCTATCAGCAACGCAGCCAATTCGTTGGCCATAATCATAAATTTAGGATATTGTTCCAGTGCCTGTCGGCAGATCACTTCGCGTGTAGAGTCATTATCGGCATTCAGGTATATCCGCCAAAATTCATAGGGTACCAATTTTTTATAGTCCTGTTTATACATTATGCGTATTTCTTCATCGTTCAGCAATCTCATCACCGAATAGTTGAAACTATATTCTACCCGGCGCAGCCGTGGTAAGTAAGTCGTTAGAATGACATTCCGATATTCCGGTAGTCGTAGGATCCGGCTGTACTGTGAGGCCATGTTGTCCGGATAGCAATTGATGATTTCCCGTAACTTGTCTGTAGGCAGTGAGTCGCGTTCCATCAATTCTGCTACCTCTTCCCATGAGGCCACCACTCCTTCTGTATATGTACTGTCTTTTATTGCGTTTATAGTACCTCCGTTCAGAAAACCAAAGATACGTTTCAGCGTACTGTCCGTGCGTTTTTTTGCCAGTTTCAGATTCGATTGATACGGACCTTCAGGCGAAGATACCCCTTTGACCGAAAACGACAGGAATTCCGAGTTCGGATCGTTTTCTATTTCCTGCAGGCGCAAGCGCATTTTCTCCAGTTCTCTTTGGTTGTTCGGATCTTTTTCGTCTATCGTTGCCGAGTTGATCAGGAAGTTCAGCTTCACTTCTCCTCTGTCGCCTCTTTGTTGTTTTTGAGGTTTAGGGATGTATTTTTCATCTCTGATTTTCATGCCATCTGCTTGGTACGTAAAGAAACGCATCGGATTTACCGTACCTTTGGCTATCACTACCGTATCTTTGTATGCCAGTTTTTTATATTCTACCAGATACATGTAGATGTCACACCGGCATTCATCGTCCGGGTTATCCATATAGAGGGAGTCTACGTAGGCAATCACTTCATTCTTATCAATCTTTTGCGTTTTCTCCTGAAAAGCTGCTAACGGATCTCTGCTCAGGTCGAATTCCATCATTCGTTCCAATGTGATGGCATACTCCTTTCCGGTCACCACTGCGGGGCGGAACAGGTTCTGTGTTTTACGGGTAATATTCACCAACATCGGTTGCACTACGATACGTGTATTCGGCTTATACATTTCTTTGGGAATTTTTACTTTAGGGTGGATGATGTATTGATTTCCGACGATTTCGATGTCGGTTGGTTCCGGTAGCAGTTTGTCCACCACTTTTTTGGCGGTGATCACCACTTCGTCAATCATTGATGCTTCGTACGAGATCACTACGTTTATCGTTGTCTTTCCTTTTAGTTTTACCGTTTTTGATGCGTAGGCAAATCCCGAGAAATGCAGGGTCGTATTGGGATCTGCCATGATCTTGAACTTTCCGTCTAGGTCTGTGATGCCGTATACATCTCCCTTTTCATTCTGATCTCTGATTACGATAGAGATGGCAGGCTCTCCCTCGTCATCGATTACGCTTCCGCGTATTTCTACTTTCTGGGCTTGTCCCCATGCCGGAATAATGGCGTATAGGGCCACTATCCCCAATAGCAAAAATCTTTTGATATTCATTAGGGTTATATTTATTTGGCTATATAAATAAAAGATACACTTAGTTTAACCGGTATGGGGGCCCATCCCGATTCATTCGGTTCACCATGAGTGCTTCCCGGTTGGTAGCGCACCAACCTGTAGCGTGCCACACCCACACCGCCTGATACCTCAAGGTTCCAGCGACGTGACAGAATCCAGTTGTATCCATACGTGACACCCGCGGCCGCGGCATCTCCATAATATGCCCTGCGGTTTATTCCCACATCGAACATGGAATAGAATCCTGTGATACCGATGTAATGGCGTGCCAGCAGGTTCCGAAGCCAATATTTAGCTTCAGCTTGTACGCGTCCATGGCGGTAGAAAAGTTTATCTGTAATCTTCCAGGGATTAGCCGATGCCGAAATTTCAGCTGTCATCCAATCGTTTAATGGGAATTCCACTCCCAGATTGGGGGATGCCGCCAACCATTCCAGCGTATTAGTCTTGATGGCCATGCGTTGGGCGGATACTTGAAAAGATATTGCTATGAAAATAAAGAATATAGCCCGTTTCCCGAATAGAGACGGGAAATTATATCCGGCTATCTCCCACAACAAGTTGGGGAAATCTAGTTTTAAATTAAATGTATTCATAAACGCGCTCACTTCTGTCTAAAGCGTGCTGTCGTTTATTCTTGTCACCGACAAATATAGAGGTTTTAATCGGGACTTTCCAAATAATCAAAATCTTTTTTTATCAGTTCTGATAAAAAGGTTTGCAGGTCGGTTTCCTGATTCAGTTGTAATTTCTGCCGGAGCCGGCTCCGGTTGCTTCTCACGGTTGAAGTGGCTATGTATTGGAGTGCTGCTATTTCTTCGGTTGTTTTGTTTTCCAGTATCAAGCAGCAAAGTTGTATTTCTTTGCTACTCGGTTGCAGGTGCAAAGCATTGAAAGCAGCCCATAGTTTTAGCTCGGATGTCATTCTTGCCTTTTGTCGTTGCATGGTTCGTAGTATTTCCTGTAATCTTGCCAACATGATGGGAGGAAAGATATATGCCACTGCCAGGCTGGGCAGACTCATCAAATAAAGTTCGGATGATGTATAGACCCCGATGAACATATACAAAAGAATCGGGGCGAAAGATAATATCATTACGGTGTGTCGACTCACAGAGATGGAAGCCAGACCACAAGTAACCATACCGATCATCAGATCTTGTGACAAAAAGAAGCCGGTCTCTTCCGGTGGGAGGTAGATACGGCAGTACATTGATATTAGGATATTGCTTTGTATGGTATAAAAGGTGCATTTCAACAAGAAAGTTATCTGTTTCTTTTTCCGAATCAGCAGGTAAGTGAACAGTAAGAATAACCCCAGGGATAATATGTTACATAAAGCCAGTAACAGGTCTTTTCTGATCAGGTAGACACAAAGGTCGGCGATGATTCCGATACTAAAGCAGCCCACTGTACCGTAATAGACGAAATAAATTGTTTGTCGCTTCGGATTTCTTATTTCTTTGAACTGTAGATATTTCTTTTGGATGTACTTTTTTGTTTTTGGCAAAGACAGGTATTTTGAATTCATGTTTTTTTAGGTTTCAGTAATCAATGTTTATAACCAGCCCATGCAGGCGAGTATACTCTGATGGACAGACTTTCGAAACGGCTTTTTTATCCTATAATAAATACAAAAAAGAATGAAAATAGAAGGGGGGAGGGTGAATATTTTGAAAAAATGTACTGAGTTCGTCATACGTGTCATCAAGGCTCACCATATACCTGCTTTATCGGATGATCAATCACTTAACTTATGTGTTAAATCAAACATCAAGACATGAAATACTCCATTTACAACTTCTCCAAAACATCGATATTTCTGAGTAATCCTGAACTTAAATATCTTTTTAGACCGAAGGATGGCGAATGAATCTTTCTGTTTATTAGTATATTCCTTATAGTCTAATCCTTCAGAATTATAAATATCAGCCCACGACAATTCAGCAAAAATTCTAAAAGCATCCGCAAACAATGATTCGTCCTGTTCACTTATTTTCTATCAATCAAATCGAAATTTATTTTAGAATTTCGATATAAATGCTTCGTATCTGAGGCAAAGATAAGAATTAAAATTGAGACTTAGGGCAGAACGCAGTAATAAGGCTGATGAATAGCGATTTAGGCGATAAAAAGGAAAAAGCAGCAAGTCATCTGAAACCAACAAAAAGCCAAGTGAGGACAGAGCTACATTACTATCTCGTTACTTTCTTTTGGCTGGTAGATGATTTTTGATAGCATGAAAAAAGAAGAAAATCAGATTTCTTTGCACTGATTGGCAGTGTTTTGCATATCAAGAAACAACTCTACAGGTAATAATTTTGTCACTTAAAAAATGTAGAGTATGAGATCAACATTTAAAGTCTTATTTTATCTAAAGCGCAATGCTCCCAAAAAGAATGGGCTTGTGCCGGTCATGTATCATTTCTCCATTTACGATAATAATACTAAACTGTATTCCAGAGAGCAAAGTCGCAAGGAAGCATGCGCCATTGACATCCGGTTTTTACTAAATAAAAAATAACATTAAAAATAGAACGAAAAGAATGTTTTCGCTTGCGATCTTTGTCATCTAAAAGATTTTCTATAACTTGCCACAAGTTTATTACAAAGCAGAACAGTAGAAGTATGAACATAAAAGAGATACTAAACCAATCCGAAGGGCGTAGATTGGAATTTAAGGCAGAGTTGCCGGAGCATTCCGATTTGGCTAAGACGGTTGTGGCATTTGCCAATGATGCAGGTGGCGACCTGTATATTGGTGTGGCAGATGATCCTCGTGAAGTGGTAGGATTGGATGAGGACAAATTGGTGACTATCGAGGAGAAAATAAGTAATATTATTTTTGACCGTTGCTATCCTGCGATATTGCCGGAAATAAAATTTATAAGCGAAGAAAACAAACACTTGATTCAGGTGACTGTTTTCAGAGGTAGCACGCCACCTTATTATCTCAAAGAGAAAGGTAAGTTACAAGGGACATTTATTCGTGTAGGCTCGGCCAATCGACTTGCGGATGAAGCTATCATCTCGGAATTGGAACGTCGGAGACGAAACATCTCTTTTGATAGCGAAGTTATACCAGATAAGCCTGTAAATGATTTGAACATAGATGGTTTTAAGGCTATATTCAAGGAGAAAACGGGGGAAGAATTATCCGACCAAGCATTAAGGAAATTAGACTTGGTTAAAGATATGCAAGGAGTAGAATATCCGACCAATGCGTTGATTCTATTCTCGGACGACCCGTTGCGCAACTCGTTGTTTCACTATGCAAAGGTGGAGTGTGCTCGTTTTAAAGGTGTTAGTATCGATGATTTCATAGACCAAAAGAGTATTACGACCAATATTGCCACACAAGCAGAGGAAGCATACAACTTTGTGTTACGCCATATCAATAAAGGTGCTTCGGTTGAGGGAGTGTACACAGTATCTCGTTGGGAGTATCCTGTTAAGGCAATTCGTGAGGCGATTCGTAATGCGGTGGTTCATCGGGATTATTCTCTCACAGGAAAAGACGTTAAGATTGCGATCTATGATGATATGGTAGAGATAACCAGTCCGGGACTTCTACCACCATCAATCGACTATGCTGCAATGGAAAGCCGTCAGAGCGATGCACGCAACAAGTAATAGCCCCTGTTTTCAAACGTCTTGGTATCATCGACCAATGGGGCAACGGCTTGAAGTTGATTGCCGATGAAATGAAAGAGTATCCAAACATCGAACTTCGTTGGAGAGAGGTGGGCTTGTCGTTTCAGGTACAGTTTGTGAGGTTGGATTATGTGCTGAACGCAGAGCGGATAAAGGATATACAGCAAGAGTTGCAGCAAGAGTTGCAGCAAGAGCTACGAAAGGCGACATTGTATTCGGAGGTATTGCGTTGTATAGTAAGTAATGCTTTATCAAGGCAAGATATATCCCTTGCATTGGGACAAAAGAAAGTATCGGGACAATTAAATAAAGTTATTCAAAAACTGATTGCCAACAACCTGATTGAAAGAACTATCCCTGAGAAACCTAACCATCCTGCTCAGAAGTTTCGACTAACAGAACGTGGACAGTTATTTCTTGGTTTACTTGCTAAATGAAATGATTATGATATATAGCTATCTACATTGAAATAAAACCTCGCTTCGACTATATAAACCAAAGCGAGGTTTTATTATTCCAAAAACTTTTCTAACTTTGTAACGAAGTTGTTTTAAGGTACGCAAAGCACAGATTATCAATGCAGCTTTACTTTTGCCAAATCGTTACCAACAACATATTACTTCTCAATTACAATCTATCATTCAGATAGATACAAGTAATTTTCTTATCCTCTGCAAAGATAAAAATAAACTATGAATGCGGTTTCTACTATTCATGAAAATCTGCAAATCTCTATGTTTTCATATATCAAAGTAGTACTGCAACTATAGATATTAAGATTAAATAGCAATACACCTTATTATTGATGATAAGTGTGTCTGATCAGGATGTATAGTCTTTACTCAATATTGCTTTCTATTTGCTCAAAAATCTTTCTTTTTTGTGACGCATACCCTATTTTTTTCTTTTGTGATAGAAGTTGCTTATTGTATATATATGCAAAAGGAAAATGTTTTTGAGAGTCTGAATAATATGTTATTCACTTTTCTGCCCATAGGAAGTGAATAACGTAGTTGCAAAGAGTTCGTTCTTTGCCGGCAGAAAGTTAATTCTTTGTTTATACGAAGTTAACTTCTTGTCGGCGGCAAGTCGGCAGATGATCGACAGTAGTCTTTTTTCTCCTTGAAAAGCGGCTGAAAGTACCGGATTTTCTCTGGTTACTTCTCAATTTTGATTGGCGCAAATCTGTGAAAATGTTTCTCTTTTATGCCGATCTCTTTAATGTTGTCTTTGTGTTATGTGCTTTTTGCTGTCTTTATTGTAATATGTACTTTGTTTTTGTTTCTTTCTGTATTCTTCTAATGCTGATTTACGGGCTTTTTTCCAGCTTCCCAGTCAGTCGGGCAGGAAAAACAAATTCTATCGCAGGTAAGATATACAATTTGACAATTGTCAGATTCTTGCTCCGACCGTTTATCGAAAGTATAAGTCAATCTCTTTTGATTAAAGATGCAGCAGGGATGTATTCTTATATTCCTAAGCAAGCACAAGTCCGCATTCGTTTCATGGCTTTCTATAATGTATATACTTTTCTTATCTGTCACATGGGGCGTGAGATGTCGTTTTCACCTTGTCCGGGCTGTTCAGAGACCCGGTTATGTGATATTCCGTGGTTTCCATGCCCTCTTGGGGAAGCCGGATAAGGTGTTTTTTACCTTTGGCGGGAGAAAAAGAAAGAGAGGTGATACTTCAGGAATCGTCCATTCCATCGGTGAAAAACCGGTATTGCACATTTGCAGCACCCCGAAAAGGGGAGGTGCTGCAAAAATGCAACGCTGATTTTTAGGTTATCTTCAGGGCGGAGGCTACATTTGTCCTACCCTTTATGGAGGGAGATGCAAACAAAATGTATAAGATTATTTAAGATAGTGAAATTGGGAAGCTGCCAACATATTGATAGCAGGTGTTGTTTTACTTTTGTAAACCAGTTAAAAGTAAAGAAGAAGATGACATCAATTACACCACGGCTCAATCGCTCGCGCGAGGGGCGTGATGGCAGTTATCCGCTTGTGATACAAATTATTCGCCATCGAAAGAAGAGAGAGATTTATACGCCTTACCGTTTCTGGGAGGCAGAGTTTAACACCCGTTTAGAAATGGTGGAGAACGTCGGAGGCAATCGCCGTCGTCTGCTCATTGTCCGCGAAGCCAATGAATACCTTATATATATAAAGAAGGAGTTGGAGGCTATTTGCGGATCGCTCGAAGCGGATAAGGGGAGTGCTTATACGGTGGACGACATTGTGAACGTTTATAACTACCACAATGATCTGAGCCAGGTGTTGGTATATGCCGACTCGGTGATTGCCGGGCTGGAGAATAAGGGACGTCAGGGTACGGCTGCCAATTATCGTAGCGCCCGCCGTGCGTTTGAGATGTTTTTGGATGGCAGTCCTTTTTCGTTTGAGGAGTTGACTCCCGAAGTGCTGGACCGCTTTGTCACCTTTCTCCGTGAGCGGGGCAACCGGCCCAATACGGTTTCGTTCTATCTCCGTCAGTGGCGTGCCATCTACAATCGTGCCTGCGCCGATCATGTGGTTTTTTCCGATCAAAAGCCTTTCCGACGGCTGAACCTCAAAGAGGAGGTGACATCCAAACGCGCCATCTCCCGGGAGAAGATTGCGCAGATCGAATGTGTCGACCTTACTGCTTGTCATGCTGATATGCAGCTTGCCCGTGACCTGTTCCTGTTTAGCTTCTATACGCGCGGAATGTCCTTTGTAGATATGTGCTATTTAAATAAGGAGAACCTGCAGGGAAATTATCTTCGGTACAAACGGCAGAAGACAGGGCAGGAGTTACAGATACGCATTGAAAAAGATTTGCGTGTGTTAATCGACAGATACGCCAGCCCTTTGTCGGACTATCTGCTTCCAATGCTTCGAAACGGTGACCGTTATCAGGATTATCGGCGCAGGCAGCGGAGGCTTAATAAACTGATTCGTGAATTGGGCGACCGGTTACAGTTGGATATGCCACTCACATTTTATGTGGCCCGCCACTCATGGGCGACACTCGCTCACGAAAATGATGTGCCCGTCTCGGTGATCAGCGATTGTATGGGGCACACATCGGAGAAGACTACCCGCATTTATCTGGATCGCATAGACACTAAGCGACTTGACCGGGCCAACCGGTTGGTGATTAATAGTCTGCGGTAAAGAGGTGGAAAAGAGGGATAAAAAAACTCTTTCTTATAATGAAAGAGCTACTCAAGAGATTCTTCTTATCTCAGATACATGTCGCAAAGATACGCATTAAATTATTAATTAAACAAGTATTATTTTAATTTTTTTTATTTCTAATGTAAAATATTTATTTTTCTTCTTTCACTTAGATAAAAAACTCCCCGGTACACCTTCTTTCTGTCTCCCGACCTCTTCAAGAAAGCATACGATGTATGTCTACTGTTTCTTTTTCAACGGTTTTTCATCTGTCTGCCTCCACTGCTGCAAACACATGCCGTCACCTATTCACAATAATGATAATCTGTTAATAATCAATTGATAACAGATTGTATATTTCGTTTTGTGATGCTCTTTAACAACCTTTTTCTTTTATGTTTCTGAAAGCGTTTCTGAGTCAATATTAAGTAACGTATTATTGATCAATGTGTTACATCCATACACTTTTTATTTGTTTCTGAAAATAAAAAAACTCAGAAACATTTTCAGATGGGATATGAAGTAACTTGTTGTATTATAAATGATTATAATATTTATGAAGTCATTCTCCCTTTCATTATAAGAAAGAGCCGCATAATTATCAAACAAACGGCAAATATGAAAAAAATACTATGCATATGGGTCTTAACCGTTACTTTCCTTGGGGCATTTCCTGCTTTGGCCGACGCCCAGCAATGGGGATTGACTGCCAATGGTCTTTATTGGGCGACAGCTACTCCGAATATAGGTGTGGAATATGCCTTCCATTCAAAGATGAGCATAGCAGGACTTGTTCAATATAATCCGTTTACTTACGCTAAAAACCGGAAAATGAAACATCTTGCCGGGCAGTTGGAGTATCGTTATTGGCTGAGTGATGTGTTCAAGGGCCATTATCTGGGTGTGCATGCCACGGGCGGTATCTTTAATTTTGGTAATCTCCCTTTGGGTATCCTCAAAGACTATCGTCTCGAGGGGCAATTGTATGGCGGCGGACTCACCTATGGTTACCAGTGGATCATCAGCAACCGGGTCAACATTGGCGTCGATATCGGATTAGGATATCTCTATGTTGATTACGATAAATTCTATTGTCCCACTTGTGGGGAACGTGTCGATCACTACCGGACCAATTATCTGGGGCCTACCAAGGTAGGTGTATCCATTATTTATCTGTTAAAGTAGGGGAGGACAGGCTATGAATATCAAACAGGTAATTTTCATAAATATCTCATTTTTCATCTCTCTAACAGTGTTAGCAGCAGATAGGCCTACACAGCCTGTCCGTACTGAGGTGTATCGCTTGGAGCGTCTTGACTCCGTTCTGCTGGTCGATCTGGCTGTCGACCTGACAGGGGTGCACCTGGCGCCGGACTGTACGGTCTATCTGTTTCCGCTACTCGCTTCGGAGAATACCGGTGATTCGTTGTCTCTTCCTCCCATTGTGCTCAATGGCCCCCAAAGCGATCTGATGTATCGCCGGCGTCGGGCTTTGGGTACAACTTCGGGATTGGAGAAGATTACTCCCTACACCGTGCTGCGTGAGGGAGACCATGCCTTGCCTCGCATCCATTATCGGACCGAGGTGCCTTATGCGGCATGGATGGACGATGTTAAAGTATGGATGCGCGACACGAATTGCAATTGTGATGCCCGTCTGGTACCTTTTGCCATGCATACGGAGCATATACCGCCGTTGGTTGTGGAACGGGTGGATACGATTGTGATACATGACACCATCCGCCTGGCTTCTGTTGCATCCGGACAGTCGACCGTAGCTTCGGATATTCCCCTTCGTAAGAAGGTGACCCGTATTCAGGCCGGTTATGAGGCTGATATTTATTTTCCTACGAATGAAATGCGTATTCTTCCCGATCATGAGTTGAACCGTGCTTCATGGATGCATTTCGTTAACCAAGTGGATTCTATTGAACAGGATAACCGGAATTCCATATCGGGAGTTACCGTTACCGGTTACTCTTCTCCCGAAGGATATACTTCTAATAATGAACGTCTGGCTGAAAAACGTGCCAAGGCCCTTCAAGCGTTCCTGGAAAATAAATATGGCGAACGTATGGAGGTGGCAGTCGAGTGGGTCGGTGAGGATTGGAAACAGTTTGAGAAAGATATAGAGGTTTCTGACCTTCCGGAACGTAATGAAATTCTTTCAATCCTGCGTACTGTGAGTGATAGCAATCAACGGAAGAGTAGGCTGAAGGCACTGAATAAGGGGAAAACATTCGAAATTCTGCTTCGGGAGTATTTTCCGAAACTCCGTCGGGTGTCATGCCGTATTAGATACGTAAAATAAGAATATGAAAAGAATGTATTACATAGGATATATGCTCTGCTTGTTGCTTGCCGGTTGTGTAGTCGGTGAGGAAGCGGACGGCCTGTTGGAGCAACGTCTGTCTGATCGTACCCTTTTGGTCTATATGGGAGGGGATAATGATTTAGCCGACGAGACCGACGAAAAATTGTCAGCGTTAACAGAGGCGTGGGACAGGTTTCCGGGGCATCTATTGATTTATCAGGATAAAAAAGGAGCGGATAGTACCCGCTTGTTAGAGGTTTGTTTGGATGAACAGGGAGAAAAGGTAACAAAAATATTGGCTAAGTATAAACAGGAGAATTCAGCCGGTGCCTCCGTGTTTGCACGGGTTGTCAATGAGGCTATGGCCCGGTATCCTTCCGTTGATCCGGGATTGATCGTATTCTCCCATACCAGCGGATGGTTACCGTCGGGGACGGCAGTGGTTCCGGCCGGTATTACCCGCTCGGTTATCAAGGACAATCATTACGAGATGAGTTTACAGGATTTTGCTTCAGCCATTCCGGACGGGCAATTTAATTTTATCCTTTTTGAAGGGTGTTTTATGGCCGGACTCGAGGTGGCATACGAACTGAAAGATAAAACGCAATATATTGTGGGTTCATCAGCCGAAATGCTTTCACCGGGTTTTACTCCCGTCTATCAACAAATGTTTCCGTTGCTTTATAAAAAAGAAGCGGATCTTCCGGCAGTGGCTGCTGCCTATTACGATTATTACAACAGTATGGAAGGAGACAATCGTTCGGCTACCATCAGTGTGATTCAGACGTCCGGCCTGGAAATGTTGAAAGTTCAACTTCGGGCGGCCGAGAGTCGTGTGGAGCGTTGGGAATGGATAGATCGTAGCGGATTGCAGGCTTTTGACCGCTTATCGGACGGGCGGCACCTCTTTTATGATGCTTCGGCCTATATAAAACGGATTGGAAGTGTTGAAGAATCTGCTGCTTTTGACGAGGCTCTGGAGCAAGTTATCATTTATAAAGCAGCCACGGAGAACTTTATGCCGGAGAGTGTAGGGGGATTTACCATTGACGGACATTGTGGCATGACGTTGTATATACCCGATGCTACTGTTCCCACATTATTGACCGAAAGAAAGAAACTGAAGTTAATGCAATAGTATACATAGTTCAAATTAATTAGTGAATGGTAATAATAAAATTAAAAAACTGATGGAAAGGAATATTTGATTAACGAAACAGACAGTGACGGTTGACAGATCGATGGAACAGGGAGTATCCGCATTTTTCTTTCTGCTTTTTTCCTTTCACAGTTTGAAAGAGAAAAAAGGAATATCCAAAGCGGATAAAAGTATAAACTATTCGAACTTATATCTATAATTAAATTTTTTAGTAACATGAAATTAAACAAATTGTTTACGTTTACATTGGCAGCCCTTGCGATGGCTGCATGTAGTAATGATGACGAACCGGGTATTGATAAAGGTGGTCAGAAAGGTGAATTGATTGATGCTATCAGCATTGCTTTTACCAGTTCTTCAGCTCCTGCTACCCGTGCAGACAAAGGTGAGATAGAAGGAACTGGTAGTGAAAATGATGTATATGTAGCCTATCTCTTTGCTAAAGAGAATGATCCCCTGCATGAAGGTGCAAAAGTGGGTGACTGGACTGTAAAGCGTGTAGCTGGTGATGCTAATGCGGAAGATAAGGATGTCACAACTGCAATCACAGGTGGCGATGTGGCAACTCCCGGGACGAAGAAAAATATGTGTACGTTCAACGGTGTACGCCAGGGAGATAGTGTTTATGTGGTTGTGAATGATCCTCAGATGACCCTTGCTACCGCTCAGACATTGGCGCATCAGGGTGACAAGTCGGAAGCCGCTATCCGTGCTTATATCTCTAATCTGTCTAAAAGTTATCTGAATGAGCTGACCGTTACTAGAGACGGGACGCAGGATAAGAAGTATATCATGGCAGGTGTATCGGCTATTCCTACCAACCCGAATATCCCGAACGGATCTACCGTGAAAGTTTCGATTCCTCTGAATCGTGAATTAGCCAAAGTATTCTTTAATGCCTCTGTTACTACCAACCCCGTATACGAGGCTTATGGTAAGATGGCAATCAAAGATGCAGTATGGGAAAATCCGACAGGTACTGCAGACCCCGATGGTATTGTCGTAGTACGTATTCCGAGACGTGTTTCTCCGTTCAAGGCACAGGCTCGTGACTGGTATTTCCCGCAGAGTGCGGATGCAACTGCTAAAGACTGGGATGTGGAAGGTTGGTTGAAAGCATTTGCAGGTGAGAAAGAATCTGCACCTACTGTTACAGAAGTTGCTGGAACGACTCCTGCATTGAATAAGGGAGAATACAATGCAGACGCGAAAGAATATCGTCTGACATGGGTTGTAGGTGAAAAAGCATTGGCTGATGGAGCTACTCCTGCAAATGCTTCGATGGTATACGTTAAGAGTGACAAGTTATATTCTCCTTATTTTTATGTAACTCCTAACTATGCCGACAATGCCGGTTGTGCTACTGTTGTAGTTACTCAGGCTACTTATATCGGTGCTAATACTCTGCTTGAACCGACTATTACGGAGGAAATGTTGGATAAGGCTTTGCAGAATGATGCTTTCAAAACTGCTACTTCTACTGACGGAACTACCAAGTATGATAAATTGGCTGCTGATTTTTGGAATACTGAGAAAAATGTAGATGCATTGGTTGCATTTCTGGATGCGGATGTGACATATAAACTTGCGTTGAGAGGTGAAACAGAGATAGCTAAGCAAAGAGCCGCTATTACAATTCAACCTAACGATAAACGTTACTATCGCGCTGATGTTGCCAACTATAGCGATGACGAAACAACTTCAATGAAGATTACCGAACGCAACACATTCTATCATATAACAGGTACCATCACTACACTGGGTGCCAAGAGCATTGAAGATGCTATCAATTCGGATAATATCGACATGCTTGTACAGGTAGTTGTTAAGCCATGGAAATATGTTGTTAACAATATAAATATGTAATCAGAACCTCTTTTTTATATAATCCGGGGCGGATGGAAAGTCCGCTCCGGTTGATATCTTTTTCTTGTCGGAAAGAGAAGAATACGAAACTAAAATGAAGAAATTGCTACCGATACTTTTAGGGGTTACCCTACTGCTGAATTCATGTATTAAAGATGATATGGATGCTTGTGCCGGATATATGCACATCTATTTCAGCTATATTTATGGTGGAGCCAACCGCTTTTTTGAGACGGTTTCTACTCCTACGCAACTTCATTTTTATAAACAGAAGCATAAATATCGGGAGTTGGAAATAGCCGTGGATGAAATAGGACTGACCGAACCTTATCGCTTCCTGAAAAACTTTGATGATACGGATAGCCTGGAACTGATAGCTTGGACACAGGATGAGGCGATTGATTATGTGGATACTCCTGATACTCCCATAGGAGAGGGGTATGTGAAATTAAAAGAAATTACCGATGGCAGCGGAATCTGCCGACCTGTAGACGACCTGTTGTACGGACGCATTGCCATAGATGCCGGTTTGCGCGAAAATCGCAATATTGTAACCATTCCGTTTGTACGTGCTGTGTGCCGTACACGTATAACGATGATTCCTCAGACAGTAGAGGATCAGGTCGTTGAAGAAGGAGGAACGACGCGTGCTGCAAGCAGCATTATTCCTTCACCCGAAGATTTTAAATTCCACCTTTACGGTACGCGTAGCGGTGTCGATTATAATAATAAAGCAAATGCGGATGAGGTAGTACTTGAACCCCAGTGCTATTACGAAGAAAGTACCGGAAATGTGCTCACACCCTGGTTCGGTTCTTTTTCTTCAGAAGGAAAGTATCTGAAAGTGAATGTGTTTATTCGTGATGAACAGGTCGCTTCATTCGATTGCGCACCTATCGAGTTGACTTCTGTTCCGGGCAACTTCATTGATCTGGTGATTGACGGACATTATGTGAAGCCCGTTATGCAAGTTCGTGTCAATGGCTGGAAAGTGGCGACAATAGAAAGTAATATGTAGGCAAGTTGATAAAAGGAGAGTATAGCATGAAAAGAATTCTGATATGTCGATTGATGGTGTTTCTGACCGTGGCTTTGGTTTCGTGTTCGGATGATACTTCCGAAAGTATCCCTCAGAACCCGGATAAGGATATGTACCTCCGTGTGAATGTTCCCCGCACTTATGCTTCCGGAGCTGATGAGACAGATAGTAAAGAGACGGTGATTAATGGCATTGACGTATTGGTATTTGCTCCGGGAACAGCCTCCCAGAGCGGATTGTTTCTGAAATCGGTATCCGAAGGAACACCGGTTACCGGTAAGAATACGTTTCAGGTGACTATGCCTGTGGGGGAAGGATTGGAGGTACATGTATTTACGAATTGCCATGAAGAGTTGGTGCGTAGCGGTGCCTATAAAGGACTGGGCATGAAGATGGACGCTTTACTGGAAAAGATGATATCTAAGGTAGAAAATAATTCGACAGGAACTGACTGTTTGCCGATGCACGGCTTTTTGTCAGGTGTCACTGTAGCGAAAGAATCGGTGGGTAAAACGCTTAGCGTACCGGTGCTGCGTTCCGTAGCTGCTGTCCAGGCGAAAGTGGATGAAGCGCATACGGGAAATCCGGGTGAGTTGTTGGATAGCGAGGGTAAAGTGATTTTTAAGTTGCGTGAGTTTTATGCTTATTTCCCGGCAGATAGCGGTAGGCTGGCACCGTTGAAGGAGGTTTATGAAACGGCAGTCGCCGGTTCGGAAGAGGAGAAAAAGACCCGTAACGTCGTTAAAACAACTTTACCCGATAAATTGGGTGTCCGTCCGATAGGGGATAAGCTTTTCCTGAAAAGTGAGACTCCCGTGGCACTTGCGGGACCGCTCTATCTATACGAAAACACTTATTATTCGGATAACGGTTTTGATCAGCCCGGATCTGTTGCCGGCAATGCCCAAGTGGCTACTACCCGTCTGGTGGTAGGCGGAGTGTATGGAGAGGATACGGAGGTCAGTTATTACCGGATTGACCTGACAGATCCGGACGACCCGAAAAAATTGGTTGAAATATTACGTAATCATAAGTATACCTTTCAAATCATGAATGTCTCGGGATCGGGCTATGACAATCCTGACGATGCGGCTGTAGGGGTTCCGATGAATATCTATGTAAGAGTGATTGACTGGATCGATGTAAATACCGAAATTGATTTTGACCGTGAGAACTGGTTCTCTTCGGCTACAAAGAAGATTGTTTTGTCCGGCTATGCAGATTCACAAAAGTCGGTTTCCATAGACAGTGATGTCACATTCGGTCCTTTCTGGCAATTGAGTTTTAACACGTCGAGTACGGTTAACGGTAATGCTTCGGTTGTGCCTGTAACGGTGGCTGAAGGTGCTGCATCGGCTATGATCTCCAATGACCGTTATGAAATAACCGTTACTGGGAATACTCTTACCGTAAAGGCTAAAAAAACTTACGGAGATCTTCCTGCCGGGCAGGCTTATGATGACGATTTCTATATAAAAGTAAAGAATTTGACGGTGCATTTTAAACTGACTCAAGTGGATCGTTCACCCGATGATTGGGGAAACGGCGGGACTCAGGAAGATGAACTGTAAAAATAAACATAGATTAGTTGACTCATGAAACGATTGAAAAAAAATATGCGGCAAGGATGTATGCTTTTAAGCGTATTTTGCTTGATAGGGATCATAGCCTGTTCAGGTGAAGAGGGACATGATATACAAATTCCTGATCCTGTCATTTGTACGCTGAACTATACCATTCCCGATGCTGAAATACCGGATACCAGAGCGTCCGATACGGGAGGGAAAATATCTGTGGCCCGTCCGGAAGAAAGTGCGATAAAGGATGTGAAACTTTTATTCTTCATTTATGACGAGCATGGTAACGGTTTGTATGCCGGCTCGTTAGACGGAACCGTAGATGGCAATCACCTGGCTAAAACAGGAAAAATATCGGTGACTATACCGGGAAGCGGAAGCATTGACAATCACACGGATTACGATGTATTGGTACTTGCCAATGCTTCGGTTTATTTTTCCGGAATGGATTGGGATGCCTATTGTGCCGGACAGACTGAAAATGCGGTACGGGTACAACTCCGGGGAGAGATGCCGTTGCATTCACCAACGGACAGGACCTATAAGGTTACGGACGACTGTTTGCCCATGAGTGGAATCGCATTCAAAGAAGCGGGAAAAGATATGAGCGTTCAATTGCTGCGTGCCGCTGTACGCATAGATGTACGGGTGGTTGAGGATAAAAAGGGGACGGTTCTCCTGAAATCGGCTGTACTTCGTAACGTTTCACCGGACATACCTATGTTTAATGATCCGCAGGATGCAGCTTTTACTCCGTTGACATACGCGAATACGAAAAGTGCACAGGAGCAATTCAGCATCATAGGCGGTTTGTATGCTACCGAAGTATTGCGCACCCTGCATACTCCTTATCTGAAACAGACACAGGCAGTATGTTTGCTCTTGGAATGTGAAAAGTCTCCTTCTTACAGTGGATGGTATCGGGTGAATATTAATATCGATACAGATGATGTCCAGTATTTACGGCGTAACAATGTTTATACAGTAATTATTAAGGATATTTTGAGCCAGGGGGCTGATACTCCCGATGATGCTTACGGAGCCGGCAGCTTTGGAGGCATACAAACTGTTACTGTTCCTACGGATTGGAAAGTTCCTGACGGGATAGTGACTCCACCGGATGTAGAAGTGAATTGAATGGTTTCATAAAAAATAATCAGAACGATGAAAATAAAGAAGTGTAAAATAGATTGTTTTCAGAAATCCTGCATTCTTCTGTGTATGGCGCTCTTCTCCTGTTCGCAATATGATTGCGTTGTTCCGGATAACGGAAAAACAGGAGAAGGGGAGCGCGCTTCTTTAGGTATAGGCGGTGTTTCAACGGGGCGGTTAGAGGTACTTACGCGTTCGGTGACTGCCGAACTGACTGATGCGACTGATGCTATCGGTATATTTCGAAAAGAAGATACCGGAAAGGGTTATGAGCCCGTTCATAACAGAAAGTATACGTATGGAACTCCACTTTGGGAGACAGACGGGGAAGAGGTGGTGTTGATCGATGAACCGGCGGAACTGACGGCTTATTATCCTTATAGAGAAGATGGGGCGAGTAGCGTAGGGATGAGCAGTGAGCTCTATGTGGCTTCGAAAGAGATTTATTATTGTCCTTTTAAGGCCTCAAATTCAACCGGGCCCATTACACTGAATTTACGCAGGGCCTATGCGCTGCTGAGATTCAATTTTATCAGGGGGATAGCAGATGGGACTCCGACTTCTGCCAAAGGAGAGTATACCGGGGAAGGGAAGATTAGCTCATTTACCTTCAAGGCAACCTTACGGATTGCCGGAATTCTGGATCTGTTTACCGGAACTGTTGAAGGAGAGGCGCGGGAAGTGACGTTCAATTATAACGTTCCGATCAGTATCGGGACCACCGCGGCTCCTGCCGTTCTGGATTATATGGTGGTACCTTCTGACTTTACCGGGGAGCTTTCTTTTACATTGATGGTAGACGGAAAGGAGATGAAAGGTAAAATCAGCGCTTCGGCCCTTTGCGGTACGAGTGGAAAATTGGCGGAAGGGACAAAATATGAGATAAATGCCATTATTCGTCCTACTGAAGTAGAGATAGGGACTGTGGAGGTGGAAGAATGGATAGGGGAGGTGGTCAAAGACCCCTCCGGTGATCCGTTTGTGCCGGAATAAAAAGACAGAAAGGAATGATTATGTTTTTAAGAAAGCAGATAAAGATGAAACAGATGCTGACAAATATCGGGATGGGAATATTGCTGACAGCCTGTGGCAACGGAGGGATGGACCCGGTGGATACCGGCGGGGAAGAAGAGTATGTTCCCGTCAGGGTAGAAACCGTTACGGACAACGGCATTGGTACACGTGCTGTCACTTTGTCGAATGCCGCTATCGGAATATTCCGTACGGCACCTTATAGCGCTACGTTTCCGCAACAATACGATGTGGAGTGCATTCACGACGGAACTGCATGGAGCCTGGCAAGCAAGATATATGTCGGGAGCACGGATGCTTCTTTGCATGCCTATTATCCCTATGGTAAGGTCACTTTCGGCGCTAATAGTACGGTGACTGCTCTGACAGTGAAAGATCATACAGCGGATAATGATTTTTGTTATGCTGACGCTCCTCTTACGGCAGTCAATAACCGTACGCCGGTTGCCTCCTTCTTGCTAAAGCATGCTTATGCCGGTTTGAAGTTCAGTATTGCTTGCCATTCCACTTATCCGTTGAAGAAGTGCAAGTTGACCAGAATAGTGATGCAACCTGTAACGAGTGGAAAAACATTTTATGTGGAACGTAGCATGGATATCAGTAAATCCGCTGCGGATGCGGGGCAGTTGGGAGGGAGTACTGCTTCTGATTGGAGTCTGGATACATCTGCGCTTGCTGTGGGGACAACGGGTATCGCCCAAGGAAGTACGGACGAGAGTATCAGCAAATTGTTTCCTCCACAAGATTTTGAGGATGATACCCGGCTGATATTGACCATTGACGGTAGTGAATATTCCGTGACGATTCCCTATAAAGTTTTGAAGGCTCTGAAAGCCGGATATTTATCTACCATTTCTCTGGAGATCAAAGGTACGGGAGTAGATGTCTCGGGAGTAAAAGTATATCCGTGGGATACTTCTGTTGTACCCGGAGGTGACAACGATGCGACTTTAGATTAATAACTGATTGTAACAAAAGGATAGTAATGAAAACCAAGTCTGATATGAAACCATTTATAATAGCTGCTTTATCGCTGACTTTGCTGGTGGGTTGTGGTAATGATGATTTTCCGGCAGAAGAACCGAAAGTTCCTCTGGAGATTACTTCTGCGTTTGTAACGGGGGATGTGCAGACGCGTGCTGTTACGCCGGAATTGCTTACATCAGGTTCGATAGGAGTTTTTTTGGAAGGCCGGTCCGGAACCGGTTATGACAAAAAAGACAATATACAGTATGATTATAATGTAGGCTGGAAACCCAAAACGGAAACGATTTACCTGGGTGGGGAGGATGCCGATGTATGTGCTTATAAGAAAACAACGAAATTAGATTTATCCGCTAAAGAGGCTGTTCCCCTGGTCTCTCAGATTTACGATGCTGAAATCGATTTGGTATATGCAACCAATCAAACAGTGAACGGTACTTCTGCCGGTAAGAGCGTTGAATTTACTATGGGGCATGCCTATTCGCAGATCGAATTTGTCTTTAGCAGAGAGGATTATCCCAATACATGCAAGGTGACTGAGATTACTGTAAAGAATGCAAATATTATTAAGACTGCTACGTTGAATCTGGCAACGGGAGGCTATACACCGGTAACAGTGGAGAAGGTCAGTTACTGGACAAATGTGGCAAAACACGAAGATGGTATTGCGGTTCCTGAATCGGGGACTGTAAAAAGTAATGTATTGATGATTCCCTGCACATTGGCGAATGCCGGAGGTACGGGGGTAACACTTGAATTGACGGTGGACGGTAAGCTGATGACAGTTCCGATTGCGTATGATAAATTAGGGGCATTGACTGCGGGTGTTATTCATCAGATCAGCTTGAAGTTAAAAGGAACTGCACTTGAAATCAGTGTGAAAGATACTCCGTGGGATAATCAACCGGTGGATGGTGAATATAATCCCGAACCATAAAATGGAAGAATCATGAAACGAATTTATACGCATAATCCGGGTTTTCGTTTGGCAGGATGTCTGTGGCTGATGTGCCTTTTAATGGTAGCCTGGAGCTCCTGTTCGCAAGCGGAGGTTGCAGACTCCATTGAAGGCGGGAATGGAGAGGTACCTCTTGAAGTACGGGCTGTAACCGGCGCGGAGGTTGATACCCGTGCACCCGCTGCTGTAGAGATGACCGAAGGGGAATTAGGAATTTTCCGTTTAGCCGAAGCGGATTATACGGCATTGGATAATATTCGTTATGACCGTGTGCCGGGGGGAAATTGGCACCCGGTTTCCACGGTGATCTATGTGGGCGGTACCTATGCCAGGCTGTGTGCTTATGCTCCCTATAACTCTGTGGAGTTTAAAAATAGTTCGTTGAAAACAGAAGCCGGCCTGACCATGCAGACTTATGCGGTGGAGAAAGATATGCGTTTTGCTGTCAGTGGGGGAGATGAAGTCTGGAAAAAGACTCCTACTGCAAATTTTGAATTGAAGCGTGCTTATGCCCGTTTGGTATTGTCTGTGGTACGGGATGCCACGTATCCGAACACATGTAAGATAACGCAGGCAAAAATAAAGGCTTTTACCGGAAATATAATCACAGCCAATACGGTTGACATCAGTACCGGAACCGAAGGAAGTGGAACACAAACACCTCAATATACTCATACTGTGACGACCGGTTTAAAAGACGGATTTGAGATCGGGGTCACAGATGATACGAGTTTTGACTGGCTGCTGCCCCAACAAACTTTTTCCGGAGGCGTAGTTCTGACACTTACGGTGGATGGCATGGATTATTCCGTCACTATTCCGGCCGATAAACTGAGCACATTTGTAAGAGGTACTAAATATACTGTGTCATTGGTTGTCAAAGGTGGAAAGTTAACTTTGATGAGTAACAATATCCAGATTGACAGGGATTGGACAGAGGTGCAGACAGGGGCCGGAGGCAGTGGCAGTGATTATGATACCAGTTTTAATTAGAATATGAAGATTATGAAACATTTATTATTGATCCTGGTGGGAGGTATTTTATTGAATGCCTGTTCTGATGACCGTGAGATGGATGACGGGAGATGGAAAGCATCTGCACTTCGAGTACCGCTCGAGGTATCTTCGGCAGTCATTAAGCAGGAGGTGGTTACACGTTTAGCTCCCGATCCGGTACCTTTGACGGAAGGGGCCATAGGGATTTTTCTGTCGGGCACAGAACCTGAAAGCGGACAAGAGGATAGCGGATATAAAGTTATTGACAACCGTAAATACATTTACAGCGAAGGTCATTGGGGACCTCCGACGGCTAATGATACAATTTATTTAGTGGGTAACGATGCTGATGTCTGCGCTTACTACCCTTATAAAGATTCGTATACGGACAAGACGGTCATTCCATTACAATCACAGGATTATGTGGAAACTGAAGATATCTATTATGCATTGAATACGATGATAAATGGTTTTACTCCTGCGATTACTTTTGATATGGTACATGCTTATTCTTTGGTGGAGTTGAAGATCAGCCGTGAGAACTACTTTATGCCTTGTGAAATTAGTAAAATAACCTTGAAGAATTCCAATCTAATAAAAAAAGGCACTATTAACATAGCTGTTGACGGAAGTATACACTCCTCGGAAACAGGGAATTATGATTTGACAACAGTCACTGATGCTTCACCTCATACATTGTCTGTTGGCGAATCTTATGTATGCCGTGTACTGATGATTCCGGTTCCGCTTAAAATTGAGCGGACAGATGCGGAAGGAGGAGAATTCGGGCTGTCTGTCAGCCTTGTGATAGATGGTCAACAGATGCTCGTGGAGATCCCGTATTCCGAACTTGGGGAGTTCAGGCAGGGAGAAAAGTATGTTATCGGATTAAAGATCAAAGGAACAGAAATCGTGCCTACCGTCAAAGCATTGGAATGGGAAGATGAAGAGGTTAATGGCGGGAATAAATATCCTGTTGAATAAAATCATATTTAAAACTGAGCTGCTATGAAAGGAGTACTATACATAAGTTTTTTAGTTTGCATATTGCTGGGGTGCAGCGATAGTGATGGCTTGCCGGACGGGGGAAAAGACAAAACAGCCCGTACTGAGCTGGAAATAGTGTCTGCTTCTATTGTGGAAGGCAATACACAGACTCGTGCAGATGTACCTTTTACGCCCGGAAGTTCCATTGCTTTGTTTTGCCACGGGCAGGCAGCCGAAACGAGCTATACGCCTGTGAATAACAGAAAATATACGCTAAATTCCGGTGATAGTAAGTGGACAGCCGAGTCGGAGGCGACTACCATTTATTTAGGTAGCGAGAAGGCGGATGTGTGCGGGTATTATCCCTATGTGGAAGGGACAGTTGGGACTGCTGATACTCTTTATAATGTCCGTACTACCATTCCTATGGATACGCAAGATTATGATCCTTCAAAAGAACTGTATTATGTGGCTAACCAGGAAGTCGATGCTAAGAGATATTTTGTAGAAATGCATTTTAAGCATGCTTATTCACGTTTAGTATTGAATATAGGGGTCGAAGATGCTTATCCGGCTACGTGTAGTATTAATTCAGTGGCTTTGGCAAACGACTCATTGTTTCGAAAAGCGGTGATAGATATTACGAGTGGTACTGTTGGCATCCATCCGGATGATACGGAGAAACAATTCAGGGGTGGATATAACATTACAAAAGACCTTCCTTATCTTTTAGACAGTCCTGATAAAAAATACCAGGCTGATCTGCTTATGATTCCTACAAAATTATTGCCTGACCCTTTTGAACCCACTAAAGGGCTTAGCGTCATAGTGAATGTAAGTGGATTTCCGGCAACGGTGATCATTCCGATAGACGATCTCTCTGATTTCGAGAGTGGTAAAAAATACGTTGTCTCTTTGAAATTGAGAGGAATCGCAATTAAATCGGTGAACGTAACCACTACTGACTGGGATGAGAAAATACTGAATGAAGGTGTAGATTATGAACCGCTTCCCCAATCTTAATGATTATACAAAAATGAACAGCATGATTATGAAACTCAATATGAATATAAATACTTCTGTGGCTGCCATATATGCAATGATGTTATTATTGGTTGCCTGTTCGCAGGAAAGGACTTTATTTCCGACAGAAAAAACGGACAGGGTGCCTTTAAGCGTATTCACTTCGTTCAAGGCGGATGTGACTACAAGAGCTACTGCTCAACCATTGCCTGAGGGGAGCAGTATCGGAGTTTTTTTGATAGCAGATGCTAACTATACCCCTCAGAGTAATGTGAAATACACTTGTCAGCCCGATGACGAATGGACGTCAGAGACCTCTGTTTGGGTGGGCGGGGCAAGAGCCGGTCTGTGTGCGTATTATCCGTTTGGTAAAGTTACTTTTTCTGCAGATACACGAACTACACTAAAAAACCAAGCTTACACGGAGGATGCGGATTGGTGGTATGCTAAAGACAATGCGGCTGTCACAGTCACTAATCTGTCACCTGAGATAGAATTTTTATTAGAGAAACCTTATTCTCAGCTCTCTTTGGAGATGATTCGTAACGGAAGGTATCCGTTGCAATGTAAAATAACCAATGTACGTATAGAATTGGAAAACGGGGAATCGATGGTTGACCAGGGGACATTCGATATAAAAGACGGGAGCCTGCAAAACACAACGGATGTTACTTCTTATTCATATCCAACCTCCGGACCTATGCATGACACGGGATTGGGGGTAGGAGAAGCGGCGAGAGATACCACTTGTAATTATCTGTTTGTTCCTCAGACTCTCGCGTCCGGGTTGAAACTGACTTTGACCATCGATGAACGTGAGTTCAGTGTGATTGTGCCACAGGCGGATCTTGGCGAGTTGATAGCAGGAAAACGCCACGTAGTCCGATTGGATATCAGAGGGGGAATACCGATTAATATAGTGGAGGTTACCACGAAAGAGTGGCAATCAACAAGCCTTGATGGTGGTGATGCCACTACTATTAAAGATACAACAGAGATCATTATTGATGGTGGTAAAGTGGGAACAGAAGATTGGGCGTCGGGTCCTACAGAAAATGGATCAGGAGCACTGTAATTTAATATTAAACGTATGAAGACAAACCTATTATTTTTTATTTGCATCCTATTTGCATTAGTCTCTTGTGAACAAGAAGATAAGGTATCCGGAGAAAAGGCACTGGCTGTAGTGTCCGCTTCTTCTGACGATAGGCCCTCAACACGTGGAATAATAAACGATAATACATACGCTTTAGGGGTCTTTCGGACTACTGCCAATACTTATGCGCCTTTATACAATGTGAAGCATATTTATTCGGGAGGAGAGTGGGGAGCCGATGATGTAATCAAGGTAGATTATCGGAATGCTTCTTTTTTTGCCTATTATCCTTATCATACAGCGACCGGAAATTATGCCGGACTGGCAGGTGGCACTACCTTGACCCTGCAAGCACAGCTATTCAATGCCGGAGAGGATATTTGCTATGGAGCAGGTGAAGCCTCGGGTGGAGGTCCGGTTAGTGTATACAATCCGTTTGTTGAGTTTCTGAATATGAAACATGCGTATGCCCGGTTGAGGTTGACACTGACCCGCGGGGAAAAATTTGATAAGACTAAAAAATGTAATATACAGAATATTACTTTCAAATCGAATAATGCCAATTTTTATCTGACACGTAGCCTCGATATCGCTTCCACTGCCGGAGCTACCGGAGGAAGCGCTGTGGCTGCCGGATATGTTCATGATCCTAACGTTAATATTGCCACCGGTAAAAGTGTGACATACGAGTATATGTTTCCTCCGCAACCACTGGCCGGTAGTAAACTGACTATTCTTGTCACTGTCGACGGGGTAACTCGGAGTTGTGACATTTCAACGTTAGGCAGTTCTTTGGATTCGGGGAAATATTATGGAGTATCACTGACATTTACGGATGTGGGAATCATCCTGTCATCGGCGGTTGTTACTGTCAATGATTTTGGCGGACAAGGAAATACTCAGGTAGATACGGAATTATAACATAAACGGAGGATAAAGATGATACAACTGAAAGATAAACTAAAAGTAAATGGCGGAACGAGACGGTACATGGAAATGATTGGTTTAAGCCTGGCATTTTCTCTTTTCGCAGTGAGTTGCACTCAGGACAGTGATACGTTTTATCCATCGTCTCCGGAGGAGGAACATCCCTCCGTGGATGAAAGCCGGATGATTCCGATACAGTTGAGTGTGGACGGGGTTGATCAATTTTACGGAGGGGCAGTGACGCGTTCAGGAGAAACTGTTGCCCGCCTGGTACAGCCTTTGGATTCTACTTATGATACCGGATATGATGTGGAGACAACAGTGGAATCAATTCCATTAGAGAATATTGTGTCGACCCGTGCCAACTTGGGCAATGTACAGTTTCGTGTGGTGGCTTACAGAACAAATGCTTCGTCTGCCGATCATTATGCGGGGACAGCTGTTTATAAGACAAATGGTTCGGGAGTCGCAGCTATTGTAGCCAAGACAGCTACTCCTGTCAATAGTGCCGGACAATGGATATTGGGGCCGGGCACATATACTTTTGTGTGCTATTCTTATGGACTGAATAGCGCACCGGCTATGTTATCCGGTAATTGGTCTGCAACTGTTTCGCACAATCAGGATTTTATGCTTTGCCGGAAAGAAGGAGTTGTAGTGGCTCCCGATGATAGAGGAGAGTTTACATTGGGAGGAATCAGCTTTACGCGTCAGTGCGCTTTGCTCCAACTGGCTGTCACGGCCAATGATTTTACTAATAATACGGTTCAACAATGTGCAGCCACTGTATCCAACCTGAATAGTAACAACATAACCTGGAATGCCGGTCAGACAGCCCTTTCAACAGGCGGCACAGGAGGAGCTGTAAACTTTTCCTGGAGCAGCTTGAATGCGGCTACGGTTAATAGTAATGTATATAAGGTGCTGCCACAGAGCAGCCGTACGTTAACCATTAAGCTCACGACTTTGCGAATTGGTAATATACAATATAATAACCGTGTGACGGTGAATGCCTCCGGGCGTCAATTTGCGGCAGGAGGTAATTATAAGATAACTGTTAAGATAACAGGAAACGGTATTACTGTGGGGGGAGCTACGTGGGCAAAAGGGAATGTTTACAAGAGTGGGAGTAATTTTTATTTTGAGTCCTCACAAAGTGGTTATCACAGTGGTACACAAGGTGGATCTTTTTTCGGCTGGAATACTCTCTCTTCCACTAATAACACGTATGGAGGAAGCTCCTTTTCTTCCGATAATGATCCTTGCTATCAGGTTGCTCCCCGAGGAACATGGTGTACTCCGACTGCCAACCAGTTACAAAATTTGGGAAATAGTGGATATAAGTCTGGATATCTGGATGGTAAGAGGGGAGGATATTTTGGCGGTAATAAGGTTTTTCTGCCCGCAATGGGAAACAGAGGTAAGAATAATGTAAACTATTGGCCTGAAACGGGGTATTACAGAAGCAGTACGGGCGCCAGTGGTAAGCGTTGCTATTATCTGGAGTTTAATCAGAGCTATGCTGTTAAGAATAACTATTATTGGTATTGGGATGCTTTCCCGATAAGATGCGTCAAAAGATGAAAATTTTGAAAATGGTGAAGTCTAATATCGTAAAAAAAGAATAATGAATAATCTAAATGATCTGATCAGGATTTGGTGTTTGCTACTGATTTTGGTCGCCTGCAACCAAGATGACAATATGGATGGTATACCCGATGATGCCACCGTACCTTGTGTCATCAATAGCGTGAGTGTAATCGAACCGCATAAGGTCAATACTCGTGCTACGATAGGAGAGGGGGATTCTATCGGTGTCTTTTTGACGGATGATGTGGTGAGGAATGCAGGTAACAGCCGGAAATATTCGGATAGGAATAACTGTAAATATACCAAGGTGGCAGGAAAGTGGACACCGATTGACGATGAAAACACAGTGTCACTGGCCGAAGGAGTTTTTGCAAACCTTTGGGCAATCTATCCTTATCATGCCGATAAGGAAAACGGATTGGATTATACGGATCGGACAGCCATCCCTCTAAAGTCAAGACTGTATTCGGCTGCAAAGGATTTGTGCTATGGGAAGGGAACCGGGGTAACCGATGAGATCAGTTTTGCTCAGCCTGCAGGAAGTAAAGTTCCTGTAGATATTTCTTTCTTAAATATGGATCATGCTTATAGCTGGGTCGTTTTTCGGATAAACAGGCATTTGTATACCAAAGATGCCAAGTTGTCTAAAGTAAAAGTGTCTAATGTATTGACATATACAACACTGGATATTACAACCGGAACTTATGCCGGCAATGCATCCACCCCGGAGCCGGGAATCGCTGAGAAAGTGGACGAAACGATTCCGGAACTGGAAACTGATTATGTAGAGGTGGGCTTTCTTATCGTACCTTGCACATTAGGATCGATCGGAACCATTCTGGGAGTAGCTGACTGTGGCATGAAAGTAGACCTTACAGTAGACGGTGACGTATATACATTGGGGATTCCGCGTTCTAAATTATCTCAATTGGAAGCTGGGAAAAAATACTTGATTGAGATCACCGTACAAGGAGCGCATGGAATCGTCATTGCTCCGGATGGGGTTTCTACTATTGACTGGCCTGCGCCAACCACTGCTTCGGGAGACTTGATAGGTGAGGCTACTATACATACAAATTCTGTTTTAAACTGTTTTTGGTCATGAAAATTAATAGTATGTTTTTTATTGCCATGTGCGGATTGTGTATATCATGCGGGGCAGAGATTACAACGGACACTTCATCCGAAATATTATCCGACAGGCAGATTCCTATAGGAATATCGACTGTTGCCGTTCCTGAATACGGTGCGGAGACTACACGTGGGCTGATTGCTAACGCCACTTATCGATTGGGACTGTTTCGTACCGGTGACAAAGGTTACCCTCCTCAGTATGATGCGCCTTATAGGTATACAGCAACCGGATGGACGGCTTCTACAGAAGTGAAGGTGGATCATCGAGAGGTGAGTTTGTATGCTTATTATCCTTATCAATCCGTTTCCTTTGTAGACAATACGACAACAGCCGTCCTGAATGCGCAACTTTACAGTGCGGACAAAGATATGTGCTATGGGAAGGGGCTACCTGTGGGGAGTGCAAGCATGATCAATAATGATGCTCCGGAAGTGGAGTTTACAGCTATGAAACACGCTTATGCCCGGCTCAAACTGACATTGCTGCGTGGAACGAATTATGATAAGAGTAAGGCATGTAATATAAAGAATATTACTTTAAAATCTAATAATACCGATTTTTATCCGCAACGTCATTTGGATATCACCACGGCAGCCGGTGCAACCGAAGGAACTGCCGTGACAACAGGTTATGTTTATAATCCGAATGTGAATATAGCGATTGGGGAGCAATCGAGCTATGACTTCTTGTTGCCTCCGCAGCCACTTGCCGGCAATACATTAACAGTTCTTGTGACCGTGGACGACGAAGTGCGTTTTTTGAATATTGCGGGATTGGGCAGTTCGTTGGATGCCGGGGCGTACTACAATGTATCTCTGACGATTACAGATATACAGATGGTACTTACGAATGCTTTGACAGTGAATGATTACGGGACTCAAGGGAATACTAATTTTGATTATAAATATGAGATGCACAATTGACAGGACGCAAACGGGAATACTTAAAAGTATGATTCGCCTAATGGCTTGTTCATGTTCTTTGTTCTTGATTTTGCTTACAGTGACAGGGTGTGACAGGGAGGAAGATGAAAGATTTCCTTCGGGACATCATGATCCGATAGAAGGAGATGGGGAGATGGTGCCTATCAACGTAAAAGTGGATGGGGTAGATGAGTTTCTGGGTGGTGCGGTTACCCGTTCCGGAGAGATTTTGACAAAGATAGTGCAGCCTTTGGACAGTACTTATGATTCGGGCTATGATGTAGAAACGACAATTGAATCTTTACTTCCCGTTAATCCGGTACAGACGCGCGGCAATATGGCCAATATGCAGTTTCGGGTTGTAGCCTATAAAAACAATTCCATAACGGCTGCTAATTATGCGGGTACAGCGGTTTATAGTACCAATGCTTCCGGTATTGCCTCGATTGTAGCGAATACAGCCACTCCCGCAGCTGTTTCCGGACAGTGGGTGTTAAGGCCCGGGACGTATGCGTTTGTCTTCTATTCATACGGAACCAATTCTGCTCCGGCTGCTTTGTCCGGTAATTGGTCGACGACAGTGACGCATAACCAGGATTTCATGTTGTGTCAGAAGACCGGGGTAGATGTAAAGGCCGATGCAAGCGGGCAATGCCTGTTGAGCGGCATTAGTTTTTCAAGGCAGTGTGCCCAACTTCAGTTGTGTGTAGTGGCTAAAGAGTTTAATAATAATACGGTTCAGCAGTGTGCGGCAACTATCTCGGGACTTAGCAACAGCCCTGTGACCTGGAATGCGAGCCAGACAACTCTTCCTGTAACGGGGACAAGCGGGACATTGAACGTGGCATGGACTAATCCGAATGCTACCACGGTGAATAGTAATGTGTATAAGGTGCTTCCTCAAACCAGCCGTACGCTTACGATTAAGTTTACTACTTTAAAAATCGGTAACGGACAAATGAATAACGCTATTACGGTTAGTGCTACAAGTCGTATATTCAGTGCAGCCGGTAATTATAAGATAACGGTTAGCATTGTGCCAAATTATATTTCAGTTGGGGGAGCTAAATGGGCCAGAGGAAATCTTTATCAGAGCGGTAGCAATTATTATTTTGAAGCGGCACAACAGAATTATCATACTGGTGTCAATGGAGGTGGTTATTTTGGTTGGAATACTACTAATAGTGCCAAGGGAAATTACAATAGTGGAAGTTATTCCACAGCTAATGATCCTTGCTATAAAGTAGTGCCACCGAATACATGGGCTACTCCGACAAGAGCACAATTGGAAAATTTAAAGAATAGTGGTTATGTGCATTCAACCAATCCGGAAGGAGGGTGGTTTGGAGGAAGTCAAGGGGTCTTTCTTCCGGCTCCTGGATATAGGAATGATAAAGATCAGATGATACAAGTAGGGGGTGATAGTGATTATTGGTCAACTGAGCCTGGTGTGTATTTGGCTTTCAATCGAACTCTTTGTGGAATGTATTCATATGATCGTCGTGGAGGTTTGTGTATCCGTTGTGTTAAGCGATAAAGAACATACTTGCTGAATATAATTAATGCTAATGTAAAAAATATGACAAATTTAATAAATAATAGACTACTTTTTCTTTCTATAATAATGTTTTTTATCTCTTCATGTCGGAAGGAAGAAGAAGGACCTATCCCAACCGATAGACAAGTGCCTATCGGGGTTATGGAAGCTTCTTTGAGTACGAGAGTGTCCACACGCGGAGTCATCAATACTAGTGATTATAAATTGGGTATTTTCCGTACGGACGCTAATGGATATCCACCTCAGTATGATGCTCCCTATAGTTACGACGATGTAGCCGGTTGGACGGCTACTACAGAAATACTGGTGGATCACCGTTCGGCGAGCCTGTACGCATATTATCCTTATCAGTCTGTATCATTTGCCGATAACACTACGGAGGCGATTTTGGTTGCCCAAATTTATGATGCAGCTAAAGATATGTGTTACGGTACCGCTACGTCTGCAGATGGATCAGGCATGATAAATAATGATCATAAAGGAGTGCAATTTATTGATATGAAACATGCGTATGCCCGATTGAAACTTACATTTGTCCGGGGGACGAATGTGATGTCAGGCCGTAAATGTAAAATCGAAAACATAGTGTTGAAGAATAATTCAACCAACTTTTATCTTCAGCGGCAAGTCGATATAACTACCGGCACGATTACCGAAGGGACCCCTGCGGCGGAGGGATATGTACACAATCCGAATGTAGAAATTGCATCCGGGAGCCAAGTTTATGAATATTTACTTCCTCCGCAACCTTTGACTGATAGTAAATTGACCATTTCGGTAACGGTAGATGGTGAAGTCCGTACGGTCACGGTTACTGCGTTTGGCAATAATTTGAATGCAGGAGGATACTATCATGTTACATTGACAATCAATGATGTGCAGATTGTTCCGAGTGCGAATGTAACCGACAACGGGTATGCGGCGGATAATACTACCATTCAGAATAATACTCCAAGTGTGGTTTAAAATGACTGATAATAAATGATAGGAGAGGCTCGCTAAGTGTGAGGTTTATACGGGCTATCCACACCTTTTAATAAATTGATTTTAGATAGATAAAATGAAAAGAGAACTGAGCATGGTCTTGTGTCTGCTGCTGCTTCCGGGCATGGCAGGAGCGGGGACCGGTGCCGACTCGCCGGAAAAAAAAGCGGCATCGGCAGTGAACAACAAACGAAACGTACGACAGAAAATAACCCCGGTGGGTACTCGAAAGTCTACCTCGGTACGCCCTTTGTCCGTATGCGAGGTGAAAGTTGACCTGCCTACGGACAGCATGCTGCTCTCGTGGGTAGGCTTTTTGTCGCCTTCGGCTACGGAGGCACCGAAGGTTGAGGAGGTGCGGCAGACAGTGAGTGGCAGCATCGTGCTGGATTACAGTCGTGGGCAGAAGACGAAGTATGATGAGCGTAACTTTGTAGAAGCTGTTTACAAACTTTTGGCTGTGACACGTCCGCTAAGAGAAACACCGGGTGTGAGTCTGGAAGGTATTCGTTTGACAGGTTATACGGCTCCGGACGGTGACTATCGGGCGAACGAACGTCTGGGTTTACAACGCGCACTGGCATTGAAAGATTATATTCGGCGGGAAAAAAGCTTCGGCACAGTACCTTTTGAGGTGAACTGGATAGCGGAGGATTGGAAAGGATTGACCGATCTGATAGTTGGGGCGGAGATGGCATTCAAAGAGTCCGTACTCGATATTATCCGTACAGTGGATGTGGTGGATGGTCGTGAACGAATGTTGATGGATTTGGCTGGTGGGACTGCCTACCACTATTTGTCGTCGGCTTTTTTCGGGAGGTTACGTCGCATTGAGTACGAGGTAACCTACGTGGACGGAAGCTTCGCGACACAGCCGTCGACAGGCATGACAGAAGGGGTGTCGGTTGTTACTTCGGGCAAACCGGAAGCATTCTCGGTGGCGGACTTCTGCCGCTTGGCAGAAGCACATGCCGTAGGTTCGGCTGAATTCAATGACTTGATGGACTTGGCGGGACGTCTTTATCCGGATAGTCCGGTGGCGTGCATCAACGCTGCCGGAGTAGCCTTGTTGCGCCGCGATACGGAGCGTGCCCGGAAATATCTGCAACGCTTTGCCACCCTGCCTGAAGCCGGGTGTAACATGGGTATTCTTTGCCTGCTTGAAGGTGACCGGGGAAAGGCGGAAGTCTACCTGAGCCTGGCACAGGCAGGAGGAAGTGTGCCGGCAGGAAGGGCACTGCGCTTCCTGCAAAGTAAGTAAAGGTTCACCGCAGAATACACAGATTCACATGGATTCGTTTTTTTCTCTCCGTGTGGTTTCGCTAAATAAAGGATAATAAAGAATCGGTGTAACCTGTGGTGAAAATAAAAATGGAAAACACAAACTGACGAAAGTTATGGATATAGCGGAAATAGCAACAATGGCGTTTATCGCTTCGGGGATGACATACAATGCCGTGAAGTATTGGCGGGTGAACCGAAAAGTGCATCTCGCCCGTGAATGGCCGGTGCATCTGATTCTGAAGCGAACGGATGATTTGTCGGAAGAGTGCCGGAGAGCGGTCTTGTTGGTTTTTGACCGACGAGGATATCTGGTGCGCAAGTACCCTGAGGCGGATGTACTGAAACGGAGAAAAAGGTGGCGGTTGCGTTGTACCGTACAAGAAGGAATGTTGAACTTCTGTGTGCTGTTTACACCCCATGCGCTCTGCCTGAGCGGGATACATCATCGTGATGATGTGTCCCGCCTGTTTGCCGGTCATGCCGGCATCTGTATTGCTGAAACGGGACTGCAGGAGATTATTCATGGCACATCGTTGGAGTTGATAGTGGTCGGTACGGAAACAGACGAGGAAAATGAAAAGGTCGATTCTGCCACACTGAATGCATTGCTTCCGACAGAAGTGATTACGGACGCAATGGCAAAGGAGCTTCCGGTGGAGTTGAAAGGGTGTAGCGAACAATGGCATACGGGAAGCGTGCATTATGCAGAAGGTGAACCGGACAACTGGCTTGCCGTGCGCCGTGAGGGGGACCGGTTGTTGATGCAGTTTCGTACCAACTTTTCTGCCGTGGAACGGGAGGCAACCATTGAAATAGGGAACGGTGAGGGAGTACATTTGCTCAAGGTGCGTCAGCAAGTGATGGGCATTCATCCCACGTTGACGGTCAGTCGCCGGCTCTACGTCAGTACCGGGCGGAAGAACGAGGCGGTGACGCTAACCGTTATCCCCGACAACGAACAGGCATGCTGGTGTGTGAGGAGCGCCAACGCTAACGACGGCGGATGTTGGTATTCGGTCTATCCGCCCGTAGGCCTGCAACAAAAAGGAAGCCAGAACTTGAAAGTGCACCTTGAAGCGAAACCTGCCAGTGTGCGTTCGCGCTCGCTGGTACTGACACTCGAGACGGGGACATATCCTTTCAGCCAGACAACTGATCTGCTATTGATGCAGGGTGTCTGCTTTGACTATTATATAGAATATCCGCCGGAGGATCCTTGCGCACGCCATAGCAGGGTGATAGAGACACCACCGGACTATCGGGAGGAGGAGGGAGTGAGGACGTACATCGTGTGTGTGGACAGTAATCAGTCATGGCGCATCGTGAGTGACAAGGCGGCGGACTGGGTGGAGGTGAGTGAACCCGAACTGTTGCAAGGACATTATGACGGACGGTTCACGGTGAAGGTGCATTCTAATGCCGGATACCGGGTGCGTGGTGGATTTCCGGCAGCGCGTCACACGGTACTCTCGTTGGTGAATGATACGGGCGTGGTACGCGATATCCTTATTTATCAAGGTGGTTACGTACGTATCCGGGGTAAATATTGGCTGGACCGTAATCTGGCGGCAGGCGGGAAATTAGCACAGGTAGCCATCCCGTTGGGGTTGGAAGTGGATACCACGCTTAATCAGGGTACGTATTTTCAGTTTGGCTGTCCTACTGATCGATGGGAGGAGAACTTTACGCCCTGTCGCGGCAGTTGGTACGATGGCACGGCAGAGAGTCCTGCACGGATTAATGAGTTGGACCCTTCGCCGGAGGGGTGGCGGCTACCATCGCGTATCGAAATGGAGGCACTGATGAACAGTCCCGCTGCTCCGATGGAGCTTCAACGGGAGGAGGACCGGACGAATATCTGCCTTCTGAGTGACGACGGAGTACCGGTGTATTTGCCGCTGTGCGGACACCGGAGTCACATCAACGGCTGCCGGATTGTGATTCCGCATGGGCATCGCTACTGGACGGGGAGCAGCCAAAGCCCGGTATATGGTTATTCGCTCTGCGTGGAACCCAGCCGGCAGATGTATCTGATGCACGATATGAAAAAATATGGGTTTCCGGTGAGAAGCATTTTCAACGATGAACGACAAATGGTTAACGATAAACTTTGAAAGATATGGTAGAGATAAGAAAGATCGAGGAGGTGTGGGGAGGTGTCGACATTCCGGAGATAACCGGAGTATACGATCCGCTGAGCGGGCTGAGAGACGGGACTATTACATCGCAGGCACCGATTGTAGTTTCGGGTTACAATCTGAACCGTTATGCGTTGGAGAATATCAGATTGTGCCTGGTGACACATGCCAAACCGGAACAGGTGATTGATATCAGGCTTGTGTATAGGTACTCTGAGGGGAAGGTGGTTGTGGCTTTACCGGAGTTGAAGCCGGGTGAGTATCGTCCTGCGGTGATACTGAAAGGAGATGAAAAAAAGGTGTATGTACTGCCTATGCGGTGGGTGGTACGAGGAAGGTGGAGAAGATAAGGAACGAGTAATTCTGCGGTGCAGAAATAAACATAAGCAAAATGAATGCGAAGAAGAATTTAATGGCATTTATATTGACGGTATCCTCAATAGCGTTGATGGTGATTTGTCTGGGCCTGGGGATGGTGAAAGCCTGTGCGGGAGGAGACGGGAGCGAATGGAAAGAGAAGGTGGCGGCAGACACGCTGCATGTGGTACATTATACACGGCCGGATTTACCACAGATAATGACCGATCCTGCGGAACGTGCGGTCTACTACGTGAAACATTATTGGGATGGTTATCTGACAGGTGATACGGCATGGGTGAATAGTGGAGACACGGAGCAGTTGTATGTTGACTTTATCGATGCGCTGAAGTATGTCGAACCTGAGACCGGGCGAAAGGCATTGCATACCATGATGGTACGGATGGAGGCAGACAGTACGGCATACCGGCGCTTTTGCCTGCTGGGAGAAAAGTATCTCAACGAGCCGAATTCACCGATGCGCAACGAAGACTTTTACATCGCGGTACTGGAACAGATGCTGCAATCGGACAGATTGCAGGAATGGGAGAAGATCCGTCCGGCAGACCGATTGAAGCAGGCACACAAGAATCGCCCGGGAATGAAAGCGGCGGATTTTACATATGTCACGGTACATGGTGACAATAGCCGGATGAGCAGGCTGAAAGCCCAATATACGATGCTGTTCTTTTACGATCCGGACTGTTCGAATTGCCGGAAGTTTGAGAAGTTATTTGCTGAAATACCTGCTTTCGTTGAGATGGTGGAAAACGGGACACTGCGGGTGCTGGCTATCTATCCTGACGAAAACAGGGAAGAGTGGGCGGCAAAGGCAGTGTATATGCCGCAGGGATGGATCGTGGGCTGGAACAAAGCAGGTGATATCCGAACCCGGCAACTTTACGATATCCGCGCTACGCCGACTATCTATCTGCTTGACGGGCGGAAACGGGTGATACTCAAAGATACTTCGATGGAACAGTTGATAGACTATCTGGCGACACAGGCCGGAGAGTGATATTAGATAACACAAGTTTGCAGATTGCCCCGGTACTCTCTTCCGATAAAAGTATGTACAACAGTGGTTGTCGTTTATTCTTGTCAGGAATCACCGGAAGGGAGACCGGGGCTTTTGATTATTTTAAACCGGTTTACTCCTCCTTCATCGTCAACTGTATCCGTTTCCGTTCGAGGTCTATGCTCAGTACTTTCACTGTGACGTGCTGATGAATGGAGACCACTTCGGTGGGATCGGTGATGAATCGGTTGGCAAGCTGGGAGAGATGGACAAGCCCGTTCTCCTTGATGCCTATATCGACAAAAGCTCCGAAGTTGGTGATGTTGCTGACAATACCGGGTAGAGTCATCCCTTCGCGGAGGTCGTTGATGGTACGCACGTTACGGTCGAACTCAAATACCTGGATGGTATCGCGCGGGTCGCGTCCCGGTTTGTCGAGCTCTTGCAGAATATCCTTCAAGGTAGGGAGTCCTACGGTGGGGGTGATATACTTTTCCATTTCGATACGGGTACGCAACGATTTGTCGGCAATCAGTTGAGGAACAGTACATGACAGGTCTTTGGCCATCTGTTGCACGATCCCATAACTTTCGGGATGCACAGCGGTGTTGTCCAACGGATTCTCTCCTCCGGCGATACGGAGGAATCCGGCGCATTGTTCAAAAGCTTTAGCTCCCATGCGGGGCACTTTCATCAACTCTTTACGTGAGGCAAAGGCACCGTTGGCAGCGCGGTAGGCTACAATGTTCTGTGCCAGTTGCGGACCCAGACCGGAAATGTAGGTGAGCAGATGACTGCTGGCTGTGTTGAGATTGACACCTACCTGGTTGACACAGTTCTCCACTGTCTGGTCGAGTGATTTTTTCAATTTGGTCTGGTCTACATCATGCTGGTATTGGCCGACACCAATGGACTTAGGATCGATCTTGACCAGTTCCGCCAGCGGATCCATCAGCCGGCGAGCGATGGAGACGGCCCCACGGACGGTGACATCATAATCGGGAAACTCGTCACGGGCCGTTTTGGAGGCCGAGTAGATGGAAGCACCCTGTTCGCTGACAACAAACACCTGTACGGGACGGTCGAACTGTTGGTGCGTGACGAAGTTTTCCGTTTCGCGGCTGGCAGTTCCGTTACCGATGGCGATGGCCTCTATCTTGTAAGCTTCAATCATTTTGCGGAGTTTCGAAGCCGCTTCGGTTTTCTTGTCTACCGGCGGGTGAGGATAGATGTTTTCATTGTGTACCAGATTGCCTTGTGCATCGAGGCAGACCACCTTACAACCGGTACGAAAGCCGGGATCGATACCCATTACCCGTTTTTGTCCCAAGGGTGGGGCAAGAAGCAGTTGGCGCAGGTTTTCGGCAAAGACCCGGATCGCTTCGTCATCGGCCTGTTCTTTACTGAGGGAGGCAAATTCGGTTTCGATGGAAGGTTTCAGCAGACGGCGGTAGGCATCCTGTACGGCTTCTGCCACCTGGCGGCCGCATTCGTTATTGCTACGGACAAACTGGCGGTCGAGCCGTTCGAGGCATTCGTCATCGTCGGGGGTAATGCTGACTTTCAGCAAACCTTCGGCCTCGGCACGGCGGATGGCCAACAGGCGATGGGAGGTGCAGCGTTTCAAGGGAGAAGAGAAGTCGAAATAGTCCCGGTATTTGGCGGCCTCTTCGTCTTTGCCCTTCACTACTTTAGCGCTGATGACAGCCTGGCGGGCAAAGAGATTGCGCACTGCATTACGGGCACGTTCGTCTTCGCTCACCTGCTCGGCGATAATGTCGCGGGCACCTTTCAGAGCGTCTTCCGCGTCTTTGACATCGCCTTTGACGAACGCAGGAATACGGGAGCCCAGGTTGTTCTCGCGCTGCATCATCAGTAGCAGAGCCAGCGGTTCGAGTCCTTTCTGGCGGGCGGCTTCGGCGCGGGTCTTGCGTTTGGGCTTGTAGGGCAGGTAGATATCTTCAAGAGCGGTGGCATCCCAGGTGGCATCGATGCGTTGCCGCAACTCAGGTGTCAGTTTGCCTTGCTCGCCGATGGTGCCGAGAATGGTCTCTTTGCGTTTGGCGAGTTCTGAGAGTTTATCGTACTGCGTTTTGATAGATTCTATCTGCACTTCGTCGAGTCCGCCGGTGATTTCTTTACGGTAACGGCTGATGAAAGGGATAGTGGCTCCCTCGGCTAACAGCCCGAGAGTATTACTGATCTGCTTTTCCGGCAGGTTGAGTGCTGCCGAAATCATTTTGTGAAAAATTTCCATAAACTATTTTTAGGACATTGAGCGACAAATGTACGCAATAAATCTGCTATAACCATCAACTTTTACTATCTTTGCGGGCATAAAAAAGCGGATACACACACTCTAAAACAGATGAATATGCCGGTATCGTTCAAATATATTCTTTATTTACTTCTGTTAGTTATCGGTTGCTGTCCTCCCATGGCAGGACATGCTGCTACCGGTGAGAAACCCATACTGATGATCTGTTCGTACAATCCGGGAGCGTATCCGACTTCTGCCAATGTATCCGACTTTATGGACGAATATCAGAGGTTGGGGGGCAAACGGGGAGTGGTCATTGAAAACATGAACTGTAAGAGTTTCTCAGACTTTCCCCGCTGGAAAGGAGTGATGGAGAATATTCTGGATAAATATCGGGGAGGCCAGGAACCGGCGCTGATCATTCTGTTCGGACAGGAGGCGTGGGCGTCTTATCTGTCGCTGAATGACTCGGTGACAGGAGAAGTGCCGGTAATGTGCGCACTGACCAGCAGGAACGTGGTGCTTTTGCCGGACGACGGGAAAGATCTGGCACACTGGATGCCGGAATCCTCCGATTTTTATGAAGACAGTCTGAAGCACCAGGTATGCGGCGGTTTTCTGTACGAATACGACATCGCGTCGAACATCCGCATGATCCGGGCAATCTATCCCGATACGAAGAACATTGCTTTTATATCCGACAATACTTACGGTGGCGTCACTTTGCAAGCTCATGTGCGAAAGGAAATGAAACAGTTTCCGGATATGAACCTGATTTTGCTGGACGGGCGCGAACATACCATTTATACTATTGTGGATGAACTTCGGAAATTGCCGAAGCATACGGCCGTTCTGTTAGGCACTTGGAGAGTGGACAAGAACGAAGGCTATTTTATGCGCAATGCTACGTATTCGATGATGGAGGCGATTCCGGATGTACCGACGTTTACGGCTACTTCCATCGGTCTGGGTTATTGGGCCGTAGGCGGAGTGGTTCCCGTTTTCCGGACGTTCGGTAAGGGATTGGCGGAGGAGGCGGTCAAGTTGTTGGATAATCCTGAAGATCCGAATATACGGGTGGAAGTAGTGGGTACGGAAGCGTTGCTGGACAGTAAGAAAGTGAAGGAACAGAAGATAGACGTGGCTGCTTTGCCGATGAAGGTAAAGTTGGTCAATGAATCACCCTCTTTCTATAAACAGTACCGGTATCAGATTTGGGTGGGCGTAGGTGTCCTCTGCATTCTGGTGATAGGATTGCTGGTTTCTATCTATTTCTATCTGCGGACAAAGCGGTTGAAAGACGATCTGGAGCGTTCGCAAGTTGCTTTGTATGAAGCGAAGGACCGGGCGGAGGAGTCGAACCGGCTGAAGAGTGCTTTTCTTGCCAATATGAGTCATGAGATACGAACACCCCTGAATGCGATTGTAGGATTCTCGGATGTGCTGGCTTCGGGTGGGAGCTCGGAAGAGGATCAGCGGAATTATTTCAGAATTATCCAGTCGAACTCCGACCTGCTGTTACGACTGATTAATGATATACTCGATCTGTCGAGGCTGGAGGCGAACAAGGTGATACTGACACCGGAAGACTGCGATGTGGTTCAACTGTGCAGGCAGGCATTATCGTCGGTGGAGATGTCCCGCAGGGAATCGGGTAACCGGTTTGTTTTTGAGACAAAGACCGAATCCTTTGTTCTTCAGACAGATATTCAACGCTTACAGCAAGTGCTTATCAATCTGCTGACCAATGCGGCGAAGTTCACCAAAAATGGTACGATCACATTGCAGTTTGAGGTTGAGAAGGAGAAGAATCGGGTGTTGTTTGCGGTGGCGGATACCGGATGCGGCATTCCGAAGGAGAAACAGAAACAGGTGTTCGAACGGTTCGAGAAGCTGAACGAGTATGCGCAGGGAACCGGATTGGGACTCTCAATCTGTAAACTCACGGTAGATAAATGGGGTGGCGATATCTGGATCGACCCGGATTATGAAGGTGGGGCGAGATTTGTGGTTTCGCACCCGTTATAAGAAAAAGAGACTACCACAGGGTCACACAAAGTCTCATAGAGTTTATTCCCTATTTAAATTCTCCCGGTGAGACTCAGTGTTATTTGGTGGTAAATCAAATTTAAAAGATGATTATGATGAAAAGATTGATTTGTATGTATGCTTTCTTGCTCTGCCTGGTATGTGTGTTGCCGGCACAAGAGAGAGAGGTGAAACTGAAAATTGTGCAGACCAGTGATGTACATGGTAATTACTTTCCATATAACTTCATTACACAAAAGGAGTGGGGCGGAAGTCTTGCACGTGTATATGCATTGGTGCAAAAGAACCGGGAGGTGTATAAAGGAAACCTTATATTGCTGGATAACGGAGATATTCTGCAAGGACAGCCTTCGGCATACTATTATAATTATATAGATACAGTGGCGCCTCACGTATGTGCCGAGATGATGAATTTTATGGGATATGACGCCGGGAACATGGGAAATCATGATGTGGAAACAGGACGCGCTGTATTCGACCGCTGGATTGGTGAGTGCAATTTCCCGGTGCTGGGGGCAAACATCGTTGAAACGGCTACGGGAGAGACCCATCTTCCTCCTTATCGGGTGTTGGAGCGCGACGGAGTGAAGATTGTGGTGCTGGGAATGATTACGCCGGCTATTCCCGCGTGGTTGTCAGAGAATCTGTGGCAGGGACTGCGGTTTGACGATATGGAAGAGACAGCACGGAAGTGGATGAAAGTCATCCGTGAGAAAGAAAATCCGGACCTGGTGATCGGGTTGTTTCATGCCGGACAAGATGCTTTTGTGATGTCAGGCAAGTATAACGAGAATGCTTCGCTGAATGTGGCGAAGAATGTACCGGGATTTGATATGGTGCTGATGGGGCACGACCATGCGCGGGAGTGCAAGAAGGTGGTGAATGTGGCAGGCGACTCCGTACTGGTGATCGATCCGGCAAGCAACGGAATCGTAGTGTCGGACATTGACGTGACTTTAAAGTTGAAAGACGGTAAAGTGGTGAGCAAACAGATAGACGGTGTGCTGACGGATACAAAAGAATACGGAGTCAGCGAGTCCTTTATGAGACATTTCGCATTGCAATACGGGGCGGTTGAGAAGTTTGTTTCTAAGAAGATCGGGGTATTTACAGAAGATCTGTCTACCCGTCCTGCCTATTTCGGTTCGTCGGCATTTATTGATTTTATCCATTCGTTGCAACTCGATATTTCGGGAGCGGATATTTCGTTTGCCGCTCCGTTATCTTTCGATGCAGAGATAAAGAAAGGAGATATTCGTGTGAGCGACATGTTCAATCTGTATAAGTACGAAAATATGCTTTATGTGATGAAGTTGTCGGGCAAAGAGATTAAAGACTTCCTGGAAGAGTCCTATTATATGTGGACGAACCGGATGAAATCTCCCGAAGACCACTTGTTGTGGCTGAAAGAAAAACGTAGGGCAGGTGCCGAAGACCGGGCTTCGTTCCAGAATTTTAGTTTTAATTTCGATTCGGCTGCGGGAATTATCTACACAGTGGATGTGACCCGACCGAAGGGAGAAAAAGTGACTATTGTCAGTATGGCGGACGGTTCTCCGTTCCGGATGGATCATATCTACAAAGTGGCGCTGAACTCTTATCGCGGCAACGGCGGGGGAGAACTGCTGACAAAAGGATCGGGAATCCCGCAGGAGAAACTGAAAGAGCGTATTATCTTCTCTACGGACAAGGACCTCCGTTTCTACCTGATGCAGTATATCGAGAAGAAAGGTACGCTTGATCCGCGTGCGCTGAACCAATGGAAATTTGTACCGGAAGAGTGGGTGAAACCTGCCGCAGAGAGAGATTATGAATATCTGTTTGGTGGAAAATAAAATAATATGGCTGAAGAACTGACATTTATATCGGGTAGCAAAGAGGAGCAATATCTCTCTTTGCTACCTCAGGTGAGATCCCTGATAGAGGGCGAGGTGGATTTAGTGGCCAATTTGGCCAATGTGGCTGCTGCCCTGAAGGAGGCTTTTGACTTTTTCTGGGTGGGTTTTTATTTGGTGAAGCAGGATCAGTTGGTACTGGGCCCGTTCCAAGGTCCGGTGGCTTGCACACGTATCCGGAAAGGCAAAGGAGTTTGCGGTACTGCCTGGCAGGAGGGTGCCACGCTGTTGGTGCCGGATGTGGAAGTTTTTCCGGGACATATTGCTTGCAGTTCGTTATCCCGATCGGAAATAGTGGTTCCGCTGATAAAAGACGGTGAGGTATGGGGAGTGCTGGACATAGACAGCGATCTATTGAATTTTTTTGATGAAACAGATCGGAAATATCTGGAAGAAATGTGCGGCTATTTATCAAAATAATGACTATCTTTGCCGCCTCAAAATAAGAGTATAGTAGGTGGGACACATCAAAAAGATTCTATTATCGTTTCTGTTATTGACGCTGTTCGTAACGTACCAGGTAAGCATTACAATGTTTACTCATGTGCATTACGTGAACGGTGTGATGATAGCTCACTCTCATCCCTACAAAGGTACCCACTCGCATACTGCTTCCAACATTATTGTTATTGCACATTTTGCCGCATTCCATTCTTTGGAAGTCGATGTGCATTATGATTTTACACCCGAACGCCCGATTCTGTTCACCGTAGAGATACCGGAGAGTATACCGGTGACGGCCGGAACACATCTGCAGGTGATTTCTTTGCGGGCCCCTCCGGCAGAGTTAGCTTAAAAATGGGGGATATGTCAAAATTCGCATTCACCACATAATCGGTGGTGGGCTATGCTCCCCTCTTTTCTTTTACTCATTTACATTTAAATATACAACTGCGAATCAGTATTTGGGAGTGAACGTAATGCTTCCAAAAGGTGGGTACTACGTGTAAGTGTGTTACATGTGTTACTGCTGATTCGTCTTTTATGGTTAACAAAAAAGAATGAAACATTATATAGTTATGCTTGTGCTTGCTTGTGTAAGCATGAGTTCGTATGCGGTCAATCCGATTAAAGAAGGTAATATGATTGCCGGACACGTTATTGTGAAGGGCACTGAAGAAAGTATCCCATTCGCAACAGTGATGATTCTGGGAACCAACCGCGGTGCGGTGTCCAATGAGGAAGGACAATTTGAATTCCGTAAACTGGCTGCCGGTAAATATACGCTCCGTGTACAGGTGATGGGATATAAAACACAGGAAAAAACAATTACGGTCAGTGCAGAGGCTACGTCCGTGGTTCATTTCCAAATGGAAGAAGTAAGTTTTACGACAGATGAAGTGGTGGTTTCGGCCAACCGGAACGAGGTGAGCCGAAAGGCGGCACCGGTGGTCGTAAACGTGATGAGCGCTAAACTGTTTGAGACGGTGAACTCTACCGATCTGGCTAAATCGTTGAACTTCCAGTCGGGTCTTCGGGTGGAGAACAATTGCCAGAATTGCGGTTTCCCACAGGTACGTATCAATGGCTTGGAAGGTCCTTATTCGCAAATCCTGATTAACAGCCGTCCTATCATCAGCGCTCTCTCGGGAGTGTACGGGCTGGAACAGATTCCGGTAAACATGATCGAACGTGTGGAAGTGGTACGCGGTGGTGGTTCGGCGCTGTTCGGTGCCAATGCCGTAGGAGGAACGATCAATATTATCACGAAAGACCCGATTAATAATTCTTTCCAGGTGGCAAGCACGATGTCTAATATGAATGGCAAGTCGTGGGAGCAATATATGGGAGGAAACGTTTCTTTGGTGGCAAAAGACAATTCGTACGGCATCGCCCTGTACGAGACCTATCGTAACCGGAATCCTTATGATGCCGACGGAGACGGTTTTTCGGAACTCGGTAAGCTAAATATGAATACATTCGGGATGCGTGCTTATTATCGTCCTAACTATTTTAGCCGTATCAATGTGGAGTATCACACGACAAACGAATTCCGGCGGGGAGGAAATAAGTTCAATTTGCAACCCCACGAGGCGGATATTACTGAACAAACGAAACATATCATCAATAGTGGAGGAGTGAGTTACGATCGTTACTGGGGCGAGAAGCATAAAATGTCCGTATACGGTTCTGTCCAGCATACGGATCGCAACAGCTATTACGGAGCACAGAAAGACATGAATGCTTATGGTAAGACAAACGATCTGACTTGGGTAGTGGGAGGTATGTATGTGGGCAACATGGACCGCTGTCTTTTTGCTCCGGCTACGTTTACCGGCGGTGTAGAGTATCAGAGCAACTCACTACACGATGTGATGACGGGATATCACCGCGACATGCAGCAGGATGTGCGTATTGCCGGAGGTTTTGTACAGAACGAATGGCGGTTGAATCGCTGGACGATGCTTGTAGGGGCACGTCTGGACAAGCATAACCTGATCGATCATCCGATTTTTAGCCCGCGTGTGAATTTCCTATATAAACCGAGCGATAATTTGCAGGCACGTCTGACATACTCTACCGGATTCCGGGCACCACAAGCATACGATGAAGACTTGCACGTAACGGCTGTGGGGGGTGAAGGAGTACAGATCCGGTTGGCCGACGGACTTCGTGAAGAGCGCTCCAACAGTTTCAGCGGTTCGGTGGATTGGTCGTTCCCGATGGGGCACTGGCAGTCAAACATTCTTCTCGAAGGGTTTTATACGGATTTACATCATGTATTTGTGCTCGAAGATATCGGTGAGGACCAAAACGGAGATAAGATAAAAGAGCGCCGGAACGGCAGCGGGGCCAAAGTATATGGTGTCAATCTGGATGCAAAGGTAGCCCACGGACGCGAAGCGCAGTTGCAGTTGGGATTTACGGTGCAGCGCAGCAGATATAACCGGGCGGAAGTATGGACCAGTGAAGGAGAAGAAGAGCAGACTACGAAACGCATGCCCCGTACGCCGGACTACTACGGTTATTTCACTTTTACGTCGGCACCATTAAAGAATTTCGATTTCTCGCTTTCGGGTACTTATACCGGTAAGATGATTGTGCCGCACATGGCCGGATACATCGAGAAGTCACGCATGGAGCACACTCCGCAATTCATGGATCTCAACCTGAAACTGAATTATACTTTTGTGCTGAAAGATCATATCAAAATGCAGGTAAACGGAGGAGTACAGAATATATTTAATAGCTTCCAGAAGGATCTGGACAAGGGAGAATTCCGGGATGCAGGTTACTTCTACGGACCGACTCAGCCGAGGACTTATTTTGTGGGGATAAAGATTATGAACTAAGTTTCTGATTTTATTCATATCTTTGTGATATCACATTTGAATTCTAAAAACAGAAGACCATGAATAAAGAAGTAGATCTTTCAGTATCCTGCCTTGGTAAGGTGAAAGAGCTGAAATATGATGTTATTATTTTGCCGTGGGGAGCTACGGAACCCCATAATTTACATTTGCCGTATCTCACCGATTGCATTCTCCCCCATGATATTGCCGTGGAGGCAGCCGAACTGGCACTTAGCCGTTCGGGTGTCCGTTGCATGGTGATGCCGCCCGTACCTTTCGGAGCGCATAATCCCGGGCAGCGTGAATTGCCGTTCTGTATCCATACCCGATATGCCACCCAGCAGGCTATTCTGGAAGACATCGTATCGTCCCTTCATGTACAAGGATTTCGTAAGCTGTTGATTTTGAGTGGACACGGAGGGAATAATTTTAAAGGGATGATTCGTGACCTTGCTTTTGAATATCCCGACTTTCTGATTGCTGCCGCAAACTGGTTTGAGGTGGTGTCGCCCAAAGGCTATTTTGAAGCGGAGATTGACGACCATGCCGGAGAATCGGAAACTTCCGTGATGATGCACTATCATCCGGAACTGGTGAATCTGGCTGAGGCCGGTGATGGTGAATCGAAACCGTTTGCCATTGCTTCGCTGAACGAAAAAGTAGCTTGGGTACCTCGCCATTGGGATAAAGCAACAGTAGACAGTGGTGTAGGAAACCCGAAAAAAGCAACAGCGGAAAAAGGAGAGCGTTATGTGAAACCGATCGTAGAGAAACTCGCCGGACTTTTTGAAGAAATGGCACAGCATGATCTATATGAATGATGGAAAGTGTCTGATAAAAAACAGGCAGCGTCAAATAATTGACGCTGCCTGTTTTTTTAATTGTTACCTAAAAACTAATCTTTATTCCTATAAAAAACAACCTATTTATTAACTGCTGCAAAAATACAGCATGTAGTTGAATTACGTTTTGATATAAATCAAAAAATGTTTTTTACAGTACTCCCGAACGAACACGACTGAGTGTTTCCGGGGTCATCAGCAGGTAGGATGCAATGTGTGATAACGGAGCTCGTTTGATGATCTCCGGATGATGGTGCAAGAGTAGGTTGTAGCGTTCGCGTGCTGTTTCGAAACGCCATGAATCGGCCTTTATTTGCGATACGATGAGTGAGTATTCCAGTACCTTACGATAGAAAGCATTGATTTCTTTGGATTGTTCCAGCAACTTTTGCAAGACGTCATAAGGGAGCATATATACTACCGCCGGTTCCAATGCTTCAGCCATCAGGCGGGTAGGTTCTTGTTTTAACAGGCTTTCGATGCACATCAGGATACATCCTTCGTATGAGAAGTGCTCGGTGACATCTTTTCCGTTTTTATAATAAAATTGCCGCAACATCCCTTTACCGACAAAAACCATGTGGCGGCTTATTTGTCCTTCATTCAACAACATTTCACCCTTTTCCAGCTCTTTGCGTATCAAGACCTGTGCCAGTAGTTCTCGTCCCTCTCTGTTCATCTCCGGATATCTGGAGTTTACAACAATATCCACTGTCTCTTTCAGGTTTTCCATTATGTTATATATTGATAAGTTATTATAGATTGCGGGGCAAAAGTACGAAAATCGGTTGATATAAATCAATTTTTCAAAGTAAAAAGATTCGTTTTACTCCGATGTCCGGCCGGAGGAAGAAGTGTATGAAAAAAAAGTTCTCTCCTTTAACATTTGAAACTTAGCCGGTTAACTTATTTCGCATAAAATCCTTGAAAAAAATGTTGCAGAAAGATTTGCGTAGTTCAAAAGTTCCCTCTATCTTTGCATCGCATTTGAGAGGAAATGCGGTTAAAAAGGAAGTTTGGGTGAGTGGCTGAAACCACCAGTTTGCTAAACTGACGTACGGGTAACCGTACCGGGGGTTCGAATCCCCCAGCTTCCGCACCAAATCTCAACTTTAAGATGACAAAGAAGAGCTGAGTTTATTGCTTAGCTCTTTTTTGAATCTAATTTTCAATCGGGTGGGTTCGTCTAACGGTTAGGACACATGCCTCTCACGCATGTAATACGAGTTCGATTCTCGTACCCACTACTATATGATAATTAGCCTTTTACGGTAGCGTAAAGGGCTTTTTTATTGCATCTTGGTTATGAATGATAAATATGAAGAGAGGCTTGGTACGGACCGTATGTTGCCACTTGTGTTCAGGATGGCACTTCCTGCGGTAATTGCACAAATCGTAAATTTGCTCTATAATATTGTGGACCGCATCTATATCGGGCATATCCCGGGAATCGGTACTCAAGCACTTGCAGGTATCGGGGTGGCAGGTTCTCTGATTATTTTGATTTCAGCTTTTTCGGCTATTGTGGCCGGGGGAGGTGCGCCTCTTGCAGCCATAGCGTTAGGGCAGGGCAACCGTACCCATGCCGGAAAAATATTGGGTAATGGCTTCGTGTTATTGCTGTTTTTTACACTTCTGACGTCCGGCTTATCTTATTTGTTTATGGAACCGATTCTTTTGTTTACCGGTGCTTCGGAACAGACGCTCGGGTACGCAACGGCTTATCTTTCGATTTATCTTATCGGTACCCTTTTTGTCGAAGTCTCTGTCGGGCTGAATACTTTTATTAATACACAGGGACGTCCCGGCATCGCTATGCTGTCGATTGTTATTGGAGCGTTGCTTAATATCTTGCTCGATCCTCTGTTTATTTTTGTCTTTGATTGGGGAGTGAAAGGAGCTGCGCTTGCCACTATTATTTCACAGGCTTGCAGTGCTGGCTGGGTATTGTTCTTTCTGACATCCCGGCGTGCTTCTTTGCGGCTCGAGCCTCGTTATATGAGGTTGGACCGGAAGGTTGTTGGAGCTATATTGGCGTTGGGAGCCTCACCGTTTATTATGGCAAGTACCGAAAGCTTGGTAGGATTTGTGCTGAACGGTTCATTGAAGACATTCGGTGATATCTATGTGAGTGCATTGACAATTATGCAGAGTGCCATGCTTTTTGTCAGTGTTCCCCTTGCCGGCTTCGCATTGGGATTCGTACCCATCGTAAGTTATAATTATGGTCATGGAAACCGAGAAAGAGTGAAGGAATGCTTCAAAATAGTGATGACCTTTATGTTTCTGTTCAATCTCGTTTTGATCCTGCTGATGATTTTGTTTCCCTCTGTGATTGCTTCGGCCTTTACTTCTGACGAAAAGTTGATAGAAACCGTAGTACAGGTGATGCCTGTCTTTTTGGCGGGGATGACTATTTTCGGGTTGCAGCGTGCGTGCCAGAATATGTTTGTCGCATTGGGGCAGGCCAAGGTTTCTATCTTTATTGCATTACTTCGTAAGGTGATCCTGTTGATTCCCCTGGCCCTTATGCTTCCATACCTGATGGGAGTGATGGGGGTATATGCTGCCGAAGCAATATCGGATGCTGCGGCAGCCATTTGTTGTACGGTCATCTTTGCGGTTCAGTTCCCAAGGATCATGAATAAATTGACGGTCCGTTCCTGACGAAATCCTGTAACACAACAAGGGGAGGCGTCAAGAGTAGATTTACACTAAGTAAGCTTCCAGGCAATGGCTTCATAAGGCCGTAACCACAGCCTGTTACCATGCAATACGGCCGGATACTTTTTATCTTCATAATTATGTAAGATGACAGTCGCTTTTCCATCCATACCCGTTGTCGTCATTCGGAGAAGTATAAATGGGGATTTCTTTCTACAAACACCTTTTAGCAGGAAGATGTTCTTAAATTCTTATGAAACAGTAGTGTACAGAAGGAGGGGGAGGGTGGTCAGGATAGTCTGAAGCTGATCCGGAGGAAAGGGCATAAAAAAAGGCTACTCTCACGAGCAACCAATCTTTGTTAACCTTAAATCTAATACTATGAAAAACACATTGCAAATATACGGATTTGGAGAATATCGGCAAATTATCCGGGTATAAATCGTGATTTTGTAACGTTATTTAGTAAATCTGTTTTTCTTGTTAACATTTGATATGTCCTTTTTAGAGCTTTCTGCCTTCTTTGTCCTGTTTCCCTCTTTTATTTAGGCGATTCCCTCTGCAGATGTAGGTTTTTTCTTTTCATGCAAATCATTTCTTTCCCTACTTTTGTTCACATCAAATTGATATAACTAAAAACTATACGATATGAAGACTTTAACTTTTAAATACTTAAAATTGTTTCTGCTGGCAGTGGCAATGATAAATCTTACTTCTTGTGAGATTGAGATAGATGACTTTTATGATGATGACAATATCGGTGGTTCGTACTATAATAAATCCCTTGATCTTTGCAGTCGTCCCTGGGCAGATACGTTTTATGATGCCGACGGGAACTATTGCTATCAGGAACTGAATTTTTATCTCGATCGTCATGGAGAAGATTATATCCGGGTGGAATATCCCAACGGACGTTATTCCGAATCGGTGTACTCCTTTACCTGGAATTGGGAGGACCGTTCGCAATACTCCCTTCGGATGGTATATGGTCCCGGTGATGTCTCTTATCTCGACGATGTCTGGATTCGGGGAAATGTGCTGAGCGGATACCTGGATGGACACGATAATTATGTTGACTTTACCGGAGTGAGATAACCTAAACTTCTATATAGATAATTGCAGGCGGATTGATATATTCTTGATATATGTCAATCCGTCTTTTCAGTGTTTTTAGATACCTTTGCAGCCCGAAACGGATAAGGTAAAATGACACACAGAATTCAACAGGAAAGCATAAAGAGACGTCTGGCAAAACTGGCTGCTCCTATTTTTATTGAGACATTACTGATTATGATGCTGGGAGCGGTGGACACCATTATGTTGAGCCGTCACTCTGACAATAGTGTAGCCGCTGTCGGAGTTGTCAACCAGATTATTATGCTGACCTTTTTGGTGTTTGAGGTGATCAACCTGGGGACATCCGTACTTTGCTCGCAGTACCTAGGCGCAAGGCTTGAAAAGAAGGTGGTGCAGGTAGTGGGGGTGTCGTTGCTTGTCAATTTGTTGGTTGGTGGAATAATCAGCCTTATTCTGTTTACAATGGCCCGCACCATTCTGCAATGGATGGGCTTGAGTCCGGAACTGATGGCCGACGGTATGGATTACATGCGTATCGTGGGTGCATTCGCTTTTTTCCAGGCTATTTCTCTCACTCTTTCCGCTTCATTGCGCAGTGCCAATAAAGCCATATATCCGATGTTGGTGACGGTAGTAGTCAATATTCTTAATATTATCGGTAATTATTCGCTGATTTTCGGTAAGTTCGGCTGTCCCGAACTCGGGGTGGAAGGGGCGGCTATTTCTACAGCCTTCAGCCGTGGAGTATCTATGGTGATTCTGTTTGTCATTCTGTTCCGCAAACACATTCATCGTTTCCCGTTGGCCTACTTCCGTCCGTTTCCTTTTATCGAATTGAAGAATTTGATGCGGGTCGGTCTGCCTTCTGCCGGAGAGCAGCTCTCGTACAGTTCATCGCAAGTGGTCATTACTTTTTTTATCAATATGCTTGGAGTCGAGGCGCTGGCTACCCGTACTTATTGTGTCAACATTATCATGTTCGTCTATTTATTCAGCATCTCCATGGCCCAGGGAGGAGCTATCTGTATCGGACATTTGATAGGGGAGAAGAAACCCCATGCAGCTTTTCTGCTCGGTAAGTACGTCATGAAGAAATCCGTAATGATTACGCTGATTCTTTCCGGTATTATTGCCGCTTCCGGGCATGCTATACTGAGTTGGCTGACTTCCAATCCGGAGATCATCCGTATGGGAGTGATTGTATTGCTGATCGATGTGGTGCTCGAGATAGGGCGTCCCATTAATATTTTTGCGACGAATGCCCTCCGTGCGGCAGGTGATGTGAATTATCCTTTCTATGTAGGATTGGTTGTGATGTGGAGTGTGGCTGTCGGCATAGGTTATTTATTTGGAATTTATTGGGCTTGGGGCATTTGCGGCATGTGGGTTGCCTTTGCTCTCGATGAAAACATTCGCGGAATTATCTTTGTCCGTCGTTGGTATGGGATGAAGTGGGTGAATAAAAGCTTTGTGAGGTCATAAATAGTTGCTATCTTTGCCGACGCTAATGCATCCTTATGCGTTTAACGGATACATTGGCTTATGGATACATTGGTAAATTATTCACATGGAGTGGTTATATAGTCTCTTTATCGAACATTCTGCTTTGCAGGCAGTTGTCGTTCTTTCCCTGATTTCCGCCATTGGGCTCGGATTGGGCAAAATTCATGTTTGTGGCATTTCGCTTGGCGTTACCTTTGTCTTTTTTGCCGGCATTCTGGCCGGGCACTTCGGATTGTCCATTGATCCGCAGATGCTGAATTACGCCGAGAGTTTCGGGCTCATTATCTTTGTATATGCCTTGGGGTTGCAGGTTGGTCCCGGCTTTTTCAGCTCATTTCGCAAGGGAGGGGTTACGTTGAATATGCTTGCCATCGCAGTAGTGATTCTGGGTACGTTTCTTGCGGTTGTTTGCAGCTATACCACCGGGGTTTCATTACCCAATATGGTAGGCATTCTGTGTGGTGCCACCACTAACACTCCGGCTTTGGGAGCAGCCCAGCAGACGCTGAAGCAGATGGGGCTTGAAAGCAGTACACCAGCTTTGGGATGTGCCGTGGCCTATCCTCTCGGAGTGATCGGGGTGATTCTGGCGGTTCTGTTGATCCGTAAATTGCTGGTACGCCGGGAAGATCTTGAAGTACAGGAGAAAGACGATGCCAACAAAACCTATATTGCCGCTTTTCAGGTACACAACCCTGCTATTTTTAATAAAAGCATTAAGGATATCGCTCATATGAGTTATCCAAAATTCGTCATTTCCCGTTTGTGGAGAGACGGCAATGTCAGTATTCCCACTTCCGAAAAGATTATAAAAGAAGGTGACCGCTTATTGGTTGTTACATCCGAAAAAGACGCATTGGCCCTTACCGTACTGTTCGGTGAACAGGAGAATACGGATTGGAACAAGGAAGATATCGATTGGAATGCTATCGACAGCCAATTGATTTCGCAACGCATCGTCGTCACCCGTCCCGAATTGAACGGGAAGAAGTTGGGAGCTCTCCGTCTGCGCAATCATTACGGAATCAATATCAGCCGTGTCTATCGTTCCGGGGTGCAATTGTTGGCTACTCCCGAACTTACCTTGCAGTTGGGTGACCGTCTGACAGTGGTCGGCGAAGCGGCTGCCATCCAGAATGTGGAGAAGGTACTTGGAAATGCCATCAAAAGCTTGAAAGAACCCAATCTTGTGGCTGTATTTGTCGGTATCATCTTGGGATTGGCCCTGGGAGCCGTACCTTTCTCAATTCCCGGTATCAGTACTCCTGTCCGGCTCGGACTTGCAGGCGGTCCCATTATTGTAGGCATCCTGATCGGGACCTTTGGACCCCGTTTGCACATGATCACCTATACCACTCGCAGTGCCAATCTGATGCTCCGTGCCTTGGGGCTGTCCCTTTATCTTGCCTGCCTTGGGTTGGATGCAGGTGCCCATTTCTTCGATACGGTATTCCGTCCCGAAGGACTTTTATGGATCGGCCTGGGCTTTGGGCTGACCCTCGTGCCTACGGTGCTTGTGGGGTTCTTTGCTTTTAAGATTATGAAGATCGATTTTGGCAGCGTTTCCGGTATGTTGTGTGGCAGTATGGCCAATCCGATGGCATTGAATTACGCCAATGATACCATCCCCGGAGATAATCCGTCGGTAGCTTATGCTACGGTCTATCCGTTGAGTATGTTCCTTCGCGTCATTATAGCCCAGGTGCTGCTCATGTTTCTTCTATAGCCATTCGGGCGAAATTTATAAATTGTAAATCGTAAAATCGTAAATCATATGACTGCTCAAAGTAATATAACCCCCGAAAGTATCGTTGCCGATCTGCGTTATCTGCAACTGCTTTCACGTAGTTTCCCTACCATTGCCGCTGCCAGTACAGAGATTATCAATCTTGAAGCCATCCTGAATCTTCCGAAAGGGACCGAACATTTTCTGACCGATATACATGGCGAGTATGAAGCTTTTCAGCATGTATTGAAAAATGCTTCGGGAGCGGTGAAGCGGAAAGTGAACGAAATATTCGGCCATACTCTCCGTGAGATCGAGAAGAAAGAACTCTGTACGCTTATTTATTATCCGGAAGAGAAACTCCAATTGATTAAAGCAACCGAAACCGATATTGACGATTGGTACCTGATCACTCTCAATCAGCTGGTAAAGGTCTGCCAGAACGTATCATCCAAATATACTCGTTCGAAGGTTCGCAAATCATTGCCGGCCGAGTTCTCCTATATCATCCAGGAGCTACTTCACGAATCGACCATCGAGCCCAATAAACATGCTTATATCAATGTGATTATCAGTACCATTATTTCCACTCGTCGCGCTGACGACTTTATCATTGCCATGTGTAATCTGATACAGCGTCTTACGATCGATTCACTCCATATCGTGGGCGATATCTACGATCGTGGTCCGGGTGCCCATATCATAATGGATACTTTGTGTGATTATCACAATTTCGATATCCAATGGGGAAATCACGATATCCTCTGGATGGGTGCAGCATCGGGTAATGAAGCTTGTATGGCCAACGTGATCCGTCTCTCGATGCGTTACGGCAATCTGGGGACATTGGAAGATGGGTATGGCATCAATCTTTTGCCTCTTGCCACTTTTGCGATGGATACTTATGCGGATGATCCTTGTACCATCTTTGCACCTAAGACCAACTTTGCCGATTCTACTTATAACGAGAAGACCTTGAGGCTGATAACCCAGATGCATAAAGCTATTACCATCATTCAGTTTAAGCTGGAGGCAAACATTATTAATCGTCGTCCGGAGTTCGGAATGGGTGGTCGCAAGTTGCTTGAGAAAATCGACTTTGAACGGGGAGTATTTGTCTATGAAGGCAAAGAATATCCGTTGCGCGATACCAACTTCCCTACGGTAGATCCTGCAGATCCTTATCGTCTGACTGATGAAGAGCAGGAATTGATAGAAAAGATACATTACTCGTTTATGAACAGCGAGAAACTCAAAAAACACATGCGTTGCCTCTTTACCTATGGAGGTATGTATCTGGTGTGCAATTCCAATTTGCTTTATCATGCCTCTGTGCCTCTCAACGAGGATGGAAGTTTCAAGCACGTGAATATCTGCGGTAAAGAGTATTGGGGGAAGAACTTGCTGGACAAGATAGACCAATTGATTCGTACGGCTTATTTTGATGAAGATGATGAAGAAGAGAAACGCTTTGCCATGGATTACATCTGGTATCTGTGGTGCGGACCGGATGCCCCTTCGTTCGACAAAGACAAGATGGCTACGTTCGAACGTTATTTCATTGCGGATAAGAGCCTGCATAAAGAGACGAAAGGATATTATTATGCTTTGCGTAACAAAGAAGAAATCTGTGACCGGATTCTTGAAGAATTCGGAGTGACAGGGCAGCATACTCATATCATCAACGGTCATGTGCCGGTAAAGACCATTAAAGGAGAGCAGCCGATGAAAGCCGGTGGAAAATTGCTGGTCATCGACGGTGGTTTTTCGAAAGCTTATCAGCCGGAGACCGGTATTGCCGGATATACGCTGGTATATCATTCACATGGTTTGCAGTTGGTGCAGCATGACCCTTTCCAGTCTACACAGAAAGCCATTGAAGAGGGACAGGACATTAAGTCGACTACCTTCGTCATCGAGTTCAATTCACAACGAATGATGGTGAAAGATACCGATAAGGGAAAAGAGCTCGTAACGCAAATTCTGGATTTAAAGAAGTTGTTGGTAGCATACCGGATCGGTTTGATAAAGGAGAAGGTCTGATCAGGTTCACCACAGAATAACACAGCGTCTTACAGAGGAATGATTTTAATATAAACTCTGTGAGACGCTGTGTCGTTTGGCTGTGAATCAATTAGAACAGAACCACTCCTGCTTCCGCAATCACGCCTTTGTCGTAGGTCCTGGCTTTGTTATAGTAACGGCTGCCACCGTATCCGCCTGTGACGAACAGACCGAATTTATCCGTAAACCGATACTCCAGGTTGAGGCGTGCCTGCAAGGCATAAAGACGTGCCGGAATGCCTTCCACCTTTTTATTCCGGAAAGTTTCGATGTGCTGATAGCCTAAATCACCGCTTACAAACAAGTTTCTGTAGAGTGGAAGTTCAAGGCCTGCCCGATAGAATAATGCCGCAGAAAATTTATCGTCAAAATCAAGATAGTGTGTGCCTCCACCGAGGATAGTGTAGAAGAGTTTGTTCTTGAAACGTGCACCTACATTGATTTTGGTGCTGTTTCCTCCGAAGACCATTAACTGTACCTTGGTTTGCGGGTTGGCATTGACCAGTCCCAGCTGAAGTCCTTTCATATCCTCCTTATGATAGTTGAACAGTCCGATCTGCAAACCTTTTGCCTTAGAGGCAAAATTGAACAGTCCCAATTGCACTCCGTTCATTTGTCCTCCGGTTACATTGGCAAGTCCGGAAAGTTGCAGTCCGTTCATTTCTTCTCCTACCACGTTGAGCAATCCCGACATCATAAGTCCGTCATATTCCTCACCGGTTACGTTGGCAAGGCCTGCCAATTGTACACCTGCGGCTTTATCGCCTGTGATATTCATGATACCACTCATCATCAGTCCGCGCATATTGTCTCCGGCAATGTTGCTTAAACCCGTAATCAGTACACCCTTTGCTTTGTTTCCGGTGATGTTGACAAGTCCCGAAACAGACAATCCTGCCAGATTGTTGCCGTTTACGTTACTGATACCTCCAATCTGCACTCCATGCATGCTTCCTCCCGCAAGGTTGGCCAATCCGGAAATCTGCACACCGTTCATATTGTTCTGTACCATACTTCCGAAGGCATTGAAGCCTACACCGTGCAACTTATGCATTGCCGAGAAAAGCCCCAGGTTGACATATGTAGTCTGTGTACTGTCAAGTGGTTGCGTACATGCTTTTTTCCATAAAGAAAGATTGATTCCCCCACTTTTGTTTCCGCCTTTATTCTGTGCAGGCAGACAGACTGCAGCCGAAAGAAGAGCTGCTACAAGAATTATTTTCTTCATAAGCTAAATTTTTAGAACGCAAATTACGCAGATTTGCACGGATTATCCTATTAAAATCTATGCAAATCTGCGTAATCGATGTTTTTTTAAGAAAGATAGAGACTGCTTTTATCCTTTTGCCTCTTGATATAAGAAGCGTTTGATACTCTTCTTCGGAGTCTTTTCAAACTCTTCCGGATAGATTTTCATTTTTGAAATCTGGCTGTAGGCAGGAAGCATTTCGTTCAAGGTAACCCGGTTTTCTTCCATCACCCGTTCCATGTCTTCATTTTTCAGACCATGCGCAAAGGCTTCGTCAAAATCCGGATAAACCAGTCCCACCAGTTTGTCATTCTGCTGTACGATAATACTTTCGGCCACGTACGGCAGATTGTTCAGTTTATCTTCTATTTCTTCCGGATAGATATTCTGTCCGCTGGCACTCAATAACATATTCTTGCTGCGTCCCTTAATTGTGATGTTGCCTTCAGCATCTTCTAGGGCAAGGTCACCGGTATGTAACCATCCGTCTTTATCGATCACCTGGGCGGTAGCCTCTTCATTCTTATAGTAGCCTAACATTACGTTCGGACCTTTGCAGACAATTTCGCCTACTACGTTTTCCGGATCGGGTGAAAGGACTTTCACTTCCATGTTGAGTGCTGCTTTTCCACATGAACCCGGTTTGAAGCGTTTCCAGTCTTCATAACAAATGATAGGACCGCACTCGGTCATACCATAGCCCACTGTATAAGGGAAGTCGATCATTCTCAGGAATTGTTCCACCTCCTGATTGAAGGCGGCTCCACCTACAATGACAGCTTCAAAGTTGCCGCCAAAGCCTTTTATCATCTCTTCGCGTACCGTTGCTTTAATCTTATCATTGATAATCGGCACTTTAAGCAGCAGCTTCATGGTAGGAGTCTCCAACTTCGGAAGTACGCTCTTCTTGATGATCTTTTCAATAATCAGCGGAACAGCCACGATCAGATTGGGTTTCACGTCGGCAAACGCCTGGAAGATAATCTTCGGGCTCGGCATGCGGGTGAGGAAGTAAATCTGGCAACCTACCGCAAATTCATACAGGAACTCGAAAGCCAGTCCGTACATGTGTGCCATCGGCAGCATGGATACGATCTTATCACCTGCTTTCAGTGGAAGTACCTCGAAAGCGAAAGCCGTATTCGACCATAAGCTGCGATAGGGGAGCATTACACCTTTTGAATAGCTGGTGGTTCCCGAGGTATAGTTGATAACAGCCAATTCTTCAGGCTGATCCTTATGATATTCGATATGTTCCTTACGGAAATTTTTGGGGAATTTCTTGCCGAACATTTCGTTGAGGTGTTCACGTGCGTGAGTCAGTCGTTCGCTACGTGATACCAATAACGTAAAATCGTTCATCATCAGGATACCTTCAAGCAACGGCATGGCAGACTCATTGAGGTTTTCCCAGACCACGTCTCCTACAAACAGGAGTTTGGCCTCCGAGTGATTGACGATGTTGTGTACGTTATCAGCTTTGAATTCGTGTAAGATGGGGACGATAACCGCTCCATAAGTGAGAGTCGCGAGGAAAGTAACTCCCCAATGGGAACTATTTCTTCCGCAAACGGCTATTTTGTCTCCTTTGCGGATTCCGCTTTCTTCAAAGATGATGTGGAGCTTTTCTATTTTGCGGGCTACGTCTTTATACTGTAGGGTGGCACCTTTATAATCTGTCAGGGCGTCCAGATCCCAATTATTCTTAATACTATTTTCAATGTAAGCTATAAAACTTTGTTCCATTGTTTTTTGCACATTTGATGATAAATTGTGCAAATATAGCTATTTAATTGAGATTTGAAAGCTTGGAAGCTATTTAAATTTTTCTTTTGCAGGTTTCACTGTATTCACTACAGGGTACACGGAGGACATAGAAGTTCTGTTTTCTTTTCTATTTTATCACTCTGTATCCTCCTATGCCCTCTGTGGTGAATGATTATCCCAGATACCACTCGTACATTCTCTGTACCCCCTCTTCAATATCGATCTTATGATGCCATCCGAGGTTGTGCAATTTCGACGGATCGGTAAGTTTTCGCATGGTTCCGTCCGGTTTACTGCTGTCAAAAGTCAGTTCACCCTGATAGCCGACTGTATTTACAATCAGTCCGGCTAGTTCGCGGATTGTAATTTCTTTGCCGGTACCTATATTGATGTGGCAGTTGCGGATGTCTTTTGCACCGGCTTTGTAGGTATCCTTGAAGTCCACATGTTCCATTACGAAGACACTGGCATCTGCCATTTCTTCACTCCAAAGAAATTCCCTTAGAGGCGTTCCTGTTCCCCAAAGTGTCACCTCCGTTTCAGTAATGCCGTATTTCCGGAGAATCCGGAGGATTTCTTCGTTGGAGTTGGCACCACTGATGCCTTCTACCGGACGCAGGTTCATATCTTTACGCACGGCCTCCCAATCTCCTTTTTTCAAGCAGTGTGCCAAGTGAATTTTACGGATCATGGCAGGCAGCACATGACTGCGTTCCAAGTCAAAGTTATCGTTCGGCCCATACAGGTTGGTCGGCATCACGGCGATGTAGTTCGTTCCATATTGCAGGTTGAAGCTTTCGCACATTTTCAGTCCGGCTATTTTGGCTATGGCATAAGGTTCATTGGTATATTCCAGTGGAGAAGTGAGCAAGACGTCCTCTTTCATCGGCTGTTCGGCATCCCGCGGATAGATGCAGGTACTGCCCAGAAAGAGTAGTTTTTTCACCTGATGGCGGAAACTTTCTCCGATCACGTTCTGCTGTATCTGTAAGTTCTTATAGATAAAGTCCGCACGGTAGATACTATTGGCCATGATCCCTCCGACAAAAGCGGCAGCCAAAAACACGTACTCCGGCATTTCCTCATCAAAAAACTGCTTTACGGCCGCACCGTCCAATAAGTCCAGTTCCTTATGTGTGCGTCCCACCAGATTCGTATACCCCTTTTCCTGCAGGTTTTTCCATATAGCCGAACCCACCAGTCCGTGGTGTCCGGCTACATAAATTTTTGCGTTTTTATCCATTCTGTCAATCATGTTTAGTCGCAATCATTCTTTTCACTTTGGCCATATCGTGGCGTACCATGATTTTTACCAGTTCCGGGAATGGTGTTTTGCATGGATTCCATCCCAATACGGTTCTGGCTTTGGTCGGGTTACCGAGCAATTGTTCCACTTCGGCAGGGCGGAAGTATTTCGGGTCGACCTCTACCAGTACTTTGCCGGTGGCCGTGTCGATTCCTTTCTCATTGACGCCTTCGCCTTCCCAACGCAGGTTGATGCCTATTTCGGCAAATGCCAGTGTACAGAATTCGCGGACGGTATGCATTTCGCCGGTAGCGATTACGAAATCTTCGGGTACGTCATGTTGCAGGATCAGCCACATACATTCTACATAATCTTTGGCATAGCCCCAGTCACGCTTGGCATCCAGGTTACCCAAATATAATTTATCCTGTTCGCCTTGTGCGATGCGTGCTGCTGCCAGCGTGATCTTACGGGTTACGAAAGTCTCGCCACGGCGTTCACTCTCGTGATTGAATAAGATACCGTTTACGGCAAACATTCCGTAACTTTCACGATAGTTCTTGGTGATCCAGAAACCGTATTGCTTGGCTACTCCATACGGAGAACGCGGATAGAACGGAGTCGTTTCGCTTTGCGGCACTTCCTGTACTTTTCCGTAGAGTTCGGAAGTGGAAGCCTGGTAGATGCGTGTCTGTTTTTCCAGTCCCAGGATGCGGACAGCTTCAAGCATACGCAATGTACCGAGTGCATCCGCCTCGGCGGTATATTCCGGTACGTCGAACGATACTTTTACGTGGCTTTGTGCCGCCAGGTTGTATATCTCGTCGGGTTGTACTTGCTGGATGATGCGGATCAGTGAACTTGAGTCGGTCATATCTCCGTAGTGCAGGTTGACTGTACGTTTCTGTTTCATATCGCGCACCCATTCATCAAAGTACAAGTGTTCGATCCGGCCTGTATTGAAAGAAGATGAACGGCGCAGGATGCCGTGTACTTCGTAACCTTTCTGAAGAAGAAACTCGGCGAGGAATGAACCATCCTGTCCGGTAATACCTGAAATAAGAGCTTTTTTCATGTCTATTGTTTTGAGTTTATAATCTTTTTGACGATGCAATATTCGGTATTTTCATAAGAACGGGCAATCTATCTGCTGAATTATTTTCTTTTTTCAACGGAAAAAACTTATCTTTGCTGTAATTTATTAAAATAGAAATGAATATTATGCTTTTTAATATTAAAATATCTATTCTATTTTATATAATGAATTTTATTTTAAATAAATTCGTATATGAATGATATATTTGATGAATTGGTATCATCCAACTACTGGAATGAAAAACTTCCGAAAGTGGAATTTGCCCGTAAAAGTTACACAAACCGTATATTCGGGTATGTAGGTAACCGCCTTGTAAAGGTCCTGACCGGACAGAGAGGGGTAGGTAAAGGATGCCTGTTGCGGCAGATCATCTATCAGTTGATTGCCGATGGTGTTTCATCACGGAACATTCTATATATAAGTAAGAAGTTCACAGATTCGGGCGTACTTTCCGGATATCGTGATCTGGACGACTTGCTTTTTATCTATCGTGAGAAAATCCATCCGGTAGGTAAAGTCTATATTTTTATTGAAGAAATACAAAAAGTGGAGGGCTGGGAACATTTTGTCCATTCCCATTCACAGGACTTTGTAGATACTTGCGAGCTGTTTATCAGTGGTTCCAACCAGGATATGCTTTCGGGTGAAGCCGAGAAGCTTTTGGCCAGACATTACGTCAGTTTTGAGATATTTCCCTTTAGCTTTTCCGAGCACAGGATATTGGAGAGGGTAGAGGCTACCGGCAAAAATTACGCGGAATATATGGGTAAGGGGGCACTACCCATTCTTTTCAATCTTCCGGATGCGGAGGCCGGATGGAAAGCCATTTCCGCTCTCCGCGATACGATTCTGTTTCGTGATATCATCCGCCGATATCGGATTAAGGATGCCCGCCTGCTCGAAGATGTGTTCGTCTATTTGTGCACCCATCTCGCTGAGTTGATTACCATCGGTCAGCTGGTCAGTCACTTTGCTGCCCAGAACCGGAAGACGAGTTATGATACGGTTGCCAATTATATCTGCTATCTGGAAGACACCTCTCTGATTCATCGCGTGGAACGTTATCAGATCCGCAGTAAAGAAATTCTTCTGGGTAGCTGCAAATACTATATTAACGATTGGGCATTTATGCGCCATCTGTATCCTTTTTTTGCCGGTTCCCGAAAATCCTGCTTTGAGAACCAGGTTTATCTGGAACTGCGGCGTGCCGGATATACCGTTTTTGTAGGTGTGCTTCGAGGAGGCAAACTGGTCGATTTTGTTGGCAGGAAGAAAGACCGCATTGTGTATTTGCAATGTGCACCTCTGCTCAATGATGATTTTCAAGTGGAGCAAATGTACAACACGCTGGAGATGATACAAGACAATTATGAAAAGTGGGTCGTTTCTATGGACGATACCACATTGCCCTCCAAAGAAGGGATTCGTCACATACAAGTCTGGCAACTGCCTGAAATACTATAGTCTGACAATCTTTTTTGATTGCTTTGATGTCCGGATGATGCCGTTTACGAAGTTAACATCTTGTTGTTTACGAAGTTAATATCATAATTTTACGAAGTTAAAATCGTATCTTCGGGAAGTTAACTTCCTGAAGTCACGATTTTAACTTCGTATTAGTGCTTTTTGAATCGCTTTTCAACCCCTTGAGAATCAGTGCTCGTTTCCGGAGGAAAACAGCTGCGTTCTTTAATTGATTGCAAGCAAACAGCATTTTCCAGAATATAAAAATGTACTGTTTGTCAGAAAAGTTCTTTTTAGGTTCCGCTTCTTTTCTTTGCCCGGTTCAACGCTGCGATCATGTATTTTCCTTTTGCTCCGATGTTGCTCCAGTTCGTGCTGCAAATCAGTTTCCATACAGGGGTTCCTTTTCTCCCGTAATCCGACAGTCGCAGGATTGCTTCGATCTCTTTTTCGTCTGTTATTCCGAATCGTTCCAGGTTTCCCATTAATCCCACGTAGTTGTGTGTCATTGTATTAAATGCGTATCCGGGCATACTGACCGGCGTAGCATTGACTTCCTCTTCCTTCCCCCTTGGGGGAGCTGAGGGGGGAAATTCTCTACTTTGCTTTACTTTACTTTGTTCGGTATTGCATGCATTTTTTGCATCAGAGCCTGCATCCTGCTCTACATTTTGCGTGCAGACAGTCTTTTCTTCATTACATGTCTCTTTCGGTTTTATCAGTAGATAAGGCATGGCTGTCCAGTTCCTCTTTCTTCGCTTGGTTGCCTCTATCCATACTTTTTGTATTGCTTCAGAGGTCAGTACTTTATGTTCCGCATAGCTTCCCCTGTCTATCATTCCTTTCTCGATCATTATCTCGATAATCCCCTGCACCTCTTCTGCGTCTGCCTCTTTTCCCGTCTTGTTGGCGAAAATAAGGCATTGTTCCTCACCCCACGGAATATAATATCCTTCTTTATATATCTTGCATAGGAGTTTCAGTACAATCGCGAGTCCTTTCATGCCATATTTTGCTTCTATTACCTCCATTGCGTTCTCTTCCATAAAATTCACAGCTATCGGAAAGTAATTTATTCCATCGTATGTTGTTGCCATAATTGTTAAGTTGTTATGTTACTGATTAATTGGTCACTGAAAGATTCTCCTATACGATCGCTCTCCATTCCATGAAATTCTCTATTTTGAAGGTCATCCACCTTTGTTGCTCCACATCCCGGTAGACCACTGTGTTTCTTATTTCCATCGGATCATACTGCTTTCCGAAATCTTTTTCGTATCCCACCAATGTTCCTTTCACCAGTTTGAATGTTCCGTCCTGTTTCATATAAGCTACGGCTGCATGTCCATATTGCATATATTCTATGAGGGCTTCCAGTCGTTCTGCCATCCATTCGGAGCACTGTTCTGTGTAGTCCTTTTCGAGCATGATTTGTCTTTTCCATTTTCCTTTCATCATTTCGTTTTTCGATACTGCTTTCCTGTTCTTTTTCATAATTGATTTTTTTAAGTTTATTAATGAGTTATTGTCGGGCTTTTATTTTTACCCGTGGCAAAGTACGGTAATAAGTTTTGAATAGACTAATCCTGTAAAAGTACTTTAGAAAGGGACTTTTACAGGGTTTTAACAATCGGTTATTCGCTTTTATCTCGCTTTTTCCGGAATGCTCTGGCATATTTTTTCAGCTCTGATAGAAAAGAACGTTTATTAGGCTCTGTAGCAATGCCTTTGCGCTGATATTCAAAGGTGAGATATTCTTTTATTGTTTCCTGTAGTTCTTCAATGGGTCTGTTTTCCATGCTGTTGATTCCGCCTTTGATAAAGCTTTCGGTAAGTGCCTCCATTAGCTTTCCTTTGCCTTTTGTGATGCGTAGTGGTTCTCTAACCTTTTGATTGAGGCTGAATTGCAAGTCGGCTTTACCCGCAAAGATTACTTTTCCATTTACTTCGATGGTTACTAAGTTATCATTCAATGAGATAACTACTTTTTTTCTTCCATAATGTTAGTTATTAAATGAATTTATGAAAGGACAAAGTTTGTATAAAAAAATATAAATATAAAAGAATACCGGAGTTTTTTTAGTTTAAAGGGAGAATCTTGAAGTGTAAGGATCTTGTTATTAGTTATTTATCTTAAGATATAGGCGTTGTTTCAAAAAACGTTCGTCTTTTGAAACAGCATTTTTTGAGTTTTTTTCGATGAAAAAATGAATATTGTAAAGTTGCTGAGCAGAGAACTTTTTTTGCTCTATATGTGTTTGAAAATCAACAATATAAAATCTTTAATAAAATTTTATCCACTAAATATTTTGTACATTAAAACAGACTCCTTACCTTTGTTCAATCAAACGAACGTTTTTTGAAACACATTCGTTCGTTCTCAACTTCTAAAAAAGTTTCGTAAAATTTGACGGTTTGAAAGAGAAAAGATGTCTCGTTCAAACCGCGAAGCGCACCCGAAACAAAGGAAAATTTCCCCAAGTATAAATCGTAAATGTCTGAACAACAAAAGTATTGGTTTGCCGCCCGTACCCGAGATAAACAAGAGTTTGCTATTCGTGACTCTCTTGAAAAATTGAAGACTGAACTTGATCTCAATTACTATCTTCCCACTCAGTTTGTCATCCGGCAGTTGAAATATCGTCGAAAACGGGTGGAAGTCCCTGTTATTAAGAATCTTATCTTCATCCAAGCTACCAAGCAAGATGCTTGTGATATTTCTAATAAATACAATATCCAGCTTTTTTATATGAAAGACCTGCTTACCAGGGCTATGCTGATAGTTCCTGATAAACAGATGCAGGACTTCATATTTGTCATGGATTTAGATCCGAATGGCGTCAGTTTCGATAATGACCATTTATCTGTTGGTAGCAGGGTTCAGGTAGTTAAAGGTGATTTCTGTGGTGTCGAGGGCGAACTTGCCAGCGAGGCCAACAAAACTTATGTTGTTATTCGTATTGCCGGTGTATTGAGCGCCAGCGTCAAAGTTCCTAAAAGTTATTTACGTGTCATTTAAGTTATGAATACACTCACTTCTCAAATTGAACAATTACAGAGTCTCGCGCACGAGTTACTCTATTTAGGTGTGGATGGTGCTCCTATTTATACCGATCATTTCCGTCAGTTGAACAAAGAAGTTTTAGAACAATCCGATGCGTTGTATCCTCAGCGTGGTGCTACTCCCGAAGAGGAAGCAAACATCTGTCTGGCATTATTGATGGGTTACAATGCAACCATCTATAATCAGGGTGACAAGGAGGAGAAAAAGCAAGTTGTTCTCAATCGTTGTTGGGACGTGCTTGACCAACTTCCTGCTACTTTATTGAAATGCCAGTTGTTGACTTATTGTTATGGTGAGGTGTTTGAAGAGGAGTTGGCGAAAGAGGCGCATACTATCATAGAAAGTTGGAAAGATAAAGAACTTTCTGAAGATAAAAAAGAGGCAATCAATAATTTGAGAAATTTGGAAGAGAATCCATATCCTTATAGTGAAATGGAATAGAATAATTCTATTTTTTTTATTTATTTGACTTATGAAAGGCATTGTTTTAGCTGGGGGATCTGGTACACGTTTATATCCTATTACTAAAGGAGTAAGCAAACAACTTCTTCCAATTTTCGATAAACCCATGATTTATTATCCCATCTCTGTACTTATGTTAGCTGGGATACGAGAAATACTAATTATCTCTACTCCTTATGACTTACCGGGTTTTCAACGTTTACTGGGCGATGGTTCTGATTTTGGAGTACACTTTGAGTATGCAGAGCAGCCTTCTCCTGATGGTTTAGCACAAGCATTTATTATTGGAGAGAAGTTTATTGGCAGTGATTCTGTTTGTTTAGTTTTAGGAGATAATATTTTTTATGGGCAAGGTTTTACGCGCATGTTGCGTGAAGCGGTTCATTCTGCTGAATCAGAAAACAAAGCAACCGTTTTTGGTTATTGGGTAAGTGATCCTGAACGTTATGGCGTTGCAGAGTTTGATCAGGAGGGAAATGTACTCAGTATTGAAGAAAAGCCTCAAATACCTAAATCACATTATGCTGTTGTAGGACTTTATTTCTATCCTAATAAAGTGGTGGAGATAGCCCAAAATATCAAACCTTCTCCTCGTGGAGAATTAGAAATAACTACTGTTAATCAACAGTTTTTGTTAGACCAGGAACTGAAGGTCAAATTATTAGGGCGTGGCTTTGCTTGGTTGGATACAGGTACGCATGACTCGCTGTCCGAAGCGAGCACTTTTATCGAAGTGATAGAAAAACGTCAAGGGCTGAAAGTTGCTTGTTTAGAGGGAATTGCTTTTAGGCAAGGTTGGATTTCTTTAGCAAAAATGAAGTCATTGGCGAATTTGATGTTGAAAAATCAATATGGGCAATATTTATTGAAGGTCATTGATGAACTATCTATAAAATAATTTTTTCTTAGATGAACATAATAAAAACAGCAATAGAAGGTCTTGTCATCATTGAGCCCCGTCTGTTTCAGGATGACCGTGGCTACTTTTTTGAATCTTTCAATCAGGGGGAGTTCGAATCAAAGGTATGTCAAACGACTTTTGTTCAGGACAATGAATCCAAATCGAGCTACGGTGTCATTCGCGGTCTCCATTTTCAGAAACCTCCTTTTGCCCAAAGTAAACTGGTACGGGTGATTAAGGGTGCAGTTCTTGATGTGGCTGTTGATATCCGCAAAGGCTCTCCCACATTTGGAAAACATGTTTCAGTTGAATTGACAGAAGACAATCACCGTCAGTTTTTTATTCCGCGTGGCTTCGCACATGGTTTTAGTGTGTTAAGTGAAGATGCCATTTTTCAATATAAATGTGATAATTTTTATCATCCGGAAGCTGAAGACACGATTGCTTGGAATGATCCAGAATTAAATATTGATTGGAGAATACCATCGAAGTTGATAAAATTAAGTGAAAAAGATAATAAGATTTAGCATGGAAAAGGTCTTATATTTTAAATATAAAATGTGCTGTTACTGCTTTTGTTGAATGAAAAATTATGTAAGGAAACTAGAATGGGACTCTTCTTTTTTTGGAAAAAAAGTGGCGTCAATACTATTATGTGATGGTGATATTTCTTTTTTAGAAGAAGGACTTAGAGTATGCAGGAATGAAGGTTATGAGCTAGTTTATGTTTTTTGTGAAAATAATATGCAGATTCCTTCAAATATATTGCAGTATGATGACTGTAGCTTGGTAGACACTAGAATTACATTTGAGTTTCAGGTAAACTCACCTGCAATTAGTCATCCCAATATATTTGAGTGTTATTTGCAATCTCCTGATTTGTATAATCTAGCTATTCAATCTGGGGTGTATTCACGCTTTAGGATAGATCATCATTTCACTAAACAAGATTTTGAAAGGTTATATAAAGTTTGGGTTGATAGTTCTCTGAATCGCACTATTGCTGACTCTGTTTTGGTATATAGTGAAAATAACGAGTTAGCCGGCTTTGTAACAATGAAGAACCTTAAAGATAGAGTTTCAATAGGTTTGATTGCTACACAATTTCAGTATCGGGGCAGAGGCATAGCTTCCTTTTTGTTGAATTCTGTTAATAATTATGCTTATTCACATGCAATAGATACTATAGAAGTTGCTACTCAGGCACGTAATATAATAGCATGTAGCTTTTATAAAAAAAATGGATTTATAGAAAAATCAAGAACAAATATTTATCATTTCTGGATATAAAAATAATTATATAATAAATAATATGATACCATTTAATAAGCCTTACTTAACAGGTAAGGAAGCGCATTATATGTATCAAGCTGTGTTTTCTGGAAAAATTTCCGGAAATGGACTTTTTACTAAAAAATGTCAATTGTTTTTTGAAGAGCGTTATGGCTTTAAGAAATGTTTGTTGACTACTTCTTGTACGGATGCTTTGGAGATGGCTGCAATTCTTTGTGATATCCAGCCAGGAGATGAAGTTATTGTGCCATCTTATACATTTGTTTCATCTGCTTTGGCATTTATTAGGCAAGGAGCACGCATTATCTTTGCAGATAGTTGTTTTGATAATCCAAATTTGGATGTTGATAAATTAGAAAAATTGGTTACTGCAAATACAAAAGTGATTGTTCCTGTACATTATGCTGGTGTAGCATGTGATATGGATAAAATTATGGATATTGCGGATAAATATGATTTATTGGTAGTTGAGGATGCGGCTCAATCTATTGATTCTTATTATAAAAGTAGGCCTTTAGGAGGTATTGGACATTTAGCTGCGTTTTCGTTTCATGAAACTAAGAATATTATTTCAGGAGAAGGTGGGATGCTCGTTATTAACGATGAACGCTTTATTAAACGGGCAGAAATTATATGGGAAAAAGGAACAAATCGTGCGGAATTTTATAGAGGAGAAATAAATAAATATGGTTGGGTTGATACGGGATCTTCTTTCTTACCCTCTGAAATTATCGCAGCTTTTTTATATGCTCAACTTGAGAACTTAGATTTGATTCAAAATAAGAGAAAAGCATTGTGGGAATACTATTATCAATCTTTACAGCCATATGCTGATAAAGGAATGTTTACTCTTCCACAACTTCCCTCGTATGCAACAAATAATGCTCATATGTTTTATTTGCTATGTAACAATTTAGGGGAAAGGACGGACCTGATCAAACGTTTAAAAGATAATAATATTTTGGCAGTATTTCATTACTTGAGTTTACATAGTAGTGATTTCTATAAAGATAAACATGATGGAAGAGAACTTTCGAATTGTGATCATTATGCAGATTGCATAGTAAGATTGCCTCTATATTTTGAACTTGAAGAAAAAGATATAGATTTGGTTGTGAATTCAATTATTTCTTAAATGAAAATACTTTTGATATCAAGTGAAGACTTATACAAACGTTCTTCTCGATTAGCATATGATCAATATATGGCTTTAAGAAAAGGAGGACACTCTGTAGACGTATTAACAAAAAAAGGAAAATCTGTTGGAGATATATTGTCAGTTTTGGAATCAGGCTATCCAGTTATAACTAATTTCTTTTCAATAAAGAATTTTTTTAGAAAATTATCTTTGAAATTTTTGTTTTGGGTGGGGAAGGAGTCCATCTATACCGGTGGAAAATATTATTTTTTTTATAAAAATGAATTTAAACCTCCAATACCAACAGGTTGGATACTAAATAAAATAAAAAAAAAGTATGATTTGATTTTAATAACTTTTTGGCAAGGATTACTATCTGCGTATACAATTGCTGAAATTTATAGAAAATTAAATGTTCCTGTTTTTTTTATGGCTGTTGATATGTCACCTATGACAGGTGGCTGTCACTATTTCTGGGGGTGTAAACGTTATGAAATAGGCTGTGGATGTTGTCCGGCTTTTAACTCAGTAGATGAGGATGATTTTACACACCAAAATATGGTATATCGTTTGCATGCTTTTTCTAATATGAGATGTGCTTTTTGGGGAAACTCTTGGATGAATCAATTAGCAGAGAGGAGCTTTTCTTTACGTAATGTGTTGATTCATAAGGGGTTTGTGGTTGTGAATGAAGAAGAATTTAAACCTATGGAGAAAAGTGAATCAGCTATACATTTCGGAGTCGATGATTATAAATATGTGTTTTTTGCAGGAGCTCAATCGCTGTCTGATCCTAGAAAGGGTATGAATTTGTTGATATTGGCATTGAACTCTTTTTATAATAAAATTTCATTAAACGAACGTAAACGAATACTAGTCCTTTTTGCAGGAGAGGAATCAGAAGAATTAGCTAATAGTATATTGTTTAAAACGAAGTTTTTAGGATATTTGGGGTTTGAAGAGTTGGTGAGGGCTTATTCTTGTTCTTATTTGTTTCTTTGTCCTTCCGTACTTGACGCTGGCCCGATGATGATTAATCAAGCATTGTCATGTGGGTTACCTGTCGTATCATTTGAAATGGGAGTTGCTTTAGATGTTTTAAAAAATGAGGGAACAGGTTACTGTGCGAAGTTGGGAGACTATGAGGATTTTGCCAATGGTATCCATTTTATTTATTCTTTGAATGAATTGGAATATACATCTGTTTCATTTAAGTGTCGGAAAATTGCATTGGAGACAACTTCTTATAGTGCATTTTGCTCTAATATAGAATCTTTATATAATAAGTTTTATGATAATAAAACGTCTTGTAAATAAGTTTATAGCCATTTTTTTTCATTATCCAATGATGAGAAATTACTATAGAACGAGAGAGGAGGCTATAAGCCGTTATAATTTGTCAAATGCATCTGTTAAATCAAAGGATCGAGCGTGTGTCATATTTATGGCTGATGGGTTAATAAAACAAGGGGGATTAGCTGATAGGCTTCGAGGTATAGTATCATTATATAAATTTTGTAAAGAGAATGATTTGGTATTTACTATTAATTTTTCAGTACCTTTTAATTTGCAAGAATTTTTAAGGCCTAATTTTTATGATTGGACGATATCACCTTCTGAAATATCATATTCTTCATCAAGATATAGGGTTGTTGTTGTGATCCCCAAAGAAGCTAAAGGGCATTGGTATGATCAACAATTTCAAAAGGAACAATTACTTTCTAAATTATGTAGTAATAATATGCAATATCATGTATATACAAATATTGATTTAGTGGGTTTTGAATTTGGTTCCTTATTTAAAGAACTTTTTTCTCCATCGCCAAAATTACAAGTTGCCTTAGATAGGCATCTCAAAACATTAGGAACTGAATATGTTTCATTATCTTATCGCTTTCTTGATATTCTGGGCGACTTTAAGGATACAATAGATTATAATTTGTCAAAAAAAGAACGAGAAAATATACTAAAAAAATGTGTTAATAGTGTGCGTGAAATGTTGAAAAAATATTCTGGAATTAGTCATATTTTAGTAACTAGTGATAGTCAAACATTTCTTTCTCAAATAAAGGATATTCCTAGAGTTTATGTTGTAGAGGGAGTTATTTCTCATGTTGATGATTCGACTGCAAATAGTGGTCATTTAAAGACATTTGTTGATTTTTATTTGATTTCAAATGCTAGAAAGATTTTTTTGATAAGAACAAAAGAGATGTATAAGAGTTCTTTTGCACGTACTGCTGCATTAATAAATTCTGTTCCATTTGAAGAGGTTGAACTATAAAAGTAAATACTTATGCCGATAAGAATATCTGATAGAAATTTTATTTTTGATAAATCCATAAAAATAGGTTGTAAATATTATATAAAAAGAATGTTATTGCCTTGTTTTGATCTCTTCTATAAACTCTTAATATGGTTAAATACTCCCAAACATAGGTCAGTGAAAAAATATAGTCTGGTTGTTTGTTCTATATTTAGAGAAGAAGCACCTTTTTTGAAAGAATGGATTGAATATCATCGCATTATTGGAGTAGAACATTTTTATCTTTATAATAATTTTAGTCAAGACAATTATCTTGAAATTATTAGGCCATATATAAAACAACATATTGTAACTCTTATTGATTGGCCTGTTAATCAGGGGCAGATGCTGGCTTATGAGCATTTCTGGAAAAATTATAGGAAAGATACCCAGTGGGTAACTTTTATTGATTTAGATGAATTTTATTGTCCATTTATTCATTTAACTCTTACTGATTGGCTAAAAAAATATGAAAAGCAACCATCTGTCGTAGTATATTGGATGATGTTTGGAACATCAGGCTATCATTTGCATAACTATACACAACTTGTAACAGAGCAATATGTAGTTTCATGGGAAAAGATGTATAGCATGGGAAAAGTGTTCGTTAATACTGATTGGGAGTTTTATAAAATTTATCCTCATGTTATAGAAGCAAAATGTTATTTAGGAAAATTGCGATTTAGAGTGCCTTCTGTTAATGAGTTTGGTAAATATTTGAAATGGGATTATATTCCAAGATCTAGTATACGTGGTAATTTTACTATTCAACTAAATCATTATTGGACTAAAGCATTTGATGAAACAATTAATCGAAAATTTAAGAGAGGAGATGCTGTTTTTGAGAATGCGCCAACTCGTAATTTAGATGCTTTTTATTTTTGTGAGCATAATTGCTGTACTATTAATTATAAAATCTATCGTTTCATGATTCAGTTGAAATTGGCAATGGGGATTTGTTAATATATGGATGATAATCAGGTAAAAAAGGAATTATTGAAGTCTACGTCGATCATAGGAGGAACGCAGATTTTTACTATACTTTTGGGTGTTTTTAGGACTAAGATTATAGCGCTTTTACTTGGCCCAACAGGGTTAGGGATATTAGGGTTGTTGCAATCAATAGTGGATATAGTGCGTAGCTCTACTAGTTTTGGTATTAATTATAGTGCTGTGAAATATGTTGCAGAGGCAAAAGAAACAAACGATAAAACAAAAGTAGGTGAAATTATAATAATATTGAGGCGATGGGCGTTATGGACTGGCCTACTAGGATTAGTTGTGACTGCCATGTTCTGTGCTCCTTTCAGTGTATTTTCATTTGGGGATACTTCATATGCAAGAAGTATAGCTTTAGTATCGATATCATTATTATTATCAAGTATTTCTGGAGGTCAGTTAGCACTTTTACAAGGTATGCGATTGATTAAAGATATGGCTAAATCAACGTTTTGGGGAGCAATTGTTTCTACCCTTATTGTTGTCCCTATTTATTATTGGTTGGGTGTAAGTGGCATTGCTCCTGCTATTGTATTGACAGCTTTTGGGGGACTTATTATTTCGTGGATATATGTAAGAAAAGTGAAAGTGATAGAACCTCAGATAAGTTTAAAGCAAACTTTTTATAGTGGGCTCAAGATGGCAAAGTTGGGCTTTTTTATGGTTGTATCTGGATTGATAGGTATGCTTACATTATATCTGATTCGCATTATTATTAGTGATAAAATGGGGCTGGATGGAGTGGGTTATTTTCAGGCTGTCTGGAATATAACAAATATATATATGGGAATTATCCTAAATTCAATGTTGGCTGATTTTTTTCCTAGGCTAAGTGCTGTTAATACAGATAATGCTGCTGTTACTAAATTGGTTAATCAACAATTAGAATTGGTTTTACTTATCGGTACTATTATTATTGTTGGAATGATTACATTCACTAATCTTGCGTTAAAAATTTTATATAGTTCGAAATTTGATATTGCGGTTCCATTACTTCAGTGGCAACTATTAGGATCTTTGGCTGGATTTATTACATGGGCATTAGGAGTCATTTTTCTGGCAAAAGGAAGAGGGAAATTTTGTGTGTTTACTGATGCTTTGTGGTGTGCTGTATATGTGTCCGTCGTTTATTATGGATGGGATAGTTTAGGTTTTGAAATTTTAGGAATCGCATTTGTTATTGCTGCATTTCTTAAGTTAGTTGTTGTTTATTTAATGACAAAAAAAATATCTAACTTTATGTTTTCCAGAGTTAATTTATTATATATGATGGGGGCTATTATTACTGTATCTTTGGTATTTGTTCTTCAGTATAAGTTCTCCAGTGTTTATTCTTCGGGATTCAGTTTTATTCTGTTTGTTTTTGTTTTAATATATTGTGTTTCCAAATTGAATGAAGTTTTGAATATTAAGCAAGTTTTATTTAATAAATTTTTTCATAAATAATTCTTTGATAATTTATGCTTAAGTGTTTGTTAAAGATATTGGCATGGGGATCTCTTGTTATTTTTCCTTATAAAATTATGTCTGCTTTTCGGTATATTTTTGATCTAATTCTGTCTAAAAGATTTGTCTTGTTGACGAAATCATCAGGAACTGCTTTTTTACGTTCTCCTTTTTATATAATGGGACATAAATATATAGCATTTGATAGTTTTATGGCATGTCCAGGAGTTCGGATTGAATGTTGGGATAAATATATGGGGAATTCATATAGCCCTTCTATTACTATAGGGCATAATGTATGTTTTAATTATAGATGTCATGTTGGGGCTATAAACAAGATTATTATTGGCAATAATGTACTTATTGGCAGTCAAGTCCTAATTACAGATCATTCACATGGCGAACTTACCAAAGAGGAACTTCTTATATCTCCAGCGAAAAGAAAGTTATATTCTAAGGGACCTGTTATCATCGGTGATGATGTTTGGATTGGTGAAGGTGCTTGTATTTTGCCTAATGTGACAATAGGACATAATTCAGTAATAGGAGCAAATTCTGTTGTTACTCATGACATACCTCCATTTAGTATTGTTGGGGGAAATCCAGCAAGAATCATTAGAAAATATAATAAAGTATGAGAAAGAAAGCTCGTGTTATAGCATTTTATTTGCCCCAATATCATCCGACTGAGAATAATAATATTTGGTGGGGTAAGGGGTTTACGGAATGGACAAATGTCGGAAAAGCTAAGCCTTTATATAAAGGTCATTATCAGCCGAAAGTGCCTGCTGATTTGGGGTATTATGATTTAAGATTACCTGAAATAAGATATGAACAAACGAAGTTAGCTCGAAAGGCAGGTATAGATGGATTTTGTTATTATCATTACTGGTTTGGAAATGGCAGGATGGAATTGGAAAGACCTTTTCAAGAAGTTCTTAATTTGAATGAACCTCAATTCCCTTTTTGTTTATGTTGGGCTAATGAATCATGGCATTGTAAGTTTTGGAATATGGATGGAACATTTTCCTCTAAATTGCTTGTTGAGCAAAAGTATGACGATGAGGAAGGTCATAAAAAACATTTTTATCATTTATTACCTGCATTTAAAGATGAACGTTATATAAAAGTTAACGGGAAACCTCTTTTTTATATATATCAGCCTTTAGCTTTTTCTGATATTAGTCGGTTTATTAGCTTGTGGAATGATTTGGCTGTCAAGAATGGTTTAGCTGGATTTCATTTTGTAGGACAAACTCCTTTTGTGGAAAAGATAGATGAAATAATACAACTCGGTTTTGATGCCGTAAATGTTATCAAACTATTTGAATTTAAAACTAAGATTGGAGCTTTAGAACGACTATTTCTTTTACTTAGAAGAAAAATGTTTTCTAGACCATTGGTTGTTAAATACTCAAATGCGATGAAATTTTTTATAGGTCCAGAAGCACAAAAAGAAAATGTGTATCCAACTATAATCCCCAATTGGGATCATACACCTCGAAGTGGGAAGGGAGGGTGCGTATTAGATAATTCAACTCCTATCTTGTTTCAAAAGCAAGCGAGCGAAGCTTTTGAAATGATTAAAGATAAAACGGAAGAGAATAAGATTGTTTTTTTAAAATCATGGAATGAATGGGGAGAGGGGAACTATATGGAACCTGATTTAAAGTATGGTCATGGCTTTATAGATGCTTTATCAGAAATTATATATCAAGAATAGAATATTGAAAATGAAAATAGCAATTATAGGATCAAAATCTTTTGATTCTTTGGAATATCATTTAAATGAATCTTTTAACTATAACGGTTATAAATGTCAAATATTTGATATTTATGATAATTGGTTGTTCAAAGCAAAATTATTTTCTAAATATACTTTTCAACTTGATTTTTTAGGAAGACGTTATAGTGACTCTTATGATCAAAAAGTTTTTAACCAATTATATAAAAAGGTAGAGCTGTATAAGCCTGATTTAGTGATTGGAATCTATAGGTTTATTCATCCATCATTTGTGGCTAAGATAAAACATCTTGGTTGCAAAATCATACATATTAATCCAGATGCTTTAACAACATTTGAATTTCAGCAGATATTCGCATCAGATTATGATATGTGGTTAACTAAAGATCCATATATTGTTTCTTTTATGAAAAGTAATATGCACTTGAATGTAGAATATTACAATGAAGCTTTTAACGTGCGTATTCATCCTAAACCTGAAATAATAAAAGAGCAACATGAAAGAGAAGTTGGGATTGATGTTATGACATATGGAACTTTGTATCCCTATCGTACCCGTATGCTAAAAAGTTTATTAGATAGTGGGATTAATTTGAAGTTGTATGGAACTAAACCTAATCGATTCTATGATCATAGTTTGGATACAGCTAATCAAAATCGATTTATAACAGGTGAGGAAAAAGCCAGGTTATTGTATGGAGCAAAGATAGTATTTAATAATATGCATTTTGCAGAGATAGAATCTGTAAACAATCGTTTTTTTGAGGTAAATGGTTCCGGGGCTTTTCAATTATCAGACTATCGCCCGATTTTGAAGGATTTACTTCCTATTGATCCGGAGTTGGTTAGCTTTAAATCTATTGATGAAGGCATTGAAAAAATAAAATATTATTTGGAACATCCAAATGAAAGATATGAAATATCTGATAAAATATACAAGCATTTTGTAGATAATTATACTTACGATCACTTGATTAAATATATAATCAATTTGGTTTATAGATAAAAGATGTACTTATTCTCGACCTTATCATTGTCAATCATTGCTTCTTTGGATATCTTTTCGAAGAAAAAGCGATATAAATCGTTGTTGTGGTTTATTTGTTTTTTCTTATTAATCATTCATGATGGCTTTCGATGGGAGATAGGAACTGACTGGCAACCATATTACACTTTCTTTCAAACATGCACAGATATTGTTAAAAGTGATTATGATATAGGATATACACTATTTAATCGGTTTGTCCGTTTGTTTACAGATAGTTATTCTGTTTTTTTAATATTATTTGCTATTATTCAGTATATATTTGTTTTTGAATCGATCTCTAAGTATTCAATAGCTCCTTTTCTTTCTCTCTTTTTATATTATTGTCTTTCATTACCAGTATTAGGTATGAATAGACAATTCATAGCTTTGTGTTTATGTCTGTTTGCTATTAGATATATTGTTTCAAGAGAGATTGTGAAATTTTTAGTGTGTCTATTGGTAGCATTTACTTTTCATAAATCAGTTGTAATTTTTGCTCCTGCATATTTCTTGTGTAAAAGTTATCCTCTCAAATACTATGGATTATTGCTTTTCCTAGTTATAGGGATATCGTTGTCTGGTATAATAAACAAATTACCTTTGGAATATTTCGCTTTATTGGGTCAAGATTCTGCGGATAGAATGGATTTTTACGTTGATAGTTTTTTAAAGGGTGATGTATCCACTTCGTTAGTTGGTTCAATATTAGCTATTCTAAAACGAAGTATTTGGATACTTCTTCTTCTTTTCTTTTCAAAATATGTAAAACAAAAAAACGAATATTATACAATAGCTTTTAATTTGTATTATATAGCATTATTGCTTTATATTTTATTTAATAATACAATAATGCAAATTATAGTAGGTAGAGGGTTGATATATTTTAATATAATGGAAATCTTTATAGTACCATTTGTGCTTACCATGTTTAAAAATAATTGGGGAAAGTTGATTCTGTTTTTTTTGATTGTATTCTACGGATATACAAATTTAGTTAAAGGAATAAGTTATTATCCAGAAGTATTTATTCCCTATAAAAACATATTTTAATTTCAGATGAAGCTTTTATTATTATATCGTAAATCAGGGATAAATTATAGTATTGAAAGGGTGTTTGATGTCCTTTTGGAGATTTTACAAAAGGATGTTGACGTTTACAAAGTAACAGTTCCGTATTATAAAATTAAATTGCTCCACTTACTAAAGAATATGTGTTATTGTTATAGGAGGAGGAAAGAAATCAATCACATTACTGGTGACGTGCATTATTGTGGACTGTTATTGCCATCTGGTAAGACAATATTGACGATTCATGACACGGTTTCGCTAACTATCTATTCGGGGTTTTATAGAGTCTTGATTTACTTGTTTTGGTATTATTGGCCTTTACGTTCTGTAAAGTATGTGACTTGTATCTCGGAGAAAACGAAAGCTGAGTTATTACGCTATTTTCCTTGGGCTGAAAAGAAAATAAGAGTAATTTATAATCCAGTTAGTCCTGATTATGTATTTTTAGAAAAAGTTCTTTGCAAAGAGATTCCTAAAATATTGCATATTGGAACGAGAGAAAATAAAAATCTATTTCGGGTTATACAGGCTTTGCATAACATTTCTTGTGAGTTGCGTATTATCGGGGAGTTAACAGAAGAACAGATTGCTGCACTAAGAAAATATGGGATTAATTATATAGTAAAAACTCACTTGACAGACAATGAAATAGTGAAAGAGTATCGAGAGTGTGACATAGTGAGTTTTCCTTCTATATATGAGGGGTTTGGTATGCCAATTATTGAAGGACAGGCTACAGGGCGTGTGGTGTTGACTTCTGATATCGCCCCTATGAATGAGATAGCTGGAGAGGCTGCTTGGTTTGTTAATCCGTATGATGTTGAGTCTATCAGGAATGGGTTTATAAAGTTGATCAATGATGCAGAGTTGAGGAAGGAGTTGATAAGCAAAGGAAAAGAAAATGTTAAACGCTTTGCTGTTGAGAAAATTACTGCTGATTATTTGAATTTATATCGAGAAGTTTTTAATGGGTAATGTCATTGTTAACGCCACAGCTTCTAGAGCAAGTGGAGCTTTATCTATATTAAAGCAGTTTTTGGAAAATATTCCAATTTATAATCAAGATATTTATTATATTTTTGTTGCACAATCAGTAGCTTTTGAGTCTACTCAGCATATCCAATTTATTCCAATAGACACTTGCTCGTGGATGAAAAGGATTTATTGGGATGAGATAGGACTAAAGCGGTGGTTGGCAAAACATCATATTAAAGCTAGTTTAATTATATCTTTCCAAAATACGGGAGTAAATTGTGCTTCACAAATACCTCAGTTAATTTATTACCATAATGTAATTCCGTTATTAAATATTAGTTGGAGCATTTGGCGTAAAGATGAATGGCTGTTTCTAATATATAAATATGTTTATCCGTTTTTTGTAAGACATTCATTGACGGAGAACACTTATATTGTTGTACAGCTTCCTTCTACAAAGGAAGCATTTATGCGCAAATTCAAATTTCCTAAAGAACGTCTATATATTGTCCGTCCTGATATAAAGAATGTTGAGCTAATTAAGTCTTCAGAAGTTAGGTTTTGTGACGATTGTTTTCACTTTATTTATCCTGCTACTCCTTTCTTATATAAGAATCATTTAGATATTGTGTATGCGCTATCTGCATTAAGGAGTATTGATCCGAGTTTATTGAAACGGATTAAGATTCACTTTACTCTCAATACAGGAGAGTTATTGTATTTAGATACGGAAATTGCTAAAATGGGATTGGAAAAAAATTTTATATTCGAAGGTACAATTCCTTTTTTGCAGTTAATGTCATATTATAAATCTGTAACGGCATTGCTTTTTCCAAGCTATTTGGAATCTTTTGGTTTGCCGTTGTTAGAGGCTGCCAAAGTTGGTTTGCCTATTGTGGTAATAGATTTACCTTATGCAAAAGATGTCGTTGGTACCTATGATGGGGCTACTTTTGTGAAAATGCATGATTCTGTAGCTTGGGCAAAAGCAATTCAAGCACTTTGTTATTCAAAGAAAAGGTATCCTCCTTTTATTCAGCAGAAAGAGAAGGGATGGCCTTTCTTTTTTAAGATTATTGAAAATATAAAATTAGTAGATAATGTCATTGTTTAAAGACAAAACCCTTTTAATTACCGGTGGAACAGGTTCTTTCGGTAATGCTGTATTGAAAAGATTTTTGGATTCCGATATCAAAGAGATCCGTATCTTTTCCCGTGATGAAAAGAAGCAAGACGATATGCGCCATCACCTTCAAAATAAGAAGGTGAAATTCTACATTGGTGATGTACGTGATAAACGTTCTGTGGATGGAGTGATGAATGGGGTGGACTATATTTTCCATGCTGCTGCACTGAAACAGGTTCCCTCTTGTGAGTTTTTCCCTGTTCAAGCTGTTCGGACAAATGTATTAGGTACCGAGAATGTGCTTGATTCAGCCATCGAGCATGGAGTCAAGAATGTAGTTGTGCTCTCGACGGATAAGGCTTGTTATCCTATCAATGCCATGGGGATCAGTAAGGCCATGATGGAAAAGGTCGCTATTGCTAAAGGACGTCAAATGGGAGAGGGTGGTCAAACTACCATCTGCTGTACCCGTTATGGCAATGTGATGGCAAGCCGCGGATCGGTGATCCCTTTGTGGGTGGAGCAAATGAAGGCCGGCAAGGATATCACAATAACCGATCCGAACATGACCCGTTTTATGATGACACTGGATGATGCAGTTGATCTGGTGATTTATGCTTTTCAGCATGGGCATAATGGCGACTTGTTTGTCCAAAAAGCACCTGCAGCTACTCTTGATACGCTAGCCCGTTCTTTAAAGGAACTTTACAAAATGGATACCCCCGTACGTGTTATCGGTACACGTCATGGTGAGAAACTTTATGAATCATTAGTGACTCGTGAGGAAATGGCCAAGGCGGAAGATATGGGTAATTATTATCGGATACCTTGTGATGCCCGTGATCTTAATTATGATAAATATTTTGTGGAAGGACAAGAGAAGGTCTCTAAATTCGAGGACTACCATTCACATAATACCCATCGTTTGGATGTGGACGGTATGAAACAGTTGTTATTGAAACTTGATATGATAAAGGAGGATGTATGCTTAAAGTAATGACGATTGTCGGAACTCGTCCTGAGATCATAAAGTTGAGTCGTGTGATGGCTGAGTTGGACAAATACACTGAACATATTATGGTCCATACCGGTCAGAATTTCGATTATGAACTGAATGAAATCTTTTTTCAGGAACTTCGCATCCGTAAGCCGGACTATTTTCTGGATGCTGCCGGAAAGAATGCCGCAGAGACGATAGCCAATGTAATCCGTAAATCGGATGAATTGATGGACCAAGTGAAACCGGATGCTTTATTGCTGTATGGTGATACTAATAGCTGTATTTCCGTGATTTCCGCAAAACGGCGTAAGATTCCTATTTTTCATATGGAGGCTGGTAACCGCTGTTTTGACCAGCGTGTTCCTGAAGAGATCAATCGTAAGATTGTGGATCATTTGAGTGATATCAATATGCCTCTTTCAGAGCATGCACGTAAATACTTGCTGGCTGAAGGGTTACGTCCGGAGACCGTGATCAAAACCGGATCGCCAATGACAGAGGTTTTGATCTATCATAAGGCGGAAATAGAAGAGAATGATGTTTTAGAAAAAGAGGGGTTGAAAAAAGGTGATTACTTTATTGTAAGTACGCATCGTGAGGAAAATGTGGATTCCGAGAAGAACTTTTCCGACCTGCTTTCTTCTCTGAACGCCATTGTGGACAAATATCATAAAAAGGTGATTGTTTCCACCCACCCCCGTACCCGCAAAAAGTTGGAATCTATTGGCTTTATTAATTCCAATCCGATGATTGAGTTTATGAAACCTTTTGGCTTCATGGAGTATATCAAACTTCAACAGAATGCTTTTTGTGTTATTTCTGACAGTGGTACGATCACGGAGGAATCTTCTATTCTTCATTTTCCGGCTATAACTATCCGTCAGGCACACGAGCGACCTGAAGGTATGGATGAAGGGACGCTGATCATGACCGGATTGAATAGTGACCGTATTTTGGAGTCTATCGAAATTGTAACTTCCCAGTATGCAGAAGGTGCAGACGTAATTCACTCTATTCCCGATTATGCTTCGGATAATGTATCTAAAAAAGTAGTCCGTATCATTCTTTCCTATACAGATTATATCAACCGTACGGTTTGGCATAAAGAAATCTAGTTCCTGTTTTTTATTTTTTATGGTTAAAAAGAAGATTCTGTTATTCGGCGCCACAGGTATGGCCGGGCATATGGCTTATTATTATCTGCAATGTACGGGGAAATACGATCTTGTGAATGTAGTTTATCGTAGCCAATTGACTGATGATAGTATTGTTGTGGATGTGACGGATGGGGATGCTGTCAGTCGGCTCGTTCGTGAAGTCCGTCCCGATTTTATCCTGAATTGTATTGGCGTATTGATAAGAGGTTCCAGAGAACATCCGGACAATGCTATTCTGATAAATGCATGGTTCCCTCATTTGCTCAAGAAACTATCGGATGAAGTGGGAGCAAAGTTGATTCATATCAGTACGGATTGTGTTTTCTCCGGTAAAAAAGGTAACTATTCAGAAACTGATTTCCGGGATGCTGACGATGTTTATGGTCGTAGCAAAGCACTCGGTGAGATAATCAATGACAAAGATCTGACAATCCGTACTTCTATCATAGGTCCTGAATTGAAGGAGAATGGCGAAGGCTTGTTTCATTGGTTTATGCATCAGCATGGTTGTGTGAATGGTTTCCAGACTGCTATTTGGGGAGGTGTGACCACTCTGGAATTGGCGAAAGCCATTGATGTGGCCATCGATCAGGGAGTAACCGGTTTAATACAACTGAGTAATGGCCTTGGTATAAGTAAATATGATTTGTTACATCTGTTTTCCCGTATATGGCACAAACAAGATGTTGAGATCCTGCCATTTGATGGAAATGGAATAGACAAGTCGATCGCAAAGTCCGCAAGATTTAGTTATGTTGTACCCGGATATGAAGAGATGCTTCGGGAACAATATGATTGGATGCAGAATAAACAGGAGCTATACCGAACTCTATATTTATGAAAATATTATTGGTTTCCCAATACTTCTGGCCAGAGACATTTCGTGTTAATGATTTGGCGCAAGAGCTTGTATTACGGGGTAACAAAGTGACAGTCTTAACAGGAAAACCTAATTATCCTCAAGGGGCTATTTATAAGGGATATAGTTTTTGGGGCTATAAAAAAGAATATTATAAAGGTATTGAACTGATTCGTGTTCCGTTAATACCTCGTGGTAAAGGTTCAGGGTTGCGTTTGGCATTGAATTATTTGTCTTTTGTATTGTTTTCTTGTTTATATATACTTTTTCATAAGCGAAAGTTTGATGTTTCTTTAACATTTGCAATTTCTCCTATTACTCAAGTGTATGCAGCTCTACTTCACAAAAAGCTGTTTGGTAGTCGTGCTTATCTTTGGGTTCAGGATTTGTGGCCTGAAAGTGTGTCCGCTGCGGGTAAGATGAATTCTGGTTTAGTATATCGAATGTTAACTAAGATGGTACAAAGTATCTATCAAAAAGTCGATGGGATTTGTATACAGTCGGAAGCCTTTAGTCAGTCCATACTGCAAAAAGGAGATTATAAGCATAAAATTAGTTATATTCCTAACTGGGCTGAAGATTTGTTCACTGATGATTCTTTGATTAATAAGGAACATTTTAAGTCGTTGATCCCTGATGGATTTGTTGTAATGTTTGCTGGTAATATAGGAGAGGCCCAAGATTTTGATTCAATATTGAAAGCTGCCATTCGGACCAAAGAGTATAAAGATATTAAGTGGGTAATTGTTGGCGATGGACGAAAAAAAGAGTTTGTAGAGCAGCAAGTTAAAGAGTTGAATTTATGTGATACTGTTTTTTTATTAGGACGCTATCCTTTGGAAGACATGCCGGATCTATTTATTCATGCAGATGTAATGCTTGTCTCTTTAAAAGACCAGAATATTTTCTCTTTAACTATTCCATCAAAGATACAATCTTATATGGCTTTTGGAAAACCTATTATTTCTATGATAAATGGTATTGGTAATGAAATAATAAAGGAGGCAAACTGTGGCTTTACAGCTAATGCCGGAGATTTTGAATCGTTGGCAAACAATGTGAAAAGATTATCTCGAATGGATAAAAATATGCTGTATGAAAAAGGGAGAGCCGGGAAGGAATATTATCAATTATCTTTTGCAAAGAAAAAGATAATTGATAATTTAATAGAAGTTTTTCAATCTGAGTGATTTATTTTAATAATGGAATTAAATGAATATTCTTATTACAGGGGCTTATGGATTTGTAGGCACTAATCTGATTAATAATTTAAAAATTAAACACAAACTTTACGGACTTGATATTGTGTGTCCGACAAGAGAAGGTGTACTGAAAACATTTTGTTGGAAAGATATTGATCCAGAGTCATTCCCATTACAAACTCTCCCCCAATTTGATGCAATCATTCATCTTGCCGGAAAAGCTCATGATACGAAAAACCAATCAGCTGCTCAGTCTTATTTTGATATTAATACCGGTCTGACTCAAAAGATATTTGATTTCTTTTTGGAGTCTTCTGCGAAGAAATTCATATTTTTTAGTTCAGTAAAAGCTGCGGCGGATAGTGTAGTGGGAGATATGCTTACTGAGGATGTTATTCCGGCTCCTGTTGGTCCTTATGGGGAAAGTAAAATAAGAGCTGAAGAGTATATAAAGGAACATTTTGCATTTCCCACTGTCTCTCCCTGTGAGTGTTCTCCTTTTCGGGAGATGACTTCGGTTACAGAGAAACAGGTTTATATATTAAGACCTTGTATGATTCATGGTCCGGGGAATAAAGGAAATCTGAATCTATTGTATAATGTGGTGAAGAAAGGAATTCCCTGGCCATTGGGTGACTTCGAAAATCGTCGTTCGTTTACTTCAATTGATAACCTATGCTATGTGATTGAGGGATTATTGACTAAAGAGGTACCTACGGGCATTTATCACATGGGGGATGATGAAGCTTTATCAACAAATGAGTTGATTGCCATCATGTGTGAGGCAATGGGAAAACAGCCCCATATCTGGAAGATGAATAAGGGCTTTATGGAAGGATGTGCCGGACTGGGAACTTTACTCCATTTGCCACTGAATACGGAAAGGCTTCGTAAACTGACAGAGAATTATGTGGTAAGTAATGCTAAGATCAAAGCTGCTCTCGGGATTGATAAAATGCCTGTGACAGCTAAAGAGGGGTTGATTAAAACCATTCGTTCATTTGAAGAAACTAAATAAGTTATGTACTATTTAATAATCCTGGTTCTGCTATTTTTGGCAGAACTTTTTTATTTCCGTATTGCTGATAAATGCAATATCATCGATAAACCGAACGAGCGGAGTTCGCACACCCGGATCACTTTGAGAGGGGGAGGAATCATTTTCTTCTTTGGCGCATTAGCTTACTTTCTGACGAATCAGTTTGAGTATCCTTGGTTTATGCTGGCTCTGACATTGATTACTTTTATCAGTTTTGTAGACGACATTCGTTCTACTTCTCAGGGGTTACGTTTGGTGTTTCATTTTACGGCGATGGCTTTGATGTTCTATCAATGGGGGTTGTTCAGCTTGCCTTGGTGGACCATTGTGGTTGCTTTGATTGTTTGCACAGGGATTATCAATGCCTATAATTTTATGGATGGTATTAATGGCATTACAGGTGGATACTCGTTGGTGGTGCTGACGGCATTAGTATTTATAAATGGGGTATATGTTCCATTTGTAGAGCCGGCTTTGATTTATACCATGCTTTGTGCTGTGTTGGTCTTTAACTTCTTCAATTTCCGGAAACAGGCAAAGTGTTTTGCGGGGGATGTAGGTTCGGTTAGCATTGCTTTCGTGATCCTCTTTCTGATCGGTATGCTGATAATCCGTACGGAAAATTTCAGCTGGATTGTCTTGTTGGCAGTCTATGGGGTGGATAGTGTGCTGACAATAATTCATCGGTTGATGTTGCATGAGAATATTGGTTTGCCACATCGGAAACATTTGTACCAGATTATGGCAAATGAGTTGAAAATTCCTCACGTGGTGGTTTCATTGGTGTATATGTTGGTGCAGGCAGTAGTTATAGCCGGGTATTTTCTATTTCCGGGGAATGAATATGGGTATTTGTCGGGTACCATTATTGCGCTGAGTTTGGTCTATATTCTATTTATGAAGCGTTTCTTTTGCTTGCATCAAGCGAAGTGATATTGTCTCAACATCACACTGTACTAAACATAGGCCATATTGTATTAACTAGAAAAGCCGGGTCAATCAAAAAGAGTAAATATGCTTATCAGGGAAAAAAGGAAAAAACATGTTGGTAGGGGGAGCTGAAGATTTGTAGTCATATTATTTGTGACTGTTTTGCTCATTCTGCACCCTTGCTTCTACCTCTTTATTCCATTGCTTCAATAAAACTTGCTTGATTGTGGAGGAGAGTGTATTAAACTCAACCAATTTGTTACCTAAAAAATTTAAAGCAAGTTTTATAAATACAGGTTTACTAACAGGCATTTTACCTTCATGCCCTTTATACAGAATATCGACCTCATCAATGAGTTGTAGCTTGTCTTCTGATAGATTTATAAATTCCCCATCAGTCATAGCCATAAGAAAACGATTAGTAATTGATCCAAAAATAGCATCACCAAACTTTTCCTTCATCTCATCTTTGGATGATTCTCTATTGCAGAAGTTTATAGAGTTATTTAGATATGGAGTTACCATGCTCTTCCATCCCTTTGAATAATATGGTTTTGGCTTTGTGTATTGATGCCTCTGTATGAAAATACAAAGATCAAGCTCTTTGTTAAGTTCAGTTATTATGTCTGAATAAAGTTCTTTTCTTGTATAACGGTTTAGAGGTATTTTTTTATTTCGAATGTAAAGAATAATGAGATATGTGCCATTTTTTTCAAACAAATCATCGTTTTTGCATATGTAAGCTATTTCTTTGTTTTTCAATATAGGGTGGACACTAGATTTGTTATAAGTTTCCATCCTTCGAATAGCAATATTCAAAATTGGTTGAAAATCTTCTATAGAATTAGTTGCAGTCCATCGTTCCCCTTGCCCATACGGGTTTGAATACTCTGGTTTAATACCATCTTTTATTTTATGTAGAAAACTCCCATCATTATGATATGACATTTCTGCCCGATAGATAAATCTTGATCTATCTATCTCTTCTTCTGTTAAATACCCTTTTTCATCATTGGAATTTTTAGATACGATAACCATACCGTTATAGTAGTCTGTTATTTTCAAATCAACTATCCCATCTTTACCCATCTGAATAACATTAAATAGTCCATAGCAGCGACCGTCCATTTTAAAATAAACCTTTATTTTTTCTCCTTTATTCATGATGTAGATTAATTGTTTGATAATTAATACAAAAATACGAATAAATATTAAACTTGTGATTCATATTATGATAATTATTTTGTCTCTCCATATGTGAAATGTTTATCACGGAAAAAAGGGAGAATATCTTGTTGGGGCGTGTGGTGAAGCCAACAGCAGCTAGTTCAGTCCACTGCATACACAGTTTCCGAAACCAGTGCTTTTTATCTCTTTCTTTGCAGCAAATCATTGCAATGACAGTAGTTTATAACAATCTAAAACAACACCAATATGGAAATTGTAGCCATCGAAAAAAGAACCTTTGAATAGATGATGCAGAGGTTTGAGGGTTTCACGAAGCAAGTAAACGCATTTTGCGGACAGAATCGAAGTAATGGAAATTGGTTAGATAACAAGCTGGTTTGCGAATTGCTTAAAATCTCTCCCCGTACCCTGCAAACTTACCGAGATACCGGAGTTTTACCCTATACGCAAATCGGGCGTAAGTGTTATTATAAAGCTACCGACATTGAACAGTTTATCAATCAGCAACAAATCAAGAAATAACGGCTATGGAAAGAGAATTTTTTGATTTGGAAATGCTGGTCGGGAATAGGGAGAGTATTAACCTAAATCCCACCGTGATGATTCATCGGAATGGTGAAAGCCACTGGTTAAGCATCATCTATATGAACGAAACTACCAAACAAGCAAGTCCATCAACTTATGAGATCCAGGAGGACGAGGACGGATATTTTATGTATCTCAATGGAAAACGAACTTCGATTACCCATAATCCAATATTAGATATACTAACTATTGCCATGATGGGCCATTATATGAGAAACTAAGATTCATCTCGTACCTTCCAAAACTAGGGGGACACGGAGAAAATACCATTTATCAGACTGAAAGGGAAGATTCTATATAAGGAATCAAATGTATTTACTTTTTTATAGAATCTAATAACTTAGGAATTTCATCATAATCTTCAAACCAAATAATGTTTGTCCCCAAACTTGACATCATCATCTCTTGAACAACATGATGAGTTTGTATTATTTTATTGGCAGATATTATATCTATTCTCTCTTTATTTCCCTCATCTATAAGATTATCATTACTTAACCGTTGCATAAAAACATAATGTCGGTTATTTTTAGAATGCTTTTGAGCAGAAATTTCTAATAAACGACGTAAATTAGGGTCACTTAGTGACAATCCAATCATTAAACAGTTATTTTCACGTAACGTTGCTAATTGGACAAGATTAGACCAATGGTAAGGTTCTGAATAAACCTTATGATATGCTTCCTCTGAAAAGATTAAAGAAACATCTTTTTCAATATCTCCTCTACTTGAAATAAAACCATGTACATGATATATAGGCAGCTCGTCTGAATCATGTTGCTCTTCATCCTTATATATCGTTTTATATTCCAGCTTTACTTTGTCTAAATATTCTTCGACTAAATCATCAAAATTATATGTAATTACAGATTTAATTTTTGCACCACTTCTTTTTGGAGTGCATAAATTTATAATCGCATCCATCAATGGTGACGGTTTTCTTGGTGAATCATAGAGAGCTTTTTTTACAGCTGTTATAAAATGTACATCATTGTCTTTTTGAGATAATCCTGCTTTCAGATAGCGAGCTGCTGCTAAGGTTGAACTGTTATTAATTTCAATAAATTTCTTTGTAATAGATTGAAGAGTATCATCCGATACAACATCATTGTTGAAAACTTTATTAACAAAATTAGCATATAAAGAGTTTAATAAAGTCCCCCAGTTTGGGAAACCTGCACTACAAGATACGCCAGCACCTAAAAGCAATGATATATTACCTTTTTTATATGCTTTCTTTATCTCATTGAGGATATCTAATCTTGACTTTTTCCAATCATCACTACTTTTTCTTATTTCATTTTCTATATCTAACTTAAACAAGCTATTCACAATAGACTCTATAGCGTCAGCATTTTCTTCTATTAATTCCTCTATTTTCTTATTATCCCAGAAAATAATTTTGGGGGATTCGTTTGTTATCCCTTTATAACGTATTCCTATTGGAGGGCTAGGGCAAATAATAATAATATATTTAATAGGAGAAGTATGCAATAACTCTGTAAATCGCTTTAACATAGAGCTCATCATCTCATAGTTCATATGATGAACATACTTTATCTCAAAGCCAATCGGACCATCATAGATATCTATACCCGTTTCAATATAGCCATCTAATCTAATCTTACCAATCTGGAAGTCAGTAATAAAGTTTTTCCCTTGCTTACTAAAATGTAATTTGAGCAAGTTTTGAATCAACAGCTCAAAGTAAAACCCAGATCTGGATTTATTAGCATTATTTATTTTGTTAATAATATTTTCTATATACATATTTTTATTGGATGTATTTAAAATTCGTGGTCCTCAAATACAAAGATATAGCATTCTTTTTATTTATAATACTGATTTTTACCAAAATCCTCTGGCACATCATCTTTCGGCCACTCATAACGATTTTCAATGCGGTTGGAGAGGATTTTCATATCCTCATTCTCCTTTTGGTTAGTGATTTTGGCATAAATTTGAGTGGTTTGAACTGAGTGATGTCCCGTCATTTTACAGTGTGTTTCAATCGGAACGCCTTGTGATATACACACTTGTGTGGCATACGTGTGTCTTCCCATATGCATAATCAGCAGCAAAGCAGGCATAAGAATGATGAAGCCGGTTAGTATGTAACTAATTTGAAATGAACCAATTTACTCTAATTTGCTAAGAAATGAAAGCTCAGAATAAAGCGAATTCAGGCAGTTTTTCAGTTATCAAACCGTTAGCTGGTTAGTTACCGCAAACGAATAGGTAACTCTTCTCAGCGTTTAGTGGATTGGCTTATGTAGATGTATATAGGCATTTTCGCATCATATCGGATGTTCGGCAGATGGCAGACTTTATATTCGGCAGAAGAGAGGCAAAACCAAGGCGGAAGCATTTGTGGCGTTGCATCCAATTGCCGAGCAAATACTAATGCTTTATAATACGACTGATAACGAAAAGCCTGTTTTTTAACTCGCGGTGTGGTGTCTATATCGGGCAATATTCAGATGCAAGACTTTGAGATAGCGGAACTGTTCGGGGTGATGATTCTGACAATACGTTCCGATGTACGTGCGATTCTAAAAACAGGTGTCGCAACAGGTGATTACACCCATGGTGCAACGTTGGTTTGTTGTAACTTTTTGTCGAATTATAACGGGCTGGGAAGGCATGAGCAAAGGAGAAATAATTATATACCAAACAGCCGATGGCAGCACCTCGCTTGATGTTAAGTTGGAACAGGAAACTATCTGGCTAAATCAAAAGCAGATAGCCGAATTGTTCGGGACGAAGCGACCAGCCATTACCAAGCATCTGAAAAATATATTTCTATCGGGAGAATTGGAAGAAAATAGGGTATGTTCCAAAATGGAACATACCACTCCACACGGTGCTATGGCAGATAAAACGCAAACAACAGAGGTGAAATATTATAATCTCGATGCCATTCTATCCGTAGGATATAGAGTAAACTCTAAAAATGCAACCCGATTCCGTATCTGGGCGAACAAAGTGCTGAAAGAGTATCTGATTAAAGGATATGCCGTTAAGGAGAATATCAAGCTGGAGCAGTACGAGGATTTGAAGCAGACCATCAAGGTATTGGCAAATGTTCTCGACCACAAGACGTTGGAATACTCTGAGGCAACCGGATTGTTACGAGTGGTTACTGATTATGCTTACACTCTTGATACGCTTGACAGATACGATTATCAACAACCTAAGATAGACAAGTTTTATACCTTTGCCCATAGATAAGTCGCTCTTTAGATATTGTGTAAAACGGTGCAGATATACATAGATAGCTCGTTTCTTATCCGTTACCTACTATAATCAACGTAGATGTAAGCCATTTGTAATCAGCGCTAAATACAAAGTGGTTATGCCTTCTTTGATGATAGATGAGTTTACGCTCTATATTACAGAGTTTGACAATTACTTTTAAGTTCTTGTTCAGGCTACCACAACTAAGCATCGGGAGCAGTTTACCATCTTTGGCAATACCCTCGTATTTCTCTATAATCTGTTTGGGTAGTTCCAACAAAGGAATATCACAAGGCGTTCTAGTCTTTTGTCGGGCGGTTCTAATCCACAGTACAGTACGCTATCATCGGCTAACTAACGACACTCACCAAAGAAAAGCAGCACATATAGCCAAATCCGTCTAAAATTCAGTATTTTACCTCATTTTTCTATTTGAAAAACAGGGAACGGATAAGTAACTGAACGTTTTCCTAAATCTGCTTTTTATTGCATTTGAAGAGTTAGATAGTTAAAACCACTAGAAATGACACAAATAATTGTATTAGTGTGAATTACGCTCAACTTCTAATTTCCGCTTTTCAGGTTTACATTTTTTGCATCATGATTACATAGCATCGTTTATATCCGTAACATTTACCCGACTGCCATCATATTAAAAAGTGAGTTTGCAAATTCAATTGAACGAAGAGCTTAGAATTATGATACAGATAATAAGCGTGTTATAAGTTTTTCTGAGAAAACTGCTTTCCGGACCGTTTTTTCCTTTGCCGATAATTTGTAAATCTTCATCTTTGCAGTGTTGATCAACGAAACATGAATGAAACGTAGTAGTAACATTAGTAAAGAAGGAGAAAAATTATGCCTTTATTTTATAGAGCGAGACAATCGCAGTTGAAAACTAAAGAGGGAAAGAAACAGTGGCACCTGACTCTGGTGAAAGTTGGAAAAATGGTAACTTCACAACAGTTGGCTGAAGTAATAGCTGAAAAATCATCGTTGACACCGGGTGATGTTCATAATGTGATTCGTAACCTGATGACTGCCATGCGTAAAGAATTGTTGAATAGCCGTTCGGTACGTCTGGAGGGATTAGGCACTTTCACGATGAAAGCTTGTACACAAGGGCATGGAGTGGATCAAGAGGAAGAGGTGAGTCCGAATCAGGTGGCGGCTCTTCGTTGTCTGTTTACTCCGGAATATACTCGTCCCGCAGCTATCGGCACTACCCGTGCTTTGCTTCAGGGAGTGGAATTCCAGAAAGTCAGTGCGATAGGGGGAGCAATTAATGGCGGATCGGGTAGTGGAGATATTGTGGATGATCCGACAGCCTGATAAAATTTATTGCTGATATAATAATTATTGACAACGGAAGGAGGATAAAGAGTATGAAGAAAACGGGATGGAATATTATATTGAAGTTGATTATTGCTGTGGCAAGTGCTGTAGCCGGTGTAATAGGCGGGCAGGCTATGACATTATAAAACGGAATTAATAACCAAACAGGGTGAACTCCCGATAGCCATTAGAGGCTTTCGGGAGTTTTTCTTTTCCCCATGATCTTGTCTATAATCAGAGCGATGGCTCCATCACCGGTTACGTTACAAGCTGTACCGAAACTGTCCATGGCAATGTAGAGGGCGATCATCAATGCCTGGGCCGATTCATCGAAACCGAGCATGGACTGGAGGATGCCTAAAGAAGCCATAATAGCGCCTCCAGGAACGCCGGGAGCGGCAATCATCGTGATGCCGAGCATGAAAATGAAACCTGCAAACAGGGAAAAATCGAAAGGCATGCCCTGCATCATCATTAAGGCTAAAGCACAGGCCACAATCTTCAGGGTGCTTCCGGATAAATGAATGGTGGCGCAAAGCGGGATGACAAATCCGGCTATATCGGCTGATACACCGTTCTTCTTGGTCTGTTCGAGTGTGACAGGGATGGTGGCGGCTGATGACTGAGTGCCTAAAGCGGTGAAATAAGCCGGCAGCATCCGTCCCAACAAGCGGAACGGGTTTTTACGGACAAACAATGCCGCAATGCAATATTGAAAAACCAGCAAGAAAATATGTAGTATGAAAATGACACCGATAATTTTAATAAACACCATAAGGATGGAGAATACTTGTCCGGAGTGTGTCATATTGAGGAAAATACCAAAGATGTAAATGGGCAGCAACGGGAGGATGACTGCGCTTATCATACGTACGATGATCTCTTGAAAGTCTCGTGCTACGTTTTTCAGGGCGTCACTATGCAGGCTTGCCAACCCCAGGCCGAGGGTAAAGGCAAGGACCAGTGCCGTCATGACATTCATCAAGGGTGGAATGGCAACAGAGAAATAGGGTAGGATTCCTTGCGCCTCACTCACTTCGTCGAGAGGTGCTCCCGGAGTAATGAGCGAAGGGAAAATGGCGGCTCCGGTGAAGTAGGACAGAAATCCGGAGAAAAGAGTGGCACCATATGCAATGAGTGCCGTGACAAGCAGCATTCGTCCGGCTCCTTTACCAATATCGGCTATGGCAATGGTAACCAGTCCGAGAATGATAAGAGGTATGGAGAAATTGAGGAATTCTCCAAAGATGGAGTTGAAGGTCACGAACAGCCGTACCAAAGGTGTCGGCAGGAAATTTCCGATAGCGATACCAAGTATAATAGCTATGATGATACGTGGCAAAAGTCCTATGTGTATTTTCTTCATTACGAGGTTTTAGCAGTTTGTTACAAAAGTAATACTTTTTTCTGAAACTATCCGAACAAATATTTTCGATATGTGTTATAGATAATAAGAAAAAGAACAAAAAATCAACCAATTTAGATACATATTACAATTATGGCAACTCAGAATAAAACAGATATAGGCCTGATTGGTTTAGCTGTGATGGGAGAAAATTTAGCTCTGAACATGGAAAGCAGAGGTTGGAACGTATCGGTGTATAATCGTACGGTACCGGGTGTGGAAGAAGGCGTGGTGGAACGTTTCATCAACGGAAAGGCTAAAGGCAAGCATATAGAGGGCTTCACGGATATAGAGGCTTTTGTAGAATCGATCGCTTTGCCTCGTAAGATAATGATGATGGTACGTGCCGGTAGTCCGGTGGATGAGCTGATGGAGCAACTTTTCCCGTATCTTTCTCCGGGTGATATATTGATTGACGGTGGTAACTCGAATTATGAAGATACGAACCGAAGAGTGAAACTGGCAGAGTCGAAAGGTTTTCTGTTCGTCGGTGCCGGTGTTTCGGGAGGAGAAGAGGGAGCTTTGAACGGAGCTTCTATCATGCCGGGCGGTTCGGAGAAAGCATGGGAAGAGGTGAAACCGATTTTGCAGAGCATTGCGGCCCAAGCGCCGGATGGTACTCCGTGCTGCCAGTGGGTGGGACCTGCCGGATCGGGACATTTTGTGAAAATGATACACAACGGGATAGAGTATGGTGATATGCAGTTGATTGCTGAAGCTTATTGGGTGATGAAGGAGCTGCTGGATATGACTAACGAGGAGATGGCATCTGTGTTCACCCGTTGGAATGAAGGTAAACTACGGAGTTATCTGATAGAAATTACAGGTAATATACTCCGCCATAAAGATAAGACAGGGGCCTATCTGATTGATAAGATCCTGGATGCTGCCGGACAGAAAGGGACAGGCAAATGGTCGGTGATTAATGCCATGGAATTAGGTATGCCACTGGGATTGATTGCTACGGCCGTTTTTGAACGCAGTTTGTCGGCCCGGAAGGAACTGCGTGAAGCTGCTGCCCGGCAATATCAATGCAGGCACTCGATGGCTGTATATAATAAACAAGATACGGAAAAAGAGATTTTCTCGGCATTGTATGCTTCGAAACTGGTTTCGTATGCTCAAGGGTTTGCGGTGTTGCAACGTGCTTCCGATACATTTGGATGGAACCTCGATCTGGCTTCGATTGCACGGATGTGGAGAGGCGGTTGTATTATTCGCAGTGTTTTCCTGAATGATATTGCTGCGGCATTTGAGGCAAAAGAAAAGCCTAAACATCTGCTGCTGGCCCCTTATTTTGAAGAAGAGATCAAAGGTCTGTTGTCCGGCTGGAAGAACCTGGTGGCACAAGCCATGCGTGAGGAACTGCCGGTTCCGGCTTTCTCTTCGGCTTTGAATTATTTCTATTCGTTAGTGTCGGCTGATCTTCCGGCCAATCTGGTACAGGCACAGCGCGATTATTTCGGTGCTCATACATTTGAGCGGAAAGATGAGTTACGAGGAGTCTTTTTCCATGAAAACTGGACAGGACACGGAGGAGATACAAAGTCGGGTACGTATAATGTATAAGCAAAAAAAGAAATATGAGTAAATTTGTAATGACTATCTTTGGTGCTTCGGGTGACTTGACGAAGCGTAAGTTGATGCCGGCATTGTATTCGTTGTATGTAGCCAAGCGTCTTCCGGAAGAATTTGAAATTCTCGGGGTGGGACGTACGGTTTATGAAGATGCGGACTATCGGACTTACATTTATAATGAGATGGAGAAATTTGTGAAGTCGGAAGAGCAGAATAAGGAGAAGATGGACGCTTTCGTTGGACATCTTCACTATCTGGCAATAGACCCGGCATTGGAAAGCGGATACGGACAGCTTCGCCTGCGCATTGAAGAACTGAGCGGAGATAGCCGGCCGGATGACCTGCTGTTTTACCTCGCTACGCCTCCATCATTGTATGGTGTGATTCCGTTGCACCTGAAGTCGGTGCATCTGAATAAAGGCCGTGCACGAATTATCGTTGAAAAGCCATTCGGGTATGATCTGGAGTCGGCTGAGAAACTGAATAAAATTTATGCTTCTGTATTCGACGAACATCAGATTTACCGAATCGATCATTTCTTAGGTAAAGAAACAGCTCAGAATCTGTTAGCTTTTCGTTTTGCCAATGGTATTTTTGAGCCTTTATGGAACCGTAATTATATAGATTATGTGGAAGTGACCGCCGTGGAGAATCTCGGAATCGAGCAACGCGGCGGTTTTTATGATACTACGGGGGCACTGAGGGATATGGTACAGAATCATCTGATCCAGCTGGTGGCATTGACTGCTATGGAACCTCCCGCTGTGTTTAATGCGGATAATTTCCGTAATGAAGTGGTGAAGGTATACGAGTCTCTGACTCCTTTGACCGAAACGGATTTGAGTGAACATATTGTCCGGGGGCAATATACGGCAGGGGGAAATAAAAGGGGGTATCGGGAAGAGAAGAATATTTCACCCGACTCACGTACCGAGACTTATATTGCAATGAAACTGGGTATCAGTAACTGGCGGTGGAGTGGAGTACCTTTTTATATCAGGACCGGAAAACAGATGCCGACAAAAGTGACTGAGATAGTGGTGCATTTCCGTGAAACTCCTCATCAGATGTTCCATTGTGCGGGTGGTAATTGTCCGAGAGCCAATAAGCTGATATTGCGTTTGCAGCCCAATGAAGGTATTGTGTTGAAATTTGGCATGAAAGTGCCGGGACCCGGATTTGAGGTCAAACAGGTAACGATGGATTTCAGTTATGATCAGTTGGGGGGCGTCCCCGGCGGAGATGCCTATGCCCGTCTGATAGAAGACTGTATCCTGGGCGACCAGACCCTCTTTACACGGAGTGATGCAGTAGAAGCATCCTGGCATTTCTTCGATCCGATTCTGCGTTATTGGAATGAACATCCCGAGGCGCCGTTGTATGGTTATCCTGCTGGAACTTGGGGACCTTTGGAGAGTGAGGCTATGATGCATGAGCATGGTGCCGAATGGACCAATCCATGCAAGAACTTAACAAACACAGATCAATATTGCGAGCTATGAAACCCTACATTTTTCCTTCGTCCATAGAGACGGCACGTGCACTGATATTACATTTGGTGAAACTGATGTTAGATGAACCGGACAGGACCTTTTGTATCGCGTTTAGTGGTGGAAGCACTCCGGCACTGATGTTTGACTTATGGGCGAATGAATATACGGATATCACTCCTTGGGAACGACTGAAAGTGTTTTGGGTAGATGAACGTTGTGTGCCTCCCGAAAATTCGGACAGTAATTATGGCATGATGCGGTCGTTGTTGCTGAGTATTGTACCTATTCCGTACGAGAATGTGTTTCGAATACAGGGGGAGAAGAATCCGAAGAAGGAGGCTGCCCGCTATTCGAAGCTGGTGATGAAAGAAGTGCCGGTGGAGAATGAGTTCCCGGTATTTGACGTAGTGCTGTTGGGAGCGGGCAATGACGGACATACGTCGTCTATCTTTCCCGGACAGGAGGAATTGCTTTCAACGGATCATATATATGAGGCGAATTTTAATCCGAATAACGGTCAAAAGAGAATAGCTTTGACAGGACTTCCGATTTTGAATGCCCGAAGGATCATCTTCCTGATAACAGGAAGGGTGAAAAGTCCGGTTGTAGAAGATATCTTCTATTCGGGAGATACCGGACCGGCCGCCTATATAGCGCATCATGCCGATAACGTGGAACTATTTATGGATAATGCAGCTGCTGAAAAAGTCATTCGCGGATAAGAAATAAAAAAAACGTCCGACCTTCACAGGCCGGACGTTTTTCGTTCTATTTGAATACGTTATTTACATACAACAATTAAACAGTATGATAATTAAAATAACAACTCAACAAAATGGAATCCGGGAGAATCACTTCGGCCGGATTGGCTTATCTCACTTAAATGTGACTTACGTAATAATTATGACTAATTAATGTATTGGCAAAGATAGCTGGTTCTGTGTTGCGGGGCAATCACTCGATTTAGGTATTGTGAAGAAAGCAATCACTATAAGTAGGGATTGAACCGGGAGGAAATGAGGAGGGTGCTTTGTTTTATGCCCTTTAAGTTGTAAATTTGCGGAAAAACAAGAGTAAGATGGAATATAAGTTTGACGAACAGAGTGTGAAAGAATTAATGGAATGGGCACAGACTGCACAGTTGCCTCAGGAACTGGAACTGAGTAAAGCGGAGCGTATTTTTGATGTAAAACTTTGTATAGAATCTGATTTATCGTGTATCAGGGCCCATTATCCCGATGCTTTCTACAATCCGGCTATAACTCGTCTTTATCGTATCAGGGAGAAGCTGGAGGAGAAATGAGGTACGGGGATGCCTAAGTAACTTCGCAAAAGTACGTAACCCACTTGATTTCTGTGGAAAAATTCTACAGAAAATGTGGAATTTTTCTTCGTATTCCACTATTTCAATAAAGGCTGTTATAATATAATTCTTTGAAAATGAAGATCTAATCCGGATCTACACAAGTCTGGCATGTGCATTGCATAACAATATTCAGATGTTTAGTTATAGTTAGTAGATCTAGAACAATTAAGTTTTCAAGAATTATGAAAAAGGTATTAGTAGCATTGGTAATAGTAATGGGATTGGGATTTTCAGTAGCAAAAGCAGATGAACCTCTAAAGAAAAAGTCCCCGAAAGTGGAACAAAGAGATTCGCGGGAAGACTTTACACCTATTGAGGTTAATAATCTTCCTGAAGCGGTGATTGATGAGTTATCCTGCGAAGGAGCATTGATTAAAGAAGCTTTTATTGCTTATAGTCGTTCGGAGGGTAAACTCTACAAAGTGATTATATTGTCGAGTGATTTTCATGAACAGGCTGTATTCTTGAATGAAAGAGGGAATATACTGAATAGATAGTTTCCCAATCTTTGAAGAAAGCACACAACTTAATTTATGTCAGGCCCCGACTCGAAAGAGCCGGGGCGTTTTAGTTTCATCAGTACAAAAAGCCAGGGAGATGTGTTCGAGGGACATTTCTTTATAATTTTCCGGCTTTTGAGAAATCTTTTGGCTATGAAATAAAAGCATTGTGTTCTATGTTTTATGATTCGCTTCATTGCAATTATAATTATAGGTTGAATTCTTCATAGGTTTCAGAATAATTCATATCTTTGAAACTGTAACTAAAATTAATCAATAATGAAGCAAATACAACCTGTTTTTTTAGCTATGAAGTTTTCTTTTCTTATTTTCTTCTTTTTTAGTTTGCCTGTCGGTGCACAGAGTATTTTTCAGAAATACGGGCGTTTCCTGACTGAACCTCGTTCATATGTGTGTTATCGTACGGATGGTAAACTGAAAATAGATGGCAAACTGGATGAAGCTTCGTGGCAGAAGGCAAAACCGACAGCTCCGTTTGTAGATATCAGCGGGGAGGGGTTTCCTACACCTAAATATGAAACTACGGCCAAGATGCTGTGGGACGATGAATATCTTTATATAGGGGCGGTGTTGCAGGAGGATGATATCAAGGCACGCCTTACACAGCGGGATACTATTATTTATTATGATAATGATTTTGAGGTTTTCATAGATCCTGACTGGGACGGGCACAACTATTTTGAAATAGAAACCAATGCGCGTGGGGTCATATTCGACCTAATGCTGGACAGGCCTTATCGGTCCGGTGGAAACTTTATGGTACAATGGGATTGTCCGGGATTAAAGTTGGCCATTCATCGCGAAGGTACGCTGAATAAGTCGAAAGACAAAGATAAATATTGGAGTGTGGAGATGGCTATTCCACATAAAGCATTGACTATGAATTTCAATAATCCATTGAAAGCTGGTAATTGCTGGCGAATTAATTTTTCACGTGTACAATGGCTGAAGGCAGGAGGACCTGAAGAAAATTGGGTTTGGACACCTACCGGAAAAGTTGATATGCATATGCCGGATCGTTGGGGATATTTGTTTTTTGCTGACGAGAAAGTAGGAGCATCCGAACATACTGTTGCGTTACCGTATAATGCTTCTGTGTATAAACTGCTTTGGGCTATGTTCTATGTACAACAGGAAAGGTATGCGAAAGAGAAAAATTATCTGCGTACGGAACAGGATTTCTTCCTGACAGATGCCGAATTGAAAGGTCTCCCGCAAGGTGCGCAAATCTCGGTTGAAGCCACTCGGAATACATATCAAATAGCCATTACTGTTCCGGGTGAAAGCAGACGTTACATCATTAATAATGAGGGACGGTTTTGGACAGAAAAGGTTGCTCCGCGTCAAGTGAAGAACTGGGTGTGGACACGTATAAATAAGAGTAAAAGTGAAACGGATTACCGCCAATGGTTTGCCCTGCTTAAAGAGTGCGGCATCAGCGGGGTGATGTTTGAAGGATATGATGAAAACCTATACCGCATGTGTAAGGAAGCCGGCCTTGAAGCTCATTTCTGGAAGTGGACAATGAATCGTGCCGAATTGCTCAACGTACATCCCGATTGGTTTGCGGTGAATCGTAAGGGGGAGTCTACGCATGATAAGCCTGCTTATGTGGATTATTACCGTTTTCTTTGTCCCAACCATGAAGGAGTGGCCCAATATTTGGCAGATGATTATGTGAAGATAGCTCATTTACCCTATGTAGATGGAGTACATTTGGACTATGTTCGTTTCCCGGATGTAGTTCTGCCTGTCAGCTTGTGGAAAAATTATGGAATAGAACAAACAAGTGAACATCCTGAATACGATTATTGCTATTGTGATGTTTGCCGTACTAAATTTAAAGAACAAACAGGGCGTGATCCGTTGGAGTTAAAGTATCCGATGGAAGATCAGTCATGGATCAATTTCCGCTTGGATGCGATCAGTCGTGTTGTCGACCAAATTACAAAAGCGGTGAAAGCCGATGGGAAAGCAATTTCTGCTGCTGTATTCCCCGGGCCTTCTATGGCCAAGAAAATGGTGCGTCAGGATTGGGGTAACTGGTCGCTGGATGCTTATTTCCCGATGATCTATAATGGTTTTTATTACGAAGGACCGGAATGGATCGGGCGTTCGGTTCAAGAGAGTGTTAAGACCGTTGACGGACGTGCGAAAGTGTATGCCGGACTGATGTTTCCCGATATAAAGAACGATTTTGAGAAAGCATTGGATGAAGCATTTGATAACGGTGCATCCGGTGTTTCATTCTTTGACGGACCATCAGACGAATATCTGCATCAGTTTAAAGCCTATCTGGACAAGAAAGGATTAAAGACGGAATAAAAGATTCGAATGTACTTTGTATTTATGAACAGAGGCGGCCCCGATAAGGCTGCCTCTATTTGTAAGATGTTGATTCTTAAAATGTTATTTCCGTGATAAATATCCCTGTTTTGTTTTTCGGCTGACATTATATACATTTGCAGCATAAAAACAATTACATATGTATAAAAACATTTTAATATTAGGTCGTGGAATTGGGCAAGTGATGTTTCAGAATAATGCTCTATCCGGTGGGTTGATGTTATTAGGAATTGCTTTTAATTCATGGCAGCTCGCAGTTTTATCTGTACTCGGTACAGTCGTTAGCACTTTGACAGCTTCATTATCCGGATATGATAAGGAGGATATTCGTAACGGATTGTATGGTTTTAATGGGACATTGGTCGGTATTGCAATTGGAGTCTTTATGGAAATCAATGTTACATCTATATTATTGCTTATCTCAGGCTCTGTTTTCTCCACATGGGTTGCGCGTTGTTTTCGTTATCAGAACAGAGTATCGGGATTGACAGCACCCTTTATTTTTGTTGTATGGCTTCTGCTTGTTGGGTGTCATTATCTATACCCTTCTTTACTGTTATCTTCATCGTTGGAAAAGCCTGAACTAACAATGGATATTTTCCGTTCATTCTGCTTAAATATCGGTCAGGTGATGTTTCAGGGAAATATACTTTCGGGATTATTTTTTCTTTTAGGGATCCTGATTAATTCTCGTATGAATGCTCTGTATACACTGACCGGTGCAATACTTCCTTTATTTATGATTTTATATCCACATACTGATCTTGCTGCATGGAATTTGGGATTATTAGGATATAACGGAGTACTTTGTGCCATAGCCTTGGGAGATAAGACAGGCATAGGAGTAGTCAAAGCGATATTTTCTATCATACTGTCTATCGTTCTGCAGTTAACGGGTATGCATATGGGCATAGTGACTTTAACGGCACCATTTGTCTTTTCCGTATGGATTACCGGGGGCCTGTTCAGTGTTTTCAGAAGTAAATCCTGAGAAGCTAAATAGGATATAATAGCGGTATCGATGTTTCTAGTACCGTTGTAAAACGGATATGGCGGCTTATCAGGCCGCCTTTCTTTTTATAATATTCTTTAGATTACAAGGTTACCATCTAATTATATATTAGATTTCATTTTTATCAGTAGTAAGATGATGCTGATTTACAACCACTTTATGATTGTATCTTATTTTAAAACTACTAATAAAATTATTTATTTTTTTACCTTTTTATTTAACCTCTTTTGGGTTAGTATGCCCCTTGCTTCAAATGTTTTTATAGTATAAAGGAATTAAAAGTGTAAGAATGTTCGGATTTTAAAAAAACAGACCTTTAATTATATATTTATCTTTAAAAACAATTGAGTATGAAAATGATTTTAAATTTTTCTGAATGTATTATTAGTTTTTTCTCGTTATGTTTATTGTGTGTTGTCTTCTCTTGCGATGAAATGGATATTGACCAAGGTCCTCCAACTTCCGTTACGCGTAATCTGATGACATCAGATGGTCCCGGTTGTAAGATCGATACAGTTACGTACGATAAAATTCCGGCTGAATATGCCCGGAAAATATTGTCTCTTGAAGAACCTACTTCAGTTGTAACTGATAAGAGCAAGCGCTCTTTCAGAGTGAATGAACTTTTTCAAATTAGAAAAGCAAATGATCAATTGCTTTCAATTACCAGCTATTCCGCCAAGACGGTTTATGATCTCACACTTGAAGTCTATGTAGAAGGTGGTTCCCAGTATGTTCCTATTGCTTATCTGGACTCCATACCGGGATTCTCACAATTTGAATTTAAGCCATCGTTGATCAATGGAAATTTCATATATAAAAAGGATAACGGTGTGGATACTCTGTCCCTTTCGAGCCTGAACGAAAAGAGAATGAAATTTCGTTTACTTAGCGATGACAAGCATTTTGAAATGCTTTCTAAAATAGATGCGGAGTGGAATATTTCTTTTTCAAATTATGATTGGAAACCGGGGTATGAAAGTGGTTCATGGCGTGAGCTGAGTGCCATCTATGCACGTGAGTGGGTGGTCATTATTACAAATTATGCCTATATGATGACTACTCCCGAGTATGCTTTTATCATGAGAAATTTTAGTAAGATATTTGGTGGAGAACTTTATGATAATAACCGTGTTAAGTTCACACCGGAAAAGTATTTATCAGAAGAAAAACGTTTCAAACAATCGCATAACTTTGTTTGTGGACGATCTAAACCCTCTGTTGGCGGTTTGGGCGGAGGAAACGTGTGGGGAGTAACTCACTGGAATTATTATGGTCATTATGCTTCTTTTAGCGGTTGGGAATCAATTACACATGAATTTATGCACTGTATGGGATATGGTCATTCTAGTAACATGACTTATGCTTCCGGTGGAGTGGGATGGACCGAGTTCATGTGGCAACTACATACTTATTTGAGAGGGAATGATTGGCTGCCATATACGGATCGGAATCTGTTAGGTTTTCATAAGCCGGAAAACGCGAAATATCGTAATGGTGGAATTGACCCTGATAAACTGAATGATAATAAGATTCTGCAGTTTTATAATAAAAGTAAAGTTACCCAATATTTTTTAGCTAATCCGTTGTCTAAATAAGTAATAACCATGAATAATGGTTAAAGGTCTGTTTCTGATTATAATTCATCTTCTTTACTATTATTACTTTTTTATTGTTGGTGTTTTTTTAAGGTAAAACATACGGGTGGCTATAATTAAAAAAAGTGATAAGAAAAATGTGAAAAAATGTATAAGAACGAATTTTAATTTTTATCTTTGTACAAATTTGTATGCGATGCTTGTCCCAACCATGACCACCGAAGAGGTGTGTAAAGAAATAAAGAATGACTATCCGGCTTTTTATGAAAAAATGTTGGATAATAAGGCTAGTAACTACCGAAAGTTTATTAAAGCTGTCCTATTTCCGGTTATACATCAGTTTTCATGGAAATCGTCATCGGGTAATATGTGGAATGTGATAATGTTGGCTCGTTATCGTAATGAGAGAAAATGTCCCGGTATTGTCCCTTACCTTAAATATGAAAATTGGGGTATGGGAATTATTTATCCTAAAAATATATATAGTAATCTGTCTATAATTGACTTTAAACCTCATTTTTGGAAAAGGTATCGGGAGCGTCAGCTAATACCCAACGGCTTAGAAGGGATTTCTTTTGATGAACAAATAAAATATTTCTTTTTAAATAGCGGTCTCTTTACTTTTGATTTCAGAGAAGGCTCTAATAAAGGACATGAGGGTTTTGTTGGGTATACTAAGACCGGAATTTTCTTTGGTGTCGTAATAAAAGAGTTGGATTATCTCTGTGTCAAAACTTATGTGTCTGCTAATATGCTTTTTGATAATCAGATAGAAAGCTTGGATAGCGCTGATGAGTTAAGAGAGAAGATATTGTCGCATCCGGACTATTTTCAGAAAAGAGGGAAACTCTTTCATATCATGAATGACTCTTCTTTTTGGATGGATGAGACGATACGTTAAGCAGCCTTTTTCTTTCACAATATTTCTCTCAAATTATATGCGGAACAGTACAATTTTCCAGGTAGGTTATGTATCGAATTCTATCTAAAGTGCTTGTTCCGTCTTACGAAAGTTCAGCTATATTGTTTTCGTTGACATGCAGTTGGGTAAGTACAATTAATGCTTATAATCTGATTGATGTCAGTGGTATAATGCCCTGATAGCTGTTTTTGTTTAAGCTTCCAATTCCTCCCTGTACCTTGAATCGCTAATTTGACGAGTCGGCTGTGTTTACCGTTTATCTTATCTATTGTTTGTTGAAGACGTTCACGTTTCTCGCGATCTACTGAATCAAACAGTCCCAATTGGGTGCTATCGGTGATTTCGGTGATAATAACTCCGGCTTTCTTATATTGATAGCCTTGCATGAAAATCGTTTTTAGCCCGGCCAGTGCATAATGTACAATTTCTAATGTGTCATTGGTCGGTACCGGAAGATGTACAACTGTATTCCTCCAATATTGTGGCGAATCTTTACGGAAGTTATTCGTATGGATGAATACTATTAGTGACATTGCATAGCCTTTCTGTTGTCGGAGTTTCTTTGCGCATGTAGAAGCGTGAGTGGCGATTGCTTCCGACATTGTATCGATGTCCTCCACCATCTTGCCGAATGACCGACTTGTAAATATCTGCTTTTTGGCCGGTGGTGTGGTTTCCATATCAATACAGGAAATGCCTTGAAGTTCTTTCCAGGTCCTTTCTCCGACTACAGTCATGTTCTTACGCACCCAAGATTCGGGCAACTCGGTAAAGTCATAGGCTGTTTTGACTCCCTGCTTTTCTAACTTGGCAACTTGCCGGTGACCGATCCCCCAGATGTCTCCAATTTCAGTAAGCTGCAGAGCCTTGGTGCGCTTTTCTTCTGTATCGATGATACATAAACGATTGTAAGCAGGATATTTCTTTGCAAATTTATTGGCGACCTTTGCGAGTGTTTTGGTTGGGGCGATACCCAAACTAACAGGTATGCCGGTTCCGCGGATTACTTTGTTTATGATGTCTGTTCCGAGTGACTGAATATCCCGAATCCCTTCCAGGTTAAGAAATGCTTCATCTATACTGTATACTTCCATTTCCGGCACTTGTTCTGCCAGTATGGACATCACTCGTCCGGACATGTCGCCGTATAGCGTATAGTTCGATGAAAAGACAGATATGCCATATTTCTGAATATCATCTTTGATCTGATAAGCCGGAACTCCCATTTTAATCCCCAATGCTTTCGCTTCGTTACTTCTGGCAATAACACATCCGTCGTTATTACTTAAAACAACGATCGGCTTACCGTTCAAAGCCGGATTGAACACTCTCTCGCAACTTGCGTAGAAGTTATTGCAGTCCATTAGTCCAAACATTATCTTTTTCTCCTGTTCTTTTTGATGGTATAGGTCACTATTCCCCAGACGATAAATTCATTCTCCTTTGTTACTTTAATCAAGGAGTATTTCGGATTCGCCGGTATTAACCAGACGGCATTAGGTTCAATTCGTACCCGCTTTACAGTAAAATCTCCATCAATAAAACACACGGCAAGGTCGTCATCCTGTAATTCCAGTGATTTGTCGATGACCAGAATGTCTCCTTCTTCTATGCCTTCATCCCGCATCGAATCGCCTACTACACGTCCAAAGAATGTACTGGCCGGATGTTTGATTAGCTCTTTGTTCAGATCTATGGCTTGCTCCATATAGTCTTGTGCCGGTGACGGGAAACCGGCCCGTATACCTTCATCGGCGTATGGGATCGGCAAACTGCTGGATACGTCAATCTTATGTATTTCAAGTTTTCTTTTCATCATTCTATTTCATTTGAGTTGTACCTTAACAAAGCATTGCGGCATTTGATTTGCTGACTTGGATATTTTAGGGAAAGATAATGTCTATTTGTACGTTTTCTGGTACTTGTCCGGCTGATAATATTTATCCGGCCCCTTTCTCCGTTTAAGAGAGTATGCTATCATTTACTGTTTAGATAATGTTGCTTTCGTCCAATAAGGAACTGATGTAATATGTCTGTCTTTATAATAAATCTATGTTAACGCTATTTTGTGTCTATTAAAAGAGTCATAAGGTTTTAACTTCTTTTTGCGCTTTGCTTTGAGTATGGTTTTAACATGAATTGTATTATTAATATCAAGCGCTTGTATTAAGATTTGTAGTATTAATTAATAATTTGTTTTATATGAGAATAAAAAGGTTATTGTATGCTATTGCTACAATACTTCCCTTTCTGTTTCTCTGTTCATGTTATGAAGAACAGGAACCTCAACAGGAGAAACAGGGTAAGGAAAAATGGACAATGCAGGTTGCCGGTAATCAGTTAAATGAATTTTTAAATATTAATCCGGATTTACGGAACCTTTACGCTTATCCGGACTGGGATGCTGCGCAGATTATAAGGGAGCGGAGCGATACAGTTTCATATTACGTCCCTGTAGTGGATATAACAGCTGATACATGCTCTTATTTAATAATAGCACGCGCTTCGAATGATGTTTATTTGTACATGGTAAGACTTCCTGAGGAATACTCCGGCTTTGATTCCTTTCTGGAAGAACATTTAAAAATATTACGGATTATTGATGGTGCCCGGAGAGTCCCTGTTGGATATTTGCATAATTTTCCGGATGATGTACTGACTCGTACCCGTTCTTCAGGCTCTCTGTTTAATCGTGACCGCGAAACGAATACGGAAATTCTTGAAAATAACACCTTTGTTAAAGACGATCTTTTTGGTGCCGGTTTTTCGTTACCCGAAGTGACAGTAATCGGTAGACGTCCTACATCTTCTGAAGACCCGTTTAAATGGCCTTTTGGGGATATGCCTTCTGAATCTCCGAAAGCCCTTCCCGGACTTGATGACTTTTTTCTCCTCAAGGAGGCGGTTCATCTTCGTTATCTTCGCCACAGCAATCAGGCTCTTTGCCTAAACCTGAAGAAGTCATTAAGGATGCAACTGTAAAAAAGGCTTTGGAAGAAGCCTGGAGTGATATGCTTAAGCGTTCCACAGAGGTCCAAAGACAAGAAGTTGGTTTCTGGATTTATTATGATCCGGTGAAAAAGCAATATTACATAGGTAAGAAACGATATGGTATGGCAGTGAAGAATGACGGAAAAGCAAGAGGGAATATAAGCCTTGGAGACAAATCCCCTTCTGTAAATGGTGTGCCTGCCACAGCAAAGGTGGTTGCTTCTTTTCATACACACACTCCAATGACTGAAATAAAAGGCATGAAAAGAAAAGTAGGTCCATCTAAAGAAGATAAAGGGAATGCTGATAAAAATAGGATTCCAATCATTGTTTATGATTACATTGGTACAAAAGATCCTCGAACAAATGATTATTATGTTATTGGTGGACATAAAGTAAGTGACCCCCAAAAAATGTATATTTACCAACCTAAGAAATAACTAAGTTAATATGTATATGAAGACTTTATTTTTAAAACGATTGATGTTTATTTTTCTTCTTTTTGTAGCATGTTATTCAAGTGCTCAGTCTCTGAGGTCCTTGCCCTTTCAAAAAAGAGACAGTACATTGATTCGGATTGCAAAGGAAACGTTGAAGAAGAAAGCGCCTGAGTATTTAATTGAAAATGGTGCCCCGATTATTTCGAAGCACCGGGTTCGCTATTTGACTCCAGCAGAAGAAAAAGAAGTGCCTGAATTTAGTACGTTTTATGGGGCCAAGTCAGGCCAAGTCTATTATATTGTCGAATTTCCTCAAGATGAATCAATAGAATCTTTTGATGCTGGATTTGTAGCCCAAGTTTACATTTGGGAAGATACCTCAAGACCTTTTTCTATTGCTTTAGGAAATAGTCTGATTATGGATTTGAAGTAGGAAGTTAAGTTTAATATCAATTGCCCTAACTCTTTGGAGGTGAGGCAAATTCTTATGTGCCTATGATCGCTGTTCGGCCGCGTTGTATCACTCTGCAATTGATCGGTTTTATCAAATTAGTGCGGAGAATAAAGGCACCGTTTTTAAGCGATGCCTTATACAACCTTCCACGCTCAACAACGCACACTCAACTACACAGTAGAGGCTGTATATAATGTATTACTGACTAATTAGAAATAAGTTCGGTACCGGCATAAAAAAAGTGAGGGGAACCACCCCCTCACTAAAGTCAAACCAAAATAATTCGAATTATGTCCGTATTATCTTGATTCTGCAAATATACAGTATTTGATCAGTTGTGTGCAAGTCAACGTATTAGCATATTCTATTTTCATGCAACGTTCATAATACATATCGTATATTTTCTTTAATCGTGCATTTAATATGTCCTTATCAGGTCTTTTTACTACTTTCCCGTTTTTGAATTCATTCTCAGCATCTATTATGATGTTAGTTGGTATATATCTGGTTGCTAAGTTGTGGGATACGGCAATCCGTACTTTGTGTTTGCCGTTCAACATTTTTTTTGTCGGCACTATAGTTATGAATAGATTAGCCATAATTTCTTTGTAATTAGATTATTTTTGTTTTATTGCCACGGCAATGTAACGGCAATAAAACAGCAATAAAATAGCGTCAAAAGTGACGTTTTTAACTTTCTAATACAGGTACTAATGAAAATGAATATAGTTTGATTTTGTTTATAAGTAGTTGATAATCAATTAATAGAAAGGGCTTCTAAATCCTCCTCTGAGGTAGAAGCCCTTCAACACAAAAACTAAACTAGACTTAACTAAACTATTCTATTCTTGGAAGTTTCACAACTTCCGTTCTGTTTGTTACAAAGATAGATATTTTTTGTTTATGTATAAATAATAATCGACAAATACTCACATTTTACCGATAAATCAGCTACAAATCCTTTCAACTTCGCTCATCGAGGAATGTTTGGAAAGTCTGCTTGTAGCTATCGCTGACGGGGATATAGGTCTTATCAAATACGATACGCCCGCGGTCGATGATGCGTATTTTGTCTTTCTGGACGATGAAAGAACGATGTACACGCATAAAGCGGGCGGGGGGAAGCAACTCTTCCATGGACTTCATGCTCATAAGTGACAAAATGGGTTTGGGGGCACCTTCGGTGTAGATTTTGATGTAATCCTTCAAACCCTCTATATATAATATCTTTTTGAGTTCTACCTGCACCAGTTTATAGTCACTTTTGACAAAAATACTGTCTACTTCTTCGGGCTTCTGGACCAGTTCGAACCATTGCAACGCCTTGTTGGCTGCCTGCAGGAAGTCAACATACGAGATGGGTTTGAGTAGGTAGTCGAGTGCGTTGACCCGGTATCCGTCGATGGCATATTGACCGAAAGCAGTAGTGAACACAATACGGGTACGAGGGGCTACCATTTTAGAGAATTCCAGACCGTTGAGTTCCGGCATCTGAATGTCAAGGAACAACAGGTCGATCTGGTTCCCGGGAAGTTCTTTCATGGCCTGTACGGCACTGGAATACTTTCCCGCCAGTTCGAGAAAAGGTGTTTTGTTGACATAACTCTCCAGCAGACTGAGTGCCAGAGGTTCGTCGTCGACTATGGCGCAACGTAATTTCACGGCTATGGATGATTAAATATTAATAATTTCGATATATATTCTTTGCCATCCGGGGAGATGGCTTTATCCCATTGATAACGTCCGGGATAAGAGAGTTCGAGGCGCTTCCTTACCTGTTCGAGCCCGATACCCGATCCGCTTTTATCCGTGTTGGTTTTGGGATGATAACTATTGCGTATCTCACACCGGATCTCCTCTTTGTTTTCAGAGATGAGGATGTGGATGAAACTCAGTTCGGTGGGGGAGATGCCGTGTTTAAAGGCATTCTCTATCAGTGAAATGAAGATCAGTGGAGCAATCTCCGTCCGGCTATCCGGCTGTATGTCGAATTGTGTAATGACCTCTACATTTCCCGAAAGACGGATGCGCATCAGTTCGATGTAGTTGCGAATGAAGTCTACCTCTTTACAAAGGGGTACATAGTTCTGCTGATTGTCATAGAGCACATAGCGTAGCAACTTGCTGAGCTCCTGCACGGCCTGCTGCGCCTTGTCGCTGTCAAAGGCGATGAGTGCATAAATATTATTCAGCGTGTTGAGCAGGAAATGCGGGTTAAGTTGGTTTCGCAAGTTCTTCAACTCTGCTTCGGTGCGACTTTTCTCCGCTTCACGACGGGCGGCTTCAGCTTGTCCCCAACGGGCACTCATGCGGATGGCCGCACTCAGTCCGATGGTGAAGATGAGGCTTAGAATGTCTCTTACGAAAAAAATCCATCCGGGAGGCATGTGCGGCTTCTTAAGAGTGGGAGCCGGGGCATTCAGGCTTTGCCAGATATGCAGCAGCAGTCCGATGAGGCAGACCAATAAGATGTTGTAGATGATGTATTTATTCTTCTGTTCCCGGAAGAGGAGATGAGGAACGAGGAGGAAATAGTTTAAATAGAATACGGTGACAAAAGAGAGGGGTACGGCAGAATGACGCAGATAGGCATGCCAATTGATACTGTCTCCTGTACGATCGATGAAGAAGAACGGGAAACCGAACACAATCCCCCAACTGATGATGTGTATCAGGATTTCCAGAGGACGGCGGGCTGATGTCAGAGATTGTTTCATGGGAACAAAGATAATAATTTTAGTTTACCACAAGGGCACAGAGACAGAGTTTCTGTCATCCTATCCGGTATACATCAAGGAATTCTTTCTGCCTCTGTGCTCTCTGTGGTGAACAAGTAAACTGATGATGGCTTATTCGTATCGGATTGCCTCGATCGGATCGAGGTCGGCGGCTTTCTTGGCCGGATACCATCCGAAGAATACTCCGGTGACGGTACAAACCGCAAACGACAGGAATACGCTCCAGGGTTGGATGAAGATGGGCCAATGGGCGACACTTTTCACAACCCAGCTGGCACCGCAGCCGATGATTACTCCGATAAGGCCTCCGGTGATGCTGATCAGGATGGCTTCTATCAGGAATTGGCTCAGGATGTCGACGCCACGTGCACCGACCGACATGCGCAGACCGATCTCACGGGTACGCTCTGTGACGCTGACGTACATGATATTCATGATGCCGATGCCGCCTACTACGAGCGATATGCCGGCAATGCAGGCGAGCAGTGTGGTCATCAGGTCGGTGGTAGAGTTGAGCATGCTGCTCAATTCCTGCTGGCTCCGGATGGTGAAATCATCGTCATCCGCCTCTTTCAACTTGTGATTGCGGCGGAGAAGTTCGGTAATCTCTTCCGTAGCATTGTCCGTCATGTCTTCCGAAAGGGCAGAAGCGTAGATACCTTGCAGATAGGTCTGTGCCAGCAGACGCTTCATCACGGTGGTGTAGGGTGCCAGTACGATGTCGTCCTGGTCCATACCCATAGAGTTGTATCCCTTGGATTTCAGTACGCCTACTACACGGAACGGTATTTTGCTGAACCGGACAATGCGTCCTACAGGATCTTCTCCATCGGGGAAAAGATTGTCTACAATGGTTTTTCCTATCACGCATACCTTGGCGCTCGACTGGATATCGGCTTCGCTGAACATCTCTCCATTGTCTATCGAGAGCTGTCGAATTTCCAGATACTCCGTTCCCACGCCATTCACGGATGACGGATAGTTGTTGTTGCCTGCAATCAACTGCCCGGAACTGGAAACATTAGGACTGACCGCAGCCAGAAAGCTGGTTTCATCCCGCAATGTTTCGTAGTCGGTCAGTTTCAGTGTCTGCATGGCACTGGGGTCCTGGCGAACACCTCCGCGCATGTCTGCTCCCGGATGAATCATAATCATATTGGAGCCCATCTCGGAGATTTGTGCCTGGATACTTTTCTTTGATCCCTGGCCGATGGCGAGCATGGTGATGACGGATGCCACACCGATGATGATCCCCAGCATCGTAAGGAACGCGCGCAACTTGTTGTTATTCAAGGCGCGCAAAGCTATTTTAAATAAATTGGTTCCGTTCATAATAATCTGTCTGTTATTCTTCTTGTACCGGCAGAGCGGCCAGTGCTTCGGCTGCGGAAAGAATGTCCGGGTTAGTGCTGTCTTCCTTGACTTGTCCGTCGCGCAACACGATGTTACGGCTGCTGTATTGGGCTATTTCCGGATTGTGCGTTACAAATATGATTGTGCGGCCTTCGGCATGCAGTTTCTGAAACAGTACCAGGATCTCGAACGAAGTGCGTGTATCCAGGTTACCGGTTGCCTCGTCCGCAAGGATGACTGCCGGATTATTGACCAACGCACGGGCGATGGCTACACGTTGCATCTGTCCGCCGGACATCTGATTGGATTTGTGTTCCAACCGTTCGCCCAGTCCTACGGCTTGCAGCGCCTCAATGGCGCGCCGCCGCCGTTCGGAAGCGCTGACTCCCGAATTATACATCAGCGGGAGTTCTACATTTTCCACAGCAGTCGTCTTTGGCAGCAGATTGTAACTTTGGAAGACAAAGCCTATCTTTCGGTTGCGCAATATGGCACGCTGAGGTTTGCTCATGGTACGTACCGAGATTCCATCCAGCAGATATTCTCCGCTGGTAGGTGTGTCGAGGCAACCCAGCGTATTCAGTAGCGTTGATTTGCCCGAACCGGACGTACCCATAATGGTGACAAACTCTCCTTCGGTGATGGTGAACGAAACCCCGCGCAATGCGTGAACGGTTTCGTCTCCCACCTGGAAGTTACGTTTGATATTCTGAAGTTCGATGACTGTTTTGTTCATACTTATTTTCCTTTCTTCTTGCTGCCCGGATGGCTAGGCATAAACGGACTTTGTTCTCCTCCGCCTTCCTGTCCGCCTTCAGGCGATACATTGCCGCCCGGCATATTTCCAATGGTGGCTTCGGTGACAACTACCATGCCTTCGGAAGCACCTTGGGTGATTTCCGTATTGATGCCGTTAGTGATCCCTATCTGCACGGGGTGTGCCGTGAAAGTATTTCCTTCACGTGTCCATATTTTATGTTCGCCCTCACAGTCCTTCACTATGTCATTATCGCCGATCAGGGGTTTCTCCGGTGTGAAGCGGAGTGCACGTGCCGGTACAGAGAGCACGTCCTTTCTGTCCAGTGTGTAGATCGTGACATTAGCCGTCAGGCGGGGTTTCAGTTTCAGGTCCGGGTTATGGGCGGAGATCACTACTTCGTATGTGACTACGGTAGTAGACGAGCTGCTGGTGCTGGTACTGCTTGCGTCTCCCAGACGGATTTGGGTCACTATTCCTTCGAAAACATCGTTCGGATAGGCATCTACGGTAAATGTGGCCCGTTGTCCTTCTTCCACGCCGCCTATATCGGCTTCATCTACGTCGGCCACTACCTGCATCTGGGTCAGGTCGGCTGCGATGGTAAACAAAGTCGGTGTCTCGAATCCGGAAGCCACCGTTTGTCCTTCTTCCACATCCCGGCTGATGACAACGCCATCGATCGGAGAAGTAATGGTGGCATAGGACAGGTTGCGTTCTGCCTTGGCCAGTGAAGCCTGGCTGCTTTCGAACGAGCTTTTGGCCTTCTCGTAGTTGTAGAGCGATTGCTCGTAATCGGTATCGCTGATCAGCCCCTTTTCGTGCAACCCTTTGTTGCGCTCATAGTTCTTCTTTTGGTATTCGTATTCCGCCTTTGCACCACTGTAGGTGGCACGTTGAGAGGCGAGTTCACTTTGCAGTGTCACACGGTCCATCTCAGCGATAAGTTGTCCCTTGGTCACTGCCGCGTTATAGTCCACATAGATTTTGTCGATAATTCCGGATACCTGTGTACCGACTTCTACTTCTGTTACCGGTTCGATAGTTCCTGTGGCGGTTACCGACTCCGATATCTCGCCTTTGCTTACGGTTGCCGTGGCATAGGTTACTTTGTGCTTGGCCGTAGAACCGCCAAAGAGCCAAACCCCTCCGCCTGCCAGTATGGCGAGGCTTACGGCAATAAGAATGATCTTTTTCTTCTTCATATCGTTATAACGTTAAATGTTTTATTCCTTTATTGTCTACAGTGTTATCTTATCTCCCTGGTAGAACTTCAGCAATTGTGTATTCAGAATAGCCATGTACTTAGACTGTAACAGCTCTTGCTGTGCCTGTAGCAGATTGTTTTTTTCGGTCAGAAGCTCCACGGTATTTTTCATTCCGGCATTAAATTGCTCGCTGACCAGTTCGTAGCTGGTCTGTGTGCTGTGCAATTTCTCTATGGCTGCCGCATATCGCTGCTGGGCGCTGTTGGCGTCGAGCCATAGTCCTTCGATGGTTTTATACAATGTTTTCTGTTCGTCGAGCAGAGTCAGTTGACTGGTCTGATACTGAAGTTTGGCTTTTTCTACGGCACTTTTGGTCTGTCGGTTGTTAAAGATTGGGACACTGATGCTGAGTCCGATGGAGTTGTTCCATCCGTTTTTCACTTGCTCGCCGAAGGTGAAGTCGCTTCCGCTGGTATGGTTGGTACCGATACCGGCTGTCAGGCTGACGCTGGGCAGATATCCCGATTTGGCGATTCCGATCCCCAGTTCCGATGCCTCTACACTGAGCTTGCTTGCCTCTATTTCCGGGCGGAGGGCCACAGCGGAACGAAAGACATCCGTTTTGGTGGGGAGGGGCGACAGTACATTTTCGTCACCCAATGCAGGCAGATAGACCTGCATTTCCTGTTCGCCGTCCAGTTCGAGGAGTTGCTTCAGTTGCAACTTATAGTCCTGAAGTGTGGCCTGTGCGGTCACCAGTTGATAACGGTCGGTGCTGACTTGGGCTTCCAACTGGGCATAGTCGCTCCGGGCAATGCTTCCCGCATCCAGCAGTTGTTTGCCACGGTCCCGTTGGGCTTCGGATACTTGCAGGGTGTTTTCGTTCACCTTGACTGATTCGGCGGCATAGAGAATCTGAATATATACTTGGGCGATCGATTGCTCGATATCATTTTCCGAAGTGGCTACATCGAGGTCTGCCACGCGGTTGTTAAGCTTCTCCTGTTCGATTGTTTTCAGGCGTTTACTGCCGTTATATACGGTCCATTGCGCGTTCAGTCCGTAGTTTCCGTTGTAGGTGGTCTTGTTGCTGCTCTTCAGTACTTCCGAGCCACTGATAATGCTGCTGGACTCTTGGTAGGGACGGTTCACCAGATTTTGGCTGCTGGAGAACGAGAGGCTGGGGAAGAGGGCCGCTTTGGCTGTCTTTACGTCCACCTGTGTGCTCTGCGCATTGATCCGGTTACGACGGATGCTGATGTTTTGCTGCAAGGCATAGTCGATGCAGCTCTGCAGATCCCATTGCGCGGGCATGGATACCGAGTCGGCGGTTTGCGTTGTTCCGGTAGCTTCCGTCTGTTGTGCCCACAATCCGTTGCCGGGCAAGATAGCTGCCAGGCAGACTGTTATTAGGGTGATTCTTTTTACGTTCGTCATACTCTTGCTTCTTTTTATTTTATAGAAACAAAAGTACGCTGCAATAGAAAGATGTGCAAAAGCGATAGACGGGAGGGGAGGTTTTGTCGCTAAAGGCAGGTTTTATGTCGATAAGTGGAGTTGCCGATATTGCCTATGAACTGAACGATCGGACGAAAATAGGGTGTAGCTATCCCGGCCGGATGGCTACGCCCTTTGCTCCTTAAGGCTACACCCTAAGGTCTCCGTGGCTACACCTTCCCATACTTAAAATCCGATTAGTGGATATACCTATGCAAAGAGTGTATTATGGCAGTTTCATTTTTTAATTTATATATATAAGGTATAAAGGGTCTGAGCAGGCTTCGGGGGCATAAGAATAGTTTATTTTATTCGTTTCATCAACATTTTTAAGACTATCTTTGTTATTTATTACATAAACGCTAATTTTGAGATGTTATAAACCCTGTATTATGAAGAATACACTGCTCCACATCTGGAATTTCTATGTAGAAGGCTTTCGAAGCATGACCCTGGGACGTACCCTGTGGCTCATTATACTTGTGAAACTCTTTATCATGTTCTTCATTCTCCGCTTGTTTTTCTTCCCCAACTTTCTGAGCAGCCAGCCCACCGATAAGGACAAGGGAGAATACGTTGCGGGCGAACTTATAGAACGCGGGCAATAGACGACTGACGTTTAACTCTAACTACTAATGATATGATTGAAAGTATTGACACTTCACTGATTGACTGGTCGAGAGCCCAATTTGCTCTGACAGCCATGTATCACTGGATCTTCGTGCCTCTCACGCTTGGTTTGGCGGTTGTTATGGCCATTATGGAGACCCTTTATTATAAAACAGGCAATGAATTCTGGAAACGAACGGCTAAATTCTGGATGAAACTTTTCGGTATCAATTTTGCCGTGGGAGTGGCCACCGGGCTGATCCTGGAGTTTGAGTTCGGAACCAATTGGAGTAACTATTCCTGGTTTGTAGGCGATATTTTCGGTGCACCTCTTGCGATTGAAGGCATTTTGGCTTTCTTTATGGAGGCCACGTTTATTGCTGTCATGTTCTTTGGATGGGACAAGGTGAGCAAGAGATTCCACCTCATTTCAACCTGGCTCACGGGCTTGGGAGCTACGATTTCTGCCTGGTGGATTCTGGTTGCCAATGCGTGGATGCAGCATCCGGTAGGCATGCAGTTCAATCCTGACACCGTACGCAACGAGATGGTCGACTTTATGGCTGTTGCGTTTTCGCCGGTGGCTGTTAATAAGTTCTTTCATACGGTACTTTCAAGTTGGGTGCTCGGAGCTGTTTTTGTGATTGGCATCAGTTGCTGGTTCCTGCTGAAGAAGCGTGATAAGGAATTTGCGGTGGCGAGCATCAAGATAGGTGCAGTCTTCGGGCTGGTGGCTTCTTTGCTGACGGTGTGGACCGGTGATGGTTCCGGTTATGCCATCGCACAGACACAGCCGATGAAACTGGCTGCTGTGGAGGGCTATTACGAAGGACAAAATGGTGCCGGACTGGTGGCTGTCGGACTTTTGAACCCGGAGAAGAAAACCTATGATGACGGTCAGGACCCGTTCCTCTTCCGTATCGAGATTCCGAAAATGCTTTCGCTGCTGGCCGAACGTAAGGTGGATGCCTTTGTGCCGGGTATAAAAAATATTATTGAGGGAGGATATGAACTGAAAGACGGTACAAAAGCTCTTTCGGCTGCCGAGAAGATAGAAAAAGGCAAGAAAGCGATTGCTGCCCTGGCCACTTATCGTACGGCTAAAAAAGAAGGTGATGAAGCTGCCGCCAAGGAGGCTTATACCACTTTGCAGGAAAATGTGCCTTATTTTGGTTATGGCTATATTAAAGATGTAAATCAGTTGGTACCTAATGTTCCGCTTAACTTTTATGCTTTTCGCGTGATGGTGATCCTGGGCGGATATTTCATTCTGTTTTTCATCCTGGTGCTTTTCTTTGCCTATAAGAAAGATTTGTCGAAGATAAGATGGATGCAGTACGTTGCTCTGTGGACCATTCCGTTGGCTTATATTGCCGGACAAGCCGGTTGGGTGGTGGCCGAATGTGGTCGTCAGCCGTGGGCGATACGGGATATGCTTCCTACGTCTGTGTCTATCTCTAAGCTCGATGTGGGCTCTGTGCAGACCACTTTCTTTATTTTCCTCGTTTTGTTTACCGTGATGTTGATTGCTGAAATTGGCATTATGGTCCGTGAGATCAAGAAAGGACCGACGGTTAATCATTAGTCACGAACCAATAATTATTTAAACTATGGGTACATACATTTTTCTACAACAATATTGGTGGCTGGTAGTCTCACTACTCGGGGCCATACTCGTATTTTTACTGTTTGTGCAGGGTGGCAACTCTCTGCTGTTTTGTTTGGGCAAAACCGAAGAGCATCGTAAGATGATGGTAAACTCTACCGGACGCAAATGGGAATTTACATTTACTACGCTGGTCACTTTCGGTGGCGCTTTCTTTGCTTCGTTTCCTCTGTTTTATAGTACCAGTTTCGGGGGGGCCTACTGGCTGTGGATGATTATTCTTTTCAGTTTTGTGTTGCAAGCTGTCAGTTATGAATTTCAGAGCAAAGCGGGCAACTTGTTGGGAAAGAAGACCTATCAGACTTTTCTGGTGATTAACGGTGTGGTGGGACCCTTGCTCTTGGGAGGCGCTGTGGCCACTTTCTTTACCGGTTCGGATTTCTATATCAATAAGGGGAATATGGTGAACGAAGTGATGCCTGTGATCAGTCATTGGGGCAACGGTTGGCACGGACTGGATGCGCTGACCAATATCTGGAATGTGATTCTGGGATTGGCCGTGTTCTTCCTGGCGCGTGTTTTGGGAGCTCTTTACTTTATCAATAATATCGCTGATAAAGAGTTGGTCGCCAAATGTCGTCGTTCGTTGATAGCCAATACGGTCCTGTTCCTGGTGTTCTTCCTGGCATTCGTGGTTCGCACTTTGCTGGCCGATGGATATGCTGTCAATCCGGAAACAAAAGAGATCTACATGGAGCCTTATAAATACTTCAATAATTTTATTGAAATGCCGGTGGTGCTTATCGTGTTCCTTGTGGGAGTCGTGCTGGTGTTGTTTGGCATTGGCAAAACCCTGCTGAAAAAAACGTTTGATAAAGGAATCTGGTTTGTGGGTATCGGTACGGTGCTGACTGTTCTGGCACTGCTGCTGACAGCCGGATATAACAATACGGCTTATTATCCGTCGAATACGGACATACAAAGTTCGCTGACCCTTGCCAATAGTTGTTCCAGCCAGTTCACGCTCAAGACCATGGCCTATGTTTCTATCCTCGTTCCGTTTGTCATCGCCTACATTTTCTATGCTTGGCGCAGCATCGACAACCGGAAGATCGATGCCAAGGAAATGGACGAAGGCGGACATGCTTATTGAGATTCTTGTCGGATAAAGGTATAAGGTATCAGAATTTTATTATTTTTGCAGTAATGCTTATCTGTTTTTGGAGAAACAAAGGCAGATAAGCATTTTTTATATCAGTAATTAAACAGACATACTATGAAACGAGTATTTGTATTTCAGGACTTTAAGTCCCAGAAATTTTGGAGCATCGATGTCCGGGGCACTGACGTAATAGTGAATTACGGTAAGTTGGGGACGGATGGACAAACACAGGTGAAGAATTTTTCGTCGGCAGGGGAAGCCGAAAAAGCTGCCGGTAAGCTGATAGCGGAAAAAACGAAAAAAGGATATGTGGAGACCTTGGAAGAGGTTGCCAAAGAAATGAAAGTGGAAGCCAAAAAGTATGCGTTGAGCTATGACGAAGCGGAAGAGGGCGTAAACTTGATGGACAAGATATTGAAAGACAAAAAACTGCCGTCACTCAAGCAGATCACGATAGGCTGCTGGGGATATGAAGGGGAAGACTGCTCGGACATTGCCGATGGCATTGTGGAGAATAAAGAGAAGTTCGCCCATTTCGAAGGTCTGTTTTGGGGGGATATAGATTTTGAGGAACAGGAGATTTCCTGGATTGAGCAAGTCGATTTGAGCCCGGTACTGGATGCGATGCCTCTGCTGAATAACCTTAAAATCAAAGGAACGAATAATCTGAGCATTGGTAAGAAACCGCGTCCGAACTTGAAGTCACTTGAAATTATCAGTGGCGGCCTGCCCGATTCGGTGGTGGAAGATATCCTGGGTTCCGATCTGCCGAATCTTGAAAAGCTGGTTCTCTATGTAGGAGTGGAGGATTATGGGTTTGATGGCGATATGAATGTATTCAGACCTCTGTTCTCTAAAGACCGTTTCCCTAACCTGAAATGGCTGGGCATTGTCGATGCCGAAGAGCAGAATGCGGTTGTAGAGATGTTTCTTGAATCGGATATCCTGCCGCAACTGGAAACAATGGATATTTCCGCCGGTGTGTTGACGGATGAAGGGGCACGGCTATTGCTGGATCATGTGGATAAAATCAAGCATCTGAAGTTTATCAATATGAAATACAATTATCTGAGCGACGAGATGAAGAAAGAGTTGCAGAAATCGCTGCCCATGAAGATAGATGTTTCCGACTCACAGGAATACGATGACGATTACAGTTACCCGATGATTACGGAGTGAGCGGATGAGAATACTTGTTGCCAGTAACTCGACTTCCAAGCGTACGGACTATTTTATCAAAGCGGGTAGAAGCCTCGGGGCGGACACCTGCTTTGTCACTTATGACGAGTTGTCGGCCGTTCTTCCCGATTGTCGCGATACGGTTGTAAAGCTGGAGCCTCCGGTGTTTCGGGAGGCGGACTTTCGGAAATACAATTTGCTCTGCGAGGAGTATAGAAGTCTGTTGTCCCGACTGGCCGATACGGATAAGTCGGAAAGTGTACACTTTCTGAATGAACCGGCTGCAATTCTTTGTGCGCTCGATAAAGTGTATACTCAGCGGAAACTGACCGGGGCCGGCCTGAAAACAACTCCGTTGCTTTCGGATGCGCTTAGCACATTTGATGATTTGGCCGCCATACTTTGCCGGCAGAAGAGGGGAGGATTTCTGAAACCCCGTTATGGCTCCGGGGCCGGTGGGATTATGGCTGTCAGGTATAATCATCGCCGGGATGAATGGGTGGCTTATACGACGATGTCCTGGGAAGGAGGGCGCGTTTGTAATGCGAAACGTATCTGCAGGCTGACGAACCGGAAAGAGATTGCCACATTGGCGGAAGAGGTCATACGGTGTGGGGCTGTCCTTGAAGAATGGATGGCAAAGGAAAAGCTGGAAGGTGAGAATTATGACTTGCGTGTTGTCTGCAGGGGGGATGAAGTCGATTATGTAGTGGTGCGTTGCAGTGACGGTGCCATAACTAATCTTCACCTGAACAATAAAGCGAGGCTGTTCGAAGAACTTTCGTTGGCTCCTTCCGTTCGTGAAGAGCTTTTCTGCCGGAGCATCACTGCCATGAAGGCCTTGGGGCTGCGATATGCGGGCATAGACGTGCTGATAGCCCGGAATACGGACACACCTTATATTATAGAGGTCAATGGGCAGGGAGACCATATCTATCAGGATATGTTTACGGAAAATAAGATATATGCCAATCAGATAAAAACGATAGAATCACTTTTCAATGGAAATAGATGAATTACCCTCCGGCACGCAGGATCAGAAGCCGGACATAGATATGAATGAAATTGTAGGTACGCATGATATACTGATGCTCTGTTTCGATACTTTGCGTTATGACGTCAGCGTGGCCGAAGAAGCCTCCGGGGGGACTCCTGTACTGAATAGCTGTGGCAACGGTTGGGAGAAACGGCATGCTCCCGGTAATTTCACTTATCCGTCTCACTTCGCTATTTTCGCAGGATTCTTGCCGTCACCCGCCGAGCCGCATATGTTGCGTAACCGAAAGTGGCTCTTTTTTCCCTTTCAGGCCGGTACGGGACGTATACCTCCCGAAGGCAGCTATGCTTTCAAAGAGGCTACGTTCGTACAGAGTCTGGCTCAGGTAGGTTATGAAACAATCTGCATCGGAGGAGTCAACTTTTTCAGTAAGCGGAATGATATAGGAAGGGTATTTCCCGGCTATTTCAATAAGAGTTATTGGCTGCCGACTTTCGGTTGCACGGATAAGAACAGTGCTGCCAATCAGGTGGACTTTGCCGTCGACAAACTGGAAAAGTATCCGGCGGACCGGAAAGTATTTATGTATATCAATTTTTCGGCGATTCATTATCCGAACTGCCACTACGTGGAGGGGAAAAAGAAAGATGATAAAGAGTCGCATGCGGCAGCCCTGCGGTATGTCGACAGTCAGCTGCCCCGCCTGTTCGAGGCTTTCAGGAGGCGCTCGGACACGTTGGTCATTGCCCTGTCCGATCACGGGACCTGTTACGGTGAAGATGGTTACGAGTATCATTGCATTTCTCACGAAAAAGTATATACGGTGCCTTATAAACACTTTATTCTCAGAAAATGAACGAACAACAGCAGATTTCACGATATGTCAGCTATATGTACAGTTATCCGCATAAGACGGCTTACCGTACGTTGACTCCTCCGGTCTCTCTTTCTCCTTATCTTGAACGGCTGGAAGGAAGGGAGGCTAGTTTATATTTCCACATACCTTTCTGTGCCCATAAGTGTGGCTATTGCAATCTTTTTTCACAGCAGTGTTGCGATGCGGAGCGCATTTCATTGTATCTCCACACGATGCGCCGCCAGGCCGAACAGCTGTCTGTGGCGGCACAAGGCCTGAAGTTTACTTCGTTTGCCGTCGGAGGGGGTACTCCGCTTATTTTGGATGAAGGACAGTTGGAAGAGTTGTTCTGCCTGGCCGAACTGTTCGGTGTGCATCCTTCCCGGGTGTTTACTTCTGTCGAGACTTCACCGGAATATACGCAAAAGAGTGTTTTGAGGCAGTTGCGGGCGAGAGGAGTGGAGCGGTTGAGCATGGGGGTGCAGAGTTTCAATGAGACGGAGTTGAAGAAACTGAAAAGAAGACCCGGACTCGGTACAGTAGTCGGTGCACTCGAAAATATTGTGGAGGCAGGTTTTCCTCAGTTTAACCTCGACCTGATTTATGGTATCGAGGGACAGACGGTAGAGAGCTTTATGCGCTCTCTGAACACTGCACTTACTTATCGGCCCAACGAGTTGTTTATTTATCCTCTTTATGTCCGGCCGGGTACACGCATCGATGTACGTTCGACGGATGACATAGGTTATGCTATCTACAAATCTGCCCGTGAGTTACTGGTAGGGCAAGGATTTGTACAAACGTCCATGCGCCGTTTTGTCAGGCGCGAAACAACGGAAACGGAATTTTCGTGTGGTGACGAAGTGATGCTTTCCTGCGGGGCGGGAGGCCGGAGTTATTTGGGAAACTTACACTATGCCACTCCCTATGCTGTACGTCAGCAGGCAATAGCCGATGAAATAGACCATTATATCCGGACTACCGATTTTATGACTGCCGCTAATGGTTTCTTGCTTTCCACAGAAGAGATGCAAATCAGATTCATTATAAAGAACCTGATGTATCACCGGGGAGTGGACTTGGCGGAGTATGAAAAACGTTTTGGTGAGAAGCCGGACCGGAATCTTTTCCGGGAGTTCACAGATCGTGGATGGATTGAAGAGACTGGCCGGATAGTGCGTCTCACGGAGGAAGGAATGGCTTATTCCGATTACATCGGACAGGCATTTATTTCACCTGCCGTGAGGAAACTGATGTCCGAATATGTATATCCCTGATCCGAATAGAACGATGTCCTCTTTGAGTACTGTCCGGAGTATCTATTATAGAGGTAGTCTGGAGCATTGCAATTATACGTGTTCGTATTGTCCGTTCGGCAGAAAGTCTGTGTCTGCCGATACGACAGAAGATCAGGAAGCATTGGACCGCTTTATTTCCCGTATCGGCGGGTGGAAATACGGTTCATTACGTATCCTGATTATTCCTTATGGGGAAGCGATGATACATCGCTACTATAGAGAGGGCATCATGCGCCTGGCCGCTATGCCCCATGTGATTGGAGTCTCTTGCCAGACCAATTTGTCCTTTTCGGTATCCCGTTTTTTAGATGAGGCTGAGGCGGAGCAGGCAGATGTGTCTAAGTTCAGGTTTTGGGCGAGCTATCACCCGGAGATGGTTGGGGTAGGGGAGTTTGCATCCAAAGTAGAGATGCTTCGTGCGGCCGGCATCGGGGTATGTGCAGGGGCAGTCGGTGATCCTTCGGCAAAGGAACAAATCCGGAAACTGAGACAGCTGCTGGATCCGTCGGTTTACCTGTTTGTGAATGCCATGCAGGGATTGCGGAAGCCGCTGTCGGAAGAGGATATCCGTTTCTTTGGTGAAATAGACAATCTGTTCGATTATGACCGGAGAAATGCAAAGGCGTGCTTGGACGGCTGTGTGGGAGGTAGGGAAACACTTTTTATCGACCGGAAAGGGGATATGTATGCTTGCCCGAGAAGTGGGATACGGATGGGAAACTTTTACGATGACTCCACTTCGGATTTTCAGCCCTTCTGCCTTCGTAAAGTTTGTGATTGTTACATTGCTTTCAGTAATTTGTGCGATACGCCTTTAAGGAGAATGATGGGGGATGGGGCTTTGTGGCGCATACCGGAAAGGAAAAAGGTGGAAGCTGTCTTCTTTGATGTGGATGGTACGCTGACGGATGCTCAGGGACGGATTCCGGACCGTACGGTTTCGGTATTGGAGTATATGGCTAAGCGTTTGCCTTTATATCTGAGTACTGCTTTACCGGTGTCGCATGCTAAAAAACGGCTTGGCAATGTGTTCGGCCTGTTCTCGGGCGGAGTTTTTGCGGACGGAGGTCTGTTATGCTACGGGGAAACTATCGAATGTGTTCCGATTGCAAATCCTGTGACTGCCGGTTTTCCGGGTTGCAGGGTGACCCGTTATACCCGGGAGGGGAAAGTCTTTAAATATGCTGTGCTTGCACCGAATACCCGGGAAGCTGTCCGGTGGCTGACCGAATTGGATGAAGAGGCGTATCAATTGTATCAGGAGGGACGATTGCTGACGGTGGTAGACAGTAAAGCCGGTAAGAAGAACGGTCTGATTACTCTGTGTGCTCGATTGGGGATTTCTCTTAGGGAGGTTTTGGTAGTAGGCAATACGATGCATGATTGGCCGATGATGTCCGTAGCCGGCTATTCTTGTGCCGTGATGGATGCGGAAGAAAAGTTGAGGAAACTATCGGGATATGTTCTGAACCCCGATAGTATTCCTGTATTTTTTGATATCTGACTTTATTTGGCCACGTTGTTCACAGGCTTGCCGCCGATATAGGCTTTCAGGTTGTCGACCAGGATAGCCATCAGGCGCTCGCGGGCAGCCGAAGTAGCCCAGGCTATATGTGGGGTGATGAAGCAGTTTCTGGCAGTCAGCAAAGGATTGTCGGCACGGGGTGGCTCGGTGGAGAGCACATCCAGTCCGGCGGCATAGATTTTGTAATTATTCAGAGCTTCTGCCAAGTCATGCTCGTTGACCAGCGGACCACGGCTGGTATTGATTAAAATGGCATTGGGCTTCATCAGTTCCAGGCGACGGGTGTTAACCAGATCACGTGTTGATTCCGTCAGCGGGCAATGCAGGCTGACAATATCACATTCGCGGAAAATCTGGTCGAGTTCTGCTTTTCGGATTTCAGGAGGCAGTTGGAGACGTGATTTAGATGTATAAGCCCACACTTTCATACCAAATCCGATAGCGATACGGGCTGTGTTGTATCCGGTTTGTCCCAGGCCGATAAGACCTATCTTCTTTCCCAACAGCTCGATAAGCGGAGTATCCCAGTAACAAAAATCCTGACTCTGAGTCCAGCGTCCTTCACGAACCTCGTCGGCATAATGCTGTACTCGCTGAGTGATGTTCAGGATATGGGCAAAAACCATTTGTCCGACGGAGGGAGTGCTGTAGGCAGGGATATTGGTTACGGTAATGCCACGCTCTTTGGCTGCGGCAACATCAATGATGTTATATCCGGTGGCTATTACGCCAATATACTTCAGGTTGGGCAAGGATGCCATGTGTTCTGCCGTGATCACCACCTTGTTGGTAAGAATCGCTTCTGCATCTTTCGAGCGTTCAAGTACCTCGTCGGGAGCCGTGCGGTCATAGATTTCACACTCACCCAAAGTTCTCAATTCGTCCCAGTTCAGATCTCCGGGGTTGGCGGCATAACCGTCTAAAACTACTATCTTCATAAATTATTAGGTGTTAAGTATTCAGTTTAGATACTTGAATACTGAATGAATAACTTTTTATCTGATAAAACAATTGCAGATGGTTAATAGTTCTTTTCATTTCCCCATAGTTGCTTCATTCGCTCGGCATGTTTTTGTTCTGCCGGATTGTGTTGGGGTTGCCATAGTTGTTTGGCCTTGATTTCATCCGGTAAGAACTGTTGTTTTACAAAGTTGCCTTCGTAATTATGTGCATATTTGTACTCCTGGCCATATCCCAACTGCTTCATCAGCTTGGTGGGAGCGTTGCGCAAGTGTAGGGGAACAGGCAGATTACCGGTTTCGCGGACCAGTGCCAGTGCATCGTTGATGGCATTGTAGGCCGAATTGCTTTTAGGGCTTGTTGCCAGATAAATCGTTGTTTCTGCCAGTGGAATTCTTCCTTCCGGCCAGCCGATTTTCATCAATGTGTCAAAACAGGCATTAGCCAATAACAATGCGTTCGGATTGGCCAGGCCGATATCTTCTGCGGCAGAGATGACCAAGCGCCTGGCGATGAATGCCGGATCTTCGCCCCCTTCTACCATACGGGCCAGCCAATAGATGGCGCCATCAGGGTCACTTCCCCGTATCGATTTGATAAACGCCGAAATAATGTCATAATGCATTTCACCGTCCTTATCGTATGCGAGCGGGTTTTGCTGCAAGCGTTCTGTTACCAGGTCATCAGTGATGATTACAGTTTCTTCTGTTTCCGATTCTACCACGAGTTCCAGTATGTTCAGTAATTTGCGGGCATCGCCTCCCGAAAAGCGAAGCATGGCACCGGTCTCTTTCAATTCGATTTTCCGTTCTTTCAGCACAACGTCGGTAGTAATGGCACGTTGCAGCAATTCCAGCAAATCTTCTTTTTCCAGAGATTTCAGTGTGTAGAGCTGACAGCGGGAAAGGAGCGGACGGATAACTTCGAAAGACGGATTTTCGGTGGTGGCACCTATCAGCGTGACTGTGCCATGTTCGACGGCTCCCAGTAACGAATCTTGTTGGGATTTGCTGAACCTGTGTATTTCATCGATAAACAGGATAGGGCTGGATTGAGTGAAAAACTTATTGCTCTTGGCGCGATCTATCACTTCGCGCACATCTTTCACCCCGGAGGTGACAGCACTCAAGGTGTAGAAGGGAGTTTCCAGCTTATTGGCAATGATCTGGGCAAGTGTGGTCTTACCCACTCCCGGAGGTCCCCAAAGAATAAATGAAGAGATACGCCCTGCGTCAATCATTTTGCGCAGGATAGCACCCGGTCCCACAAGGTGTTTCTGACCGATATAATCATCCAATGTCTTTGGGCGAAGTCTTTCCGCTAATGGTTGCATATATTTGTAATAAATCTGTTATTTTAGTCAATTACCGTTCCGATGACCTGTACGTCTGTAATAGCAGCTTTCTCTCCTGTGAAACTGATACGTACGAAACGTCCTTGTATACCGGGAACAACCTGAATCATCCGAATGTTCTCGTTCTGCTTATTATTGGTTTGATCCGGTATGAGCGACCAGTGTTCTCTGTCCATGGATACCTCTACTTTGTATTGATAAGGGGTTAAATCCGGAAATGCGATTCGGATGTGACGTATCGACAATCCTTTTTCGGTATCCAGTGTCCAGGAACGTTCCGGGTCGTTCTCTGAAGCTTGCCAGTATGTAGATTCGTCTCCGTCGGCTGCAAAAGCGGATGAATGTCCGTTGGCAGACGAACTGCAGAAAGTCGGGTTGTTAGGTCCGAAGGTTTGCAGATTATCCGTTTTTGTCGGAGTTTCGAAGCGTGTATAGGGACGTTCTTTTACTTTGAAGGCCTCTGTATAGGGAGTGCTTCCGGTGAATCGGATTTTTACTTCGGCCGGTTCCAGTCCCGGTGAAGTAGCACGGATAACAGTTTCTCCGGCATAATATGACCGGAATTCAATAGCCGCTTTTCCGTCGAGTATGCGGATATCACTCTCTTTTTCAAACAGTATCGAGGTTCCGGTGGGAAACTCTCCCGGGCCGGATAGAATGTCGAGCTTAACTGCCGGAGAATTGCTGACCGGCTTTCCGTTTGCATCCAGGATGGTTATTGATAACATAACATCGTCCGTTCCGTCCGCTTTTATGTTATCAGTCCGGTCGGCAACCAGGCTGATGCGGGCAGGTGTTCCTTCTTGCGGCCATTCCGGAGGGGTAATCCCTTTGTAGGCATTCCGGTACCAGTACCAGGCACGCTTGGGAATCCGGAAATAATCGATGATGCCCATTTTGCCAAGGGCACTGCCGGCAATGCTTCCGTGGTCGAATGCGCACCAGATGGCTTGTCCGCTACGCCATGGAAAACCGTTCTGTGCATTATTCTTAGCCAGGTCTCCCCATCCCGGATCATATTCTCCCGGACGATCGGCTGTAGTACTGCCGTATTCCGAAACTACTGTTGGCATGCCCGGTTGCTGAAACTCCGGAATGTAGCTGCCGTCACCGTTATATCCGGCTATGTCGCCCAACTTATCGATTCGTTTCTCTCCCAGCGGACGCTGCGCACCACCGACAGCTGCCGGGCGGGTAGGATCAAGTTGTTTGGAAAGTTTGACGGTTTCTTCCAGTAGTTTACGCATCGGATCGATTGTCTCGGGTGCTGTGAAAAAAGGCTCGTTACTCATGCTCCATACGATGATGGAAGGATGGTTGCGGTGGATGTGAATCAGCTCTTTCAGTTGGGCTTTTACGCTGTTTTCGAATTCTGCCCTGTCGGATTCGTTTACAGGGTATGCACTGGCATTCCAATAACCGTCTCCTTTGTGTCCTCCGATTCCCCAAAATGCGTTTTCTGCCCAGAATAACATTCCTATTTCATCGCATGCTTGTGAAAAAGCCGGTGAATGGGGGTAGTGCGAGCCTCTTATTAAATCGAAGCCGGCTTCTTTCACTAACCGGATATCTCTTCGCATTCCGGTCTCGGTTACAGCGTCTCCCCATCCGGCATGATCCTGGTGAACATTGGCTCCTTTAAAATAAAGGTGCTCCCCATTCAGGAAAAATCCCCGGTCTGCAGTCCATTCGAACCAGCGAAATCCGAATGTTGTTTCGTAACGGTCTATCAATTCTTGTCCGTGATAGAGTGAGCTTATCACTTTATATAGTGCCGGATGATTGGGATGCCACAGTTGAGGTGCCTGAATTTCTTTGGTTTGTTGTTTAAATGTGTAGGTTGCATTGTCCGGCAATACTTGGGATGTGGAAACCGAAGACACTTCTTTGCCTTGTGCATCGACAACGGTGGTCAGGAGTCGGTAAGTGTCTGTTTTTCCTGAAGCATTACATACGTCTGTCCGTATGTGGACGCTTCCCGATTTACCTTTGTTCTCTGCCAGGTCCGGGGTTGTGACCCAGGTGCCATACCAATCGATGTAAGTGGGGGGCTTTATTACCAGACGTACGTTCCGGTAGATACCTCCGCTAAATACATGTTCGCCTGCACGCGGGGCAAGATCAGGGCGCCAACAGTTGTTTACTCGGACGGCTACCAGGTTTTTCCCTTCTTTCAGGTAAGCTGATATGTCGATGGAAAATCCGGTATATCCTCCTTTGTGAGTGCCTGCCAAGTGTCCGTTGACGAAAATCTCTGCTTCTTGAAATACGCCATCGAATTCAAGAAAACTTTTCTTGCCAAGAATCTCTTTTTTTACCGGAAAAGCTTTACGGTACCATCCGTAGCCTACATAAAAGTCCTTCGACATGAAATATGGAGTACTGAAAGAGTGGGGAAGTCCTATTTTCTCCCATTCTGAATCGTCGAACCCCGGTCGGGCAGCATGATCGAAATCCCCCTGACAATATTTCCATCCCCGGTTAAAGTTGATGGTTTGTCGTGGAGAATCTGCCCGGCAAACATTGATTGCGCCACTAAGTAAAAGAAGTACCAACCACAGCTTTATGCCATTGAGGGTATGTAAAGTGAAATTCATCGTATTTAGCTTTTATTTGTGTAAATGATATCAGATCAAAATACCACTTGAATCATAAACCGGATACCTTGCTTGTTGATTCCGGGGTGATTCAGATAGGTCAGACGACGTACGTATTCAATATGTAACAATTTAAAGATGTTGTAGATACCTACACTGGCTTCCAGATAGGGTACTTTCGGGTCCATTACATAACTGGTGTAACTACCGTCCCGTTGCGGAAAATCGAACAGTTCCGGATTATTGCTCTTAAACGGGTTATTCTTTTCGGTCAGGTTACCATACAGAGCACGGAAACGGAACACTTCTCTCCACTTCAATTTTTTGATTAGTGGAATACGATTGAAAAGTTTGCCATTCATGTCATATGTCAGTGCCAACGATGCATAGCGGTCGTTGAGGAACTCCATATTGTTGATCAGGTTGAAAGTTTCTTTTTGGGTAATATATGAAAGGTTGGCAGCCGGCAGAATGAGTAACGGGAATGGAACGGTATTCCATTGCGCCCCACCTTTCAGGGTGACGTCTACTTTGCCCCAAGACGAAAGCCAGAAGCGCTTCCAGATACTTGCTTCCGTCAAATTGAAATTATACTCTCCTCCCAATACACCTTTGAATCCGGTGGTGTGAGAAAGGGTGAAGATGGGAGCATCCAGCGACACCGGACGCCGACGCTGTTTCGTGTTTACAAAAGTCTCACCCGGAGCATAACGCAAGGTCAATCCCAGTTCGGCAGTGGTAATGTCCGGAACAATTGTTTTGGCAGCATCGTTACGGATGTATTGAAGTTTACCGGCCGGAGTGTCTTTCCGGTGTCGTGCCATAGCTGCGACCGAGAAGCCTGAAAGAGTTTCCATTTCATATCTCAATGTAGCATCCCGTACGTACGACATCTGGTCGACAGTAGTGGTTTTCCAGGCCACGAATACGTTATCCTTATCCGTGTCGAGAAATTTATCCATCGGTGACATGACATCATAACGGTAAGAAGCGGAGATATAGTGTTTCGGGAACTCCCAGGGGAAGAATTCACATTTACGGAAAGAGTAGGTTACATTGCCTTCATATTTCCATTTTTTGTCTTTAAGTCCGTAGGCTCCATATCCATTAAAGAACCAGTGAGGATTCAGTTTGGCTGTGGTCATACCACTGAGGCGGAATCGGGTGCCGTCCACATAGTTACTCGATATCATGGTATTGATCGGACCGAAATCGAATTTGCTCGGATGTTTTTTGGTTCCGGTTTCCACATAATTTTCTATCAATGCTTTTGCGCCGAATATGACATATTTGAATCCGGGAATTTGCTCCAGCCGGTTCATGAAAAGATCCATGCTACTCTCGGTTTTTGTTAACGGCACTTGGCGCACTCCGGCCCAGTATTCGTCACTTTTGGTGAGCATGTCCGCTTCTTTGATAACATTGCCTTTTAGTCGGAAGAGTCGTGGCTCGATGGGTTCGAAGACATAGTTGCTATATTTCGTAGTCCGCTTTACCTGAATCCCCTGGATAGCTTTCATTACTAAAAGATCTACGGTCATATCATCATCAGTCAATACCCAGTTGCCATTGGGGAGTTGTTCGTACTGCTGCACGACATCCAGATTCTCCACAAAGTTTACCCCTGTTTTTTTAGGCAAATTCATGGTACACTTTTTTACAGCGTAGGTCGAATCATCCAGTACATACAAGTGTCCGGTGAATCCGAAGTCCTGAGGGTTTTGTGGAACAAACGTGAGGTGTACACATTTGTTTTTGTCTACCATCACGGTATCCATCAGGTAGAATTTATAGAAAGAGATGGCCCCGCTTCCGATCGGACTTACAAAACGGCGTTGCAACAGACGGATATCGTCATCGTAGATATTGATATCGGCAAATACATCGTTAAGGATAGTACCCAACATATCACCGGTAGAGAAGAATTCCTCTACGCCATTTGAGTTCATACCTTCGATGATGGTCTTTTTACTTTCCGGATCTTTTCTGTAGATGGTTTTTGAAGATGTTTCCTGTACGGAGATGGGCAAAATCAGTTTGTTAGTCTCGGGCGAAACCTCGACCTGGTCTTTTAGGAAAGAAAACTTTTTATAGATCCCTTTCTCAAGACTCTCGGGTGTCACGTCATTGAGTGACATCTTCATTTTCTGATATTTGCTGTATTGGTAATAGTCATTGGTTTCCAGCTTCTGAGCTTTTTTATGGTCGATTACCTTCCGCATAAACTCTACTGCCGGATTGTTTTTTCGGGAATATTTCTCCTTTTTAGGTTTTACAACCACCTCTTCCAGCATTACATCATCCGGTGAGAGTACTACATTGAGTTCTTTGGCACCCGCCGGAATCTTCACTTTCTTGGTGATATATCCCACCGCAGAAAAGGTCAGCTCATTCCAGCCTTTGCGGGTTTCCACCTTATATTCTCCGTTAGCGTTGGATATGCCACCTACTCCTTTCCCTTCATAGAAAACGGAAATGTACATTAATGGTTCATGTGAAATAGAATCGGTGATTACTCCCTTTAACTGTGCGAAAGCCTGTGGCGCAGAGAGTAGAAGGAAGATTACTAATAATAGTTTAGAATATTGTTGTTTCATACACACTTCATCTCATCGTGAGACTGCAAAGGTAATAAATTCCTTTTGATTGAAAGGACTATATAACCTTTTTTGTGTATCTTTTGACTCCTGTAAGGAGGGGGAATATGGTATTATTCCCCCAATAATATTTGTACAATTCGCTCTGCGGTTCGTCCGTCCCAACGTTCGGGTAAAGTTCCTTGTTTCCACTCTCCGTTCATCAGTTTGTCCATACAGGCTCCCAATGCGGCCGGGTCTTCACCGACCAGTTCATTAGTGCCTGTTCGCCAGGTCTCCGGATGTTCGGCAAACGTATTGAGCGTGATGCAGGGAATTCCCAGGAAAGTGGCTTCTTCGGCTACATTGCCCGAGTCAGTCACGATGGCTTTTGCCTGATTCATCAGATAACCGAAAGAGAGATAACTCTGTGTAGGCATGATGTGCAGGTTGGGAGCGGTGATTCCCAATGCTTTGATTGCGTTGCGTACATAAGTGTGCAGCGGTGCGACAATGGGCATGCCATTTGCTTTTTTAAGCAATGTTTCCATCAATTCCTGTAAGTTCTCCTTATTGTTTAACAGTACGTGACGATTGAGGGTCAGCAGAATGTATTCATGTTCTTTCAGCCCCAGCACAGAGAACCATACCGGTTTTATCAGGCGATTGCGATTATAACGTATCGTATCGATCAGGATATTCCCTACATAATACACTGTTTCGTTTTCCGTACCTGTCTGGTTTAGGTTACGGTTGGCTACCATGCCGGCTGTAAAGAGGTAGTCGGACAGGCCATCTGTAATCATACGGTTGATTTCTTTGGGCATAGACATGTCGAATGAACGGGTACCGGCTACGAGATGTGCTACTTTTATGTTTTGTTTCTTGGCTACGATGGCACAACTCATGGTTGCTGTGAGGTCATCGACCACCAGGACTACATGCGTAGGGTTTTCTGTCAATTCACGTTCGAAAGCGATCATGATTCCCGCAGTCAGTTCTGTCGGGTTATTGCCGTTTACTCCCAAATAGGCATCGGGAGCTTTCATGTGCAGATCTGCAAATAAGGAGGCGTCCAAACTATTATCATTCTCTACTCCCGTGTATACCAGGCGATAAGAAATACGTTTACCCTGTGCCTTTGCGGCATCGATAGCCCGGGTGATAGGGGCGATTTTCATAAAATTAGGGCGAGCCCCGGCAACAATCGTTATCTTCATCTTTGTATTCTTACAATTTTCAAGGAACAAATTTACACTTTCTTGCGGAATTATTTGTTTCTTTGCACACAAAAAACTTAATATATGCCAACTATCTTTCAGATTCCGACTTTTATCCAGATTCTGGAGTTTATCGGAACATTCGCTTTTGCCATTAGTGGTATTCGTCTTGCATCTGCCAAACAATTCGATTGGTTTGGCGCTTATGTAGCCGGTGTGGCTGTAGCCATTGGCGGTGGTACCATACGTGATGTTTTATTGGATGTCACTCCATTCTGGATGACGAATCCTATTTATTTAATTTGCTCGGCGCTGGCCCTGCTGTGGGTTATCTTTTTTCGGAAGCATTTGATCCACATGCACAATACGTTTTTTATTTTCGATAGCATTGGTCTTGCGTTGTTTACAGTAGTTGGTATCAGCAAGACGATCGATTTGGGATATGCCTTTTGGGTAGCCATTATTATGGGAACCATGACCGGTGCGGCCGGTGGAGTTATCCGTGATGTATTTATCAACGAGATTCCGTTGATCTTTCGTAAGGAGATTTATGCCATGGCATGTGTTATCGGTGGAGTCATTTATTGGGGGCTCGATCGTTTGGGGGTAGATGCCGCCTTGACGCAGGTCATTAGTGGCTGCTGCATTTTTGTAGTACGCGCTTTGGCTGTAAAATACCAAATTTGCCTGCCTATCTTGAAGGGGGAATAAAGTCGGTACGACTTTATTCCGGCAATATCAGGTCACCTGAAAAACTGATCGATTCACGGTTTTGCATATCGACATCTATGCTGGATGAACCGTTGGAATAGATTGTTATCCTGAATTTGAACTGATCTTCGGGACTTTTGGCGGTAAAGTTGATTTTTGCTGCTCCGCGTTTTCCCATGGACATGGTGTATTGATCGATTGGGGCATTGAACATCAATCCCTGTCCTCCTCCGTAAGGGATAGAGTAAGCGCGTCCGAAGTAAGGTAGTTGTGAAAAGACAGAATCATTCCGAATTGTTACGGAATAGATTGATGTCAATGGAATCATACGTCCCCTACGCGGGTATGCCGTATTTATGTCGATCCGATAGTTTTCCGATTCAATCTTCTCTTTTACAGTCTGTTCCTTCAGCTCTTTCCTTTCTTCCCGGTTTTGAGCCTGAAGTGTGAAGATACCTGTTCCTGCAATGAACAATATCAGAAGCATGATACGTCTATTTGTTTTCATATCAATGATTATTTAGGAGAATATTTACATAAAGATAACGATCGGAAGAGATAAAATGTACAAAGCGTACAAATGATTTAATATTATTTCGTGTTTGTCGGAGCAGATTTCACAAAGAATAAAAGAGAGAGTTTCAAAACTCTTTTTTACTATAGATTGCACAGATTTACACAACTCATTTTTATAGATAGTCGGTTGTTTACTTTTGATGCAGTGTAGCCCTGTGTATTTTGCGGTGACAGGCCTTTGGTGTTCTTTCTTGTACAGCAAAGGCCATGCACTATTAGAATTGTTCCAGGATAGCTATTCGCTTTTCGATAGGAGGATGGGTGGCGAATAATCCGCTTAATCCGCTCAGGGCACTTTTGGCTTGTTTGCCCGGATGCTGAATGAATAACTGTGCCACATCCTCGCGTTCTACAGCTTCTATATCGGGATCTGCGGATATTTTTCTTAGAGCACTGGCCAGCGCCAACGGGTTCTTTGTCATTTCTGCTGCACCTGCATCAGCCATATATTCACGTTTTCGTGAGATGGCGAAACGCATCAAAGTGGCGAAGAAATAACCGATGGCAGCTACAATCATTGCCAAAACCAGAATAAGTATGGCTCCATTATTCTTATCATTTCTACTGCGCGTCCACGAAGAGTAATAGACGGAACGCAATGCTATTTGTGCCAGCATAGAGAAGATACCGACAAATACAATCGAGATAATCAATAACCGGACATCATGATTGCGGATATGTGTCAGTTCATGTGCTATGACTCCTTCGAGTTCTTCATCGTTAAGCTTTTCAATGATACCTTTGGATAGGGTAACTGTATAGGTCTGTTCATTGATTCCACTGGCGTATGCGTTTAGTGAATCATCATCGATAATGTTGATTTTGGGCATTTTCATACCTTGCGACATACAGAGATTCTCTACTAAATTGTAGATACGTTTATTCTCTTTACGTTCAAGCGGACGCGCGCCTGTGGCAGCTTTGATAATACTGGAATTGGTAAAGTAAGCTATGATAAACCAAACCAGAACACCTCCTATAATATAAGGAATCAGGTTGATAAACATTTGATTGGTCATTGCCAGTGTATTGTACTGCCCATAATCGTCTTCCACGGTAAAAGTGATAAGCAGATAGCAGAACAGGTAAGTCAATACCGCCACCAGGCATGGAAAGAGAATGAGTAAGATACCGGAACGGAGATTGTTCCGGCTCTGTTGTGTCTGTATTCCGACGTATTGCATGTGTCTTTACTTTCCTGAGGATTAAAATTTTATTTTCGGAGCCTCTTCTAAATTGGCACGTTGTTCTGTGCCCAAGTCGAACATCATTTCTTTATGAAAGCCAAACATGTTGGCAATCAGGTTAGAAGGGAATGTCTGTACAGCATTGTTCAGTTCCTTTGTGGCCGAATTAAAGTAGCGGCGTACGGCAGCCAGCTTATTTTCTACGTCCGAAATCTCTTCCTGTAGCTGAAGGAAGTTTTGGTTGGCCTTCAGGTCCGGATAAGCTTCCAATGTAATCTTCAATCCTGCGAGGGCGGAACTAAGTTGATTTTCAGCTGTAATTTTTTCATCGATTGTCCGGGCACTGACAGCTCCGTTGCGGGCTTGGATGACGCGCTCAAGTGTTTCTTTTTCGTGAGCTGCATATCCTTTTACTGTATCTACCAATTGTGGAATAAGGTCGTGACGCTGCTTCAGTTGTACATCAATGTCGGCAAATGCGTTTTCGCGATTATTTCTCAATTTTACCAATGAGTTATACATGGAAGCAATGATAATGGCGAGGATGATTATAATCCCCAGGATGATAAGTAAGTTCATAATTCTTTTGATTCTTAACGTTATTAAACTTGATCCAAAGGTATGTGATTCAGTCTCTATTTACAAAAAGCACATAATAAAAAACATTAATTATCAAACAAACCTATCAAAAGCTGTCTAACTCTTTAAGAAATAACACCCAAAAACTATCAAATAGCACCCAAAAACTATCATTTGATAGTTTTTACCCCAAAGATTGGTGAAAATTACCCTACTGAAATCTAAAATAAGCCTTAAACTTGCAATATCGAGAAAGAAACGAAATATTAACCGCTTAAAAACCGCAACGTATGAAAAGTTTAAGTTTTAGAAAAGATTTAATAGGAGTGCAAGAAGAGTTGCTCCGCTTCGCTTATAAATTGACTGCTAATCGCGAAGAAGCAAATGACCTGTTACAAGAGACCTCATTAAAAGCATTAGATAATGAAGATAAATTTATGCCAGACACTAATTTTAAGGGCTGGATGTATACTATCATGCGCAACATCTTTATTAATAATTACCGTAAAATTGTGCGTGATCAAACTTATGTAGACCAAACCGATAATCTTTTCCATCTGAATCTTCCGCAGGACTCCGGTTTTGAAAGTACCGAAGGAGCCTATGACCTGAAAGAAATGCACCGTGTAGTAAATGCGTTGCCCAAAGAATATAAAGTTCCATTTTCAATGCATGTTTCCGGATTTAAATACCGTGAAATAGCCGAAAAATTAGAATTGCCACTCGGCACTGTCAAGAGCCGTATCTTTTTTACCCGTCAGAGATTGCAACAGGAACTGAAGGACTTTGTTTGATTAGGTATTTTTCATTAATAAAAAGATTGATTTTAGGTAGTGATTTAGTGTAATTTTTTAGTTGTGCAAAAGAAGGAGTAAGTGAGGGACCCCCTCCTTGCTCCTTTACTTTTGTGACAATATGATATATAACATATCTTTTATGGGAACTTTTTGAAGGTTTGATTCGTCTTTATGTCAAATATCTCACTATATTTGTAATATAGCAAGTTAACCTATGAATGTGAAATCACTTATAACTTACGGCAATGAAAAAGGAAATTAAATTCAGTCTCGTATATCGGGATATGTGGCAGTCGTCCGGTAAGTATCAACCCCGTGTCGACCAGTTAGTGCGAATTGCCCCTTTGATTATTGAAATGGGATGCTTTGCCCGTGTGGAGACCAATGGCGGAGCGTTCGAGCAAGTCAATTTATTGTATGGTGAAAACCCCAATAAAGCAGTGCGGGCTTTTACCAAACCTTTCAATGATGCCGGAATACAAACCCACATGCTTGACCGGGGACTGAATGGTTTACGGATGTATCCCGTTCCTGCCGATGTCCGTCGGTTGATGTACAAAGTCAAGCATGCCCAGGGAGTAGATATCACCCGTATCTTTTGTGGGCTGAATGAAGTAAGGAATATTATTCCTTCCATACACTATGCACTTGAGGGAGGAATGATTCCGCAGGCAACTTTGTGCATCACCTTTTCACCGGTACATACAGTAGAATATTACACGGCTATTGCTGATAAGCTGATTGAGGCCGGTGCTCCCGAGATTTGTCTGAAGGATATGGCAGGTGTCGGACGTCCTGCCATGTTAGGACAATTGACAAAAGCCATTAAGGAACGTCATCCCGAAGTGTTGATTCAATATCATGGCCATAGCGGGCCCGGATTGTCAATGGCTTCCATTCTTGAAGTTTGTGAGAATGGTGCTGATATTATTGATGTAGCCATGGAACCTATGTCCTGGGGAAAAGTTCATCCGGACGTGATCTCTGTACAGGCCATGTTGAAAGATGCCGGTTTTCGTGTACCTGATATTAATATGAAAGCCTATATGAAGGCGCGTGCCATGACACAGGAGTTCATCGATGATTTCCTTGGTTATTTTATGGACCCGACCAACAAACATATGTCTTCCTTATTGCTGAAATGTGGCTTGCCCGGAGGAATGATGGGGTCTATGATGGCCGATTTGAAAGGTGTGCATGCCGGTATTAATATGATATTAAAGAGTAATAATCAGCCTGAACTCAGCATTGACGATCTGCTTGTGATGTTGTTCGATGAAGTGGAATACGTATGGCCTAAGTTAGGTTATCCTCCACTGGTAACTCCATTCAGCCAGTATGTGAAAAATGTGGCATTAATGAATGTAATGGCACGTGTGAAAGGTGAGGAACGCTGGAGCATGATAGACAATAATACCTGGGGGATGATTCTGGGTAAAAGCGGTCGTTTACCCGGTCCGTTGGATCCGGAAATTGTAGCATTGGCCAAAGAGAAGGGGTACGAATTTACAGATGAAGATCCACAGAAGAACTATCCCGACCAGCTTGATGAATATCGTAAAGAGATGCAGGAGAATGGTTGGGAGTCCGGACCCGATGATGAAGAACTGTTTGAACTGGCCATGCATGACAGGCAGTATCGTGATTATAAATCGGGAGTAGCCAAGAAGAGGTTTGAAGAAGACCTGCAACGTGCCAAGGATGCGGCATTGGCCAAACAAGGTTTCTCAGAAGAAGATGTGAAAAGGATGAAGCGTGCCAAGGCAGAGCCAATCACTGCGATGGAAAAGGGTAGGATTATCTGGGAAATAGATGTTGAATCGCCTTCCATGCCTCCAGAAGTAGGGCATAAATATGAACCGGATGATGTATTTTGTTATATTGCCACTCCATGGAACACTTATGATAGAGTATTGGCTAATTTTAGTGGACGCATCATTGAGGTATGTGCCAAGCAAGGTGCTTTGGTCAATAAAGGTGATGCTTTGGCTTATGTAGAAAGATGTGAAGAACCGGCATAACGTTTTAAAAGTTGTATTGTTATAGAGTGGATAAAGGCCGTTTCCGGTGTAAACCGGAGCGGTCTTTGTTTTTTAGCGCCATTCCAAAGTCCGGTTCTCTGCTTCCTGAAGCCCGGCTTTCCGGTATTTTTATCCCGGTGCTTCGATGTCCGGAGCCCGGTGCTTCGTTCCCCGTTTTATTTGCTTTTCTTTTTATTTCGACTGCCACCGCAGTTATCATATAAGGCTTGGTTTGTATATGACATTTGTAATATCTTGTTTCGGTAGAAATCTACCGACTCTTTTTCGTAGATAGTAAATAAATATTGGTTTTATATTCAGAAAAGGATAAGAAATTGTTTCTGGTTTTCTAAATCTGGATGGAACTTTTACTTGTAAATAGTGATCAAACCTCGTGTATATAGTTAATTTGAGAAATGACACATATCTTTCAAATCCCTTTGGAATGGATATATAAACAGATCAACCAAGTTCTCTTAGAACTTAGTTATTCTTGAAAAATGTAAATTATATACAATATTAAATACTTTATTACGCTGTAATTTTACATTTGTCAATCAGATTTAGTTGTATATTTTAAAATAAGGAGTTGCCAATCTTATTTCGCGGAGTAAAGATAGATATAAAGTATCAAAATACAATAAATATACTATAATATTTTTAAATGCTAATTTCTACTTTTTTTTCTTCGCTATTCACCACCTCTCAGAATCCCTTTAAAAGTGCTTGTAATGCGTTTTAGAACTGAGTTCTAAGAGAACTATAGCCATTATTATAACCTAAATTAACACATATTGTTTAACTAAAAAAGAAAAATGAATGAATAACTCGAAAATTATCAATGTGAGATTGATGAAAAAGGTGTTAGTGCTTGTTCTATCTTTTTTGTCTGTTACTGCTTTTGCGCAGAATATAACAGTGAAAGGAATTGTAAAAGATGGAACCGGTGAACCGATTATCGGAGGGAGTGTACTTGTTAAAGGTTCATCGATCGGTACAGTGACAGATGTTGATGGCAATTACACTTTATCTAATGTTCCTGCAGACGGAGTTCTGGAGTTTTCTTACATCGGCATGAAGAAACAGGATGTAAAAGTAAGCGGTAAAACTGTTATTAATGTTGTGCTTCAAGAAGATACCCAGATACTGGACGAAGTAGTGGTGACAGCCTTAGGGTTGAAGCGTGAACAGAAAGCTTTAGGGTATGCAGTGACCGAGGTCAAAGGCGATGACCTGAAAGCTGCCAATACGATTTCTCCGGTAGCCGCCTTACAAGGAAAAGTAGCGGGTGTCGAGATCCGTCAGTCAGACGGAGGTATGTTCGGAGCGACGAAGATTCAGATTCGTGGTGCTTCTACTTTGAAAGGAAACAATCAGCCGATTTATGTGATTGACGGAGTTATTCTCGATAACTCGACTTCGGGAAATACCACAATGGACTGGGATGCCGGAAACAATAATGCCAATGACTATGGTAATGAACTGAAGAACCTCAATCCGGATGACTTTGAGACAGTTTCGGTCCTGAAAGGTGCTGCTGCGACTGCCCTTTACGGTTCACGTGGCCTAAACGGAGCTGTGGTGATTACCACCAAATCGGGAAAAGGCTTCAAAGGCTTCGGAGTTTCTGTATCACAAACATTTGGTATCGATCATGCTTACCGGACACCGGATATCCAGACTGAATATGGGGTGGGGTTGATGCCTGGCTGGAAAGACACGGACAACAATGGTTCTGTATGGGATCCTTTTCAGTTCAAACTCGATGATAAAGGAGACCGGACACTAATAGGCGCAGGCAGTTATGGATGGGGACCTAAATACGATGGTCAGCCGATCCGCAACTATGATGGTACCTGGACCAATTATTCGCCCCATAAAAACAACATGCTGGATTTGTATCAATTGGGGCTGAACTCCAATACGAATGTGGCTATTCGCGGTGGCAATGATAAAACATCGTATTACACTTCTCTTTCTTATAAGAAAGCAAGATCTACCAGCGAAAAGAATACATTCGAGCGTTATTCGTTTTTATTGAAAGGTTCGCATAAAATCAGTGATCGGGTGGAAGTTTCGGCTGCTATGAGTTTCACCAACTCAAATCCGAAGAATTCTCCGCGAACAGTAGGAGAGCGTTTTGTCAATCCGAACGGAACCATTATGACTCCGATGCTGGATGTGAATTATTTCCGCGATAAATATCTGGGTGAGCATGGTGGACTGGCATCTACAAGTTATGGTGACAAGTATGGTTCAGTTCCGGGACGTGATTTGTTTTTTATGATCGATAAATACGATTATTCCCAGAAAGAGACTGTGGTTCGTCCCCAAATGGAAGTGAATGTGCAGATTCTGGATTGGCTGAGATTTAAAGCCGATGCCAATATGAATTACTATTACACTAAGTTTGAAGAAAAACAACTGGGTAGTGGATATGCAAATGAAGGCGGTAAGTATACTATGGGGCAAACCACAAAAGAGCAGGCTACCTTTGGCGGAACATTTACTGTCAATAAGCAGATACAAGATTTCAGCGTAGGTGGTTTCGCACGATATGAATACTATACAAGTCGTTCGGAAGCATATAAAGTATATACAGATGGCGGTATGGTAGTACCGGGACAATGGTTTGTCGACAACTCAAAGAACCCTAAAAAGTCGGAAGCGAGCATTTCAAATACAAAGAGAATGATGTCTGCTGTCTTTGCTTTGAATCTGGGATGGAAAAATCAGGTTTATTTAGATGTAACAGGACGTAATGACTGGTCGTCTTCTCTGGTATATCAAAACGGGATGGGTACATATTCTTACTTCTACCCGTCAGTATCCGGTTCATGGCTGCTCAATGAAACATTCGATTTGCCGCATTGGATTACATTTGCTAAAGTACGCGGATCGTGGGCACAGGTCGGTAACGATACCGATCCCTATTATGTGAACTCGGTATATGGCTTTGAAACTAAAGAAATGTATGATGGCAATATCTATGTGAACACTCTCGATAAGACAATGAAGAGTTTGAAGCTGAAACCGGAGCGTAAGAATGCCTGGGAAGTTGGTTTGGATTTACGTTTGTTTGACAGCCGTTTGAACTTTGACTTTACTTATTATAAAGAAAATACGAGAGACCAGATCATGTCGATTGAAGTTCCTGCTATTTCGGGTGTGAACACTCAGTTGATAAATGCTGGTAATATTCAGAATAAAGGTATTGAAATTGCTGTAAACGCCACTCCGTACAAAAATAAAGACTGGCAGTGGGATGTCGCAATGACATATACAAAGAATAAAAATACTATTATCTCATTACATGAAAATGTAGCAGACTACATCGCATTGAGCGGCTATGCTAATGATTACGATTACCATATCGGTTCGGTTGCCAAAGTAGGTGGCGACTACGGATTATTGATGTCCGACATTCTTCCGGCTAAAAATGAAAAAGGAGAAACATTGTTGGAGTGGGACGACAGTTGGCGGGGAGCTTACGAAGCACGTAGCGGAAAAGTACAGGAAGTGGGTAAAATGACTCCCGACTTTTTAGGCTCTTTATCTACTACTCTGTCCTGGAAAAATTTGAGCCTGCATATTGCTACTGACATGCGTTTTGGAGGATTGGTAGCTTCTTACTCTAACTTGTATGGTACACAGGCCGGATGGATCAAGAGTTCTTTAAAATGGCGTGATCCCGAACATGGTGGTTTGTCTTGGACCAGCCAGTACGGTGACAGTAAAGGAATCTCTTATGGCGATGGTGTTATTCCCGACGGAGTATTTAAGAATGGTACGTTCGCAACACTTGTAGACGGAACGAAAATGGATGTGAGCGGTATGTCCTACAAACAGTTGGTGGCAGAAGGGAAACTGGAACCCACACATGCCGGAACTTATCATGTAAACCGTGCGGCCTGGGGACAGAATACGATATTCGACACTTGGGTACACGAGTTGAACTATATTGCTTTGCGCGAGATCACCTTATCGTATCGCTTCCCGAAATCAGTGGCAAGTAAGTTTGGTGCCCAGGGATTGGGATTGAGCTTCTCTGCACGTAATCTGGGATATCTGTATAACTCGTTGCCTAACCATCTGAATCCTGAGAGTGTTCGTGGTAATACGGCTTCTGAGTTCCGTATCCGTGGCTATGAACCTTACACAGCTAATTATATGATGACTATTAATGTAGATTTCTAAACCTTTAATGTGATATTTAGTATGAAACAAATGATGAAAAAATATCTATATATGGCAGCTGTGGCTGTTGTAGGTACAGGCTTCCTGATGTCGTCTTGTAAAGACGAATTTGCCGGACAGAATACCAATCCCTCCACAGTCTCAAAACCGAATGTACGCTATTTATTTACTCAATGTGCCATGAGTTTTCAGCCGGCCGATTATCTTCAGTGGTTTGCTGGTTTCGATGCAATGTCTACCTGGGTGCAGGCAACTGCCTCAGGAGGTGGAAACTCCAGCAAATTGAATATGGTAACTCAGACCGGCTGTGGCTATCAGGTCAACGAGGTGCTTCGTTATACGAATGAAATAAAGCATCAGATCAGTCTGATGTCGGATGATGAAAAAGCAAAATACGAATATATTGCTTATTTATGTAATCCGATGCTGGTGTACTTGGGACTTGAAGACTCGGATATGTATGGATCCCGTCAATATTCAGAGGCAGAAATGGCCCGTTATGGTGGGACTCTGACTCCGAAATACGATACGCAGGAAGAATTGTTCGAACTCTGGCTGAAACAGCTTGACGAGACAATTAACTATCTGAGAGAGAACAATCCGCAAGACGTGCTTGGTGCGCAGGATTTTATTTATAGAGGAAAACTTGATAAATGGGCTAAACTGGCAAACTCATTGAAACTCAGAATTGCTGCACGCCTGATTAATAAAGACAAGGCTCGTGCAATTGCCATTGTGAATGAGGCTGCCCAGAATCCGGCCGGTCTTATTTTAACTCTCGACGATGATTTTGTTTTCAATAAAGGTAAAAGAGACAATAACTGGAACAATGATATTTCCGTTGGTGCGGGAACTAAGCAGTTAATCGATTTTATGGTGAGCAATCGTGACCCTCGTTTGTTTTACTTTTTCCAGAAGAACGATTACAACTCTAATGTAGTTCAAGGTTTCTTTGATCAAAAAAGAGCTTTACCGTCTTATGTAGAAGCCAATGTGAACTATACGGTCGATGCGGACGGAAAGAAACACTTTGAGAGCTGGAAAGCTCCCGGAGAGCCTTGGGTACGCTATTATGGAGTTCCTTGTCAAGTGGATATCAATAAAAAGGAAGAGTACAAAGACTATTTCGACCCCAATAACGAGTTGTTCTATTTGCTGAGCAAAGACGGTGCGAAAAAGACCTATACTCCGATTGCCTACCGGAATACCGAAAATATTAAAGGTCTGTTGATTTACACATTCCCCGATGTTCCCGATGTAGCTCCCGTACAGGATAAAGAAGAATATGGCTGGTACGGACTGTACTTCTCTGCAGGTGAAACCAACCTCCTGCTGGCGGAATTCAAATTATTGGGTGCCAATCTGCCGATGACCGCACAACAGTATTTGAGTGCAGGTGTCGAGATGTCTGTTCGTGGTTATGATTTTGTTTCCGCTAAGAATCATATTCCTTATTATGATAAAACCTACACAGGCGATGTACACGATAAGACAATCAGCCTGAAAGAAGGCATGATTGATGAAATGCTGTCACATGATGCATACCATCTGACAGGTGATTTGAGTAAAGACCTTGAGAAAGTTTATATTCAGCAATATATTCACTATCTGATGCTTCCGATGGACATGTTTGTTACTGCCCGTCGTTCGGGAGTGCCAATGAAGAACAGTACCTTGTTGCCATATCAGGATTTTGATCCGTTATTGGGTGACCAGTACGTCATTCCTCGACGTTTCCCGGTAAGCAAACCTCTTGATTCTGATTTGCTCCGTGACATTACAATTGCAGCCTATCAGGCACAGGGCTATACGTATGAAGGTGAGATGAGTAATTCACCTGTGACGTTAAGCAAAGAACGTGTTTGGTATGATAAAGAGGCACCGGCTTTTGGTACAGGTCCTCAACAGTAATTTTCTGTTTTACATAAATCTCCGGGGCTGCTTCTACTTTTTGCAGAAGTGGCCTCTTTTTTCTATATTATCCTCACATTATCGGGGCGGTTTGGCGAAGTTGTTATTTCTTCTTTTTCTTATTCTTTTGTTTTTTTGTATCTTGTCCTTTCGCTTTTTCCTTATCAACAGGAGGGAACTTCGGAACCAGATTCATCAGTCGCAGAATTTGTCCTTGGCGTCGTTTGATATAAGGTGAGGGGTGTGCCGAGTCGAATCGTATTGGATTTGGTAAAGTTGCTGCGATCAGGGCACACTGTCCCCGGGTCAGTTTGGCAGCTGTCGTTTTAAATTTATATTTAGCGGTTGCCTGAGCACCGTAAATACCTTTACCCATCTCGATGGAGTTTAGATATACTTCCATAATCCGTTCTTTCGACCAGCAAGTTTCAATCAGAAATGTAAAGTAGACCTCAAATCCTTTTCGTATCCACGAAGATTGTGGCCAAAGAAAGACGTTTTTCGCTGTCTGCTGGCTGATGGTACTGGCACCCCGTTTCTTTTTCCGGGTTTCGTTTTCCTTCATCGCTTTTTTGATTTCTATCATGTCGAATCCGTTGTGAGAGGCAAAGCGGTTATCCTCCGAAGCAATCACCGCCATGGGCAGGCTGGGAGAGATTTTATCAAATGGTACCCACGTATGCTTGCATACCACTTTTTCTCCCGAAACGAGTTGCTGGACAGAGCGGATAATCATAAGTGGAGTGACATATACCGGCACGAATCGATAGAAAATGACGGCACCGATCGAGGAGATAAAGAAAAAAAGGATCAGATTGCGCAGAATGCGAAAGGGTTTCCGGAGTTTCATTGTGTGTGATCTTGTTGGTTATACGAATGTGCCAATATACTGACTTACCATCCTTTTTGTATGAAGGAGTAAACAGTATATTGGCACATGGCATAAAACACCTGGGGGTGTATTATGAAATCGTTATTTACCGGCTTCAGCGTTTTTAATCATCTGTTCACTGGCGTACATAAATATTTCTACACGACGGTTTTGTTCCGGTGTTTCCGACTCGTTGTATTGTGAGTAGCCTACACCTTCCACCTTTTTGAATTGGTAAGGTTTAACGCCACATGCCTGAAGATAATTTTCAACGGCGTATGCACGGTTGGCCGATACTTTCTGGTTAGCTTCGTAGCTGCCTACTTTATCGGTATGACCGATAATGGCTACATCGACTGTCGGATCTTCTTTCAGGATATTGGCAAATTCAGCCAACGATTGTTTAGATGCTGCACTTAGTGCAGAAGAGTTGAATGCAAAAAGTATACCTGAGGGGAAAGTTACCTTTACGGCAGCCAGACCATTGTTATCAGTAACTTGTTCTACTTGTGCGTCTTTGATCTTTGCAGCCTCAGCAGCTTTCTTGTCCATCTTACGACCAATGAGAACACCTGCTCCGGCACCTACTGCAGTACCTACTGCAGCACCGATAGCAGCACCTTTTCCTTTACCGGCAATACCACCGATAATAGCTCCCAGGGCCGCTCCCGAACCACCGCCGATGACACCACCCTTAGCTGTATTATTCATGCTTCCACAACTTCCGAAAACAAGCGCCATGCTTAGAAACAAAGCCATAAATTTAATTTTCTTCATAATTAAGCTCTTTTTATATAGTTAATAATTAAATGGATACTTCCATTTTATAAAAACGTGGCAAATATACAGATTATTTGTTTTGCCTGTCATTTACCTTGTAAAAAAAACAAGAAGATATGTGCTTTTGTTGTCTAAGCTGTGCTTTTTCTTTTCAGAGTATCGGGCGCGACAACACTTTCCGTTTAATCAATGCAAACCAACCGGCCAGAATAAGCCCTTTGGCAACAGTAGTGACGCAAACAGCCCACCAGATACCTTCTACTCCCATGCCCATGCGGACAAACAGAATGGCGAGCGGAATACGCATGTAGTTGCAGGTGATGCTGATAATGGCAGGTGGAATGGTGCGTCCGATACCGTAGAATACACCTTGTGTCGTGATCTCGAGCATCATAAAGAGTTGTGAATAACCGTCGATGCGGAGAAACACGCCTCCTGCTTCATAAGCGGCCTGTTCGGGCACAAAGAGAGCAAAGATTTCGTTTCCGAAAAATACAAAAAGCAGGGTGCAGAGCGTACCGAAAATTGAAGTCATCAACAAAGTCGTATGCCACGATTTGATCACACGGTCTGTTCGTCCGGCTGCATAGTTCTGGGCAATGAATGCGCTTAAGGCAGTAGAGAATCCTTGTGATGTATTCCAGGTGATAGCCTCAATTTGCCCTCCGGTGGTAAAGGTCATCAATCCGATGTGCCCTCCTTGTTCGGATGCTGTACGGCAAAGGAACATATTGACGAAAGCAAACAAGGTGTTAAGGGTAGCTACCGGTAAACCTAATTTAAGGATACGATGGGTATATTTTTTCTTTAACCGGGTAAAGAAAGAGAATCGTCCCAGTAAAGCGTCTCTGCAACGTAATTGATAGATAAAAATGCCGAATACTGCTGCTTGCGAAATCCAAGTAGCATAGGCTGCTCCGTTGGTACCCAGCCCGAAACCGAAGATGAAAAGGGGATCGAGGAGGATATTCAATACCAATCCGGTACCACTGATGTAGAATGGTATCTTACTTCTTCCGGCGGCATTATAAATACCGGTAAAGGCTGCCGAAAGAAAAATGAAAGGTAATCCGGTAGAGATTATGCGCAGATAAGCGATTGCATTTTCGGTGATATGTGCTTCCAGTTCGTAGATACCGATGATGGGACGTGCAAGCAGGAAAAGCAGTCCACCCCAGCAAAGTGAAATAATAAGGGCGATAGTAATGTTGTGTGAGGCGAAATTACGGGCATCTTCATGATTTTGTGCTCCGATGGACTGACCTACACTGACCTCGGAACCTACTTTGTTCAGTAAGGAAATGGAACCCGACATCCAGGTCAGGATACCTACCGAACCGACGGCGGCGACGGCTTCACTCCCCAAACGCCCTACCCAAGCCATATCTGTCAGGCTATATGCCATTTGGATAAACGAGGTGGCCATAATGGGCATCGCCAGGTTAAACAATTGTTTATTGATAGGACCTTGAGTCAGATTCTTGATTCCTTGCATGATATTATTTAATAAGAAATGAGTGGCAAAGATACGACTTTCTTCCGGCTGCAATCCTTATCTTTGCGGAGAAAATTTATAGAAGAATATGAAAACAACTCAGAGAACGGTCGGATGGTATCATGTGATGGCAGCGGTGACAGTAATGATATGGGGAACAACTTTCGTTGCTACTAAAGTTTTAATAAAATATGGCCTGTCACCTGTCGATATTTTATTCTACCGTTTTTTATTGGCATATATTTGCATCTGGTTTTTCTCTCCTCGTGTGTTGCTGGCTAAGAGTTGGCAGGACGAACTGCGGTTTGTAGGACTCGGACTATGTGGAGGTTCGCTCTATTTTGTAGCCGAAAATACGGCATTGGGTATGACGCTTGCTTCCAATGTATCGTTGATTATCTGTACGACTCCTATTCTGACTGCACTGTTGGCACCCTTTTTCTATAAGGGTGATAAATTAAAAGCACGTCTGATAGGCGGTTCTCTGATGGCGCTTATCGGAGTGGGACTGGTTGTGTTTAATGGTAGTTTCATTTTGCAGCTTAGTCCGGCCGGTGATATTCTGACCTTGATAGCTGCATTAATGTGGGCTTTTTATTGCTTGCTTCTCAGGAGGATGAATACTCATTATCCGACATTGTTCATTACACGGAAAGTTTTCTTTTATGGTTTGGTGACTCTTTTACCCCTATTCTTAGTGTATCCTTTACAGACGGATATACATATCCTGTTCCGGCCCGTTGTCGCTCTAAATCTGCTTTTTCTGGGGGTGATTGCTTCGATGCTGTGCTATATTATGTGGAATACGGCAGTGAAACAATTGGGAGTGGTTTGTGCCACCAGTTATATTTATGTAGTTCCCCTTATTACTTTGCTGACCTCTGCCATTGTGATCGACGAAACCATCACAATAGTTGCTTTATTGGGATCGGCACTGATTCTGAGCGGAGTATATATTGCCGAAAGGGGAGTGAACTTGAAGAAATAAACAGTGTCGGCAATTGCTTTAATTTTCTGTCTCTTCGATTTTCGATGAAATCTTCTCTATGGCTTCACTCAACTCTTTTTCAGGAGGAATTACATTGAAATCTTCCCAAAAGCTTTTGTCGTATACAAATGGAGTTTCCGCAAAGATGGTATGTACGGACAACCGCTCATTATGGTCGAAACGGTTGACATTATCCGTTTCTATCTTGCAGGTGACCATTTCAAACCATGTATGTAGGCTGGTATTGTTGAGCCATTTGTTCTTTTGTTTTATTTTAAAGTGTAAGTCTCCGCGTACATGGTGGATGTAATATGTCTGTTTCCAAGGTTTATAGGATACGGTATAAACCACCTTTTGGGGAATAATCCGGATGTTGCGGCTTCTTTTCTCAACCAGCATGTTGGCTGCTTTATGTATATACCGCGGAGTCAACTCGAATCGTGCCCGGAGCAGGGCGCTGTTTTCCGAGTCGATGTAGAGTTCACCGCAATAATAGGGATACTTGATACTTGGACGCTGTTCAAAGGAGACTACATGGGCAAGCCGGTTATCGATAACAGCAAGGTCGCTGGAAGTGTAGACATAGACACATTCTTTGGAGTCCGGAAGCAGAAAATCCGGCAAACTTTTGATTAGGTCTAACTCGATGCTGGCATGAATACCCGATTTCATTTTAGCAATTAAGGTATCCTTTACAGCTTGGTTAGTGATACGGCGCATTTTCAACAACTTTACCTGGTCGGTCTTTTCCGGGGTACTTGACGAAGCCTTATATATCTTGAATATTCCCTCAGTCAGGCTGACAAACCGGTTCTTTTGCTCGATACCCTCCCTATAGAAAGAGGTCAGATAGACAGGGACTTTGGAATAATTCTTTTTTCTGAATTGCAGCATCTCTCTCAATAGACGCACCGGATTGACAATGCGTACAATAACCTCTTGCAGGGGAATTACCTTAGGCTCCAGAGCAAAAGTTCCGTTTCGTCCGGCAAGTAGGGATGCATCCGTGGTTTGCGGTACGTAGCCCAGATGTGAAAAGCGAATCCGGCCGTTTCGGAGGGAATCGGGCAGATGAAGCCTGAAACTCCCGTTTTGATTGGTGACACTACCGATGGAGGAACCCTCGGCACCTACGGTAGCATAGGGGATCGGCTCTCTGGATAGTTGGTCTATTAATGTTCCTTCAAGAGTGAATGAGAGTGTGCTGTCCCTGCATAAACCTTCTTCCTTACTTATACTTAATGCCGTTTCCGGTCGATAAATGATGATGTGTTTGTCTACCGAACGTAGTTTAAGGTTGTCATTACCAATTATACTGTAAATGGCTTGGCGTACGGTCTGTTTTCCACCTTTCAACTTTACCGTACGTTCATTGTCAACCAGTTTGCTGTCGTAGATGAACAGGTATCCTGTCTCTTCCGTTATTTTAGAAAGTAGTTTATAAACGGTCATTTCACTTTTCGGTAACCGGATGATACGATCGAGTATACCGGAGTCATCCGCCTTTACCCGGGCTGCTATGAATAATAGCAGACAGGTGAACAGGCATTGTAGGCAGAGACTTTTCGAGGCTTTCATTGTTTTGGGGTTTTGATTCCGGGATTACTCGGAGAGGGTGATTATGTTTTGATTGCGTGTGCACTTCAGGTTCAGTGCAAGGCCGATTAGCTCGGCCATTTTCTCAGGAGAATCCTCTGAGAACGAAACCGTCAGTACATGTTTCCCCAGTTCCGGGGAACTTTGCAGATGTATTTCCGTCTGGCGAAGGTTGATGGCATGCAGGATGTGATCCAACTGTTCGTCTTTGAAACGCATATTTTGCATGTATCGGGTAAACTGTTCGGAATTCTCGGTCACAGTCAACTGCCATTCATCGCCCAATAAAGTAGCGGTTTCTCCGGCCTTGACATGTATTTCCTGGCCATTCTGCTTTTGAGTAACTTTTACCTCACCTCTCTGAACTGCTAATTCGAATGGAGAGTTGCCACTGTTTCTCACATGAAAGGCGGTACCTATCACCTCGATCTGTACTTTTCCGGTTTCGATGAAGAAAGGACGTGCACGATTGCCCGCTATGTCAAAAAGGGCGTTTCCTTTCAAACTCACTTCTCTTCTTTTTTTAGAAAAATGTTTGGGATATTCCAGTGAAGTCTGCTCTGACAGATAGACAACGGAACCATCCTCAAGCGTGGTGACCAGTATGCTCTCTTCTTTGTTTGCTTTGACTAATAGTTCACCGCCGGAAAGATGGCGGTCGGTCCGTAACACCGTAGGCAGGTAAACACATAGGCTTATAATAGCTGCAATGGCTGCTATGCCGATCCATACGGTCGGACGTGTGGCAAAACGACGTTCTGTCACCGTTGGTAACAGTCCGTCTGTCTCCAGGCGATTGTGTAATTTGTTCCACGCCTGATCGGTTTGGGTCTTGTTTTTTTCGATTCGATTCATGATATCTGGATATAATTCTCAATTTCTTTTCGTAAAGTCCGGAGTGCCCGGGTCATTTCTTTCTCTACTGTTTTTACCGATAGTGAGAGGAGAGAGGCTATTTCCGAATACTTTTTTCCTTCTGTGTGGTGTAGTCGGAAGATATGCAAACGGCGCTCCGGTAGTTTCTCAAGGGTTCGGTTTATAATTTGTTGCAGTTCTTTATACTCAATCTGCTCTTGCGGATCGGGTGAAGCTATATTTACCGGAACGGATAAAATCGCATCCTGATAGCGCCTTTTGACATCCTGATGTTCGCAATACTGGATAGAGCGGTTACGTACAGACCGATAGAGATAGTTCTTGACAGAATGAAAAATCTCAAGTTTTTCCCGATCCTTCCAGAATACATAGAACAATTCTTCGACGATTTCTTCAGCTACGTCCGGTTCACCCGTGATGCTGGCGGCGTATAGGCGAAGCGGAGTATAATATTGGCGGAATAACGTTTCAAACGCCTTTATATTGCCTTCTTTTATTTGAGTAAGTATAAATACGTCGTTCAGCATATTGGGGGATATATCGGGAGTTAGAGTTCGTCAAAGATACTATAAAAAGTGATTACTGCTTCTGCTGTTTTTTTAATTTGTTTACTGCATGCTCCAATGACTCTGTAGGCTCTATGATATTATAGCCTCCCCAAAAGTTGTCACTGGTAAAGTTATCCACTTTGTCTGAGAATACATGATTTTGTTTGAATGCTGCTTTATATGGAATAGCTGTAATATTGTTTTCTTTCCTGTCCGTAACCACCATTTCCGATAAGATGGTATAGTTGGTAGAAAACAGTTTACGCTTCCAGTCACACTTAAAGCGGATATTGTTCCGGATATAACTCAAGTAAGTGATCCCTCCCAGGTTTTTGTATGATATCAGGTATGATACTTCTACCGGTTTGAAACGCAGTCCGAAAGGTTTTTTTCTTAAGATAGCTTGAGTGGCTTTATTCTTATCATCCATGCTGAGGTTAAACTCGGCGCGTGTGAATGACAGTCGCTCTTTATCGATGTAGAGTGTACCATAGCATAAGGGATAGGATAATTTTACTCTTGGACGGAAGCTGATGACATACTGGGATCGGTCGTCAATGCTGGTCGGGTCTTCCATTCGAAATTCGTAGAACAATAGGTCTTCTTGAGCCAACAGGCAGTCCGGGTTCTTTACTATATCCATATAAATGGCCATATTGGGGCCTCCGAGTAATTTTACAGCCAGTGTGTCACTCTGTTTTTGGCTCAACAGTCTGCGTCCTCTGTAAATCTGAACCCGATCGTGTTCGGCAGTTTCATTGTAGGGCGTTTTATAAATATCGATTACAGCCTCTGAAATATTGATATAACGACGCCCTTTTTGAGCCAATTCCCTGTAGAATCCTGTGAGCATGTTGCTCTGGGGACTATAATTGGCCGGAATCTTGCGAAGTGCTTCTTCCACAATGCTGCGTGGATCTCTGGCTCTTACCAGGATTTCACTAAGCAGGTTGGCATAAGGAGTGAGCCAGACAATCCGTTCTGTGGGATTTTCTTCTTTTAAAGGGATACGGGAATTGAGGTAACCTACATGTGAGGCTTCAATGTCTTTGGCCTGAACCGACTCGGGAATCTTTAGAGTAAACTCACCGTCTGCGTTGGTGACGGTACCGACACTGCTTCCCGGTATCGATACATTGACATACTCCAGTTTCTTTTTGTTGAGTTTGTCTTTGACTACTCCACTGATCGTGGTGTATCTTTCCGCATTGTCCTGTGCAGCCAGTGGCATGATACCCGACAGAATCAAAACTGCCAGTATACATCCGATTGATCTTATCCATTGCGTTTTCATCTTTTTCAGAGTTTAAAGGGTGAATAATAGTTTGCTTTCTGTATATAAGATCGTTCAAACGGAGAATACCCTACGAATTTCTGAAGAAAAATGAAAAAACTTCAATGAAGAGTCTTTTTCAAGGATAATTTAATCGTTTTACTTCAAAATCTCATTCAAATCCTTGGTGAGACATCCCCATTTGAATTCATGGTTAGGTGTCAGATAGGGATACTTGGCATAAGAATTTTGGGTGACAACTTTAAATTCCACTATTTGCTTTCCTCTGATCCAACCATAAAAGCCAACTTCTTTTCTGTTGAAGTCTACCCAACCTACAACGACGTAATCTTTGGTTTCGGGGTGCTGCTCTTGTGGATAACCATAGGTCCAATTGTCGGTTGGAGGGTTGGCAGTTGTTTTCTTTGCTACTTTGATATCAATTTTGGCACCGTTTACTTTTACATCAAATTCATCGGAGTGATGGGATTGGAAATCTGTCTGGTCCAATTCGAATGGGATTCCCAGATTTTTCAGATGTTTTTGGAATGCCAACTCTCCGATACAGCCTAGAAGGGCTTTGTCCAGTCTCTCTTTTTCAGATAACCCGAAACGTGAATAAAGTCCGTTTTGTATCATGCTTTCCGCTTTGGCTTTTGCCATGGCGACTGTTTGATCAAAATTTAAATCCTGTACGATCATAGTAATAAGGTGTTTTATTTTTTAATAAATCAGCAGGAAGGATACCGGCTCAAAAAATAAATTCTCAAGAGGCTTTGAAGTATTGCGCTATCAAACAACTCCCTGCAAACAAAGATACGTAAAAATTCTGAAATGCAAAATAGGAAGAGTGGTTTATTGTCCATTCGTTTCTTTGTCCTTCTTATTCTTTCATTTCTTGCGTCTGAGAATCTGCATCTGCCCCATGCGCGAATCTGTCTGAACTGTTTTGTATAGTTTTAAATGATGCGTACATGAGGCAGGGATCATCTTTAGCACTCCGATACCGCAATCTTTTTTGTTGCTTTTATACAGGCGACTTCGAAACCACAATTGGTCAATAGTCCAATTTACTGATCCATTCGCGGATATCGTTTTCGTTCATTCTATTCAGCAGTTTTCCCTCTTTCCAGATCAGGTCGGGATAACTTTTCTTCAGAGTTGCCATACTGTTAGTGATGCTACTGCTTCCCGATGTGGCGAACAAGATGATTGTCTTGTTTTTCAAATGATAGCTCTCGATGAATGTATTGATAATACGTGGAGCAAGATTCCACCAGATAGGATAGCCGACGAAAATCACGTCATAATCGGCGATATCTATGGAAGATTTCCGGATGGCCGGACGTGACTTCGGATCATTCATTTCCAACGAACTGCGCGATTGTTTGTTATTCCAATTGAGGTCAGCATTTGTATAGGGTTGGGCTGGAGTAATTTCATAAAGTTCTCCACCTGTAACCTTAGACAATTTTTCAGCAGCACCTGCTGTAGTTCCTGTCGCCGAGAAGTAGGCTATAAGCACTTTGTTATTGGGCTGCTTTCTGTTTGCGCCTTGTTTTTGTTGGGCACATGATGCAGTGGCTATGCCCATTATTGCCAGAAATACGAATATAATTTTGTACATAATTGATCTGTCATTATTGGGGGAGTCTATTGTATTCTTTATTAGTCACAGGTTCCAGCCATTCGTTAGAGGAGTCTTCCCCGGGAATTTCGAATGCAAGGTGTGCGAACCAACTTTCGGCTGTTGCACCATGCCAGTGTTTCACGTTGGCAGGGATATGTATGACTGTACCGGGAAGAATCTCTACCGCCGGTTTACCCTCTTCCTGATACCAGCCGCGGCCTGCTATACCGATCAACATCTGTCCGCCACCTTGCTTCGCATGATGAACGTGCCAATTATTTCGGCAACCGGGTTCGAACGTGACATTGGAGATATTAACCTGTTCATGCGATATGGGTGCAAGGTAGCTATTACCGGTGAAATACTGTGAATAGGCTGTGTTAGGTTCTCCTATCGGGAATATCATTTCACGCTGGAAAGCGGCCTTTGCATCTACCCCGGTTGTATCTTTTGCCCATACCTCCTTGGCAAGCCGAAAAGCGGCCCATGCTTTCGGCCATCCTGCATAAAAACCTATATGTGTGATGATTTCGGATATCTCCGTGCGACTGATACCGTTATTCTTGGCCGACTGGAGATGGAACGTCAGTGAGTTATCCGTTATACCTTGGCTAATGAGTGAAGTGATCGTAACCAAACTACGGTCACGCAGACTGAGTTTGTCAGTGCGGCTCCAGATTTCGCCGAAAAGGACATCGTCGTTGAGTTCCGCAAATTTAGGGGCAAAATCACCAAGTTGATCGCGCCCGGCTGTCTGTTTGATTTTTTCTTGTGCCATACTCGTTATTGTTAAAAAGCTGAATAATAAAAATAAAAAAACTTTGTTCATAATGATACATGATATATGTTATAATGAAGTGATTGTTTTATCGGATTGTTTTGATAAACTTTGCCGGCACTCCACCGACGACGGTATCAGACGGGACATCTTTGGTTACTACTGCTCCCGCTGCGACAATGGCATTGTTCCCGATGCTTACTCCTTGAAGAATGGTGGCATTGGAGCCTACCCACACGTTCTTGCCGAGTACGATTGGGGCGGGTTGGGTGGACTTGCGTTCTTCGGGTAGCAGTCCGTGGTTGAGTGTGGCGAAAACTACATTATGCCCGATCTGACAACTGTCACCGATTGTAATCCCACCATGATCTTGAAAGTGGCAGCAGGCATTGATAAACACATCTTCGCCAATAGTAATGTTCTTACCGAAATCCGTGTAAAACGGAGGAAATACACGAAATGAAGAGGGAACACGATAACCGAACAGTTCTGAAAGCAGTTCTCGTACCTCGTTGGGCGTATGATATGTCGTGTTGAGTTGAAATGTGATACGTCTCGCTTCGTTACTCATGATATCCATGAATTGATGGATTTCTTCTGTATCAAGGAGTTTCCTTGTTTTTACGTGCTCTTTAAATTCTCTGATCGTCATATTTATTTCTTTTCTATTATTACATTGATATTATATGCAAAAGTACCGGGTATCAGAGAAAGTGCTGTATCCGAATTACAGATTCTCATACCATTTTTCCATTTTAACTCACTTCACCATTATCTTTTTTATATCGTAATTGTGGTATGAAAGCTAAGTATTCACTACATTTGCGCAGATTAAGATTGCCTATAAATTATGAAAAGAGGAAAACGATTGATACTTCCCTTACTGGGAACTCTTATACTGACAAGTCTTTTTTCCTGTGGTGTAGACCGCTGGCCGGAATATTATCCGGAGACGGGACGCGATATTTGGATAGACAGTGTGATGCGTCAGGAGTATCTGTGGTATAGAGATATGCCATCACCTGCTGCTCCGGACTATTTCCAGAAACCGGAAGCGTTTCTGAAAAAAGCCGTCGCTTCTATGGATAATGGCTTTAGTAAGATCGACTCCTTGCTGGATGAACCCATTCCGAGCTATGGTTTTGATTATACTTTATATAAAGTGCTTGATAATGATACAGCGTATAACGCTTTAATCTCTTATGTGGTGCCCGGATCGCCTGCCGAAGAAGCCGGATTGCAGCGTGGTCATTGGATTATGATGATGAATGGAGATTATATCACTAAAAAGGTTGAATCGGAATTACTGCAGGGAAGTACCCGTCAACTTCAGATAGGTGTTTATAAAGAAGTTGTCGGTGAAGATGGTGAGGTAACCGGTGGGGTGGTGCCGATAGGAGAGACGACAATGCCCGCTTCACGTTCTTTGGCGGATAAGCCTGTTCACCGTTTTGAGATTATTCCATGGAATGGGAAAAAGGTAGGCTATTTGATGTATAATGAATTTAAGGCAGGGCCGACGACAGACAGTCAGGCTTATAATGATGATTTGCGTAGGGCCTTCCGGGATTTCCAGACAGGAGGGGTAAATGAGTTTGTATTAGATTTACGCTATAACACCGGAGGCAGTTTAGATTGTGCCCAGTTGCTCTGTACGATGCTTGCTCCGGCTGATAAGATGAATCAATTGTTGGCTCTATTGAGATACAGTGATAAACGCGTGGAAGCAAATCAGGATTTGACATTCAATCCGGAGCTTATCCAATCCGGCGCCAATCTTAACCTGTCTACTGTTTATGTACTGACTACCAATGCTACCAGAGGGGCGGCGGAGATGGTTATCAATTGTCTTAATCCTTATATGAAGGTTGTATTGATAGGTACTAAAACGGCGGGGGAATATGTTGCTACAAAGCCTTTTGTTCATCCAACGGATCGGTTTATATTGAATCTGGTTGTTTGCAATGTATACAATGCAGAAGAAAAGTCAGATTATGCCACCGGTTTCAAACCTACATACGAATACAATGAAGATTCTTATCTGAGTACTTATTTGCCTTTTGGCAATACGAATGAAACTTTATTGAATGCAGCATTGAAAATCATGAGTGGAATAACGGATAAGTAATCGATTTGTCATTTTGTATTTTGAAAATGCGGAGAAACGATTTTTTCCGGCCTGAAAGATTGGAATAGAATAAAAACGCATGGATTTTGCAATAGCATGATTCGTGCGTTTTGTTTTTTTTAAAGATTGTGTTCTTTAAGAAAGGATATAGACTGTTTTTTGTGATCAAGTTAAATCGAATAATCGATTTAATTGCAAAATGCTATTTAAAGAATAAACGTGTGTAAATGAACTCCAGAAGAAAAAGCTTTCTTTTTTATTGGATTCTTTCTCTGTTTTTCAATTTAATGTAGTTTCGTTCCGTGAAATTAATATCCTGAAAGCAGGAAGTTAACTTCCTGCTTTCAGGATATTAATTATCTCTTGTCAGTGAGTTCGTTTCTTGTCTCTACGATATTAACTTCCTATTGCCTCCTTCTACTTTATTTCTTATAAATATACATGATTTTTGCATAAAGACAATTGATTGATCCCTGTTTTGCATTTTTTGTAAAAATGTGGAGTCAGCAAGAAAGGACTTTTGAGAACTTTTTTATCGAGATATCTATCTATTACTTACTTCATGTCAATTGATAAACCAAAATCCGTTTACTTATGAATTGCTTGTACCGATTCTTCATCAAGATACTTTTGTACAAGCAGCAGAAGAATATTACAAGCTGGGAATGATGATAGACCAATACGAAAAGAACTATGCCAATCGGGATTGGATAAGAAAATTGGTACAAGAAGGGAAATCAGTATTTCTATGAATTTGTACTTGAACATACAAGAACAGATAAAGTGTATTGAAAATTCGACTAAAATACGCAAAAACGGAGACTTTAATAGGTCAAATAGAAAAACGCATAAAAATAATGAATTATAGTGGTGGTTAATGTGTACCTTTATCGCCTAAACAGTGATTAGTTACCAAATATTGGCAACAATTATAAATGAAATAGAATTGTAACGAACTGTTGACTGAATATGAGAAAATACAGACGATTTGTAACCACCGGAGAACTTCGGAACAAACGGAACGAAAGACGGGAATACCTTTTTGGGATTATGATGGTTGTCATTATTCTTGTTGGGCTGTTGGGCATCGGCTACCTGAATATTCCAAACGAGAGACTGTTGGGGCAAACGGTATTGCGAGGCATCACTTACCTCCCCCTGCTGATGCTGGTCATGGCGGTCATGGGTGGACTGTTATGTATCATCGGTTTACTGCTGTTCGCAGACCGTAACAAAGGAATTGGTCATTATGTGAAAGTAGTGTCGTACAGCCTCGCATTCGGAATGCTGTTCGGTGGTTTGGGATTTAACTTGCTGCTGAACATCAACGATTGGCTGGCAGACAAGACACCCGTGCGGAAGGAATACAGGGTAACGGACATTAATTTCCTGAAAAGGAATAAAAGCTGGAGAAAGGTTCCGAACTATTCGCTGGATTGTCGCATCGTGGAAACCGTATGTCCGGACAATTTCCAGGTGAAATACTATTTTCATATGCCCATAAATATGCAAGTGACAACGGGTTGCACGTTTTTCGTGACAGAGCGAAATGGTATCTTTGGCTGGAAAGTGGTGGACGGTATAGAGTACGACTGCAACGAACTTTTCGGAAGATAGATGCGTAGGAGCAAGGAAAGCAGAAAATTGCAACGCTACTCCACGGGGTATAAAGGGTAATGTCGCTTTCAGAGGGAGATGTGAGAGAAAGTCCTGTGCTGCAGCATTACCTTCCATTGTGGCGGTGATCATGTGCGTATCTATATCATGCGTAGTAGAAGGTAATCAAATGCCTCTTATCTGCTCATATTCTTGTTTTTTATTCTTATTTTTGTCGAATAATGAAACCCGAAATGATGAAACAATTAATTGCATGTTGCGGATTAGATTGCGAAAATTGCGATGCCCGTATAGCCACTGTCCGAGATGATAATGAATTAAGAGAGAAAACCGCCCAAAAGTGGAGCATAATGAACAATGCACCGGAAATTACACCGGCAACCATAAATTGTATGGGGTGTCGTACGGACGGAGCGAAATTTGCGTATTGCAATGATTATTGTCCAATTCGAAAATGTGTAAATGAGAAGGGATATAATACCTGTGGCGATTGTAAGGAGCTGGATGATTGTCAGATAGTAGGTGCTATTTTTCAGCATGCCCCTGATGCGAAAGAAAATCTTCTATGATATGCAGCTCTTTTTTTTTGTTGACTTTATCAACAAAGGATTTATCTTTGTGCCATGAAGCAAGAATATATAAGTCGTATAAGATCTTTCAACAGATTTTATACAAAAATATTAGGTATACTCAACAAATACTATTCTTTCTGGCTGTTATAGATGTAGGTGCCCGATGAAAGTGAGCGTTCATCTTTCTCGGGCGATTTCAAAAGCCTGTTTGATGCGGTCGGCCATGCCGATTCCTCCTTTGAGATTTCCTGCTACCACCAATCCGGGATACTGTTTTTGCAGTTCATTGATCGCAGCAAATCTGTCGGTACTACTGCTTTCGTATTGGGGAATGGCTTTCTTATGCCGGAAGATACGTATAAGATCAGGTACTATTCCGGCAGGATAATCTAACATTTCATTCAGGCCGGTGGTTATCAACCTGATAATTTCGTCGTCACTTTTCTCTAGAAGTTCAGGGTGTCTCGTCCCGCCTAAGAAGTATGAATATAATGCACCTCCTTCGGGGGAACGGTTATCGAAACAGGCCGATGGAAACAGAATACCTAAAACTGGTTTTTGTTCACAGGAAGGAACCAATCCGCCAAAGGCATGAAACTCTTTTCCATAAGTATTACGCAATCCCACGGAGACTTGCATCACAGGGGCATAGGTAAGATTACTTATCCGATTCATCTGTTTGTCAGGGACGAAAGGAAGAAGTGAAGGGAGGGCAAAGGCAGGTGCGGTGGTTATCACCTTTCGGCAGTGGATTCGGTTAACTATTCCACAGGAATCTGTGAAAGAAACTACCCATCCTTGTTCACATGGCATTAGGGAAGTGGAAGTAGCTCCCAGGGAGAATCGTTTGATTCCAATGGCCTGTTCCAATGCTTTTGTCAGGTTACTAAGTCCCCCATAAGTAGAGAAAACTTTTCGTGTAGCCAACCGGTCGCGTTCACTTCGATGTGAAAATGATTTTGCAATACCACCGAGAATGAAACTGCCATAAGTTTGTTCTAGTTGATAAAGTTTAGGCAGGGCATGACGGGTAACCAATCGCATAGGGTCACCGGCATAAACCCCGGAAATGAATGGGTCTACTGCATAATGTAGATAAGAGATACCCAGGCGCCGCTGTACCAGTTCACCAATCGTTTCATCGGGATTGTTTCCTTTTGAACGGAAGGGTTCACCCAGTATATTGAATTTATCTTTTGTACTGAATAATGGGGTGGTGATTGCACTGAACAGTCCTGAGGGGAGAGAATGAAAGCGATCTCCTTTCCATATAAGGCGTTGCCTGGACGCTTCACGGGCCGTTTCTAAACGGCAGGTGGGGGATAGTTCCGCCAAGAGTTCGGCTACTTCAGGGTGGGAGATTACACCGGTATTGGGCCCACTTTCAAACGTAAAACCATTTTCGTGGTAGGTACGTATCTGGCCGCCTACGCAGGGGCTCTGTTCAATTACCTCGATATCACATCCCTTACGGGTAAGGCAATAGGCGGTAGTCAGACCTGTTAGACCTGCACCGATGATGATGGTATCTCGCAAACGATGATTTTCTGTTACTGTCTGGTTCATTGTTATAAAGGTTTTGAATATGAATGTGGAGAGTGGAGCATCAGTTTGTCAAGTGAAGCCGCTACGTTGCGTACAAATGCCGAACCTGCGGTTGTCATCTCAAGATAGTCGTCTGTATAGTAAATCAGTCCGTCATCGGCAAAGCCAGATAGTTTTTTTTCATCGTAGGCAGTGGCAGCCTTTAAAGTGGATACCGATACATGCAGGTGCTTTGAAAGATCTCTCCAATCGATACAGCCATTGCACATTAGGGTTTCGATAACCTCTCTGGTGAGTTGTTCGGTTGGAGAAAGGGCGTAACCTTTGGTAATACTTAGTTCGCCTTTACTGATAGTCTTGATGTAATGGGGAATATCTTTCGTATTTTGAGCATAAGCCGATTCAAGCTGACTGATAGCGGTTACGCCCAAACCATATACCTGTGCGGTAGTACGCCGGGTGCAGTAGCCTTGAAAATTACGATGTAATTTTTTAGTTTGCATGGCGATGCTCAGCTCGTCATTGGGGCGTACAAAATGATCCATTCCGATAGATTGATAACCGGATTTATGCAATAGTCCGGCAGCAGTGTCAAACATTGTCCGTTTTTCATGGTTGTCGGGTAGGCCTGATTTCTCCAGAAGCAACTGTCGCTTATTAATCCAAGGCACGTGGGCATAACTGAACATAACCAGTCTGTCGGGTGATAAAAGAATCGCCTGCTCTATGTTGCGGGTGAAGTTCTCCACAGTTTGTTTGGGTAAACCATAAAGAAAATCAAGGTTGATACTTATTCCCTTTTCGCGTAGCAGGATAAATATATCTTCCATCGGTAATAAAGAAGGGCGGCGATTGACTGTTTTCAGTACCTCGATATTAAAGTCCTGCACACCAATACTGAGACGGTTAAAGCCGCATTCGGTAAGTTGCAGCCAGTCTTTTTCTGAGAGATAGCCTGGGTGACATTCAATGGCTATTTCAGGGCGGTCGATGGCTGGGAATGATGATAATAAGTGAGCATTCAATTCTTTGATTAAAGCAACGGGAATGGCTGTGGGGCTTCCACCACCATAATGTATCTGCGCGATTGGCCGATCCTTATCTAACAGGGGAAGAATCAGATCTATCTCTTGATGCAAAGCTTCTACATATGACTCAATAATCTCGGGACGTGCCATGGGATACGAATTGCATCCGCAATAGTGGCATAAGTGCCGACAAAACGGGATATGCAGGTAAAACGATAATGCGCGCTCTGAAGCCTGATTCGACTGCTGTACAGCCTCCAGGTAGCGGGCGTTGGTAAATGGCTCAAAATAATTGGCCGGTGGATAACTGGTGTATCGAGGTACCGGTACATTGTATTTATTGATTATTTCAGTATACATATATGTTAAGAATGAATGGGTTGAGATTCTTTTCTGAAGAAATAAAATATATAGATCAATGATATGGAAGCCAATATAACTTCGAAAATAAAGAGACCGTGGTAACCGGTTCTATCGGCTACCACCCCGCTAAGAAAGGCTATTAGTAAGCCGCTTAAGTGTGTGAGTACTGTTTGGATGGTAAAGTCGGTTCCTTCACATCCTTTGCGTACACAATCCATAGAAGTGGTATACACTACAATAGTTGCCATTCCATAGGCACTCCATAGCAGGACGATCCCTAAACAAAGCATTGAAAATGAAGGGACTGTCCATGAAATACACATAAAATAGAGTGTAGTAAGCAGGATGAATATTGCAAATAGTATTCTGGAATGATATCGCCCGATTTTACGAACCAGTAATCCGGCCAGGAAAGATGATGCGAAGGCAGCTCCGGTACCTCCGATACCTATCATAATGCCTATCTCTTTCATTGAATAACCCAAATCGACCAGATAAGAGCGTAACACCGATAAAATTCCGATAATGCTGGCATAATATAGTAGTAGGAATCCTATTTGTTTCCAGATGTTACGACGGGCAAAGAACCAGATAAAATCAGTGAATTGTGCCCGTTTCGAAGGTTCTTTGGGTATTATTTTCATATGTTTGTTTTTCAATAACGGAATAATTGCCAATAGTACAAAAACGCATAAGCATGGTATCACCACATGCCAGCCATAGTGCTGAAGAACGAGGAGTAATATACCTGTTCCTATCAATGTACCTCCGAAGCTACCCATTGATTGCATACTGTTGACCAAACTTTTATCCGACTTACCAAAGGAGAGCACTGCAAGTGTGTCTGTAGCTATATCTTGTGTAGCTGAGGCTATCAATGATAGAAATACTAATCCAATGATAAGATAAAGATCTGTTTGGATATCGAGCAGGCCTACCATCAGGATCAGTAATGCATATACGATTTCGGATGTAATGATACAGCGTTTATAGTCTTTTAGGGTGATACAATGCCGGTCGACGAGTGGTGCCCAAAGAAACTTCAATATCCAGGGGAGTTTGATGAGTTGTAATAAAGCGATGGAAGAAAGAGAGTAATCGGCTTGCCTCATTAGTACTTGTATGGCTGTAGAGAAGAAACTCATCGGGATGGCTTGTGCAATGTATAAGCAAAAAAATGTACTGAGGTTCAGTGTTTTCCGGGAAAGCGGTGAAGGCTTGTTTATACGCATGTGATTCATATCGTTTGGTTAGAGACTGATGCTGACTGATGTACCTAAGGTAATGGGTTTTCCCTTTTGAGCATAGGCTTTACTGGTTACGAAGTAGTAGCTCAGGTAGTCGGTATTTGTGAGATTCTTGCTCCAGGCTTCCCATGTAAAGCATCCTTTGTTTATGCTAATTCTTAGATTGACCAATGCATACGGGCTTTGTTTGGCTTGGTTATCTTCATACCAATAAATGGGACCTGTTACCGATACGCCGGCGTTGAGGGTAAGGCGGTCGATCCAGGAACAGATGTCATAAAATGAATATCCGGTTGTCAAAGAGAAAGTGTGGCGGGGAACCATAGGCAGATAGTTACCTCCATAATCTTTTAGGATACCGCGTTCTTCTTTTTGATAGTGAACAAATCGTGCATCTGTATATCCATAATTCATATACATCATCCATGATTTCGTCGGACGAGCTTGAAAACTGGCTTCGATGCCTTTATTACGAGAGCGACCGGCATTTCGGATTACGTTACCTACAGTTGGAATAGTATTGGTTATCTGCTGATTGCGCCAATCTATATAGAACAGGCTCAAATCAGCTGATAGCCGATTGTTCAGGAATGATAGTTTGGTACCTATTTCGTAATTCCAGTTATATTCGGGGGAATAAAGGTAGTCGTCATTGTTGAGGAAAGAGACATTGAATCCTCCGGCTTTATATCCTTTGGATACGGAGGCATAGAACAATTGATTGTGAGAAGAAAGGTACTGCATACTGAACCTAGGAGTAAACTGCCCGAAGTGAAGCGATCGGTTGAATTGTTCAAGCGATTTTGTTTCCCCATTTCCATTTAATGGCTGCTGTACTTTGGAAAAATCGCATCGGGCGTGTTCATAATCGTAACGTAACCCTACAGAACAAGACAGTCCTTGCAACAGATCGAGTGTAGATTGATGATAAAATGCGATCCCTTGTGTGGGAATTCCACTATTAGTAAGGTGTCGGGTGGTATCTGTAAAACGACTAAGGTCAACTTTCCTGTTTATGGTCTGTCGGAAAACAAACGCACCCGTTATCCAATGATAGCGGCTCTTATTGACCGATTTAACCGTAAATTCCTGGCAATACATATGTTGCCGTATCTTATTTTGACCATAGAATATATTGCGAGGCGAGAAATCTTGATCGATTCCCATCTTGTCCTGTATATATTGATAGGATGTTTGGCTGTTGAAGCTGATATGGGGGCCGTTATACCGTATGTTGATTCCGGAGGTTAGCAGATTTCGTCGGTATAATCCTTCATTGTTGTAGTTTACGGCTTCTGTTGTTCCCTTGTCGGCATTATACAATCCGTATGGATATCCTCTTTGATTGGAATATTCGTAGGAGGTTATGAAGCGGGTAGTCCAATGGGCTGCGGGTTTCCATGTGAGCCCGATTCGTCCGGCTCCGTTATCAAGTTTATCTGCCTTTTTATGGGTATGCAAATTGGTAAAAAAGCCATCATTGTGATGATAATTACCGCTAAAGGATAAACCTAACAGCTCGTTCACCTTTGTATAGTTCGAAGCTATTAATCGCATATCATTGTAACTGCCATATCCCAACCGGAAATACGTACCTTGATAATCGAGGGGCGAATGGGTATATACATTGATGGTTCCACCAATAGAATTACGTCCGTAGAGTGTGCCTTGCGGTCCGCGAAGTACTTCTATACTACTTATATCCGACAAGTCAATATCGAAAGCGGACGTTTCAAAATAGGGAATGCCATCTACGTAAAAGCCTACTGATGGAGCATCCTTTTTGGCTCCTATCCCCCGAATATAAACCGGAGAATTCTGCTTGGACCCATAATCGGGCATATAGAAATTAGGAAGTAAGGAACTTAAGTCTTTAGCTCCCGATATTTCATTCTCTTTCAGGAAGCGATTATCTAAGGTAGAGATAGAAAGTGGCTCACGATTGGGTGTGTTTTGTTTAAAAGCTACTATTGTTACTTCATCCAGATCGATACGCTTAACCTGTATTGTATCGGGCTCATTGGCCGAGACTATCGTAGAGAAAGGTAGGAGGAAAAATAATCTTTTTATCATATTTTAGGGTTTGCGGCAAAGGTAGGGCATGTCCCTAGAGCTGGCAATCCTCATTTCTTAGGATTTTATCTGCCAGGCTTGGCTTCTTGGGTATTAACGTTCGGGACTGACGTGCATATACAGTTTTTGTCGTTTCGTGGTAAGTAGAGGTTGGTAACTGATTTATACTGTTCTTTTGCGGAGTCTTTTATTTGACTTTTTTCGAAGCGTTTTGTGTCTATTTGATATGTAACCGGCTGCAGGGACTCGTATTCTGAAATTGTCTGATACATATAAATAGTATTCTTCTTTATGTAAATATATGTGTTTGTGGGGCATTACCTTTGCATCGAAAAGTACGTACTTGTCAAACGCAGTTCTGAATATGATTTTTTTTGGACTTATAGATGTGTTCTAGACTGTTGTTTGTATAATTCTTTTGTGTAATTTATTGATATAACAAAATGAACAATGCTAAATTATTACATTTAATGGTTTACATCTTAACCATTATTTTAGGGCAGTCTTGTACAGAAGTGGATATTACGATGCCCAAAGGACCGAAAGGTGATAGAGGAATGTCAGCTTATGAATTTTGGAAAGAGAATGTAGAGAATGGAGTGATTTCTTGGCCTAAGAAAGAGACTGAAATAACTGATTTTTTTAAGTATTTAAAAGGTAAGGACGGTCTGGATGGAAAAAGTGCTTTTGAACTGTGGAAGGAAGAAGTAGCTACTGGTGCTCTGGATAATCCTCACCGCCCGGGAAGTATGTGGCCTGTATCCCAGAATAATCTTAGAGATTTTTGGTATTATCTGACAGGAGCGAGTGGCGAGAATGGGCAAACACCTCATATTGGAAATAATATGAATTGGTGGATTGGCAATAAGGATACCGGAATACGTGCTCAGGGTAGGGATGGACAGAATGGAGAAGATGCTGTTCCACCGGTAGTTACGATCGGGGATAATGGTAATTGGTTGATTGATGGAGTAGATACAGGAAAACCTTCCAGAGGTGAAGAAGGAGTTGCAGGAACAACACCTACTGTTACAATTGGAGAAAATGGAAATTGGGTAATCAATGGGAAAGATACCGGAAAGGCTGCGATAGGTAAAGATGGAAGATCGCCAGAGGTAATAATCGGTACCAATGGGAACTGGTATATTAATGGGAAAGATACCGGTATTCGTGCATATGGTAAAGATGGCATTAACGGTAAAGATGGTGCCAATGGTAAGGATGGCATTAACGGTAAGGATGGTGCCAATGGTAAGGATGGCATTAACGGAAAGGATGGTGCCAACGGAAAAGATGGTATTAACGGTAAGGACGGGGCTGCTGGAAAAGACGGCGCTAACGGTAAAGATGGTGCTAATGGGAAAAGTGCCTATGAATTGTGGGTAGAGAGTGTTGAGGCGGGTTGTAACAATACTGGCCCTAAAGTGAAAAATCCTCATAATCCGTCTTTGGATTGGGATTGTGGTAAAACAACTTTAAGTGATTTTTGGGAGTTCTTGAGAGGTGCGGATGGTAAAGATGGTGCGGACGGTAAGGATGGAAAACCCGGTGTTCCGGGAAAACCGGGTGCTGAAGTTACTATTATCAAAGGAGTACCTAACGTGATTGCACTTTATTCACAACAAGAATTTGGAGAGTATGTTCGTACAACCGATGGAGGAGTAGCTTATCGTGTGTATGACGAATCTGGCAATAAGGCTCCGAAGGCTGTGGTTAAGGGAATTCCCGGTTTGGATCCGGCTAAAACTTATACAGCTAATGAAGAGGGAGAATTTATTATTCCGAAAGAAGATCTTCCTCAAATTGACGATATAGATGCCCGATGGGGGAAAGTTAAGGAGGTAACTATTAATAAGGTGACAAAGGAATCTGCAGAAAACACTTATGTCCCTAACAGAATGCAGATTAGAATGATTTATATTGGTACCTCTCCATATCTTGATTATGAACATAACCTGCAGTTTAGAGTAGAGAGAAAGACAGATCCTGGTGCGGAATGGAAAACATTGCCCAGCTATTTGCCTAATGTCAATGCCGGATTTACGGCATATCAGGTTACAAATCCGGAAGACCCGACATCTCTTGATAAAACGAAAAAAATAGAAAGTACTACACCTAATATGAGTAGTACATCAATGTCTATTAATCCTAATAGATATGTTAAAGAAAACCCTGCCGGTATAAAAAATGGAATAACTGACTTTTGGGATGGGAAAGACAACTATTTCTCAATAGTAAAAGATACCCCTTATTATGGAGAAACGATTTATTGGAATGGAGTATGTAAGATGGCACCTTATCAGATACCTCCTACACTTAAAACTCTAGCCTTAACAAAGGCATCTGCTGAAAGTGGAGATGATGTATTCTTGAATAAAGCCCAGGGGGAATTTGACTTTTCGACTATTGATTTCAATATCATATCTAAGCGTGAATTGGTAAAAACAGTAAAACCGAACGGCATAGATTACATTGAACCTGAATTTTATGCTCCGGAAGAGGCGAAGGAACTCCTACTCTGTTATGTTAAGTTTACTTATACCTCTCCATTGGGGGTACAAACAGCCACAAGCGAACTTAATAAGTCGAGTTACAAGAAACCTGAGTATGCTGCCCTTAGCCCGTACTTGGGAGCTACAATCTATTCGGTAGGAGCGAGTAGCGCTTTTATCTACTCTAGCAATGTGTCTTTAGGAGTTCTCAAGAAGAAAGCAGATAACGGTACGTATTATGTTGAGAATACATATAAAGATATGCCTGAAATTAGTGTAACCTATAAAGAAAAATAGAATAATATGAATTTCAATGAAATAAAAAATAGACTTCTTATAGGAGCATTGGCCATCACTGTTTTTCCCTTTTATGTTCATGCTCAAAACGATAAGATGGAAGGACAAACAGCACATAGGACCAAAGCCTGGGAAATAGGGGTAGGTGGAGCTCTTATCAACTGGGACAGAGTGACTTTCTCGGATTTTCGTCAGGTCGATGGGAACTATCTGTATCGAATGAATATCGATCATCTTTTTGGCGGTATCCAACTCTATGCAGCTCGTGAATTGAATCCCTGGTTTTATCTTGATTTACAGGGGACATTGGGACTGGCAAGAAAACAAGTTGAAACAGGCGGGCGTAAGTTTGATTTCATGTATATGGCCGGTCCGGGACTTCAATTCCGGTTAACCCCATTGTTTAAATCAAAATATGTAGAACCTTATTTACGCGTAGGTGTTAACTACCTCCATCATGATTTTTATGCAATTAATGCAGGAAAGTTTGAGAATGATCCTATAGGAGAAGCAGAATGGACATCATCCAATCCTTGGAACAAAGAGAAAATAGGATCTAAACAATCCTATTTCCCCTTATCCTTCGGAGCCGGAGTACAAGCTTGGCTTAACGATCATTGGGGAGTAGGATTACAGGGAGAATACATCATGCCTGTCGATAAAAAACAAACGCGTTTTGTTCAGGCTTCGATGCGTATTATGTTCCGTTTGGGTGGAAGTACAAAACGTCCTATGCCGGTTGTGCAATATATAGACCGTCCGGTTGATAGGATTGTAGAACGAATTGTTGAAAAGAGAATTGAAGTGCCGGCTGTGGTGGAAAGTCATGTTTGTGATTTATTCGATAACATTCATTTTGCGTTTGATAAGGATGTGATTACTTCCGAATCTGAAATCACTTTGGATAAGATTGCAGATCTGTTGAAAAGTTATCCGGATAACAATTTCTTGATAACCGGGTATACAGATGCAAGAGGAAGCGACAATTATAACATAGATTTGTCGAAACGCCGCGCTAAAGCTGTGTATAGTGCATTGCTGAAACGACAAGTACCTCAACATATGTTGAAATGGCGCGGAGTCGGATATCATGCTAGTTCGGTGCCGGCTTCAGGTCCGGATAAAGTCAGGATGGGTGATCGAAAGGTGTCCATTGAGAGAGTGACGAATTCAGATTATTGGGGTTGGTTAACGAATGAAGAATAATGTATTACATTAATTTTGTATAAAACATAAAGGCGGCAAGAACAATTCTGTTTTTGTTGCCTTTTTTGTTCCGTTGTTTTGATATAGAATGAAATGATTTGAAGAAATAATAGAATGTTGAAGGATTAATCATCATCTGGCCTAAAACTAACTAGCTCTTAGAACTTTATGAAAAAGAAATGCTAAAGAAGATTATCTTATGAATAATTATAGACATAATTGGCGAATTTATGTAAAAGGTTATTGTATGATAAGTAATCTCTAATAGCTTAATTTTATATATTAAATAAAATGATGTTATGAAATTACTTTATTTTAAAGAACATCTGTCATGCATAAACTATCAAATAAATGTTAATACAGGTTTTGTTTATTATAATTTAGAGAAAGATAGTGTAAGTAAAATAGATAATAGTGCTTCTCCTTGTATTCTTTTCCTTCTTGATGGAGAGGTGTCTATTGATAGTGGTGAGTATCAGAATGTACATATTGAGAAAGATAAAATGGTTCTTATTCCGCAACATGTAGATAATAAAATTGAAGTTACATATGATGCAAAATGTCTTTTACTATTTTGGAATAAAGACATAAGGGTGTGTGACAAAGTATATATGAACTCTTTTTCTTCTTATAAGGAAAGAAAAAAAGAGATGTGTGTGCTTCCTATAAGAGATCCTTTGCAAGCTGTTTTAAACTCCATTGTCGCATATTTATATGCTAAGATGCAGTGTAAACATATGCATCTTATCAAACAACAAGAGGTTTTGTTGGTTTTGAGAGGATATTATACGAAGAAAGAATTATTTACTTTTTTTTCTTCTATATTGGGGAATACAGGACATTTTGAAGATTTTGTAATGAATAATTATAGGAAAGTAAAGAGTGTAAAGGAATTTGCCGGTTTGTATTGTACTTCTGAGCGCTCTTTTAATCGTAAGTTCCAAAATTGTTTTAAAGAAAGTCCTTATCAATGGATGCAAAAAAAGAAGGCGGAGTTGATCAGAGAAAAAATAAGTGAGTCGGATACTCCTTTTCAAGAGATCGCAATGGATTTTGATTTCAATTCGCAAGCTCATTTCACTTCCTACTGTAAGAGATTATTTGGAATGACTCCCAGCAAATTGAGAACAGAAAGTAAGAAGGTTGCTCCTGATTTGGAGTACTGATATACGTATTTATAGCGAAGAATCATATAAAGGCCGGATTAGGGGGCTATCCTATTCCGGCTTTTTGTCTAGGCAATGCTTTGTTATACAGTTAATTGGGGCTATTGGGCTTTCGTTGGGAGGCTTGCTAACTCTGATCCTTCATTTTTTTGTTCCATCTGATGATGCTCTTAATTGCTTTGAGTTTTTAGTGCTTGGCATCCATTCGACAATATTAATTCCTGAAAGTAGAAAAGTTTCTGTATAAACAAGAGTGCAGTTAAGAACTTTACTGAGAGAAATGGTACAAGATTTATCTCTGTAGTGAGCCATCCGTCATCCTGTTTTTTTAAGTGATAAAAGCCGTTTTTGAACTGTAAGTTCAATTTTATGTGATCCGGTGCAACATACAAATATTACTTAATTGGCTATTATCCTACTGCCAGCGTAACACTATAAATTGAATGCCATATAATGCTTATACTCTTTATATAAGCAAGTGCTTTTATGCAATATTAATATAACTTTTGATTTATACAAATACCTAAATATAGTGATTGTGGGTTAATTTTAGTGTCTTTATCTTTGCCGCCGTAAATAAACAAACAACTAAACCAGATTTAAGGAATACAGTTTCTATAACCCTAAAAACATTAGAGTTTTGCTTTCCTTTTTTTCCTATCCATGCAGGCACTACAACTTTTCAAAAAGAGTCGATATGGGTGTTAAGTAAGCAGGTAATACCGCTATCCGTAGCTTGATTTCTGTAAAGCGCATCTCTTGTGGAGGTAAATCGAATAGAAGCCCCCTGACAATGTTACAATTATATTAATATGACAAATAGAAAACCTTTATTTATCATCCTCTTTTCTTTGGGATATTCAGGAATATACTCACAGGAACAGCAGGTGAAGAAAGACTCTGTCTACCAATTGCAAGAGATAGTGGTATCGTCCCAACAGATACTTGGGAGTAAGTTTAAAGCAAGAAACCGCACAGGATCGGCATATTATATTTCGCCAGAGGAAATTCGCAGGTTGGGATATACGGATATTAATCGTATGTTGAAGGCCGTTCCCGGAGTTAATATGTATGAAGAAGACGGTTTCGGTCTTCGCCCGAACATTAGTTTGAGAGGAACGAAAGCCGAGCGAAGTGAACGCATCTCGATTATGGAGGACGGTGTACTGGCGGCACCGGCTCCTTATTCCGCTCCGGCAGCTTATTATTTCCCCAATGTAGCCCGGATGGAGGCCATCGAAGTGCTGAAAGGAAGTAGCCAGGTACAATATGGTCCGTTCACTACGGGAGGAGCTATTAATTTGGTATCGACTCCTATTCCGAACAGTTTTTCCGGTAAAGCGAACATTTCTTACGGAAGCAAAAATACGTTTAAGTCGCATACATCTGTCGGAAGCAGTTGGAAGCATTTCGGGTATATGGTAGAATATTTGCGTTATCAGTCAGATGGTTTTAAGAAATACGAAGATCATGCTGCCAAAGGATTTAAAAGAAATGATATTATAGCTAAAATAAGGGTCAAAACGGATCATGTAAAAGGAGTGAATCATGCTTTGGAACTGAAATTCGGATACGCAGACGAAAATTCGGATGAAACGTATGTGGGACTCTCTGCAGATGATTTTAAGAAGACTCCTTTTCTCAGGTATGCAGGTTCGCAAATGGATAAACTTAAGACCGATCATCGGCAGTGGGTAGCAACTTATCTGCTGACTTTTTCCAACAAGTTGAAAATAACTACCAACGCCTATTACAACTATTTCCACCGAAATTGGTACAAACTGAATGATGTGCGCGCAGGAATCACTTCAAAAGAGAAGAGATCCATCGCCGATGTACTTGTGGATCCGGAAACGAATATCCGTTACTTCGACATTTTGACGGGGAAAACAGATCGGGAAGAGGAAGCACTGTTGGTAAGAGCCAATAACAGAACTTACCGTTCCAGAGGTATACAAACCAGGGCCGAATACCGTTTCAACCTGAACGAGTTTTTCTTCGATCTGGAGTTCGGACTTCGTTATCATGCCGATGAGGAAGATCGTTTTCAGTGGGATGATTCTTACTCCATGAAAAATAAGAAAATGGTACTGTTTATGGAGGGTATTCATGGTACGAATGCTAACCGTGTTACTTCTGCCAACGCGTTAGCCGGTTACCTGCTTGCTAAATTAAGATATGACGCGTGGACTGTCACTGCCGGGCTGCGATATGAGGATGTAGACTTACTGAAAAAAGACTATACGAAAGAAGATTTGGCACGGTCGGGTAAGGTACGTATTGAAACTCCGAATCATGCGCGTGTACTGATTCCGGGGGTAGGATTACATTATCAATTGATGCCGGCTGCTTCTGTTTTCTTCGGGATTCATAAAGGCTTTGCCCCTCCAAGCGCGGAATTATATCAAAAGCCTGAAAGCAGTGTGAATATGGAACTGGGTACACGTGTTGCTATCGGGAATTTTAGGGCGGAACTAATCGGGTTCTACAATAATTACAGTAATATGCTGGGAAGTGATCTGGCTGCTTCGGGTGGGGCCGGAACACTTGAACAGTTTAATGTAGGGGAGGCCCGGGTAAAAGGTGCGGAGTTTCTGGTACAATATCAGCCTCTTCCGAAGAACTGTAATGTGAGGTTGCCGTTGCAGGTATCCTATACTTATACGGATACTGAAATTAGAAATTCGTTTGAAAGCCATTCATGGGGTAATGTGGTTAGAGGTGATGAAATACCTTACATCTTCAAGCATGCTCTGAACATGCAGTTGGGTATAGAATGTAAATGGTTTTATGCCAATATCGGTGCACGCTATAACAGTGATATGCGTACTTCACCCGGGCAGGGGACGATTGCGGAGAGAGAAAAAGTACCGGCAAACCTTATATTTGATGCTTCACTCAATGTTTTTGTGAATAAATACTTGACAGTAAGATTAAATGCAATCAACCTGACCAATAGGGTTTACCTTACATCCCGCCATCCTGCGGGTTTGAGAGCGGGACATCCTTTTGGGATCTATGCAGGAGCTAATGTACAGTTCTGACTATAAAATTTAATTGTGATAAACCATAAAACGAAGAAATATAGAGAATAAAACAATGAATACTTCATCAATGATAAGAATAGTAATCAGTAGTTTGCTGATGGCAATTTTTTCTCAGACTTGTCCGGCACAAGTGGCAGTAGAGATAAAAGGTACAGTACGCTCTGTAACCGGAGAAAGTTTGCCGGGAGCTACGGTGATAGTGGAAGGAACTGCACGAGGAGTTATTACAGATGTAGAAGGGAGATTTACTCTCAAGGCCCGAAAAGGACAGATGCTGAAGGTGAGTTTCGTAGGAATGAAACCTCGTCTGATTAAAGCCTCATCCGGCATTATGAACATCATACTTCAGGATAATGTGCAGGAGATAGAGGGAGTGGTAGTCACCGGCTATCAACAAATTAAAAACAGGGTCTTTACGGGAGCGGCAGCTTCGGTAAAGCTGGATGAAATCAAGTTGAACGGTGTGTCGGATGTGTCGCGCATGCTCGAAGGGCGTATTGCAGGTCTCTCCATACAGAATGTGACAGGTAGCTTTGGTGCCGCGCCCCGGATTAATATCCGGGGTGGTGCTTCCATTATGGGAAATGTACAACCGTTGTGGGTCATAGACGGGGCAGTATACGAGGATCTTGTTTCACTTACACTTGATCAATTGGCTTCCGGTGATGCGGTAACCCTTATCAGTTCGGCTGTTGCCGGACTGAATGCATCTGATATAGAAGATATTCAGGTATTGAAAGACGCCTCGGCAACTTCCATCTATGGTGCCCGGGCATTGAACGGAGTGATCGTAATTACCACCCGGTCCGGTAAAAGAAATGCACCGAACAGATTTTCTTATTCTTATGAGTTAAGTATGCGATCTATTCCTTCTTATACAAATTTCGATTTGCTTAATTCTCAAGAGAGTATGTCTGTTTATCAAGAGATGGGCAGAAAGGGATATTTCTCTTTGCAAAATACGCTATATGGTCGTCGCAGCGGAGTATATTATCAGATGTATAAGGCACTTAATACCATTGATCCGGCTACCGGTCAATATTATCTGGAGAATACGGATGATGTCAAACGGGCATTCATGCGTGAAAGAGAGTATGCTAACACCAATTGGTTTAAAGAACTGTTTACACATAGGCCTATCCATACACATACTGTGACCTTTTCAGGGGGAGGGGAGAACTCTGCAATGTATGCTTCCATCGGTTTTTATGATGACAGAGGATGGACTCTGGCCGACCATGTTAAAAGAATTACGGCCAACATCAAGAACTCTTTTTACTGGAACGAAGATAAGATAAAGGCTACTATATCCGCACAAGGAAATCTACGTAACCAGAACTCGCCGGGAACAATTCCTCAACGTAGAAATACTGTTATCGGAACATTCGAACGTGATTTCGATATCAATCCTTTTAGTTACGCTTTAAGCACAAGCCGCACTTTACGGCCCCATAATGCGGATGGAGAACGAGAGTTCTATCGGAATAACTGGGCTCCGTTTAACATTCTGAATGAATATGAAAACAATTACCTGAAAACAGAAGTGCTGGATCTGAAATTACAGGGTGAACTTTCATACAGGCTCAATGATCATATTGAAGTAAAAGGCTTGGCAATGGTGCGTCACGCCGTAACCAAGAGTTCACATTTTATTGCTGAAGCATCCAATGTGGTACAGGCTTTTCGTGCCAATGAGACTCCTTACGTAGCCAGAGAAAACATTTATCTATTGAAGAATAAAGACGATCCGATGCAACTGCCCGGGGTAGCATTGACACATGGGGGGATATTCAATAAAACGGAAACTTCCTTGCGAAGCTATCTGGGACGTTTGGCTTTGGATTATAACAGGCAACTGAGTGAACATAACATACGCGCTTTCGGATTTACTGAAATACGATATGCCGATCGCAGCATGAATCCTTTTCAAGGCTATGGAATACAATACGACAGAGGTAATCAGGTCTTTTCCAATCCCCTGATTTTTGAAAAGCTGGCCAATGAAGGAGATACTTATTTTTCTTTAACCGAACGTTATGAAAGGGGAGTGACATTATCGGGCAGCGCTACATACGGATATGCCGGGAAATACATTTTCAATGGAGTATTCAATTACGAAGGGGCTAATACTGCAGGTAAATATAGCCGTTCCCGCTGGCTGCCAACCTGGAATATAGGAGCCAAATGGAATCTGGATCAGGAGAAGTTTATGAGGAAACACACTACCATTTCAAGGCTCGCCCTGCGTACGAGTTACGGGTTAACCGCTAAAATGAATGAACAAGCTGTTAACTCTACCACGGTTTTCAAGCATGTGATGGTCAACCGTACTCTTTTGAAAGATAGGGAGAATGCATTGCGTATTTTACATTTGGAAAATCGCGATCTGACATGGGAAAAAATGTATGAGCTGAACTTCGGTCTTGAGCTCGGACTGTTTGGCAATCGTATCAGTGCGACATTCGATGTGTACCAACGAAACTCGTTTGATCTGATAGACCTTATTCGTACCTCCGGTGTGGGAGGTCAGTATTACAAATACGCTAATTTCGGAGATATGCGTACGCGTGGAGTGGAACTGGCCATACAGACACAAAATATATTGACTGACAAATTCAGTTGGTCTACCACAGTCACTATCAGCGGTATGAAGCAGAAAATAACCCGGTTACTGAATACCCCTAACACTTTTGATATGGTGGCCGGAACCGGGCGTGGTAACATCGTGGGTTTTCCACGCGGATCTCTGTTCTCCTTCAATTTTCAGGGACTTAACACCCATGGTCTGCCGACCTTCGATTTCGGACTGTACCCCTCCAACAAAGGAGCAAATAGCGAGATTTCGGGAGCTGACTTTTTGGATGCACAATATTCAAAATCATACCTTATTTACCATGGCCCTATTGAACCCCAATATATAGGAGGTATATCCAATACTTTTAAGTATAAAAATTGGGAATTCTCGTGTTTTGTTACCATGCAGGCAGGTAATAAAATTCGGATGAATCCTTCTTTTGATCCGGCATTTGCCGATCTTAATGTATTTTCCAAGGAGTACTACAACCGTTGGTTGAATCCCGGTGACGAGCGGAAAACCAATATTCCCGTAATTCCTTCTCAAGATCTGATACGCAATATCGGAAAAGAAAATATAGAAAAAGCCTACAACACTTATAACTATTCACAAAACAGGGTGGCTGACGGTAGTTTTGTGCGTATGAAAAATATCTCGTTGGGATATCGTTTACCTCAAAGATTCCTTTCACATCTTAAAATCAAACAGATGAACGTAAAGGTGAATGTGACGAATCCGTTCCTTATCTATTCAGACAGGAAACTGAATGGGCAAGATCCGGAATTTTATAGATCAGGAGGGGTTTCATTGCCTACTCCCAAACAATATACGATGACATTGAATGTTGAATTTTAATTGGGTAAAAATGAAAAAGACAATCTTTTTAAGTACTATAATCTTATTGCTGACAGCGTGTCAGGATTATCTGGAAACAAATCCGGACTCTACTTTTGATGTACAAATAGACAGTGAGGACAAAATTGCCGAACTGCTTGCCGGAGCATATCCCGAGGCCAGTTATTTTGCTTTTTTAGAAGCGCGTACGGACAATGTGGGAGAAAGGACTAACGGCATTCATTCGCGACTGAATGAAGCTATGTATTATTGGGAAGATTACGATCAGGAAGATTTGGATACTCCGCTAAACTATTGGAATGCATGTTATGCCGGAATCGCTCAGGCTAATCAGGCGTTAGAGTTACTTAGTAAATACCCTAAAAGTGACCGGGTAAAAGCTTTGTATGGAGAAGCGTTTCTCTTGCGTGCTTATCTGCATTTCATGTTGGTAAACATCTGGGCTGAGCCTTATGGAACTACCAAATCGGCAACAGCCCCGGGTATTCCTTATTTAACCCGGCCCGAAAAAAATGCGTTGGTGGACTATGAACGAGGAACGGTGAAGGAAGTGTATGAAAAGATTGAAAAAGATCTGAAACTGGGTCTTTCGTTGGTGAATGACGATTATTATGTTAAACCAAAATTTCATTTCAATAAAAAAGCGGCCTACGCTTTTGCTTCGCGTTTTTACCTGATTAAGGGAGAATGGGACCTGGTGGTCTCATACTCCGATTATGTGCTCGGTGTTGACCCAAAGCCGGTCTTAAGAAACTGGCAGAAGTACAAAAAAGAATTTAATTCTAATCATAAATATCTCTATATTCGATACGCAAGTGTTGATGAACCTGCCAACCTTTTATTGACTACTACGGAGTCAAGAGTGGCACGTAATATTCCTTCGGAAAAATATGGAGTGACCATTCAAAGTGCCGAAAAGGTGTATAATGAACACGGGATAGACGGATGCTTTAACTTCCGGAAAATGAAGATGCAGTCATTCTTTCTGTTTAACTATAACGACGGACGTATAGATGACGGGCAATATATAGCCAAATTTGACGAGCTTTCATTATCCGGCTATACGGGGATACGTCCCAGAGGGTTATATGTTACCAATGTTTTATTCTCCACTGACGAAGTGATGCTCAACCGGATGGAAGCGTATACAATGCTCGGAGAGTATGATAAAGCAATAGATAATCTGTTGGTTTACTTGTCTGTCAAATATGGAGTGTATCCCTCTTGCGGCCGTTCGACTTATACGCAGACAAGCAGTGAAAACTATCAAATCTATACCCCATTTTACGGAATGAGTATCAACCAACTGGCGTTGGTGAAAATACTTTTAGGTTTCAGGAGACAGGAGTTCTTACATGAGGGTTTGAGATGGTTTGATATACGCCGCTTTTATATATCGGTAAAACGCACTTCAAAGTATAAATTCTACAGACCATTGGAAAAAGAAGATTCCAGAAAACTTTTGCAAATACCGGCAGAAGCCATTAACCGGGGACTGGTTCCTAATCCCCGATAGAGTATTATAGAAGATGATTCAAGAATAAAATCAAGCATATGAAAACAATTATTAGAAAAGTGAATTTCAGATACTTTTTTCGAAGAAGTCTGTATTTGCTCGTTATTTCTTTCCTATTGGCGGGCTGTGAAGAGGAGGCATCCCTATCTGCCCGGAGTGTGGTGGAGGCGGGTGAGACAGAGCGTGAGAGGACAGAGTTGGATAAATGGATACTGGATACATTCACCCGTCCTTACGGGATTGAGGTGGAATATCGGTGGGACAAGAATGCAGTGCAGAATGGAAGCTATATCTACCCGCCGGAAGTTGCCAATGTAAAAAGTGTGCTCAATACCATCAAAACTCTATGGATTGACCTCTATACAGCTCCTGAATTGGGAGGAGATAAGTTTCTGTTGGGAAAAAATCCTCTTAAAATATACATGTATGGAGGAAGAAATGTAGATGGAAACGGAATGGAACTATTAGATAATCTTGAAGCAACGACTAATGAGATGTTTCTATATAACGTCAACGAGTTTAATCCCCAAGATGAGGATAAGGTCTTCATTCTGATGCGAAGCGTACATCACCAGTTTGCCAGACATCTTATGGAACTTTTCTCCTATGACAGAAGCAAATTCCTATCCATCAGCAGAAACAAGTATATCGAATCGACTAAATCTATTGCATGGATTTTCAAAGGAGAGACGCAAGGGCGCAGAGGGTTTATTCTGGCTGGTTATCCGAATAAGAAAGGTTTCTTTACCTTTCATTCTCTCCTTTCACCTGAAAAAGATTTTGCGGAGATAATCAGTTTGAAGTTGACATATGGACCTAAGGATTTGCTTCAGGCTTTGGACAGAGCCAAGACTCCTTACAATGCCGGATCGGATAAAGATCTTCAAAAAGAATATGATGAACAAGCGCTTCAGGCATATAAAGAATTGGTAGAAAAGCAAGCATTTGTAGAAGACTACTTTAGTAAAGAAATTAAGATTTCGCTTAACTACCTTCAATTAATAAGCATGAAGCAAGTAAAGGAATTTATTAATAAAAAATAAGAAAGAATGAAACTAGGATTTCAAATACTTATCCTAATGGTGTTTTGCTTCTCCTGTAAAGATGAAAAGGTTTTCGACTTGTCTCCTTCAGAGCGCAATGCAAACCATATCGGCGAACTGAGAAAGGAACTTGTAAATGCTCCTTATGGCTGGGCTGTCACCTATTTTCCCCGGACGGATTCTCTATTATTTACAAATGTGAATGAATTGATAACTCTTCCCAAAGGGATATTTGAAGACAAGAACAAATATGGATATGGTGGACACTATTTCTTAATGAAGTTTTCCGAAAATGGGATCGTAGAGACGGTGGCCGACTATAGCGAGGAGAGCCTGACGAAAAAGCTGCAAAGTGAGTTTGAAGTGAGTCAAAACACATTTACGCAGTTAAGTTTTACTACTTATACCTATCTGCATTCTTTGGTGAATGACCGCTTTACCGGCTCTTCGGATTTCCTTTATACGGGAAAAGATGTTGATGGCAACCTGATATTTAAAACATCTTCATATATAGAGCCTGCAAGGGAATATATCATTTTTACAAAATTGAAGAATGATGAAAGTTGGCAGGAGGACATCCAAAAATCATATGACAATAAATTGTTCTTTGAGAAGATGAAAAATCCTCAGCTAATCATTCGTAGGGCGGGACGAGTTTATTTCCATAGCGATGTACAGATGAATGTCACTTATGGAGGGGATGGAAGTGTGAATGGAAAGCAACCTCCAGAAGTATATCAGCGTTATCGTCTGTTTCTTGCGAGAGATTATTTTGCTTCTCAGGGATGGTTGGGAAATAAAGTAAAAGGATTGGGCTCGGGGTATGTGGGAACAGCCGACGGTCTGACTTTCAAGCCCGGTATACGTTATAGTGAAACGTATATCTTCTATGATTTTCGTAGAGAAGGAGAGAGATTTGTTTGCGAACTTGTGAAAGTAGTTGACCCTTACAGCAAAAAAATACATTGGGTCAGCAAGCATCTTGCTCCCTATGGCGAAGAGAGTGGAGTTATAGCTGAAATCCGGGATGAAATTTAAATTAGAAAACAACAGGATAAATATGAAACATGTATGGATAATAAGTTGTCTGCTGTTTGTATGCAGCTGCAACACGGTAAAAGAAGATTTTGTAGTAAATGAAGATTATGAGAAGTTGTTTCCATCCAAAGAGATAGAGAAACCTGAAAACAAGCGCGGAGAGTTGCTTGTACAATTGTGTGATCCCGATCAGGCATTGGAGAACTATAAATATCCCGGTACCGAAACTCCGAATGGTGCTGACCAATATAAGATAACCCTGATATGTTCGTTTCAGGAAAAACGCTGGGATGGTAATCTTACTAAAGATGTCAGTGCTCAGTACAAAGTGAAATATATTAATGAAAAAAAAGAATTGGTGACGATCAGTTGTGGAAAGAGAAATATAGGAAATGCCGGAGAGGATGCTGACGGATTAAGACCCAATGTAATGTTTAACGGCGAGAAGTTGGAAATTTCTTTTAATGTACATTCGGGTTTTCCTCTGTATCTGAGTGTTTCCGGTGAGGGACCCAGATCATCCAATATAAGAGCAAGTATCACAGCTGTCTCCACTGATGGACTGATCGAAATTCCCAGTCTGCAGACAGAGCAATATCAAAATGAGGAGGGGATTAATCCACTGAGGTATCCATATTGTGAATATTTGATTTTACCTTAAGAAAAAATAGAAAAAAGATGAATTATTTATTGAAATGTCTATTCTTGTCCTGTCTGTTGATAAGTGTTGTGGCATGTACCGACGGGATAAATGAAACAGTGATAAGTGCGTATCAGCTCCCGGTATTGCCGGAACCTTCGTATAAATTCTCAAGGAACGGAGAGAGTTCTGTAAATGTACTTGAGTGTGGATTTTTGAAATCTCCTATCGATAGAATTTTTTCGGAATACATGAACGAAGCGCGTATGAGTACAAAAAGGGATTATGACGAGGCACTCCGGATTTATCATGAAGGGAACTTCGGGTTAAAACCACAAAAAGAGGTTTCTGCTTCTTCTAAACATCTGAAGGATAGAGATAAGATTCTGAAAGATATTGATGCTTGGTTTGAAACTTCCGCACGTATTGCCGGCTTGGGAGCGAATATCCCTTCTTACGAACATAGAAACAGGGAAGCCGTGAAAGGCTTGACAGGATATGTAGGAAATGGTATAGGAGACAAAGATATCTGTTATGTGGATGAAAGGGGGATTGCTGTAGCTGAAGTTTATAAATATGCTATTATGGGAGCAATATATCTGGACAAGATACTCAACATACATTTGAGTGAGCAAATATTGGAAAATAACGAGGTACTTGTACGGAATGATCTGACTCAGCTCTTACCCGGTCACAACTATACGGAGCTGGAACATCATTGGGATCTGGCATATGGATATTACGACTTCTGGAAAACATTGGCTCAGTCCGATGGCTTACCGGCCTTAAAAGATTGTCATCTGCGTATCTCCCGCTCCTTTGTCAAAGGGCGCGCTTTGATGACGACTTCCCAATATGATGAAATGCGGTTGCAAGCTGATACCATCAGGCAAGAACTGTCACGTGTAGTTGCGGTAAGGGCTATGCATCTGCTGGTCGGTCCGAATACATTGGCCAACTTAAAGGAAAATCCCAGGCGGGCGTTCCGTCTTCTTTCTCAGGCTTACGGCTTGATCTATGCTGCACAGTTTGCACGCAATATGCAAGGAAAATCATTCCTAACAAACGAAGAAACCGGGATTTTGTTGCATGAATTGGAGAAAGGGGATGGTTTATGGGATAAAGAACGCTTGTTAGGGAGAGAACAGACCGAGGGAGCGTTATACAATCTGGCGGTGCGTATTGGAGAGAAGTTTGATGTTTCACCGGAGGATATTAAAAAATAAGAGATGAGAAAGATACATAAATTGCTTTTACCGGCAATCATATTCATGATGGCAATAATTCAGGTTAAAGCTCAAGGTACAGCAGGTATCGATGTGATTCCTAACGGAGGATTTGAAAAGTGGCAAGATACGGGACAGCCTACCGGTTGGCGTATAGTAAGTAGCTTAAATCCGGAGCGGGTACAGGAAAGACGTCCGGAGAGTACAGGTGTGTATGCACTTAAAATATGGCTTAACGGAGGATCTGTTTTCTTGGCTCAACCCGTATCGGTAAAAGCAGGAAAACAATATACACTCTCTTTTTGGAACAAAGGAAGTGTGGGAAATCGTGAAATAGTAGTAACTCTGTTTTGGTATGATAACGGGAGTATAAAAAGCAGAGAAAAAATACTTTCGATAAGAACGGTTAAAGATGAGTGGAGAAGAGTGGAAAGTACTGTAACAATACCGGAGAATATCCATAGTATGGGGATGGGGATAAGGACACAGAGTTATCAGGGCTATATGCTGTTCGATGATATGTCAATGGTACTCAAAGAGAGCGGGCCGGACATATCTCCCGTTCCGGAAGCTCCCGATAATTTAAGAATGAAAGCATATCAGAATGAAATGGAGATTTCCTGGAACAAGGTAGCAGACGAAACCATTAAATGGGAAGTCGTGTTTGATGACCAAATCGAAACAATCACGTCCGGAAACTCATATGTAAAGACAAAGCTCAAACCGGGAAGTACCCATCATATTAAAGTAAGAGCGGTAAAGGGTAAGGAGTTCTCGCCATATGCCGAACGAAGAGGTGCGACAGAAAGAATGCGTGAAGCGGAAAATTCCGAAGATCGTATTCCTTATTTGCGTACCATCCTTCCTGACGGGAGTTGCGAGGGACGTTTTTTGAAACTTTATTATAATGAACTGGCCAATCCGAACGCCAAGGTATCTTATAAATTGGACGGAGTAACTATTGAACCCAAAGATAATACTTTAGAGTTTCCGGAGTTCGAAGGATTTTATAAACGATTTCGCCTGGAAGTTTATATTGATGAGGGAGAAGGTCGTGAATGGGAGATTCTGTATCCTCATTTGGGCGTAAAAAGAAATGAAAAATAGAAATTGAATTAAACAGGAAACAAGCCAATGATAAAGACTGTAATAACCCAATTGTATATTGCTTTTTGTCTTATTTGCTTTTTTGCATGTGAAAAACAAAAAGAAGAATTTCCCGATATCCGTATAGGAAAAGAAGGAGTCGTTGATGAGTTGTCGTTGAATAAACAGACAGAGAAGAGACTTCTTTTGTCAGGTGGAAACGGGAAATATATAGTTAATGTGGAGAACGCACAAATAGCCACTGCTGATATAAGTATGGATACCCTTAAAGTAAAAGGTTGGTTGGAAGGTGAAACGTTTGCTACCATCATTTCTCATGATAAGCGCATAAGATTGAAAATCAACGTGGTCTTTCCGGAGCTCGGAATAAGTCATTCCGTAGTGCAGCTTCTTCCCCGATTTAGAAGTAAATTCATAAGTATTTCCGGAGGAGGAGAATTGACTAAGCTGGAAGAGGACGATCCCGCAGATATTATGGATATGAAATGGGACGGTTCTACGGGGATGCTGGAGATATATCCCAAATATGAGGGAGAAGCCCGGGTTATCGCTATTTCAGAAGACGCAAAAGAGAAGAAGGTTATTCATGTTAAAGTGAGACCGGAAGGAAAACTGGAAATTCCGGGGTGGTATAGCACCAACTCAAGTTCATACTATCTGATCCAAAATAATAACATGGTAGTCAAAAGAAAAGGAGTAGGTACATGGATTGTAAACAGTGCCCGCCCTTATGGTGGGGGAGTGATGTATAATAGTTCTTATATAAAAATAGCTCCTATCATGAATCCCGTACAGGGTGACTCTATCGATTTAAATATACTTCGCCATGGATCCTTGAAACCGCAAATAACAGAAGGTATACATAGGCTGTATGTAGAAGAAGTGCGTGAGTCGGAAGTCATGTTACGGGGAAGAGGTTTCAAATTTTTGCTCCCTTATGAAAAGTGAAATATTTGTGCGATTTGTGTCTTGTGTCGCAAAAAAAGTGAGCTGTCTGAAGGATATGATATTTAAAAAAATAAACGATAAGGGAGCATTGTTATTTGCTCTGTTTATTTTATTGGCAGGAGGCAGCAGAGCAAGACAACATAGGAAAGATGATCATGTCATTCGTGGTAAGCAGGTTGCTGTTTTTGGACGTAATATATTTACTGCCAGAAATTTATCTTTTGAGCCTAGCCTGGATATTCCTACTCCTGAAAATTATGTATTAGGTTCTGGAGATGAATTGATAATAGACGTATGGGGCACTTCTGAAAATACAGTCAGGGAAATAATTTCTCCTGAAGGTACTATTCATGTAGCAGGTATAGGTCCCATTTTCCTGAGTGGAATGAATATACAGGATGCCGAACGAAGTTTGAGGCGTGAGTTTAGTAAGATTTATGCTGCTATTCCTCAAAAAACGGTCCATATAGAGTTATCGTTGGGGAGAATCCGTACCATCATGATCAATGTCATGGGTGAAGTAAAAGTACCCGGTATTTATCGGTTGTCGGCATTTGCATCGGTATTTCATGCTTTGTATCGTGCCGGTGGAATCAGTGATATCGGAAGCCTGCGTGATATTCGCGTTGTGAGAGATGGAAAGGAGATCGCCCGTGTCGATGTATATGATTATATTATGAAAGGTAAATTGACGGATAATATCCGTTTATCGGAAGGCGATGTCATTTTAGTTCCTCCTTATCAGAATCTGGTAAGTATTTCCGGAAAGGTAAAACGTCCGATGAAGTATGAAATGAAAAGTGGGGAAACCGTAGCTACTTTGTTGAGTTATGCGGGAGGTTTTACGGGAGATGCTTATCGGAGTGCCATACGTTTGTTTCGTATGGGCGGAAAAGCAAAACAGGTATACAATGTGGCGCAGGACGATTATCAGTCTTATCTTCTGGCCGATGGTGATAAATTATCCGTTGAAGCGGTATTGGAACGTTTCTCAAACAAGGTCGAAATTCGTGGCGCTGTATATCGTGCGGGCATATATCAATTGGATGATAGTGTAACAGGAACTGTCAGGCAGTTGATTAGCAAAGCGGAAGGACTTCGGGGAGACGCTTTTCTTAACAGGGCTTTGTTGAGACGCCAACAGGAAGATCTGACACATGAAATGATTCCTGTCGATTTGAAAAAAATGATGGATGACACATCTGCCGACCTATGTTTGCAGAAGAATGATGTCCTCTACATTCCCAGTGTGAAAGATATTGAGAAAGAAGGAACTTTGTCCATTTATGGTGATGTAAGGGTACCGGGTGAGTTTCCTTATGTTAAAAATACGACTATACAGGATTTGATTGTAAAAGCGGGAGGATTGCCGGAATCTGCTTCTATGGTCCGGATCGATGTGTCGCGTCGAATCAAAGATCCTGGAAGTATACTATCCTCCAATGTTATTGGTAAGAGTTTTACGGTTGAGCTTGCAAACGGATTGTTGATAGGGGAGGATAAAGGATTTGAACTGGAACCTTATGATATCGTTTTCGTTCGTCGAAGTCCGGGGTATCGCAAACAGGCCAATGTAACAGTTGAAGGAGAAGTGGTTTTCACCGGTAATTACGCATTAACCAAAAGCAATGAAAGGCTGAGTAGTCTGATAGCAAGAGCCGGAGGATTATCGAAAGAAGCTTATGTGAGAGGAGCACGTCTGATACGTAGAATGACAGCGGATGAGATAAGGCGGAAACAGGATGTAGTACGTTTGTTGGTCAAGGGGAGTGAAGAAAATTCTATATCTCCGGTCGCTTTGGAAACCGGTTCTACTTATCCGGTAGGCATAGAACTCGAGAAAGCGTTAATAAATCCGGGTTCTGACGAAGATATGGTCTTGCGTGAAGGAGATGTACTATTTATTCCCAAATATGTCAGTACGGTAACAATCAGTGGGGCCGTGATGTATCCTAATACAATACTTTATCAAAAGGGGAGTAATCTTGACTATTACATTGAACAGGCCGGCGGCTTCGGAAACCGGGCACTGAAGCGACATATTTATGTAGTATATATGAACGGAATGGTGTCTCGTCTGAGAAAGAGTGCGGTTTGTGCAATTGAACCAGGATGTGAAATAATAGTACCAAGTAAAGAAAATAGGAAAAAGACTGTGCCGAGGGACGTTGCAGGAATGAATACTTCTATTGCCTCTATCGCTGCAATGGTGGCTGCCATAGTTGGTATGATAAAGTAATATAATCATAATAAAAAGTAATCTTGTGGTTTAACGTTACATTATGGCCGAATTAGACTATTTTAATCGTGAAAAATTAGTATAATGCGATAAGAGAATTTGCTGATAGTATCAATAAATAAACTTACTTCAAGGCAGAATCAAGGAGAACGATCTCTATCTCCGTGTAACTGGGGATTTCTCTCCAGATTTCACTCGTATATAAGAAAGGTTATTTCGACCTTCGAAAAAGTATCATTCATCTACATTCCCCAAAGTGAATATAGAAAGAGAATATCTTTGCTTCCCGTTAAGAATTAGGTAGGATTTAAATACTAATTAAATTAAAAACTAAAAATGAAAAGAATTTCAGCTATTTTGCTATTCGTATTTGTTTGTAACATTGCATTTGCTCAAACCGGTGAAAACAAAAAATCATCCTTTCAGGTAAGTTTTATTTCGCCAATCGGCACTAACGGAAGATATTCGACAGAATATACGAATGACTATTCACTCAATTTGTTGGTAGGTATATCCAAAGATGAAAGGCGATTTACGCTTGGAGGTCTTTCGAATATTATTCTTAGTGATGCAAAAGGTGTTCAAGTTGCAGGGTTATCCAACTATGTCGGCAACAGTGGAGAGGGGATGCAATGGGCAGGTTTGGCGAACATAAATAAAGAGCGGTTCAATGGTCTTCAGGTAGCCGGATTAGTTAATACAGCCACAAATGTACGGGGTGTCCAAATTGGCGGATTAGTTAACGTAGCCAATGATGTAAAAGGAGTTCAATTTGCCGGACTTGTCAATATTGCCAAAAACAGCGATGTCCCCATTGGACTAATCAACATCATTAAAAATGGAGAGATGGGGATCGCTGTTACTTATGACGGTATAGGAAACACTGTGGCATCATTCCGTTCAGGAGGAAAATATACCTACGGTATTTTGGGTATAGGATATAACCACAATATGAAGAAAAACGGATTGGTTGCCGAAGCCGGATTGGGGGCACACATACCTGTTATGAAGTGGTTTAGAATCAATAATGAACTTAAAGTGTCCAGTACCGGATGTGATTCGAACGATCCTGTTTATAATGCCGGATATTTACTTCTGCCTGCTTTTAGAATCGGACGACATTTTGAATTATTCGGTGGGGTAAGTATCAACTATATGGAGACGAAAAGCAGGAATGCCGAAAACGTATTTCCGGATCATTCGCTATGGAAAGGAGATAACTCTAAGAAGTTTCAACAAGTATATATCAGTTATCAGGTGGGTGCACAATTCATATTATAATGACTCTCGCAGTAGATTGTGTGTTACTGCAACAAGATATCAGTTAACTGATATCTTGTTGCAGACGAGGTTTGAAATTGAAAAAATGAATTTTATTGAAAGGTCTTTATTCAAGAAGCTAGTGAGGACAAATTCCTATCTTTCGAGACTGAGATATGATGCGATGAGAGAATTTGCAACTCAGATAAAAGATAGCTGTTTATGGTAACCTCTTTCATTATCTATTGAGTATTTTTGCACTTAAATAACGGGAAGTTTATGAAAAATAATACTGAAATAAAATATTGTCAAACTTGTGGAATACCCTTGAATATAGATTATGCCAGTCTTACGGGAGGCCGGAATGAAGAATATTGCGACTACTGTCTGAAAAATGGGGTTAAGTTATATGACTTCTCAATGGACTATCTCATCTACCTTTGGGGACTTTTCCCTGAAGAATATTATAGAGAGGTCGGGATAAGCTATACTTCATCGGAATTGAGGGAAATTATGTCCAAACGATTGCCGAAAATTAAAAGATGGAAGCAAAAAATCAATACAGCCCATGTGCAGTACGAATTAATTATGAAAGTTCAGGAATACATAAACTGCCATTTGTTTGACGAACTTAATTCTGAGGAACTATCCCAAGTTGCAGGTATGTCTAAATTTCATTTTTGCAGACTTTTCAAAGCTGTCTGCGGAGAGAGTCTTGGAAAATATGTCCTACGGCTAAGATTGGAGTACATTGCATTTAAGTTAATATCAACAGACATAAGTGTTCCTGGGCTTCTCAGTCAAATACATTATCAAAATAAGCATACGCTTTCAAGAGCATTCAAAAGGTATTTTAATTGTTCTATACCTGAATTTCGCAAGAAACATTTCTATGCTTGCCCTGAAGGAAAGAATCCTGTACAGGTTGAGTTGAGTCTTGAGAAAGTACCCAACATACGCATTGCATATTTGAAGTTAGAAAAGACAAATGACATCAATCATAGTTTTTCTGTCTTATGGAAGCAGTTATTACAATTCTCTGAGAATTATGAATTGTCATCAAAAGGATGCAAATACGTTAGCCTGACTCTTGATCATCCTTTTATTACGCTTGAAGAGCACAGTCGTTTTATGGTTGGGATAACTTTACCACCATCATTTAAGGTTCCTAAAGGTTTTGGCATTTACGAGATTCCTGCGGGAGAATATGCAATCTTTCGTTTCAATGGATTGTACCATGAACTAAATAGGGCGTATCGACATATCTACCTTGACTGGCTACCGGTCAGTGACTATACTTTGCGGGAGCCATTCACTTTTGAAACTTATGTCAATACACCTGAGAAAACTCCGGTTTCGGAATTAATAACAGATATTTATATTCCTATAACAAAGAAAGAAAAATGAAATACTTGAATCAAGAAATAGAAAACGAATTAAAAAAAAGAAGATAATATGAATTACAGAGATAAAGCGATACATTGTGTCAAGGATACGATATTGCCAATGCAAAAAAAGCAATTTGAAGAATGTGGCCGTTGTTTGGACGAACAGTATAAACGATACGGAAATACAGAATGGCTATCCGCAAAGACAATTGAAGAAGGACACGTTTATGAAATTGGTTACCCTGCGTGTGTCTGTCCGGACGTGGCGAGCGGAAATGTAAAAGACGTGTCACATTGCGAATGTTCACGCCAGAGCATATTGTATATTATCGGGAATTTGTTGCCCGATAAAAATATCAATGTGGAAATAATCGAAACCGTTTTGGGCGGCGCAGAAAAATGCCGTTTCAAGGTAACTGTGGAGTGAGACATACACAAATATAGTATGGCTAAAATAATAGCTGAATTATACATAACTTACGCCATTTACTTTATCCTGTAGCTGAAAATGGACATCGCTTTTGCACGGATGACGGGAGTCGTGTATATCATTTTTATCTTAATCTTCTGTTATGAGTATATGAAGAAAGAAAGGTGGATTCAGAAGAAAATTTAAATTAATTCTGTATGGTTCGGTGGGGCGAGTATTATGGCTATTGACAGTAACAACAATATAATATATGATTTCCTGACTGAGCCTAAGTTCAGGCTAAGGCGAAGTGTGCTTTTTATTGCTTTGCTTATTGGCTGTTCGTTTGGACATATATTTCTTATACTTGAGAAATGGATTGAATCGTTCGGATATTTTGTATATATAGTCGGTCCTGCGATAACGGCACTTTATATTCTACTTCTTTATTTTAATATTACCTATTTAGTGCCTCATCTTTTGCTTCGTAGCAAATATGTTGAATATTTCATCCTTCTATTGATAGGAACGATTGTCATCATTTTGTGTGTTAATTTGTTTGTAAGATATTTAGTCATAATACCTTATGGGGTAACAAGCTCATTCACCGCTATTCGTTTATCGGACATGCTTTCTAGTCTTATCATTACTGTGATTTGTGCGACAAGCAGTTTAATTCCAACACTGATAAAGCAGTGGCTTATTGACACCCGAAACATCGGTAATCTGGAAAACAGACGATTGAAAAGCACAATTGACGAATTTAAACACCATATCAATACAGAGCTGCTATACGACACTATCGGACGCGCATCTGAAGAGGTAAAGACAGATCCCGACAAAGCATCGTGTATGATTATATCATTGAGTGAGTTACTTCGTTATGAACTGTATGAGTGCCAAAGAACACAGGTAATATTTTACTCAGACATCGAATTTATCCGCAATTATCTGATGTTGCTACAGCAAGTGTCTGCATCGTTTGTTTATTCCGTATCGGTAACAGGCAATACAAAGCTATTGGTGTGTCCTTTTCAATTCCTTTCATTTATTCGGGGAATACTGAAACAGCAGCCTGAAAGGTTAGATATTCATTATATTATTGATCCGGTGGCGATAGAACTCAGATGTGAAATAAGTGGATATAATTCGACCAAAACAGAAACAATGAAACTGAAGCTAAAAGAATGCTGAATAAATTAAATCATATCATCCCCGACTTGTTGTTAAAACCTCGATTCCGGTTTTACAGGCATCTGTCCATGCAAATAACAATAGCACTTATTACTATAAACAACCTATCTCAAGATTCAAATATATCCGTAGGCGATCGTTTGTGGATCTGGCTGTTAGCTTGGGCTATACTCGATGCGATAGTTTATGTGAATGCTTGTCTGCTTGTTCCCCGGATGTTGCTTACAGGTAATATAAAACGCTATTTTATATCGATATCTGCCATCTTGTTTCTTATGGTATCATGTAATGTGTTTTTTTATTTTTATTTTGGCAACGTGGCAGCTCTTACCGCAGAACTGATTTTCACTGTCATTTATTCTTTTTCAAACATTTGCCTGATGGTGGCAGGCATTACAGCTCTGTGCCTGTTTAAGAATGGTGTGGAAAACAAACTGCGGATTGAGGAATTGCAAAATGCCACTATGGAAGTGGAATTGGCAAATCTGAAAAATCAGATTAATCCACATTTTCTATTCAATATGCTTAATAATGCCAACATATTGGCGGGAGAAGATACAGATAAGTCATCTCGTCTTCTCGGTAAACTCAACAGCTTGTTGAAATATCAAATCAACGACAGTTCCAAGAAAAGCGTTTCGCTGAGAGACGATATTGATTTTCTAAATGATTATTTGGAACTCGAAAAGACAAGGCGGGGAAAGTTCAACTATACCGTGAAAAAAGAGGGCGATTGTGATGTGCAGATTCCTCCGCTTCTATTTATCCCTTTTGTGGAGAATGCTGTCAAGCACAATCCCGAAAGCGGGTCTTATGTGAACCTTTCATTCCATATTGCAAAAAGTAGGCTACACTTTGAATGTGAAAACCCACAGCCTCAATTGTTCCATCCCAAGAAGATAGGAGGAATTGGTTTGTCTAATGTAAAAAGGCGATTGAATTTGTTGTTCGGAGTAGACTACAACCTAATCCAATGTGATGAAAAAGAAAAATATACAGTTAGAATGGGGTTTAAAATATGAAATACATAATAATAGACGACGAACCTATCGCCCGCAGGGGAATAGAAAAATTGGCAGGCCAGATTGGCTCATTGAAGCTTGTCGGCAGTTTCGAAAATGCCGGAGCAGCGGGAGTGTTTATGATTGCCAATCAAGTAGATCTGGTATTTCTGGATATTCAGATGCCGGGCATCAGTGGTATCGACCTTGCCAGACAAATGTCATCGGCAACTCTGATCATTTTTACCACCGCTTATGCTGAGTTTGCAGTTGATAGTTATGAGCTAGATGCGGTGGATTACCTTCTCAAACCTATCCGGCCCGACCGCTTCAAAAAAGCGGTGGCAAAAGCATTGTCATATCACGAAATCCTTGTTTCTGAAAAAGACAAGAATCAGGTGGAACAAGTGGAAAGCAATTTCATTTTCATTAAGTCGGAGCGCCGGTATTTCAAAGTGGACTTTAAGGATATTCTTTTTATCGAAGCTTTGAAAGACTATGTCATCATTCAGACCGTGAAACAACGGTTGATTACACATCTTAACCTCAAGGCGATTCATGAAATGCTACCTCAAACGATATTCCTTAAGTCGAATCGTTCATATATTATCAATAAAGACCATGTCGATTCTTTCAGTAATAACGATATTTTTATTGATAAGTACGAGATAGCTATCAGTAATGCCTATCGGGATTCGCTTTTTGAGATACTAATGCAATAAAGAAACTAATAAAAATAAAAAATATGGAGTATAACATTAGAGAAACAGCCGCCGCCGATTTCGATATGATTATGGAAGTTGAAAAACAAGCCTTCGGCTATGATAAAGAAGCCCGATTAGTAGCTCAGTTGCTAAATGACGAAACGGCAAAACCTTTTGTTTCGTTACTGGCTTTCGACAAGGAGGAGGCTATCGGGCACATACTTTTCACCCGGGTATATTTTAGTGATAAAGAAGTCTCGCCAATGATGCATATTTTGGCCCCATTGGCTGTGAAACCTGTATATCAGCGTCGGGGAATAGGTGGGATGCTTATAAAAGAAGGGCTACATTTATTGCAGGCGATGGGTTCGGAAGTGGTCTTTGTCTTAGGGCATAAGGAGTATTATCCCAGATATGGATTTGCCACTCATACTGCTCATCTGGGCTATCTTCCTCCTTATCCAATGCCTAAAGAGAGTGAAGTGTATTGGATGGTTCAGCCCATCAGTCCAACAGGTTATGAGGTAGGTAAAGGCAATGTGAAATGCTGTGATGAATTAAACAGACCGGAACATTGGCGGAATGAGGAATCGGACAGATAAAATATATGTATAAAATAATCCGTCGGAGGAAGTGAGAAACAACTAATTTGATATTTGAAAAGCTTTATATAGTATTGATTTTTATTATGTAAAGATAGTTGAATTTTTAATGTTAGAGTATTATTATGAATAAATTCTATCGGAGCACTCTTAATACGGTGGCAATTTCTTTCAAATAATCATTCATATTTTGATTGCTGAAAACTGGTAATAGCTGACCGTTTTTAAGTTTTCCCTCATACTAATTCAGGATAGCTTTCGGAATATCCAGTAACCGGATATTTGATGTTACCTTTGTTTTGTGGGTTTCTTTATAATCCACAGATTACCATCAAATACCAAACGTATATATCGTTACTGGTTAATTCGTATATATCCACGTATGAAAGTTTCGTATAACAACTAAAAATGAATATGGCCTCTTTTCGGATTGATCCGTTTTTACGTTGAGCCCTTGGAATGGCTATTTTCTGCTACCTGTCAAAAAAATAAATCCTATGCAATGCTTGATTATCAGTGGGTTACTTGATTTTTCTTTTGTTTTAAGTGATCCGTTTGGGGCTTTACCCCATCCCGTTCACAGCTCTAAATATCAATATTTTATCTATCCTTACCCTTTTTTGGGGGAGGACGATTTGGATACTGACTTTTTTTATGCGTTTCTGTCTGCTTTTGGCAGATGTCTGTCTCCATTATCTTGGATTCAAAAGTACGCATTCGTTTTGAATTATGCAAGTGTTTGATTATTACTATTTCAACGACTTGTCCTAAAACGAACTGTTCCGATTTGCTAAGGTGTCCGCAAATTTATTTTTGTTAATCTATTGCCTTTAATATGGTTTGTATGAGAATAAAATAGTATTTTCGGGATTGGAAAATATAAAAGACTGCTGTAAAATGAAAATTACCCGTGATGAATTACTGATAGCCGCGTTCAAGCTGTTTATGTCCGTGAACTATGAAAAAGCCAGTTTTGCGGAACTTGGAAAGATGCTTGGAATGTCGAAAGCCGGAATATTCAAATACTACAAGAACAAACAGGAACTATTTATTGCCGTAGTGGATAAATTTTGGTTCAGCACGCAAAATCCACGAAACAAATTCACTGAAACAAACGGTACATTTGCCGAATTTATAGACGAATATGTGCGTGGCGTACAACGGACAATGGATATGCTGGGCGACCTGATAGGTGCAGAGCGGGAAAAGGTGGCACAAGGAAAGTTCACATATCACGCCCAATATTTTCATTTTCTGTTTCAACTGCTCCAATACGATCCTGATGCAAAAGAAAAACTCCGTAATCTTGTAGAGGTTGATTATGCTTACTGGCGTGCTGCTATACAACGTGCCATAGCTACCGGAGAACTAAGAGAGGATGTGGATGTAGAGGATGCGGTAGTCATGTTCCGACAGGTTTACATGGGACTTTCGTTTGAAATGGCATTTATGGGCGGATTGAACACCCAGCGGCTTGCCAAACATCTACATGCCGTTTACTCCTTATTAAAGCGTTAAACAGTTCCCCATTTAACGCTGATTGCTTGCTGACCTGATTGTCCGTGCAAAAAAAAGATAAAAAAGGAAACGTTCGTTTACTTTGTTTGGAATAGTTTTATAACTTTGGCAATATCATTTAATTAATGAGAGTTGTAATGTTATAAAACAAGCCCTACATGGATGCAAGCAAACAACGGGGAAGTATCGTACTGACAAAACAAAATATAGACGGTCAGGATTATATACGGATAGAATATACCGATAATCAGACTATTGCCTTGCTACTTTCGCAAGACAAAGGAATTAAAACAATCGGGAACGGAAGTGCATACATACAAGCATCCACTTTCCAGCTTCCGGAGTTCTACACCCGTTACTCTCCCCACGCTTATATTGATTACAGCCGGGTATATATTCGTCATCCTAAACCCCAACGTGAATACGTGCTGCCGAAAGGCTATTTGGAATTACTGGAACAGAAGCGTTACAGTCCCTCGACAATCAAGACTTACAGGATTTATTTCAGTGATTTCATGGAGTATCACAAAGGACGTAACATCGACCGTCTGAAAGTGGCGGACATCAATCACTATATACTTTATTTGGTAAATGAGAAAAAAATCTCCGTGTCACAACAGAATATGCGCATTAACGCTATCAAGTTCTACTACGAGAAAGTGGAAGGTGGGAAGTGCCAATATTACGGCGGAATCACAGGTGCCAAAGAGTATAAGCCACTGCCCGAAGTGCTTAGCCGTAATGAGATAAGCCGTATCCTCTCTTGCTTGCCTAACTTGAAACATCATTGCATGATTTCGCTGATATATTCTGTCGGACTAAGAAGAAGCGAACTACTGAACCTTATCCCGAAAGACATCATCAGCGAACGGATGTTAGTACGCATAATGGGTAAAAGGAAAAAGTGCCGTTATTCGTTGTTATCAGAAAAAGTATTGAATGAGCTACGAACATATACAAAGAGTACCGTCCGAAGAAATGGCTGTTTGAGGGGGATAGTCCCGGTGAGCAATATTCGGCGAGCGCATTGGTTAAAGTACTGAAAAGAAGCTGTCGAACGTGCAGGTATCAAACATCGGGTACATGTACACATGCTCCGTCACTCTTTCGCTACCCATTTGTTGGAACAAGGTACTGATCTAAGAACTATATAGGAGTTGTTGGGATACAATGCCATTAAGACAACAAGTATATATCTTCATGTAACGAGTGCCCATAAATCAAGCATACCCAATCCACTTGATACATTGGATGATTCGTGAGGTGTGGATATTAGAGATTAGGAACAACACCATAAGGTATGGTTATTGAATACATTAGTCACAACTTGGAATAACTTATAAATGATAACAGCATGGATAAAGACATTATAGTAGCAGAGGATGAAGATGTTAAAATCATCTTTCATTTCAAAGTGTTTTGCGAACTCTTGAAAGAGTGCATGTCTATATATGGAAATACTACCATAGAGAATGCACAACAACTGGTTAAAAACTTTCATCCTCTCCAACAGCCAATAAGCACTACTGATGATATTGTTTTCTTTTCTCACGAAAACATTTATCACTGGGCAATGCTTGCTCTATATGGTGAAACGTATTGGCTTATACATCCTGAATGTGAAAAACTGCCCGATAGCTATGAGAAATGGGTAGAAAATGCTTTATCTCGGCATTCGTTAGATGACTGTTATGAATTTATGAATAAGAATAATAATGTGACTAACAAAGCGTGATAACGCTTAACAGCCTTCCCCGCTTAGTCATTACTGATAATAGCAAATGAAAATAATGGAGATTAAATATATATTTTGTATCGTCTTTTGTTTTTTGGCAATGAAAACGACAATGGCACAAAGCGACAATAACTTGTTTGCTTTGGAAAAACAGCTTTGTTTTATTCAAGATACACTATCTATACTACGGCAAAATTATCCCTATACAGATGATAATTACTGCGATTCTTTACAACATAGATTCTCTATCCTGCTGGAAGAACTTTGTGCAGTCGATAAAGAAATGAAATACGATTTTATAGAATTGAGGAAAAAAGAACGGCAATTTACTATGGCAGTATCAGTAGACGAGGATATGAGGGTATTTTCCCGAAATACTTATTTCGGTGGTTCGATGCCATTGTTTGCTTCTTATATTCAATATAAGGATAAAGAACACTTGTATTTCTTCGATATAAACGAGGATAATGATATGGGAATATGTTATGATACAATTTATTCCATTCAGGCATTGAATAAAAGATATTACCTGCTTTCAGGAACAAGCCAAATAGCGGCGGCATATCCTTTAGTGGTAATGAAAGCTGTTAGTTGTGTAAACGGAGAGTTGAAGAAAGAAATAATATTTGTTTCCGGTAATCAGCAAACAGATTATTTGTCTATCTCTTATCGCTATGTAAAAGATAACATAGACACACGATTATTCATTAGTGGCAATTTAACGTTCCCCCGTATTGTATATGTTGAAACACAAGAGGAAATATTAAAGCCTGTTACCGTGAGAGATAAAGACGATATCAAATATATCGGTGGAGAAATTGACGTTTATAAACTTGAAAGAAATAAGAATGAAATAAAATTCATCAATAACAACGAAAGTTACCACCTAAACGATGATCCTTTCTAACCATTAGTGATAATTATATGATATATGGATATAGCAAAAATTATATATATAAGTTTAACAATGCTGACTGCATGGGTATTTATGAGTATAGCATTTCCAATCGATACTTGTAAGCATCTTTTAGGAGTTGTAGGCTCTTATATATGTGTGAGCTGTTCGGCGCTGTTTGCAAGCTGGTTTGCATGGCATTGGGTACACCCTTTTTCTTATGTAAAGTATTTATTGTGTGGCTTGCTTACTGCATTTTTGTTTCATGCAGGCTTAACTATTGGTTGCAGTATTCCAATTATCTTTTTATCTTGTTGTGGGGTTCATGTGATAAGTACAGAACCTATAACTCTGTGGGAAGTATTAAGCTATCTTTTTAGCATTTTCATTATGTCTTTCTATTTTGTGGGAATTTTTACTTTTGGACAATGCTTGCTAACAGCGAGCATAACAAAGATAATAATATGGAAATTGAATATAGGTAACAATATCACTAATAACGCAAGATAACGGCAAGCCGTTCCCTGCTGAACCATTACTAACAATCGTGCGATGAATAAAACAGTCCAGTCTATACTATCATTGACTGCTGTCAGCCTTTTACTGATAGTGATAACATTCTTTTTTGGTGGCTTAGGTTTCGGGCGACTATTCGGAATATATGGTATTATGGAAGATAGTTTTTTAGGTATGCTTATGGTTATAGATATGCTGGTAATCTACAAGGTCTATAAGCTATATTTCCGTCAGCCCAAAGCTATAATGTTATTGTTTGGTTTGGAATGTTGCTCTATTCTTTTGTGGCTTGTCTTTATCTGTTTAGACCAACATCTATTGGATTGGCAAATAACCAATCTGTTATTGCAAGCAGTCAGTTTGGACGGCTTCGCAGGAGATGAACGAGGATTGAATATGCTTGCAGTCTTATGCGGTATGATCTATCCGCTTATTGGGATTGGGTGTTTATTCACTGGATTGAGATTTATAAATAAGTTAGTAACAACGAAAGATAGCATCTGACGATGCTCCTTTCTAACCATTATAAACAATAAAACGAAGTTGTATGGGAGATATTGATATTCTTAATAAATTTGATAATGACAAGTTGATAGATGTAGTGAAAAATTATAAGCGCTATGGTTATGATGATGAGCTTCGTGATTATGCTATCAACTTATTGGGAGAGAGAGGATGGAGCAGAGAAGATTTGCAACAATTTGGTTATTTAACAAACTATGATTATGATGAAGCTGAAAAACAGTATAAAGCATACAATAGAAATTCATTGATAGGCATTTGTACGCTTGTATTTAGTGGAGGGATTTTGGCTGTTGTTTATTTAATCTTTCTAATTCTGGCTTATCGGAATGTTGCAAAATTCTATAATGCGTTAGGGCATAATCAAGATGAAACTGCATTATTCAACGCTCTTGGCGTGCTGGCTTATTTTCATCTGAAAGGAAGAATGAAAGAAGAATTAAAAGGAATAAGATAAGTTTATAATGAAGTGGGATAACGTCTAACGGGGGATTATTGTTTGTAGCTGCACGGGCCTCTTTATATCCGTACAGCTAGTGCAAAAAAAGTTAAAAAGAAAACGGTCGTTTACCTTTTAAAAAATGTTTCATATCTTTGGCGCGTCATCAAATTAATGATGTAATGTCTTGGCAGACTAATACCTAAAAGCCAACTACTAATTTTTTATATTTTGAATGATTATGAAAAAGTTCTTGTTTATTTTAACGGTAATTACCTGTTTTTTTGCAAGCAGTGTTGAAGCACGACGTGTGAGGTTTACAATCCCTGTGGACAACAGCATCCCGAAAGTAGTCACTCTTCCGGACAGTTCCTATTATAAAACAGATGAGGGCAGTCATTTAGACTTAGGCTATATCGAAGAAGATGGCAAACGTACCCTTGTACTATTCTCTGAGTCCAAGCCTGATACTTATTACGACATTTCGGACGAATATGCAGAAGCTATTTGTAGGGACTTGAACGTAGAAGAATTGGACACTCTTATCCCCAAGCCTACATTTTGGGATCAATGGGGTGGTAGCATCCTTTTCTACGGTATTGCCGCATTAGTGGTTATCGGTGTGGTGAGTTATCTGAAAGATTTTATATTCAATCTTTTGGGGCTGTCGAAAAAGAAAGAAGAGGAGGAGTGAAAAACAGCCCTAAAAGTTAATAGGCATGTGTATTAAATAACATCCGCAAAAATTTCTTACGGTAATAACAAACCACCAATAAAAATATTTATGACTGACTTTAATTGGATGCTTTGGATAGTAACTCCAATCATCATCGTTTACTATCTTTATCGTCACGTATGGCCTGCCGTACGCAAGTTTATTCGTCTTTTTCAGGGCATACGCATCAATCCCCGTTCTCACTTGACGGAAGCGGAGTACAAGAAACTGTCCGTAGGTTCACTTTATGCCTTGCAGCAGGGAGCCTATCTTAACTCCCTGACACTGGACATCAAGGATAAGCTTCCCACCATTCTTGCCGATTGGTGGGGTATCTGTAATGCCCAAGATGCCAAGCAGACTTTGGAATACCTCGGGAAAAAGGGATTTGCTTATTACTTCCCCCATGTTTATCAAGCTTTTCTGTTGGATGACGAGGAGGCGAAAGACCGGATTTTCCAGCAACACATGGATAGTCAGGAGGATTATGACAAAGCCGTGGAACAATTGCACAATCTCGAAGATTGCTACGATGAATTGCTGGAGTGTGGTACTATCACTTGTCGGGAAGACCTACTGCGCTACGGTGTAACGGGTTGGGATGCCGGACGTCTTAACTTCATGGCACGTGCTTGCTATGACATGAAGTATATCTCTGAAGACGAAGCGTGGCATTACATAAATCATGCTTACGAAATGGTGCACAGCCGTTTTTCCTCATGGCATGACTTTGCTATGAGCTACGTCATCGGGCGTGCCCTATGGGGAGGTAAAAGCGCATCCAATTCAGGCATGATGTATATGGCAGAGGATTTACTGAAAAGTGAGAAAAGCCCGTGGACAAAAATCGAATGGTAACTAATGTAGCCTGCTGGTAGTGAATGTTGTTCCTTATCAAAATATCAGGAGTTTTGTATAAATGAAGAAAGGCATAAAAAAAGATAATTATTTTGAACGTAACCGGATAATCCAGCAAACACAAAAATACAGGTACAACTTTATCGACTACCTTTATTATCAGGGAGAGCGATATAATAAGAGATATATAAGAAGTTCTGGAAATCAGTTAATAACATTGTATTGGATAGGTTTTGTTTTCTTGCCGCTCCTACCTTTTTGTACTCCTCACTATACCGATATCTAGGGGGATATCTTGGAAAAAGTGAATTTAATAGAAAATCTTCATCCAATAGTGGAGATCGTAATTTTTCTTTTTCCAATATTTGTTGCAATAACACTTCCGCCCAATTTGTGGTGCTTGTTGAGATACAAAAAAGACAGGGCGATGGCCATCAAGCATCACTACCGACAAAGTATATGGAAGGATGCGATTCCCATATGGCTGTTGTGGATGATTCCTTTTTTATTTCACCTGTTATTATTTGCAATCTATGATGTAACAACAAAAAAATAAACTAAAGGAAATAATGAAAGCAGAACTAAAAATTGAAGAAGAGCCCTTATTTTTCATAATCTCACTTTGAGGGGATGCAAAACTAATTTTAATCACTGTAAATGAGTTAAATATAGTATGGGAGAATCACGTTAAAAGTAAGCCATTTTCCGACAATCGTACCCCCTAATCGTTTTTTGTGGAAGGGGGTACGATTTGGATACAAAGTGTGTCTTTTCGTGCCCCTTTTTTGTCTTTCAGGCAAGACGGAAACATAAAAAAAGTCCTACAATACGTTGATATTGTAGGACTTGTCTCTTTTTTGTCGCCGTTTGGCTTTGTTCTTATGTGATCCGCCTGGGGTTCTCCAAAGAGAGTTTCCATGCTGATATTTAAAACTTTATATTTTTTGCTTCAAGCATATCCCATGAATTATCCCACTAATTTGCTACGTGCTTTTGCGGTAGTTTGCTCATAGAGAATACTGAGGGCAAAGATAATAATTTTTCTTCAATCCTTGACACAAAAGAAAAAACTCTGTCTTTAGTCGTTAGTTCTTTCAATATTAAATGAAAAATTTAGAACTTTTCTTGTTTTTTCCTTTTGATCTTTATTCTTTTCTATTTCTGAAAAATATAACGCTTTTTCTTTGCTAATATCTAAATTATCAATATCCTCTAAAGCTAATTTTCTAGATGTTAGTTCATCTTTTATTTTTTCAAAATATCCAGAAGAGGTTATTAGCTTTAGATTATGCATAATCTCATTTTCAATCCCTTTTTGTTTGTTGTCGTCTATTTTGTCATTTTTGTCTTTATCTAAACTATCACTTTCATCATTTTTTAGTTGTATTATAAAATCGGCATTGTAAATAGAATTGTTTATATATTTTAATATTTTCAAGAAGGTATCAATATCATCAGACTGAAATCCTTTATTTATCGCTATGCTTACATCTTCAAAATTTGCATCATATTTTATTTTATAGTAGTCTTTTGCGATATAAGAAAATAGAGATAATAAAATTATATTTTGAGAAAAAACAGAGATATCAAACTCAAAACAACATTCTATTAAAGATTGTATTTGATATGCAGCTAGCATATCTTTAAAAGATGTATTTTCATTGAATATAACTTCATATAATCCATTTTTGTCTTGTTTGTGAGAAATAAACGCAAATTTGTTATTCTTTCTGGAAAAGACATTTGAGACTTTGATAGGATCATGAAGAAAATAAGCTAAATAAAGTTTTGCAAACACTTCATTGGATACAATTTGTACACCTTCGATATCTCTGTTCCTAAACTCTCCTCTTCTTTTTTCATACCAAAATGAGGTTTTAAAAGATTCTTCTTGTAGTCTTTTCTGCACCTCATCATTTGCTACAAAATCTCTGTCAGAAACAGGGTTTTGAGAATTTGTAAAACGCGTAACATTCAGATCAAAATCTTTGCCTCCAGACTTTAAAATTCTCAAGGTTACAAATGATTCTGAATCCATAATCTGTCTTTTCACAGGAGATGCATCTTTATATGCTTTATAAATTGAATAAACAGTTTGAGCTCCATTAATAATTTGGAGTCCAATAACAGTTGCTGTTTCAGCTTCATTTCTTATCTCTGGAAGTAAGTACGTTATTGCTGTCAATCCATTATTATAATACCAAAAAAATGCAGGATTATCCGTGATCGTTTTTTCAATTTGCTGATTAAGCTCAGATACCATTAATGGATTACGTACATTTTTTTGAAAAAGCAAGAACCCGTATTTTTCAAATAAATTATATATTGTACTAGGTTTTAGTAAGAAAACAAATGCTTCAAAAGGTTTGTCAATATGTATAAAACTTCTACCACCTATGTGTTGCTTTATTGATAATTCTATATTTTCTTCTTCTGGATTGTAATACTTGCTTAATGGGTTAATGGGCTCTATTTCTTTATATTTTCTGTTGATATAATCAATTTTCAATCTTTCCAAATCAATCCATTCAAATGATGTCTTTTTATGATTTAATAAAAAGGCATTGATATTGTCTTCTGCATCTTTATTGGGAGAACAGAGTGTTAAATAAATAATCTTTATTTCTCCATTATGCTTGATGTGCTCTTGCAATTCTTGAACTTTTGCTTGATATGTTTTATTCTCCGTAGTGAGTTTGTGCCCGCGTATAATGCTATCAAACTCATTAATAGCTTGTAATACTTGTGCTTTTTCTACTGAGGAGTGGCACTTGCCTTTAACATTCCATTTAGATTGTACTATATAATATATATGATTTTCTTGATTATCATACGCATCAAATATAATATCACAACTATGATCCCCATCCCCATCTGTGATGTGTTGAATGTATTGATCTGTCTTCCCATAAAATTTAAGAAACCAGATCAAAAAAGCTCTTGATTTACAATTGTTTACATTTGACTTGTTTTTCTTAAAATAAAGATCATCCTTGTATTCATTTATAAGGGATTCGAGTTCTTTATCAATAAGATCGTAAAACGCTTCTGACACCATGATTGCTACTATTTTTTGCGAATTTACTAAAACTCTCTGATTCCCCCAAATATATAGTCCCTGATTTTTGAATCTTAGGTTATTTAATCCTATGGGGGGAATAATAATATCCATCGTCAGTCTAACAAGCTATTTAGACCTCTTTATCAAGTAGCGGTCTATCTTAGCTCTTGGTCCTTCGTGTTCAATCATCGTCTTATTCCTTTTCGCTTTTTGCGTTTCTGTGTCTGTAATTCCTCTGCCAAAGTGGCAACGTAGCTGTTACCATCTCTCAGTGAAAAGACAGATAATATTGAATTACATTGCTGATTGTTAGAGTGCTTAATTTCTGTTATACTGTCAAGATTACAAGATATATTGTTCTTTTTCTCACTAGACTGAATTATATTTTTCTTTTTTTCGTCAGTAAAGTTTTGATTCTGTAATTCAAGTTGTTCAGAGATAGAACCCTTTTTTATTGTATTTTGATAATCAAACGATTCCGATCGTTGACGGTTGTAGCCAAATAGTTTATCAAATCCTTGTTCCGCTTGTTGGAACAGTTTTACGCGGTCAAAACCACCTGCTACCGCTCCTTTTTTGGTATTCTTGTGATTTGTAAGCGGTGATAGCTTCTTTTTATTGGCTTGGTCTTTTCGGCTTATAATCAAATGACTGTGCATATTCAGTTTATTGTCCGAACGATTACGGTCAAAATGAATCTTACCATAGAACTTTATATCTGAAGTAGATAGTTCTTTATTAAAGTTCTTGGCGTATTCAGGTATAAATACCTCACGAATATAGCGTTTCATTGCTTCGGCTTGTTCCTTTTCCGTATTACCCATCTCCCGGAGTTCTTTTTCCGATGGGCTGACATGAATGGCATAAAACTTAGCGTCCGTTTTTAGGAGTTGCCCGATATTGCTGTCTATATCCTTTATAACCTTTGATTTATAGATATTATCCTCTGCAAGATTGAAAAAGCCTTCGGTATAGATACCCTTATCCATCCGTTCCAAATCTTCGTGTTCCATGTAATTAGCTAGGTGTCGGCAGCTTCCTGAATTATTATATGTTCCGTTTGATGGTGGAGCAAAATCTATGTGCATGGCTCTATGTATTTATTAGATTGGTAATTTCAGCCTTTAGGCTCTCTTTCCTTTTGCTATCCATCACACCGCAGGTGGAGAGTTCCGAATAGAGTTGTATCAGGTGAAGTAGTTTTTTATAATCCCGTTGGTGTATCTGATAGAGTGTGTTAATCTGTTTGGATTGATTGTTTATCACATCGGCATGATTACAGAACTGTTCACTTAGCTTTTTAAGCACGGCTGTTTGTCTCTCCTGACTGGCTTCCAATTGAGAGAGAATAAGAGTTTCCAAAGTTTTACCAATAGCATCGAATCGCAAAGCAATAGAATTTGTTACCCGTATCATGGGGTTCAGTTGTTCTTCCTCATAGTGACGGATGAATCGGATAATATCATCCTGTCTCTTATTTATTTTCGCCAGTTCTGATTTTACAGATTCAGGAGCTTCGGATGGATTGATATGTGCCTTATCCATATACCTGAACGCCAACTTTACAACTTCACTCTTTTTCAGTGAATAGCGTTTGCATATCTTCTCTACCAAAGCTGCCGTTTCCTTGTCTATGGAAATGGTAGTGAATATCGTTTTTCGACTGCTATTTGGCATGATAATTACTTTTTTATAGAAATATGAATAGATAAATGCCTGATAATAAGTGTTGAAAAGAAAATGCTTATTACTGGTGTCATTACAACGTGTTCTTGTAACACCCTAAAGCCGAAGGCTTTGCCCCGCAGGGCAAGAGGGAAGAACAGGACTTGTCCAGTTCCCTCTTGCTCGATTTAGCGAAACGGGCTGAACCGATAGGTGAGGCAGTTTGTGCTAAATCAGGGTGGTGTCACAGAGGAATAGACGGAGTACAGGTTTCTTTCCTCTGCCACTTTTTGCTATCAGAGCTGGTTTGCTAACTGATTGGCTTTTTCAAACTGTTTGTAGGTTTGAGAATCGGCATATTCACGTACAAAAGCCCGAATATCGCTGGCTCTATAATATGTTTTCCGCCCAATGGTAAAGTAGGGAAGTACACCTTTTGTCCGATAGCGTTGTAGGGTTCTGAAAGATGCTTTCAACAGAAAGGCTAAGTCTTGATTATCCAACAGCCTTTCGTTTTCATCAAATACAGTATCGGTATTGATAAGAGATTTCAAGTCTTGTCCGATTTCGGTGAGTTTCTTGGATAGCTTCTCCATCCACTTCTCGAAGTTTTCGTTGTCTATATACATTTTGCTTCAATTTTAAGTTCAACATTATTATTTTCAATCGATTGATGAAGCAAAGTTCGGTAAACGCATGAAATTAAATTAGGGGAGTAGATATACTACACCCCTAATAATTGTTCATAAGTGGCTGATTTATAGATAGCCTTTCTTTGTACTTTCTTCGGAAATAGCTTTCCGAAGTATATCCAAAAACTCGGTGCGTTTATTGGCTTTTCGAGAAATTACATTTTCATGCTTTTTGTGAATGTCTCCTAGTTTAATATTGAATAGATATTCAAAGGCTCGTCCGATTTCTGTAAGCGGTGATTCTGTTCCGTTGTGAGTAACCACTCTTTTAGATAGAAACAATCCGCTAACCATCTCCATTACTTCAATGAGATTAGTTTTATCAGTTAGGTAAAGCGGTGATTGCCATGCGGCTTCTATCCTGATAAAGTATTTTGGAAACTCCATTTGTTTATGGATTAGCTCTAACTCTTTTTGAACGAAAGACAAGACTTTATCACAATAGATAAGTTTCAATACATCTTGTTTTGTTCCATACGAAACCTCTAAAGATTTAACCGTCTCAATCTCTATATGAATCAAATTGAGGGTACGAATACGCTTCATATTATCTGTCTCTGAATCTAAATAGAAGATTAACCTTTCCACCAACTCTCTATATGCCTCTTTGATTTGCGGTTCAGGATCACTTTCTGTATTAGAAACTGACAAGAGCTTGAATAGCTTTGTTTCCAGAATATCCCACATAGATAAATCGTTGTTAGGATTAAATACTCTTATTGAACCACCTGCCTTTTTTCATATAAACATAAGACATCAGTAATAACACTAACACATATATTTGCTCGGAAGTCCAATATGCTGCAAGCGGAATATTCGGAAATTGGGACATAGCAAATAGATATGACAGGTAGATAATAATATTAATCATCTGGAATACAAAAACTACTTTCGTATTGCCTGTGCCTATTACTGTATTGCAATATGTATAAGCTGGCACTGAGATGATAAACGTAGAAAGCATTACACAGAATGGGTAAAATGCTTTCTGAATAACTATCTCATCATTAGTGAACAGCCCTAAAAGAGTTCCTGACAAAGCAAAAGATAACAGAATCAATGGAATACCCATTCCATAAGTTAGCAATATGATACGACGGGAAAGTGGCATAACTTCTGGAATTTTATTTGCTCCGATAAGGTTACTAACCAATGAAATAGCAGTAGTCGCAAATGAATTGACAATCACGAAAAAGAGCATTGAGATACTTCTTACTACGTTTGCTGCTGCAAGTTCGCATTCACCTAAATGTTCAATTGCTACAAAGAATAAAAACCAAGGGGCAATGCAAAAAAATGAACGTACCATCGTCCAAACAGAAATATTTAAGAGGTGGAGCGATAATCCTAAATCAAAACTTGCGCGCAATCTATACCGTTTCTTATCTATACGCTTCCACATATATAGAATCAAAAACAATAATCCGACAAGCTCCGCAAGTGATGATCCCATAGCAGCCCCACTAATACCCAATTTCGGAAAACCTGTATTCCCGAATATTAGCAAGTAGTTAAATATAACATTGCAGATTACCATAACGATAGAGTTAGCTGTAAGAATTTTAGTATTTGTTGTTCCAATGAAGAAAGCCCGAATTGCCAATAAAGGAAATGCGAACAAATAACTGTAATCTCGCCATTCCATATACTTCATGGTCGCTTGATAGACACTATCAGACGAAATTGTCATGCGAAGTAATACAGGAGAAAACAGTTTGGATAATATGAAAACGATAACGGCAAAAACAGATAAGAAAATCAATCCCTGATAAAATACTCTACCAACATCCATATATCGCCCTTCACCGTTTCGCCTTGCGATAACAACTTGTGCTCCAAGGCTGAATCCAAAGCCGAGCATATAAATGGCAGTGTAATACATTGTAGCCAGTGCCGATGCTCCTAAATCGATCTGACTGACATGACCAAGAAAAATGGAATCTGTGAAATTAATCAATTGTTCCATGAGTAGGCTCACCATGATAGGCAAGTTGATGAGCCATATTTGTTTATATGTATAATTCATTATTCAACTTAATATAACATGACCGTTAAGCACTACTTTTGCAGTGCCATAAATCATAATCAGAAACGTAATTGAGAAAACTTTGTGTTTTGAATAGGGTATAAAATATAGATCGAAGACTTATTATCTCCGACCGCCCTGAAGCATTTAAGCTATATACAGAGTTGCCATTTCATAAGTTGAACAATATATTAACTTGTTGAATACATACAAAGGTATACATTTTCAGGGAAATAGAACTATGTAATTGGCTTTTTATTACCTGATATATGCTTCTGTTGCAATAATGGCTCTCTTATTCATTTTTATGTGGTAGCAGTGTTATTAAATCTTCATCGCCTTCCAATAGATAATAAGCTATAAATATTAAAGGACTTGAATCTGATATATTATCGAAATGTAAAATGGGTTGGTTCTTTGGTTCGTAAAAAGCCTCACCTGCTTTTATCAGATATGAACGTTGCCCTTCCACTTGAAATAATAGAGTTCCTGAAACGACATAACCCACGACTGAGCAGTGATGAAGATGATAATCCGCTTTCCCATTTTGAGGAATCATAATCTTTTTAATTTCTACTTTTGATAAACTTTGTTTATCATGTAAATGAACTGTTAGAAGATCAGTTCTTGTTACTGTATTCTTTTTCATACAAATGCAGCTACTTAGTGATAAAAATAAGGTGAATATCAATACTTTATTCATGATTTCTTTGTTTTGCTGCAAAATTAGGATGAAAGAGATAGTTATTTCATTGACCTATGTTAAGAGATTTAAGCCTACTCAAAGATTCAGGCTTAATACCAAGATAAGATGCAATATGATATTGTGATACATGTTGCTCTATATGCGGAAATGTTTGTAAAAGCAATTTGTATCTATCTAATGCACTATCCATTAGTAGTGATGACTCTTTACGACACTTTCTGATAAATAGTGTGTCTGCAATATACTTTCCTAGTTTATACCATTCATAAGATTCTTGTAATAAGAGTTCATAATTAGATTTGGATAAACTAAGCATAAGAGAATCTTCTAATGCCTGTATGCTTCCTATGCTCGGTTCTTTTGTTAGGAAACTTCTATAGGATGTTGTAAAAGAACCATCTGTGTAAAAATCACTTATATATTCTTCACCGTCTTTTTCTATATAAGAGCGAAGTGTTCCCTTTTCAACGAAGCCAATAAAAGTGCATACTTTACCCTGTTGCAAAAGGAAATCTTTCTTTTTTAACGATATTCTTTCTGTTATGTCTATTAATCTCTCATAAGAGCTATTTGGTAACCCAACCTTTTCTATTATCAATTCCTTTATATCCATGATTTTTTTATTTGAACTACAAAAATAGGTATAATATTGCACTGGTGGAATATTATACCTATTTAAATCATATTCAGGAAGTTCTATAGTATGCAATATGCCTAATCATGCCTTGTGGGGACACTTCCAGACAGTTTTGAAAACGGCTCTTGATTCTTCTTTCATTTGCTGGTGAAAATAGAATCAACACGTTTTATAAACCATTAAAAATTAAATGTATGGAAGTAATAACCATCGAAAAAAGAACATTCTCGTATGTTTGCGAGAGGTTCACGGAGTTTGCCAAACGAATAGAGAGTTTGTGCAATACTCATACTCAAAAAGTCGAAAACTGGCTGGATAGTCAGGAAGTGTGCCTGTTGCTAGGCTTTAGTAAACGAACTCTGCAATATTACCGAAGTAGCGGGCGACTGGCTTATTCCCAAATTGGGAGCAAGATTTATTATAAGTCTTCCGATATTGAAAGAATTATTGCGGACAGTGAAACACAAAATCAATCATCCAAACAAATTATGCCTTATGAAAAGAACTAAAGGAGATTATCCTTCCTTCAACCTGTTTTCTATTGTCGGCACATGGGAAAGTGTTAATCTGAATCCTACGGTTATCATCTACCGTAATGATAAAGAGTATCTTCTTTCTATTATATATGTATCGGAAACCACTAAACAAGCTTCACCCGCTACTTATGAGATACAGCAAGATGGTAGCCAGTATTTTATTACCGCTGCATCCAAACGGCTCTATATAGATTATGATCCGGGAAAAGATGTACTTAGCATTTCATCGCTGGGTGACTATCTGCGCAACTAACCAGCTATCTAGCCATCTTGAAATCAATATTTCTATAAAACAATCTTTCAATCATGGAACTAATAAATAAAGATACCCCACAAGTCAAAGAATTTATTTCTTCTCTCGATTCAATGCTAAACGGTATTGAATCAATTGTCAAACACTATAAGCCCCATCTGAACGGAGAACGTTTTCTTTCCAATCATGAGGTTTCTAAAAAACTGAATGTCAGTTTGAGAACTCTACAAGAGTGGCGAGATTCGGGATTAATCCCCTTCATCCAGATAAAAGGAAAAATTATCTATCGGCAAAGTGATATTGACAAGTTACTGCAAAAGCACTACTTTGAAAGCTGGAAAGAATAACCCGCCACCCTCGAAAACATTGTTTTTCGGAATTTAATTTGAATCATTGACTTTTCCAGTGAAGTATTTAGTCTGTGCAAGTCTTTAGATAAAAATACGCTCGAAATGTAATGAGAGGAAGATTTTTATCAAAACCGAAGGCTTGGACTTGAACAGGCTAAATACGGAACTTACCTTTGTCAATGCTTCATATTGAGTTCTGGAAAACTTACTTTAAAAGAAAAGGATTGGGAAAATGAAATTCATTCTTCCCAATCCTTTTTCTATATTGGCTACTACCTTATTATATAGCCAATTCCGACAAGCAACTATTCACTTTCTGCATATCCTTTAGAATATTCTGATCCAGTACCCGTGCATAGTGTTTTGTTACGCTGGTATCTGCATGACCTAACATCTTGGCTACGTTCTCCATACTTACGCCATTCGCTAGGCATATAGAGGTGGCATAGGAGTGCCGGGCTGAATGTGTGCACAGATTTTTCTGCAATCCGCATACATCTGCAATCTCTTTCAAATAACTGTTCATGCGTTGATTGCTCAATACTGGCAATAGTTTTCCGGTACATTCTGCCACATCCCTATACTTGTCAAGAATAGAAGCAGCCACAGGTAATACAGGAATATTGCACATGATTTTTGTCTTTTGGCGATTCTTCCTTATCCAAAGCTCCCCTTTGTTATCTCGTACCAAATGTTCAGGAGATAAATCTTTTACATCGCTGAAAGCCAATCCTGTAAAAATGCAAAATACAAAAATATCCCGCACTTGCTCCACTCGCTTAATAGTGAACTCTTTAGCGAGAATAATTTTAATTTCATCCATCGTCAGGAATTCAGGATCGGTTTCTTCCAACTTAAAGCGATAGTAAGCAAACGGATCTTTCTTAATCCAGTCGTTTTCTAAGGCAATGCGGATAATCTTCTTTAAGTTCTTCAATCGGGTGATAGCAGAGTGCTGTGCACAACCTTTTTCAATCTTCAAGAAAGCGTCAAACTTAGAAATGAAGTTCGCTTCCAAGTTATTCAGGGCAATATCTGATAACTGATATTCTTTCTTGATGAATTCCTCCAAATATCGGGTAGTGGTTTCATACCGCTGCACGGTCTTACTAACAAAGTCTTTTCCGATCAACTTACGACTTTGTTCGTTATGCTCTCTGAATACCTGCAATAGCGTTTTGTTATCTTCGTCTACACCGTAAAACAACTTTCTTACCAGATTAACATTGATAACCTTGTCGGAAGTTTCCAGTTCCCTATAAATTTGATGTATGCGTGAACGTGTGATTTCTAAGTACTGGTTCAGTTCCACTGACATGCGGTCTTTACCTTTTGAATTTTCTTTTGCCTGATTCCATAGGTTTACGGGACAGCTTCTTTTGATAGAAATATCTACCATACAGCCGTTTACAGTAATTCTCATGCACACGGGGGCTTCTCCGTTCTTTAATAATTTGCCTTTCTTGATGAAGTACAAAACAGAAAATGACTTTCTAGCCATTTTTACATCGTTTTTAGAGTTACAAAACTATGTATTCTCTTCCAAAGTAGTGCTACGCAAAATATTATGAATCAGTGAGAAAGATGCAAATTCGTGGGACTTTTTTCGATTTAATTTTAGTCCCACGATTTATCCACCGATAATATGCTTGAAGCGGCTATTTTCTGCTACCTGCTAGAAAAAAGAAATCCCCGATAATACTTGATTATCAGGGATTTGCTTGATTTTTCTTTTGTTTTCAGTGATCCGCTTGGGGCTTTCACCGCAGCAGTCTATTTCTTTGATTTCTAAGCTCTTGTAAACCTTGAAAAATCGTACCGTAACGAATTAGTAACGATTTATAGGAACGCTTGTTGTCAGTGTTAGGCATTCGTTTGTCAGCCGTTTTCTGATACCGCAAAGATAGGGTATTACTTTTTATTTTCCAAACATTTGATTATTAATTCTTTTAAAAAAGATCCCCGGTGCAAGGGGCGAACCTATATATAGATAGGTTTGCCCCTTGCACCGGGCGAGCATTGCATCAGGCATGTAATATTGCCGCCTACTTTTAATGCCCCTTGCTTATGGGGTGGCTCCCTCCTTTTTTGTCCAATCGAAAAAATCATGGTGTAGTACACGTATAGTATCCTATGCTCCGGCTTTTATTGTTATTCTTTTGCCGCAAACATTGAAAATTAAGTTTGTTATGGAAGTTATTACATTTGAAAGTGAAGCGTATAAATCGCTTGTAGGGAAGATTGAAAAAATCGCCGAGTATGTGGCGGAAGCGCAATTGCCATCGGAAGAAAAAAAGGAGGCTTGGCTGGATAGCAACCAACTGGCGGAAGCGTTGGGCATCAGTACACGTACCTTGCAACGCCTGAGGGATGAAAACCTGATCAGCTACTCCATGCTGCGTGGGCGGTGCATGTATAAGCTGTCAGAGGTTGAACGCTGTCTGGAAGAGCGTACCATTCGGTGCAAACCCCAAACATTGGAGGATTTTCGCAAGAACTACTTAATGAGAACCGGCAATGATAAGAAAGGATGATATACTTAGAATGACGGAAAAAGGTATTTCCGTATTCCGATATTACCTGCCGGTGGACTTCAAGGTGGGAAAGAATTTCCTGAATCCTTTTTATAAGGACACGAAGGCTTCGTGCAGTATTTATTACGAGCGTAAGGCCGGTGTGTTTAAAATGAAGGACTTCGGGAATGAGGATTATTCGGGGGACTGTTTTGAGCTGGTGGGCAAGCTGAACGGCCTTAGCTGCAAGGAACCTAAAGAGTTTGTCGAAATCATGGAGATGATAAACCGTGACCTGCATTTAGGGCTGTCCGTACATGAGGAATATCATGTAAGCCATAGCAAAGTTCCAAAAAAGAACGAAGTGGTATCGGAAGAACCGAAAGTGAAAAGTGTCCGGCCTTATACTGTCGTACAGAAGCCTTTCACGGCTGCGGAACTTGCCTTTTGGGGTAAATCGGGTATCGGGGAAAATATTCTGAAAACATACCGGGCGGTATCATTGAAGAAGTTCAGCAGCGAGAATCAGGAAAGAAAGCCTTTTTCCTGCATGACAAGTGTCGATGAACCGATGTTCGGATATATAGGCAAGCAATATATCAAGGTTTACCGCCCATGTTCTCAAATGCGTTTCCTGTACGCCGGTGATTTTGGCGATAATTACTGTTTCGGGCTGGAACAGCTACCGGCGAAAGGTGACTTGCTCTTCATTACCGGAGGGGAAAAGGACGTGATGAGCTTGGCGGCTCACGGCTTCCATGCAATTTGTTTCAACTCGGAAACGGCCTTTATCCCTTTGACTGTCATACACCGCCTTTCATTCCGGTTCAAGCATATCATTCTTCTTTATGACGTGGACAGTACCGGGCTGAAAAGTTCGGCGAGGCGTGAAGAGGAGCTGAAAGAATACGGGGTTAAGCGGTTGTTGCTACCGCTTGCCGGTACAAAGACGGAGAAAGACGTATCGGACTATTTTATGCTGGGGAACAGCCGTAAGGACTTGATAAAACTTTTTCTGGACTATCTGGAAACTTTATACAGCGAAACCATGTCGGCATTAAAATCCTGCGAGGTGGATTTCAACAACCCTCCTCCTATCGCACAAATGATCGTGTCGGTGAATGACGTGCCTCTCGGAACTCAAGGCAACCTGCTTTGTGTCACCGGTGGAGAAGGTACGGGAAAAAGTAATTATGTGGCCGCATTGATTGCCGGTGCTATCCGCCCGTCAGGAACGGATGTGGATGTGCTGGGCGTCACGCTCCACGAAAACAGTAAGAATAAAGCAGTGTTGTTCTATGATACGGAACAGAGCGAAGTACAGCTATATAAGAATATCAGTAACCTGCTGCGACGTTGCGGACGTGAGGCAATGCCGGAATGGTTCAAGGCATATTGCCTTACGGGAATGAGCCGGAAAGAACGCCTGCTTTCCATTATCCAGAGTTTGGATAAATATCATTATCAGCATGGCGGTGTGCATCTGGTAGTGATAGACGGTATTGCCGATTTGATAAAGTGCGCCAATGATGAAGCGGAGAGCATAGCCGTCGTGGAAGAACTATACCGTTTGGCCGGTATTTATAAAACATGTATCGTTACGGTACTGCATTTCATCCCTAACGGATTAAAGCTAAGGGGGCATTTGGGAAGTGAGTTGCAGCGGAAGGCTGCGGCGATCCTTTCCATAGAGAAAGACAGCGATCCATCCGTTTCGGTTGTGAAGGCTCTGAAAGTGAGGGATGGCAGTCCGCTGGATGTGCCGATCATGTAGTTCGCATGGAATAAAGACAGGGCAATGCACGTGTATCTGGGTGAAAAGCCTAAAGAAGAGAAGGACAAGCGCAAAGAGGATGAGCTTGTAGCGGTGGCCAAAGAGGTATTCAGCCGGAAGCGGTTCGTTACTTACGTGGAGCTTGCGGAAGAAATCCAGTCGATACTGGAAGTGAAGGAGCGCACGGCAAAAAGCTACATCAAGTTCATGCGTGAGAAGGAAATCATTTTGAAATCATCCGATAATCAGAGTTATTATGTCATCGGAAACTTTTAAGGAGGAAAGCGTATGTTAGTAGATAAAACGGAATTTGAAGCATGGATGGAGCGTATCATGGGTGAGCTGTACCGCATTTCCCGGAAGCTGGACAAGGCGGAAACGAGGGAAAAGCACCTGAACTACCTGAATGGAGAACGTCTGTACGACAATCAGGAAGTATGCCTGTTGCTGCGCATCAGCAAACGCACGCTGCAACGATACCGGAATAACGGGGTGTTGAAATTCTATTCGATATATCACAAGACGTACTACAAGGAGTCGGACTTGCACGAGTTCATTCGTAACAACTTCGACGAGAACGAGATAAAACGGCAGGCTCGTGAGGATAAGTTGTCCGAGAGCTATCCGCTTCCGAAAGAATAAGTCCATGTTTTTGCTTTGTACCGGTGAAACTACTGCCGTGAGGCAGGAAATCCCAAACTGCGTATTGGTGTTTGTCATAGCAATGGCTTCATACAGTTGTGAAACAGGATGAAGTTTCTTTTCTTGTTTGAATGGTGATACTCCAAAGGACAGCGGTCTGGTGGGGTATCATTTTTTATGTGTGCATCTACAAGTATTCCAGTTTTGTGGCGTAAAAACTGGAATATTAGAAGTTAGTATCAACTAAATACCACCCCATCTATTATAGCTTTATAAAAAAGAAAAATACATTCATAAGAAGAATACAAAGGTTTTTTCCTAATTTTGCAATTATGAATATAAGTTGGTCTGAAGTAAAGCCTTATGAAGATGAGTTGCCTACTAACTATGCAGATAGAATAGGCAGGTTATATACTGATACTGTTACTACTGCTTTTAAGAAAAGTAACGGTCAGTTTTTCACACCTGTATCTATCGCCTATTTTATGGGCAAACAGATAAGTATGGACAAGGATTTTATCTCCATATTAGATCCGGGATGTGGGACTGCCATATTATCATGTGCCGTGATCGAGAATTTGGTTTTGCAATCAAAGGTAAAACGGATAGAATTGGTTACATACGAAACCGATGAAAATCTTATGCCGGGATTACAAAAAGTTCTGGAATATATAATAATATGGGGAATGCGCTATAATGTTCATATTGATTGTCATTCATATTGTGAGGACTTTATTTTATCTAATTATTCAGTATTATATTCCGATACAATTTATGAAAGGGCTGAGAATTTGCAGAAATATGATTTGATCATATCCAATCCTCCTTATTTTAAACTTTCCAAGGAAGACAAACGGGTGAAAGCAGCCCAGTGCATTATAGACGGACAGCCAAATATATATTCGATATTTATGGCTATATCAGCTTTGCTACTTACAGAACAAGGTCAAATGATTTACATTACTCCAAGAAGTTTTACTTCGGGAAGATATTTCCGTTTGTTCCGTAATTTTCTGTTTAAGTATGTACAGATAGATTTTGTTCATCTTTTTAATACACGGAAAGATACGTTTTCCAAAGATAACGTACTTCAAGAAACAATTATAATGAAATGCTCTCCTAAAAAGAGAACAAATTATAATGTCGTTTTATCATATAGTGAAGGGATTTCAGACTTGGCTACCCCTGCAATTAAAGAAGTACAACGGAAAGAAATCATTGACCTTACCTCAAAAGAATTGATATTGCATTTGCCGGTCAGCCTTGAAGATGAGAAAATCATTAAGTTGTTCAAATCATGGAATGGCAACCTGAACAAATATCATATTCAAATCTCCACCGGCCCAGTTGTGGCGTTTCGCTCAAAAGAACAGTTATGTGATACCGAAGAAGAGGGAACTGTATCACTATATTGGTTACATAATGTAGTAAAGATGTTGGCAGATCATCCTGTGATGAAGGAAGGAAAGCCCCAATTCATTCGTATGAATGAAAACTCTGTCTCCACTTTGTTACCCAACAAGAACTATGTTCTATTGCGACGCTTTAGTTCTAAAGACGATAATAGCCGGTTGATTGCTGCACCCTATTTTGGCAATATGACTTCTTGCGCATATGTAGGAATCGAAAACAAACTGAACTATATTTATCGTCCTAAAGGGCATTTGAATCGTATGGAGGTAATGGGAATAGCCGCTTTATTGAATAGTGACTTATTCGATAATTATTTTAGAACATTCAATGGAAATGTAAATGTCAGTGCTACGGAGCTAAGGGAAATGCCCATGCCTCCCCTTGAAGTCATTGAATGTATTGGAAAAGACTTGATTGCCATGAATGATTATTCTATGGTGAACGTAAATAAGATTGTAAACAAATATTTTATGTGATATGAGCAAAATAAGTGATGCACAAGATATATTGTCAGTGTTGGGTTTACCTCCGGCACAGCAGAATGAAATATCCGCTTTGACTTTACTTGCATTATGCGGATTAAAGGAGAAAGACAATTGGGTAAATGCCACTCGTACGAGCTTAAAAATAAGCAAGGATATTATGGCATTTGTTAATGAGCACTATAAAAAAGAACAACCGTATGCCCCCAATACACGGGAAACTTTCAGACGGCAGGTACTTCATCAGTTCCTACAAGCACGTATCGTAGATTATAATCCGGATAACCCAGCTTTACCTGTAAATAGTCCGAATGCCCATTACAAATTGACGGCAGAAGCCTATGAAGCTATAAAATCATATAATACCCAAGAATGGGAAACAAAAGCTCAAGGCTTTAATGATGCAGTAGGACGATTGGTGGAAGAATATGAGAAAAGCCGTGAGATGGAAATGATACCTGTTACTATTGAAGATACAGAATTTAAGCTATCTCCGGGTAAACATAATGAAGTACAAGCGGCGGTCATTAACGAGTTTGCACCCCGTTTTGCTGCCGGTGCAAAAGTTCTTTATATTGGTGATACTGCCAATAAAGACCTGTATTGCGATAAAGAATTTCTAAAAAAAATTGGTATTCCGATAACCGAACATAGTAAGTTACCGGATATTGTTATTTATGACAGTAATAAAGAATGGCTATTTTTAATTGAAGTGGTTACTTCACATGGGCCAGTATCTCCCAAGCGTGTTATTGAGTTGGAAGATTTCATGAAAGAATGTAAAGCGGGGAGAGTATATGTTACCGCTTTTCCTGACAGATCCGAGTTCAAGAAGCATGTAGCTGATATTGCATGGGAAACTGAAGTTTGGATAGCGGAAAATCCAGATCATATGATTCATTTTAATGGAGATAGATTTATAGGACCGAGATAAAAACATTATGGCATGATAAAGGCATTTATATCACATAGTAGTAAGCAAAAAGACTTTGCTTTAGAGTTAGTTAATCGCTTAGGTAGAGATTATTGTAAAATCGATTGTTATAATTTCGAATCTGCATATAAAAGTATCAACGAAATTTATAGAGCTATAGAAGAATCTACCATTTTTGTACTTCTTATTTCACGTGATTCTTTGGGGTCTACATGGGTTGAAGAAGAAATAAGATTTGCTAAAGAGAAGTTATCAAAAACTGAATATGATCGTTTTTGGCCTTTTATTATTGATGATTCAATGACCATTGATGATTGTCCTGTGTGGATGAGAAAAGATGAATGCTTTAACTTGCGTCGTTTTAAAAGTCCATATGTACTTGCTCGTGATATAGAACAAAAATTTAGAAAAATTATTTGGAGTACAAATCCTAAGATTAGATTGCTTGACACTACAATGGTAGGGCGTAATGAGGATATTGCTAAATTTGAAGATAAATTCCAGTCAAGTAGGGGTATGAGACTTCGTGCACTTATCATTTCTGGGCGTGACGGTGTTGGAAAAGAAACTTTTGCTAAGCAATGCATGTATAAAGTTGGTTATCCATTGGAACAGGTACCATATCGTATAAATATGGATGTAAAAGAAAATATAGAAAATTTTATTGTAGATCTTAATATGATAACATGGACATATACTGAAAAAGATCTACTTCGTGTCCTGTCAGAATCTCCGAAAGAGAAATCAAAAACAGCAGTAAGACTTTTAAATGAATTGTATGAAACTCGCTCTGTTGTTTTTGTTGAAGATAATATGTCATGTGTATTACCTAATAGAACTATACCAGAATGGCTTGTTGATATAACCAATGATAAGGAACTGAACCCACAATTAGGACTATATATACAATCTCGTATTATACCTAATGTTTATTTAGAAGCAGAATATCCAGAAATTGCACATATTTCATTATTACCACTAAGTAAAAAAGATAGGCATAAACTCTTTTATAGTTATATTAGAGCTTATGAAGTATCTAATATAACGGAAGAAGACGCATGCTTTTTTGTTGATAGATTATTACAGTCACCAATACAGATACAACAAGCCGTAGAAGCTATCAAAACGAAATCAGTAGAATTTGCAAAGAAAGATATTGAGGCTCTTATAACAATGGGAGATAAAAAAATACATCCATTGCTTGAACGATATAAAGAAGAAGAGCAAAGAGAACTATTGGTGATCATGTCACGCTTTGACTTTATTAGTTATGATATATTAGAAGATATTTTTGAAGAACGTATTAAGGAAGTTTTAGATACTCTTCTTGACATGATGATTTATGGAATAGTATCAACATTCGGACCTTCTAATCGTTTTTTCCGATTAGATCATTATTTGAGTGATTATATAAAACGTAATCATTTTTCTTTGCCTAAAGATTTAGAACTTCACATCGATGATGTTTTAGAAAAAAGAATAGATGAATGTAATGATATAACAAAAGATACTTCTTTATATTTATATGAAGTAAAAAAACAAATAATGTCAGGATATGGAAATACAAAGAGTTATTTAATTCCTTCCATTGTGATAAGATCTGTTATGGATATTTATAATAAACAAGATTATGAACTTGTTATAGATGTTTGTGATAAAGTACTTAAAGATTCACATAATTATTACTCTGATATCACGCGAGAACTGACATATTGGTTATGTTTGGCACTATGTAGAATTCAAAAAGAAGATCGTTTTTATGAAGAAGTAAAAGCATTAGACGGAGCAGACTATTGGTTTCTTAACGGTTTTTTTCAACGCATAGCTACAAAATATAATTTAGCTGAGAAATTTTTGAAAAAGGCTTTAGAAATCTCACCTTCTATGCAACGGGCAAAACGAGAATTAGTGACTGCACTTCTTGCTCAACATCGTTATCCTGAAGCATTGTCTCTTGCAAAAGAAAATTATGAGCGAGATTCAGATAACACTTATCATATGCATGCGTATTTTCGTTGCTTAGTAAAAAAAGTAAATATTAGTCATGAAGATATTGCTATATTAGAAGAACTACTTAACAAAATGGAAAATAGTTATTCTGATAAAAGAGAAGAACTTTATATGGCGATGAATATCGAATTTCAGGCTAATATAAAAAGAAAATCACCAGATGTAATACTTGATCTAATACGAAGTGCTGAAAAAAAATTTCCTTCTTCTGTTAATATTCAAAGAACTGCCCACGAATATAAATTAAAACAAGCTATTGTGAATAAAGAAGTGGTGTTTCCTGAAGATTAAAAATATCCCCTCCCTTAAATTCAAATAGGGAGGGGAATTTTACATTTCAATTATAATAATACTATAATTTCAGCTTGGGTTTGGGCTTCTCGGGCTGGTCTGAGTCGGGATCGTCCTTGTTGCCGGGCTTGGGGATGCCGCCTATGACGAGCTTGCCGCCGAGTGCGTCCATTGCCTCTTTAATGCTGATGCTTTTGGGCATTTCGCTTAGTTTGGGCGGGGTACGCTGCTTGTCGGTGAGGAAGTCGGGTATCCGGTGGACATAGGGATCGACAGTGGGTGTATCACCGTGCGTAAGGACATTATTTGGTGTGGGGACACTGGCCTGTGAGGGGCTGCCGGGCGGAGTTTCGGCGACGGGGACATTATCCTGTCCGTCGGGTGTTACCGGCTGGGATGGCAGGACTTCGATCACGCCGTCGGTGTTGCCTTCTGAGGCTCCGACGGGCTTCAGGGACAAAAGGATCTTGCGGTCGAGGGCGGCAAGATCGGCTTTGAGCTGCTTCAGCTCGTCCTCCTTTTTCCAGACTTCTTCGACGACCTGTCTCAGGACGGGGAGTTCCTTCTCGATGGCTTCGTTGTCCCTCGTGTATTTCTCTATCAGGCGGGGGATGCTGTCGAAGGCATTGATGAAGTTCTGGCAGGCGGTTTTCGGTTCGACTGCCAAGCGACCGTTGTTATAGTTGTAAAGGAAGTTGCCCTCGCCACGCACGAAGAAACGGTTCTCGCAGAAATCCAGACCGTCCTTGACGGTGGTGTCGGTCTTCACAATGATGTCGAAACCATAGAGGGAGCCGATGACTTTCGGTTGGCCGTGCGTGCGTTCCTTGTCCTCTATCTCGTGGAGTTTGGCGGCAATCACCTTCGGATCATTGCTCGCCACACCGTCAATCCGCAAGGGGTTGAGCTTGTTGCCCTCCTTGTCATACTGCATACGGCTCTCGATGGCGGCCTTGTCTTTATTGACACGGGCAATGATGTCATTGTTGCTCGCTTGGTTCGCCAAGTAGGTTTCCAGTTTGATGCGTGACTCCCCCTTGCCACGCTGAAAGGCTTTGCGCTCACCCTCCATGCCGGCGATTCTCTTTCCCAGACGGGCTTTGTCGAGCAGGTCGGTGTTGCCGGAGAGTACCGCCACGTACTCGGAGAAGGGTATGCCTCCTTTCTCGTCCATGCCTCCCTCGTCGATGGTGCGGCTGCCCATGTTGTTCTGCTTGAGCTGGGTGATAAAAAGCTGCTTGTTGTAGAGCAGGTTGAACTTGTAACTGTCGAGTGACTTCTCCACGGCGTAGATTATCACATCCACCTTATTATCCGCATAGAGCTTGGCTATCTCGTTGCCCTTGCGGATACCCCGGCCGTCACGCTGCTGCAAGTCCGAAGGCCGCCACGGTGCATCGAGATGATGGATGGCGACACAACGTTTCTGGGCGTTGACTCCCGTGCCCAGCATCTCGGTGCTGCCGAACAGCACCCGGATTTCGCCCTCGTTCATGGCGGCGATCATCGCCTTGCGCTTCTTCTCGGTCTTGGCTTCCTGAATGAAACGTATCTGGTCTTCGGAGATGCCGTGATCCTCCACCAGCTTGCGCTTGATCTCGCTGTACGGGTTCCACTGGTCGGGCTTGTAGGTTCCCAAATCCGAAAAGACGAACTGCGTACCTTTGTGCTCGGCGTATTTGTTATAATAGCCGGCAATCATATCCGCACAATGTGTTACCTTGTTGTCCTTGTCGTCACCATAGGACAAGGGATCTATGAGCCGCATGTCGAGCGACATCTTGCGGGCGTAGTCGGTGGCGATGAGCATCTTCGCCTTCTCCTCCCGCTCGGTCAGGGGCGGTCGTCCGAGCACGGTGGCATTGCCCGTCTTGGCAAACTCGATGAGCTTCTCTATGAACTCACTCTGGTCGGGTGTGGGCGGTATGTTGTGCAGGATCTCGTTCTTTACCGGACGGTCTATACCGATGTCGGCGGCGGTACGGAAGTCCGTAATTTCAGAACAAAATGAGGCAAGTTCCGGAACCTTGATAAAGTAACGGAAACGCTCTTTCTGCACCACCTCGTTGGTGACGGAGAACTCGTAATCGACAGACTTCCGGGCGAACACCGCCGCCCATGCGTCGAACGAGTTGATGCCCTGCCGTTCCAACTCTTGGGGACGAAGATACTTGAACAACAAGTACAGTTCGGTCAATGAGTTGGAAATGGTCGTTCCGGACAGGAAGGTGGCCCCCAAGTCCTTGCCGGTGCGCTGCTGAATGGTGCGCAGGGCAAAGAGCATGTTGAGTGCACGCTGGCTGCCCTCGCTGTTGCCCAACCCGGCCACACGGTCATGGCGGGTGGTGAACATCAGGTTCTTAAACCGGTGTGATTCATCGACGAACAGGTGGTCGATGCCCATGCGTTTGAAATCCGCCACGTCATCCTTGCGGGTTTCAATCTCGTGCGCAAGTTCCTTCAGCCGGACTTCAAGGTTCATCTTTCGCTTTTCCACACCCTTGATCTGGGCGTTGGTCACGTCCGTCCCCTGCTGGTACAATACCTTCAAGTTCTCCTCCACGCTGTCAAGTTCCCCCTGCAAGATGTCCCGCTGTATTTCGGGCGACTGCGGTATCATGCCGAACTGCTCGTGCGAGAGGATGATAGCATCCCAGTCGTTGTTCTTCATCCGGTGGAAGATCTCGACACGTCGCTCCGGTGTGAAGTCCTCCTTGCCGGGATAGAGGACTTTGGCGTTCGGGTAAGCGGTGGCGAAGGTTTGCGCAATCTCGTGGATATTCGCCTTCAGCCCGGTGATAAGGGGCTTGTTCGCCAAGCCCAGACGTTTCATCTCGTAGGCGGCGCAGCACATGATGAGTGTCTTGCCGCCACCCACCTCGTGGTCGGCTATACCGCCGCCGTTCTGCTTAAGCATCCAGATGCAGTCCTTCTGGCTGGGATACAGGTCGGGAATGCCCAAGCCCTTGAGGTCGAGGTCGGGAAAACTCTGGTGCGATCCGTCGTACTTGGGACGGACGAAGCAGTTGAACTTGCGGTTGTACATGGCCGCCATTTTCTGCTTGAACTCCGGCGACTGCTCCATCAACCAGTCGGAAAACCCGCTCCGGATTTCATCAATCTTGCTGTTGGCAAGCAAGGTGACTTCGGGATCACGTATCTTCATCTCGTTACCCGTCTTGTCCAAGACGGTTTTGGTGATGTTGGGCGTGGTGTTGTGGATGGCATGGCGCATGAGGGCGATGCCATTGAAGATGCGGCTCTCCGAACGTACCGAATACTGGTTCATGATACGTGGGGTGGTCATGTCCGCCTTGATGCTGTACTCGTCGCTGCTGGCGGTATAACGGACGGTCACATCGGTATCGAACAGCCATGAGGCGTAGCGGCTGTAAACCGCCGCCGGAATCCACCGCTCGCCGAAGTTAAAATCCAATTCCTCGAAAGGGATGGGCGTTGGAAACGCCCGCCGCAGGGCTTCGAGGGAGATACGTGCCTCGGCATGGTCGGGATGCGACTGCAAGTATTCCTCGATGTGCCCGGCCTTGGCCACGACGTTGCCGGAAATGAAACGGTCGGCAATCTCGTAGTTCTTCGAGAGGGGATTGTAGAAGAGCTGCCCACGCAACTCTTCCAGCAGGGAGGATTGTGCCTTGCCGGTCAGGGACTCCATGTACGCCATGTCCACGTTACCGTATTTGTTGAGCGAGGCTGTGAGTGCCTCGTGTACGTCGTCGGTATGAGTGATCTCGTTGATGTTGTACGAAACGGGATGGTCGAAGATGTCGGCCTTGACCGCCCGGCCGTCGATGTAACGCTCCAGCGACAATATCTCACGGTTGCCCGCATCCATGCGGAACAGGTCGATGTTCTTCTTGTCGTTCAGGTTGCCGAACTGACGGATGAAGTCATCGTAAAGGGTATTGAGCATGGTGCGCAGTGCCGGGTTTGCGGTATGGGTGGCGGCCTCGTTCTCGTACAGGTGGTGGTAGGTGTCACGTATCTCGATGTAGAGCGACGCACGGCGACGCTGGCGTTCGGGCAATTCTAACGGGTTGAACACTGGTGCGGACTCGCCTATGGCGGATAGGTAGCCTATCTGCCCGTCATCGTCCACGATGGAGCCGTTGCGGTGATGCTCCGAGAGGTCAGCCGGGTACGGGCGTGGTTTCATGCGCTCCTGCCGTGCGGACTCTTCCTCCTGCCGGCGGCGTTCCTGCTCCAGTCGTTCCCGCTCCTGCCGTTCTTTCTCTTGGGGAGTCGGTTCGGCGGTGGCGGTCTGCATGGCGGAATGCGGTTCCAACGGCGGCATATCAAAGAGAGAAAGTTGGCCGGAGTCCTCTTTCTTGCGCCTTGTTTTCCTTTTCCTGACTTGGGAACGCTCCTCTTGGGTGAAGCCGAAAAGGTCGTACAAGGACATGACCGGTTCCTGTGTGGCCTTTGGGGTGGTTTGCCGGGGTTCCGCCGACGGTTGCGCCGCCGTGACAGTCTGTCGCTCCACCTTTACAGTTTGTTGCTCCACTGAAGTGGAATGCCTGACCGTACTGCCTGCCCGGTTGATTTCCTGCACCTGTTCAATGCGTTGCCGCATGGTTTCTGCCGGACGGCTCACCAGCGTGCGAAAATCCTGTAGGGGGGAATAGCGAAGGTACAAGTCCAAGTCGAGCTGTTCCGATAGGTTGCGGTCAAGGAAATACTTCATGTCGGCGGCGATGGCTTCCATGCCCCCCTCGTGGAGATAAACCCGTGCCGGTTTGCCATAGGGATCGGTTCCGACGTAGCCACGTGTATGGACGATGGCGGCGGTATGCTCGAAATACTCGTTCTGGGTTGTTCCATCAGCTTGTGTGCCTACCTCGACAAAGGAGCATTCAAGCGGGGTGTATTCCTTTCTGGAAAACGTGTCCTTCTGCAAGATGATCAGGTCGCTGCCCACCTCCGTCCCGGCATAGTCGGCAAAGAGGTTATTGGGCAGGCGGACAGCCGAGAGCAGCCGGGACTGGTTCATCAGGTATTGCCTCACAGGGTAGGCCATGGCGGAGTTCATCACCCCCTGCGAGGTGATGAAGGCGATGATGCCGCCTTCACGGACGGCATCCAGCCCTTTTGCGAAGAAATAGTTGTGCAGGGTGTTCAGCGCAAAACGCTTGGCCGTACTGTTGTCGAAGGACGGATCGAAAATGCGTATGTCGCCGAAAGGGATGTTGCTGCTCACCACGTCGAAATAGCCGTTGTGCTGCGGGGGCAGTTCCTCTGAGGTTTTCTTTCTTGTCCGCACTCTGTTTGTTGATAATGGCCTTGCCGGTCTTCGTGTCCCAATTGTCGGGATGAATATCCAGCTTGCTGCTGAATTGCACCTGATCACCGTCCACCGTGATGCGTACCATAATTACTACATGACCGTTTTTCTTCGGTTCGTTCTTCTTTAAATAGAAGAGTGTCTTGAATGTCGATTTCATACCGTAACTCCTTTCTTGTTGCAAAGTTAATTAGTTCAATCCGTAACGGCTGTGAAAATCGAGTGCCAATGCTCGACAAATGAGCGACTTATCTATAAATTCGTTACGGTTTTTTTCGTAACGGAAAACCGTAACGAATTAGTAACGATTCATCTTCACAAGGTGGCTTTTTGAGGTCTTTTCTCTGTCGTAGGCAGGTAAGAAAAAAGCCCCTTAAACCATTGGTTTAAAGAGCTTTGTCTTAGATTGTCGGAGTATTTTCATTCCTCCTAAGTGATCCGCCTGGGGCTCGAACCCAGGACCCCAACATTAAAAGTGTTGTGCTCTACCTGCTGAGCTAGCGAATCAATCCTTTATTGCTGTTAAGCGGGTGCAAAGATAGAGCTATTTTTCATAATTGCAAATAAATTCCGAACATTTTTGTTATCTTTGTGCCATAAATATCAATACACATTATTTATATATGGCTGACGATAAAAAAATAATTTTCTCGATGGTGGGAGTAAGCAAAGCTTTCCAACCTAACAAGAATGTACTAAAAGACATTTATCTTTCTTTCTTCTATGGAGCGAAGATTGGTATTATCGGTCTCAATGGTTCGGGTAAATCTACTTTGCTGAAGATTATTGCCGGTCTGGAGAAATCTTATCAGGGGGAAGTGGTCTTTTCTCCCGGGTATTCAGTGGGATATCTGGCACAGGAACCTTATCTAGATAACACAAAGACTGTGAAAGAAATCGTAATGGAGGGTGTGCAACCTATTGTTGATGCCCTGAACGAATACGAAGAAATTAATCAGAAGTTCGGTTTACCTGAATATTATGAAGATCGGGACAAAATGGATCAACTTTTTGCGCGTCAGGGAGAGTTGCAGGACATTATCGATGCAACGGATGCCTGGAATTTGGATAGTAAATTGGAGCGTGCAATGGACGCTCTTCGTTGCCCGCCCGAAGATCAGTCGGTGGCTAACCTGTCCGGTGGTGAGCGCCGCCGTGTGGCTCTTTGCCGACTGTTATTGCAAAAGCCTGATATCCTGCTGCTCGACGAGCCGACGAACCACTTGGATGCTGAGTCTATCGACTGGTTGGAGCAACATTTGCAACAGTACGAAGGTACGGTAATTGCAGTGACGCACGACCGCTACTTCCTCGATCATGTTGCCGGATGGATCCTTGAACTTGACCGTGGTGAGGGTATTCCCTGGAAGGGCAACTACTCCAGCTGGTTGGAGCAGAAGACTAAACGAATGGAAATGGAAGAAAAGACTGCCAGCAAGCGTCGCAAAACTCTGGAACGTGAGCTCGAGTGGGTACGTATGGCACCCAAGGCCCGCCAGGCTAAGGGTAAAGCTCGTTTGAACTCGTACGATAAGCTGTTGAACGAAGATGTGAAGGAGAAAGAAGAGAAGTTGGAAATCTTCATTCCGAATGGTCCTCGCTTGGGTAATAAGGTGATCGAGGCAAAACATGTGGCGAAGGCTTATGGTGATAAACTACTGTTTGACGATCTGAACTTTATGCTTCCTCCAAATGGTATTGTGGGAGTTATCGGTCCGAATGGTGCCGGTAAAACAACTCTTTTCCGTCTGATCATGGGACTGGAAACAGTCGATAAAGGTGAGTTTGAAGTAGGGGAGACTGTGAAAGTGGCTTATGTAGACCAGCAGCATAAGGATATCGATCCGAACAAGAGTGTTTATCAGGTGATCTCCGGTGGTAATGACTTGATCCGTATGGGAGGTCGCGATATCAATGCGCGTGCATACCTTTCGCGCTTCAATTTCTCCGGAGCCGACCAGGAAAAACTTTGTGGTGTGCTTTCGGGTGGAGAGCGGAATCGTCTGCATCTGGCTATGGCACTGAAGGAAGAAGGAAACGTGTTGTTGCTCGACGAGCCGACCAATGATATTGATGTCAATACTCTGCGTGCACTCGAAGAGGGTCTGGAAGATTTTGCAGGTTGTGCTGTTGTCATTTCGCATGACCGTTGGTTCCTCGATCGAATCTGTACGCATATTCTTGCTTTCGAAGGCGATTCGAATGTGTTCTACTTTGAAGGTTCTTATTCGGAGTACGAAGAGAATAAATTAAAACGACTTGGCAACGAAGAACCTAAGCGTGTGAGATATAGAAAGCTGATAGCTGACTAATCTTTAACAATATGTAAGCCCCGCAATCAATTTGCGGGGCTTTTTTGTTTCATAGAGCTATAATATGTTTATCTCTCTTAAAAATTTGTAGCATCTTTGTAATGTATATATAAAGAATATTAATTACCTTTGTATTCCAAAACGTTTATTTACAATTTATTAATTAACAAGTTCTATTAACTAACAAAGAGAATTATGAGAAGACATCTAATTCATTTCCTGCTGGTTGCAGTGCTGACGGTATGTTCTGCCGCTACGGCCATTGCCCAGGTAACAGTGAAAGGTCAAGTTGTGGATGCGGAAACAGGTGAGCCATTGATTGGTGCAGCCGTAACGATTGTCGGTACCACCCAGGGTAGTGTGACTAACTTGGATGGTATGTTCACACAAAAAGCTGCCTCCGGTTCAACGCTGCTTATCAAGTACCTTGGTTACAAGGAATTCAGCAAGAAGATCACCCAGAAAGGTGGTACTGAAGATTTGGGCGTAATAAAAATGGCAGCCGATGCAATGGTGCTGAATGACGTTATCATCACTTCTTCTGTTGCTGTTTCGCGTAAAACACCGGTAGCTGTATCGACAGTTGACCCTGTCTTTATCGAGGAGAAGCTCGGAACACAGGAGTTTCCTGAAGTTTTGAAGTCTACTCCGGGTATCTATGCAACTAAGCAAGGTGGTGGTTTTGGTGACTCCAAAGTGAACATACGTGGTTTTAAGACCGAGAACTCTGCTATGATGATTAACGGTGTTCCGATGAATGATATGGAATGGGGTGGCATCTATTGGTCGAACTGGGCCGGTTTGAGTGATGTGACTCGTAGCATGCAGGTACAGCGTGGTTTGGGTGCATCAAAGGTAGCGGCTCCTTCAGTGGGTGGTTCTATCAACATTGTGACTAATACAATCGATGCCAACAAAGGCGGTTTCGTATCTTATGGTATGGGTAACGACGGATTGAACAAAATCCTGTTCAAGGTATCTACCGGATTGACCAAATCAGGTTGGGCCATGACCCTTTTGGGAGGTAAGACCTGGGCCGATGGTTATATCCAGGGAACCAACTACGAAGCCTACAACTGGTTTGTGAATATTACAAAGCGTTTCAATGACAATCATCAGTTGTCATTTACTGCTTTCGCTGCTCCCCAGTGGCATAATCAGCGTGGAAATAAAGACGGACTTACCATTGAAGGATGGCAGGAAGTTGCGAAGAATTATATGAATGGTGAGAAGCCTTATCGTTATAACCCTACCTACGGATTCGGGTTGAACGGACAAAGAAAGTCATCGGCATATAATGTGTATAATAAACCTCAGTTGTCATTGAACCATTTGTGGCAGATTAATGAAAAGTCAAGTTTGAGTACGGCTCTGTATGCTTCTATCGGTCGTGGATATGGCTATTCCGGTCAGGGATTGACCAGTGCGGATCGCAGTAACTGGTATGGCAGTAACAATGGTAACCTGAATATGACTTTCCGTAAAGCCGACGGTACATTTGCGTATGATGAAATATATGCTTTGAATGAAGCGAGTGAGAATGGTTCGGTTATGGCAATGTCGAAGTCTAAGAACTTCCATAACTGGTATGGTCTGCTTTCTACTTATACTACTAAGTTCGGTGATTACTTCGATTTCTATGGTGGTATAGACTACCGTTATTATAAAGGTACACACACCAATGAATTGGTTGACCTCTATGGTGGTGACTTTTATGTAGACTCTTCTTCAAGAAAAAGTGTTTTGGCTTCAAACAATGCCGCCGCTGCTGCCGGTTCTTCATTTGTGAACCAGAAATTGAAAGTAGGTGATATTGTTTATCGTGACTTTGATGGCTATGTGATGTCTGAGGGAGTATTTGCTCAAGGTGAATACAACAGAGATAAGTTGAGTGCCTTCATTTCCGGTTCAGTTTCTAATACCGGTTACTGGCGTTACGACCGTTTTTACTATGACAAGGCGCACGCCAAATCAAAAACTGTCAACTTCATCGGTTGGAATGCAAAGGGAGGTTTGAACTACAACCTTACCGAAAATCATAATGTGTTTGCCAATATCGGTTATATCAGCCGTGCTCCATTCTTCTCGGGAGGTGCTTTCCTTAATTCAACAGTCAGTAATGCGACAAACCCCGATGCAGTGAACGAGAAAGTGTTCTCTTTCGAAATCGGATACGGCTACCGTTCGAGCTTCCTTACTGTGAACATCAATGCCTACCACACTCGTTGGATGGATAAAACCACTACCCGTTCACAGGATATCACAAACTACTATGAAGGCAGCCTTAGCGAGCCTTACGACGCAAGTAAGCTGGTTTCTACCAAGTCTGTTATCAACATGCAGGGTGTGAATGCTTTGCACCAGGGTGTCGAACTTGATTTTGTAGCAAAACCTTTCCAATGGCTGGATTTGAGCGGTATGTTCTCTATCGGTAACTGGCGTTGGGATAGCAATGCTTCGGGTAGCTTCACTGTAGAAGGTCAATTTGTGAACAGCGCATCTATCAAGGGAAGCGATGGTAAGGATGTGACCGTTCTTGTAAATGCGGCAGCTAACGGATTGGAACCGGGTACAATGAAACTGAACCTGAAAGATGTGAAAGTGGGTGGATCTGCACAGACTACCGCAGCTTTGGGTGCTACTTTCAAGATCGACAAAGCCCTTCGTCTGGGTATCGACTGGAACTTATACGCACGTAATTATGCTGACTGGTCATTGAACTCAAACGACCTGGTGATGAACAGTGAGAAAGACTTTTCTACTCCTTGGCGTATTCCGACTGCAAGTACTTTCGATTTGAACGCAAGTTATAAATTCAACTTTGGTAAACTGAATGCAGTATTGTCAGGTAACGTGAACAACTTATTCGACCAGACTTATATTTCTGATGCGACAGATGGTAGCAATCACGATTGGAAGACCGCTTACAATGTGTTCTACGGATTCGGCCGTACTTATAGCTTGAGATTAAAAGTTAATTTCTAATCTAAAAACAGGAAGTTTAAATTATGAATAGAAATCTATTAATGCCTGTAGCGGTGTCGTTGATTCTGCTGTCCGGCTGTAAATATAACGATGACAACTTCGAAGGATTGGACGATATGACCCAACCGACGAATTTGATGAAGATAGAGTATACGCTGACTGATGCTGACTATGCAACTATCAGCTCAAATTCGACCAATAAGAAGATTGCTACAGATGCCGGTGTGTCTAAGGATCTTGAGAATGTGAAGACTAACATGTATCTGACAGAGAAGATCACGGGAGCGGATTACATACCTGCTTTCTTGCTTGATAAGTATTACACTGCCGATAAGGGTTCGAGTGCAAAGATTACGTATAAGTACAAAGAAGCGATGTCTTCTTTGCTGTCGGAGTATGCTTCGGTGAAATATCTGAAACCGACGGATGCCGAATACAAGTTGGTTTATGGTGAGAATGCATTTGCGCCTTATCTGAATGAAAAGACAGAAGGTCAGATGTCTAAGATCCTGAACGAGAAGTTCAAAGATGCCGAAAAGGGAACAGCTGTTTTCGTTGACTATAAGTTGGGAGAGGGACAGTTGGAGAATCCGTTGATGTGGCAAAACTTCGAGGCGCTTCCTACCGGAGATTTGAAGGAGCTCAAAGGCTGGTTTATCAGCTCTACCGGTGACACTCAGTGGAAGGTTACTTCTTATGATGATAACCAGTATGTTCAGTATTCGGCAAACGGTACGAAAGGGGCATGCGTCGGCTGGATGGTTACCCCTGCTATTTCTGTTACTGCCGGTGATTATCTCGCTTTTGACGTGACCGTGGGATACTATAATGCCAGCTGCTTGTCAGTGCTTATTTCAGAGAATTTCGATGGTGAAAATGTCGGTACTGCCAATTGGGTTGATGTGACTTCTGGTTTCAGCATTCCTACCAAGCCGACAAGTGGTTACGGTACGTTTGCTTCTGCAGGTAAAGTGTCTTTGTCAGCTTATGCAGGCAAGAAGGTGTATGTAGCCTTTAAGTACGAAGGTGATGGTGCCAATAAGAAAACCACTACTTATCAGATCGATAACATCATGGTAGGTACCTCCATTCCGGCCAACAGTCTTTCTACTCCTACTTACGCGGTGAAAGTATACGATGGAAAGAACTGGAAGAATAAGAGCAATAGCGTATATGTCCTGACATATGCCGATTACGGAGATATGGGACAGAGTAAACGCTACTTTACTTCTGATGTTCCGGCTGTGAACTATTTGCCTGCTTATTTGTCTAAGATGGTGGCATATCCTGTTGATGGCGATGCACGTGTAGTAGTCTACAGATTCTATAACGGCAAAGCTTTGAATATCTACAGTGATGAATACACTTATTCTGCCGAAAAAGCGAGATGGGAGTTGAATACACGTATTGTCGATAAGACAGAGCAGTTTGTATTGTCTGACGACAAGTGGAACTTTGATCCGAGTACAGTGGTTACGCTGAAGGCTGAAAAGGGTAATGTAGAGGCTGCCGCATTCTATCAGGCAATCACCGATTGGGTGAAAGAGAATCATCCAGAGTATGTGACTTCATACGGTAACAACGATTATTATTATGGTGGTTCTGCTTACAATAATAATTTCGACTTCCGTCCGTCCGCATGGAAGGCACAAAATGCTTCCGCTTATGGTTCGATGTCGGATGCCGATCTGACAAAATTGATGTTCGAACGTCTGCCTGAGGCATTTATTCCGGGATTGAAAGCAATCTATGGTAGTGCGGATGTTGTGGAAGGTGTAGATGTGTTCTATACAATTAACTTTGCCATTTACGATGGCTCTTCTACCACACAATATACCATTAAGTATAAAGTGACAGGTAAAGGACAGTTTGAATATGTTGCAGACTCTTTGAAGAAAGTAGAATAAGAAAACTAATTCATTTATAATTAAGAAAGGCCGCTCTGTGTAATCAGGACGGCCTTCTTTTATATTATAACGAGAAAGTTATGGGGGTGAAAAGGCGTTTAGATACATTCCCGTTTACATCTTCACCTCCATCACTACCGGATTATGATCACTGCACAAATCGAGGTCAGGCGAATAGTAATCTACCCCTTTAAATTCTTTGGAATGGAAAATATAGTCGATTCTCAGCAGGCGTTTAAAGTACCGGAACGTATACATGTACCCATGTCCGCAAGTCTGGAATCCATCTTGAAGATTGTCACCTTTCACAGTACTGTATGTGTAGGACGATGGGAGAGAGTTAAAGTCACCGCAAACCAGTATAGGGTAGGGGGTGGTGCGGATTAATTGTTCCAAAGTCTTTGCCTGTGCCGCACGTTTCCTGAAGTTCTCGTTGAGTCCTTCCAACAATTGCTTGGCCACTGCTTCCTCTCTGCCTGTCAGTTCGTTTTTAGCCAGTTCCCTTTCCAGTCTGCGCTTATTTTGGCTGACCTCCGTTGTTTGCAGGTGGTTATTGAAAACACGAACCGTTTGTCCGTCTACGTTCAGATCACACCACATACTGCAATTCCTTGAATCGGGGTAAGTGATCAGTCTGCTGTCCTTCACCGGATATTTGCTGAACAGAGCTACCTGCAAGATAGGTGTGCTATCCGGAGCTTGCGGAATGACGGCATATTGCCAGTCTGCAAATGCGTTCCGTATACTGTCTGGAGTAAAGTACCGGTTGCCGGCAAACTCCTGAAAGCAGATAATGTCCACCCGGTGCTCTTTCATATAAGCCGCAATCTCCTTGCACGAATATCCCGACTGCTCGTTGCCGAAACTGTCAACGTTGTATGTCGCTATTTTCAGTGTATTTGCCTCTTTTTCTCCGGCCGTGAAAGGAGGTTGGAAGATCCGACCCAGATATTGCCAGTTGGCAGCTATGGCTATCAACGGAATGATGATCCAGAACCTCCGGCGAATTCCCCAGTAAATGGCGGCGGCAAGATTGATCAATAACAGTCCTGACAGCGCCAGCCCGATGAAAGGTATCAGAGTGGAGTGTTCGGGAGGTATGTGTCCGGCGAATGCTCCGGCAATGGTGATGCCGGCCAGGACAAAAGTCAGTGCAATAGACGTACAATAAAATAGTTTGGATACAGCTTTCTTTCCCATTGTTTTGAATTTCGCATTTTAGTTCACTACAGATTACACGGATTAACACAGATTGATTATTTATCCGGTTGATCTCAAGCGGAATTCAGACAGACTCCGAGGAGATCCGTGTCAATCCGTGTAATCCGTGGTGAATTGGTTTATTTCAGCCATTTCTTTATCTTTTCCTTTAGCTTTTCCTGAGCGATCGGTTTTGAGATAAAGTCATTGCATCCGGCTTCTTCGGCTGCATTCCGGTCGTGTTCGTAAGCGTATGCGCTTTGTGCAATGATGGGTACTTCTGCGGACAGTTGCCTGATAATTCTGGTAGCTTCCAGTCCGTCTAAGTTAGGCATCTTGATGTCCATCAATATCAGATCCGGATTTACCTCGTCATACATGGTCACGGCCTCCATGCCGTCTTTGGCGCGTACTAAGCGGTATTTTCTACCCAGAATAGCGTTCAGCAGGTCGAAGTTGCTGTCTGTGTCTTCGGCTATCAGTATGGTGGCTTTCTCCGTTCCGGCTGCGATTGCCCGAAGGTCCTCTTCCTTTTCCGTCGTTTCCTCTTTGGGGCGGATCGTATCCTCTTTGGCCGGGAGCACTTCCGACGGCTGTGTTCCGACGGCCTCGCTGGGCAAGTGGCTGTTCGTTCCCGTTTCCGTATCTTGTATGACATTCTCAAGAGGCAGCCAGAAGGTGAATGTGGTTCCTGTGCCCACTTCCGAGGAGACCGCAATCTCTCCGCCCAGCCGTTCGATGATCGTTTTACAGATTGACAATCCCAGACCTGTGCCCTGGGCAAAATTGTTCAGTTTGGCAAACCGTTGAAATACCCTTCCCAGCTTTTCGGGCTCGATACCCAGTCCGGTATCTTTGACGTAGAATACAACTCGCTCGCCTTCCTGTTTGTAACCATAGCTTACGCTGCCTTCTGTGGTAAATTTGAACGCGTTGCCTATCAGGTTAGAGAATACCTGGAAGATCCGGTTCTTGTCCGAGTGGATGCTTAGCGCTTCGTCCGGCGAGTCGAACCTCAGTTCCACTCCCTGCGGACAGCGGAACACGTGTGCATCATGAATCTCTTTGCAAAGTGTGTGCAGCCTCACCGGCCCGTAAGTGAACTCTACGATGCCCGACTCTATTTTGGAAAGGTCCAATATTTCGTTGATCAGTTGCAACAGCCGTTCGTTGTTGGCGTCTACAATCTCGTAATACTCCCTCCTTTCCTCCGCATTGTCACTCTCCGAGATGATGCGCGAGAATCCTACGATGGCATTGAGGGGCGTGCGTATTTCGTGGCTCATGTTGGCAAGGAAAGCCGACTTCAGTTTGTCCGATGTTTCCGCTTTCTCTTTCGATTCTATCAGTTCACGGCGCATCAGTTCCAGTTGGGTGATGTCCCATTCGATGCTGACAATGATGGGAGAGAAGTCCTCGCTTTCCACCATGATTTTTTGCTTGTCGAGAATCAGCAGATTTCCGTTTTTGTCCTTGCCCTCCATAATCCAGTGCATCCCTTTTCCGGTAGCGGCAATTTCCATATCCTCTTTTCGCTTCTGCTGTGCCATTTCCGGCGGGTAGTAGTCGAAGTCGTTCATTCCGATGGCGTTTTCTGAGCTGATGTCCCGGTTGTACGACTCCCGGTTACGGTAGATGTACCTGAAATCGTTCTCGATATCTTTTACCACGATGCCTGCCGGGATGTTCTCCATCGTGGTATCCATGATACGATTGAAGCGTTTGATCTGCGATTCGTACCGGATGCGTTCCGATATGTCGTGGGTGAACGACCAGAAGGTTTCTTCTCCGTCGTCCGTTGTCACACTGTACATGGTGCCTTCAAAGGCCAGTGTGTTTTTATCGTGCTTCAGGGGGTGGTAGGCCAGGAAATTGAGGGTTTGGCCTTCCCGTATACTGCGGTAACGTTCTTCCCAGTCCTCTATGCAGGTCATATCGCCCACGACATCGAACACCCGTATCAGTGACAAGTCCGCCTGTTCCGCGATCCGGTGGTTCAGCCTGAACTGCCTGTTGGCAAATATCAGCGTGCCGTCTCTGCGTGCCGCGTACACACTTTCTTTGGCATTGTTGATGGCATGCGTCAGCGTGTTGATGTCGTTTCGTTTCCGCTGTATGTCGGTGATGTTCTGTATATACCCTTCCAGGACGATGTTGCCATCTTCTTCTTCATTCCGCAGGTAGCATTGCTGGCGCATATAATATACCTGTCCTTCCAGCAGGATGCGGTATTCGATGTATTCCTTTAGGAGTTCGCGGCGGTTGGCTTCCATCCACGTGTTCACGGCGGGCAGGTCTTCGCTCAGGATGGTTTCGTAGTAATCCTGAAAGTTGATGCTCCGCTCTTCTTCCGTGCATACGATTCCGTTGTATCCCCGGTAATAAAATGTCTTCTCTCGCGATGAATATTTCCATTGCCCTATTTGTGCCGCTTTTTGTATCTCCTTCAGCTCGTAGTTGGTGCGTTCCAGTTGCAGTTTCACGTTGCTGCGCGCCGTGATGTCGCGATATTGGCACAGCACCTTGTCACCGTCGTACGGCTGCATGATACATTTGAAGTAATACGTTTCACCCCCTTCCAGTGGCAGCCGGTAGTTACGGTTCACCGTTATCCCCTGTTGGGTCACTCGCCTGAAGTCCGGTAGCAGTTTCTGGAAGGTATGGTCGGGAAGCAGGTTGAACAGATTTTTCCCCAAGAGTCTGTCTTCTTGCAGGAACCACAAATCGCTGTGTGGGTCGATGTCCAGACACGTGCCGTTTTTGTCCACCAAGATCAGTGTGTCGGATGTCAGTTGAAGTATCTTGTGGGCATTGTCTACGTCATGCAATATTCTATCCATGCTTTGTCCGATTTATTGGTTTAAGGATTCCGTTTTTGTTCTTTTGGCTTTTTCCCATGCTCCTGTTCCTTTCTTTTTACGAAGGTAGTTAACACCTTTCATTACGTTAATGTTCATAAACAGGAAATAATACGGGATGAAGAGCAGCTTGTTTTTCACTTGCCGGGTAGAAAGGTAGTAGCCCCATCCTCCCATGATGTAGAATAGGAGCTGGAGTGCCAGGATGGTGCCGTAACAGACAGGGGAGCCCCCCGCCAGTAGAATGGCGATGTTGAGTGGAAGCAGTGCGAACAGCAGCACCGGTGCCAGAGACCACCTCAGCACTCTATGCGATACGTATTGAAACGTCAGCACTCCGTAACGGAACGGATTGAGCAGTTCTCTCAGCCGCCAGATAGATTGCAGTCCGCCGGCTGCGATACGCACTTTCCGCTTCTGCTCCTCGCGCATGTCGGCCGATCCGCTTTCGATGGCATACGCCTGCGTGCAATATGCTATCTTGTATCCCTGCATGGCGATGCGCAACGACAGGATGAAGTCGTCCAGCAACGTGTCCGGTTCCATCACTGTGAAGAGCTCCCGGCGTACGGCAAATAGTTCGCCTGCGGCTCCCACGGCGGAGTAGAGGCGTGCATCCAGTGCTTTCAGTGTCGATTCATATTTCCAGTATATGCCTTCTCCTCCGGCCGCCGCACCGTCTTTTTCTTGCACGGCTATCCTTTTCTCACCGGCAACGCATCCCACCTTCGGGTCTTCAAAAGCCCGGACTATTTCGCGTATCGCTTCGCGGTTGAGCATCGTATTGGCATCGGTAAACACTACGAGCGGCGTGTCCACCAGCATCATGCCCCGTGTCATGGCGGCCGTTTTTCCTTGCCGCAGGGGTTGGAAGTGGACGGTGGCCTGCGGCCAGTCTTCCAGTCGCTGGTTGGTAGAGTCGTTGCTTCCATCGGTGGTCCACACGATGTGCAGCTTGTCCGCCGGGTAGTCCAGCCCGAGACAGTTGCGCATCTTCTCGTCCACCACCTCTTCTTCGTTAAAGGCTGTGATGAAGAGTGTCACGTCCGGCAGTCTCTTGTCCGGGGGGAGCTGTCGCCGGACAGGTTTCACAAAGAGTTCTTTCAGTTTGACCAGCATGTAAAGCAGTATTCCGTATCCCAGGTGGGTATAGAATACGAGGAAGAGGGAGAGCCAGAAAAGGATTTGCAGTGTTGTCATCATAGTATCTGTTATTTTATTCGGTTCAGTAATTCTGCTTTCTTACTTGATTCTTTAAGCATGTTTACAAAGTAGAGTGCGTCTGCTTTGTTCGATTGGTTTGTTTTGTCTTTTTCATATTGCTCTACAAAGTGCGTAGCGTGTTCAACCAGGAACCGTCGGCAGTCAATGTTCAGCATGACTCCGTCCTGATAATTTCCGTAAGACAGTCCGGTGACAGCACTGTTACTTTCTATCGACTTGATGTCTTCTTTCTTCAGTCCTTTCAGGTTGATGGTGACTGAAGGGTAATAAAAATATTCCTGGCTCGGCAAGTTGACGATCAATTTCAATGTCGATCCGTTTGCGCTCTTTTCAATCTTTCCATGCATGCGATAATAGTTGTATTCATAATATTCTTCTTGACTAGGCATCCATACGCAATCTTCGCCATCTTTGCCATAAGTGTCGTTCAGCCAAAGGAGGAAGTCGGTCCAGAAGGCATCTGTAGAATGTACACCGATGTTAATAGCGCACCGATCCACAGTAGGTATAGATCGTTCCTGCTCTATCACCTGTTTAAAGTCATCAGGACTATCATGAAAGACTCTATTTAATGTATGATTTTCTAGATTAGTAAGATTATGAAATGGATATACCTTTTCACCACCTTCTGCTGTGATAGTTTTTATATCATCTAAGTTAATTGCAGCAGTAGTATAATCGATGTTTCCATCAGGTTCTGAAAGCGTTTTACATTTTCTGCCCGATAATCTTTTTTGTATGCTATCTTGTCCAATAAGATAATGTTTTTGTATGCTATCTATGTTATGTATTTCCTTAGTGTTTACGTTATGAAATGCTATACTATTGCCATAATTAACTATATCAATCACATCTTCCCATAAAATGCCATTTCTTCCATAAAAACGATAATTGTCTTTGCTATATCCCAAATTTATTATTGATTCTTCGGCCATGTAGTTATCGTCTGCAGCTAATGTAGCTGTAAATGAAAATCTAACTTCTTTGCCTGTTCCATCAGTACATCCTAAGGTTTTTCCTAAATAGTAAATATCTGGTGGAAGATCATCTTGCTTTAATTGTTCATAATGATAGTAATATTGTCCCGAAAGAGGCTTTCCATTGATACTTGCCCATGTTCGTGGATAGATACTAGGCTTACAATCGTCTTGGGTAAGCATAATTAGCAAATGTTTGTTATATTTTAGAGGTGCAAAATAAACATCTAACAATTCTAAATTGATAGTTGAATTGGTTTTGATTGTAATCTCGGCTGTCACATTTTGATTTTCTTGATCAAAAGGGTATAAATATGCCGGTTCTCTTAAACTTCCTCCTTTATACAAGTCAACTTCTTTGATACATGAAGCTGCTAATAGTATCAAAAGGAATATTGCTATGGTTTTAATGTATATTTTCATGACTTTATTTTAAAATAGGTAATACGTTTAATTTTTGCATTGAGTGTTTGTGGCCAATTTTTGTTCATACAAGGCTTTTCTATTAATATATAGTAACAACAACATATTGTAAATACAATTGGAAGTAATAATGTAGCTTGTATTAAATAGTTCGAATAGTAAAAGTCAAATGGGAGTATTTTTTTAGTTAGTTTGCCTGTAAAATGAAATAATGGATAATGTAGTAAATAAATTGTGTAGCACATTCCTCCTATTATGTATAATACTTTTCTTCTACATATCCAATTTATAAAATATCCTTTGAAGACACTTAGAAATAACAAAAACAATGCTATACAAAAGTATAGTTGATTAGGATTCCATATAAAATAGAAGAGTAAATAAAAGCAGATGGATCCAACAATGTCCCATATGAAGTATTTTCTATATAACAGTTCTTTCTGTCGTAAGAATAAATATGCAATGGTAAACCCTACAAGAAAATAATGAAGATGGTTTAATATAGACAGGTGTAAATGTAATTGTTTCAATTCATTATAAAAGAAACCTTTTAATATTAATGAAAAACAAAATAATATAGTGATGCGAATATACCATGAATATTTTCCTGAACCGGAAAAAAGAAATAAAATTAACCATGGAGCCAATACATAAAACTGAATTTCCACTTCAAGACTCCATATGACTGGATTAAAAGGAGGCCATACACCATAAATTAGAGTGTGCGTATAGGTTATTGATGCGAATAAATGGTTTATATCCGCAAGTATATTTGTTTGAGAAGTTATGGCATATGCCAAATATATGATGACACATGATAAAATAAAAGGTACTTCTAAGCGAGTTAACCTTCTATAGAAATATTGTTTTAAAGAAGGTTTTTTACTGCCTTCTAAATAATGACGGAAAAAAGGTAATGCTATGACAAATCCACTAATTGCAAAAAAAAGCTCAACACCTAAACCACATCGATTAATGAACCAACTCCATGAATTGATATCTTTGACTCCTTGGTAATAATCATATCCGATACTTCTGCCAAAAAAGTTATTGAGATGTAACAGGCAGACTGTAAATATAGCAAAGAAACGGAATCCATCTATTTCAGTGATATACCCAGCGGGGTTAATTGGACGATGTAATTTCTCGAATATTTCTTTCATGATTTTATTAAATTATCATCTTCATCCTTATATTCTTTCTTTCGCGTAAATACTCTACCTATATTTTTGAGGGCGTAAATAGCCCGTACCTTAAAACTGTTGAATAACGAGCCGTCAGCGCTGATGGTACCATATCCCGTGACTGCACGTGCCTTTCTTTTGCGTATAAAATATATATTTCCGTATTCTTTGAGTCGTAAAGCTAAAGAGCCATCCTCCCCCCGTCTAATATCTGTGCGGATACCTACTTGACGAGCGTAATCTGTACGGTATGCAAATACCAGTCCTCGTACACTTAATTCAGGACGTTTGATTGATTGTATCCATAAATGGATGTCTCTAATGAATTCATATATTTTTAATCCGACCCACGAATGTTCTTTATCGGGAATATAGCTCCATAATGAACTTACTGCTACAATTCCAGGACGTTCTAATGCATCAACCATTGTTTCAACATAATGTGGGGGATACATAGTGTCGGAGTCAATATTAATGTGATATTTTCCTTTGGCACGCTTTAATCCGCAGAGGCGAGCATGTCCACAACTATGTTGATGCTCTATTACATATGGAATGCCGGTTGCTTCATAGATTGTTGCTGTTTGGTCTTTGGAATCGTTATCTGTACCAATAATTTCTATTGGATATTTACATTTCATTTCACTTAGAGACCATAAACTCGCTAGTAGATGTTTTTCTTCATTATATCCTATAAGAGAGACTGTTACAAGCGGATTGTCAGATTGTAGTAGTTTCAGTTTATTTCGAACTTCTTCAACGATCTCTTGTGGAGCTTCAGAAAAAGGCTTCTCGTATACTTGTAAATATTTTGTGTACCATTTCATAATATTTTTCTTTTAATTAGTAACTGATTCAAATAAGTTTTTCCATTGAAGTGCTATGTTTTCTATTTTGAAGCGTTCTACGTTGTGGCGTGCACGAATTCCCATTTCTTTACGTACACTCTCATTCTCTATAAGGAAACAGATTTTATCTGCTAATCCTATTACATCTCCATTTTTTACTAATATACCATCAATATTATTTTCAATGATATCACGTGGTCCACATGGACAAGCAAATGCTATAGGAGGTACTCCACATACCATTGCTTCTGTGATGACCATTCCAAATCCTTCGAAACGTGAAGATAGAACAAATATAGAACTTTCACAATATTTCTCTATGATATTCCGTACACTGTGTTCTAATATACAGGTTTTGCCAATATCTAACGTATCAATCTGTTTTTGGAGCTTTTCTCGCATACCATCACCATATATGCGCAATATCCAGTCCGGATGTTTTTGGGATACAATTTTCCATGCAGATATTAGACGATCAAATCCTTTCTGTGGCATATATCTTCCAACTGCAATCACTTGTTTTCTGCTGCAGTCAGAATGTGACTCTGGAATAAATGAAAGAGGGTTATGAATAACGGTTACATTATTTAATTCTGTCCACTCTGTTGCATCTTCATGGCTAAGGACAATAAACCGCTCTAATGAACGTAACTTACATATAAGTTGTTTCATCCAAAAACGTTTGATTAATTTTTTTATAAAGTTGGGAAGTCCAGGAGGATTAAATTCGCGATAGTTTGATTTATTAAAATGTATCTCTCCTAATTTTATGCTTCCGTCTGTCATCTTATTGATAAAATTAATATCTCGTCTCAATAATGATATTGTAATGTTGGGCTTTATTTCATTTAGACATTCGTTCAAGCGTCTTCGAAAGACTCTCTGTTTTTTTAAGTATTCTAAGATGCGCCTATGGATAGGTGTTTCATATAGATGATCGTAATTGATTCCAAGTTGATGGATTGTAATATTGGGATGCAATTCATAATATGGAGGTCTATTTTCTCCATCCGTTAAAATGATATGTATCTCATAGCCGAAGAACTCAGTAAAGTAATTGGCCTTTAATGTTAAAACCCGTTCCATACCACTAGGATAGTATAAAGACGGAATGCAATAAGCTATTTTGATATTATTTTTCATGATTCAAATAACTTACGTAGTTTTTTTCCGAAATGATTTATGTCATTCTTTTTGCCAAATAGCCATGCATTTTTTCCACATTCAACAATTCTTTCTGGTGATTTTTTAAAATAATTCATGGCATTTGCTAAATCATCAACATCCCCTGCTTTGTAGATCTTTCCCATGTTGTTCTCAATGATAATATCTCTGTATGCTGTATTATCAGCTGCGATAATAGGCATACCCAAGGCTAATGCATCGACAAAACTAGTCATTCCTATAGCTGCAAGTGGATGCTCATATGGGGGAGTTGGAATAACTAAAACGGAACAGCTATTGAGTAAGGGCACCATTCTAGTGTCATCGGGTTTCTCTTGAATATGGATTTGAGTATATTTGCCTTCTTTGTAATTTGTAGGAATACTTTGGTTGTCACTAACGATAATTGTATGGCTTGCTGTCTTCTCAGCAGCACTCACTAATGTCTCGTGGTCACGTCGGGTTTTACCATTACTAATGAATATGATGTTCTCATATTGTCTTTGGAAATTAAGTATAGGGGCTAGGCGTTCATAAAACTTATGATCTGGTCCCCATTGCATAAATTCTAGCATATTAGCTTTTTGGGGCAGCTCCTTACACATGGCTTGATGAGCAAATTGGCTGATGAAAATAAGATGATCATATTGTTCTAATTTCAGCCTTATGGTGAATGGAGGGTGATAAAATATGGCAATAAGTTTTGGACGAAATAATTTTATTTGTTTTAATATTCCCAAAAAGTCTACTGTAAAATCCGCTCCTCCATATACAATATCATAATTGCGCGCTTTCCAATAGAGTTTAAACCATAAAGGTAGAAGTGATACTAATTTGAATATTTTATTTTTGTGATTTTTAGGAGTAATCAGCATATAGTCGATAGCGTATTCACCAGTTTCAAGAAGCTCATTAGTTCCGAATTGATGATGACTTGCAGAGTTCCCATTATTGTATGATTCTCTGGATTTTATCATGTCGTAATTATTAACAAATAAAACGCGTTTCATGTTTTTATTAAGTATTTAATTTATTTATAAGTTTCATTGATAACTTTTTGCATTTGCATTTTCCATGATAAATTTTCTACGGAATGACGAATAACATTTATGTTCCATGATTGGCTATGATAAAAAGATATCAATTCATGTATATTAATTGGAGTTTCATTGGCTGGTACTTTAAGTACATAATTGCAGTGGTCAAAGTCTGCATCAATTTCTGAATAGACAAACGGGATACCTCGGGCTGCATATTCTCTGTTTTTTAGAGTCTTTATATGAGTAATTCCACTTCGGTGCCGTCCTAAGCTACCTATGCCCATATCTGCCTTAGAAAATAGTTGGTCGAGGTCGTTTCCATGCATGTTTCCATATAAAATAACATAAGGCTCTAAGGCATTCTGTTTGATTATTGGCAATATTTCTTGACGTTCACGTTCTCCGCTTAATTCGCCTACAATGTGAAAATATACTTTGTATTGAGGTTTTGTAAGATAATATTCTGCCAATCCTTTGATAATACGATCGTATCCATGCCAATAATGTATTTCTGCCACTCCAATTAAATGTAGTTCATAAGTTGTATCATTTATTTGTTTTTTAGGTAGTATTGAATCAAAATCAATTCCATTTGAGATACGAATGGTAGGTCCTCCAAAGATGGTTTTGGCATCTGAAAATGTGATGATCCCATCAAGTAATTTTGCTAAATGATGGCGAAAACATTTATCAACCAATAGGTCAAGTTTCATCTTGAAAGTTATATATTCCTGATCATAAGGGTATGTTGGAATTTCCATTACTACTTTTACATCATGTTTCTTAAGCTGACTGACCAATTGTATTGTAAATGGATTAGCATTATGAAAAGAACGGATATATATAAAGCTGATTCCTTCAGAAATTATAAAATCTCTTATGGGCTTAAAACATATACGTTTTCTTATTTTTCCCCATGTGCTATGTCCGAAATCGACTAAAATGTTATTGTCAGCTATCCACTTCCAATGTCCATCTGATGTTTGTTCATAATAGCAGGTACATACGTCTAAACCGCACTCTTTTAGTGCTTTTATTTGGTGTTGGATTTTTTTGCTGATTCCGTTTGCTTCGTCGAATCCGTGAAATACAAGAAACAGTGCTTTCATTCTTTGTTTTTGTTTATGATGCTTTTGGTCTTACCGATGATGTCGTATTCACCGGTTAACTGTATGTAGCACCCAAATATAATGAAAAATATAATACTCTTTACAATTAAGGTCAGAAAAATGTTTCCTCCTTCTGTTAGTAGACTGAGTGGATAGAGTACGGCAGTCAGCAAGATGCTGATAACAAGCGGCGATATCAGTTGAGCTACAAAATTGCGCAGGCTGCGATGTAGTGTTACTTGATACATTATCCAATAACATTGTATGAAATTAACAGTAAATGTAAGTGTGATACATGATGCTACGGCTTCAAGTGTGCCAATCCAGAAAATACCCAGTAAGATACCAGTTACATTGAGCGCAGATGAAAACAAACCACACACAAATAGGCTTTTTGTATCGCCAGCTGCTTGAAAAATCGAACCAGAGGAAGACAGAATAATCTGAATGCCTACCGATAATGTGAGTATTTGAAATATAGGGATTGATGGTATCCACTGGTCGCCAAAAATAATCAATGTTACTTCGCTGGCTGTAAAGTAGAGTAATACACTTAATGGCAGTCCAATGAAAGCCAAGAAACGTACAATGCGTTCGTAGCCTGAAGCCAAGCGTTCAAGATCATTTTGATAGTCGCTGAAGATGGGATGCATTACGGGAGTGATTACTTGTGTGATGTTCTGTAAGGGTAGCATCATCAGGCGATACGATTTTTCATAGTAACCTAAAGGAGACATCCCCATGTATTTACCGATTAATAGTTTATCCAGGTTACGGCTAAAGTAGTTAATAATGTTAAACAGGAATTGATAGGCAGAATAAGAGAAGATTTGGCGCAATACATCCAGCCCAAGTGTAAATTTCAGACGTTGTGGATAATGATGTATGGAAACCACAAATATTAGGATACCCGATAAAATAGGACCTATAATTAGTGCATAAAGCCCGGCTCCACATAAGGCTGCTATGACAGCTGCTATACCAGTGGCTATCTGTATAACGAAACTTCTCAAGGCAATAAATTTAAATTCTTTATTGCGATAAAACAAAGCATTGGGAACAATAGTAGCTGAAGCAAAAAATAGGTTTATAGCTAGTAATTGACATAGTGTGCGCAGGATTTCCCGATTATAGTAAGCCGCTATGGGCCATGAGGCAACTGTGAAAAGAAATGCCAGACCGATACCCGTCCAGACTGTGAAAGAGAAGAGTCCTGATAAATTCTCTTTGGTTAGACTTTTGTGTTGGATAATGGCAGGTGATAGTCCTACATCGGTGAATAGATTGAAAAAGGCAATGATTACTGTTGCTACAGCCATTACACCAAAGTCGTCTGGTGAAATTAGGCGTGCCAATACGCCTGCTACGACAAGTGATACGAGTATGCCACTGTATTTGGCAAGGGCGGTATAGAATACCCCCGAGAATAGTTGGTGCTTGAGTGAAGTCATAAATTTATTTTTAAAGCTACTCTGCTTTTCCAATGGAGAAGGTGAGGGCGTTGGATTTATAATTAGAAATATGTTGTTTCTTTATTGTCTGGGATGGATGGATGTTTTTAGTAATAATACCATTAGCGTTCGCATAGTTACATATGGCCTATAATATTTGAGACAGAGGCTGAATAGTTTTATACGTTGAGGTAAAGATAATGTATGTGCTTGCCATACAGCTGCATCCAGCATCTGTCGTAAAAAAAAGAATATTGTATGGTGATATGTTTTTGGATAAATTGGGAGTTCTCTTAATAATTCGTTAGTTACAGTAAGATATCCTTCCATATTTTTCCATGTGAATTTTTTAGTCATGATAGAGTTTGTTCTGATACGCCTATGGAAGAAAGAACGACGAATGAATCCTGTTTTAGAAGCATGCAAATAAGCTTGTATCATGAAGAGTTGATCTTCGTGTAATATACCGGGATAAAATGAAAGTCTCTCTTCACAAATGAACTCTCGGTGAAATAAGTTTAGGCAAACCGATGATTTGAACTTGTATGTTTTTAGTTGTATTTTTAACATGTCTATGCCTGAACATATCTTTTCAGGTAGATCTAAAGTTCTTTGGTAGTCGAAGGAGCTTTCGGGTATGTTCGGTTCAATTGTGAACGTTTCAGCATCGAAGAAAACAAAATCAAGAGCTTCTTTTGTGCATTTACGATAACATAATTCAAGTGCATCAGGCTCTAAAAAGTCATCACTATCCATGAAATAAATATATTCCCCAGTAGAAAATTTCAGTCCCTGATTACGTGTTATAGAAAGTCCTTGATTAGATTGTTTATAAACTTGAATCCGTGTGTCCTTGATTGCAATTTCTTCCACGATTGCTCTACTACAATCGGTAGAGCCGTCATCAATTACGATAATTTCCAATTCTTCCAGTGTCTGCTGACAAATACTTTCCAGTGCTTCCTGTACGTAATTACAGGTGTTATATACAGGGATAATAACGCTAACTTTAGGACGTTCATTGCATTGTTCCATTCTTTTTGAGTGTGATGATGTTTCAATCTAGCAAAGATACATAAAAAGATTTAAGGAAAACGGTTATTTTCTCGTAAAATATGGAAAAGTTGAGAGGTAATAATGTGTTGATTTACTCGCTGCAGGTACTGGTGCGTATGCTCCTGGTAGTTTATCCTGGTTACGAAATGGGTGCCCATTGTGATTTGAACCCCGATCAGAACGGCGATGGAGAGATAGAACCCGAATAGTGGATCAAGGCGTGTCCCTGTTTTAAGGTTTTGCTGCGGGTAGTGTACGGTTGACGGGGGGTACCACAGATTTACACTGGATTATACAGAGGATTTATTTTCTTCGGGATACCCGTGAACGAGAAACCGAAACTCCGTGTAAATCTGTGGTAACCCGTATCACTCACCGTGTTCGGTATGTATAAATTTCTTATTGGCCCCTTTGAGGTGGAATAGGCTGGCTATGGTCCCGAATGCCAGCGAAGGCACCTGCATTAGTGCTTTTAGTAGCCTACCGTTGAGCAAGCGGGCTGGAACAGGGATAAACATGGCGGCAACCTGTGCTGCCGACAATATCCACCATTTAGATGCTGCCGGACGGTAGACCAGTGTGGTAAGCAGAGTGAATCCGAAAACGGCTACCAGTTGCACTAGGCGCGGAGGGAGCATCCATTGGATGATTTTATCGACCAGATCTAGAGAGGGCCACCACCGCCACCATCCTTCCATCTGCTTGACGCTTTTTATGAAGGACAGTCCCTCACACAAGATGCCGAATTGCGCCGCCATCCAGCGCCGGCGCTGATTCTTGATGTTCTCTTTTTTTTGCGTTTTCTCGTCGTAGACAGGTAGGTGTTCCAGATAGACGGTGTGCATTCCGCACTCAAGCAGCGTAAGTTCCAGCTCTTTGTCCTCTCCTGCGGTTTCCAGGCTTTGCACGGCATCGTAATACCAGAAGTAATCAAAAGCCATGCCCGAGCCTGCCAGTCCGGCAGACAATCCGAGGGCGTTGTGTCCGCTCCTGAAAAATCCATTGTTGATCTCCTCGCTCACTCCGTCGAGCAAGGCAATGTCCGTATTCAGGTTTTTGCCTGTGCGGTGGGCCTGCATCGCCTGTACTCCGGCGGAGTAGGCACGGTTCACCTCGGAAAGGAATCCGGGTACGGTCACGTTGTCGGCATCCATCACCACGGCAATGTCATACATAAAGGCTAATTGGCGGTTGCCTAGTCCTTTCGCCTTTCCGTCTTCCTCGATGGTGCTGATGGCCAGTAGGAGGGCTTTGGCCTTGGAACTGTCTTCGTAGGTAGCCACCAGCAGGCGGATAGGGAGTCGGCTCAGGGCTTTGTTGGTGGAGTCCTGCATGTGGTCGGAGATGACGTATACATCGTACATTTCTTTGGGGTAGTCCTGCTCAAGGAAAGAGCGTACGGAGTCAATGATGACTTTGTCTTCCCGGTAGGCTGGGAAGAAGACGGCGATGCGGTGCAATTTGTCCGCTTCCGGATAGTGGGGCGCACGATAGAATTTGGACGCAATAGCGTACACTAGCAGATAGGCTACGCAAAGTGCCAGCGGAACGAACAGGATCCAGTCGATCAAGGTTAGTATGAGTATCATAAGTCTTAATGTTGGTTATGGGTCGATATATTTGTGTAAATCGGTTCAGCTGCGGTTCACCACAGATTACACAGAGGATCATTTCGGCAGAGTTTTACAGAATCCTATAGAATCTCAGAGAGTTCCACAGGATTTCACTTTCTCGTTTATGGATATCCCCCAAAAAAATGATTCCTCTGTGTGCTAATTTGTGTAATCTGTGGTGGACTGTCACTCAACACAGCTTCCAGAAACCCTTCACTCCGTGCCAGACGGCTTTTGCCAGCTTGGGCTCTCCTTTCAGGACGAAGCACAGGCTGTCTTTGGGAGCTACGATCAGCATTTGGTAAGCGATAGCCAAGCAACGTTCCATTCTCGGGAGGTTGCGCCAGGCGTAAAGCATTCGGTTTCGCATCATATAAAAGGTGCGGAGAGGGCTTTGCCGCCCGGTACTTTGGCTCTCTTTGTGGAAGATGGTGCAGCGCGGCTCGTACCACAGCTGATAGCCGGCACGCGTCATGCTGGTACACCAGTCCAGCTCCTCGTAATAGAGAAAATAGATCTCCGGCATCAGTCCGGCTTTCCAGATGACCTCCCGTTTCAGCATCAGCGCAGCTCCATGAAGGTAGGCACTGGGGCGTGGAGTATCGAAAGTCCCGTCGTCCGGACATCCCATGCCCAATGCTTTATTGCGCATCGTATACCGGCTGAGCTTGGTATATCCGGCAAATTGAATGCTTTGCGGCGGAAAGGCAAAACGGATTTTAGGTGATACGGCCCCGATGCGGGGATCGCTCTCCAATCGTTCTATCAGGGCGGGCAGTCCGTCTTCGGTCAGGTAGGTGTCGTTATTGATCAGGAACAGGTATTTTCCTTGTGCTATCTGTATTCCGAGATTGTTTCCTCCCGAGAATCCGAGATTTTTCTCGCTGCGGAGAGTCCGTACAAAGGGATACCGTTCCTGTATCAGGGAGGCTTCATCCTGGCGGGACGCGTTGTCCACCACAATGATTTCATAACTGACGGAACTGATCGTGTCGCGTAACGATTCTATCAACATGCAAGTGTCGTCCAGCCCATTGTAACAGATGGTGATAAAAGATATCAAAGGAGGCGTTTGTTTCATGAATGTTTGTTTTTGTGATAAATCGGATCCATTTTTATTTCGTTAATAATCAATTTCTTTTTTCTCTCTATTCATCTCATCGTCTTCTTTTTGCATGACAGGATCAATATTTGTAGCAGTTATGCAGAGTGCAAAACCTGTATAAATAATAAAAGGATTTGGATATATCATGACGTCATTGGCGTATGCAGCAATAAAAAAACCTGCATTTGTACAAAGCCATGCTGCTAATAATCCTCTTAAACGTTGGTTCATGATTTTAAACATCAGTATCCAAGAGCACCAGGCAAAAAGAACTCCATGAATCAGTAAATATAATGCCAATCCAATAATTCCACTTTCTACCCAAACACTTACTAACCAAGAATCCGGTGGATAGGGCATTTGTTCTTTGGGATTAAATCTCCCACCTTTGGATAGTCCTAAACCATATCCCATTGGTCTTTCATCCATTAATACCTTCATTTTTTTTCGATTCTCCACTCGTACTTGATAAGAAGCATCTTCTGTAGGACGAAAAGCCGAACGCATTTTACGTATATACTGGTTGCCATTACCAATATTGGTAAAGTAGAAAAAGGAAAAGACACCTATTAAGATGACGCTACTTGTTATAATGGATTTAGTGTTTTTCGATATTAAAACATACATAAGAATGGCGCCAATTGGAACTGCAACTGCAGCACGTGTACCGGAGATTCCGATACCATATATACCGCAAATCATGATAAATGCAAAAAAAACTTTCATCCATCTTTTTTGAACATAAAACATTGCGATACCGAAAGCACTGGTTGCCATAGCCGAGTGAACTCCATAATTGGCGGCATCAGAGAAACAAGAAAAATAACGGATACCGGACCATATTATATGTGTACGGGCACCACCTAATGTATAAAGGAAATAAAGTTCTTTATCGGTAAAACCATGATTCTTTTGCCAATAGCCTTTGATGGTGACTATCAATATAAAGATTCCCCAAATGAATAATAAAGATTCAATACCTTTACGGTCACGGATAGAAATCGGTACGAGAACTGCACATATAATAGGAATGAATAAATAATGTCCAATACTAATATTCCAGGCTTCCTGTACGTTATTAGGATTTGATATTTCCAATAAACAATATATGCCCCATATGAAAAAAAGTGATAATATTATATTGCGAGAATGCGACCAATCTGTTTGACGATTACTACAGGCAATTAAAGTAATAAAAGTCATGGGCACTATTATTGCCAAAGTAGCTATCCCAAGCTTCACTTCAATGAATATGCTTGCCAATATTGGCAAAAATTGAAGAGCGAATAGAACATAAAAACTACGACTGGATTGATGTGGGTCTCTATTGTATATTTCTTCTTCGTTATTCATCGTCATCGTTATCGTCGTCCTGATAATTTTTTCTTGAATTCTTTTTCCAACGGATGAAACTTTCTGTCAGAGCTAATTGTGATAAACGATACAATTGTTTATGTAAGAATGTATATGGGGGCAGCATTCCCGTATAAGTTTCAACTTCGTACTTAGGGGCCCAATTAAGATAGAGATATGGCGCTTTGCCTAATTGAGCTTTTAATTTTTGTAACAACATTTTGTCTATATCTTTCCAGCCATGATCTGCAGACGCTATTACTAAATTTAATTGTGCGTCTTGTAGTATAGATACAGGTATGTTGGCACGATTCAAACTTGGTTGCTCAATAATTAAAATATCTTCTTCTTGTGGTATATACAGGTCTGTTATTGTGTTTGCCAAAGCATATTTCGAAGAATTAGAATCAAAATCAGTCCCGTCACTCAGCATACGTACATGTAGACCTATACCTTCCCAATATGCTTTTAGTCTGTTGGCTAAATAGGTTTTCCCACTTCCATCTTCTGTACTAAGCATATTCAAAATGTATGGCATTCCTTCTTTCTTTTGCGTAAAGAATCGAAGAATAGAACTACTCATATATCGAGTAGCAATGTCTTCGCATTGTTTACTGATGGGACTGAACTTCATAGGAGCAGGGTACGCACCTAATACAGGACTTCCTGTTTGTTTTCGCGTACGAACCGAATCTCTTAGAGTACGGTCGATAAATTCTATCAGTAAGAAAAAGGCAATTAACCCTATAAAACTACCTATGCCAATCATCATAACAATTTTGCGACGATTAGTCGACTCTGAATTAATTGGGTAAGCAGGAGGATTAAGTACTTTTAGAATGGCGGCTGTCATTTCTAAGCTTTTTTTACGCAATAATGCATCATTGTAGCTTTTTAGATTGGTCAGGTAGTTTTGTTCTGTAAAGTTGATAATTCTTTCTTTTCTTTTAATAGTAGTACCCACAGGAGCGAAATGCAAGTATTTTGCATTTAATTCATTGCGGCTTTTTTGTACTATTTTTAGTTCAGCTTTTGCTTTTTCAAATAATAAAAGCTGATCTAACCATTGTTCTACAATAGTACCTTTGTTTAGACCTTCCTTTGTATATTGACCAGCTACGTATTGGTTGGAAATCTCTGATAGATCTCGTCTGGTTTGTAATAATTTGTTTTTGTATTCTAAGAGTTGTCTGCCACTGTCCTCACTTGAGGTGGAAATTGTTTCCATCTGAGTGATTTTGCCTGTTAGATCAGAGGCTTGGTTTATTTTGTCCACTAATTGAACGTTGTGAATGACTCGTTTAATGTTACTGTCCATTTGCTTTTCAAGTTCGTTCAGCATTGCTTTGGAACTGTTGTAGTTGAATAGTACATCTTGCTCTCTCAGTTCGAACTCTTTGTTGATAGCTGCTATTTCTTTTGTTTCATCATAATAGTTTATAATACGATTAGTGACATTATATTGTGTAAGATCGTCTTCGTAATTTGTCAATTCTTTACCGATTCGTTTTAATTCTGATCTAAAATATTCTATTACTTTGTCAGTACCTCCATAACGTAATGCCTGATATTCATTGACGAACTCTTTCATGAGAATTTCAACAGTGTTATATGCAATACCAGGATCACCGGATTGATAGCTTACTCTTAATAAATCGCTGCTTCCTTTGCGGTCTACCTTGATGTTTTTTAGGGCTTTATAGCTATAATAAATATGTTGAAAATAGAACAGTCCATAAATGTAGTTGTTCATATCCGGACGTTCATACTTTTGGAAGTTCTCCATCGTTTTATCTTCACTACTTCTATCAATAAGAGAGATAAGAGTTTTACCATCCTTACTGTTTTTCATATGATTGTAAGTGAAGTTATAACAGGCAGAGGTTATGCCTTCGTTGTCTTTATTTGGGTCTCCTTTGACCAAAACACGTGAAAAGAGTCGTAAAGATACACGTTTTAAAGTGCTCTCAGCCTGTATTATATTGATAAGGTTATCCATGGAATTTTGGGCTAAGGCCCAGTCTACTTTAGTATTTTCTTCGATACTATAGCCAGACACAACTCCTGTGTAGAGAGTTGCCTCTACATTATAGCCACCCTTCATATTTCCTGTCAAGTAATAGGCAATAGCAGATATGATGAGAGTTCCTAATAGAATCCACCATTTGACACGGTATAATGATCGGAAAAGATAGAGTATATAGTCCATAATGTTATGTTTATTTTCGTAGAATTGGTGTACGGGTTATAACTTCAAGGATCATTAGACTTTTGGTTAACTCAAACCGGCTCTTTTCAAAAGCTTCTAAAGCTGTTGATTGTCTTCCTTTTTCTACAGATAAAGTGCTTGATTCTATTGTTCCATTTGCAAAATCTTTTTCGGCAATACTGTATTGAACAGTAGCTAATTCTAAAGCTTCCGCACGTAATGTCAAAACACTTAATTGGGATGTCGCTGTTGCGTAAAGCTCAATAATTTCTTTTTTCATATCTTCGAATTTGGCTTCGCGCTCTAAAGCTGCTGTTTTCACATTTAGCTTCTGGCGCCTTACACGTGGAGCAAGGTCGAATAACTCGTCAAGAGGAATATTCACGGCCGCTCCTACAGTGTATGTCTGCTGTTTGGAAGTAGAATAATTATATAAAATAGGTGTTGAAACATCGGTAAATGTATAGTCGTTACCGAACTTTCCCCATTGATAACTTCCCCGTATATTAAAAAAGCTAAGTACCGCCCGTCTTTCTTTTGCCAGCAGTTTGCGTTCGATCTGCTCTTTTACACTGGCAAGTTCATAGATCGGTCCTCCTTTGGCGTTTTCGAATAACAGATCGAGGGGAGGAAGTGAAATGTTGGTGTAATCTTCCGGGTTTAGTTTTGAGAAATCACTGGTTTCCTGGGCATTTGCGAAAGAAACCGGTGAAAATAGAAGTAGGGGTATACTACATAGTATGAATAAAACTCTTTTCATATCGATGTACTTATTTGTATATATTGTCTGTTTGCTTGTGAAATCCGTGCAAATATAAGATAAATTTGCAACTAATGCCCTAAATATACCCCTTTTTTTAGAAATAAAGCATCGAATGCAGTAATATTTTATTTAGTGCCTGTTTAACTTCTGTCGGGAGGGAAGATTTGTTTTCAAGGATATTTCCCCGTCTTTGTGGGAGCATAGCAGGCTATGTGACGCATAAAAACGGGGAAACAGACTGAAAAGAAACTCAAAAACAGGTCGAACCTATATTGAGAATTTATTCAGGAAGAATATAAAACAGGTTCTCAGAATGCTTCTGTCATGTTGAAGTAGAACAGATTTTGCTTGTTCACCATGTTGCGTCCCAGGTCGAGGCGGACGTTCATGCGGGGCTGCACTTCAATGCGGAGACCCACACCCATGTTAGGTAGGACACCTTCTATTTTTCCCGGGTTAGGGCCCATGAATCCGCATCCCGCCCAAGCCACATAGCCCACATGGTTGAGCATGCGCTTCACCCAGTTGCCTTTGTCCGTATTGATCATCTGACGATATTCCGCCATGACGACATGTGACGACTTATCACGATATTGGCCCATGTAGTAACCTCGGAGATCGAACGGAGTACCGCTGAGAGCGTATTTGTTGAGAGGGACGTCGCCAAACACGTTTTTCGTTTGTGCCGTCCAGGCAAGCACGCCGCGTTTGCGCAGAGTCTTGTATTGGCGGTAGTCTATCTCCAGGCGGTAGAAATTATTGTCGCTTCCCAGGAATTTCTGGTACATCATGCCACGGAAGTCGAGGTACATGCCCCGATAGGCGTTGGCGGGCACGTCGCGTGTGTCGTAAGTCAGCAGGAAGCCGACACCGGAACTGAAGTTCTTATAGCCTTTGTCCGTGCCGCCGGCAGCTTTGTAAGAGGGCTGGTCGACAAGGTATTTGGCCGGATCGTACATGTGATCATAGTTGAGGTCGACCTGCGGGCCGGCAAAGAAATTGCTTTCACCCAGGCGGAACAGGAACCAGGGGTTGATCTGTAATCCACTGTATCGGTACTGGCTGGTGGTGTCGCTGCGCACATAATCTTTATTGGTGCTGTAACCGATGCCGTAAAAGTTTTCTTGTGTATTTTTGTAACTGAACTGTCCGAAGATGCGGAAGCGGTCGCCTTTAAAGAATAGTTGCGGCTTGGAGAACAAATTGAGTCCGCCGTTGAACATCAGTGCGATGGCTACAGGTACCACGGAGCGTTGCTGGGTGGTGTCGCTCGGGTTCATACGGAAAGTCATCAAAGCGCTTCCGCCAATCAGCAGGCCGAAGTCGGGGGTGTAGCTGGGCCCTCCGAGAATGTTGTAATGAAGGTTGCGTCGGGCTACCCGCTGACGCCGCAGTTCACGTTTCGAAAGGGCAGGGGTGCTGTCTTGCTTGGCTGTGTCCGTGTTGAATGTGTTGCCGACGGCTGTCTGTCCGTCTTTTACTGTTGAAATGCCTTTGTCTTGGGCCGCAACGAATGCGGCAGGCATGATCGCCATCAATATACCTATTATATATCTTTTCATTGCTTTGTATGAATATTGGTGCAAAGGAAACTATTTTATTTGGATAAGTTTTCATCCAAATAGATAATAAATCTAAATACTGTGACAAAAGTTCCGGAAAAGGATACTATTTTTGCAAAAGAAAAAGGAGAAGACTCCTTTATTAACCAAATTACTTTACCACATGAATAAACGAATATTATCTGTTTTTGCTCTAAGTGCCGCATTCCTAACCGTATGCGCGCAGCAAGACAAGGGAGGTATCAGTCCGGAAATGCTGAACCAAATCAAACAAAGCTACCAAGGCACGACAACCGACAAAGCCATCCGCAATGCAATCGGTAACAATGACATCCGCAAGCTGGCGCTGAATCAGGACAACCTGAAAGGGATGGATACTCACTTTTCCATCAAAGTTGACTCAAAAGGAATTACAGATCAGAAGTCGTCGGGCCGTTGCTGGCTGTTCACCGGGCTGAACGTGATGCGTGCCAAAGCAATAGCCCGGTATGGACTGGGGTCTTTTGAATTTTCGCAGAACTACAACTTCTTCTGGGATCAGCTGGAGAAGGCCAATCTTTTCCTGCAGGGCGTTATCGATACCCGCGAAAAGCCGATGGATGACAAAATGGTGGAATGGCTCTTCCGCAATCCGCTGAGTGATGGCGGCACGTTTACCGGGGTGGCCGACATTGTCTCTAAATATGGCCTGGTACCCAAAGAGGTGATGCCCGAGACGAACAGCAGTGAGAATACATCGCGCATGGCAGGGCTGATTGCCGAAAAACTGCGTGAGTATGGTCTGCAACTGCGCGACCGCGCCGCAAAGGGGGCCAAACAGCCTGCGCTCGAGAAAGACAAGACGGAGATGCTGGGCACCGTATACCGTATGCTGGTGCTCAACCTGGGCGTTCCTCCCACCGAGTTTACCTGGACACGCAAGGACGAGAAGGGAAATCCGGTGGAGACTGCACAATATACGCCGATGTCTTTCCTGGAAAAATATGGTGACAAGAACCTGCTGGATAACTACGTGATGCTGATGAATGATCCGAGCCGCGAATATTATAAATGTTACGAAATTGATTTTGACCGCCACCGCTACGACGGACGTAACTGGACCTACGTCAATCTGCCTGCTGACGAAATCAAGGAGATGGCCATCGCATCACTGAAGGACAGCACAATGATGTATTTCTCGTGCGATGTGGGCAAATTCCTGAACTCGGAGCGAGGATTGCTCGACGTGAACAATTATGATTATGCATCGCTGATGGGAACTACCTTCGGGATGGACAAAAAACAACGCGTGCAGACGTTTGCCAGTGGATCGAGCCATGCCATGACTCTGATGGCGGTGGATGTCAAAGATAATAAACCGGTGAAATGGATGGTAGAAAACAGTTGGGGAGCAACCAACGGCTATCAGGGACATCTGATTATGACGGATGAATGGTTTGATGAATACATGTTCCGCCTGGTAGTGGAGAAGAAATTCGCAACTCCCAAGGTGTTGGAAATCCTGAAGCAGAAACCAATCCGTTTGCCTGCTTGGGACCCGATGTTTGCACCGGAACAGTGAACGCTTTTGAACGATCGGCGATGAACGGTTGTTGAACGGCGAACGATCAACGGTCGGAAATAAATACGGATTGACCGTCGATGGATGGGCCGGTAATCGGTAACATAGAAATGAAAGGGTGTAGCCATACGGGAAGGAGGGCTACACCCTTTTTGTGTTAAGGCTACACCTTCAGCCCCGTATGGCTACACCCTTTTTTCTTAAAATTATCCCTCAGTGCTGCCGGAGATTGCTTCCTTCCGTCATCTTCTTCTGCTACATCTCTCTGCATCCCTTCGTTATCCATTGTTAACCGTTCCTCGTTCACAAACACTGATCGTTTAGAATTAACCACCGTTAATAGTTCACAGTTAATCACCGTTAACGGTCCATCGTTCAACAACCGTTCATCGTCGATCGTTCAAAACCCTTCCTCGTTTTTTTAGCCTTTTTTATCTATTGATGTTTGTTCAAAGGGTGAATTACGGAGAAATTTCCGTAATTCCTTTCATTTTTCCTCTTTATTCACATTATTATTTATTACTTTTGCGGGCAAATTATGAAACCATTATTTTATATAATCACATGGCAAATGTAATAAAGTTACGTAAAGGCCTTGACATCAACCTGAAAGGAAAAGCTGCTGAAGAGCTCTCAACGGTGAAAGAACCGGGATTCTACGCACTCGTACCCGATGATTTCCCAGGAGTGACTCCGAAGGTGGTGGTGAAAGAGCAGGAATATGTGATGGCCGGGGGACCCTTGTTTATCGACAAGAATCATCCTGAAGTGAAATTTGTTTCGCCCGTTAGCGGCGTTGTAACAAGCGTGGAGCGCGGTGCACGCCGTAAGGTGCTGAACATCGTGGTGGAGGCTGCCGCAGAGCAGGATTACGAAGAATTCGGCAAGAAGGACGTATCCAAACTCGATGGCGAGGCTGTGAAAGCTGCACTCTTGGAAGCTGGTATGTTTGCATTTATGAAACAGCGTCCGTATGACGTGATTGCCGATCCGACAGTCGCTCCGCGGGCTATCTTCATCTCTGCTTTCGACAGCAACCCGCTGGCACCCGATTTCGAATACGTTCTGAAAGGGGAAGAAGCTAATTTCCAGACAGGACTGGATGCCCTGGCTAAAATAGCCAAAACGTATCTGGGTATCAGCATCAAACAAAAATCGACAGCCCTGACACAGGCTAAAAATGTCACAGTAACCGTATTTGACGGACCGAACCCTGCCGGAAATGTAGGGGTACAAATCAATCACGTAGCTCCCGTAGTGAAAGGTGAGACGGTGTGGACTATCGGCGCGGAAGCCGTAATCTTCATCGGACGTCTGTTCAATACCGGACGGGTGGACCTGACTCGTACCGTAGCCGTTACAGGATCTGAAGTGGTGAAACCTGCTTATTGCAAACTGAAAGTCGGCGCACTGCTGACTCATGTGTTTGCCGGAAACGTGACGAAGGACAAAGAGTTGCGTTACATCAGCGGCAATGTGCTGACAGGCAAACAAGTGAAGCCGAACGGATTCCTGGGTGCTTTCGACAGCCAGCTCACAGTGATTCCCGAAGGTGACGACATCCACGAAATGCTGGGATGGATCATGCCCCGTTTCAATCAGTTCAGCGTCAACCGCTCGTATTTCAGCTGGTTGATGGGGAATAAGAAGGAGTATGTGCTCGATGCCCGTATCAAGGGAGGCGAACGCCACATGATTATGTCCGGCGAATACGACAAAGTATTCCCGATGGACATTCTGCCTGAATTCCTGATCAAAGCAATCATTGCCGGGGACATCGACCGCATGGAAGCTCTGGGTATCTACGAAGTGGCGCCCGAAGACTTTGCTTTGTGCGAATTTGTCGACTCTTCGAAACTGGAATTGCAACGCATCGTTCGTGCCGGACTCGATATGCTTCGTGCTGAAATGATGTAATTCATAACACATAATTTATAATTCATAATTAATGAAAGCGTTAAGAAATTATCTCGATAAGATAAAGCCGAACTTTGAAGAGGGCGGCAAACTCCACGCGTTTCGTTCGGTGTTCGATGGCTTCGAAACTTTCCTGTTCGTGCCCAACACCACTTCGAAATCGGGAGCGCACATCCACGACTCGATTGATAGCAAACGTATCATGTCGATTGTGGTTATTTCGTTGATACCGGCTTTGCTGTTCGGTATGTACAACGTAGGTTACCAGCATTTCACTCACACCGGAGCTCAGGGTGGCTTCATCGAAATGTTCATTTACGGTTTCCTGGCCATTCTGCCTAAGATTATCGTATCTTATGTAGTGGGTCTGGGCATTGAGTTCGTGGTGGCACAATGGAAGAAGGAAGAGATTCAGGAAGGGTTCCTCGTTTCGGGTATCCTGATCCCGATGATTGTACCGGTAGACTGCCCGTTGTGGATTCTGGCCATAGCCACTGCATTCGCTGTTATTTTTGCGAAAGAAGTGTTCGGAGGTACAGGTATGAACGTGTTCAATGTTGCCCTTGTGACCCGTGCATTCCTGTTCTTCGCTTATCCTACCAAGATGTCGGGTGACGCCGTTTGGGTGGCACAAGACAGCATCTTCGGATTGGGTAACACGGTAGACGGACTGACAGCGGCCACTTCGCTGGGTGTGGCGTCTACTGCTACCGATCCCAATGGCTTCCCGGCTTTCTCGTGGGATATGGTGACCGGTCTGATTCCGGGCTCTATCGGTGAAACCAGTGTGATTGCTATTCTGATTGGTGCCGTTATTCTGCTGTGGACAGGTATCGCAAGCTGGAGAACAATGCTTTCGGTATTCGTCGGCGGTGCATTCATGGGATGGATCTTCAATACTGTAGGTCCCGATACTGCCATGGCTCACATGCCTTGGTACGAACACTTGGTGCTGGGTGGTTTCTGCTTCGGTGCTGTGTTTATGGCTACCGACCCTGTGACATCCGCACGTACGGAAACCGGTAAGTACATCTTCGGATTCCTGATCGGTGCGATGGCCATCATCATCCGCGTGTTGAACCCGGGTTATCCCGAAGGTATGATGCTCGCTATCCTGCTGATGAACATCTTCGCTCCGCTGATCGACTATTGTGTGGTTCAGAGCAACATCAAACTGCGTGAAAAACGCGCCATTAAGTCTAACAATTAAACCGAACAAGAAAGATGAATACAAATAGTAACTCTTATACTATCATTTATGCTTCGGTAATGGTTGTTATCGTGGCATTCCTGCTTGCATTTGTCAGCTCTTCTCTGAAAGACATTCAGAATAAAAACCAGGAGTTGGACACCAAGAAGCAAATTTTGTCTGCACTGAACATCAGAGATGTGAAAGATGCCGATGCTGAATATAATAAATATGTAAAGGGTGACATGCTGATGAACGTGGATGGCACTCTGACAGAAAATACGGATGGTTTCTCTATCAGCTACGAAAAAGAAGCGAAAGAAAACAATCGTTTGCACGTTTTCGTATGTGAGGTAGACGGAGAAACCAAATACGTGGTACCGGTTTACGGTGCCGGTCTTTGGGGCGCTATCTGGGGATATGTGGCTTTGAATGCCGATAAAGACACTGTTTACGGTGTTTATTTCTCGCATGCCAGCGAAACTCCGGGCTTGGGTGCTGAGATTGCGACAACTGCTTTCCAGAATGAATTCTCTGGCAAGAAGGTATTGAAAGACGGACAGGTTGCACTGGCTGTAGAGAAAAACGGTAAGGTGACAGACCCTGCTTATCAGGTTGACGGTATTTCGGGTGGTACAATCACTTCGAAAGGTGTGGACGCCATGATCAAAGCATGTCTGAGCCAGTACGATAAATTTTTAACTAATAATTAAGGAGGAACGATAGAATATGAGCCAATTATTTTCTAAAAAGAATAAAGAAGTATTCGCTACTCCGCTGGGATTGAATAACCCGGTAACCGTGCAGGTGCTCGGTATCTGTTCGGCACTGGCTGTAACGGCCAAACTGGAACCGGCTATCGTGATGGGTCTTTCGGTAACTGTGATTACGGCTTTCTCAAACGTCGTTATCTCTTTGTTGCGTAAGACGATTCCTAACCGTATCCGTATCATCGTACAGTTGGTGGTAGTAGCCGCATTGGTAACTATAGTAAGTGAGGTGCTGAAAGCGTTTGCATACGATGTAAGCGTACAGCTTTCGGTATACGTAGGTCTGATCATTACAAACTGTATCCTGATGGGACGCCTCGAAGCGTTTGCCATGGCAAACGGTCCGTGGGAGTCATTCCTCGACGGTGTAGGTAATGGTCTGGGATATGCCAAGATTTTGATCATCGTGGCTTTCTTCCGCGAGTTGCTCGGATCGGGCACATTGCTCAACTTCCGTATTATCCCTGAGTCATTCTATAAGATGGGTTACATCAACAATGGTTTGATGTTGATGCCGCCGATGGCACTGATCATCTGTGCATGTATCATCTGGTATCAGCGCAGCCGCTGCAAAGAACTCCAGGAAAAGTAATACAACCTAAGAAAGTAAAAGAAAAATTATGGAACAATTATTAAGTTTATTCGTCCGCTCCATCTTTGTGGACAACATGATATTCGCCTTCTTCCTGGGTATGTGTTCATATCTGGCTGTGTCGAAGAATGTGAAAACTGCTGTAGGACTGGGTATCGCCGTAACTTTCGTATTGGTGGTTACGTTGCCGGTCAACTACTTGCTTCAAACTAAGGTGCTGGCTGCCAATGCGATCATTGAAGGTGTTGACCTCAGCTTCCTGAGTTTTATTCTCTTTATTGCCGTTATTGCCGGTATCGTGCAGTTGGTAGAAATGGTGGTGGAACGCTTCAGCCCTTCGCTCTACGCTTCACTGGGTATCTTCCTTCCGCTGATCGCCGTTAACTGTGCCATCATGGGTGCTTCACTGTTCATGCAGCAGAGAATCACGATGGATCCGTCGAACCCGCAGGCCATCACCGGCGTGGGCAGTGCTGTGGTATACGCACTCGGTTCCGGTATTGGCTGGTTGCTGGCTATCGTCGGTCTGGCCGCTATCCGCGAAAAGATGGCTTACTCTGATGTTCCCGCTCCGCTGAAAGGTCTGGGCATTACGTTTATCACAGTAGGACTGATGGCTATGGCCTTTATGTGTTTCTCTGGATTGAAATTATAACTAAAGTAAAAAGAATAAAACAATGACGTCTTTAATATTAGCAAGTATCGGAGTCTTCCTTGTGGTGATCATCCTGCTTGTCATTATACTGCTCGTTGCGAAGAGCTATCTTTCTCCTTCGGGCGAGGTTACGATTACGATGAATGGAGAGCAACAACTGAAAACATCTCAGGGTGGTACTCTGCTGGGTACGTTGTCTGCCAACAATGTGTTCCTTTCATCGGCTTGTGGTGGTAAGGGTTCATGCGGACAGTGCCGTTGCCAGGTGCTCGAAGGCGGTGGCGAGATTTTGCCTACCGAAACCGGTTTCTTCTCTCGTAAAGAACAGGCCGATCACTGGCGCCTCGGATGCCAGGTGAAGGTGAAACAGGATATGTCTATCAAGATCGATGAGTCTATCCTGGGTGTGAAAGAGTGGGAGTGCGAGGTGATCTCGAACAAGAACGTGGCTACGTTTATCAAAGAGTTTATCGTGGCCCTGCCTCCGGGCGAACACATGGACTTTGTGCCGGGTTCGTATGCCCAGATCAAGATTCCCGCTTTCTCGATGGATTATGATAAGGACATCGACAAGAGCCTGATCGGTGACGAATATCTTCCGGCATGGGAGAAATTCGGTCTGCTCGGCCTGAAGTGCCGCAACGACGAACCGACTATCCGTGCTTACTCTATGGCCAACTATCCGGCTGAGGGTGACCGCATCATGCTGACTGTACGTATCGCTACTCCTCCTTTCAAACCGAAAGATCAGGGACCGGGCTTTATGGATGTGATGCCGGGTATCGCTTCTTCTTACATCTTTACGCTGAAGCCGGGTGACAAGGTGACCATGAGTGGACCTTACGGTGACTTCCACCCGATTCTGGATTCGAAGAACGAAATGATGTGGATCGGTGGTGGTGCAGGTATGGCTCCGTTGCGTGCCCAGATTATGCACTTGACCAAGACGCTGCATATCACTGACCGTACGATGAACTACTTCTACGGTGCCCGTGCACTGAACGAGGTGTTCTATCTGGAAGACTTCCTGCAGATTGAGAAAGACTTCCCGAACTTCAAATTCCACCTGGCGCTCGACCGTCCGGACCCTGCTGCAGACGCAGCCGGTGTGAAGTATACGGCAGGTTTCGTACACAACGTGATTTACGAAACTTATCTGAAGAACCATGAAGCTCCGGAAGACATCGAATACTACATGTGTGGTCCCGGCCCGATGAGTAAAGCTGTCGAGAAGATGCTCGACGATCTCGGTGTTCCGTCTAAGAACTTGATGTTCGATAACTTCGGTGGATAATCCTTCGGAGATCATCATAAAAGAAACTGCTTTCGGGTTGTCCGGAAGCAGTTTTTTTTTATCTTTGTGTCATTATTCAAAAATGTGGAAAAAACAATGAATGGTTTGAAGGATATACTCGAAAGGTTGAAAATAGAACAGCTCAATCCGATGCAGGAAGCGTCTGTTGAGGCATTTGATAAAGGTGGCGAAGATTTGATATTACTTTCGCCCACAGGTTCGGGCAAGACCCTGGCCTTTCTGTTGCCGCTGGTCGGCAGTCTGAAGGCCGACGTGAAAGGAGTGCAGGCCGTGGTGCTGGTGCCATCACGTGAGTTGGCATTGCAGATAGAGCAGGTGTTCAAGGCGATGGGGACGGAATTCAAGGCGATGAGTTGTTATGGCGGACGTCCGGCGATGGAAGAGCACCGTACGATGAAAGGAATGCAGCCGGCTGTTATCATCGGTACGCCCGGCCGTATGAACGACCATCTCTCCAAGCAGAACTTCGATGCAAGCACAGTGAGTCTGTTGGTGATCGATGAATTTGATAAATGCCTGGAGTTTGGTTTTCAGGAAGAGATGGCAACGGTTATCGGACAGTTGCCCGACTTGAAACGGCGTTTTCTGACTTCGGCAACAGATGCGGAAGAGATTCCGCAATTTACAGGACTGAACCGTACGATAAAGCTTGATTTCCTGACAAACGATGTGGAGGAATCACGCTTGCGGTTGATGAAGGTGGTTTCGCCTGCTAAAGATAAGATAGAAACTCTCTATAAGTTGCTTTGTACGTTGGGAAGCAGTTCGAGCATTGTTTTCTGTAACCACAGGGATGCGGTGGACCGTGTGAGTGCCTTACTAACGGAAAAAGGAGTTTCCAATGAACGCTTTCATGGAGGTATGGAGCAACCGGATCGGGAACGGGCACTGTATAAGTTCCGTAATGGCAGCTGTCCGGTGCTGGTGTCTACGGACTTGGCTGCCCGCGGACTTGATATCCCGGAGGTGGAGCATATCATCCATTATCATTTGCCGGTGAACGAAGAAGCCTTTACCCACCGCAATGGCCGTACTGCCCGTTGGGATGCGACGGGTACTTCTTATCTGATACTGAATCCGGAGGAACGCGTGCCGGATTATATACCTTCGGAACTTGAGATCTTCGACTTGCCGGAGAATGCACCCCGTCCGGCTAAACCCCAGTGGGTGACTATTTATATAGGTAAAGGGAAGAAGGACAAATTGAGCAAGATCGACATAGCCGGTTTCCTTTATAAAAAAGGAAATCTGGCACGTGAGGATGTCGGAGCAATCGACGTGAAAGATCATTATGCCTTTGTTGCCGTGCGGCGCCCCAAGATGAAGCAATTGCTGACGCTGATCCGTGGCGAGAAGATCAAAGGGATGAAAACGGTGATCGAGGAGGCGGATTAAACCGGATTTATCGGATAGAGGCGGCAGGGCACTGACACCACAGATTATACCGATTGACACATGACGAATTCACCATGGGTTGCACAGATTGACATGGAACGGATTCACCACAGATTACACCGATTGGCACGGCACTTTCAACTTTATTGCTGATAAGATCAATCATCAATCTGTGTTAATCTGTGAAATCTGTGGTGAAACAGCTTTCCGGTTTCCGGCTCTTCCCGGCTTTAGTCCTTCTTTCTTATAAATATTCACTTTTTAGTCATTCTCTCTTTCATTTCAGAATAGAACATCGTGTAATAATATCAGTTTGAACTTTTTCTACCATCTTGGCATGTATAGATAACAAAATGGTGTATAAATCCTGCATAAACCATTAAAAAGTAAGATAAATGCCCTCTAAGATTGTAATTTTACAGGGAAACGTTTGTTGAGAGGAAATAAATTCGTAAATTCGCCATGTCAGTAGACATAAAATAACGAAATTGTATAACCAAAAACACTCATCAAATGAAAAAGCATAATTTCAGTGCAGGCCCTTCCATTCTCCCTCGCGAAGTAATAGAAGAAACAGCGAAAGCCATTCTCGATTTCAACGGTTCAGGTCTTTCTGTGTTGGAAGTCAGCCATCGTGGCAAGGATTTTCAGGCAGTTATGGATGAAGCCGTTGCTTTGTTTAAGGAAATACTTAACATCCCCGAAGGGTATTCGGTACTTTTCCTGGGCGGTGGTGCCAGTATGCAGTTTTGCATGGTGCCTTACAACTTCCTTGAGAAGAAGGCAGCTTACCTGAACACCGGTGTTTGGGCTAAAAAAGCGATGAAAGAGGCGAAAGGCTTTGGCGAAGTGGTTGAGGTAGCTTCTTCGGCTGATGCGAACTATACGTTTATCCCTAAAGACTTTACCATACCTGCTGATGCTGATTATTTCCATGTGACCACCAACAATACGATTTATGGTACGGAATTGAAGGGAGATCTTGATTCACCGGTTCCGATGGTAGCCGACATGTCTTCTGATATCTTCTCCCGTCCGGTGGACGTTTCGAAGTATATTTGTATCTACGGCGGTGCTCAGAAGAATCTGGCTCCCTCCGGCGTTACATTCGTCATAGTAAAAGACGATGCGGTAGGCAAGGTGTCACGTTACATCCCGAGCATGCTGAATTATAAGACCCATATCGACGGCGGTTCCATGTTTAATACACCTCCCGTATTGCCTATCTATTCCGCCATGCAGACTTTGCGCTGGATCAAGGCTCAGGGTGGCGTCAAAGAGATGGATCGCCGGGCTACCGAGAAGGCAGACATGCTGTATGCCGAGATAGACCGCAACAAGATGTTTGTAGGGACAGCTGCTAAGGAGGACCGTTCGCGCATGAATATCTGCTTTGTGATGGCACCGGAATATAAGGATCTGGAAGCCGATTTCCTGAAGTTCGCTACGGATAAAGGAATGTCCGGCATCAAAGGGCACCGCTCGGTGGGTGGCTTCCGTGCATCTTGCTACAATGCAATGCCGAAAGAGAGCGTACAGGCATTGATTGACTGCATGCAGGAATTTGAGAAACTTCATTAATAATGTGATTTCACCACAGAGCATACGGAAAGGATACAGGGCTCTCTTGAATGACGGCATTTGGTGTCTGCGGTATCCTCTGTGGTGAATTCTCCCAAAATAGAATAAGAGAAATGAAAGTACTTGTTGCAACCGAAAAGCCATTTGCCAAGATTGCGGTGGATGGCATCAAGAAAGAAATAGAAGGAGCCGGATTTGAATTGGCTCTGCTTGAGAAATATACAGATAAAGCCCAACTGCTTGACGCAGTGAAAGATGCGAATGCCATTATTATCCGTAGTGACATCATCGACGCCGAGGTGCTCGATGCAGCGAAAGAATTGAAAATAGTAGTTCGTGCCGGTGCCGGATACGATAATGTAGACCTGAATGCAGCTACTGCACACGGTGTATGTGTGATGAATACTCCGGGACAGAACTCGAATGCTGTAGCCGAGTTGGTGTTTGGCCTGCTTGTTTATGCTGTCCGTAACTTCTATAACGGAACATCGGGTACGGAGTTGATGGGAAAGAAACTGGGTATCCACGCATACGGTAATGTAGGACGCAATGTGGCGCGTATTGCCAAGGGGTTCGGTATGGAACTCTATGCTTATGACGCTTTCTGCCCGAAAGATGTGATAGAGAAAGATGGGGTGAAAGCCGTTGACTCTGCCGAAGAGCTTTATAAGACCTGTAACATCGTCTCACTGCACATTCCCGCTACAGCCGAAACGAAAAACTCCATCAATCATGATCTGCTGGCCAATATGCCGAAAGGGGCTATCCTGGTTAATACGGCCCGCAAAGAAGTGATCAATGAAGACGAATTGATCCAGTTGATGGAGGAACGGCCGGACTTTAAATACATCACAGACATCATGCCTGCGGCCAATACGAAGTTTGCCGAACTCTTTGCCGGACGTTATTTCTCGACTCCGAAGAAGATGGGAGCACAGACGGCCGAGGCGAATATCAATGCCGGTATTGCAGCTGCACGGCAGATTGTGGGTTTCCTGAAAGAGGGTTGTGAAAAGTTTAGAGTGAATAAGTAATCTGCAGTTCTTATGGCAACAATAAAACCATTTAAAGGCATCCGTCCTCCGCAAGATTTGGTAGAACAGGTCGCTTCACGTCCGTATGACGTGCTGAATTCAGAAGAGGCTCGTGCAGAAGCTGCCGGGAACGATAAATCATTGTACCACATCATTAAACCGGAAATAGACTTTCCCGTCGGGACAGATGAACATGATGAGAAGGTGTATGCGAAAGCGGCGGAGAATTTCCGTCTGTTCCGTGACAAAGGATGGCTGGTGCAGGATGACAAAGAGAATTATTATATCTATGCCCAGACCATGAATGGCAAGACGCAGTATGGGCTGGTGGTGGGTGCTTACGTGCCCGATTATATGAACGGTGTCATCAAAAAGCACGAACTCACCCGGCGTGACAAGGAAGAAGACCGCATGAAGCATGTCCGTGTGAACAATGCCAACATCGAACCGGTGTTCTTTGCTTATCCTGACAATGCGGTGCTCGATGCCATTATCCGCAAGTATACGGCTCAAAAGCCGGTATACGATTTTATTGCTCCCGGTGACGGATTCGGACACACTTTCTGGGTGATCGACAACAGCGAAGACATTGCTGTCATCACCAAGGAGTTTGCTGCCATGCCGGCGCTTTATATTGCCGACGGGCATCATCGTTCGGCTGCCGCTGCCCTGGTAGGGGCCGAAAAGGCAAAGCAGAATCCTAATCATCGCGGAGACGAAGAATACAACTATTTCATGGCCGTATGTTTCCCCGCCAACCAGTTGACTATTATCGACTACAACCGGGTGGTGAAAGATCTCAATGGCTTGACGCCTGCCGAATTTCTGACCGCCCTTGAAAAGAATTTTGAGATCGAAGAGAAAGGTAAAGAGATTTATAAACCCAATGCGTTGCATAACTTTGCGCTCTATCTGGATGGCAAATGGTATAGCCTGACAGCCAAACCGGGTACTTATGACGATAATGATCCTATAGGTGTATTGGATGTGACCATCTCTTCCAACCTGATTCTGGACGAAATTCTGGGAATCAAGGATCTGCGTTCGGATCGCCGGATCGACTTTGTAGGGGGAATCCGCGGCTTGGGCGAATTGAGCAGACGGGTTGACAGTGGCGAAATGAAAGTGGCTTTGGCCCTTTATCCTGTTTCAATGAAGCAATTGATGGATATTGCCGATACAGGAAACATTATGCCTCCGAAGACTACCTGGTTCGAACCGAAACTGCGTTCGGGGCTGGTGATACACGAGCTCGAATAAAAAGAGATCCGATACCGGATTGAGGAGTGTTTGGGTATGGAAAACAGAGGAGGGGATGTACCCAAACTCGTTATTCACCACAAATTGCATGGACTTATACAGATAAATTATTGGTTGTCAGTAAATTGATGCCGTCCTGTGTTAATCCGTGTAATTTGTGGTGAATTCGTTTTGTGTTCCGGACTATTCAAATATGTACGTTTTTCCGTATCTTTGCCGCCGAAGTAATTATTATCAGGAAACAGATATGGGACGAAAAGAAGAATACAAATTGCAGAACGAACAATTCATGCAGACATTACGCACCGAAGCGGATGTACACGAATTGCCATGCGGCATATTATATAAGGTTTTGGAGGAAGGTACCGGCGCAGCCACGCCCCGTTCCAACAGTGTGGTGTCGGTTCATTACAAGGGCACTCTTATCAATGGACGTGAATTTGATAATTCCTGGAAGCGGAACTGTCCCGAAGCTTTTCGTCTGAACGAGGTTATCGAAGGATGGCAGATTGCTCTGCAAAAGATGCGGGTGGGAGATCACTGGATCGTCTACATCCCTTATAATATGGGCTATGGCACACGTACCAGTGGCCCGATTCCGGCTTTTTCAACTTTGATTTTCGAGGTACAATTACTGGGTATAGCTTGAACCATCAAAAAAAAGATTCCGGATATCATGACAGAAGACACCTATAAGACCATCACTGAAGTCTCGGAGGGAACATATACCGAGAAACGAAGCAAATTTATTGCCATCGCTCTCCCGGTTCGTACCTTGGAAGAGATTAAAGTGCATCTGGAGGCGTACCAGAAGAAATACTATGATGCCCGCCACGTCTGCTATGCCTATATGCTGGGACACGAGCGGAAGAATTTTCGTGCCAACGATAACGGAGAGCCGTCGGGTACTGCCGGCAAACCGATTCTGGGACAGATCAACTCGAACGAACTGACGGATATACTGATTATTGTGGTCCGTTATTTCGGAGGGATCAAGTTGGGCACTAGTGGACTGATTGTGGCCTATAAGGCCGCCGCCGCCGAGGCCATCGCTGCCTGCACCATTGTAGAGAAAACTGTGGACGAGGAAGTAACCGTACTTTTCGAGTATCCTTTTATGAACGATGTCATGCGGATTGTAAAGGAGGAGGAACCGGAGATTCTGTCTCAGTCGTATGATATGGATTGCAGCATGACGCTTCGTATCCGGCAGTCGGCAATGCCCCGTTTAAGGTCCCGGCTGGAGAAAGTGGAGACTGCCCGCATTATAGATGAACAGGAAGGAAATGGATAGTAGAGATAGGGGGGGCGTCGGAACTCTGTGATGAATGATGACACACCTCTCCGAAATAATAAAAAAAAGATAGATAGAATGGCATTTGAAGCAACAAAAAGAGAGTGGAGCGAGTTGTACGCCTTTTTCCGTCTGCTGGCGGATGGAAAAGTATCGCTTGGAACTCCGCAGGCAAAGAAAGAAGATGAAAAGTACCGGCCCATTGCAATGATCCAGCGTGAAGAGCATGATGGCACCCGGCGTTACTATATTGAAGAAGAGGTCATCCGGATGGAAGGTGAGAAGGTGGAGAAAAGTATTCCCCGTGAGGACTTTGCAACAGTGGCGGACCTGATTCTGGACGCGCTTAAAAATTCTTCGGCGGATGAAGTTACGTCACCCGACGGGGTGGAGGAGTTCCTGGACGAGGCAGGTATCTTTGATCTGGAAGCCCGGACGGAGGACCGTACCGACTTCTCGATTGCTTTCTGGCATCCTGAGGCTCCGTTGGCGGGTTTCAATGTCCGTTCGCGTCTCAGTGCGATGAATCCGCTGCTGGATGGTGGACGTGCGGCGAACCTGAAGTTGGAGCAGTCCGGTATCAAGTTTGCCACTCCGACCGTCAATAAGATTAATGCCCTCCCTGAATCACCCACGGAGGTGGCCGAGCGTATGATGATGATCGAGCGTCTGGGAGGTGTGCTGAAGTATTCGGACGTAGCGGACCGTGTGTTCCGTTGCAATCTGCTGATGATCGATCTGCACTTCCCTCGTGTGCTGGCAGAGATGGTGCGTATGATGCACCTGGACGGCATCACACGCGTCAGTGAACTGACCGAACAGATGAAGATCATAAATCCTCTCAAGATAAAAGAGGAGCTGATCAGCAAGCATGGCTTTTACGAGTTTAAAATGAAGCAGTTTCTTCTGGCACTTGCCTTGGGTATGCGTCCGGCCAAAATATACAATGGGACCGATTCGGCAGTTGAAGGTATATTGCTGGTCGATGGTAAAGGTGAGGTACTGTGCTATCATAAATCGGAAAAGAAAACATTTGAGGACTTTCTTTATCTGAATTCGCGTCTCGAAAAGGGATCGGTTGATAAAGACAAGTATGGCTTCCTCGAGAGAGAGAACGGAGTGTATTATTTCAAACTGAATGTAAAGATTGGGTTGATTAAAAGATAAATCCGATTGGCAGGAGAATAGATAATGAAGACAAATGAAGTTTTAGAGACCATTAAGGCACGGCGTAGTGTACGTGCGTATGATCGAAAGCAGATTCCGGCAGATGACTTGAACGCCATCCTGGAAGCGGGTGCTTACGCGCCGAACGGCATGCATTATGAAACGTGGCATTTTACTGCCGTCCGTAATACGGTGAAACTGGAAGAACTGAATGAACGGATCAAAGGGGCATTTTCCAAAAGTGATGACAAGCATCTTCGGGAACGGGGGCACAGTGAGACGTATTGCTGTTACTATCATGCCCCAACCTTGGTCATCGTGTCCAATGAACCCAAGCAATGGTGGGCCGGGATGGATTGTGCCTGTGCTATCGAGAATATGTTTCTGGCAGCCACTTCACTGGGCATCGCTTCCTGTTGGATCAATCAGCTCGGTACGACCTGTGATGATCCGGAGGTACGGGCCTATCTGACTTCTCTCGGAGTGCCCGAAAATCATAAAGTTTATGGTTGCGTAGCTTTGGGATATAAAGCGGAAGGCGCATTGTTGAAAGAAAAGACAGTTAAAGCCGGTACGATAACCATCGTGGAATAGGATATTAAGATTCACCACAGAGTTTAAATTGACCACAGAGTCTCACAGAGTTTATCTTTTATGATTTCTACTCTGTGATACTCCGTGCTACTCTGTGGTGAATCGTGAATCAGTTGTTGCTTAGCTTACTTCAGTCGAAGCAGCCGTAGCATGTGGGCAGCAGTTTGCGGTCGCCCAGCGTATTATCTACGCGGGCTACATTTACCCAGAACTTATTCTCACGCACACTCTCTATCGGATATGCGGCTTTTTCACGCGTATAGCAGTGTTCCCACTGATCGCTTACTACTTCATATTCAGGGTGCGGAGCATTTATCAGTACATTGTCTTCCTTATCGGCTTCACCGTTTTTCACTTCCTGAATTTCATTCCAGATGGTCAACATCGTAAGGACGAAGTTATCCAGTTCGGAGAGGCTTTCGCTTTCAGTGGGCTCGATCATCAGTGTGCCGTGCACGGGGAAGGAGAGGGTAGGAGCATGATAGCCGTAGTCCATCAGGCGTTTGGCAATATCATTTTCGCTGATACCGGTTTCTTCGTATACCTTGCGACATTCCAGAATCATCTCGTGTCCCACAAAGCCGTTGGCTCCCCGGTATACAATGCCATACGTATCTTTCAGGCAAGCAGCCAGATAGTTTGCATTGAGAATGGCTGTCTTGGTTGCCATTGTCAGTCCTTCGGCACCCATCATACGGATATAGCCGTAGGTGATAGGCAGAATACCGGCACTGCCAAACGGTGCGGCGGATACTTCGTTCTGTGAGTTGCCAAACAGTCCGTGTCCCGGAAGGAACGGTACCAGATGTTCCGCTACACAGATCGGACCTACGCCGGGGCCGCCTCCTCCGTGGGGAGATGCAAAGGTTTTATGCAGATTCAGGTGACAGACGTCCGCTCCGATAAATCCCGGATTCGTCAGTCCTACCTGTGCATTCATGTTGGCTCCATCCATATATACCTGAGCTCCACAGGCGTGAATGATTTGGCAGATCTCTACGATTTCCGTTTCAAAGATACCGTGTGTCGAGGGATAGGTGATCATCAGTGCGGCTAGGTCATCCTTATTTTCTTCAGCTTTGGCACGGAGGTCATCCATATCTACGTTTCCATGTTCGTCACATGCACAAGTTACAGTGGTGAATCCGGCCTGGATGGCTGATGCGGGATTGGTGCCGTGTGCAGATGCGGGGATCAATACTTTGTTGCGGTGTCCTTGTCCGATGCTTTCAAGATAGGCACGGATGGTGCGCAGACCGGCATACTCACCGGCAGCACCGGAATTGGGTTGCAGGCTTACTCCGGCAAATCCGGTGATGACTTTCAGCTCTTCACTCAGGTTGTGAATCAGTTCGCGGTATCCGGCCGCCTGATCCTCCGGAACAAGCGGGTGCATGCACATAAACTCAGCACAGCTCAGAGGTAACATTTCGGCTGCCGCATTCAGTTTCATGGTGCAGGAACCGAGTGAAATCATCGATTGTGCCAATGAAATATCCTTCCGGTCGAGACGCTTGATGTAGCGCATCATTTCCGTTTCGGTATGATATTTAGAGAATACTTCGTGTGTGAGGTAAGGGGTCTGGCGTTTCAATTCCTCGCTGATGATAGTTGCTTCGGGGATGTCATCCACTTTCTGGAAGTCTTTTCCGGCAGCGATGGCAAAGATAGACAGCAGAATGTTGGCAGCTGCTACGTCGGTTGTTTCGTCAATACTCAGTCCCACGTCTCCATTATCAAAATAGCGCAGGTTCACCTCTTTGCTCAGAGCGATGGTGCGAATCTGCTGTGCCGATACGCTGTCGGGCAAAATGAACCGGAGGGTATCGAAATACTGTCTGTTCACTTGCTTGAATCCCAGTTTACTGATACTCTTTTCCAGGAAAACTGTAATGCTATGGATGCGTGAAGCGATGTTACGGATACCTTCCTGTCCGTGATAGACGGTATAGAATCCTGCCATGGTAGCGAGCAGTGCCTGAGCGGTACAGATATTGGAAGTCGCTTTTTCCCGTTTGATATGCTGTTCGCGTGTCTGGAGTGCCATGCGGTAGCAGAGTTTGCCATATTTATCTTTCGACCATCCGATGATACGTCCCGGCATGTTGCGTTTGTATTCGTCACGGGTAGCGAAATAACCGGCCGAAGGACCACCGTAGAACATGGGAGTACCCAAGCGTTGTGTGGTACCGAATACAATGTCCGCTCCCCATTCGCCCGGAGGGGTAAGTAGTGCAAGACTCAGGATATCGGCAGCCACAGCTACCTTGCAGTTGGCTGTATGTGCTTTTTCGGTAAATTCGCGGTAGTCTTCCGCATTACCGTTTGCATTGGGATATTGCAGGACGCAGGCAAAGAAGTCATCTGTAAATTCAAGATCCCGGAACTTTCCGGTACGGATTTCAATGCCTTGCGGGATGGCACGGGTGGTGATGACCGCCAAGGTCTGCGGGAAGATATTTTCGTCGATAAACACCACGTTGGCTCCCGCCTTCTGCTGGTTGCGTGAACGCAAGCCATACATCATCGTCACAGCTTCGGCGGCAGCGGTGGCTTCGTCCAGCAGTGAACAGTTGGCCAAGGGCATGGCGGTCAGGTCACATACGGCAGTTTGGAAGTTCATCAGGGCTTCCAGTCTTCCTTGCGAAACTTCTGTCTGGTAAGGAGTATAAGAAGTATACCAGACCGGATTCTCGAATACATTTCGCTGGATGACTGCCGGGGTGATCGTGTTGTACCATCCCATACCGATATAAGTGGTGAACAGTTTGTTTTTGCCTGCCAGTTCAGCGATGTGGCGGGCAAACTCGTATTCGGTCATCGGTGCGGGCAGTGCCAGAGGTGCTTTGAGCCGGATGTTGGCCGGAATGGTTTTATCGATCAGTTCGTCGAGCGAAGCAACTCCAATTTTCCGGAGCATTACTTCGGCATCCGCTTTGTTGACGCCGATGTGGCGGCAGGCTAATAAATCGGTTTTCATGTTATTAATGATTTATTTATAATAAGGTTTGTTGATAATCTCTTACCTGAAGAACGGATTTTCCGCCTTCTCTATTCCGATGGTAGTCGGTGCTCCGTGCCCCGGATATACGATTGTTTCGTTGGGGAGGACGAACAGGCGGCTGCAGATATGCTCTTTCAGTTCATCAAAGTTGCCTCCGGCCAGGTCGGCCCGTCCGATGCTTCCCTGAAACAGCACATCGCCCGAAAACATACAGTTGTCAGCCCGGCAGTAATAGACAAGGCTTCCGGGAGAGTGTCCCGGTACATGGATTGCTTCCAGTGTTGTGTTTCCGAAGGTGATGATGTCTCCGTCATGGAGATATTTTCCCAGTGGGACGGGTGCTTCATTCAGTTGGAAACCGAACATGCGACTCTGTTTGGGGGCTTCGTCTATCCAGTACTCGTCGGCCTGATTGGCTTCGGCAGACAGCCCGAACTCGCGAAGCATGAATGGATTTCCGAAAATGTGATCCAGATGCAGGTGAGTGTTCAGCAGATGTTTTATGTTCAGATTGTTGGTGACGATGAAGTTCTTTAAAGCTTGTTTCTCTTCGTCATAAAAGCAGCCCGGATCTATCACGACTGCCTCGTTCGTTTCGTCCCATAAAACGTAGCAGTTTACGGGAAACATATTGAACTCAAATCTCTTAATTTTCATGACTATGTTGTTTGATCGTTTAAATCGTTACATATACCACTTTCTTGGTTTGAAAGAACTCCTCATCGAAATCTTCATTCAGGTTATGCATACTTGTCTTATGCTTAAACGGCATCGCCTCGTGTTCCAGTTCGCCTCCTTTCAGGCAGATAAGTCCGTTGGGGAGAGCATTTTGCTGTTTGGGCGAGATGTTTTTCCGGATAATCTTTATCAGGTCGGCCAGGGGCATCACGGCACGGCTGACAACGAAGTCGAATGTTTGTTTCTCTTCTTCGGCCCGTGCATGGCGGAAAGTGACATTTTTAAGTCCGATGGCATTGGCTACCTCGGTTGCCACACGTACTTTCTTGCCGATGCTGTCCACCAGATGGAATTTCGTGTCCGGAAAAAGAATGGCCAACGGTATTCCGGGGAATCCCCCTCCGGTACCGAGATCCATGACACTGCTGCCGGCCCGGAAACGGATGACACGGGCGATACCCAGCGAATGAAGCACATGGTGTTCGTACAGATTCTCGATATCCTTGCGTGAGATTACGTTGATTTTAGAATTCCAGTCAATGTAAAGTTCGTAAAGCGCAGCGAATTGTTTGCGTTGCTCTTCCGTCAAGTCGGGAAAGTATTTAAGAAGAAGCTTCACTCCGTTTTCCCCTCCGGCAGAGGGGAGGGAGGAAGTTTGTTCTGTTGTATTCATAAGGTTGTAATATATCTGTATTTTAATAATAAAGTTAGATTATTTTGATTTCATCTCTCCGATGATCGGGTTGCTGCCCAGCATGTGTTCCATCATTTCGTATGGAATCTTAATTTCTACCGGTCCCATGGCATACGGGGTGATATCATATACATTATAATAAAAGGTGATGCCGTCTTTGTCCAGATAGAAGTTTTCCGTCGGGGCAATATCTCCGGTAGAGCCGTAACCCATATCCTCGAGTGCTTCGTGCGTTGTCACTTTCTTGTCCGCCATCAACTGATTCCACAGCAAGTCCGTCAGTGCTTCCTTATAATCACCAGTGAAAATATCATCCAGCTTCAGCGGACGCAGGTTTATCAGGTCCATATTCAGGAAAGTTGTCATGTAAATGCCGTGTGCGCCTCCGGTATATTCGTTGTAGTTAATGCGATAGACCAACAGATTCTTATAATAAAGTTGCACGTGGCTTTCTATCCCTTTATAGTATGAGTACCATGCACCGATGGAGCCTTCACTCTCTTTGTTCTTTTCGTCTTCGGCATACATCGGTTCGAGGTCTGTGCGATATTCTTTTACGTAATGTTCGGTGTACTCCTTGACCACCTGCGCCGGTTTCTCTCCGATATATCCTTCACCGAAGCAGGCGGCTATAAAGTAGCTGTTCAGGCTGTCTTTCAGTTTATTGTCCGTCGACTTCACCGGATAGGCGAAATTGATGGTCAGATTACATGCCGGTTTTGCGGTATCTCCGAAGAGATGTGCTGTTTCGTTTACCTGTATACTGTCGAATTCCAGTGCACCGGTATTCTTGTTCATCTTGTCACCGCAAGAAAATAAAAAGCCACTTGTAGCAAGTATTATCGCAAGCAGGCTGACATATTGTTTTTTCATAAGGGGTTCTTCTTTAAATTCAACATTTATATAATCGTTCACTATCGACAAATATAGTTCATATTAGTGAATCGACAGCATAAAAAAAGAAAAAAGAATGTGGCAGGCTGGTTAAATCTGCTTATCTTTGCAACCGTTATGAAGAGATTCCGCTATATACTTGCCGTTATTCTTTCTCTCCTTATAGTATATGTAGGAGCGGGAGTCTCTGTTGCCCAATATTGTTGCAGTGGTTGTGAAACGGCCAATTGTTGCTGTGCCGACAAATGCGGCTTCTGTGGTAAGTTTGACTTTGAGTTCCATAAATCATGCCGGGGCGAGGGATGTACGGCGACCATCTATAAGCTTGATCTGGTAAAGCAGGCATTCGAATCCTCTGTTCCTGCTCCTGTCAGCTTGTTGCTTTGTGACCAGGTATCGGACTTGCTATGCGCTCTTTTCCGCGATGAGGTGTTGGATCCTCCTTATGTGATACCGCCACCCAAGACAAGTTCCCGGCATTATCTGGCTCTTTATTCTACTTTGCTTATTTAGTTTCTTCGATTTTTATTGTTTGGATTGCATCGCAGATTGCACTGGCTTTCACCGTTTAAGGATTGATTCCGTAGATTGTTGTAGCCGGGTAACTTGTGTCACCCTGTGCAGTCTGCGGTGAATCCTATCTGTTTCTTATTGAATATAAACCGAATAAAAAAGACAAACGAAGAAATTTAATGAAATACATGTTATTGACCGGACTGCTTCTCGGCAGTCTGACCGTACAGGCGCAAGTGAGCGGTACGGTGAAAGATCAGGCAGGCGAACCGATTATAGGCGCCAACGTTTTCTGGAAAAACATTCCCGGTGGGGTAGCCACTCGTGAGGACGGTACTTTTTCCATATCTAAACCCGATAAGTCCAATCATCTGATCGTAAGTTTTATAGGTTACGAAAACGACACCATACAAGTGAACGATAAGAAAGCCGTTCTGGACGTGGTGCTGCGCGAAGGAATGGAACTGAGTGAAGTGCAGATTGTCAGCCGTAAGTTGAGTACGCTGAAGTTGCGCAGCAGTGTGATGAACGAAGAGATCATTACCAGCGACGAGCTCTGCCGTGCGGCATGTTGCAATCTCGGTGAAAGTTTTGTTACCAATCCGTCGGTAGACGTCAGCTATTCGGATGCTGCAACGGGAGCGAAACAGATCAAGTTGCTCGGGCTTTCCGGAACCTATGTGCAGATGCTGACCGAGAATATCCCGAACTATCGTGGTGCTGCTTCTCCTTATGGGTTGGGTTATGTGCCCGGTCCCTGGATGCATAGCATACAGGTTTCAAAGGGAATCTCGTCAGTAAAAAACGGTTACGAGGCCCTTACGGGACAGATCAATGTTGAGTTTAAGAAGCCACAGTTGCCTGAGGCCGATTGGGTTTCGGCCAACCTCTTTGCCAGTACAACCAATCGTTATGAAGCGAATGCAGACGCCACCGTGAAACTGTCCAAGCGGTGGAGTACTTCATTGCTGGCGCATTACGAGAATGAAACAAAGGCACACGACGGCAATGATGACGGCTTTGCCGATATTCCCCGGATAGAGCAGTATAACTTCTGGAATCGCTGGGCATATATGGGGGATCATTATGTGTTTCAGGCAGGCATCAAGGCATTGGACGAAAGCAGAAAAGGCGGTCAGGTGAGTCATAGCGGCGTGCCGGCAGCCGATCGGTATGAAATAGACATCGACACCCGGCGCTACGAGGCCTTTACCAAGAATGCCTATATATTTAATAAGGAGAAGAATACCAATCTTGCACTGATTCTGTCCGGTACGTTGCACAATCAGGATGCACTTTATGGACGGAAGATCTATAACGTCGACCAATCCAACGCCTATGCTTCACTTATGTTCGAAACCGAATTTACGAAAGAGCACAATCTATCTGCAGGCTTCAGCTATAATTATGACGGATACGACCAGCATTACCGACTGACCAATAACGCTGAAACACCGTTGACGAAAGCTTTTGCACGTGAATCGGTGGGCGGAGCCTACGCACAGTATACCTTCAACCTGGATAATAAGTTCGTGTTGATGGCCGGACTTCGTGGCGACCATAGCAGTGAGTACGGATTCTTTGTGACTCCGCGTGCGCACATTAAGTACAACCCCAATGACTTTGTTCATTTCCGTCTTTCCGCCGGAAAGGGATATCGCACCAACCATGTGCTTGCCGAGAATAATTATCTGATGGCAAGCAGCCGCAAGGTGAGCATCGCCGATCATCTCGATCAGGAAGAGGCTTGGAATTATGGAGCAAGCATATCGGGATATATCCCGCTTTTCGGGAAGACGCTGAACCTGAACCTGGAATACTATTACACCGACTTCCTGAAACAGGTCGTTGTCGATATGGATACGAATCCGCACGAGGTGGCCTTTTACAATCTCGACGGACGCTCGTACTCGCAGGTATTTCAGGTGGAGGCCACTTATCCCTTTTTTCAGGGATTCTCGCTGACTGCCGCATATCGCTGGACAGACGCCAAGACTACCTATAATCATCAATTGATGGAGAAGCCCCTGACGGGAAAATATAAAGGCCTCGTCACTGCCTCTTATCAGACTCCGCTGGGTTTGTGGCAGTTTGATGCCACATGGCAGATGAACGGGGGAGGACGTATGCCCAATCCGTACACACTTGCCGACGGAACCTCTTCGTGGGATGCACGCTACAAAGGCTTCAGCCAACTCAGCGCCCAAGTGACACGCTACTTCCGCCGCTGGTCGATATACATCGGGGGCGAAAACCTGACTAATTTTAAACAGAAGAATCCGATTATCGACGCTGCCGATCCTTGGGGCGACCGTTTTGACTCGACCATGATATGGGGGCCGGTTCATGGAGCGAAAGGTTATATCGGAGTCAGGTTCAATCTGGCGAGAGATTAAGAATAAAAAGTGACAGATCACAGAATTTATCAATACTAATACTTACATTTATGAAGACTAAAAAAATGATTGCTACCCTGGTGGTGGCTTTGCTCTCGGTGACGGCCGTTATGGCAAAAGACTTCCGTACTGTCGTTTTCAAAGTGGCACAGATGGAATGTGCCAACTGCGAACGAAAGGTGAAGAACAATATCAAGTTCGAGAAAGGGCTTAAAAACTTTACAACCGATCTTAAGGAACGAACTGTTACCATTACCTATGATGCCGAGAAGACAAATGTTGAAAAGCCGAAAGAAGGCTTTCGGAAATTTAAATACGAAGCTGTAGTCATAAAGGAGGCAAAGGAAACGGACAAGAAGTGAACATTGTTCTTTACCTCATTGTTTATTAGATAGTATATATAATAATAGATTATGAGTAATATAACAAAGAAAGCGTTTCCTGTACTGAATATGCACTGTGCAGGGTGCGCTAATAATGTGGAAAAAACAGTGAAGAAACTGGCCGGTGTGGTAGACGCATCGGTCAACTTCGCCACAAACACACTGTCCGTTTCGTACGAGGCCGACAAGCTGACCCCCGGAGAGATCCGTGCGGCTGTACTTGCCGCAGGTTATGACCTGATAGTGGAAGAGGCCCTGAAAGAGGAACGTCAGGAGGAGGCACAGGAGAAACACTACCGGCTGCTGAAGCGGCAGGTTATCGGTGCATGGATCTTCGTTGTTCCCATGTTGCTGTTTTCTATGGTTCTGATGCATGTACCTTTCTCTAACGAGATCCAGTTGATACTGGCTCTCCCTGTAATGATCTTTTTTGGTGGATCTTTCTACGTCAACGCCTGGCGGCAGGCACGTCTGGGGAGGAGTAACATGGATACGCTGGTGGCACTGAGTACCTCCATCGCATTCCTGTTCAGTGTCTTCAATACATTTTTCCCTGAGTTCTGGTATAGCCGCGGACTTGAGCCGCACGTCTATTACGAAGCCGCAGTAGTCATCATTGCCTTTGTACTGACCGGAAAGTTAATGGAAGAGCGTGCTAAGGGAAACACCTCTACCGCCATTCGTAAATTGATGGGACTTCAGCCCCGTGTGGCCCGAGTGCTTCGCGAAGGGATCGAAGAAGACATCCTGATAGACCAGTTGCAAACCGGCGATCTGGTGGTCGTACGTCCGGGCGAACAGATTCCCGTGGACGGACGTCTGTCTGAAGGAGAGTCTTATGTAGACGAAAGCATGATTAGCGGAGAGCCTATTCCTGTAGAGAAGAAGGTCGGTGACCGGGTACTGGCGGGAACCATCAACCAGAAGGGAGCTTTTGTAATCAAGGCGTCCGGTGTGGGAAGTGAGACGGTGCTGGCGCGCATCATCCGCATGGTTCAGGAAGCGCAGGGAAGTAAAGCTCCCGTACAGCGTATCGTAGACCGGGTGACGGGTATCTTCGTTCCGGTGGTGCTGTGCATTGCCGTGCTGACATTTGTCATCTGGCTGTTGGTGGGAGGAACCGATTATTTCTCACATGCCTTGCTTTCGGCTGTATCCGTACTGGTCATTGCCTGTCCGTGTGCTTTGGGACTTGCTACTCCTACCGCTCTGATGGTGGGTATCGGCAAAGCAGCCAGCAACCATATTCTGATAAAGGATGCTGTTGCCCTCGAGCAGATGCGTAAAGTCGATGTAGTGGTGCTCGACAAAACCGGGACATTGACCGAGGGACATCCCACTGTCTCCGGATGGCTTTGGGCCCAAGTACAGGAAGAGCATTTCAAGAATGTTCTGCTGGCAGCCGAGCTTAAATCCGAACATCCGCTTGCCGGAGCCATTGTCTCTTCTCTGCAAGAGGTGGAGAAGATAGTTCCTGCCCAGTTGGAGAGTTTTGAGAGTATCACCGGAAAAGGTATCAAGGTGGTATATCAGGGTGACACTTATTGGGTGGGCAGCCACAAATTGCTGAAAGATTTCAGTGCTTCTCTTTCTGACGTACTTGCCGAGATGATGGTGCAATACGAATCGGACGGGAACAGTATCGTTTACTTTGGCCGTGGAACAGAGGTACTTGCCGTTGTCGCCATTGCCGACCAGATAAAGCCGACTTCTGCCGAGGCGGTGAAGGAACTGAAACGTCAGGGCATCGACATTTGCATGCTGACCGGTGACGGACAACGGACGGCACTTGCCGTATCGGGCAAATTGGGCATCGACCGCTTTGTGGCAGATGCCTTGCCGGATGATAAAGAAGAGTTTGTGCGTGAGCTCCAGATGCAGGGCAAAACGGTTGCTATGGTGGGTGACGGAATCAATGACTCACAGGCGTTGGCTTTGGCTGATGTCAGCATAGCGATGGGGAAAGGCACCGATATAGCCATGGATGTGGCGATGGTTACGTTGATGACATCGGATCTGCTGTTGCTGCCCCGTGCATTCGAACTCTCCAAGCAAACAGTAAAACTGATTCACCAGAATCTGTTTTGGGCGTTTATCTATAATCTGATAGGCATTCCCATTGCAGCCGGAATCTTGTTCCCTGTCAACGGGTTGCTGCTCAATCCGATGCTTGCCAGTGCAGCGATGGCATTTTCAAGTGTAAGTGTCGTGCTGAATTCACTGAGCCTGGCCAGAAAATAACAATTCCTTTCAAAACGAACTCACCACAGAGGGCACAGAGTAACACAGAGGATACAGAGGGCAGAGAGTAACACAGAGCGTTCATGTTGGTCATCCATAATTTGAAGTTTGCTCTGTGTTACTCTCTGCCCTCTGTGGTAAAAAAGGGGTTTGAATGTCTTTCCCGGAGAAAGTCGTCAGCTGTTTCTGAACTCCAGCGGACTCATGCCTACATATCTCCTGAAATATTTTCCAAAGAATGAAGCACTGGGGAAGTTCAGTGAATAAGCGATTTCCTGGATAGTCATGTTGCTCGATTTGAGTTTGGCTTTCGCGTCGATGATAACCACGTAGGCTATGACGTCCAGTACGTTACGTCCGGTCACCTGCTTGACCGTAGTACTGAGGTGTTGCAGCGATATTCCCAACTTGTCCGCATAGAACTGGGCACGACGCTCCTCGGTGTAATGTTCCGTGACCAGTCCTACCAGTTCGCGGCAGATTTCTTCCTTACGGTTCGTATTGTGGTTTTTCGAGGAGTATCTCTGATAGATTAGTCCGACGGCAGTCAGGATCGATCTTAAAGACACCTCTGTCATTTCGGAGGGGAGAGATAATTTTTCGTCACACGTCACGCGTGCCAGCAAAGAAAAATAATCTATCAGATAGCTGGCTATATCCTCCTGCAACTCTACAATCGGACATTCGGTTATTTTGGAGAAGGAACTGACCATTGATTTTATCAGATTGATGCGTTCTACGCATTCCGATGAGAATCCCGCAAAGCATAAACGTACTTTTTCCGTGCGTTCGCGGAACTGGATAATGGTACCCGGTAACAGTGTGATCAAGTCGTTCGGTTTTATCTCGTAGTCAATCAGATTAATGGTTGCGGTCATCTTGCCTTCCGTACAAATAGCAAAGATGCCGGCTTTCAGCCTGCATGATTGTTTGTAGATATTTAATATATCTTCGGTTACATCATTCCATGCCAAAATCTCGCACGGAAGATCTACTTGTGGAAAGTCAAACTTCATATTACTTTCTTTTTTTGAATCACGCAAATATACACATTTTCTTTTATTTTTTTATCTTTGTCCTTATGAAAACAATTACAACCGATTGGGAACTTATTCCATATTCTGAGGCATGGAGCCGCCAGACTGAATGGTTCGATGCCCTTGTCCATGCGAAGCAGAACGGGGAGAATTACGAGAACCGTATAATTTTTTGTGAACATCCGCACGTTTACACGCTGGGGCGTAGCGGGAAAGAAAATAATATGTTGCTGGGAGAGGAGCAACTGAAGACTATCGGTGCCACTCTCTATCATATCGATCGTGGGGGAGACATCACTTATCACGGTCCCGGGCAGTTGGTGTGCTATCCGATTCTCAATCTTGAAGAGTTCGGATTGGGATTGAAGGAGTATGTGCATTTATTGGAAGAAGCCGTCATCCGTGTCTGTGCGTCTTACGGTGTTGTGGCGGGGCGGTTGGAGAAGGCGACCGGTGTCTGGCTGGAGGGAGATACGTCCCGTGCCCGCAAGATATGTGCGATAGGGGTCAGGAGCAGCCATTATGTGACAATGCACGGATTGGCATTGAATGTCAATACCGATTTACGTTATTTCAGCTACATCCATCCTTGTGGTTTCATTGATAAGGGTGTGACCTCGCTTCAGCAAGAACTTGGCCGTAGCATCGATATGGCGGAGGTGAAAGAACGGTTGGGCCGGGAGTTGCTTGCTGCCCTTTTGTCAAAATGATAATCAAACCTCTCTGGATTGCTCTATTTCCGCCCAATGATGCACTGAACGGATAAAATCGCCTTCCTTGCGGGTTGGCGATTTTGTTTTTGATATCAGATGTCTTTGCAGGCTGTCATAATGGCGATGTCGTGAAGCTATCGGAATGAAAAGGTGCGTAATAAGAGCATGTGGCTCTCTTTCTGTTAGTTCGGACTTGTCTGCTTCGGGAGTACAACCAGAGAATAATCTTTCTCTTTTAACCTCCGAAACCCTAACAATAGATGTAAAGTAGGAAAACATATAGAGATAATTTGAAAAGACGTAAGCATATTCTGTAAATGCTTACGTCTTTCGGACCGAATGCTTACTTCTTTTTGCTGAAATCCGGTTACTTTTCGGGTCAGACCCCGGCTTTCCGGCTACAAAAGTCCGGTTTTCCGGGAAGAAAAGTCCTGCTTTCCGCCTTCCGCACTTCCGGTTGCTGTCTAAAAGCAGAAGGTGCTGTCATGAAATCCGCTAATTTCCTTTCATATTGACAAGAAAAAGAGGATATATCAAAACTCGTGTTCACCACAGGTAGGTTATGCAGATTATTTTTTCATTCTCAGCACTCTGATGCCGGTCAGTGATTTTCTGTCTTTCAACATTTGGCTCAGTGCGGTTTTGCCCACTACTACTTTACCCTCTTTGGATGAAGCATGCAGCAGGTGCAACTGCCCCTTGATGTAAATGGCAATGCCCATGTGGCTTACGTCCAGTCCCGGAGTATTGGTGGTCAGGGCGATGATGTCTCCGTTCTTGATCCAAGGCAGTCCGTCCGGTTCCAGTTTGTCTTTGGGCAGATAGTGTACCTCTTTGCCGCTCAAGGCTTTTTCATACTTTGCCATTTGGGCTACGTTCTCCGGAGAATTTTTCAACGATTTGTAGAGTTCCGGATGCGTACTCATGTACGAGAGCGACAGTTTTTGTTTGAAGGGGCTGTAGGCAGCCGTTACATCTTCGAGCAGGCCTTGGCGGACTGCATTGTTGATCCAGTCGGATATATAGTGCAGGCGGGAGGTGTATCCGTCTATTTTTCCGTCACGATAGCGGATGCGTTGCAAATTGCGGGCGAAATCGCCTTCCTGCATTTCGTCTCCTTGCTGCGGGCAGAGGGCCATTGCCAGTGCATATTCAACGAAAGTGGTACAATCCACTTCGTCACAATTGATAATAAGGTCTTCTGTGTCATCTACTTCCAGGGTGCCTGCCTTATAGGGGGTGTCGACAAACCCGAGTCCGTTACTCAGCACTAGGCTGCTCTCCTGTGCTGCAACTGTTCCGGCCAATAGGCTGGTACATAATAAAAGTGTGCGAATTGTTTTCATTTTTATAAAGATTGTTTTTGTAATACCTTCGTTGTATCTATTGGAACCTGACTCCGTCCCGCAACCATTTCTCTAATTCTTCCGTCCATTGGCGTTTATAGGTAAAACTGTCATAGAACCCCCATCCGTGTCCGCCCGTGGGATAAATGTGGAGGGTGGCAGGCACCTTATGCTTTTGCAACGCCAGATAGTAATTCACGCCATTGGCGGGAGGCACTCCTTCGTCGTCCGAAGAGAGGGTGATGAAAGCCTGCGGAGTGTGATCCGTCACTTGCTGTTCGTTGGAGAACTTTCTGGTTAATTCCGGCGTTGCGTCCGGCCCGAGCAGATTGTGGCGTGATCCTCCGTGGGTGTCGCCGGATTCCATCGTGATCACCGGATAGAGTAATATCTGAAAGTCGGGTCGTGTGTCCTCACTGCTGTAATGCGTAGCAAGGGTAGAGGCGAGATGACCGCCGGCCGAAGCTCCCATAATGCCCACCCGGTCTGTACGAATATTCCAGTCTTTGGCATGTTTCCGCACTATTCGTATCGCTTGTTCAGCATCCGACAAAGGCACCTCGCAGTGTCCGTTAGGCATCCGGTATTTTAGTACCACATAGGTGATGCCCAATGAATTGAACCATGGTGCCATGTCGTGTCCTTCATGATCCATGGCCAAGAGAGCGTAAGCACCGCCGGGACACATGATGATGGTCATGCCGTTAGGTGTCGCCGGACGATAGACGGTGATGGTGGGCTGTGTGACGTTAGTGAGCCGGTATGGAGCCGACATCACTTCTTCGCCTTTCAGCCCGTTATCATTGGGAGCGCCGTTGGGCCATAAAGGCAGCTCAACGGGCTTTTGTGCTGACAAGCCGGTAGCCATGAACAGAAGAATGGATGTGATTAATGTTTTCATTTTACTTTCATGGATGCTTTGATGAAATAGAGAATCAACAGGGCATAAGCTATCAGGGCCGCAAGTTGAGACAGAGTGTTGTTCAGCCACGCGTCATTTACCAGATTGATGCCTCCGAAGCGCATTGCCGCACTGACTACACCCATCAGGGCACCTCCGGCGATGAATCCGGATGCCAGTAATGTACCTTTCTCTCCCCGTTCCGTGTTGAGTGAAGCGTCTTTACTGCGGGTAGTCACATACCAGTTGATCGCACCGCCCACCACCAGCGGTATATTCAGTTCGAGAGGAATAAACATACCGAGTGCAAATGCCAGTGCGGGAACTTTCAGGAGCGTCAATACGATGGCCAGTACGGCACCGATGCCATAGAGCATCCACGGAGCGCCCACACCACTCATTAACGGCTCGATGACGGCAGCCATTGCGTTAGCCTGCGGGGCAGCCAGCTGACCGCTTGTGAATCCGTAAGTTTTGTTCAGGATAATCATTACACCGCCTACGGTAGCAGCCGAAACGATGGTTCCGAGGAACTTCCATGCTTCCTGCTTGGCCGGTGTGCTGCCGAGCCAGTATCCGATTTTCAAGTCTGTGATAAAACCTCCTGCCATGGAAAGTGCGGTACAGACCACACCACCCATTACCAATGAAGCCACCATGCCTGAAGGGCCTTTCAACCCGACAGCCACCATAACGACCGATGCCAGAATCAATGTCATCAGAGTCATGCCCGATACGGGATTAGTGCCCACGATAGCGATTGCATTGGCGGCTACCGTTGTGAACAGGAATGAAATTCCGGCCACCAGCAGGATAGCTACCAGTGTATGCACCAGGTTGCCTTGCATCACATCGAAATAGAAGAAAAGCACTACCAGAATCAGCGTGATAATGGAACCGATGGCAATGATTTTCATTGAGAGGTCGCGTTGGGTGCGGATAATGTTCTTTTCGGCATCACTCTTTCCGCCCATTTCCTTAGCCGCCAGTCCCACCGCACTGCGGATGATGCTCCATGATTTGATGATGCCGATGACACCTGCCATGGCAATGCCGCCGATACCGATGCTTTTGGCATAGTGGCTGAATATCTGTTCGGGACTCATAGAGCCTACCGTGGCGGTTATGTCCGGATTCCACTGATTCAGTACCGAATCACCGAAGAAGAGTGACATGCCCGGTACGATGATCCACCATACGGCCAGGGAGCCGAAGCAGATAATGGAAGCATATTTCAGTCCGACGATATATCCCAGGCCGAGTACGGCTGCGCCGGTGTTTACCTTGAAAACCAGTTTGGCTTTGTCGGCCAGCATTTCGCCTACTCCGCATACGCGGGTGGTGAAGTTTTCGTTCCACCAGCCGAAGGTAGCCACGATGAAATCGTACAGACCGCCGATCAATCCTGCCATCAGCAATGGCTTGGCCTGGCTGCCTCCTTTTTCACCCGACACCAGCACCTGTGTGGTGGCTGTCGCTTCGGGAAAAGGATACTTGCCATGCATGTCGCTTACAAAGTATTTGCGGAAAGGAATCAGGAACAAGATGCCCAGCACACCGCCCAGCAGTGAACTGATGAACACTTGCATAAAGGTGACCGACATATCCGGATATTTGGCTTGCAGGATATAGAGGGCAGGCAGTGTGAAGATGGCTCCTGCCACGATGACGCCTGAGCAGGCGCCGATGGATTGGATAATGACGTTTTCGCCGAGTGCGTTTTTGCGTTTGGCTGCGCCGGATACTCCGACTGCTATGATGGCGATGGGGATGGCAGCTTCGAATACTTGTCCTACTTTTAGTCCCAGATAGGCTGCGGCAGCCGAGAAAAGGATGGCCATGGCGATACCCCATGCTACAGACCAGAGGTTTACCTCCGGATACGTTTTCTTTGGACTCATCAGCGGGTTGTACACTTCTCCCGGTTTCAGTTCCCGGAATGCGTTCTCGGGTAAGCCCGTAAACTTGTCTTCTTCTTGTTTCATAATTGTTTTTTGTAGTTTATGTATAGTTTATCAGATTTCCAAACGGTCGGTTTCTCAAAACAGCTTCAAAGTAAGCAAAAAAAAAGGAGAATCCCGAAAGATTCTCCTCATTGTTGTTATTAATTTTTGCTTATTTCGCGTCTTTGGCTGTCATGTCGCCTTCCACGAAAAGACGTATCATCTCCGTCTTGGCGTTTGTACGCAGGGTTATGGACTTTTTGAAGTGTCCCGGATATTTATCCGTTCCGTTGTAAGTCACCTTGATTGTACCTGTTTTTCCCGGCATGATAGGTTCCTGGGTATATTCGGGTACGGTACATCCGCAGGATGCTACAGCCTGATGAATGACTAACGGGGCATCGCCGATATTTGTGAACTTGAAAGTGCAACTCACAATAGGATTGTTTTCCGAGAACGTTCCGAAGTCGTGGGTTGTCTTATCAAACTTTATTTCTGCTTTTCCTTGAGCTTGGGCAAGTCCGATGCTCAGCACCATCATAGTGATAAAAAATAGTATTTTCTTCATTTTCTATTTCTTTTTATGGTTTTGTGAGTGACAAAGGTAAGGTTTTTTTTGATAAATGATGTCGTATGACGGTGAAATTGTATTAAAAAGGCATCTGACAGAGAGGGTGTAGCTGTCCGGTATATAGGGTGTAGCCATGCGAGGCTTAGGGCTACACCCTGTGCACCGTATGGCTACACCTCTTTAGAATACGCCCGGAAACAAGAGGGTGAAGATACTGCCTTTCCCCGGTTCGGATGAAACGGTGATGGTGCCGCGGTGCAGATGCATGATCTGTCGTGAGATGGTCAGGCCGATGCCCGATCCGGTGGGTTTAGTCGTGAAGAACGGGATAAAGATGCGGTCGAGCACCTCTTGCTCGATTCCTGTCCCGTTGTCTTCTATCCTTATATAGGGGCGTTCTCCGGAACTTAATCCGGCTGAGATCCGGATGTCGGTCGCATCGTTCTCGCGGGCGTTTTTAATCAGGTTGATCAGCACTTGTTCAATCAGATCTTTGTCCGCCATCAGGCGTTGGCCCTTGGGCGGAAGTATCAGGTGCAGGTCATTCGCTTCTCTGTACATCAACCGTACCACACCTGTCAGTAATTCTTGTGATGTATATATCTTCAGCAGGGGTTGTGGCAGGTGAGACACTTCCCGGTAACTGTTGACAAACCGAATTAACCCGTCGCCTCGCCGGCGGATGGTTTGTAACATCCGGCGTATTTCGGCCCGCTCTTCTTCATTGCCGTCAAAGTCTTCGATCTGATGTTCCAGCAATTCGGACAAAGACGTGACCGGAGTGATGGAATTCATGATTTCGTGTGTCAGTACACGGATCAGTTTCTGCCAGGCTTCGGTTTCCTGGCTGTCTAATACCGAATGGATGTTTTTCATGCTGGCCACTGTGAGCGGTCGTCCCTGTATCACAAACTCCATTCCGGAAAGTGCCAGTTGGATGGTCTCTTCCTCTTTTTTCGCCTGCAGAACGGAGATGTCACCCGCTTTTAAGGAGTAAAGGCGGGCAGGCAGCTCGCTGTGAAAGTATTTCAGTTCATCGATACTTTTCAGATTGTGGTTGTCGAGCAGTCTTTTGGCGGCTTCATTCATCCACTCGATCCGTCCGGAAGGGGTATATACCAATACGGACATATCGATGTGGTTGGCCAGAGCCTGAAAATACTGTAGTTTGCTTTCTTTCTTCTGAAGGTTCTGTTTGTAGAAATCCAAGGCTTGGTTCATTTCGTTCAGAAGCTCTGCCGGCAGTGAACGGAGGCTTTCTTCGCTTTGCACGGGGGAGGAGAGGAACTCGGAATAGCGGACAGACCAGATGAACTGTGCCATGGCACGTGTGGAGCGGAGGATGTAGCGATAGATTCTGTAGGCTGTGTATAGCAAGAGGCATACGGATATCGGCAGGCTGATATAGAAACCGTGCATGCCTAACCACACGGTGGTGTAACAGCAGATCAAAAGGGCTGCTGTCAATATAAGGGGGTTCCTCGCCCATTTTTGTTTCATGTCGTGTAACTGTTTGAGGTTATAATCCGTGTTTCTCGATCCGCCTGTATAGCGATGTCCGGGTGATTCCCAGCATTTCTGAGGCTAACGTAATGTTGCCGGCACAAAGCCGGAGTACTTCGCTGATGGTTTCGCGCTCCTGGCGTTCAAGGTTGTATTTCTCTTTCTCCGAAACCTGTCCCTGAGGCGATGTGCGAAGCATGAAGTCGTCCGGCATCAACATTGGATTGCCTGAGAGGATGACCGCCCGTTCGATGGCATGTTCCAGCTCGCGTACATTCCCCGGCCAACGATAGAGTTGCATCAATCTGCGCGCTTCTTTCGAAATGCCCCGGACTTCTTTTTTATATTTTTTCCGATAGCGTTGTAAAAAGTGATCGGCAAGCAGGAAAAGGTCGTTGCCCCGTTCGTGTAAGGGAGGGATACGTATTTCGATCGTATTGATGCGGTAGAGAAGATCTTGCCGGAACAGCCCGTTATCGATGGCTGTATACAGGTCGGTATTCGTTGCGCATATCAGTCTCACGTCTACCGGATAAGAAGTGGTGGAACCCAGTCGCGAACTTTTGCGTTGTTCGATGACCGAAAGCAGCTTGGCCTGTAAAGGCAGGCTCAGGTTGCCAATTTCATTTAGGAACAGAGTACCTCCCGAGGCTACCTCCAGCCTTCCGGGTTTCTTTTTCCGCGCATCTGTAAAAGCACCTTTTTCGAATCCGAAGAGTTCGCTCTCAAACAGTGTTTCGGGGATGCTTCCCAAATCGATCGGGACGTATATTTCGCCTTTCCGGGGCGACTGTTCGTATACATAGCGTGCTATCAGATCTTTTCCTGTACCGTTTTCACCTAAAAGCAACAGGTTGGCGTCCGTATCGGCAAATTTCCGGATGGTCTGGAAAATAGCCTGCATGGCGGCCGATTCGCCGATGATTCGGGCCGGTTCCGGCGAGGGGGCGGTCAGAGCTTCTTTCTGCTCCTTCAGTGATTCTACTTCCGTACGGCTGAAGCTGAGTTGCAATGCCGCAGATACGGTTGCAATCATCTTATCGTTTTGCCAGGGCTTGGCGATGAAGTCGGTAGCGCCGAGCTTGATGGCCCGTACAGCCTTTTCGGTATCGGCATAAGCCGTGATGAAGATTACCACTGCTCCCGAATCCAGTTTCAGGATCTCTTCCAACCAGTGGAATCCTTCCCGTCCGCTGACAGCATCGTTCCTGAAATTCATGTCCAGCAAGATGACATCATAGTGTGTGCGTGACAGGATGGGGAGCAGTTCTCTCGGATCGGTCGTGATGCTGATTGATTCTGCAATGGGGCGTAACAGCATTTTCAGTGTGAAAAGGATGTCTTCATTATCATCGGCTATCAGTATTTTGCCTCGTTTCAGTGTCATAGTATAGTATGTTGATTGGCAGGACAAAGATAGAGAAAAAGTTTGGGTAATCTGTGTACGATATCGTACAAAAGCTGCACGCTTTCGTACGAATTACAGATCGTCCGTTTTCGGTAACAGGTTGATAAATAATAGGATGTCTGTTTGGTATACTTCTTGCTTTTATTTAATAAATAGAATTTGCAAAGATGATCGGAAGTAAAATGAAAAGCACTTGGATGTTGGGACTGCTGCTCCTCCTGGGAAGCTGTCAGCAGAAAGGGCCGGCAAGTGGCCGGGTGGAGATGAAAGGAGAGTCGGATAGTTTGAGTGTCCGGCATGGGCAAGAGAATGCATTGTCGGTTTCGGATGAATATCCGGAAGGGTATGTTCCTGTTCCGGGCATTCGGTATCAGGCGAACTATCTTACCGGAAATCCGGAGCGTCTTGACGTGAAGGCCGCATTGCGGAATGTCCGTCCGCTGAAGTTGAGTCACTTGGGCAGTCAGCTTGATTTCATGGTATTTAAAGATGTGAAAGGAGGCATCTTCCGCCTGATACCGATTGAAGAGGGCTGTTTGGGAGTGGGGATTGGTGGCATCTGGCTGCTGGATGGGAACCTGAAAATGATTCGGATGTTGTTTCGCAATGATGTGGATATTACGGAAGAAAATGGATTTACCAACTTTCAGACGAAGCGTTACATCAATCCGGATTATTATGAAAAGTCTTCCCGGACGTTGATCGGCGTGCTGTATGATCAGAGGGATAAAAAGAATCCCAAATCCTTTGTCAGGCTTTCTCTGAAAGATTTGTTAAGCGCATCCCGGCCTCTGACACCGGACGATATCCATAAACGTGCAGGCATTTCCGGAAATTATCTGTTAGGAATGGCAGACGGGTATGCTACCTGGACCCGATTTACGAACGACGTTTATACCTTCAATTTGCGGGGTGATACACTTTGTCATTTTACTATCGGAGAGAAAGTAAACTATCCTCCCCGCGGTAACGGTTCATATCGTTCGGGAGAACAAGCGACTGTTTATCATTATAAGGGCTGTCCCATGATCATTATGCCTTATGGGAATACGGTTTATCGTATGACAGACGCCTCTACCCTGGAACCGGTTTATGAACTCGATTTCGGCACGTTGTATCGGGCTACGGGAGAAGAGGTGGTTGGCGGTGCCGATGTGGACAATGCCTATTTCCTGTCGGATTGGGTGGAGACCGACAGCTACGTATTCATGCATGTAGAAAAAGGATATGACTGTCCCTATGCACGCGACAAGAAGCAAGTAACGCTTTACTCGCTGATATATGACAAACGGTCTAAAGCGTTTTTCTCCTTACCGCAGGCTGAAGAAACGGTTCATCCCTGTCCGGAGCCTGATCTTCCTGACGGCATTCCGTTTTGGCCCCGGAAAGGTTTTTCTGAGAAGCAGCTTGCTACATTTACAACCGGGTGGAAATTAAGTAAATCTTCTCCTGAAGTATTCAAGCGGATACCTGCTTTACAGGGTACCGAGAAAGAGACTACGTCACTTATAATCACTCTAAAATGAACGATACACGATGCTGAAACACTACTTCCGCCAACTCGGCTTATAAAACGGAATATGGATAGTCTCAGGGCTCGGTTAAATCCGGTCCGGGATTGTTTTGAGATCTGTTCTCGATAAAACTCGTATAAAATTTATTCAAGGAAAATTTAAACAGGCTTTTTAAAAAGGGGAGTGAAAGGTAATGATTAAAAGATATTATTATTGGGGGAGTTTACTTTTGATGGGAGGACTGTGCCTGTCGGCTTGTGGTAATAAAAATCCGGGGGTGAGTAAGGAGGAGCTGCGAAGGGAGTTTGCTAAAAGTGCAACTCCGGCGGCCGGCGTGGAAGACTCGCTTGCCGGATGGGGAGATAACGATTCTCTACAGCTATTTCCGGAAGACTATCAGGCCCCTTCCGGAATTAAATATGATTCTCACATCACAGATCATGGAATGATTGTTTTGAACGTGGAGTCTGCATTGCGAAACGTTCATCCGATGAAACTGACTGATCTCGGGCAGCAGGTGCAATACAGGATCATGGAAGCCAATGATGATTGGACATCCCTGATTGCTGCCGGTGATGATTTTCTGATACCTGATGAAGAGGGTGTGTGGCTGTTGGATAAGGACCTGAGGAAGAAACGACTGCTTATTCGCTCGGATTTACAGGTGATACACACGCCGGGCGGTGGCGTCGGAATAGGAGGGGGACACTTGATGCAGAACTTTTATTATGATTCTGAAAGGAAACAATTACGCTTTACGTGCTATAATACAGATAAACGGAGGTCTTATTTGGTAGTTGCCTCTTTGGCCGGACTGATGGCTTATTCTCAGCCGGCGGAGCTTAAGACATTCCGAAACAGACTGCCTATAGGAAACAGCTATCTGTTTTCAATGCCCGGAGGATACGGAATGGCGGTAAGACATTCGGATGAACTTTATACATTCGGGATGAAGGGGGATACTCTCTGTCACTTTGTTTTGGGAAATTCCGAACGTTATAAACCTCGTCTTTTTGAGGCTGAACGGGACATTGTGTATCATGTGGGAGGAAGAACACTGTTTTATCATGCATACGGCAATAAGATCTACAGGGTGAAGGATGCCTCGACACTGGAGGTCGTTTATAAACTTGATTTCGGTTCATTATCCCGCATTACAGGAGCCGAAGTGGCTAGAGGGGGCAATGTGCGGAGTTCATATTTTGTAACTTCGTGTATGGAGACGGATCATTTCCTCTTTTTGAATGTCGATAAAGGGTACGATAGTGAAAATGCCCGTAGGAAAGGGGAAGTGCAACTTTATTCTTTGGTCTATGACAAGCGGAACGGAGAGTTTTTTTCTTTGCCGGAAGTTACCGGTGGGGGACATCCGGAATCACCGCTGATAGCTGCCGGTCTACAAGGAGATTTACCCTTCTGGCCCAACTTGAATCTGAATGGGGATCCTGCTTTTGTTGTCGGAAAAGCTGTTTTGGAAAAATACTATCCGATACAGCTGCGGGGAAATGACAAGCTTGGAGAGTTTAATGAAACCGATCTGATTTTGATGACCGTTAAATAAGTTGACCGCTATGATGATAAACCATTATTTTAAAGTTGCTCTTCGTCTGATCAAACGGAGCTTTCTGTTTTCAAGCATTCATATACTTGGATTTGTATGGGGGATGGCAGCGGCTTTCCTTATCTACTTGTGGGTGATAGATGAATTTACTTTTGAAGATCACAATCCGGATGCAGGTAGAATTTTCAGGGTGATTGAAGCGAATTGCTCCGAAAGCGGAGAGGTGACTGAAAATCCTTATACTTCGAAACTTCTGGCAGATGCTTTCCGTAAAGAGTTTCCGCAGGTGGAAGAAGCCACTTATCTTGGGAATGTCGATATGACTTCTTTGAGGTCGGGTGATAAATTTTTGTCACTCAATTGGATGCGTGTGGATACGGCCTTTTTTGATGTTTTCCATTTTCCTGTGGTAGAGGGAGATCCCGGCAGGCTGAAATCGGGATTCAATCACATCGTATTGTCTGAGACGCTGGCTAAAAAGTTTTTTGGGAATGAACCGGCGGTGGGGAAAGAAGTAATGTATAACAGAGGAATGGATGGCGAGTCGGTATTGAGGATCGTAGGAGTGGTGAAAGTACCCCGTAAAAGCCATATTCAGTTTGATGCGATTGTAGGGCAGTCTTTTTTTGACAAGATAGATGTCAACATCGTGCGGATGTCTTCTCTTTGGGATGTTCGGGATGCGATGGTGTATGTGAAAATGCGTCCCGGGACATCTGTGTCCGACTCCGACCGGGTGCGGATGAGTCGTATACTGAGTAAACACACACATACGGAACGTCTGCTCCGTTTCCAACCGCTCAGGGACATTCATTTAAAGACCGATTTTGCTGATATTTCCGTTAAGAATCATGGTAGTATGGCCTCCATCTATCTGTTTCTAATCTTGGCCGTATTGATTATATTTATGGGAGCGTTCAATTTCACCACTTTGTCGACTGCACGTGCCGCATTACGATATAAAGAGATCGGAGTGCGTAAGGTGACGGGGGCCAAGCGGAAAACGCTGATCGTTCAGTTTCTTTCTGAAAGTTTGGTGCAAGCATTCATTTCGTTGATATTGGCGCTGGCCTTGACCGAACTGCTGTTGCCGGTCTTTAATCGGATAATGGATAAGGACATCACGTTGCAGGCAAGTTGGAGTGTGTTAGTCTACGTTGTTTTGGGCATTATCGGTGTGGGATGCCTTTCGGGCAGCTATCCGGCATTCTATCTTTCGGCGGTTAACCCTTTGATTGCTTTTAAAGGAGGACAGAAGAACGGGAAAAAGGGGGGCTTGATACGGGGGCTGCTCTGTGTGCAGTTTGTCATAGCAATCACGTTGTTGCTGTGTACCGGTATTGTGTTTAAACAACTGAACTATTTGCAAAACAAGGACCTGGGATTGGAAAAAGAAAATGTTGTTTCCATTTATACAGGTCTGTGGTATAATGTGGACGGGTTCAAGCAGGAAATATTAAAGAATCCGAATGTACGCAGCGTCTCGATGGGAGCTGAAATTACTGATTATCTGGAAGGGGACAAAAGTCAGGGGGATGTATTGAGGTGGACTGACGAAAGAGGAGAGACTGACTCTTTACGAATGATGTGTATTTGGGCGGATGGTGATTTTGTGAATACATTCGGATTAAAACTTCTGAAAGGAGAGGGTTTGAAGGCGGATGGAGGAGCCTACTTCAGTGGCACGTACGATTTTCCGGTGATTATTAATGAAGCGGCCCGGAAGGCTATGAAGGTAGCAGATCCGATAGGTATGGAGATAAGCGGAGGGTTTGGAGTAGGCACAAATAAAAAACGGATTGTAGGAGTGGTACAGGATTTCAATTTCCAGTCGTTGCGACAGAAGATAAAGCCGGCATATTTGATGTATAGTCCCGAATGTTTGGGGAATATACATATCAAAATAGCTCCGGAACATAAACAGGAAACCTTGAACTTCATACAAAAGAAGTTTGAGGAGATGGCCCCCTTTTTCATAAAGGAGTTTAAATATAAGTTTTTCTCAGATGCTTTAAACCGGAACTATGAACAAGAGAGACAACAGAGCCGGATGTTACTTGCGTTTACGATCCTTGCCGTTGTGATTGCCATGATGGGAGTCTTCGGATTGGTAACGCTGTCCACCCGGCAGCGAACGAAGGAAATAGGGATTCGAAAAGTGAATGGAGCACATTCCGGTGGGATCGTAAAAATGTTCTGTCTGGAATATCTGAAATGGGTGGGCATTGCTTTCGTGCCGGCTTGTCCGTTGGGTTATCTTTTTATGTATCACTGGCTGGATGAGTTTGCTTACCGGACTACTATGAGCTGGTGGCTGTTTTTGGGAGGCGGACTGATTATTGCGGGGATTACGCTATTGACCGTTATCGGACAAACCTGGCGGACGGCTTCACAGAATCCGGTGAGATCATTGAGATATGAATAATAAATAGTTGGAGATTATGATAAAAGCAATTGGATTGACTAAGATATTCCGTACAGAGAGTGTACAGACTATTGCATTGAATGAAATCAGTATCGATATATCGGAAGGCGAATTTGTAGCTATAATGGGACCCTCAGGATGTGGCAAATCGACCTTGCTGAATATACTGGGACTATTGGACAATCCGACTTCCGGTGAGTTGTGGTTCATCGGTAAAGAAGTTTCCCGCTACTCGGAAAATGATCGTACAGACATGCGGAACGGCAATATCGGCTTTGTATTTCAGAGCTTTAACCTGATAGATGAACTGACTGTATTTGAGAATGTAGAATTACCGTTGCTATATGCCGGTGTGCCGGTTCGTGAGCGTGTAGATCGAGTGAATAAAGCGTTGGAAAGGATGCAGATAGGCCATCGTACGGAGCATTATCCTCAACAACTTTCCGGAGGTCAACAACAGCGTGTGGCTATTGCCCGGGCTATTGTGACGAACCCGAAAATTATATTGGCTGACGAACCGACGGGTAACCTCGATTCTACCAATGGCAACGAGGTGATGCTTTTATTGAAGGAGTTAAATAAAGATGGAGCTACAGTCGTGATGGTAACTCACTCTGAAGAAAATGCCCGGGAGGCAGGCCGTATTGTGCGGATGATGGATGGTTGTATCCTGACGGAGAACAGACGATGAAAAGTTTTGAACGATGAATGATCACCGCCGATCATTCATCGTTCAGAACCTTTCATCGTTTCAATTCATATCCCAGCATCATGCCGTCATAGCTATCTGCCAATGAACTGATGGCTTTGAGGGTGGCACTGCTACTCTTACTGGATAAGAAAGTGATTAGCTTCAGCAATTTGTCTGCTTCGAACAGAAGATCCATCTGCTGAGTGGTATAATTGACTTTTGCATTCATGGGGATTAATTTCATATACCTCAGGTGGAGCATCTGGGTGCCGGCATCGTAAGAGTAGGTTCCGTTCAGTTTGCGTTTGCCTAAAGTGCTTACGAAAGTACTGTCCGCATTGAATGTAAAACTCAGTTGCCCTTCTTTAATACCGACTTTGGCCAGCTGTTCGTCCAGCTTTTGTTCGGCAGCGGAAGCAGCGACTGTTCCTCCGGCTTTCTTCAGCAGGTTTTCAGACTCGAACTCAATGGCCGAGCCGGTATAACGCCAGGTCCCGGTCATATCCACTGTTTCGGTATGTCCTGTGACAGCGTTGACAACTTTGGAGATATTGTCTTTATTGAATAAGTCCTTGATAGATTGTGCACGGTTTACGGTCGGTACAAGCAGTAGTGTGATAAGAACTGCAAATGATAATAGTTTTCTTTTCATTTGATATCCTTGTTTTTATTTTGAATTAAGTTCTTTATTGATTGACTCGATGTAGTTTAATACCTCTGTCCTGCCAAGGCGCTCTTCTGATGAAGTGATGAAATAGGGAGGGAGTTCTTCCCATTGTTTCCGTAATTCTCTCAAGTAAGCGCTGATATTTATTTTGAGTCGTCCCCCTTTCAGTTTGTCTGCTTTGGTGAAGATAATGGCAAAAGGAATGCCGTTCTCACCCAGCCATTCCATGAATTCAAGATCTATTTTCTGAGGTTCCAGACGGCTGTCTATCAATACGAATAGATTGGTCATCTGTTCGCGTTCGAGGATGTAATCTTCGATGATGGTGCGTATCTGTTCCTGTCCTTTCTGACCTCGTCTGGCATATCCGTATCCGGGTAAGTCAACCAGGTACCAGCTGTTGTTGATCAGAAAATGATTGATAAGCATGGTCTTACCGGGAGTAGCGGAAGTCATGGCCAGCCCCTTTCGTCCGGTCAGCATATTGATGAGGCTGGATTTTCCTACATTGGATCGGCCGATAAAGGCATATTCGGGGAAAGTGCCTGCCGGACATTTTTTCACGTCCGTATTACTAATTACAAATTCAGCATTGGTTATTTCCATATTTCTTGTTGGTTTTAAAATTCATTTTTTAGTTGTTTCTTTGATACGATCCATATTCCTGCAAAAGTAAGGATGCCGTTCAGCATCAATAATTCGTATCCGAACTGATAGCCGGTTTCCTGCCGGGCAAATCTATCGGCTGCGTAACAAATCAGTGGTGAAGCTATCGCAATAAACGGCACCCATCGGTCGTTTGTTTTTCGTTGGGTGAATAATCCGAAAGCAAACATTCCCAGAAGAGGTCCGTATGTATAGGAGGCTATGATGTAAATAGCATCGATGACGCTTTGGTTATTCAATGCATCGACAAGGCAGATAAAGAAAATAAGTAGGACGGATAGTCCTATATGTACCCGGTTTCGTTTTCTACGGGCTTCTTCCTCTGTGTCTTTGCCTGTGTCGAGCAAGTCGATGCAAAAGCTCGTTGTCATGGCGGTTAAGGCTGAATCCGAATTGCTGAAAGCGGCGGCAATGATACCGATTGTAAATAGGATAAGTACTCCTTCGCCCAGATAACCCTGGGTAGCAAACAGCGGCAGGATGTCGTCACCGGCAGCCGGAAGTTCCAACTGCATCTCTTGAGCAAGGACCAGTAATAAAATGCCAAGCCCCAGAAACAGCAGGTTGAGCGGAGCGAATGCAAAGCCATAACAATACATGTTCTTCTGCGCGTCACGCAGACTACGGCAGGAAAGGTTTTTCTGCATCATATCCTGATCGAGTCCGGTCATGACAATAACAATAAAAATCCCACTTAGAAACTGTTTGAAGAAATTCTGGCGCGACATCCAGTCATCAAATACAAAGATGCGACTGTGTTCATTGCTGCTGATTGTTTGTATAACTCCGCTGAAGTCAAGATTTAACTTTGCAGTGACAAAAACAAGGATGCTGATCAGTGCGGCGATCAGGCAGAAAGTCTGTAAAGTATCCGTCCAGACAATTGTTTTAATGCCACTTTTGTGAGTGTATATCCATACTAAAGCTACCGATCCGGCAGCAATACTCCAGAATGGGATACCCATATCACGAAATACGTAGGTATATAGAATCAGACAGACAAGGTATAGTTTTGCAGCTGTGCCCAGCATACGCGAAAGAAGGAAAAAAGAGGCTCCTGTACGGTAGGCACGCTTTCCGATACGGGTATCCAGATAAGTGTATATACTGGTCAGGTTGAGTTTATAGTAGAGTGGGAGGAGTATATGGGCGACAGCCAGATAACCGAAGAAAAAGCCGAATACGGTTTGCATATACGTCATATCCATCGCCTTTACCATGCCCGGTACGGATACAAAGGTTACTCCCGAAATAGATGCGCCAATCATTCCGAAAGCAACGACGTACCATGGAGACTGGTTTTCTCCTTTAAAAAACGCTGCATTCGAACCTCCTTTCCGTCCGGTGATACGGGCTATCAGCAAGAGAATGGCAAAGTAGCATACAATAGTGGCAAGTATCATCATAACGAGCGCAAAGGTAACACTTATTTTGCAAACGATGATTGCTAATTAAAATTTGATATTTGTCTTTGAAGGCATATACCATCAAAAGGTCACCCAGTATAGGTGTCAGAGTGCCGAGTGTTATTAACAGATTTCCATCGTCATTAGGATCGAATACGATGTTCATGATGGCATAGACAGGGACAATGCCGGCTAATAGTACAAGAATTGTGACAAATTTTTGATATTGTTTTCATGATAGTTAAGCGCTTGATAATTAGTATGGCAAGATTAAACAATAATAGTGGATAAAGGATAGCTCAAATACCGGCTTGGGACAGAATGTTTTTTCCGGAGTGGTTTTGAATTCACCACGGATTACATGGATTGACACGGATTCTTTAATCTAATTCTCAATGAAATAAATTATTTGTCTGTGTTACGTGTAATCTGTGGTGAGACCTATCCAGTTCTATTATATGATGAAAATGTTTCCTCCAAATACAAATGTAGAAACTTAATTCTCCAATAGTTCTTTCATGGCCCTTTCCTCTTGTCGGATACGTATAGCGAGCAAACAAGCGTAGATAGGGAGTCCAATGAGTAATGTATACCAGGCATTGCAGAGTAAAGCAACTCCAATTAGTTCAGGTATGATATTCAGATAGTAATTGGGGTGTCTTACTGTTCTGAAAAGGAAGCTTTTTTCAATGCGATGATCGGGAATGATATAAAGTTTTACTGTCCATACATCATGGAGTTTATAGATCACATAGAATAGCATAGCATAAGCAAAGCCCATTATAAAAACACCACAAACAGAGAAGTAGTTGAAGGTAGTTCCCGAAGTGTATGCTTCATAGAGGGCCGAAAAATAGTAGACGATATGTGCTAATGTCAGTAATAGCGAATTAACTTTACCATATTGTACCGCTCCACTTTTCAGAAGACGTTTCTCGTTACGAATGGAGTAGGATAAGGAAAGTAATCTGAGTACAAAAAAGGCAATAAATGTAATAATGATATTTTGCATCGTTTTATTTTTTAGGGATAAGATATATTTTATTTTCTTTCTTAGAACTTATGAAGGAATACCCAAGAGGGCGATTGAACTGGAATTCAGTTCATTTCGGAATAGTTATAAATCGGAGGAGCATAATAAGTTTCAAGAACTGGTTAAGAAATATGGTTTCTATCCTGAGTTGTGCGATACCTGTAGAAAAGGGAATCTACTGAAGATAAAATCAAAAAGGCGGTTTTATAAGTCACTCTGTGGGGGCATGACCCGCGATTTGCTTATAAAACCGTTTTTCGTTTATAAAGGCTTAAGTTTCAACTCGATTTGTGTAACTGAACCCGGGCGTACGGTACGTCCTGCAGACCATATTTCATAATTTTCTGTACCACTGCCATATTGGACAGCGAAAGTGAAAAATCGGTCTTTGTTTGATTCGAACCACTTATCATAAGTAAAAATGAAAGTGGCAACTCCGGTGGAGTTAGTTAATGCATATGCCGTAGGAGTTGTTCGATTGTCTTTTTTGAACTCTTCATAAGTCTTTTCATCGAACATTTGCACAATTTCGTTGGGCAGAGGTTTGCCATCAGCACTGACTACAGTAACTGTTACCTGCGCATCATTTTTGTTTTCATCATCGTTGCTACAGGAAATTAACATCAAACTAAAGAGCGTAAATAAGTAGAAAGTTGTCTTTTTTAAGTCCATAAATTTAGTTTTTTAGCTATAATAACAAAAATGTAGACTTGATTGTTCAACAATCAAGAGACGACTGTATTGTTGTAGCAGGAGCAATGAACAAGATGACCGATAAATAGCCTATTTTATTAACACCTGATTTGCCATTTATAAAATATGCGTATCTTTGTACTCCATAAAGTATACAGTGGCTTTATGGGGTTGGAGTCCTTTCTATTATAGGTTTGCAACTTTTTTACTGGTATATACTTTATTGATAATTAAATAGATATACTTGTTTGTACATGAATCAACAATATCCATCGACGTTACTTGAAAAGGCCGTCGGAGAGTTTTCTAAATTGCCGGGTATCGGACGGAAAACAGCTATGAGACTGGTGCTTCACCTGTTGCGTCAGGATACCTCTGTGGTGGAAGCTTTCGGAAGTTCTATTATAACTTTAAAGCATGAGGTGAAATATTGCAAGGTGTGTCATAATATATCTGATACGGAAACTTGTCAGATTTGTGCAAATCCGCAGCGGGACGCGTCTATGGTCTGCGTAGTGGAGAATATACGGGATGTGATGGCCGTAGAGGCCACTCAACAATATCGTGGGTTGTACCATGTTTTGGGGGGGGTGATTTCACCGATGGATGGGGTAGGACCAGGCGATCTGCAGATAGAAAGTCTGGTGCGCCGGGTAGCCGAAGGGGGAATAAATGAAGTGATTCTTGCTCTAAGCACAACCATGGAAGGGGATACCACGAATTTTTATATTTACCGTAAACTTGAGAAAATGGGTGTCAAATTGAGCGTACTTGCCCGTGGGGTATCCATTGGTGACGAGCTGGAATACACAGACGAGATAACGTTGGGTAGAAGTATTGTGAACCGTACGACTTTTACCGGAACCGTTTAAAAGGAAACTTACCATTAACTGATAATCATTATATATAAATGGAAGAGCAAATAAAACGCATTGTGAAAAGCCAGAAGGTACAGTATATTTCTTTTTGGATTATTCCGTTATTGTTGGTGCTATTGGGAGAAGCCGGCGTGTTGCCTGTAGGAATAAAAGCAGACAATGTACGGGCTGTTTATGTTTTCGAAACAGTAGGTATTTTGATGACTGCCGTCTGTATACCTCTTTCTCTTAAACTATTTAGTTTTGTTCTGACAAAGAAAATAGATCAGCTGACGTTTCCGGTGGCCTTGAGCCGTTATATGCTTTGGGGGGCTGTTCGGCTGGCTTTACTGGAATTTGTAGTGGTGTTTAATCTGGCCGGTTACTACTTTACACTTAGTAGTACAGGTGCGTTATGTGCACTTATAGGACTGACAGCCTCTTTTTTCTGTCTTCCGGGAGAAAAAAGATTGCGTGCCGAACTGCATATCGATAAAGAATAAATGATGAAGCAATCTTTCTTAGCCAACGAGCGAATATATCTCCGTGCAGTGGAACCGGAGGATTTGGATCTTATGTACGAAATGGAAAATGATCCTTCTATGTGGGATATCAGTAGTTTTACAGTTCCCTATTCGCGTTTTGTACTCAAACAGTATATTGAAGGATCGCAAAGTGACATGTTTGCCGATAAACAGTTGCGGCTGATGATTATGCGTCGGAAAGATAATTGTACTTTGGGTACGGTCGATATAACTGATTTTGTACCTTTACATTCAAGAGGGGCAGTCGGAATTGCCGTTCACAGCAATTATAGACAGGAGGGGTATGCTTCCGATGCATTGAAACTGCTTTGTGAATATGCTTTCAACTTTTTATTTATAAAACAATTGTATGCCCATATAGCTGTGGATAATGAACCCAGTTTGCGATTGTTCAATTCTTGTGGATTTACCCAATGTGGAGTATTGAAAGAATGGCTGTTAACACACGAAGGTTATAAAGATGCCGTGCTTGTGCAATGTATGAATCCCAAACGATGATTTTAGTTTAAAGAAGGAACTTGCGGGAAGCGGGACCAGGTTTCATACTTGCTGCCCAATTTCCCTAAGGCTTCCTTCCACATACCTTTTATATCTTCATTCATTAAGTAGGTATTTTCTTCTTTTGAAATAATCCAGGTATTCTCCTTTATTTCCTGAATCAGTTGTTCGCATTTCCAGCCGGAATATCCGAGGAAAAAGCGTATCTTTCCTTTTATAGGGTTTCCTTGTAAAATGTATTTCTTGATAGCATCGAAATCTCCGTTGAGATATAATCCATTGTTGATCGGAAGGGTTCCGGGTATTTCGTGTAAAGTATGCAGATAAAACAAAGTGTCAGTTCCGATAGGACCTCCTTTGTGTAACGGAATATCTTCTATATATTTAAATTCTTTAATGATATCATTGAGCATCAATGGGAGTGGTTTATTTATAATCAATCCCATACTTCCTTCTTCAGTATGATCAACAAGCAATACTACTGACCTTCCGAAAGTTACATCGTGGAGGAAAGGCTCTGATATCAGAATCTTTCCTCTCGACGGCATTACATTATTCGATTGTATCTTAAATATGTCAGTATTGATGTTCATGCCCCTAATTTAAAGATTTATTTTACACGAACAAACAATATTCCTCTTTTTTTCGATTTAGTGTGCTCTTTTTAAGATATAGGATGATTTTCGGCAAATAACTTCATTCTTTCATCCAGTTGAGCATATTGGTGCTCTTTGATAAAGGAAGTGCATGCACGTAGTCCCTGTTGTTGGCTACCTGTAGTAACCAAGGAAATTGCACTGACCCCATAATACATCAACTCTTTTGCCAGCTCTCCACTTGTCATTCCCGGATAGCCTATGGTGAAATAGAAACCGTCGGCAACAGGATCTTCAAGATCTTTGTCGTATACCAGATGGAATCCGTAACGCAAGAATATTTCTTTCAATTTACGGGCGCGTTCACCATATATCCTCACTTCGTTCAGGAAATTGTATTTACCTTCGTTCGCTGCTTTCAGCATAGCTGCCATGGCGAATTGTGCCGAATGGCTCGTCCCCGAAGAGAGGGCATAAAGCACACGATGGATAAATACAGTGCCAAAAGTACCGCCTCCGTAGCGTTTATCGAATCCGGGATAATGGCGATGGTATAATTTATCAGAAATACAGCTGACACCAATACGTTGGCCTGCATAACTGAAGGCTTTGGAACCGGATATAAGCAAAATATAATTATCTGTATAGTGTGCCACCGAAGGCTGATAAGGTGCATGATACGGAGTACTCAGATTTTGGCGGAAGTCCATGGCAAAATAAGCTAAATCTTCAAGTACGATTACATCATATTGGGTGGCTAGTTCACCGATGATCTTCAGTTCTTCATCTTTTAAACAGATCCAGCTGGGGTTATTCGGATTTGAGTATATAACAGCTGAAATATTTCCTTTTTTCAGGTAGCTCTCGAGTTTTTCTTTTAATTTGTCTCCCCGATAATCGTATACATCAAATGTCTCGTACTTCTGTCCCATGACCACCAATTGCTGCTTTTGGACCGGAAAGCCAGGATCTATGAACAGAATAGTATCTTTTTTTTCATCGCATTGACTGCAAGTAAGGAAAGATGCGAAAGTACCTTGCATGGATCCCGTGACAGGTACGCAACCTTCCGGTTTGAGATCTATATCGATAAATGCTTTTATAAATTTGGAGGCTTCCGATTTTAGTTCTGGTAGTCCATTAATATCGGGATACAAACTGGCTATTCCATTTTGCAATGCTTCTATCTCGGCTTTTACTCCTACAGTAGAAGGGGGGAGACCCGGTACGCCCATTTCCATTTTTATAAATTCGACTCCGGATGCTGTTTCTGCTTTAGCTGCTATGGCTTTTACTTCACGAATGGTTGCTTTTGAGAAATCTGTAATTTGAAATTCTTCGATAGTTTCATCAATTAGATGCCGTTTGATAGGTGTATCTTTCATGTTTCTTTTTGTTGCTTTATAAATTGTGTCACAAAGATAGATATAATCTACTTATAATCAACAAATGAATGAGAAAGATGAAAAAAATCTTTCTCAGCTATTGCAGATATAAAAAAAACAGCTACCTTTGCAACCGCAATCGAGAGAGACAGCAATAAAGAAATGAAATTTTGGTGCGTTAGTTCAGTTGGTTAGAATACATGCCTGTCACGCATGGGGTCACGGGTTCGAGTCCCGTACGCACCGCGAAAGGGAGTAACATTAGTTACTCCCTTTTTTGTTGTGTATCAGACAATTAAGGCATTGGAAGTAGATGGAGAACATATAAAAATTGGGTGCATATTTACCGGAAACTTACCAGTATTTCCCGATTTTTACCGATATTTTCACCTATAATGATACCGCCTTTGATACCATTTTTTAATTGTAGCGATAATCAGTAGATACCAAAACTCAAAAGAATATGAAATATCCGACAATGAGATTCGTCTTTGACCGTAAAAAGGTTGCGACAAAGACACACAAGGGACTCGTTCAAATTGAAGTTTTGAGCGAAGGTAAGAGAAAATGGATCGGAACCGGCGTTAAAGTCTATTCCGACCAATGGAATGATCGAAAGAAGATAATCAATTCGGTTGAAATGATTCAATTGAACCAGTGTCTTGATGAACAACTCCGGGTTATCCAAAATTGGATTAATGAACTTATCAGCAAAAAGGAAGTTTTTGATTTTGATAAGCTGGATAGATTTTTGAGATATACCAATAAATCGGAAAGTTTTGTTGACTTTGTAGAAAGAAGAATTGAAGAGCGTGGAGATATAACGGAAAGTACCAAAGCTTCCCATCGGACATTTGCGGCCTCATTACGTGAATTTGACAGAATAATATATTTTTCTGATCTCACAAAAGCCAATATCACATTGTATGATGATTGGTTACATGCTAAGGGCTATTCACAGCCGACAATATATAACTATCATAAACGTAACAAACGTTATATCCACGAGGCCATAAAGTTTGATTTGCTAAAAAATGATCCGTATAAGGGTGAGCGTTTTTCCCGTGGCAAACATGCCATCAGGAAATATTTGACTGCCGAAGAATTGAAGAAAGTGAAAGATGCTCAAATATACTCGGAAACGATCTGTAGAGTCCGTGACCTTTTTATTTTTCAGGCATATACTGGAATATCCTATGCTGATCTTGCTAAATTCAATTTCAAACGTGACGTACAAAAACGCGGCAATAAGTATGTTATATTGGATATTCGTTTAAAGACAGAAGAAAACTATTTTATCGTATTACTGTCTCCTGCAATGGAAATATTGAAAAAATATGATTATGTGCTTCCGATTATCAGTAATCAACAATACAATTTGCGGCTTAAAATAGTTGCTGATTATGCAGGGCTTGATAGAAATTTGACCGTTCACATGAGCAGGCACACATTTGCGACAATGTGCCTGAACAATGGGGTTAAAATGGAAAATGTGAGTAAAATGCTCGGTCATACAAATGTACGCACCACACAACAATATGCTAAAGTTCTGAATGCCGAAGTGGAAAAAGACTTTGAGATGCTGGAACGGATTTTGTCATAGTATAAGAAAGCCACGCTAAAATAGTTCTACCGATATTTAGCGTGGCTTGTTTCATTTAAAATACTCCATAACTTGTGCCGATTGTTCACGGAGACCACAGCAAAGATAATTTTGAGTCATTTCCACGCTTGCATGTCCCATCATTTGGCTTATTGAGTATAAATCGGCACCGCGTAAATACAAATTGGTTGCAAAACTCCGGCGTGCCGTGTGGCTTGAAACAAATTCCCATTTTTCACCTTCCACTTCCTTTCCGGCCTTGAATACTTTAACCGCCTCTGTGATTCCGGCTTTCCGGCAAATATTACGGATATTATTGTTGAATGTCGGATCACTAACTTCTTCTTTAGGTAAATTTGTTAGTAGCTCTTTCACGATTGGCTTCAATGGCACCGTGGCATGAGTTTTAGTTTTTAGGCTGACATAAGAGATCATTCCACCCACTATATTACGGTTGTTCAACCGTGTATAGTCACTATGACGGCAACCGGTAAAGGCGCCTATTAAAAATTGTGTGCGTACCAATTGTTCGTTGGTATTCTTGGGAGCATAGGTGATAATTCGTTCAAGTTCTTCATCAGTAAGCCAAACATTAGTGCTTCTCACATTTTTTACTGAAAGGATTTTATTATAGTCTTTAGGTAGCTCAACCTCTTCATTATACAAGTTCAATACAGCTTTTAATTTGGCGGCATATTGGCGAACAGAGTTTGGTGCCAGCCGTTCTTCCATATAATCAACAAAAGTCTGCAATCGGACTTTTGAAAGATTCTCCCATGTTGCCGGGCAATCATTTGCCCGACTATACATGTTGAGTATAATTTCATATTTGGGGTATTTTGCCAAGAATGCTATACGTAAGTCTTTCATTTTTATTTCATTTCTTTATTCCAACCATCATAAATATCTTCCCAATTATCACCTAAGCCAACCCTTATGCCGAAAGCGTTGTAACATTGTTGTACCGCTTCTTTCGGTGGTAAGTATCTCCCGTCACTTAACATTATATAGCCTTCGTTTATTTCTTGTTGTAGCAAGTTTATATCTACTGGCATGATTTCATCAGGGAACAGCACCACGTTTCCTTTACTCGTTTGATAACTGACTCTTGGTAGTTCAAAATGCCCTCTCTGCCCAGTCAATAAAGAACAGATTCCGATTTCTCCAGTAATGAGATGAACTTCCGTGTTTGGCGCATTTATAACCATAAAATAGGCGTTATCGTCATTTTGGAAATGATTTACTACTCTGCCCACCCTTTCTGTATCACATCTTCTCATTCTCTCGTCCCAAAGATGTCCCAAATCATCATGGAACCGGATATAATCTCTTATTTTATCCCATGTTCTTACAGACAGAAATTTCATAGCAGGTAGAGTAAGAGTTTTTTCTACACCATTATCATATTTAAGTTCATGAGTAAAGTAATGTTTTCGTGAGCCGGTAATGTGTATATCCGTAACATCAAAGTTTTCATCATATCCGTTTTCGGTGGAATATTCTTCAAGAACAACAATATCACTCTGTACGATTTCATCAACTATCTTTTGAAACTCATTATAGGCATTGGTTAGCAGGTTTTCGGTATTCATGTTGTCCTGCATGGGTATTTGTGCAACAAGTCTTATCGGGTATTCATTATGTTCTGTACCATAGCACATATTCTCCACAATACCACAATTAACCTTCCCACATCTTTCATGAAAGAAGTCCATTGTACGCAATACATCTTGGTTGCTTAATTTCGTGGGTTGGGTGACAAACAGCACATAACTTACTTTTACCCTACTAAGAAGTTCTATATGCACGTTTGTAACACTTGGAGGCGTGTCAATAAGAACATAATCCGGGTTGATAGAGTGTATTTTCTTTTTAGCCAGTTCAAGATATTGCCTTACCATTGATTTTTCCAAGTAAATAAATTTGGAAAACATATTTCCAGAAGAGTGTACCCAAATCATTTCATGCGGATGATCGCCTTCAAATTCGGTGTTCATTGACGGGGTATTTATATCTGCATCAATGATAAACACCTTATTCCCTTGTTTTGCAAGTAATCTTGCTATATTTGCGGTTGTTGTGGTTTTGCCTACGCCGCCTTTGCCTGAATATATTATAATAGCTTTCATATCAATTAAATATTTGGTTCAATAAATATTAAGAGTCAAGTTTTTTAATAAATTCATTTAATCTACTGGCTGAATAATCGGTACCGCCAATTATAAAATAACCATCAACGGCAAATTTGAATGCTTCAATGGCTTTTTGTCTCATTCCTTCTTCGGCTATCGCTATTGCTGCATAGGCTTTTGCTTCTGATATGGCATATTGCACATAGCCGGTAGAATCCATCCGGTTGTCACTTTCCAAATCCAAAGTGTTACGTCTGATATAATCTTTTGCTTTTTGATTCATAATTATGCTAAAATTACTTTATTTGTTTTCTAAATTCGTTCCATTCGTTGTTGGTAAAGTTGAAAAGAGTCTTTTTGCCTTTTTCTTCCCAATCACTTATGGCATAACCTACTAAATAAACTTTTTTAGTGCTGAAATCAAATCCCGTCACCCTATAACGTTTCTCATTATCCCGGTACATTGCCCCTTTGCATAACCTTCTGCCTTTGGAGTCTATGAAGGGTTTAATATTGCAGAATGCTTCATAGCTTTGGCAGGCTGAAATATTTCCCGAAGTAACAGCTTTCCGATAGAAATTTTCACCATAGCCCTTACCGTTGGCGTTGACTCCAAACCAGTAACCACCGCTGAATTTTGAAAATATATTCTGAAAATCCTCTTTATTGAATTTCATTTGAGATATTATAGCCAACTTTACTGCTTCATACATGGCTATGTTGACTCGTAAATAAGAATCAGTCTTTTCATTGTTCCAAACAAATTCTATCAGTTCAAAAGCTTTTGATTTTTCATTCATATTTTTTGGTATTTTCCTTCTCTTTTCGGATCAGTTCATTAATAAATTTACTCATGTTCGGTTGCTCTCTGACAAAATCAACCAAATCAATATCCAGTCTAATAGCATAGACCTTACTTTTCGTAACCGGTTTGTTTCGGCGATAACTTCTTTTGGCTTGTTTATTCTTTTCCATAATGATTCTTGATGTATGTAATAATTCGTTTGAAATGGCTGTAATTTAGGCTTGTTTGCCTCTTTTGTTCCGTCTCTGATTCGATGATTACCTTTGGTGTGAAAACGTCTGAAATCGCCCCAAAATAGTTCATCTGCATTTGCCTTTGGTCGGATTGCTCCCCAAACATATCGCCGTAATAGTTCGGGCAACATCATGGAAACAAACAGCAATGTTATACATTGACGATTCAATAGTTCGGGCACAACGGTTGGGCTGATAGTTCGTTCATGTTTATGTATGAAGATAGGCACCGGGAAAACCAAAGGCTGATCAATATACAATAGTTCGGGTGTGTATGCGCGTACTGGTTCATTCTCTGTTATTGGTTCGGGTTCGTTCGCGTTTGTTTCTTCGTTTACTGGTTCGGTTAATAGTTCAGGCAAAGAAATGCCGGATAGTTCGGTTAGCATTGTTAGCCTCTGTAATGCTTTGTTTATTTGATCCTGATAAAACCAACGGGAAATAAAATCTATCAGAGCTACCAAAGCAAAGACAAAAGCCGGTGTTTTTGTTTGTACATCCACATATAAGGCCGGTAAATGTTTCTCCGGCTCTCTTACCGATTCTTTTTCTGGGATAGTAGGAACTTTGGCACGATCCAAAGCCTTTATATTACATTTTAAGTTCGGGCAAATAGAATCATTTATAAAGGCAGGCATAACCACACCGATACGCGCCGCCTTATCATCGAAGACCGCCGCCCGATCAGGTGCCACCAGCCATACGCCACCAGTCCAGCCGGAAAGCAAAGGGATAACGTTTGATGCAAAGAAACCTAACTTTATATCAATTAAAGCGGCTTTTTCCAATGTTACACAAAGTTCTTTGTGTCCGTTACTGTCTGCGTCATTATAAGATAAATAAACTTTGTTCTCTCTGGCAATAGTACGGAGTGAGAAACCGCTTTTTTTGTTCCGTTTGGCTATTTCTTTTACAAAACCGGCAACCGCTTTTAATTCGCTTTTCTGAATCTTTATAAATCCGTCTTTTGAAAGATTGGGATATACAAGCCGGTAATTAGGGAAATATCCGGCAAAATCACAAATAAAGGTTTGTTTCTTATCGTTGGTTATTTCTGTAATATTGCCGCCTTCCTGACTGCAAACACAAACAGAGCACCGGCCAACCATTTCTTTTAAATGTTTGGGATTGATAAATAATTTCAGACCGTCAGGCAAAAGCCCGGATGTTTCAATAATTACGGGATATTCTTTTAATGTACGCCCGTCAGAAGCAACTAAAGCCGATTTGTAAGGATCAAGATAAATATAATTAAATGCTGGTCTTAGAGAATCTTTTGTTACTAATTTAGTGATATTTAGATGTTCCTTTGTAATCCACATATCAAAGGAGCAAACAATATTTTCACGCTCTTCTATTTTGGTAAACCTTGTTTTATTGGCTTGTTTGGTGCCTATCAGCTTTTCAAATTGCCAAACAAGATTAAAAACCTGATCCACTGGAAAGGAACATTTAAAGCTGTTTATTTGTACAGTCCTAAAATCCGTTATATTTAGTTTGGCATCAACGCAAAGATATTTTATATTTATCTCGTTCCCGTTGGCATCTTTCAGTTTTGCAAGCTCCGCGGCGGTATAGGTGCCGGGAGCTATTTCTATTTCATTTGTAAAAACGTCGTTTGCTATTTTAACCAATTCGGCCAAAATGAGGCCGTTAAATTCTTTTTCATTCATAACATTAAATAGTTAGATATTTTACACCAAAGTAAAAGCCTAAAGCAAGGCAAAAAAGCAAGTAAATAGGAAGCAGCCAAAGACCGCCAAACACGCTAAAGCAGATTAATAAAACTACTATTAGCCAAATAATTACGCCCACCATGTTAGAAAGTAGGGTTTTCAAGCTCTTGCAAAAAATCTTCCTCCGTTATACTCTCACATATATTTGAGCCATCAACATAAACACTAAATCCGGTTGCGGTACGGAATACTTCTAATTTGTGCGTTTCTCCGTTTGGGGATTCTATTATATAAGTAGTCATAATATAAAAGTTTAAAGGAATGCCGGAAAACCGTCCGGCGCGGTGGAATATTTGTATTATTCGTTTATGTTATGCAAATTACATTTCCAAACGTGTTTAGGAAATGAACCGTCTTTGTTAAGGCTAACAATAGATGTATTATCCCCGTTATCCTTTATTACATAAACTATAAGTTTTCTAAATCCGTATAATCCAATATGATATAATATCTTTTTCTCCATAAATTTAAAATTTGTCTGATTGATCATTTTTATTTATGAAGTCTTTTAATTTCTTGGGATCGGTGCCGGAGATGAACACCACGGCACCGAATAAAAGCAGCATTAAACAAAACATATTCTAACTATTTAGCATTATAATAAATGTTTGGTTCTGATGTTACGTTATATATATAGCTTCCACAACGCACCAGCAGCGCGGCAACGCCGTAATACTGTTTTTTCATTCCTCTAATACTGCCGGATTTATGAAAGTTCGGGAAACGGGATATATTCACCCGTTTTCCTTCTTCTTTTGTTATTCTACGTACTTTCATAAGGCTATTTCATTTTAAAAGTTATGCCAACAGGTAACAAAGAACGGTTAACACTGGAAACGAATTTATTAAAATCGTTCTCCGTTACTTTTGTTTCGTAGTCTTTCCAATTAAAAACAAGCTCGTTACTATGATCGTAATATATCACATTACTGACTGATAACCCGGCATCAAGAACGGCCAACATAACCCGCTTTTCATTTTCGGCCTTTTCTTGTTTCTTTTCACAGTTGTTAATTATTTCAGCGCGTTTTTTCTCGTATGCTTTGCGCTTTTCTTCGTCTTTTCGCGCTTGTACAGCTTCAGGACGATAATAACCATCGTTTATTCTGTTAGTTATAGTTGTACGTTCTTCGTCCGTCAATTTCAAAGTAAAACGTTCGTTTTCCGGCTTATATGGGTTTTCCCATGTTTGCCCGGTTAACTCTTCCAGCTTTTTTAAAGCCTCGTTAGATTCTCTTTTCCAGCGTTCAACGATACCAAGCGTATAAAGAAGGTATTTAAAGTATTGTTTATCTTCTGCCTGATAAAGCAAATTATATTCTGTTTCCGTGATACGCAAATAGTTAATTGCAGTTTCTTTGCTGCTGTTCGTAATATGGTAAAACCCGTTTTCAACTGGGTACATTGGCGCGCCGTAATGATTAGACAAATGAAGATCAACGAACATTTTAAACTGTGGGAAACGCTTTAGTATTTCTTCATGGCAGCAACCACCAGCACACCAAACGAAACGCCCGTTTTTGCGTTGTTCGTAAATATCCGCCGTTATATTCCAATCGCATATATTATTTTTGCAATCATCAGCCAGTAATATTTTAACATCGATTTTAAAGGTTGTCCCGGCTTGAATATATCTTTTTGATACTGTGTAAAAAAGTCTATTTGTAGTAGTCATAATACAAAGTTTTAAAGGGTGAATAATGAAAAGTAAGAAGTAACCCGGAGCCATGACAGCCCCGGAAATAATTACTATTTATTGTTTGCAAGGTATTCCACGCATCCAATAATGTATATTGCATGTTCTTTGGCTGCTTGTTCTTTTTCTTGCTTGGTTGCGGTCTTATGATCCTGATCGGAAAGCATTTTAGCCGCCATCCGGACGATCTTTTTCATAGTGGAACAGTTTGCAAGATATTCAACGGAAGGAGTTAAACCGCGGTTTACTTTTTTCAAAAGTGCATTTTGCAGCCATTCAGTAAGCGCGTAAATATCGCGAGAATTGCGAATGTAGATAATCAGCAAATTTGTATTCATAACGCAAAATTTAAAGGGTGAAACTTGGTTTGTCTTTGTTTTTCCCTTAACTTTGCGTTGTCACTGTGGTAGGTGATCCGATAAACGCAAAGTTTAAAGGGAGGCCGGGAAGAGTCGCCAAACTCGACCCGGTTTTTTATTAGTATGAAATCTTTTGAATACGATCAAAAGGAATTAACAACGCTATATGTTTATCCTGATAGTGAATCAGTTCAAAACTATTTGCCGTTGATAGTCTTATAATAGCGGCCTTTTTCGCTGTTTCTTGAAATACATCAAAATGAACCTTCAAACGGTTGCAACAGTTTGTGCCCTCCGGGGCTACATGTACGGCGTTTAACGTTACATTTTTGTTTTGTAAGTTTAGTAATACTTCCATGATCTTATATTTTAAATTAAACATTCAACCAAGAAGAAGTAAAAGCGGAATTTGTGGTAGGTGATCCGATCTTTTATCTCCTTTTCTGTATTACAAAGATACGAATAATATTTGTAATACAAAACAAAATGTATTTTTATTTTTAAGAAAGCGAACTGTTTTTGCATTTATTAATATTTGTATAAATAACTAATAATCAATATATTATATAGTTGTATAAATATAAATGTAAAGCATTTAAGAAGTAATGAAATATTTGTAATATACAGGCTTTAAATATGCTTATTTGCTTTATTTGTAGCCTTTGTTTAACTTTGTAGCAAGTTACAGAGCGCGAGACGCCAATATAATGAACTCTTTTATATCGTTTTATATGGTGTACAGTAAGCGCGTAACAGATTTACAGCAAATTTATCAATTAACCCCGGATGATGTTTTCTTTTGTATGCTTGTCGCATCCGGTGCCAGTCGTGGCGAAGCGTACGCAACTATATTTAGACCACGATCCACCAAAATAGAAACGGCGCAACGCGGAGCCGCCCAGCTTGCAAAGGATAAACCCGGCATTAATAAATTGATACGGTCTTTTGAAGATAACCGCGCCGCCTTCCTTCCTGACAATGATAGCCCCAAAAGCAAGAAGAAAAAGAAAAGCACAGAAACAGAAGAGGAAGAAAAAGCCGGGAATGTTGTACAATACCGGGATAAAGACGCGGTTTTATCAGGTCTCGAACAAACCTTGCCTTATTTGAGGGGGAAAGATCGTGCGGATGTATTAATGAAAATTGCCGATCTCCAGCAAATGAAGAAGGACGAAAATACAGAAGAAGAGGAAACAGTACATTATTATCTGCCTTTGCAGTGTTATAGATGCAGCCTTTTTATAGCTGATCGAGCAAAGCGGAAAGCAGAAGAAGCGGAAAAGCCGGATTATATTTAATATTATAGGTATAATATAAAGAGAATCAAGGCAAAGCGCGGCTTTTCTCCTTCTTTGCTGGTCAACTGGATAATGAAAGCAGGGAGGGCACCCCCCCCGGCTACCCAAGACACCAAGCATGTTTCAATCCCGGTCAAGATTTTTATTTTTTTTCTTTTTTGGAGCCAATAATGGATGTTTTTAAGGCTTTTCCAATGATAAATTACAAAAGTGAATGTCCGATGTATAGTTTTACTTCTGAAAATGTATAGTATATGTATAGTTTACTTCATAACTATACATGTGTAAATCATTCATTATTAGGTCAATGGAAATTTAATGTATAGTATGTATAGTTTATATGTAAATTGCGTATGGGAAAAAAATATATATAATATGGTTTGCATAAAAAACTATACATACTATGCACTATTTTTCCATTGATTTGTATTTCAATATGTTATATATGTATAGTTGCCTTTAAAACCCTACATAAACCATACATATCAGAGAGAATGTTCCATCTGTATTTCCTATTGAAATAGAGTAGTTATCCTTTGTTTATCAATATTTTGCGATTATTGGTCTTCAATGATGCAACGAATAAAAACATGGCAAAAAGACTTCAAAAAAGCGTGTTTATTCTATATTTTAAGTAGAAAATAATAGTATTTATATGGTAATTATGTAGAAAATAAGCTATATTTGTGGCATAAAACACTTGAAAAATAGCATAAAAACAGTAGAAATGCTTTGTTTTCGGGTATAAAAACGGTGGTATGAATAAGTTTGAGTCTATATTGTTTGATTATGGGCGATACGTTTTTGTTTCTGTGTTCAGAAAAGCGCAGGAAGAGGAAAGATATGAAGATTGTGCGGTGATGCGAGATATTATGCAAAAATATCATATACCTTGTGACACATCTTTAGAGGACTGGCGTACTGATTTGTGGCGATTTGGATATTCAGGAGATGTTGCTATAAATAATCTGTCAGTATATATGGTTGAGGCCTTAACCCGTGCCGGGTATTCAAATTCATAGATTGTACATGGAGAAGGGAAAGTATAGGAAGTTGTTAAATGAGGTCTTCGGGCTTATGAAAGGCGAGAAACTGGATGCCGCCTTACAAGAGTCCAAAAGTGCAGCGCGTGTTGACGCTGTGCAGGACTTGATGCGTGCAGCCATTATACGATCTTCGATTTGTAAGTTCAATGGTACGCCTTACTATTTCAGTGGCCGAATATATGAAGAGATGGCATGGGATGATTTTGGCAATCTGATATATGACTTGATGCGTAAATGCAAAATGCCCAATGGTGATTATTCCCGTGTGGAGGGTGTACTGAAAGTCTGTAAGCGTGTGGTGGCAGGAAAAGCCTTGAAGCCTGATAATGCCATTGTGGTGTTCAATAACTGTGTGTTTGATATGAGTGCTCGCCGTGCGCATTCTTTCAACAGCCGTTGGGTACAGACTACATGTGTTCCCTATGACTACAAGCCGGAAGAGCATGTCTTTCTTTGGAGAATGTTCCTGGATGAAGTTTTGCCGGACAAAAACATGCAAAAAGTTTTGCAGGAGTTTCTTGGAAGTATTTTTGTTGACCGGCGTGTGGCGAAAATGGAAACTATGCTTGTTCTTCGTGGCTCCGGCTCCAATGGCAAAAGTGTAGTCTTTGAAACGATCATGGGCATACTTGGCCGGGAGAATGTCAGCAATTTCGGCATAGGTGCATTGATTACTGGAAATGAGAGAAAAAAAAATATCGCTTTCATTAATGGCAAGCGGTTGAACTACTGTTCTGAAATACAAGCGTTAGAGTTTGGTAAGGATAGTGACACGTTGAAGAGCCTTATCAGTGGTGAACCTACCGAAGCCCGGCCTATCTATGGCGATAACTTCACTGCTTACAATATTCCTCTGCTTATGGCAAATGCCAACCAAATGCCGTATTTGAAAGACTGGAGCTATGGAATGAGGCGGCGTATTTGCATTATTCCCTTTGAGGTGGAGATACCCAAAGCCCGGCAGAAAAAAGAACTGTCACGGGATTTGGAGGCCGAATACCCAGCTATATTCAATTGGATATTGGAAGGACGTGACCGTTTTATCGCCAATGGTTATAAGTTGACAGACAGTAAGGAGCTTGAAAATGTCATGGATGAATATCAGTCGGAAAGTAGTACCGTAATGAAGTTCATGTATCAAATGAACTATCTGTGCCGCTATGAGGAAATTGCCGATATTGAACCCAAATGGATGTCTTCGGCCATTCTGTACCGGAAATATTGCAAATGGTGTAGGGACAATAATGCCAAAGAAGAGAATGTGACAGTATTCGGACGTATTCTTTCGGAAGCCGGTTATCGTAAAAAAAGAACCCCGAATGGTCAGGTGTATGGTTTGTATGGAACAGCCTTGACGGAAAAACTCTATTATGAGAAACGGGAAGACCTACGGGGTAACTATAAGCAAAGGATCGCTAAACCGGTTTATCAAGATGGCAAACGATACGCTTATACCCATGAAGGGCTTGCGGCCTGCTTGTCATTGAGCATTTATCAAGTCCAGCGTTTGTTCCGGGAGAAGAAACTGGAGGGGACGTACCACATGGAGAAGAGAACAACTGTTTTTGACTTGGACGCTGTGGAGAAGATTATCAAACAATTAAAAATAAGAACCAAATAGTATGATCGCACCGGATGAATTTGCAGAGGTTATTGAAAAAATAGATAACCTACGGGGAGCATTGGAAATCCCTATGCCAGCTGGATTTCATGTAAATCAAATGAAGCGTGAGCTTGAAGAAGTATCAGACAAATTAAAACGGATTTACGTTGAGGAAGAAGACGAAAATCCATGGGAGGAATAAGCATGGCAGTAAAATTTAGACACAAGGAAACGGGATTGTTCTTTTGCAGGGCAAAGGGATTATCCCCTTCAAGAAGAGATTATGACAAACTTGGAGAAGAAGGTATTTTTAGGAAAAGGCATTTGTCTAAGCGAGGAAGAATCTACGAAAGCGCAACTGAAAATCAGAAACGGGATTGGATTGGTAAGAAACATGCAGATGAATTTGAAATAGTAAAAGTATGAAAAATATGAATCACATAGAGTTAAGTGTTGAGCTGATGTCTATTCTTCGGGCCTTGAACTATTCATGTGAATTGAAGACAATAGAAGGTAAGAGCATTGTAATGGATATAGCAGTGCAAGGAGAATTGTCTGTCAGACACCAAAAAATGATTGAAATGCTTCTTGGTGGATTTCTCTCTGAATTTTATTGGGTAAATGGGAAGCATCATATTTATATCAGAGAAGAGTGCAAAGGGCTTCTTCCTGATGATGATAGGTATAGTTGCTTGATTTATGAAATGAATAAAGTATCATCGGATGAAGAACGTATAAACTCTTACGGTAAGGAATACTTTTTTAATCTTGGAGATAGATTTGAACGTAAATTAAAAATAGGATTATGAGCAAAAAAACAAATGGTATTCAGGTAGGTAACTTTATTGTTACGAGGGATAATGGTAGTGAACATGACTGGATCAGTATTAAGGCAGTGTCAGGTTTTTGGAGTATGCGTTTTCGGGATGATAACGGAATGTTTTCCCGGATTCGGGAGTTAACCAACAATAAGGAACTTCGTGAATATTTGGAAACATGGATCAAAGTATGTTTCCTTATTAGTAATGCAACCCCTGACGTTAAGTTTATGGAAGAGTTTTTTAAAAGCTATTCTGATCTTACCGAACGGCTACGAGGCTTGCAGCAACCAGTATCACCGGAAGATGATGCCAAGATACTGGAAGAAGAGAGAAACATGAATAGTATCAAGGAAGGTATTAAGGAGGAACATAAAAATGAGGGTACCGACTGATAAGGAAATTGAAGAGGCCAAAGAATACCTCCGTCAACGTCTGGATGCGGAGCTATCCATGCGTACCAATCTTCAAATTGTAATGATCGAGGCGGCAAAGCAAATTATAGATATTTCATACCGGTACAAGATCAGCCCTGAACTATTCCGTTTTTCAGCAAACAGACAGTTGCAGGAGGAAGTGGATGCCATTATTTTATCCCTTCTTGAAATAATTGAAGACTATACTTATACTTTGGCAGTAGCGACACATGAGGATAATAAGGATGCAATCATAACATGTATAACGCGAGAATCATACGGCAAAACCTTCACACAACGTGCAAGAGAATATGTTGACCGGTTTTCAAAGGAGGTTGAAACGGCCATTGCCGCCGGATTACTACTGAACCTTTCCAAAGACAAATTACTTTCATCTATCAGGCAGTCGGTAAAAACGCCATTGCTTAATGAGCATGTACAGAGAGCTATTTCAAAGGGTTATCCGATTATTTCAAGACTCGGTGTTCAGGAGTCTTTTGGAGTAGGACGTACTGTAAGCTCTTGGACTGCACTGTCAGATTTGACGGAGTATGCTGTGGCAGAGGGTTGGATGAAGCATTGGGAATTGCAGGCTAAAGCCTGTGGAGCCGTAGGGTTCTTTGTCATGCGTGGCAGCTCCTATCCTTGTAACATTTGTGACGATGAAGTCGGATTTCATGTGGAATGGGACAAATTACCACCGTATCACGGTCATTGTAAATGCTTTGCCGTTCCCGTATCAGCAATATAATTATTTAACATACTAAATATCAGAATATTATGTTTGGATTATCATTAATCAGCACAAAGAAACTCAATCATCTTGCATCAGAATGCAGCAAACTGGCTATTGCCAATGTTGAGCTTTCAAAACAAAATGCGACACAATCTAAAACTATTATGGAACTTACTGGAGAAGTCCGGGTGCTAAATTCTAAAATCCTTCTGAATGAAAGTATCAATGATGATCTGCAAAAGAAGCTTAACCGGAAATATCCTCGAAAGCCTTATAATAAAAAATTGTATCGAAAGTAGTGTCATATTCAATTCATTCATTACATTTGCAATGTAGAAGCTGACTTGTTATAACACAAGCTTATCAACCAAATTGTTGAAAAAGTAAAGCCTCTGTCTATTTTATGTAGGCAGAGGCGGCTTTTCCTAATGTATAGTTACATTGGATTCAGAGCGCGGAGTACGGGATTGCTTTCGCGCTCCGCGTTGGTACAGATCATTTTGCATTACCCTCTTTATTTTCATTTTTCTTGATTTTCAGTTGATATAGCAAGTCAGCTTGTTGCTGTTCCTTATATTCACGCATGATACGATCCCATTCATTGTTTTTTCCATAGCCGGATTCTTCCGAGCCGGTTTCTTTTGATAAAATACCGGCACCGACTAATTGTACCAAGTTCGATACCAATTCGGCTGCATTTTGGTGGACGTATGGAACTGCCCACGAAAAAATTTTCAAATTGAGGAATTTGGTAAGTTGGTCTTTTTCTGTTCCATATCCGTGCAGGAACAGCCGTTTCATTTTGTCTATTGATTCGTCAAATTCCTTGCAGTCAATCATGGCTTTTTCCAAAGATGGTGAATAGATCAGCTTGATAGCAACACCCGGTAAATCTCCTGACTTTACTTCGGGAGGCATGACAACAAAACTCCCCATAAAAATCATTTTAAGTAATGTATTAATTTGAAGTTCAAATGATTGTGATGCTTCGGGACGATTCATAAAGCCTGCATCATCATCCTTCCCCATAGTGATAGCTTTTACCGCACCATACATATCTCCCTGAATCTCAACATCTTCACCTTTAAGTAACATGATTGGAAATGCGTATGCCATATTGTTTTGACACAAATGGGAAATAGCCAGTTCGTACTTGTCGATATTATCTTGTGAAAAGCTCCAGCAGGCACCGTGTTTGTCCCGATAATATACAACCGGACATTCGGTAAATCCATGATCGTGTTCTTCCACTAATGTATATCCTTCAATACCGAAATACTGTTTCACTTTGTTTATTGCTCCGGCTATTCCCCTTTTATCCTGCCGGTAACGGTACATTTTTTTATTATCCCACACTTCCACCCAAGAAATGAGTTCCTTTCCCTCTTCGTCATAGTCGCTGTATCGCCGGGCAAACAGTGTCATTTGACCGGTTATGGAATCGTAGTGAGGATAAAGAGTGTCACCATCAAAATAGGAGAGATTCTTGGTGAACACCTTGCCTTCATTCATATAGAATACGATTGCTGCATCTCCCGTTATTTTTACACTTTTGGCATATTCGTAAAATGCAATCTCCATATTTTTATCCAGCCATCCTTTTTGAAATTCGAGAAATATTTCCCGTGAACTTTCATCAACTTTGGTATCGGTCAGCTCATGATGAATGTCATTGCCACATAGATGTACAAGTTGTTGGATAGTGATTATCATCTGAAAGGGAAAAGAAGCACGGAATACTTTCTCCCGGAAGAACCGTTTCTTCTCTTCGTCATATTTCAGTCTGTCCGGGTAAAACAATTCCGAATTGATCTTGTGCCCTGAAGGATAAAACTCACGGATAAAATCAGCCTGCGAAATGAGCTGCCATGTCAGCCTATCACTGTTGTTTGTGAACGATGCGTTTCTTAAATCGCTCGTAATCCTGCCTTGCAAGTAACCTTCGGGAGTAACCCTTGCAAAAGGCTTTTTTGTAAGAATCTCTGCTATCATATTAATCCTAAACCTTTTATGTGTTTGCGTTTATGTTTAATTTCAAAAATCATTCGCATAAGCAATGCTTCTATGAAGTCGGGAGAATGACCTACTAATTTTTTCATTATAATCTTCTTGATAATAGTCCAGCCTTTCTCTTCACTGTCTTCATCCTTTCGTATCGCTTTCCTTTCCTTGTCGAGAATCTGTCTAAGGGGAACTTTCTCAAACCCTTTGCCGGAGAACTTGCGTTCAAGAAGAGTCGGTTCAATGGAAATCTCCCGGTTGATAATTTTTTGTGCGAACAGATATGCCGCTTGTGATTTTAAATTCGCATAGATGTATTTGAATTTCTCTTCCACGGCTTCTTTGTTGTTGAATGGGATTGCATTCGGGAAAAAGCCTTTGAATATTTGTCCGAGTCCGTTAAGGTCATAGGTGAAGCATTCTTCTCTTACATGCCATTCTTCCAGCATCGCTTTTACGGTATCGACTGTTTTCTTGCTGTCAAGTTTGCAAACAAATATGTCTCTTATATGCCATCCTTCCCACAGCCACATGACAAGACTGTCGCCACCCTCAAATGCCGCATCACATGATACCCGGCGTATTCCATCACCTATCTGCATGGAATTGCGGTATAAGGCTTCCATGTGAGTCAGCTTTATTATATCATCTCCGGCAGCTTTGTATTTCCAGTTACCGTCAAGATCGCGTGCGCGTTGTTCGTCTGACTGGTTGACAAGGTTAGCCAAATAGGTCGGATCAGAAGACATCAGTTTTACATTATCGGAAAGTTTTGCTTCAATAAAAGTAACCGACTTGATAAACAGTTCTTGTGGTGTGCCATATTGCTCATACTCCGGCTTCCAGTAGGCGTGTATAATATCCTTGCATTGCTCATATACTTCCTCACGGGTATCTCCCCAATATATACCTGAAACATTGTCCCCGTCCATAAAACAATACCGGACTCTGCCATCACGTTCCGGGATTGGAAGACCATCTTCTCCGATCCACCAGTCAATGAATTTTGCAACCCAGCTGTCAGGATCAGGGTTACATGTTCCGATAAAGCGGTTACGGATATGAAAGGCGTTACGGTTACAAGTGATAAGGTATTTGAATTTGAGATATTCCATGTGGGTTATTTCATCCACACCTATATATGCGAACTGTTTACCTTGAAAACGCTTTTTGAAATCGTCAAGTGTGTCAGCATGATAGCTGAATTTTAAAAATCCACCTTTATAGAAATTCCAGCGCATGTCGTTTTTGGACTTGTTGTATTCCCCAAAATCATCATATAAGGTGGATGATGTTTCTACCATATCAGAGAGATCGTCTATCTCATGCCGGAGAAGCACAGAACGGAAGTTTTTATTTTTTATATCTTTCAATGTTTCCATAAGAAGAGTAAAAGTTTTACTTCCTCCACGGCATCCCCCACAGATGGTAATATCAGCCGGGGTGGAGAGCATGTTTTCCTGCCCTCCACCTTGTGCGATTATCTTATTCGGATTAGGAATTTTCCTATCCGCGTCCCTTAACATTTGGATATATTCATAATCAAGCACCAAACTGGCATTAACCGTTTTTATTCCACTATATTTCTCCATAAAAAGAAAACCGATCCTCACATTACACATGTGGAGACCGGCCTATAAGCTCTGATTCTAATATTGCAGTACAAAAATACGCATAAAGAGTATTATTTTCTACATTTTAATAGAAAATAATATCAAAAATGTTTTGAGAAAAGAAATCCAGTACATATATTTGCAACGAAAACATGGAGTATGATAAAAATTAGTGCGGATAAAGATGCAGATCAAAGGGAAATATACAACAAGATAGTTTTATGTCCGATATGCGGTCAGAAACTAACTGATATAAGCTATGTCAATGGTGTTGTTATATTGAGAGTGAAGTGTCGTAGATGCAAGAACTACATAAATGTGGATATTGTGGGTACAAAGTAGTTTTCAGGATAATATCGCGGAGTGGAGCAGCTGGTAGCTCGTTGGGATCATAGCCCAAAGGTCATTCGTTCGAGTCGAATCTCCGCAACAATAGTTGGAGTTGCCGCATTGTTTCTCCCTTCGATGTGGCGTATGGGGATAAAGGGAGAATATGGAAAGATGGCAGACGTGGTGTATGCGCCGGACTGAAAATCCGGTTAAGGTGATTCGATTTCATCTCTTTCCACAAAACCTATACGGTGTGGTTCAATTCCCACAGGTACGCTGAAATGGGGTATCGCAGGTTAGGTGAGTATAGGTATATTGTCCGGTTAGCTCAATTGGTAGAGCAATACACTGTTAATGTAAAGGTCGGTAGTTCGATTCTATCACCGGGCGCAATGAAGCGGAGATAGTTCAGTTGGAAGAACGTCAGATTCCAAACCTGATTGTCGGGGGTTCGAGTCCTTCTCTTCGCGCATATTGAGATATGGTGTAATGGCAACACAGCAGATTTTGGTTCTGCTATTCAAGGTTCAAATCCTTGTATCTCAACAAATGGCGTATTCGACTAACGGTTAGGTCGTCACCTTTTCACGGTGGAAACCAGAGTTCGATTCTCTAATACGCTACACAGAATGAATAACGTCCGAAATACAAGGGAAATGCGGTGGTTTCACCGAGACATCTTGTAGGTCGCATATTGGAAGTATGGGTGAGTGAACGATACCACCTCTTTGCTAAAGAGGCAAGCTGAAAGGCTTCGGAGGTTTGAATCCTTCTGCTTCCGCAAAACGGGTAGTTACCGAAGTGGCAAACGGGATAGACTGTAAATCTATTGGCTTTCGTCTTCATTGGTTCGAGTCCAATACTGCCCACTATTAAATGGAAAATAAGACCAAAGAGTCAGATTGATGCAAAAAGCATTGTCTGACTCTTTTTTTATTCAACATAAACACAAAATAAACACGATGGAACAAGAAAAAATCTTATCCACATTAAGCGAGAAACTTGGAGAAACCAGTTTTTCACCGCAGACATTACAGAAGTATGTAGAACTTAATCCCGTAGCCGAAGGTTCGGAGCCTGACGAGGCTTATTGGAACAAGGCTGTGAATTTTCTGAAAGGGATGCAAGGACAGTACAACCATGATGTCGCAACCAGAGTTGAGGACTTTAAGAAAAACTATAAGCCCCAACCGACTCCCCCGACACCTCCAACTCCACCGGTACCACCGAAAAACGATGATGAACTGGAGAAGAAACTGAAAGAACTGGAAGCACGTTTAGACGCGGAAGACAGCAAAAAGGTTCAAGCTGATTTGTTGAAGAAGGTTACGGCTGCAATGAAGGCCAAACAAGCGAATGATGATTATGTGTTGAGCAAGACCTTACAAGGGGTAACTTTCGATACCAAGAAAACTGTGGATGAACTGGTTACTGAATTTCTGCCGAAATATGATGCAGAATATAAGGCGTGCAGGGGTTATGGCACCGCCCCAAGAACTTCTGACGATTCAGGTGGAACACAACACAATGCAGCCAGCAGATACTTTGAACGTAAAGGCAAGAAGGAAGGCTGGAAGAAGAATTGAAATTATTAACTCTAAAACAATAAATGTATGGGAACAATGGGTAACACGTTTGATGTGAACACCGTGAAATACGGACATGCCCGTAAAGTGTGGCGTGAAATCCGTCACCGTTATCCGGGCGGTGGTATGGTGAGCAACATTTCCGATTGGGTTGCGGTTGGCAAGATTCCTGCCGGTACAGCTGTGAAGTTTGATCTTTCAGGTAAGACATTCACCGCTTATACGGATGCACAGATCAAGGCGGCTGAATCAGATATTACCACTCTTGGCATTAATGGTTATTTGCAAGAAGATATTCTTGTAGCCAGTGGCAACACAAAGGCCAGTGGGACAGTAGTCTATGCCGGAGAGATTTATCAGTACATGTTTGACGAAGAAGTGGTCGCTATCCTGCAAAAGATTACTACACTTCCTCAAATTGTATGGGTGCAGTAAAAGAATTTGAAAACAACATTTAAAATACGACAATTGTATGAATACACTTCCTATTGATTTGTACAAGGTTATCGAGTATGGGCTTGGTGGGGACACTTGGCAAGAATTTATTGACCGTTACAAGGAGAAGTATGACCTACTTCAAATTGATGGTTTTGAATTTGAAGCAACCAAGTTGGATTATACTTTCTCCCAGCTTATTACGAGCCTCGGCGTGAAAACGCTGCCAGCTTACGTTGATCCGGAAAGTCCGGGTTATGAAGCTGCATTGGGAGAACTCGAAGGAAGGACGGGTAATATCCCGACTCAAAAGAAGTTCTACCGTTTGAACCGTGTGACTGTGAGACAACAATTGCAGCTGTTGCAACGGGTAGGCATGTCCGCATTGACGGAAGAGATGCAGAATGTGTTCTTGGGCTTGCTTGATGAAAGTGCTGACGGTCTTATCGGATCGTACTACAATGCGCTTACTCACCAGCGAATGAGAATTGTTTCCACGGGTAAGTTCACTATTGATACTGATAACAACCCACGTGGTTTGAAGGGTATCACTATTGACTTTAATATCCCTGAAAACCATTATCAAGTATTGGCCGGCACAAGCCGCTGGTGGACTAAGGATGAACATATTCCGGCAAATCAAGGCTCTGCCTCTGATCCGATTATGGATATAAAGAACAGAGTGAAAGAGATTCGCCGCAAATATCATTATTTGGGCAAGATCAGGATGGAGCTGGCGCAGGACTTATGGGATGATTTAATGACTCATACCGCGGTTCTTAAACGTATCGGCCATTCCCTCTATCCGACTGTGACGGATGATAGTACGGTTATTGCCAATGCACAGAATGAAGATGAAGACCGCCTGAAAGCCATTTTCAAGAAACTGGTTAAGGTGGATGAAATCGTGCCACGTGACAGCTATGCTTTTGTTGACAAGCCCGGTAAGGATGCGGACGGACAACCTGATCTTATCACTGAACAAGTGGAGAACTTCAAGGCCACCAATATTGCCTTTATACCAGTAGGTCAGATCGGTACTATTCAAGGTGTGGAGCCTTTGACTTTGGGATATGAGGCAAACAAGGTTGCTTCTTATGACGGTGGACGCTTGAAACTGACACAGAGAGCCAATCCTGAAACACATTCAATCTATATTGAAAGTGAAGCCGCCCAAATGTGTGTGCCGAGAATGCCACAGTATATGTTCATCTCTACTGTAACTGTGTAATTCTTAAACTCATGCAAGAATGAATGAGGAACTTTCTCATACGGAAGATATGACCATTGAGGACTTTTTGAGTGGCGCAACTGCTTATGAAATAGCGGACAACGCCCTCAAAAGGGTTCTTGTCAAGCGGAAAATCGCTTTTGGAACAATGGTAAGTGAACTGACCGAAAGGCAGCTTGATCTTGCCACTGCCGATATTTACATGTGGTGTGCAAGCACTCCAAGCAGTAAGAATGATACCGAAGACAGTGACGGGGGATGGAAGCATAAGGAAGGTGGTTGGCAGACCAGTGCATACGACAAGCGGCAACTCCGTGAAATGGCGAAAGAACTGTATGAGAAATGGGATGAAGAAGTTGTAAAGGGCACTAAAATCAGAATAGTCAATTTTTGAGTATGAAAGTAAATAATCCACGGCATCCGCACAAATGTACTGTTTACCGAATTATAGGTGAGGATTCTTTCAGTGATGGTGAGAAGGTGATCTTGTATGAAGGTATATGCCGAAAGGAAGGTAGTACAAATTTGCGGACATTCAAAACCGATAATGTGATAAAGAGCGATTATCTGTTGAGCCTTCCCGGAATTGTTGAAGGAATATTGGCCGGTGATCTGATAGATGTCACGGACAGACAAGGCACTTTCACTCAATGTATGGTTACTGATAGCTATGCCGGAAATTTGGGAACAACTGTGTATTTCAATCTTGCAAAAAATTAACGCATGGATAACCGGAGCAATGAAGTATTGTTTGATGAAGGAATGAGGAAGGCAAAGGAGCTTGTTTCAGGATATATCTTTGATGTCTTGACTAAATGCTGTGAAGAACTTATCCAAGATGCACTTGATAACAAGTCAGGCTTTCGGAATCTTACGGGTAATACAATAACCAGTTATGCGTGCGGATTATTCATGGACGGTAGATTTTCCTATTTCGTTTGTAGTGGAGATTCAATGAAACAACCGGTGAGAGTAAAACTGACTAAAGGTGAAACATTTGTAGGTGTCAGTTATGATAATCAGAACAGACGTTTTACTGGAACAATAGAAACTGATAAAGGTTATGGCGAAGCATCCTCCTTTGATTTCTTGAAAAGATATAAGTCGGAATCACGTAAAGGATTTGAGATAGTAATGTGCACGGGTACTGAATATTCAACCTATTTGGAGAATGTGTTAAATGCAGATGTTCTGACCGGAACATTTCAAAGGGCACAAAATACATTATTCAAGAACTTTAAACCAATGAAATGATGGGACGGACAGTTTATAGACGTATGGATATATTAAAACAAATCGCTGATGCAGTAACCGGCATTGGTGAAAAGGTTTTCATAACAGATCGTCCGGCTGCTGAACAAAAGGCGATGAAGGACTTTGTTGTTATTCGGTTGCCACAAACTATCCAAGATAAAGGAAGTACCTACCAAGACACTTACTGTCAGATAAACGTTTTTGCGCATGATCGCTCAAACGGTATTGAGAATACAGTCCGTTTGGATGAAATGCAAATGGAAGTGGTTTCAAAATTTCCAATAGTGACGGAATTGTTTTCAGCTGTAAGTCCACGATTGCTTCCCGGAGGAAATGACGGACTCGGTTTTCATTCCTTAATAATACAAGCGAAGCTAATAATAAACAAATGACACAAACTTAAAAAGATACGATTATGGCAGAGATTTCTATTACTACCAAACTGGAAGAGTTAAAGGTGCTCTTTAATCAGATGAAGGAGGTTTATTATGTGTCCAAAGTCAATAGTGACCTCGCAACTTTAGCGGCTTTTGATATGGAGCTGCCGGTACTCTCTGACGGAGTTACATTTGATACCGGAGCTGCCGATGTTTCCAAGATCAAGTTGACAACCGGAGCAACTTGGACTTCTATTGCTAATGCTGGAGATTCCGATATTCAGTTTCAAGTACCTTCCGTGGCAGGAAAGATCAATGACTTGTTACTGAACAAGAAAGCGGAAACGGTGACTATGACTGCTACCATTGATGGTGAGACTTATGAAGGTGAAGGTTACAATATCGAACCGAAGAAAGTAATCGGAGGACTCTTCATGCGTAGTGAAGACCGTCAAACAGCCTTGTTCTTACCGAATGTTGAGGGGTATAGCAACTTCGTCAGCGAGCAGGATAAGCCGGGGTACTTTAATGTATCTGTTTCTCCGTTGAATGATGCTAAGGGTGCCTCTATTTACATTTTACGTAAAAAAGTGTCCGAATAAAAAACTTAGGATATAACACTTTGCAAAATTCATATCAGCGAAAAGGTGGTGAGCTACTTGATACCGGCCACCACCTTTTTTCGTATAAAACATGATAAAATATGACAAAGAAGAATGACATAACACTTCCTACACCGGAGGATGAAAGGCTATTGAATGATGTGTTGGAAGACAGTGTGGACTATGTGGAAGTCCGAGGAAAGAAATATGGTATTTCATGGCTGAAAAGAGGGACTATACGCAAATTTACCAGTACCATGCAGAAATCGGGGAATGATGATAAGATCAGTTGCCAATGTGCAGCCGCTATCATTTTGAACGGATATTGGAAGATCAAGTTCTTCTATCCTTTCTTGTGGCGATGGTTCTTTTATATCAAACAATATGGAGATCATGAGCTGATGAAGGTTATAGCCGTCGGCAAAAAAAAAATTCCAGTGGAAGACTACTTGACTGCTACCATATATCTGACCGCGATGAAGGACACGATGATGACAATGACAAAAGAGGAAGCAGAGCATATCCTTCACGAACCAGCTACGGACAAACGTGGGAAATAGGCAAGTCCTATCCGTGGCTGACAGAGCCTTTGAGAGTATTTGGGATTCCAATAAGCAAGCCCTTGTTTGGTATTTATTGGGTACTTACAAATGCACAAATTGAACTATTGGCAATGGATGTGTCTATTGTGGTTACAGATTGTGACAAGGACAACAAGGAAAAGAAGCACGATACGAAGAACTTCAAATCCCCTTCCGTAAGCGAAATAGAGGATGCTGCCAAACGCTGGAAAGATAAGTATGGCAATGGAGAAACAGCAATTAACATTAATGATTATAAGTAACACAAACACAATAATATATGGCTGATCTCGGTAATTTATATTTTGATATACTGTTCCGTGATAAGACAGCGGAACAACGTAAAAAATTGAAAGCGGAAATCACCAAAGACTTGCAGGCAAAACTTGATGTGGGTTTTGACAAGAAGAAGTTGGTTGGCGATATGAAGACTTTGCTTCAAAGTGAGAAGTTTAAGATCAATGTGGTAGTGGATAAGGCCAGTACCACACAAGCTGTCCGTGCCGCCTTGCAAGCCGCCGGGTTGAATACAAACTTTACAGCAAGTGATTTACGCGCCGCCAAAGCCGCAGCCATTCAAACCAAAGCGGAGGCTTCTGCCGCAGCCGCACGTGAGCTTGCGCGACAAAGAGCCGCACGTGCCGCCAAAGCGGAACTGGATTTGGCTAATGCCCGTGAGAGATCAGCCAATGCAGCAAGACGGCACATGACAGCCACTCTCAATATGAATGGAGCAATGAACAGTCAGTTGAGTATTGTCGGACAACTAAGAAATGAATTTTTAGGATTATACTCCATTTATGCGGCGCAAAATTTTTTACGTGCGGTGGTTGATATTGGTGGTGAATTGGAGAATCAGAAAACTGCAATGGCCTCTATCCTGCAAGATGAAGGCAAAGCTACGACCATATTCAATCAGATTAAGAAACTGGCTGTTGCTTCTCCGTTCGGGGTTATGGACTTGAATCAGTATGCCAAACAACTTTCCGCGTATTCTATACCATACAATGAATTGTATGATACCATGAAAAGGCTGGCTGATATATCGGCCGGTGTAGGTGTTGATATGGGACGTATCATATTGGCCTACGGTCAGATAAAGGCTGCTAAATTCTTGAAAGGAACGGAATTACGACAATTGACGGAAGCGAACATTCCTATGGTGGATAAACTGGCCGAGCGATTCAGTAAGTTGGAAGGCCGTATTGTCAGTGCCGGTGAAGTGCTTGATATGATCTCGAAAAAGAAGGTTACGTTTGAGGATGTAAAAGATGTTCTTTGGGAACTTACGGATGATGGTGGTATGTTTAATAACATGCAGGAAGTTCTTTCAGAATCAGTTAAGTCCAAATGGAAGAACTTGGCTGATGCAATTGACATTATGCTTGGTGATATTGCGGAGTCAACGGGTAGTACATTGAAATGGACTGCCGAAAGCCTTACCACCCTTGCTCAAAATTGGAAAGAAGTTGTACCTTTTATAACAGCGGCCACAGCTGCGTTTGGAACATATCGGGTTGCGGTTTATGCAGGATCACGTGCCATGGGAGTGGCAAATGCTACATTAATAAAAGGAACACTCGCAGCTAAACAGAAAACAGCAGCGGATTTAGTGATGGCTTCCAATTACCGCACTTTAACTGCCGCTGAAAAAGGATTGATTGCTTCAAGAAATGCTATGACTACCGCAGAATGGAGGGCATTGGCTGTTAGTGGAGCATTGAACAAAGAACAAGCGTTGAGGTTGATAACACTTGGGAAAATTAAATCAGGTCAGGCAGGACATATTACCCAATTACTTAATATATCAAAAGCTGAACTTCAAGTGGCTATGTCAGCTGGAAAAGCTCGTGTGGCAATGGCAATGCTTAGTTATGGAGCCAAACAAGTTTGGACTGCTTTTAAGGGTTTGTTCAATCCATACATGTATTTGTTCGCTGGACTTTTTGCCATTACTGAATTATGGTATAAGTCCGGGCAAAAGGCTGACGAAATGAACGAGCGTATTTCCGAGCTGACAACAAGAGCACAAGACGGTTTCAAGAATTTAACGAAAGAAGCTCAAAAATTTGCTGATGTTGATCCTTTTAAGGCGAATGATGCTTCACTGATTTCTTCTATTGAAGAAATGAAAACAGCATTAAAGGATTATTCTCCAGTTTGGGCAGACACTTTTAATGAAACGTTTAAGACTGATGATGAAGGAAATACGGTTAAAAGCCTTGCAGAACAATATATATTGCTTCGGAATGCTTTGAATGATACAAAAGAGGCTTATAGATTGTTGAATGCCATAAGAGGTACATCTGAATATGCGAATGATGCTACTGATGGTTATTTTGACGAAAGCTTTAGTGAAAATATTGAAGACTACATCAAGACAGAGAAGCAGATAGACAAGATTATAGACCGTATGGCTGGTAGCTATATAGAGTATTATACTGCCATGCAGAAAGTTATAGCCAAGTATGATGATTTTGCTAAAGTCGCTTCGGGCAAATCATTGAAAGAGCAGTTGGATATAATCAAAGAATATCCCAAGGCATTAGCCAGTTTGAATAATGAGTTACCCTTCACGGGAGGATATAGGGATGATATTTTTCAGCTGCGGAAGGCATGGAAAAACTCTAAACGTGTTTTTGAGGAAGAAGTATCACCGGATATGCAGAGTTTCATATCTGAATATAAGTCACGATTACAAGCTGCCGGATGGAATTTAGACAATTTGAGTGACGCTCAAAAAATAGCTATCGGTTTGGATATAAGTTCTTTCTTGGATCAATTTAAAGAGATGCCGGTAGATATACGGAATTTTCTTAATGGTGAGATTCTTGAAAAGCAATTCAATATTAAGATTAATGCTGAATATACGGAAACTATTCAGAGCTTGTCAGATTTGCAGAAAAAGTTCAATGAAGCTACAGATGGGCAATTTGAAGCTCAAATAAAGGTTTCCACAGATTCAGAGAAAATCATTGAAGGAATACAAAAAGCGTACAAGGAAGCTAAAGAGACAACAAATCAATTGAAGCCGATATTGATTAAAGCTGGGATAGATTTGTCGGAGATAAATTACCCCGATATATCAGAACTGCCAGAGTTAATGGGTAATGTTGATGCTTCAAAGCTTTTCGATTTGTCAATCCCGATTGCATTCCCGAAAGTCTTTGACTCGTCAAAGTTACTCGATTGGCAGAAACAAATTGTATCAGATTATAAAAAGGCTTCTGACATAATGCAAGCCGGTGAGAAAGGAGCCAAGAAAATTGGTTTTTCCCTCACTGATCCCAATAAGGATAAAAGCAAAAAGGATGCCTTTGCCGAAAGATTGAAAGAACGGGTAAACTTACTAAAGGAGGCATATTCTGAATATAAGAAGTGGACTGACATTGTTGGAAAAGGAGAAGCTGCCAGCAAGGTTAAAGAATCGGGTATTTTTGATTCCTTATTTAAAGGTAAAGAACCGGTGGATATTGGCAATTATCGGGATGAATTGAATAAGATTCTTAACCAGCTTGACGATAAGACCAAAGAACGTAGGGAATTGAAAGTTTCTATACGGAAAGTTCTTTTCGATATTGATGCCAATGCTATGAAAGAAGCTTCGGACAAGGCCGCAAAAGAACTTGAAAGGTACGTATCTGATGTTTCAAAGAAATGGGATATATACAAGCAGCTTGTCAATGCCGGTGCAAGTAAGAAGGATGCTTCAACTTATGCTTTTGGTTTTTTGACTGATTATGAGAATGAAGCGCAATATTTAATAGATACAGTACAAAAGAAACTCAAAGAAAAGGCTGTTGATCTTCCATTCACTTTGAGTGACGATGAAGCAGAAAGTATATTAGGAGGTAAAGACAGCCCATTATATAAGCAATTTTTTAAGGTGTGGAAGGATGCTAAAGAGGCATTTGAGAAAGATAAGGTAAGTATTGCACTTGATGATACAAAGGTTATTGCCAATGCAAGATCAACGATAGAAAAGATACGAATATTAAGTGAACAGTACGCATCAAAGACTGGATTAAGTGTCGGAAAAAATGGGGAGTTGGTTGGTGATACGTCAGGTCTAAACAATGTTCAGAAGGCTTATCTTGATGAATATAATAAGAAGCTGATTGAATTAAAATCGACCTTATTACAATTGTTACCTGAATGGGAGAAAATATTTGGAGATAAAGAGCAACGTTCATTCTCTGATTTGAAAGAGGCTGAACGTATCGCAAGGGAAATCAAGAATAATGCAAAGGTTTCCTATGATAGCGATGGAAAGCCCAATGGATTTACTTCTTTTTTTACGAAAGATGATGGTAGTATTGAAAATGTTAAGGGTGCTTATTCTTTGTTGGATAAATTGATAAAAGCCATCCCCCAGTTGCAAGATGCACAGTTGGCTGTAAATCCATTCAAAACCTTAGCGAAGAATGTAAAAGAACTTTTTACTTCTGAAAAAGACAGCGACAAACTGGAAAAGAAAATCGGACGGTTGGGAGAAAGTGCCGCTGAAAGTGCTGATCTTGTCGGCAATTTTGCAGGACAGATGTCTTCCATGTTCGATGCTTTGGGCAATGAGGGTATGGCCGACACGATGGGTAATGTGCAGGATGCCATGTCTTCTATAAGCAATATCGGGCAGGGATTCGCCAAAGGTGGAATAGTTGGTGGTATTGCTGCCGCTGCCGGTGAAGCTGTAAACTGGATTGGGAAGATAGCACAAGCACATGACAAAAAGCTTGATAAGGCTATTGAAAAAAGTAAACTTCGTGCTCAACAGTTGCAGTATATATACGAACAGATTGACGGTATTCTTGAACGTTTCTTGGGCAGTGGCACGGAACTAAAACTTGTAGATGCAGAAAATGACCGTACCCGGTTGAATCAATTAAATAATCAGATTGAGGCAATACGCAATAAGGGGAAGATCAACATCTTCGATTTGATGTCTTTGCAGAAATATAAGCAGGAAGCGGAAAAACTTCAAAAACGTGTTTCGGCATACGATGAAGGCGGTGCATACGGGTATCAACGTGCCTTGATGCAAGAACAACTTTCAGAATTGGAGAAACAGCGGCAAGCCGAAATTGACAAGAAGAAGACGGATGATAGCAAAGTGGCTGATTATGAGAATCAGATTGCGGAGATGAAACAGCAAATAAAGGATTTTGCCGAAGAAACGGCTGAATCTCTTTATGGCATTAATTTGAAAGACTGGGCTTCGCAGTTGGGAGATGCCTTGTATGAGGCATGGCAGAAAGGCGAGGATGGTGCCGAAGCTTTCAAAAATAAGGTTGCCGACATTATGGGTGATGTTATGAACTCCATTCTCAAAATAAGTATTTTGGAACCGGCCATGCAACAGCTTCAAAAGATGCTTTTTGGTGAGGATGGAATGAGTGGTTATTTCGGCAAGGATTTCTCTCTTGACGAAAAGGAGTTGGAAAGTATTGCGGACTATCTAATGGGGGTAAGTGAGAAAACCGATGATTACTATTCCATGCTTGACAAACTGAATAACTATATGGAAAAGAAATATGGTATCAGTATGAAGGAAGAGGAAGAAGACAGTGGAAGTGGTTTATCTAAAGGCATACAGAATGTTACTGAAAATACCGCTAACCTTTTGGCTTCTTATATAAATGCAATCCGGGCTGACGTGAGTGTTAAACGGGAGTATGTGCGCAGATTGGTTGAAGAATTGTTCCCGGCCTATAATGTAATAGCACAAGCACAATTACAACAACTGACAATGATACAGATAAATACAGCAAAGAATGTGGAATTTGTGGAAGAAATCAGGGATATACTACATAGGAATATAAACGGTGTAAACAAGTTTAATATATGATTATGAACAGATTGAATAGTGAATTGAGAGGTCATGCCGTATCGTATGGCCTCTGCACACAATGGCAAGGTGACTGGCAAAACAATAAAAGCCAGCAAGAATTGATCGGAATGTATATACGGGGCATTGATTTTTGTATTGAACACGATTATCCGACGGTGGAATATATAAAAGGCAATTTTGACCGGAGTCTGCTTCATCAAAACCATATTTTTGTTGATGAACCAGTGATCGGAGGCGACAATGGTGTATATGTACTGAACGGTAAATGTTCAGGTAAACTTTCTTTCGGTAAATTTACAGTTGTTACTCTCCATTTGCGGCATGATAGTGAATTGACTCTTGAAGTGGAGGATTGTGCCAAAGTTTTTGTAAGTGTATATGATCGGGCTAAACTACATGTAAGGCAAAGCGATGTGGCTAAAGTTTATGTATATGTTCATGGTGGAAACTGTAAAGTTGAAACCGATGGCAATGTCATGGTAAGATATAAAATGAATGGGGATTAACATGCGTTTTGCAACATCCTTATTTATAGCCTTTTATATCCCTATATTATTTGAACGGTATCATAAATGACAATCAACATCTCGCCACAATACGGTAGATACGCGCATTATTTATATTATGTCTAAATTTTAGAGTAAATATAACTGTTTTTATTTACCGATTCTTACCGTTTGTTACTGATGTTTACCGAATTTATTTTATTGATTTTTAGGTTGTTGTATGGTGAAAATATCGTCTTTATATTTGCGCTGGAAACAATGCTGTAAGGTTCATTACGTGGTTGTCATGAACTGGAGTAAAATATTATAGGGCATTCTCTTTGAGGCAGACAACCACATTAGGCTTCATCGGGATTTGCCCTTTCTCTTTACTATTATGTCAAGCGTGACTATTATATTAAGGAGGGTTCAGTAGGTACGAGTAATGGCGTATTGGGGTTCGATTCCCTGCCTACTACAAGATCGGACAAAATAATTCCCCAAAAGCGGAGATGTCCGAGCCGCTGATGGGGAAAACATTAACTTTATAGTGCAAAGATATGGAAAATTTTAATCAGTTAATACCTATTGATGAGGGAAAAGGTAAAAAAAGAACAATGACCTCCTTGCAGATTGCAGAAATTACGGGCAAAACTCATTCAAATGTAATGCGAGATATTCGCAATATCCTTGAACAACTGGAAGATAGACGACAATTCAGTTTTGAATTATCATCAAGACCTCAACCTATGCCAAACGGTGGAAGCAAAGAAGTGTCTTGTTACATTCTCACCAAAAAGGATTGCCTTCTTCTCGCAAGTGGTTATGATGCAAACTTACGAGCCAAAATTATTAATCGTTGGGAAGAACTTGAAGAAAACAAGCGTGAGCTTTCCCGTAAAAGGGAGAAATCTTTGTTAAGTAAAATCTAAATTTATAATATGAAAACAAATCAAATTTTTCAATATAATGGAAGCCCTATCACTTTTTATAAAGATGATAATGTAATGGTAAATGCAACAGAAATGGCAAAGCCGTTTGGTAAATTAGTAGGGGATTGGCTTAGATTGAAAGCTACTACCGAGTTCACAGAAGCACTTTCAGCCGATATGCATATTCCCATATCGGCACTAATTCAAGTAGTTAAAGGTGGTAATAGCGAACAAGGCACATGGCTTCACGAAGATGTAGCATTGGAATTTGCCCGTTGGTTATCTCCATCATTTGCTATATGGTGTAATAAGCGTATCAAAGAGTTACTTCAATATGGCATGACCGCCATGCAGCCAACTTTGGAGCAAATGATAAACAATCCCGACCTTGTTATCAGTCTTGCAACACAATTAAAGAACGAGCGAGAAGAGAAGCAACGTCTTGAACAACAGAACGCATTGCAAGAAGAGCAGTTGCTTCAAGCCGCTCCGAAGGTCAGCTATTATGATAACCACTTGCAGAGTGTAAACACCCAGACGAGCACACAAGTCGCCAAGCAGATAGGAATGGATGCCGAAAAGCTGCATAAGAAGCTGAAAGAAATCGGAGTCATCTACCGACAAAGCGGACAATGGTTATTGCATACTCCTTATTCTACTTGGGGACTACACTCTACACGTACACAGACGTACACACGTTCGGATGGCTCGATAGGAACAAATGTTTATACTGTATGGACTACGAAAGGTGTACGTTTTATCATCGCATTATGCGAAAGCGGTTGGGACGTAAAGAAAGCCATAAAGCTGATTAAGGGTGAATTAATACCAGTAGCATAGCGTTCACTATTTATTTCTCTGAAAATTCAGAAGAATCGAGTTTTTGACAATATACTGTAATAAGCAAATTTTAAATCGTCATTTTTCGGTAAAGTTAATGGAATAAACATAGTGGGCAGCAGAAACAGATGGTGCGCTATACAGAAACGATTCTACTAAACAATTCGTAAAAAACTTAATTACAGAGGAAAAACTAAAAGAACGTAATTCCGTTCTTATACAATCAAGAGGTAATTTGCGATTCTTTTCAATACATAACAAATAAATTGGGCTGACTTTGGAGCCAGCCCTACTCATTCATGATTTTATTACTAACTATGTTCACCTAATTTAGTTTGTATTTTTTTTTTAAGCTGTTTAGCGTAAGCCTTGGTAGCAGCATAAACTCTACATAGATGGTATAACTTTTCATCAAATGATTTATTATTCCATTTGGAGTCTTCACTTTCAATATCAGCTACTTTCATCAATGAAGAATCATTTTTTTGTATTTCTCTAAGAAATCCCATAGTCGAACTATCATCTTCTTTTAAATATATATATTCAAACACATTTGAAGTTTTTCCTCCAAGTTCATTTTTCCCTTTGACAGATAGTTTTATTACACATAATGAATCTGTATAATACTCTGTACTGGTATTTAATATATCAACATCGTTTCCTACGCTGGAAAACGTATCACTAATTTCAGTTTTAAGCATTTTATATGCTTCTTCTTCAAATGGCGTTTTTGTATTACTACTGCAACTAATAATAAAATATGATATGAACAGTAAAAGTAAAATGTTTTTCATTATTCCATTTCTTTTAAAATTTCACGAACTTCAATAGCTTTCATTCTTTCTATTTTTTCTTTTTCTCTCCGAATAAGGTCATTTATAAATAGACTTACGTTTGGTTGTAGATTTATAAACTCTACCAAGTCTAAATCAAATCTGATAGCCCGAACCTTACTTTTACTCGCAGGTTTTGTTCGATGATACACTCTTTTAGCTTTTTGTTCCTTTTCTATCATATATCTAAATATTTTACACCAAAATAAAAACCTACCACCACCACAAAAAGTACGTATAGTGGTAATAGACATGGCCCTCCGAAAACACTAAAGCAGATCAGAAGAATCACTACTATCCAAACTAAAACTCCTAACATATAATAACCTCTTTTATAATTAAATGCAAAAGTATTAATAAATAAAATTATGACAAATGATATTTTTTATGTTTTTCAACATACACGTGGAAGCAAGTTAGGGGTTGAGTATAATAATCTACTAAAAAATGCTTTTATGGCATTATTTTCTATGATTATATAGAAAATACAATTATATTTGCGTTGAAATAAGATTAAAGTATAAGGCCATAGAGCTTGTTGTGGAGACTAAATATCTCTGCGGCAAGCTCTTTTTTAATATATGTATATGAACGAACCGTATTCTATTTTGATGCAGAAAACTACCGAGAATGCTCCAGTCAAAGACAGCTTGGCGCATTTTGGAATTGTGTGCACAGAATTTCCGTTCAAGCCGGGTGGGGAAACGAAAGATTTACCCAAACGGGATTGGCCGGATGAAGACGGTGAAGATACTTACATACCCGATAAGCTGCTATTAAAGGCATACGACTTGGAAGCCGAGATGTGCTATAAGGGAGATTTGGGTACTGCATACGATAAAATTATGGCCTTTCAAAACTATCTCACGGGAGAAAATGGTGACGGTGCCACCTTGAAAATATATAACTCGCACACGGGTATCGGGCGGCAAGGACTTTACTTACTGGAGGTTGGAGATTTTGAATTTAATAAGTCCAATATGGATGAAGTCTTGACCTTCCCGGTAAAATTCAGAGTAACTGATCCTCGAACTCAAATAATCCCCTCGTATAGTGTTGCGGAACCGACAAAGATAGTTGCATTGGTTGAAAAAGTATAGCTGTATGGCATGGAAGGTTTATGATAAAACTGGCAATACGGTACGTTGTACACTGAAAGGTTTGGAGTATAATGGTACATGGATGGGTGCATGTTTTGTGACAAGCACTCTGAAAAGTGCCGTACCCATTCTTTTTGAGATAGGTGACTATGTTATGTACCGTGGTGAGAAGTTTGAGATAAACTATGATCCTACGGCATTAAAAAAGGCGGCAAGAAAAACTTCGGGAGAAGCGTTTGTCTATGATAACGTAAAGTTCAACTGGCCGGGAGATGAATTGACGCGATGTGATTTTCTTGATTATGTGAAAAGTGATAATCAGATACACTTCACTTCTTTGCCTAAGTTCAGTTTCTTCGCTTCGTCTATACAAGATTTGGCAGACCGTGTTCAAGTAAATCTTGACCGTATATATACCGGAGCACAAAAATGGACGGTTGCCGTACACCCTGAATATGTGAGCACTACCAATGTAAACATTGATGTGAACAATATAAAGGTATGGGGTGCATTGGAGTTGTTCAATTCAAAATTTGGTGCGAACTTTGTTATTCGTGGCCGAACAATAACAATCGGTACTGCCGGTATTGCTGTGGGCAATATTTTCAAGTATGGACGTGGAAACGGTTTGTACGAAATTCAACGTACAGCCGATGCGGATCAACAGATTATTACGCGATTGCGTGCATACGGTAGTACAAGAAATATGCCTAACCGGTATTATAATAAGCTCTCAAACAGTTCTCTTACCAATTATTTGCCGAATAACATGGCCGTGGAAAATCTGATGTTACCTGATTTTCCTAAGACAACGCTTGATCCATATATTGACAGTAAGAATATTGCTGTGCTTGGCATTCGGGAAGGGAGTGTTTATTTTGACGGTACCGGTGGTTTGGAGGAAATATGTCCTTCAATGGAAGGTATGACCGCCGAACAGTTGAAAGATGCAGGTATTTATGTATCATTGGATGCCGGGGATAATGGCAATCTTGACGAAGTGGCTGATGCCGAACAACTGACAGATGATGGTACAATGGATAGCCTGAAGGAAGGTGAAGATGTCCCACCTTTTACAATAACGCTAAAAGATGTTGGTTTCAATATAAACGATTACCTGACTTCTGAAACAGCCACCATTAGCATGAAAAACGGCATGTGTGGTGGCCGGGATTTTGAAATAACCAAATGTGAGAAGAAGGGCAATAAATATGTGCTGACTTGTAACCGTGTATATGATGAAAGTCTGAAATTATATTTCCCATACAAGGATTACAATATAAAGGCTGGTGACAAGTTTGTCCTGCTTTATATTGATATGCCGGACGTTTATATTCAGGCCGCTTCACAACGGTTGCTTGCTACTGCAAAAAAATATCTTGTAAAGAATGACTATGTGCGTTATTCGTATGAACCGAAGGTGGATGATATTTTTATGGCACGTCAACATGACGAGGCTGTTGCAAGAGGGGAAGCAAGCATACATGATACTTTGAAAGAAGGGGACTTGATGCTATTCACTGATAGCGATCTTGGTATTGAAGGCAGTATCATTATTGATACCCTTATTATCAAAGAGGGAGAAGATATGATACCGAAGTACACTATGACACTTCGGGAGGAAAAGACTGTTGGATCGCTTGAAAAAATCCAAAATCAGATAGATTCTATTGCAGGTGGTGGGCAGGGAACCGGTGGCTTGAATACCCAACAGATACAGTCTATCATCCGTTCACTGGGCAATCAGCTTTTTCTTTCACGTACCCATAATGATACGGCAGCCGGACTTATCAGCTTCTTAGCCGGTGCCATCTTTGGTGCAAGTGGTTTTGCAGAGGGGTTGACCGGCTTTGGGGCGAAAATAGACAGCATGGGACGTGGGTACATGGAAAGCCTCACATTACGCAGGTTTTTAGAGGTGCCGGAATTGCGTTTTAACCGTGCTGAAATTGTGCTTGGTGACAAATGGCGTTCTCCCGGTGCTGGAATTATAGAGAGTGTTGAGCCTGATTATGATGCTGATGGTAACTTGCTACGTTCCGGGACGATAAGTTTGAAATTACAAGACGGTGAAATAGGTGCTGTGGCTGTGGATGATATTTGCATGGGGTATTTTCATGACTATGAAACGCCGGGGAATAATGCGGTATCTGATATAGATGATAGCCGTGGCAACCGTATGTTTGCCGGTTTCTGTACAATCTATTTTCGTATTACAGAAATATTGGATGCCGGAACAAACAAACGGTTCCGCTATGTGCTTCGTGGTGTTTCTGACCGTTGGCAATATTCTTTCCATCCGTGTGAGGCCTTGCATTTTGTCGCTTATGGCAATTTTACAAACAAAGAACGCCAGACTTCCGCTTATGAGACGAGGACATACCGCCGTTTCTTGGTGGATGTAAATGACTGGGAGTTTACAAAGAGTATGATTGCAATGCAGGATGGGGATTTGAGCAATCTCAATATCTTCGGGCTGGATATGACCGGTTATTCCGCTTATCTGAATAACATTTATATGACCGGCACAATCGAACAGTTACAGATAGATGCACCGGTACGCATTGAAATTGATACGCAAGGTGACAATTTTCTTGCTTATGGTGAATCAATGGAAATTACTTGCAAGGTCTTTAAAGGTTGGGAGGATATTACAGACACAGTTAGACAATGGGCTATCCGAAGGGATAGTGGAGATACCGCCGATGATGAAGCTTGGAATATCAAGCATAAAGATTTCAACGGTTCAATAACGATACATAACACAAAGGAAATTAGTGATTTAGGGAATAATTCAGTAACAGTAGTAAGTACCTTGTTTACCATAACGGCAACAAATGATACTGCATCAGTAGAAGCAATTGTGACGATATGATAGAGAGTGAAAAGAAAAGAATCAGAAAAGAGTTTCAACCGCTTACCATTGCAGTAAGCTTGAAGATAATGACACCGAATAGCCCGGCCAATCAGGTCTATAATCCGGTGGCAAATGAATATGACCCTGACCGTGGGGTTACTCCGCTGGTGATTTTACCGGAAGTCATAGCGAATGCCGCTGACGGTAGCTGGGATATGCCTTATGTCAATTCCTTGTTGGCAGAAATGAACTGGTTTGCTAATGGAGAGAATATTTCTGCAATCAGTTCATGGAATGGGAAGTACAGTATAGATACGGTTGGAGATACACGCGGTGCCATTACCATAAGCAGAAATGTGGCTCCGGGTGAAAGTTTTGAGTTGCATTTTGAAGGTCTGATAGCTGATACCCGGCTTGGGGTGAATATTCCCGTTAAGACAGACTCTATCATGTTGACAACGGTAGATAAGAGTGAAGATACCTACGGTTTGTCTATTGGGGATAGTCAGATAATCCAGTACAATCCATTTCTTGACAAGCTTTTGTTGTATGATTACAAGGTAGCCAACAATTTGATTTCTGCATCTACGGCCAATAGGAATGCGGCTTTGGATGAAAATTCATACGAGCGCACCATTCCACTTATGGTAACAAAGGGAGTGAATAAAATAACTACCGGATATACAATTGAACTTTATCAGGTGAACAGCATATCAAGTCAAACAATGCTGACTACCGCAAACCATGAAATAGTGGCTTTGTCCTTAACCAGCCTGACAATGGACTTGCGTTTGGTCGAGAAAGGGGATTACTTGCTGTTGGTGAAGGTTGGTGGAAAGGAGGTTGCAAGACAACAGTTCTCCATCAATCGTGTTTATCCCAAATTTACGTGCATACCAGCAAGTCAGGCTTCCATTAATCCTGACGAAATTCTGCATAGGAATGTGGCTATGGTACAGTGGAATGGTGAGATTGTACCGATACCGGCACCAATTATCCGCATGGTATGGTTTACGGACAGCGCGAACAAGACCGGGGTACAATGGCAGGAAGGGGAAAAAACTGTGATAATGTTGGATGGAACCGGTATTGGTGAAACTTATCTTGACGATTGGTTGGACGTGTACATTAAGGCCGAGCAAAAAAAGGCTTTCTCTGTATTGACTGATGGGACAAATGAATATACGGACAGTAACGGGAACATATATATAAATAATTGATATGAGGTATGTTGTAGCAAATAAGGAAAAGGCTTTGGACGCCGGGGTTCTGTTGTTGGGGCACTTGGTAAAGGGAGAATCCATCATCTTGAATGAAAAGGAGGTAATGTGCCTGCCTTCTCTTGATGGAGAACTGGAAGATAGAATATCGTTATTGGACGGTATTGTTTATACTAATACAAGCATGAATCAAATTATATCAGAAGGAGGTTGGGAATATGGCAGAAAATTATAGTGCCCAAAATAGCATCACGATCAAACGTCTTCGTTCCAATGACAGCCTGATGCTGACTTTTGAAAATAATGGCATTCCATTGTTTCAGGCCGTAGATGAAGAAAGTGGGGCTGTCTCTCCTGATTGGAGTATGGCTGCGAATCAGCCGGTACGGACACCCAAAGTAACTTCGGCACGTGGGTTGGCGGTCAGTTTGTCTGGTCATAGTTGGGCTTACAATGGAGTGGCTTTAAATTTTAACGGTGCGGAAAGTGGAGGTTGGAAAAAAGACAGTACGGGCAAATTCTCTTTGAATACCAGTACCGGTGCCATTAAAATTGTCGGAAACTTGGCAAGCAAAACGAATATTGCAGGAGATACATTGACTTATTCATGTGTCGCTTCTACGGCAGGTGTTGAGTATAATTTGACCGGGGAACTGCCTATTGCCATTCAGAATATGGGAGCCAGCTCTTACTATCTTGCTATTCTTGCAAGTACCGAACAGTTAACAAGCAAAGTAACAAGTTGTACTCTGACTACCAAGCTGTATGCCGGTGCCAATGCCATTACCGATTACTATATAAAATGGTATAAGGACACGGCGGCTTGGACTGATAAGAACGGACAGAAAAGTGTAACTGTTACCCGTGGTGATGTGGACGGTACCCAGTTATTCATAGCAGAAGTTTATCAGTCTTCAAGTGCTTCACAACCGATAGCACGTGCCGGGGTACGTATCATTGATACGGCAGATGAATTTCAAATTGTATGTTATATAACTTCTTCCAACAAAGAGGTTGATACCGGACAACCCGTTACAGTAAGTGCCAAGATTGTAAATATGACTACGGGGTCAACTTATACTCCTACTTCCGCATCGTGGACTATGGATGTGATGGATAAGGAAAACTGGAAGAGTTTGAAACATTCTACAACAAATTCTATATCTGTAACAACAACGGAAACTGACAGAAACGGGACTCAATATGATGTTGATGTTTTGGCAGAATGTCATTTTAATTAACATAAAAACAAAATAATATTATGGCAACTAAAGGATTAGGAAATGAAACATTGGTGACCTCCATTCTGCGTTCCAATACAGTATTGGTGGAAGTTGGTGGTAGTGTCAGACGCATTACCGTGGAAAACTTCATGAATGCTATTAATAATGGTGACGAACAAATGTTGAGGCAGGTGGCTTGGGGGATTCCAATCAAACAATCAACCCAAAGTAGCACGAACTATGGTGTGATAGGTAATACAGCCGCATGGACAGAATACAAGTTGTATTGTGGCCGTTATCTCGTAACGAATGATGGAAGGGCTGCTAAAATGTCCCCTACCAATAGTGCGGTGTTTGCTGATGGTACTGCGGTGGATGAAACCAAAGGGCATGTGATGTGGATAGGGCCACGTTTGTATTATCGTGTACAGACTGACAGTGTGAGTGGTGTACCAGTCTTATGGCTCTCGATGCTACCTATTGGCGGTGAGTTTATTGGTGGGGCAAATGGTGGAATGTATAACTGTATCGGTGCATACAAAGGCTCCATGTCAGGTAGCGCACTTGTTTCACGTTCAGGAGTTGCACCGGCAGGCAGCAAGACAATCAACGCATTTTGGAATGCTGCACAAGTGAACGGTAAGGAATGGGGACTGACCGATTACGATCAGAGAAAGCTTATTATGATGTTGGGGCTGTCCCAGTACGGAGATACCAATATTCAAGCCAAACTTGGTTATGGTGTGGGTGGTAGCTCCAGTAAAGACTTGTGGGCTGCTGCGGCAGCATTGCAAACTGGCGCAACAAAGAGTCTCGGTGACAATTGGGGCAAAATAGCTATTTCTGTGGTGAATGGTAGTAATACTGGAGTGGATTGTTCACGGGTGAACATGATGGGTATAGAAGATCCTTATGGGTGGCAGTGGGAATTTCTGCAAGGAGTATTTTGCGGTAGTTCCAACAATAGTGCTCAAAGTGGAACGGAAATTTTCATTTACAAAGGAAACCGTTTACCGACTACTGCTGAATTAGCTGCGCATCCAAATGGTGAATACAGACAAGCTACCCGTCAGACAGCTTCCGGTCAAGTGCAGGAAATAATTCTTGGGGAGCATTTTGATATTTTCCCGAAAAAGATTGGTGGAAACAGCACTTCTTATTGGGCTGATTATTCATGGGCAAACACTACTGGGCAGCTGGTTCTTTGGGGCGGTAATGCGGATCTCGGTGCGTATTGCGGCCTCGCTTCTGCGGGCTCGTCTAACGATTGGTCGCACTCGTTTGCGTATTTCGGCTCTCGCCTTGCGTATTTTGGGAATTTAACATTTGTTAGCGGTGCATCTTTGATGGCTGCATAATAGATTTTGAAATATTAGTTCTTTGAATTTCAATTAATTAAAACCCGTCCACCTTCTCGTTTTACGGCAACGGATAACGGGACGAAAGCCGAAAGGCGTGGACGGTTGGCAGAGGGGAACAAGAGCTGGTTCTTTGGGGCGGTAATGCGAATAACGGTGCGAATTGCGGCCTCGCTTATGCGAACTCGAATAACGATTGGTCGAACTCGAATGCGAATATCGGCTCTCGCCATACTTATTTATCGTAGAGTAATCTGCGAGTTCTCCGAGCCATGACCTTGCAGGATTTATATCGTTGCAACGTAGTAATCAATTGGTTACGATGTCAGAAAATCAAGAATGCGGAAAGGTTGCCCAATTTGCGAAAGGCAACAAGCGGTGTTAGTAGGTTGGTTCTCGAAAGCTCCGGGCGAATTATTCAAGCAAGTAAAAACAGCTTGCAGTTATCGGAATAATTAAAATAGTCTGAACAAGACAAAATTGGAAGTATGGTGTAAATTTTAAAACAAAGCAGCAGTGAATATTGGAAGAAGTGATATTGATTGGAAGAGTCTATCGCATAATGAAATTGATAGAATTATAGCGGAAAGGATAGAGGCTGACAATAAACGGATAGAAGCAAACGGTGGAAAGAAATCTAAAAGAGCCGGGTATATTCTTGAACGTATAGCAGAGATAAATAATTTACGTGAAGCGGACAAAGAAGCACAAGATGGGAAGGTTAAGAAAAACCGCTTTATCAGGCGGCATAATCTACACCCGGAAGAAGACCTCCGAGCTTTGCAGTTGATGATCCTGACATTGGATTTTCCGGCACCGGATTATAGCGTAATGAGAGTAAAAAGTGATGCAGGAAAGGTTCGAGATATTGTCAAACAGAAATATTTCCCGTGGCGTATATTGCACCATGCAATTATGAGGGTGATTGAAGAAGATGTTTATAGAAATTTGATTTATGATACAAGTGCGTGTATCAAGGGAAAGGGATTACATTTTGGAGTAAGGAGAATGAAACGTTTTCTTCACCGGTACCCGGAATACAAATGGTTCGTAAAGACTGATTTCAAAAAGTTCTATCAAAGTATTCTTCATGAGCTTATTGTTGCTGCATTGAGAAGGAAATTCAAAGATGAACGATTTATTAAATTGATCGAGATAGCTGTTTTATCGTATGACAGCGGAACAGAGTTAGTTGACGTATTGGAGAATGAAGTTGAACGGAAGAAGAGGTGTTCCGATTGGAGCATTTACAAGCCAACCTATCGGGAATTTTGCGGCAAGCCGGATAGATCATACAATGAAGGAGAAATATCGTGTCAAATGCCTGCATAGATATTGCGATGATAATGTTATGCTGGCTCGTTCTAAGGCCGAAGCGTTGTTTCTTATTCGTGCGTATGAACGGGAAAGTGCAAAAGTTGGGTTGGTAGTTAAAGCAAACAGTTGTATTGCTCCGATAGGAACAGAAACAAAAAATGGGAACAAAAAGCATAGAAAGCGAAAACGTAGTAAGAGGAAGAAGGATTAACTTTTTGGGCTATTGCTTCACGAAAGATAATGTTCGGATGCGTAAAAATATGAAAAAGAACTTTGCCCGAAAGGTGAAACGAATAAAAAGCCGGAAACGTAACCGCGAGATACGAGCTTCATACTGGGGCTGGTGTAAGTGGGGAGATTGTAAGAATTTATGGAGAACAATAACAAATAATGATATGAGTTTTGCAGATAAAGGTATCAAACAGAGTGGTAGAACAAAGGACGGAAAGAAGTTCTTCGATGTAAAAGAGACAAGATTGATGGATATTCTCAATGTCCCTATAACAGTGGTGGACTTTGAAACGAATGTGAAGACAAAGCAAGGTGAAGGTAGATATTGTGTTCTTTTTGAACAGAACGGACAACGTAGCAAATTCATAACGAACTGTTACAATCTGAAAGATGTGTTGGATCAGGCTCGCGAAGCGGAGAATAACGGTCAGAAGATTTTTCCAGTGGAAAATGTGATTGTCAAGCGGCGTTCGTTAGGTGACGGGAAGAGTGCTTATTATTTTGAAGAATAATTATAAAAATGGAGGTAATTTATGAAAAGTTATGGAACTCTTGTAGGAGAACTGCCGACTGGTATTGAATTTGTAGTTGAAGGTGCGTTGCTACGCATTTACTTCGACTTTGAGAGAAGAGAAGCTGTTCAAAAGGCCGGTTCGGAAGATGTGGTGGTTGAAGACCAGTATGTCTGTGAAAACGTGGATGTTGAAGGGGAACATGATTATGACAGTATTGTAAGTGCCATTATCATGGAACGTTATGATGCGAATAAACGTGATGCCATTTTCGCCAACTTGGAAATGGCACGTGATATGGCTTCGGAACTTGACGAAGGTAAGCGTGCCGAATATCTGAAAGAATACACTGATTATCAGAGTTATCGTATCAAGGCTAAGGAGATCGCAAAAGAAGTATTAGCAAAATTGAAGTAATCCGGTATGGAGGCGCAAGGGCATATATTAATACGAAGAAAGGCCAAAAATGGAATTGACGGTACTAATGGGGAACCGGGGAAAAACGGGCTGCAAGGCTGTATTCTCCGGCAATCCGAATGGGCTAAAGGCATAGAGTATCGCAATGACGAGGCTTTGACTTCCGGTACCCGGTACTTGGATATTGCAATTGTGACTACCGGTGCTAATACGTTTAATGCGTATAAATGTCTGAAAACTCATACGTCCAGTGATTCCATTCCGGTGACAAATACAACTTATTGGCAGAAGTTTAATTCTTTGGTGCCAGTGTACACTCCGCTTATCATGGCTCAAAATGCTATTCTACGGTTCATGCAGGGTAATCAGCTTTTGATAATGAAGGGCGATAATAAAACGGTTGCAGCAGGTCTTGTTGGTGGTGACTATCCGTTATGGGTTGGAGCTACAACACCGACTGATGCGCCATATAAGGTGAGTATAGCAGGGAAACTCTATGCGGCTGGTGCGGTTATTTCAGGTGACAGCACTTTTGAAGGTACATTGAAAGGTGTATCAGGCTCTTTTACAAGGTTGAATTGCGTGAATGCTGCTGGTGATGCGGTTGGAGGAATCAGCTTTGGAAGTGATGGAAGAATGTGGTTTGATGGTGATATGTATCATCAAGGTACTAAGGATAACCGGTCATTACGTTTCTACACTTCTGACTTATGGTGTAGAGGCGTGTTTGGCGCAAGGGAAAGAAGCATTATGGTAGTTTACGGCTCCTATGCCTATGTGTACACAAAAGGTGCTGATAAAACCGGTACTTATATACCTTTGACTTCCGGGACTTCCTCTGCTAACGAAACTTATTATACAGTTCCTTGCTATTCGCCAAGATACGATTATAACGGTGAAACTTCGGGTTTTCCAGTTGATACGGTTATATTTAGAATAACATCGAATGTAACCTACCGTTATCTTTTGAGTCTTGCCGTTACCCAAAGGATATTCGTGGTTAATGCAAATGACAATTATAATAATGTTCAGATATATGCGAATGGAACAAAGCAAACATTGAATGGCGGTTCCATGCACCATTGTATGCAGTTGGTGGATTTTATGTATCCGTCACCGAACTCTGACTGGTTGGGAAGAGGACTGATGTTCGGTGCTTCAAATGATAATGATTGGAAGTGATTATGAAAAGGATAAATTTTGAAAGAATTGAGATATTTGTTGATATTGATAAGACGAGATGTTCCGTTGAGAACTACAAGAAGGATTTTGCCAATATCATTTATCAACTTGGCAGGGGAATAGAGGCTCATGCCCTCGCATTTAAAATATTCAACTCCAATGGAGAAATTGAGTATAACGATGAAGAGTGTAATATGATTAAGGAATACGCAAGTTTATGTTCCCCAGCCTTTATTGATGCTATCAACAAATTACTATTGGAATAAAAATAATAAACGCAAACACAAAAGGATATGAACGACATTATTGAAACATTCATTCACGACCATTTGTTTTTACATTTGGTTTTGATAGCGGTAAGTATGACAGCTATCATAATCGCAATGGGGATAGATTTTATTTCGGGGATTCAGAAGGCCAAACAGCGTGGGGAACTTCGTACCTCGAAGAAGTACAAAATGACAGCGACAAAAGCGAAGAAATATTTTAATCCGTTTCTGACACTGGTTATGATTGACCTTATATGTTGCATCGTCATTCCATTTCCAGTATTCGCTATGTTATGGGCGGTTTATTGCGTTTTCTGTGAGTTCAAATCGGTACGTGAGAAATCATGGGAAAAGGCCGAGCTTCGGAAAGCGGAAAAGACCATGAGTATAATCATTGAGAATAAGGACGATATAGCACGACTGGCCGCACAAATATTGTTTGAAACACAAAAAGAAAAGGAGGATAAAAATGACACGGGGACTACGGAATAATAATCCGTTAAATATACGGAGAAATAATACGAAATGGCAGGGGTTGTCTGCAACACAGACAGATAAAAGTTTCTTTCAGTTTAAAACTATGGCATACGGTTATCGTGCTGCTTTTAAAACTCTTCAAACTTATATTCTTAATAAGTATGATACTGACAAAGACGGCACGGCCAATGAACTTGAAGATGTTATTATGCGATGGGCACCGCCATGTGAGAACAATACTGAAGTGTATATTGCCACAGTCGAAAAGCGTTCAGGCATATCTCGTCATACAATTCTGAACAGAAACAACCGGGAACAACTTATTGCGGTGGTGGCTGCAATGAGTTATGTTGAGAATGGTGTTCCTGCAAACATGGATGAGGTAAGGAAAGGTTGGGAGTTGATATAGGAAACAAACATATAAACACATAGAAGATATGGCAAACTTGAATTTTACTCTTAAAGAAGAGGATTGGTACGAAAGCCAACCTATACAGTTATCTACTGGGAAATTTGCTATTAGCATCAATTTTGGAGATGCAGCAAACAACAGAGTTGTTGTGTACAAAAGTTCTAATGGAAAGGATTATGTACCTTACAAAACAGCACTTGGGGTTGGAGAGTTCTGTGATATGAATGTCGACGGGTTGATAGCCGGACAATATGTTATGGTAGGATGTAATGAACTTCCTATTTCATCTTCATTTTTGGAAAGTTCTGATGGTAGCAGCAGTGCGAGCAAATCGGATATTTTAGCAGAAAGCGGACGTGCTCAACTGGCAGAGTCCCAACTGGAACAGTCCATAAATGCGGTGAAGACCGCTTTGGATGAATTGGTTGGTACTGTTGATGCGACTACGGCCATTGACACCTTCAATGAAATTGAAACCTTCCTTGCAGGAGTAACCAATGAAAAAACTCTGACTGGAATGTTGGCTGTTACTGATGGAAAGGCCGTGACCGCACAAACAACGGCTGATGCTGCAAAAAGTACAGCTCAAACAGCTCTTAGCAAAGCCACTGCCAATGAAACAAAACTTAATACAATACCTGAAATGCCGGAGAATGACGGTAAGATATATGGTTTCTGTAATGGTGCATGGGTAGTTATTGCGGAAGTTGGTAAAAATGTATATACAGATTGATTATGAGATTGAAGATAGGTATAGGAGTAATCTTTGTGTTACTCCTTGCGGCAACCTTTTTGATGTACCGGTTGTGGCAGGAAGAGAAGAAGGAAAGTGCCCGACTTTCAGATAATATGAAAAGTCTCTGTACTGGGCTTGAAGAATATAAGATTAGGGATAGTCTAAATGTGGTTGAAAACCATGTTTTACGGCTTAACATAGAAGAATTGAAAGAGCTGCGGAGTGCGGATGCAAAACTAATAAAAGAATTGAATCTGCGTCCAAAAGAAGTCGAATATATCACAACCACAAAAGTTGTCACTAAAGACAGTATTGTATTTGTTCTGAAAGACAGCTGTTTCAATTATTCAGATAAATGGGTGGATTTTTATGCAAATATTCCTGACAGCACATTTACTTATGAAGTGAGAGACAGTCTTTCAAGTGCGATAAGCCGGATATATAAACACAGGTTCCTATGGTGGAGATGGGGGACAAAGGGGTATAAACAAACGATAGTCAATCATAACCCACGAAGCAAAATCGTTTATAATGAAATTGTAAAGGTGGAACATTAATTAATAAGAAGGGAGCCGAAATGCTCCCTTCTCCTTTTTCTTTAGAAAGGCAAATCGTCTTTTTGTTCCCCAAAATCCACTGGCGGTTGAGGTATGGCAGTTTGTACGGGTGCCGCGGTGGATGATGCCCCCTGATAATAAGTTTGGGGCTGTTGCGCTGCGGTAGGCTGTCCTGGATTACGGAGTGTTGCTTTCCAGCAAGTAATGGAGTTAAACCATTTTCCTTGCCATTCATTCGCATTAATATCTATTTCAATATCAACGTCTTGCCCGACTGCTAATCCAAAATTCTGAATATTGCTATTCATTACTGAAAAAGCGACTTTTTTAGGGTATTGGCCGGGAATTTCCAAAACGAAATCTTGTCTTTGCCAGTTGTTACCATTTTTTGAGACACCCGATTGTATCGGTTGTGCCACAATAATTTTTCCTTCTAATTTCATTGTTCGCTTATAAATAGTTAAACACTATATGCCCGGCCTTTTCAAGTTTACGGGCATAATCTAACATTCTTTCTTTAGTGCTGAAACTTTCATCATTCCACCAAATGCCAAATCTTTTAATCTGACACTGATAGCGTTTGTCTCCTAATAGATTCTCGGATATTCCTATACGATATTTTGCCATTTTTATTCATCATCCCCAGCCGGATTTAACTTGTCTGACTCATTGATTGCGCGGCTGATAATATCACAATCAGTAAGTTTTCGTTGTATGATAGCCATCCCCCTTTTGCAATTATCACTTTGATTGAGGTCACAATACCCTCCCTTATATAAAATATCAGAAAGTTCGTCCAATACTTTAAGTGTGTCAGTGAGCCGGAGATATGTTATTCCGGTTACTTCTTTGTTGTATGGACGGACTTCTTCTATCCGTTTGTCAAGGGATAGACAAGCAAGCTCTGCCATACATCTTGTAAGTTCTACTTTGGCAAGTAAGGCACTGTTTTCAATCCGGCATTTGTCAAATTCCAGTTTAATGGAGTATTCCATTTTAAGCAGATCAGGTTGTACTTCATCTGCAATATACTGGTTAGCATCAGCCATGAAAAAAGCCCGGTGTCCAGCTATTTTATTGATTTTCTTTTCATATTGAAGCATCAACTGTTCCAGTTTATTTCCTTGCTGCTTTACGCGGAAACGACAAAGCCTTGATTTACGTAATTCACTTAACATTTCTACAATTAAGGAACAAACTATGTCATTGGTGAACAATATGTTATATATTGCTGCCAGTGTGATATTTTCAGCTTTTAACTTCTTGTCTTTTATATCACCTATTTTTCTTTCCATAAGTTCATGAAATCTTTATAGACACATGGTAGTGCAAAGATAAGGACAAACGTCTCAACAATCAACTTTATTAATTGTCCGGTTCCTATATCAATCCATTCTGTTTTTATTATAATTCATTTTGGCTTCAATGAGTGAATCAATGTCACATTTGAAATGATGTAGTGTACTTAGGGCAACAATGATTACATCTGCCAGTTCTTCTTCTACATCTAAATACTCTTTAATATGTGGAGATTTCTCACCCGTACACTCAAAGACTTCGGCAACTTCTTCAAGCAGATCGCGGTGAAGATTGTTGTTGCTATCATTGTCGGGATCAATCTTTCCACGTCTTACGGCACATTCATAAGCTTTCTGCGCGATCTCATTTAATTTTCCCATTATCAATATGTTTTATCCAGTTATTATCTTTCTCCAAAAACCATTGCCAGCCATTTTGGGGCTTGATTTTTCGTTTTATATACCGGCGAACTGTGGCATAATTCAGATTTAGCTTTTGGGCGGCTTGGGTTATTGAATCGAATCTATACCATTTGCCTTCGGGAGTGATTGCGATACACGCAAAGGCATGGGCGTTTCCATTAGACCAATATCTATGTCCTTTCAAAGCCTCGCTGTGTCTTTTTCTTATTTCAACAGCTCTCTCTTTGCCATAGTATTCTTCATAGGTTTTTCCTCTTAATCCGTGGTGATAGCCTTTATTGAAAACATTATGTCCGTTGACAACCCGTGTGACCGGTATTTCAGGGTCTAATCTTAATTCCATATTATTCCTTATTTTTGTAATTATCTCTTCTCATTTGGTGATAGCGATAGTACATGGATAAGTCGAGTTTACGAATGAAATTATCATCCGCTTTCATGTCAGAAACTTTTTGGGCAGGCTTGACTACCTCAAAGAAAATTCTCTTTACCGCATACCTTCCCTTTTCAAGAGAATAACATTGCACTGATCCTTCATAAGCATAAATAAGCCCGGCAAAATCAGGGACTTCATCGGGCTTTATCAAACTTTTTGGTACTATATAATAAAAATAATTGGTACGTTGGCCGGAAGTGACAACATCAAACTTGTTCTTGCCATATTTATCACTTTTCTTTTTATCCTTATGGAAATCACATCTGCTTACTTTTACTTCATATTCATAAGTCAGGCGTGACCGGGTAACTTCCAATAAGTCAGCTTCCCATTTCCCGACAAAAATATTGGGAAAGATGCGGTTTCCTTTTTTATCACGAAAAACATGATCGCAAAAGCCTTGTATAATATCAAGTGTTTTCATTTGATCTTTCCATGTTCCTTATCCAGTTCATACTCAAAAAATCCTTTTGCCTTATCATAAAGTCCGTCCTTTATATCAGAGAAATACATAGCGGCATTAAAGGCTTTCAATGCTGCCACACGAGCTTTCTTCTTATAATAGTCTGCCCGTTTGATCGTATTTTCTTCTTTTCTACGTTCTTGCTGTTCCAAATATCGGTCAACCGCTTCTCGTCCCCAACGGAACATGTCTTCTTTGTCGGCAAAGGTGGCAGATTCTTCACGGATCAGCCTTTTCTCCGAGGAAATGACATAAGCTGATATTCCTTTGTATCTACGAATGGAAACGGCTATGTCGAAACCTTTATAATTTTGCTGTTCAACATAGCCGCCAAGAGTATATGGGAAGTCTGTCTTTTCTATCATACAGCTTTGATATTGATTAGTGGCACAATTGTATCAATAATTTCTACCGTAGGTTCTATAAGCTCTTTTATTTCCTGAACATTTTTGTATGCCATAGGACTTTCATCCAATGTCCCTTCACATACGGAAGTGGAATACACTTTGCTCATTTGGGTTTTGAATGCGTCCATTGATAATCTTTCTTTAGCTTCGGAACGGGAGTATAAGCGTCCTGCACCATGTGGTGCAGAATAGTTCCAGTCTTTGTTTCCCTTACCACGACAAAGAAGAATACCGTCTGCCATATTCATAGGAATCACAACGTAATCATTGGCGTATGCGGCAATAGCCCCTTTACGGATTATCATATCATCAAAGCTGATATAGTTATGGACTGTCTCAACGGATATTGTAGCGTTCCAGCTCAAAGTTCTGATTATACGCTGTATAATCAACTTGCGGTTGAATGCGGCATATCCTTGTGCGATCACCATGTCACATAAATAGTGGAGCATTGCTTCATTTGTGAGATACCCGGAATATTCGGCAAATTTTTCCTTCAAACGTAGTATTTCAGTTTGCATGAATTGTGGCTCAACAGTGGACTTCAAGCGTTGAATTTCATTAGAAAAAGCCTTTTTATCAAATTTTGCTATTTCTGCATGGTATTTACAGACCTTCACACCAAAGTTGCGCGATCCGGTATGTATTGTAAGAAATATATTATTGGTTGACTCGGCACGCCCCAGTTCTATAAAGTGGTTTCCACCTCCCAATGTACCTAAAGAGTTGTAGAATGTGCCTTCATTTATCCCCACCTTCTTACAAAGTTGTGATACATATTCTTCATTAATAACTGGTTTGGTTAGTTGGTATTTAGAGCAGAACTGATCCATTCTGATAGATAAGAAGGTAAACAAATCTTCCTTTTCTTGTTTGGATAAGGGTTGTTGGTTAATCTCAAATCCCATAGGTATGATGGAACGGATTGCATGATTAATGTCCGGGAAAGACTCTTCTGTTATTGCATTTTCAATTTCTACACACAACATTCCACAACCAATATCCACTCCGATATGATTGGGGTTGACACGATCTGTAACTGGCATGGTGAATCCAATCACTATATCTACTCCCTGATGGGTATCAGGCATAATACGAACCGGAACACCAGTCGTAACCGGATTGTTCAAAATGTTTTGTATCGTTCCAATAGCTTCATTTTCTATTGCATTTGTAAATATTTTACAATCTTTGCCGAATTTTCCTTGTAATTCAATCATAATCAAATCTTTTCGTTAAGTTTTTCAAGAAGTTCATTCGCACAGTTCTTTGCGTATTCTTCATCTTCATCATGAAAGGACTTGACTGTTATCCAAATCCCTGCAAATTTAACTTGTACTTTGTAATCAAGAAGGAGGTATTTCTCTCTGTTTCCGCTGCAATTATCTTCTACGAAGGTAGTCGTTTTATTGATTCTGTACTGTTTCATCATTATTTATTTCTTTAGAGTGGCAATTTCTATCAAGTATCTTAATGCACTGTTTAATTCCAGTATCAAATCCTTCTTTATAGCCTTTGGTATGCTCACCTAAAACATATATAGTCATTGACAGCCAAAATAGAAGTATGCCAACGGATTTATACCAGCATGGTAAAGATACAGAAAAGGGTTTTAAGGTGATAGAGAAATCACCGATCCACAGAAGACCGGCAATGAGCATGAGTAAATATAAGACTTTCATCATTTATCATTGTTAAGTTCAACATATTTGCCTTGTAAAGAGCAGTTCCTTAAAATTTCGGCATTTTCCCGGCCAAATGCAATAAGAACACTACCGCAACCGGGGCTGTCCCCACGTGTTCCATCGGGACGGAAGAATTTTATTCGATTCCTCAAAAACATCATACCGGTTGCTTTCGTGAAGATGATGTCTTGAAACTTATTGCTGTCACACCGGTTAAAAAGTAGTGCTATACCGTTGCCGTGTTCTGCCAATTTCTCTACAAACTGCCATATAAGCGGTTTGGAGTACGGAGGGTTAAGCCAAATTCGCCCCCCCCAATTTTGTATAAGACCATTGTCCTGCTTGTTGTACATGATTTTTGCGGTAGGCCAAAGAGGGTGCATGGGAGCACATGGATCAAGGTCAAATTCACCTAATGCTTCAATGATTTCTCGTGGTGTGTACCATTCATCGGAAGCGTTTGCAGATCGTTCAAAAGATGTATTCATGTATTACTTACATTTAGGATTTTACGAATTTCTATATGATCGCAATTTTCATCAGCCTTTTTCAGAATATAAGCAATTTCTTCTTCCTTACTCATGTTCTGTGGACGTTTCGTTGCTTCTGCTCTCAATTCAGAAATAATTTTATCTACTTCGGGATTAGGAGTTTCATATAATTTTTTAAATTCAGCGGCTCTACGTTTAATAAGTCGCTCTGTCTTTTTGTTTAATTTCATCTCACAATATTTTAAAGTATTCCTTACATAAAAAACCTTTTCTTGGTGAAAAGTCTTTGAAGTCGCAACTCATGTATATTTCCTTCCTATCAGCCCAATGTGCCATGTCTTTCTGCCACTGTGGAATAATTTGGTGTGGATTGTTCAGATCACGAAAGGGTTGACAATGTGGAAGAAAACGGCGGCTTTTAGATTTCCAGTAGTTGACGCGCGCAAACGATTCTTCAAAGTCCATAAGGATGCAATACAAGAAATATTCCCCTTTATATCCATACTTGTCTATTAAAGCGGAAGCACGTTCAACTTCTGCAATCTGTCCCGGTGTATCGCATCCAAAGCGAATACGTTTAATCCATTTTACTTTTGCAAGTAGCCGAGCGATTTCATCCGTGATTAAACGAGCATCCAGTCCTTGATTAAAATCCACTTTGATACCCAGTTTGATGATTTTCTCTATTTGCTGCAAGCCATAGTTTGAGGCCAGTATATTATTATCCATAAGGATAGCTTTCTTCCGTCCGGCTGTTATTTCCTCAATATCCATATAAGGTGAGATTTTTCCTTCTTTTTTAGGAACAACACACCATTTACACCGATTGGGACACCCACGTGTCAGAAATCCATAGGACAAATTGGAGTCAATATTGTAGATCGAGTAATCAGGTTGAAGACGATCAACCTCAATTGGAAGAACTTTTTCAATATCATATCCAGTACCACCTTTTTCTATTTGGTTAGCATTGATATAATAGTTATAGTCGGGTGTGAAAGTGAAAACTTTAGCTGCATATACTTTATCATATTTACATAGTGGATTATACCATTCCACTTGATCGCCTCTTGCTTTGTGGTAAGCACTGATCTTCATAAGTGCTAAATTGGGGGAAATTGCTATCAACGGCTAAAATTCCAATATTCATTATTCTTCAAATTTAGGTTTTGGCATCCATGCTATCGGTTCCCATGACGGAGGTATGCTACTCATTGAAGAGTAAATTGGGTTACCTTTGTACGTATCATAGATATAACCATCCATGCAAAACCATACATTGTTGCTATATGTACCGTTAAAAATCGCACCATGTTTACATAGAATGATGATGTCTTCATTTTCATCCGGCAACCGTTCTTTCACTGATACCCACGGAAGTTGTTTTGTCTGCCATCTGGCTCCTTCTTTAAATCCTATTCTAAAACAAGTTATTTTATCCCAGTCAGGATGTACGCCTCCAATTTCATTTACGGCTTCTTCTAATGTCTGCTTCATATTCTATGAATTTAGAATTTAAAATTATTCCATACACTTACGGTATTTAAAATCATAGGTCACATGACCTAAGGCACGGAGAATGCCTACGACATCTTGTTGAAAAGGATTTCCCCGACTATTTGCTACATGATTTTTTGCCATTTTATTTTTAATGCGTATATTTGAACCTCATTTGCAATGTCGCAAATGATTAATTTTTTTAATTATGAAAAATTTAATTAGAAAAAGCATTCTATAGCTTTACTACCGTACGGCTATGGCAATGCTTAAAATTGAATAGACGGTAGGTTGGGACTTTGTGCTAAACTGTGTTGATCTTTTGTAGTGGTTGATTGAAAAAATTATTTAGTACAGCTAAGTCCTTAATTTAGGTGGTTATAGCACAAGGGTTCCACCTCTTTCCATTCCGAACAGAGAAGTTAAGCCTTGTCACGCTGATGGTACTGCATAATTGTGGGAGAGTAGGTCGCTGCCATTTTCTTTTAAGCCTTGTTATCTTTATTGATAGCAAGGCTTAAAACATTTACATTAAAGGTTTATCACCAATAGTTATTTCTTTCATTTTATCAGATCACTTTAATTCATCTTCTAATATTAATCCTCCATTTAGAATATGATTACGCATACCTTCACTCAATGACATTGTTTGCTCCAAATTGGGACGTACCCAATTATAAACTTTCACGTATGACGGTGGAGCCTGCTTTGAAGATTTCGTATGCATCATATCCCCTCCGCATTTACATCTCATGATGAAGGGAGTTACACCTTTGTCTTTGTATAGAGTTACCTTATAATTATTGCATTTATTACATTCATATAGGTTATATTCTCCCCGGCCATCATAAATTTTAGCATCTTCAATACTTGCAACCATACTATTGTATTGTTGAGCTATATTATTTTTACTCATTTAATCTATATTTTTCATTAAACATGGAATCCGCTTCTTGAAACTGTTTTGTGAAGCGATTCTTTTTATAATCTCTTGGTGCAGTACATCCAGTTAACAAAACAAGGAGTGTACAGATAAGTAGTATTTTCTTCATAATTAATTTGTTATGAAGGTTTATTAATTACCAAGTCGCACTCAGGTGCCCATCCTAAAGATTTCGCACCATCCCATACATTGTATAACCATTCATCCACATATCCCTTTTGTGGATTAAAATTAGAATGATGGAGGTTAATTATCTCAACCTCTTTGCCAATCTTAGATTTATCTGGATGATTGGCTATTTTTACTTTTTCTCCAATCCTAAATTTAGCTTCCATTACTTCCGTTTTTTAGTTGGTATATAAATTGGGGATGCTTTCCCTTTATTGTTTTTGTTTATGCCATTCATTTGTTCAACCATCTTTTGATTGAAGATGGTTGAACCAGCAAGACCTTTGATATTCTTTCCCATATTAGTTCCTTTCTATATCATATTGATTTCTCCAACTACTTGCTACATAAATCTTTGCCATATTCTTACTTACTTTTTTTGAGGGTTATTTTATCACATCTGTTAATCGGTGTTTTTACTTCTTTCCCATACCACGAACACCAATAATATGGCTGAAATAAATTGGGTGAATGCGTGCAATATTTACATCTTTCACACAGGTGGATTCCATTCATTTTTTTCTTATTTTGAATTATTTTTTTATAACTACCGCCATTGTACTAATAGAAGTGCCACTCTCTTTAAACTCGCCTGCGCTGATTTCAAACACTTCTCCATGTACTTCTTTCAGCCAGTTGCGGAAATCAATACATCTCTTTTCCGAAGCGAATTTCCAGTGTTGGCTGGTTATTGCTGCAAGTGTGCCGCCTTCTTCCAACCGATCATACATAAGCCTGACATGCTCTATATCCTGATTACCGGAAAACGGAGGATTTGCAATAATCTTAGTGTAACTACCTACACTGTCTTTGGTAAAGTCTTCATCAAGCAATATTACGTTGTTAAGGGTGTGAAGAAATTCTCTGTTTTCCGGCATCAGCTCATAACACTCAACCATCTGAATTTCTTGGTGATGCGCATCCCGCTATCAGAGCGAAAAGTACGCAGATTATTAGTATCTTCTTCATTTCTGTTCGGTTTTTGGCTATAAGTTCAATTTCTTTATGCCGACACATGATACACGGGAAACATCCAACACGTGAGAATCCACGATAATACAATGGATTCGGTTTCTGCCCTGCATCCAGTATGCAATCTATAACTTGCTGTGCACTCCATTTGAAGATCGGTCTTAGAACAGAAGCGTCAAATTGGGAACACCATTCTTTGACATCTTTACTTCGGTAGTTTTCAGTTCTTCCTTTCTTATTAGGTTGAAAATACGATTTGAAGTACATACATTCCTCTTCCATTGCCGCACGTGCTGTACTTTCTCCGGCTCTGATACCTTGTATAATAATGCAGCTTTCTTTCAAAGAAAGTACATAATCAATCATTGGCTTCATTTTTAGTTCACTGGTACAAAACCGTGCATTCGTGGAAGGAAATCTTTTCTTGTGAACTGCCAAAGACACAAAATCGTATTTTGATTTGAGAGTTATAAGTCTTACTCCCATTTGCAGACAAACATCATTCACATGTTTATATGTGTCAGGGTGTTCCCAGCCGGTGTCACAAAACACAGCGATTAAATTCCCCCCCCCCCATATTGTTTGAAGGCTTGGATCAAACATGCTTGTGAATCCTTACCACCTGAAAAACTTACTAATATTTTCATTTTTATGTCATTTCAATTTTTACATATTCATTTTTATTAATCCCGGCACTACCTTTGGGAGAATACACTAATCGGCCTCCATTATCCAATATCTTTTGTACATCTTTCATAGCTTGGTGTGCTTGGGTATAGTCTTTGTATTCTTGGTGGCCTATTGGGTATTTACAATATCTTCTGCCACCGTCAGGCATGATGCTGATACCGAATACTGTTTCACGAGTTTTTCGGTTGAAATTCTGTTGAGTCCTTACTTTCATTTTTTTTGATACATTTTCCCAGTTTAAGTATAAATACACATTCGTTATCCGGTGCTCCCCAATTGGTGTTACCAACTCCGATGGTTATAGATTCAAGTTCAAAAAGCATTGTCCGTTTGGTGTAGCCAAAACGGAAGCAAACATGAGTGTATTCTTTGGGGTGAAAGCCGTTTCCACGTGTAATACAAGAAAAACAAATAGCTTTCTTACAATAGAAACCAGTCTTTTCATAGGAATTGCGACCTCCACATTTTGCTAATCTTCCGATCCAGTATTTCTTGATCTCTCTGTATTCTTCTTTCTTATTTCCGGATTCGATCATTTCATACCATTTTGCTTTTAATGGCAGGTCAAGGATTTTCATATTAACCATAGTCTAAAAGAGTTGCGGATTCTGTTTGTCGTGAAGGATTTTTTGAACACGTTCAATTTCTTCATCTACTTCACGCTCAATTTGTTTACTTATTCGTAAATCTATCTGTCTCTTATTTTTGAAATATTCTTTTTGGCAACGGCGCATTTCCACCACTTTGTCGAAAAATTCTTTTGGAGTCATAGATTTAAAAGGTATGGAAAAGGCCGCTTTGATGCGGCCTCCCCAGTGTGATTACTTTTTTCCAATCAGAAAGTCTTTCCACAATTCTTTGAATTGTTCTCCAAAGTAAATTGCGATTTCACTTGATTTTACAGCAAGGCGAGAGCCGAGAGACGCAGACGAGGACGACCAAACGTCATGCGAGTCCGCAGAAGCGAGGCCGCAATCCGCACCGTAATACGCAAGACCGCCCCAAAGAACCAGCTGATTACGATCCTCTTCGTCCATTTCATCAATTTCTTTCTGATTATAAAGATAAAACCACGGCGTATAACGGTATTCATCTTTAGTAAATCGTGGAAAATCAGGATCGTTGTTCAATGCACGAGCAATTGTGCATAGTTTGATGTAGGCGAGGTGTGCAATATCAGCCACTTCTTCTTTGTGTCCGTCTTCATCCTCAACAAGTAGGCGAACAATAGGTTTTACACCTATTGCTTCACAAGCATCTTCGTAGGTTTTAATATTGTGATAATCTGTATAATCCGGCTTTTGCTTTCCGAATAGGGCTGTTAGAATACTAATTGCTTTAGGACAGTCGTTTGCTTCACTAAAAGCGGCTGTTACCTTTTCTTGTGTGATTTTAAGTTCTGACATAATGTAAATTATTTATTGTTAATACTATATCCGAATAATGCAAAATCTCCCCGGCACGGATCATCCGGGAAAATTGTTTTCATGTAATTGGTTACTTGTTGAACCATTTTCCAGTCCTCTGTTTTGCGTGTTGTTATCCCAAGCTGGTGTGCCATTTTTGCAACATGTGCATCCAATGGTATGTATAATTCTGTCGGGTGAATAATATTCCAAATACCTAAATCCACCGGCGATTTTCGTACTACCCACCGTAGAAACAGACAAATACGCTTGCATGGAGAATCACGCTCCAATTTTGGAATACCTTTTACGCCACCAAAATCTGTTTGTATTTCACGGATAACATTGTTGTAACCCTCATAAAATACTTCCAAATCATCCCATTCCTGATATATGTTGTACAACCGCTGGCAAATGCAGAAGAAGTCATGGTAGGTGAACATACGGTAGAAGGTATTTGTATTTTCTTTGTATTGTTCCCATACTTTGTTCATAATGAAGGCATAAGGAGAATTACCCATTAGATTATCCAAAATTTCTGCTTGCTGCATTATCAGTTTGCGATTCCCGAAAGCTATCCATGAAGTAAGAAAGGCACTGATTTCTATGTCCTTTTTATCATTGTACTTATGTGGAAAAAATATAGGATCATCTTTTATAAAATCAGGTGTTTCAAATTGTTTCGCCCAGTCAAGTAGTTTGTCTCTTAGTTCTTCCATAATATTCTTCTTTCCATTTTTTGAAAGCGGCTTCTTTATCATTTGATTTCATCCTTTGTATGAATGATTGATGGGATTCCAATAATTCTTTGGCCTCTTCATCTCCATTTTCCGATCTTTCAGTTAGATGTTTGATATATTCTCCGTAGAACATTCCAGTGCTGTTATTATTTTGTTCATGGGCTTCATTAATTGAAAGAGAAGAAACAATTTCATCACGCTGTGCATCGTATTCATTTAACCAGCCGAGAATGATATTACCGTCCAGTCTATCGTAAATCTTACCGGAAGCCATAGCATTACGGAAACACAATTTGATTTCCTCCAATTTGAGATAATAGAATCTGTCTATTATTAGATCAGCGGTAAGTGCCACTTGAACATCATTCATCGTTTTTCCAACATTGAAAAAAGACACAAGCTCGTTAATCGCAATTACCAGTATGGCTCTTGCGCCAGCCAATGTGATTTCTTTTCTTATAACGGAGAGTGGTAGGTTAGGAGTGTTGAGAACAGCTTCTTTAATCGAACTTACGTGCAATCCCTTGTAATACTCCGCTTGCAAGGTCAGCAAGTCTTTCAACGCTTTCTTTTCGGTTGCCGGGAGATTGCTGTTGACTTGAATTAAGTTGTTTCCCATACTTGTTAAAATCATTATTAGACCATCTGACTAAACGTTTGGAAACTTCAAATGTACGTTCCTTCTCAAAGCGCATTTTCCGTCCTCCGCATTCAGTCCAATACTCGAAAAAGTCCTTCAACATATCATCAGGATATTTCCCTCTATACATGAGGACTTCACTTCTGAATTTGTCTTTCCTTGCAGAAAGAGAATCCTTATTCATATTCATCTTATGGCCTAATCCGGCCATGAATGCTTGTTCCAATGTTGCATCAGGATGATCCCGACACCACTGGGTTGCTAATTCTTCTGATTTCATTTGATTTATAATTTAGATAACCAATATTTCCATATTCGTGAGGCTACGTGCGCCATCATAACGGGTGGTACACTCATTCCACAGATATAATGTGGGGATTGGTTGAGGAAATGATAATCTTGTGGAAATGTGGATATATTACATACTTCTGACCGTGATAAATATATAGGCTGCTTAAAAGGAATAATTGAGTCTGCATGAGTTGTTAGGGTGTAGCTTACTTTGTTCTCATATAGATATTGTTGATTAAAAAAGCCTCGTTTTCCAGTTTGTTTCTTATAGGCCTCTGCCAAAGCAATATCTCCTGCCACTCTCTGCTCAAATAACTTTCTCATTTTTACACCAATAGGCTTTCCCTTGTAATCCGCATATTCCCCATAATATATTTCCGATTCATTAAATTCCATGTCGATGTATGGCTCAACATTGAAGAGGTCTGAAACTTTTAGGAAATGGACTCCCAAATCATGCCTGATACATATAAAGAATACACGTTCTCTTTTTTGAGGTACTCCCATTTTAGAAGCATCAAGAAGAAAATGCTGACAATAATAACCAGCTTCCTCAAAGTCTTTGTATATACGTCTGACATAATCAATCGCATTCCCTAAAAGAAGTCCTTTCACATTTTCAGCAATAACGACTTTAGGTTTTAAGCGTTTGGCAAGTGCAATAAAATCAAAAAAGAGCGTGTCTAAAACTTGTGTCTTTTGACCTTCTTTGAATTTCTTTTCTTTACCCCACGCATCTTCACGTAATCCCGACATGCTAAATGTACTGCAAGGTGGTGATCCGTCCAATATATCTAAATGGTACAGTTCTTCGGGAAGATTATTCCTTTTCACTAAATCACGAATATCTTCCAAATAACTATACTGGGGATGATGGTTTGTTTCATAGCATTTCATCATTCGTGGATCAATCTCATTACAGCCAATAACATCGTAACCTGCTATTTTGTAACCCATAGTAGAGCCACCGCCACATGCAAAACAAGAAAATACCTTTCCTTTATCTTTAGTAAAAACAGCATCTTCTAAAGACCAGCGATAAGGATAGAGATGTTGTGTATGGGGGGGGTAATTACATCTTTCATCATTCCACCTCCCATAATTCAGCTACTCTTTTGAACTCTTCATCAGCCGGAACCGGGCAATCTTTGATCCATTGCATATCTTTTACTTTCCATAACGAAAGGTCTGTGTTGTCAGGAATATGCTTTTTAATATCAGGAAAAAGATTGAGCCGAAGAGATTTACTTTCCATAAGTTCATCTTTGTAATCCAACAAAAAATTATTGGCCTCCAATAAACTATGAACATCATTAACAGAATGTGGAGTGTAAACAACTCCATCGAAGTATCTGATATAATTGGGGAGCATATCAGCCAGTGCCGTATATAGAAATAATTTTCCTTTATTACCATAGGCCAATTTTTGAACGGTTTTGATACTTTCAGCCAAATTTGCCAGTTTTTCAGGAAACAAAAGTGGTTCTCCACCAGTTATCATGATCTCTTTGTAATTAAAGTGCTCAACAACTGGTAATTTTGAAAAATCCCATGAGTTGTTGCAACACATAGGACATTTGTTCGGACATTTGGTTGTAACCAATAGACGTAACTTTTCCATTTATAATGATATTGTTTGGGTGTATTTCAATTCTCCGGTATATCCACGTGCTTTCAATTCTGCGATAAGTTCCCGTGGAGAAAATTTTGCCAATTCAGGATTGGAATATATTTTCTTCAAATTCCCCCCCCCGGAGTTTTCTTACGGTTTCTGGCATAAACATTACCGCACTCTTTACAATATGTCTGCAATCCATCTTCGGTTGAAGCATTTTTCCAAAACTCACTGACCGGAAGTTCCCGGCCACATTTGCTACATTTTTTTAATTTTTCCATTATTCCTTTTCTTTAATTCTACCATATTCACATATTAGTAAGGCATCCGAAGTTGCCAATGTAACTTTTGCATACGGGAACAGCTGTTGGGCTTTCTTCTTTAAGATGTTTTTCCATTCTGTCTTACCCAATTTGTCTGTATTTCGTAATCCTATAGTTTTTTGCCAAGTTTGTGGAGATACTGTTACTGTCGGAATCCCACAAGCTATCAATCCCATAGTCAGCTGTCCGTAACCTTCTCCAAAAACAAAAGAGGCAGAAGCACTTTGTCCGGTCATGCCATTCACTCGTTCCAAATAACAAACGCTATTTTCTTTGTATATGGAGAGAAAATCTAATAAGTCTTTGGGAGTTGGTGGCATTTTGATACACTCCAATAATTTGTTATTCTCGGTGTCGTACACTACAATTCCACCGTTTTTGCCAACATCTATACCTATGATCCTTCGTTTCATAAATTATACTTTTTTGTTTATAAATCTTTTGAGCTTAATTACATCTTTCTTTCCAAGCCTTAGTGCTTCACTGGTCTTGATGTCAGAAGGTGAAGCTTTACAATTCTCGGTTATCCTTTCAAAATGTCGGATAAAGGATTTTAGGAAATAGTCGGGGATTTCAACTTTCATAATGATTGATTTATGTGGATAAGCCCGGACTCGAACCGGGAACTGTTGCAATCAGGATTTTCGTTTCTGCTTCCGTTTGTACGTATGTCAAGTATTAATAGCATATTACCTGACTCGTGATGCTATTCGTGCATTTTTACCACAGAAACTAAGCGTCTTCCGATTTCGCCACTTATCCGTTTGCCTCTACAATAGAGGCATTTTACATGAACAAAAAGACTCTTTGTAGTATCTACCGCCGTGGAGCGTATGCAGCGTACTCGACTCGACTTGCAAAGAGAAGAAAAAAGGTGAGGCATGATAGTTCCCGGATAGGCGGTCAAGCCACACCGGGAGAAGCTGATTATTAATCGGGTTGATAATTATTATTTTAGGAATTTAGCAAAAGTCTTGATTGAGCCTTCATTATTACTTTTTAAAGAGGCCAATTCTGTATTTTTAGAAGTTAGTGTAGAAATAACAGATTTATTCTTTTCGATTTCTGCATCAATATCACTATTAAGTGTTTCCAAATCGGCTTTTGCTTGTGCAAATTGAGACAATATCGTATCTCTTCTTTGTTGAAATGTCAGCATATTATTTTGTCATTTTTAAAAATTCAGGAGCAATGCCATATAGAGGTGTCTTCCCGTCCCACTTGTCTATAAATTGTTTATATAAAATCTCACGGGTGAGTCCACGGGACGCAATTAAAGCTTGTTCTGTTTTTAGTTGCTCCAGTTCGTTTTGCTTCTTTTGTTCTTCAATCTTCTGATCAAGTACCGAAATATTAGTGTTTACCTCGTTACGGCTATCTATTTTATCGCGGACAGCTCTTGAAAATTCCAATTGTGCGGAGAAGGTCAATAACTGCAATCCCCGTTTCTCAAATTCTTTATCAACGATCTGTTCCAGTCTCTTTTCAAATACCAATGAACCACCGTCAGCCATCAGACTGTCTGTTTTATGTTTGCGACTTTCTTCTTTGATAAGATCATATATACGTGGCTCCAAAATATTATCTTCTAATGATTGCATAAAGCCATCTTTTCCCGATGGGGTGTCAGCCTTATCAATATGCTTGTTATCAAATACAATATCAATAGCCCTGTTTTTCATTACTTTATAAGAGTAAGTTGGCCGGGCTGTAAACTCTGTATTGTCGGCTGCTTTTAGTGTGACTGGATCAGAAAATTCTCCACGCTGATCGAATAGCGGAACTTGAAAAAGCTCTGTGCCTAATTCCCATGTAGATACCTTACCGGCAACGATTTTAAAATCTTCTTTCCCTTGTTTGCCGTAGTTCTCCATAAGGACACCGGCATAATTGGGAGCAACTCTTTCGCATGAAGCAAACAAAACAACGGCAAATAGTGCCACAATCAAAAAATCAATCTTTCTTTTCATTTTCTACTTTTTTAATGATATTATAAACTATAAATGCTACTGTCAGCATAATTATTGAAATTCCCAACCACGCATTTATGTGATTGAATACGCGGTTGCCAATGAAGAAAGCCGATACGACAAGTACCGGCTTCCAGTATTTCTTTACAGTCTTCATTGTTATTGTTCGATAATGGCAATATCCGGTGCCAATTTACGGATCAACAATAATTGCTCGTCAATGGCCTTGTTGCGTTCCTCTTCCACTATCACTTCTGCACCAGGGGAGCAAAGGGACAATCGAATATTACGCCCGTCCACATCTGCAATGATTTCCACTTCAATCTCTTCTGCAGGGCGACCTTTGAAAATCGGGACAATAAGATTGAATGAGGCCGGAAGATTGGAGTTGACAACTTGGCTGTAATTGTCAGTGCGACTACCGTTGTCTTGTCGGGAGTTTTCCACTTTTGAGTCAATGCTGGCTTTGAAGTTCTTCAAGACTGTTACCAGTTCCATGTTGTATTGTGCATCCTTGAAGAAGGCACGATTCATTTTGAAGAACTTTGAAAGCTGCACCGGTTCCCATGTCTTGCTTGTGTTAATACCAAATTCAAGAAACTTGGGATAGTATTTCAACTCACCTCTTACAGTAGCTTTATTCCTACTGTCAGTTTCATTGGTGACAAGTTTAAGTGTCATTTTCTCCCGATCAACAAGAATATAGCAACGTTTCTGATTGATCTGCTCTTTTTCAGAGATTCTTTTCAAGAGAAATTCATGAACACTTCCAATTGTTCCGGCTAATTCTACCTTATCAGGCTCCAGTACCGGTAACTCATTTTCTTCGTGAAGTTCAATAACTCTAAGGGTTGCTTCGGTCACACCCGGAGCAAAGTTCACTTGCATCTTTTCGTTTTCCATGTTGTTCTACAAATTTTTAGTTCTGTTTTTAAATGATTTGGCTGGTTTGAAGTGTGGAGTATAATGCTCCGCTATGACAATAGTCTCGTTTTTGTGTATGTTACGAGCAACTTTTCGTTTATAGTGTTTGGGTGACAGTGTACCAAAACCTCTGATATAAAGAGTTCTTCCATTAGCTACTGCATCCACGGTTTCCTTCAATGCTGCTTCTATAACTGTTCGGACTTCGCAAATAGCAATACCGGTTGATTCGGCTACTTGCTTGATAAGTTCTTCTTTTCTCATGGCTTATCCCTCCGTACCAGTAGATTCAATGTCCTCGAAGACCGTTTTTTGCATCTCTTGTGCCTCCATCGGACGTTCTTTAACCAAATCGCCATTACCATTGTAATATCCGGTGGTACGGGTGCTACGATCCATAAACTTAAAGCATTCATCCGTAATTTCCTCATAACCACGTTTTATATCGGTAAGCAACGTTTTTTTACGTTCCTTTTTAGGTTTCAGTTTGTCCTTGTATGCTTGCATGAAAGCTTTCTTTTCTTCTTCCAGTGCGGCCATGTCAAGGTCAATATTTGCCAACTCCGTTTTCCGTTCACCCATTTCTTCCTCGCTGAAAGGAGAAGTATAGGTAATTCTTTCAACTGCTGCGCAATTGTCTTCCAACATTTGTCTGCGAAGCAATGGATTCTTATCTTTAAATAGTTCTTTATCCATATCATAAAGGTTTTAAGCCATATCGGGCAGAACCGACAAATGGCTGTGGGTTAGTCCTTATGTTTGCTTTGTGTATATCATCTGTACGATGATTGAATAATCGGGGTAATCCCGTTATTTTGTCATATACAACCAGTTCAGACGATACATAACAAATAAAGCCTTTCAGTCGCTCTTTCAACCATGCGTTCTGATAGGCTCTGCGTTCACGATATTCTTGGTAGCTCATTCCCTTTGGGCGAGCTGTGAGAAGGGGAGTGTAATTTCTCGCCCCCCCCGATTTAGATTTACTCTTTCCCATCAATCAAATTTTTATATTGTTCTTCTGAAACGAACTTGTCGCAGTTCCCATACCAAGTACCATCATTTATCTTGTATGGCCTGACTGTTTTATCCATTTCATTCATAACACCGACTACCGCATTTTCTTTGCTATTATCATCCCATACAATAACAACATCGCCGACAGTCGGGATATATTCAGGCTGTAACTTCTCAAAATTGAAGGAGTAATGTTTTTCTTCCTTCATGGCGGCAAGCATCTTTGCCTTTTCCTCTTCCGTAGCTTTACGGAATCCCTTCATGCCTCCGATACCAGCTTCGGGTGTGAGTCTTACAAAAACTCTGTCACCTTCATCATTGGAAGGAACATAGGCGACAAGGCCGAAAGGTACTTTAATTGCCGGTAAAAAAGAGAGTGGCCTTTCTTCTCTAATTTCAGAGAGAATCATCATGCTGCCCCCTCCGCGATTCGGATTGATAATTACGTCACCGGGGATGAATGTCTCACCCTCAAATTCAAATTTACCCCCCCCCGTAACTTTTTGAGTAGGTTGCATACTTTCTTCTTTCACGATTTTTACCATGTGTCCTTCGGGCACTTCAACTGTTACTGTTCTCATTTTAATTTGATTTTAAACTGGTTATTGTATTCTATGTATTTTTCCGGGCAGGTTGTTTCTATAATTCCGTTCATTGTAGGAATACGAAACAACTTGCCGGATTTATGAAGCTCTTTTTCAAGCTGTTTTGCTTTATGTAAAGCAGCCAAAGAACGTGTTTCATTTTCGATCAGTTCTTTAGCCGCTGTGATACTGTTACTAATTTTTTCACATGAATCCATTACTTGACTTCTTCTGCGTATGGAGTATCGTCTTCCTCAAAATCGTCCGGTTTCTGACCTTGTGCCTTTTTCCAGTCTTCAAACATTTCATCATCCAACTGGCTCTCTGTTTCAAGAACTTTAATCATGGAATCTGAAATGCCGGTTTTGGGCAGGAATTTGAAAGCCCAGTTCACGATTGTTTTTCGAGCCATTTCTTCAAAGTCTGTGTCCCACGGAGATTGCTTGCCTTTCTTGACAGCCTCACTACGACTTTTTATTTCTTCAATACGGGCTTTGGGCATTGCATCGAATTTTACAACACCGGAAGTCAAGACAGCGAAATAGTAGCCTCCAAGAAGATCACCACGTTCTCCGAATACATTAGGTTTGTGGATGATAGTGCCGCCGGTACCTTTTGTCATACAGAACTCGTCATTAGCATAAACCAAATCAGAATAAATATCCTTTACAACACCAGTGCGGATCAAAATATCAACTTTCCCCATGTATGAAGCTTGGAACTTCACTTTGCCTTTGTACGGTACAAGATACCCCAATCTTAGTTCAGGATTGAGCGTCAGACCGGTAAGAGAAACGTTTTTGATTGCTTCGACAAGATGATCGGGATATTGCCGGGCACAGTCAATCAAATAAGGATTATTCAACATTGCCTGCATAGCGAAATTGACTTCACGGGCAAATTGCTGTTCTGTGCCACCAGCTGCTATAAATGCCTTTTTAGGGGAGATAAAACAGCTTTCCAATCCTTTCAGTTGTACTGGAAAGGCTGGTGGGGCAGAAGGAACGGGCGGTTGTGGTGTGGAAGGTGTTGGGGAGACCGGTTCTGTTTTTGTTGGTGAAGGAGCATTGTGTTGTTCCATTCCCAAGTTCCCTTGTTGGGGGGATTGATTCTCTGTTTTACTCATTGTTCTTGATTATTATAAAAGTTAAACATCTTGTTCTTTTCAAATGCAGGTGTGTCCGGCACCATTATTCTTCGTCCTTTGAATCCCGGCTGAATAAATATCTGTGCACCGTCAAAATCATTGTTTTGTGTACAGTAAACATGCTGGTCTAACAATTTCTTGAATGCCAATGCGCTTGCCCCCATTTTCACAATTCCGTCTTCCAAATGGAAAGCCCAGTTAGCTGCACTGACAAATACTGCGTCATAGGGAGCTGTCTTTTGTTGCATAACCCAGTAGAACTCCTTCCATACTCCAGTACGTTCATGTTCAAAAAACTGATAGAAAGCTGCCGAAATACCATAATGAAATTTGGCAATAGTCCGGTTAACTGTTTCTTCATGAAGATCATCAACCGCCAATGTTTTCCAGTCAACAATTTTTTTGGCCGTTTCCACATCAGGGCGATATTTGAACTTGCATCCTTCGTATTCAACGAAATGGCTGACTTCGGCTTTTCCCCATTTTAATATCTGCCTGATCTGTTTGGAGGTGTCCCGGCAATTATTAAGAAGCTCATAAACCATTGTTTCAACCAATTGTATATCGGTTGTGCTTGTCAACGTTTTACCCGGATTTGACTCTTTGGCCTCTATTAGTGCAATCTGATATTTTTGGGTATCTCGTCCATACGGACAGCCGGTTTTAGGATTTATAGGCGGCTCAAATACAAGAAGGTTATTTCGCCACTTGTCAAGTTTTCCAGTATTAACAAGGCTTTCCATTGCATCATGGTACAGTGAACCTTTTTCAGAGGCTTCAATACTTATCTCAAATAATTCCGGGTGCAACGCCTTGTATCGGGCAAACTTTGGGGACACCATATAATCTTTAATCTGCGTACTACTTAGGAAATCTTTGAATCTTTCTCCACGGTGGTATTCTTCATTTGGCAGATCGTAAATTGTATCTTCTATATTACTCATATAATGAATTTAGAGTTTTACAAAAAACTCCCTACTTTCGCAAGCAAGGAGCCAATAACTAACTAAAAAACTTATTCATCACTTGTGGATAGTAATTCTTTGTAATTCTGTAATATGTATTCTTTTTCTTCATCTGTAAAAGAATAGGCTTTAGCCATAAATTTCATTGCCATATCCTCGTTGTGATCGGAAAGGGGATAATAGTCAGTAGCGAATTTGTAAGTAAGCCTATTCAATCGCTCATACTTAACTTTGACCTCCTTAACCCATCCGCTTATCTCCGAGATGATGCCGGACGCTTCTTGCATCTTTTCGTCATATTCCTTTTGGTCTTTTGCTGCTTGTTCTTTCATAACCTTGTTCTGTGCGGCAAAGTTTGAAATCTTAGCATATAGTTCATCCGAATAAGCCCATCCTGAAATGATGTCAAAATCAGAGTTCCCATTAAACTTGTATCTCTCACTCTTTTTAAGGAACTTGTAATCACTCCCAAGTTTATTCCAATCGTAATCAACCTTTCGCAATGACTTCGCGCTTTTCAGAATTTCAGCAACCTTAGTCGCTTCATTAATGTCAGTAAACGCAAAACCATCCAAAAGCGGAATAGAGAAGTACTGAATATCAGCAGGCTCAATTTCAAATAATTCGGGAATTTTGGGTTTATCCATGATTTTGATACCTTCCTCCATCATGCGAAGTTTAATCATTTTCTGTACATCTTCCTCCGTTAACGCAAGAATCTCTTGCTCGGTCATTTCTGTAATTCCTTTCATACTTTTAGCATTTAAAATGTGTTCCCGTCCGCGTTCCGATGGATTGTTGGCCGTAGCTTTTTAGCGGTGACCGCTTCTTGCGAAGCACGGGTATATATATCATTTAAAGTATCTATTCAGTTAAGAATGTATTTATAAACGCCCTACGTTTACTTTGTCATAATATAAGTTGTTTTTGATAACTTAGTGATTCGTGTGCTGCATCTTCTTATTGGCAGTCCGTATTCACACTCTTTTCACTAATCCGCTTTGGCTACTTTGTCGGTCTATTTCGCCCTTTAGATAAGCAGTAAACCTTGTTTTAAGTCTTTATTTGTTCAGACTATACAATATGTCAAAGAACGTTTTGTTAGTTCCCGGAAAGACGGCCAAATCCGTCCGGGATTATTTTCTTTCCATGAATTTTATCAAAGCTGATTTGGTAAAAATGAGACTCTTGCCATTTTTGGTGTGAGGAATATCATGTATTCGATTGTATAAGGTTTGCAACTTCCATCCGAGAAATACAGCAGCTTGTTTGGCATTCAAATACTCTTCGGTTTCAGCAGTCGCCATTTCAGTTACAACCTTTCTCACATCATTGCGAATAAACTTGTGCAGTTCTTCTGCAATCATTTTGGCATCTGAACGGTTCATTTCTTTATCGCTTCGATGGTTATCTGATTTTTATCTTTGTCGATGGATATTGAATATCTTTCAACGTCTTCACGGGGATCAGTAAAAGCTAATTGATAGGCGTAGCTTCTTGCATTGACGCAATCCTTGTAAGAATCCAGCTGCATTACTTTGGAAGAACCAGCTTTAATGCTTAGAATATCTTTCTTTGTTACTTTCATATTATTTTCTATTTTATACTTAAATTTTCCACAAAAAATTTGCATAAAAGAAAGCTAACAACTACATTTGCCAATGAGATATGTAGTAAGTGGCTTTTGAAGTCGCCAGCTTTCTTATTGTTCAAGCTTACACTCTTTGTTTGTTTGACGTTGCAAATATACTTCATATTTTCAGAAGTACAATAAAATACTTCATAAAATTTGTAGTATTTTGTATGTTATAAAACATGTTTTGATGCAAGTTGTTGGTTTATAAAATGTTATATAGGTAAGGCTCGCGTAAAAAGAAAGCTTTTTGAAAAAAAGTAATGTCGTTCTATTGTTATTGTAATAATTGAAGAAGTAAAAGACGATCTCATTCGGTAAGGTGCTGGATTGCTGCATAGTTAGCCCTTAGACGGTTTCCCGTTTTTGCTATATGCAGCATAAGAAATGTCTCGTTCGTATAAGTACGCCGTTCTTAGCTGGCCGGGCATTAACAAGTTACCCGACTTCCCGGATTTTTCGCTTACTTGTAGCTGTGCAGGCATCCCGGTTTCGTTTGCCTCTCAATATCGCACGCCTTTCGCAGTATTGAGTTGTAAGAGTGTAACCCTCTGTCTCTCCGCTATGCGGCCTACCGCCGATTACACAATGTGGAGAAAAAGAAAATCCGCAAATAGGTAGCAGCTATTTACGGATTTCTATATATAAACTCCAAATAGGATGTTTAATCAATTTATGTGGTAATACTGCTACTATTACGGATGCAAATATACTACTTAATTTATGAAGTATGCAAGAAGTTGACGATAAAAAATTGAGTGATCTCTCAAAAAGGTTTTTGCAAGCAATTTCATATTGTGGTTTGAGTGGGTATAAATTGAAGAAAGACAATATTATATCCAGTGAATCAACTCTTACCAGTATAAAAAAAGGGATTCAGTTACCAAGTAAAAAAACAATTGATGCTTTTTGTGAGAAGTATGATGTGAGCAGAGCATGGCTATATACTGGAGAAGGTTTGTTTGCAAAGACTCCATCAGGACAGATAGAACCTTCGGAGAAGGATATTAGGGATGCTCTGAAAAATGCGAGAATGCAATCAGACTCTACGATTAGTAAAGTAGCTCCTTATCTTCAAGATATTCTTGTAAAAGTAAAATATGTTCCGATAGATGCTGCGGCTTCATTTGTCGAAAGCTTATATAACACAGCTTATGAAATTGATTCTTATGGTGTCATGCCGGAAGAAGGTGAAGTGCTTGATGATTCTTATATGGTCTTTCAAGTACGTGGTGACAGCATGGAGCCAACTATACCGGACGGAGCTAAAATTCTTGCTCGCAAAATAGAAGAAGGTTTGTGGGAAAGCGCGTCAGGAGTTGTGAGTATTGTGTATGGGAAAACACTTTCAGTCAAGCGGATATTGAAAAACAGTCTTTTCTTGGATAATGTGCTGACTTTAAAGGCTGATAACCCCAAGCATGGCCAGTTAGATGTCGAGAGAAGAGAAATAAGGGGGATGTGGCAAGCATTACGCATAATAAGTCAAAAGATTATTTGATATGGAAGAAAGGGCTATTGACAGATTACGAAAATTTGCAAGGTATGCACGTGATAAGGGAGTTGTCAAAGGTGAGAACTCGTTTGAGGCTTATTGTGAATTATCAAATAGATACATTTATAATTCCATAAGGAACGGGAAGGGGGCTATTGGAACTGATATAATAGCTCGTATTGTGGATAAGTTCCCGGAATTGAATGTGAAGTGGCTTTGTACTGGCAAAGGGAATATGATTGAGACGGATATTGATGCGAATGTCAACTACAAAGCAGCTTATGAAGGTGCGATGATGCAGATAGAAGCACTGCATAAAATTATAGAAGAAAATAAGCGGAGATGATATAAATATGATACCATTAATATATTTTTAATAAGTATTTTATTGATTATCAGTATAATAGCAAAATGTGTTAGTCCCGTACGCACCGCGAAAGCAAATAGCAAATTAAAGCAAAGCTCTGAAATTCAAGGATTTCAGAGCTTTTTCTTTTTTCTCTGCTTCGGCAAAAAACAGCGATTTCAGGCAGTTCTCACGTGGCTTATCCGTGGGACTTTTTGAAAACTGTTTTTGCTCCCACGAATTGACGCATTTGTCTTTGATTGTCAGCTTTTTGCGTAACAGGTTTTTGAGCATGGAAAACTAATTTTGTACCACTTAAAAATCAAAGAATTATGGGAGCAGTGAAAAGAAACACATTGAGCGTATTGTTCATCATCAAGAAATCGAAACTTCTGAAAAACGGTGAAGCTCCTATCTGCATGCGCATCACCGTAAACAAGCGAGTAGCCGAAGTTATGATTAAACGGAGCATTCCCGTAGATTTATGGAATCAGAAAAAGGAATGTTCCAAAGGGAAAGACCGTGTAGCCAACGAACTGAACCACTATATCAATACGGTTCGCGCCAAAATATTGCAGATACACCGTGAACTGGAAATAGACAACAAAACGATAACAGCCGATATAATAAAAGATTGTTTTTATGGACGTGACAAGGTACAGCGCAGCTTGCTGGAAGTTTATGCGGAACATAACGAGAAATGCCGTGCCCTGATTGGCAAGGAATATACGGAAAGCACCGTAACCAAGTTTGATACTTCCATAAACCGCCTGAAAGAGTATATCCGCAGTTGCTACCACCGTAATGATATAATGTTGGCAGAACTGGACGGGCAATTTATCCGTGATTTTGATTTTTGGCTGAAAACGGATAAGCACTGCCAAAACAATTCCGCATTAAAGCATTTGAAGAACTTGAAAAAGGTTATCCGTATAGCTTTGGCTAACGGTTGGATAAAGAAAGACCCGTTTTACGGCATCCGTTTCAAGCAGGAGGAAGTAAACGTAGAGTTCCTCTCACGTGAGGAACTGGATATTCTGATGAACAAGGAATTTGCTATCAAACGGTTGGAACAGGTAAGGGATATTTTTGTCTTTTGCTGTTTCACCGCACTTGCTTTCGTTGATGTGCAGCAGTTAAGCCGTGAACATCTGATAAAAGACAATAACGGTGCTTTATGGATACGCAAGGCACGGCAGAAAACCAATCAGATGTGCAACATTCCCGTTTTATCCATTCCCCAAAGGATATTGAGGAAATATGAAGATAATGTAGAGTGCATAAAGAAAAGAGTACTTTTGCCCGTAATCAGTAATCAGCGCATGAACGCCTATCTGAAAGAAATTGCTGATGTATGTGGCATAGCCAAACGGCTGACCACTCACGTTGCACGTCATACTGCGGCTACCGTTGTTTTTCTCGCCAATGATGTGTCAATGGAAAATGTCTCTAAGATTTTGGGACATTCCAATATCAGAATGACACAGCATTATGCACGGGTATTGGATAGTTCCATTATGCGTGACATGGCAAATGTGGAAAAGAACTTTAGTTATTGATAGAGGTAATAACAAATATTTAAAATTTTGATTATTTATTTTGTTAAATCACCGTTTTTTATTACATTAGCAGCATTTATAAAATCAATATCGTATGGCACATACACTAAAGCTAAATATATATGTTCTTGAAATAAAGAAAAGAGGAGAAAGAACTCCTTTAACGTGGCAAGATTTTTACAAAAATATTTATGGAATTGAGGATGCTAGAGAAACTACTAAAGATAGGCAGTACTCAATGTTTAAAAATGCTCTATTAACTCGTTTGGGAGAGAGATTTACTGAAAATGAAAATAGAACTAAGGGTGTCTCACTAAGAAATTTTGAATATCAATCATCTAGAAATATATTTAGTGGAACTTTTAAAGGAGGACTGACGGGTATTGAACAAGAATTATTTCATAATAACAATGCAAATGAAACGACGGGGATATTAGGGTATAATGACATTGCTACTTTAATCTATTATTTCAAGTTATGGACTCCATATGATTCTAATATTGGCATTTTAATGTTACAGAGTTATGCTAGTTTAGGGTGTAACGCCGAAATAGTTGATGTTTTGAAAAAGTTTTTTCAAAGTTCAGGGTATACTCTTAAATTGTCGCGTTTTGTACCTCATGAAATGATTGAACATTTTAAAAGAACAAGTAGTATATATCAGATTTCCTTTGAAAGAAAAAATCTTAGTTCTGATACAAGGCATCAGTTAAGCCCAATATATGATGAATTTCCTAATGTAAATGCTAAATTAATATTTTCAGGATTTAGAGTAAGTCCCGAAAGAGTTTGGGATAAATTAAAGTCTCAAAACATAAAATTGTTAGAAGCTGATATAACAATGTTAGAAATGGCTACTAATGATGATTATACAACGATTGTGTCTTATGAAGATGCAGAAGGACATAAATCTAATTTAAATATAAGTAAAAGGGATTCAGAATTAAAACCTAATATTTTTTTACCTGATACATTAAAAGAGGACGGGAAAGAAATTCCCGAGTTAACTAAAATAGATAGGCATACTAATAGTCTTTTGGAAACTATAAAGCAGGAAATAGGTTATACAGTGCAAAATGAAAACTAATATTCATGAAATATATACAGAGACTATAAAATCGTTATCTAGTGATGTTCATGGTAGAGTAAAATATGTTAATGATGTTATTCTATGGCTTAAGTTATTTCCTTTATTGGTATCTGTATCCTTGTTGTTCTTACAAGTCTATTTAAATGATACAATCATTAATTATTTGATTTCCTTTATTAGTATTTTTGCGGGATTGTTTTTTGCTTTGATTTTTATCGTTTCAGATAAATATAACAATAGGCGAAATTCAAAACGATTTAGTGAAAGCAATAAGAATGATGAGGAAAATATTTTTTATATAAAACGTTATCAAAAATTTGCCAAACAAAATTTCTTATATGATATTGATTTCAATTGCTTTGGTTATCCTATTTGTTATAACTTCCCAATTGCTTTCTATTGAAAATATTGAATATCAAGAATATCTTAAATATCTGCTAAAAGGAGGAAGTAATGAAATAGCAATAAAAATATCTGTTTTGAGATTCTTGAAAGTAATGATACACTTGTGTACCTATTACTTGTTCATACAATACATAATAATGCTTTTATTATTGGTGTGCAATTTATATAGGATGATTATTGAAGATATAAGAATATTGTAAAGAATAGCAGGAATAACCTGCTATTCTTTATTGTAATAGGTTTGTAAAAGTCGTTCTATATCACTTTGACGGTAGATTATTTTGCCTTTTATCTGAATGTAAGGAATGATACCCGTATCTCTCCATTCCTGCAATGTGCGGATGCTAACTTTCAATAATTTAGACACCTCTCTGTTGCTCAAAAAGCTATCCCCGCCAAATGATAGTTTATTCTCCTTTGCCAGTCGGTTGATACCGTCCAGCAAGCACTCCAAAGATTGGAAGAACTCTTTTACTGGTTCACTGTTTCCGTTTATCAATTCCATATTGAAATATTGTTTTATCGGTAGTTTGGAACATATCAGTCACGTAAATAGCTGCCATAATAAGAAATGGAAAGTATATCTTTCACTTCGTCATAACCGATATAGAGCCGCTTGAAGCCCTCTACAATGAAATAGCGGTTCTTCTCTTTCTGTATCTCGTAGGTGGCTGGTCTGGCTTGCCCGTTATCTGAGACACGGAGCATGGAGAGAAGGTATTTCCGTCTGCTTGGATATATCATAATGGCAGGATGAAGATTCAGGCTTTCCCATGTGCCTGCAATAGCCGACAGCCTGAAAGAAGAATTTGTTTCTGTTTCTTTTTTCATAGAACAATACTTATTTATGGTTTGACTTCTTGTTTTCGGTATATGCAGCAACCACTCTTTCAATATCGGCAGCCTTATAGTACATCTTGTTCCCTATTTGGGAATAGCCCAGTTTTCCGCTATCCCGGTAATTCTGCAAACTTCGCAGGCTGATACCGAGCAGCGCACATACTTCACGGCTGGAAAGCCATTCTTCCGATTTTCGGGAATTTTCCATACAGATACTTTTCACCTGACTGGCAAAGGTGGAGAAACACCTGCACACCAGTTGAAAGGTCTGTTCTTCGACAGCCACAACTTTCATGCCTGATTTCCTTTTGGCGGGTTGATGATACCTTTGTCGGCTTCTTCCCGATAAAGGGAGGAAATGACTTCTTTATAGCTGTTCAGGTGATGTTCCAATACATTGTCTATAAAGTTGCCGATGCTTACCCGCTTGCCCGCAATGACACCCACTATTCGGGCAATACGTCCGTGTATCTCTCCACTGACATACACACTTTGACGGGTACATATCGTCCGTTTTTTGAGGAACAATGATTTATAATCGTCCCGCTCCCTGCTTTCTATTCCTTGCAAGGGTTGTTGTTTTACTTCTTCCATATATTCACTTTTTAAAGGTTGATAGATAATTCTCCATTCCTATTGAAAGAAAAAAGACATCCGTACAGATGGCTATATCTTTGGACAGCTTTCAAACAAGACATAAAGCCATATTTACATCTTGTTTGATTGTCTTGTGTATTGCCTTATTTCAATCAATCCGCAACAAAGAAAATGGTAAAAACAGACGCTTTATAAAAAGCGGTTGCTTTGTCTTCCCTTGTCATGGATTGTCACGGCAGACCGTATTTCAGCAGCAAACGGTTGTCTGTAATTTTGTAGCGGATAAACGGACGGGGAAAGAAGCCTGACTGCTTGCTTCGGCAATCCGAGGGAACGAGGATTCTTGCTTTCAAACGAAAGCAGCAAGTTGTGTTTTCAGGTCCTCAGATGCTTTTGAGTGCCTGAAAACCTTGCACCTTTGCAGGTGGGCGGTTTCTCTCCGAAGTCGAGAAACTTGTAAAAATATCAGCTTATGGAACAGAAAAAGGAACGCTTCAACAAGGGAGGGCGAAAGCCCTTGTCAAACCCGAAAGTACACCGCTATTCGTTCAATCTGGACGATGTGGAGAACGCCAAATTCCTGTCGTTCTTTGACAGGTCGGGGTATGCGGTAAAGGCACATTTCATCAAGAATTGTATTTTCGGCAAATCATTCAAGGTTGTGGTAAGGGACAAAAGTAAGGTGGACTATTATATCCAGCTGACACAATTCTATTCCCAGTTCAGGAAGATAGCCAACAATTACAATCAGGCGGTGAAAGAACTGCATTCCAATTTTTCGGAAAGGAAAGCACTTGCGCTGCTTTACAGACTGGAACAATGCACCGTTGAACTGATAAAGACCAATGAAATGATAGTCCTGCTCTGCAAACGGTTTGAGCAATCCTATCAGAGAGAGGGTATAATATCGGCGGATGAATGACGGGAACCTGCCAAAAAAGAAATATCCCGAAACTGCCCACGTGCCGCAATTTCGGGATAACTTCCTTACTGCTTATTATTTCCGTGTTCCTTCTCGAACTTTCGGAGCGTGCCCACATCGAACCGCTCCCTGATGAACTCCCTGACATCGGAAGCCCGATAATAGGCTTTGCCGCTAATCATCATGAAAGGGAGCCTTTTCTTGGCTCTCAATCTTTGCAGTGTACGGGTGCTGACCCTGAACAGCAGGCACAAATCCTGATTGTCCAGCAGCTTGTCACCCGGCATTACTTCGGGGTTGTTCTGCAAAGACCTTACACCTTTGCCCACTTCTTCCAACTTGTCGAGCAGTTTTTGCATCCACTCTTTAAACTCATAGTTTTCTATATACATATTCGCTTCATTTTTCAAGTTATACATAAATGATTACCAACCGATTGATGAAGCAAAGTTCGGAAAATGGGAGCAAAAGAATTATAGGGTAGCATACGCTACCCCGTATAAATTGGTGCTAAGTGATTGATTATCTATACCCTTTTCTTGCACGTTCTTCACGTATAAGAGCTATCAGCCCATTAAGAAACTCCGTTGCTTTGACTGCTTTTCGCTTGATGACATCCTCATGCTTTTGGTGGCAGTCACCCAGCTTGATGTTAAATAGCCATTCAAATGCTTTTGTCAGGTCAGTAAGATAGACAGGATTATCATTCTTTATGATGCGTTGGGATAAGAACAGACCGCTGACAATTTCCATGATATTAATAAGATTGGTCTTGTCTGCCAAGTGGAAAGGGGAAAGAATGTGTTCGTTTGCGTTCTGTTGGAATTGTTCAGGGTATTTGATACGCCATTTTACAATGCGTATTTCATTGTTGAGCAGTTCTATTGCTTCATCAATCAAGTACAGATAGGGTATTTTTTTCTTGCTCAAACCGCATACGGTACGATTTAAGTCTGTGCAGTCCAAAAGAAAAATAGCGAAGCAAAACACTATAATTCTGTTCGTTGGTACTAAAATTGGCTAAGTGAATAGCCAATTCTTCAATAGCTTCTACAAGTTCAGAGGCAGAAACTTTGTGCTGCGAGTATTCCGATAATAATCGGAAAAATCTCTGTTGGGATAATTGAATCATAACCAATCTATTTAAGATTATAATCTAAATTTGAAAGAGTTTCTTCTACTTACATTTTTTACAATATCTTTAGATAAACTACCGTCATAGCCGTTATATTGGGCATTTTTGTAAAGTTCTACAAGTTTGCGGCTATAATCAAGAATCATATTATGGGATTTCTGTGATAAATTTGCTGCTAAAATTCCACTTCCCAAAACACCGGGATTACATGAAACGGTATTTTCTTTAATTGATTTCATTATAAGCTCCACACAAGTGTAGTTTTTGATATTTTCTTGTTGCAAACTTCTAATTACATATTGATTTATACGTTCTTTGTCTTGGTTGGTCATAAAGCCATACCAAAGTAAGCATTTCATTCCCGATTGGGTCGCTTTTACAAAAATATCAAGATAGGTTAAGTCCGATGCTCCTTTCTTGTCTATTTCGTATGGGTCTATATGAATAAAAGTAGATTTAGGAAGAGTAGGCAATAAATCAATCATTCCGTTTAAAGAGTCCGTGTTAAGAAGCCGTACATCTGAATGAATTTTTATTTGTCCGGCATAGGATGATACGTTATCCAAAGCACTTTTTTCTATATCAAAAAAGATGAAATCGTTTACTCCTTTTAGAACATTCATTGCTAACCCCGGTGAACCTAAATAATTCCCTTTCAGCATTTCTGATTTTTCCAACTTATAATACATAGAATCTTTCAGCCCGTTTTCATCATTTGCCCGTTCCAAAAAATGATAAATGCCATATTGCTGTTCAGGAGTATGTTCCATTTGATAAATGGCACATGCAGAATTAGTTTCTACATAGGTCGAGGGATTTTCATTCTGAAGAATTTCACATAAGACCAAATGTTTTAAGACATCAGGTTGCTTGCCAAAATGTTTATAGGTGCTCATACTATATTTATTAAAAAATTGTGGCAGCAATATTATGGCATATAAAACAAAAAAGCCTTGACCAAAGTCAAGACCTTTATTTAAATAGTATCTTTTTTCGTATTCGGCTAAGAGTTTCGGGCGTTATTCCCAAGAAGTGGGCTATTTCCTTTAAAGATAATTTTCCTTGTAAATCAGGACAGCGTTTCATCAAGGCTTGATAGCGTTGTTCAGGAGTGTCGCAATAGAAACCTAACAATCTCTGATATATTTCTGCAAACATTGTTTCTGCAATCCGTCTGCCCAAACGTTGAGTATTCATATCGGTTTCCCAAAATTGATTTAGTCGGTTCAAAGAAAGAAGATACACCTCACAATCGGTTGATGCTTGTATATTCACGGTAGCTCCCATTTTGTTTATAAAAGAAGGGTAGTCACAAACAAAATCATTTTTAAAACTATATCCAATTATCCACTCATTGCCATTAACGTCTATTCTTGATAAACGGAAAATGCCAGATACAACAAAGCCTATTTGATTTGTCATTTCATTCTGACGAATCAAATACTCATTTCTTTTTATTGTTGTAAATATGCCCTCTCTTAGAAAAAGTCTTTCTAATTCAGAGGTATCTAATATTTCTTTCTCTACATTAAACTTATCCATACTAAAATATTCATTTTCAGAACAAAAATACAAATATTGGGGAAATAATAGTCCTTTACGCTTTCATTTATTCTCATAAAAGCGTTATATTTGCACCAACTCAAACAACCATCGTAACGCCAAGCAATTAAGCGAATTGCACACGTGGGGTTATTAGTGGGAGAAAGAATAAAAGAGCTTGCTAAGATATTGAGTACTTGAAGAATAGAAGAAAAGTTCATCTTCCGTACGCACCGCGAAAGCAAATTAAGAACAAATATTTAGCACTGATATTCAATATATTAGTGCTTTTTTTATGTTCTTACCTTTGCTACACTTTTAAAAATAGTGTGCATAATGTGCGACCAACTATTAGTAACCCGTGCGACCAATCCATGCGTAACATTCATGTGTCATAAGTGTTTGATTTGATGAATGTTATATATTAGTTGTCCGTAAGGCTGCTCGTTCCATTGAAATGGTAATAAATATCGTATTCAGATTGCGTAGCTGGAAAAGTCTGTATTTCTGATAGCATCTGATGAAAATTCTGTATCCGAACAATAAGAATATCGGTTGTTTGTTGTTTTGTATGACAGGATACAAGGAAAGAACGGTATTTTCTTGAATCCCTGCTAAAGAGCGTCCGGACTGCTACCCATACCTAGGGGATATGTCATCATGTACTGTCCCTCCCTTTTTGTTAATTTATTAACCGATATTCATTAGGAGCAAGCCCCATTATCTTCTTAAAAAGAAAACTGAAATATTGTATCGAAGGAAATCTGAGCTCATGCACTATTTCGAGGATTCGGGTATAAATATCCGTAAATCGTATACAAGCCGACTTATTCAATCGCGGTAAATTTGCAATCAGAAAATGAACAATGAAAAAATAGAAGATTATGGATCGCAGAAATTTCTTAAGGACGGCATCAAGTTTTGCACTACTCGCGGCCGGAGCTACAACGGGTGTTTCCCGTGTGTTTACCGAATCCCCTATCTCTTCTTTATCAGGAAATTTATCTGATAAAAATACGCCAAATGCGGACGATACGATGGAGTATCGCAAGCTCGGAGAGCTGGACGTATCAGCTATTGGTCTGGGTTGTCTGCCAATGGTGGGATATTACGGTGGGAAGTACGACAAAAAGGATATGATCGCTCTGATTCGCCGGGCATACGACAAAGGTGTCACTTTTTTCGATACGGCGGAGGTTTATGGCCCTTACACCAGCGAAGAGTGGGTCGGCGAAGCACTCGCTCCGTTTCGCGACAAAGTGAAAATCGGAACGAAGTTCGGCTTCGGTGTCGAGGAGAAACAACCGACTGCTATCAATAGCCGTCCCGGTCATATTCGTCGGGCGGTGGAGGGCTCTTTGAAACGCCTGCATACTGACCATATCGACCTCTTGTATCAACACCGTGTCGATCCGAAAGTGCCGATGGAAGAGGTGGCCGGAACTGTCAAGGATTTGATGCAGGAGGGCAAAGTGCTGCATTGGGGGCTGTCGGAAGCGAGTGCCCGTTCCATCCGTCGGGCGCATGCCGTCTGCCCGCTTTCCGCCGTGCAGAGCGAGTATGCCATTTGGTGGCGGGAGCCTGAAACCAAAATCTTCCCGACATTGGAAAAACTCGGTATCGGCTTCGTGCCTTATTGTCCGCTGGGGCGTGCGTTTCTCACCGGGATAATCAATGAAAACAGCCGTTTCTACGAGGGAGACCGGCGTTGGAACTTGCCGCAATTCACGCCCGAAGCTTTGAAGCACAATATGCCGCTTATCGCCTTGGTTCGCAAATGGGCCGAGCGCAAGGGAGTGACACTCGCGCAATTCGCTTTGCTATGGATGTTATCTCGCAAATCGTGGATTGCTCCGATACCCGGAACGACCAATCCGGCACACTTGGATGACCTGCTCGGTGCGGGAACGGTCCGTCTCTCAGCTTGGGAGATGGAGGAGTTTGATAAGGAGTATGCCAAAATCGATTTGATGGGGCATCGTGCCGATCCGTTCACCGAAAGTCAAATAGATAAATAAATCAATCATGGTAAAAATAATCTTAGGTGTTCTGTCACTGCTTGTCATGTTGTCGTGCAGCACTGCCGTGAAAGAGAACACTACACAACCCGATATAATGGAGACAAACAAGAAAAATCTCGGAAATCTGTTGGCACTCTATCCCAAACCAATGACGGTTGTCGGGGCGGAGGTCGAAGGGAAAGTAAACTGGCTTGTGGTAGGACACACGGGAGTCATCGGCCATGACCGGATACTGGTCAGCATGAGTAAAAGTCATTATACCAATCAAGGTATTAAAAAATCAAAACGACTTTCCGTCAATCTTGTGAGTCGTGAGATGTTACCGAAAGCTGACTATGTAGGAAGTGTAAGTGGTGCGACGGTCGATAAGTCGGAGGTGTTTGCTTACCATATCGGAGAGAACGATACGCCCGTTATAGACGCATCACCACTCACGATGGAGTGTGAAGTGGTGGACATTTATGAAACCGACGGTTTCGACAATTTCATTTGCGCGATAGTCAATACATACGCTGCTTCCGATGTGCTTGACAGCGATGGCAAACTCGACTATACGAAACTAAAACCCGTATTATTCGAGTTCCCGACCTACTCCTACCTTGCGACAGGAGAGATCATCGGCAAATGTCTGAATCCGGATAAGCCGGGTATGTGCGTTAAAGAGCCGATGACGACCGATGGTATCGTACGGCTGTCGAAAATAGAGGTTTATCCGCAGTATCTTGACGAGTATATGAACTATGCAACCGAGGTAGGTGAAATCTCCCTGCGTACCGAACCGGGCGTACTGACGATGTATGCTGTCGGCGAAAAGGAGAATCCCTGTAAAGTAACGATTCTCGAAACCTATGCGAGCCGTGAAGCATACGAGCAGCATATCGCTTCGGAACACTTTCAGAAGTACAAGCAGGGAACGTTGCATATGGTCAAATCGTTGGTATTGTCCGACCAGACACCGCTCAATCCGGCCAACAAACTCAATAACTTCATGCAATAGATAATGTTTTTTATTCAGGTTATTGGAATGGATTCGGAGTGTATCTACAATCATGATTGAATATCTTGAAAAACTAATTATAACGATATTATGGTATGGATTTCAAAGAATTGAATAACGGAGTAAAGATGCCGATACAAGGCTTTGGTGTCTTTCAGATACCCGATGCCACCGAGTGCGAAAGAGTTGTTACCGATGCGCTTGCCGTCGGCTATCGGCTCATCGACACCGCTTCGGTCTATGGAAATGAACGGGCGGTCGGTATGGCTATTCGGAAAAGTGGTATTCCGCGTGAGGAGCTGTTCATCACGACCAAAGCATGGATTTCAGAAATGGGTTATGAACGGACATTGCGGGCATTAGACACTTCGCTCGCCCGTTTGGGATTGGATTACCTCGACCTCTATCTGATCCACATGCCTTTCGGTGACTATTACGGAGCATGGCGGGCTATGGAAAAACTTTATGCGAAAGGACGTGTGCGGGCTATCGGGGTATGCAATTTCGAGCCGGACAGATTGCTGGATTTATGCCATAATGCTAATGTTATTCCGGCGGTCAATCAGATAGAGGTGCATCCTTATACTCCGCAAACCGATGCGATACGGACCATGCAGGAACTCGGCATACAAGCAGAGGCATGGGGGCCTTTGGCCGAAGGACGGAACGGATTGTTCACGGACGATATTCTGACCGGTATCGCTCGCAAATATGATAAATCGGCAGCACAGGTCGTACTGCGCTGGCACTTACAGCGCGGAGTTGTCGCCATTCCCAAATCGGTACATCGGCAGCGGATGCAAGAGAATTTCAACATCGGGGATTTCATGCTGACACCGGAGGATATGGCCGCAATTACTTCCATGAATACGGGATACAATATGATTCTTGATCTACACGCTCCGGAAGAAGTACAGCGACTCTATGGTATTGAGTGTCCTGCATGACAGACATTTTCTCGATTTTTCTGAAGTTCCGGTAATCGATAAGGTTATCGGAACTTTCGTTCCCTTATATCTCTACTGTATTCCGAGAGAGTCTGTCCGGTCTGTTTTTTGAATATACGACTTAAATATTGCGGGTATTCGAACCCCAAGTCATAAGCGGTCTACATGATTTGTTCTCCGTTGATAAGTTTACTTTTGGCCATATCGATGATATGACAACGGATGTGCTCTCCGGCTTCATTGGACTGATAAGAAAAGAAAGAGAAGTCTTTGATGTGATTACCCAACGGAGTTCCATGCAACAAGTCCGGAGAGAAGAGTAACGCCCATCCCTTTATAAAGTGCATAGACTGAAAATTGGCTGTGTGTATGCAAGATGGGCGTGACGGTATCGTAATCTATCACGCTGACCAAAGGATGCTGGTCGGCATGTCCTACAAAAGTGTTTCCTGACAGGAACCATACTGACAGGTTGTGGGGCAGAACTTCCAACAACGGACAAACGGCTCAAACGGCCGATACACTGCCTGCCATTCTCCGTGTCGTGCTGAACAACGGGATAGAGATGCCGCAGTTGGGTGTCGGCATGTTTACTCTCAAGGAGACTGCCGCAGAGTGTGTGAAACACGCCATCGGACTGGGATACCGTTTGGTCGATGCGGCGCAAGGCTACGACAACGAGGCCGAAGTGTGGTACGGAATCAAGGAAAGCGGTATCGGCCGGAGTGAAGTGTTCATTATTTCGAAAGTCTCTCCCGATGCCGTACGTAGCGGAAAGGTACGCGAGTCCCTCGACCGGACTATTGAAGCATTCGGGGGAACGTATGTTGACCTGATGCTGATTCATTGGCCGGTAGCCAGAAAGGTCAAGGAGAGATGGAGAATCATGGAAAAGTATGTCGATGTGGGGAAGATCCGTGCCATCGGGGTGAGCAACTTCAATCCGCATCACGTGGACGAATTGCTGGCATACGCTCGTATCAAGTCTGTCGTCAACCAGATCAAGATTCATCCCTACATGGAACATCAGGAGGTCGTGGGCAACACTTTTGCCAAAGGTATTCAAGTTCAGTGATGGCCCCGTTGGGACAGGGTAAGATCAATGAAATCTACGATGACGAAGTATTGCAGTATATCATCGACCGCTATCACAAGACGGTACGCCAAGTGGTATTGCGCTTTCAGATCCAGTCGGGTATGGTTGTTATCCCAAAAACGACACACATCGAACGTATGAAGGAAAATCTCGAAATGTTCGATAACGAAATGGAGATACTGCGGGCCCTTGACAAAGGACAGCCCCTTATCGGGAATCCCCAAAATCCAGATTTTGTTTCTTCTTCGGTCAATTGGCAACTTCATTCAATCGTTTGGACCAAAGAGCCGGTATCGGAATAATATAATCCACTACTACACGTTAAAACAGAGTTAGATTAGGCTTTAGGCAATTTGTGTAGGAATAGGCATAAGCATAATCCGTAATTTGGGTATGAATACCGGGAATTCGTCTACAAAGCATGTGGCAGATACCATCTATTTTTGCATCAGAGAGATAAAATATTACCTCACCATTACAAGGTGAACTTCAGAACAAAGTAGTTTGAGCCTTGAAGCAAAGTTGTTATGGAGGGAGCTTCGTACTTTTGCGTTGTTACAAGTTGAATATGAATAATAATTAAAAATAAGGAAAGTATGAAAGTAATATCAAATGCAGAATTCGGAGGTGAAAGACCTTTGTTCGAATCACATGACTTACGTTTGGAGAATGTAATTATCCGTGCCGGAGAATCAGCCATCAAGCAATGCAGCAACATCGAAGCCGTTGATTGCCGGTTCGAGGGAAATTATCCCTTCTGGCACGTGCACGGTTTCGTTATCGACCGTTGTTTCTTCGATGTCGGCGGGCGTTCGGCTCTGTGGTACTCCGATAATCTGAAAATGACGAACACACGTATCGACGCCCCCAAGATGTTCCGCGAGATGCACGACATCGAAATCGAGAACGTAGAGATAAACGATGCCGACGAAGTGTTCTGGCGTTGCAAGAATTTGGACATCAAAAATCTGAAACTGCATGGCGGCACTTATCCGTTCATGTTCAGCAGCAATATCCGCATAGACGGATTGGAGAGTGACAGTAAATACGTATTCCAGTACGTGAAGAATGTGGAACTGCGCAATGCCAAAATCACCACGAAAGATGCCTTTTGGGAAGTGGAGAATGTGACAATCTACGATTCAGAACTCAACGGTGAATACTTGGGCTGGCATTCGCACAACCTTCGGTTGGTAAACTGTCACATTACCGGCGAGCAGCCGCTCTGCTACGCCCACGACCTCGTATTGGAAAATTGTACGTTCGGCCCCGACTGCGACCGGGCTTTCGAGTACAGTTCGGTGCAGGCGACCATCAAAGGCGCAATAGGTGGGGTGAAGAATCCGCGAACGGGCTGTATCACCGCCGAGAGCTACGGGGAGATTATCCTCGACGAGAATATCAAGGCTCCCGCCGATTGCAAGCTGAAACTCTGGGACGAGAAAACTTGTTTCACAGACTAATGCCCTTGTACATAACCTGATGGGAACAGGAAAGGGAAAGACAGATTACCTGCTATCGCTTATCCGCGAAGGGAAGCAGATGACACTGGGGCAACAGTTGCGCCTGACTGCATACCTCAGTGTCCCTGCCATTATGGCACAGATATCCTCCATCGCCATGCAGTATATCGACGCCTCGATGGTAGGCAGCCTAGGCGCGAATGCCGCTGCCTCTATCGGGCTGGTCTCGACCACGACATGGCTGTTTTGGGAGCTGTGTACAGCCGCCGCAACGGGCTTCTCCGTTCAAGTAGCGCATAAGATCGGAGCCGGGGATTTTGTGGGAGCCCGAAAGATACTCCGCCAGTCGATTGCTGCCACATTGGTTTTCAGCTCATTGTTGGCGGCTGTCGGCATTTCCATCAGTGGTATGCTTCCCGGCTGGTTGGGCGGTGATGAAGCAATACGGAGCGATTCATCCCTCTACTTTTGGATATTCGCACTTTTCCTTCCTGCCTTGCAGTTGAATTTCCTTGCGGGTGGCATGTTGCGATGCAGTGGAAATATGCGTGTGCCCAGTATGCTGAACGTGCTGATGTGTCTTCTGGATATCGTGTTCAACTTCTTCCTGATTTTCCCTTCGAGGCAGGTGGAATGGTTAGGGGTGGAATTTACCGCTCCCGGTGCAGGCTTAGGCGTGGAGGGCGCGATATTGGGAACGGTGCTGGCCGAACTCATCACTGCCGGAGGTATGATGTGGTATCTTTGCCATCGCTCGCCCATGTTGAGACTATCCGGAGAATGGGGAAGTTTCCTACCTCGAAAAGAGACGCTGCGTAAAGCTTTCCGCATCTCCCTGCCGATGGGATTCGAGCACATGGCCATTTGCGGGGCGCAGATTGCAACGACGGTGATCGTCGCTCCACTCGGTATCATCGCCATTGCCGCCAACTCGTTCGCCATCACTGCCGAAAGTCTCTGCTATATGCCCGGCTACGGTATCTCGGAGGCTGCCACGACGTTGGTCGGTCAGAGCCTCGGAGCGAACCGTATCCGGTTGCTCCGTCGTTTCGCCAATATTACCGTCTGGTCGGGAATGTTGATTATGGGTGTCATGGGAGCATTGATGTATATGGCAGCTCCACAAATCATCGGAGTGATGACTCCCGTGGAGGAAATCCGCACGTTGGGAATCGAGATTCTGCGGATAGAAGCCTTTGCGGAGCCGATGTTCGCGGCGTCTATCGTTGCCTACGGTATATTCGTGGGTGTGGGTAATACATTCGTACCCAGTCTGATGAACTTCGGCAGCATTTGGGGCGTGCGACTGACACTGGCGGCATGGCTCGCCCCCACGATGGGACTACGCGGCGTGTGGCTTGCCATGTGCATCGAGCTTTGTTTCCGGGGAGTAATCTTCCTCGCGAGACTTTGGGGCAGTAACTGGATTTATAAATTATGAATAAATAGATAAGTTATGAAATACGATTTCGATACGATTGTCCCGCGTCGCGGGACGAACTCCTACAAATGGGATACTCCCAAAGAGAAAAATGTGCTACCTATGTGGGTAGCGGATATGGATTTCCGTACGGCACCCGCCATTGTAGAAGCCTTGCAAAGGCGGGTTGCACACGGTATTTTCGGTTATACCAAAGTACCCGAAACCTATTACGATGCGGTCGTCCGGTGGTTCGAGAGCCGTCATCGCTGGCAGATAGATCCCCGGTGGATTATCTATACAAGCGGTGTCGTACCGGCTCTGTCGGCCATTATCAAAGCCCTGACCGTACCGGGCGATAAAGTAATTGTCCAAACTCCGGCATACAACTGCTTCTATTCGTCGATTCGCAACGACGGATGCGAGCTATCGGCCAATAATCTAATTTATCGGGACGGTCGCTATATGATAGACTTCGACGACCTCGCAGCGAAAGTGGCTGATCCGAAGGCGAAAATCCTATTACTATGTAATCCTCACAATCCGGTCGGGCGGGTCTGGACACCGGAAGAACTGCGGCATATCGGCGACATCTGTTTGCGTAACGGAGTGTTTGTTGTGGCAGATGAAATTCATTGCGAACTGACCTACGAGGGACACGACTATACGCCTTTTGCCTCTCTCTCCGAACGCTTCCAACAAAATTCCGTGACTTGCATTTCGCCAAGCAAGGCGTTCAACCTTGCCGGACTGCAAATCGCCAATATCGTCGCCTTGGACGAAGAGGTGCGTCGCCGCATCGACCGTGCTATTAACATCAACGAGGTGTGCGACGTCAACCCGTTCGGCGTGATCGCTACAATTGCCGCTTATAATGAGGGTGGCGAGTGGCTCGATGCTTTGCGAAAATACCTGCGAGGGAATTATGAATATCTATGCCATTTTTTCGCCGAAAGGCTGCCTCAATATCCCGTATTGCCGCTCGAAGGAACTTATTTGGTCTGGATAGACTGCCGGGCACTCGGTATCGGTTCGGACGCCACGACCCTGCATCTGCAAGAGCAGCAGAAGCTGATGGTCAACTCCGGTACGATGTACGGACCCAGTGGAGAGGGATTCATCCGTCTGAACATTGCCTGTCCCCGCACATTACTTGCCGATGGTCTGGAGCGGATGGCCCGTGTATTGGAATGCTGTTAAAAGATTGAAATCGAGTATTTGGATATAAATATCCGTAAATCGTCTACAAACGGATCATTTTGAACCGTGTAATTTTGCAATGTGAATTAGAAATTGAATAACGAAAAAAGAAATTGGATATGGAAAAATTACCATCAATAGCATTAGCAACAACAACCGTCAGACCTTGCCGCGTTTCCAGCCGGAAGCGATGCGTGCGAATACCCGCATTGTAAATGCGCTGCAAGCTTTCGGGCGTACACGGAGCATGACCTCGGCACAGGTGGCTCTTGGCTGGTTGCTTCAGAAAGCACCGTGGATTGTACCGATTCCGGGAACGACAAAACTGTCTCATCTGGAGGAAAACCTGCGCACACTCGACTTCAACATCAGCTCCGGGGAGTGGAAAGAGTTGGAGGATGCCATGGCTGCTATTCCCGTTGTGGGAGACCGGTACAATGCGGAACAGCAACGTCAGGTAGGCCGATAAAGAATCAGTAAATAAGGTAGTATAATCCGTAATTTGTCTACCGGCAGAGTGGAGAAGCTGCCTTACTTTTGCATTATAAATAAAAACCAAGAATATGAGACCATATATAATCAGTCACATGATGACTTCGGTCGATGGCCGCATCGACTGCCCGATGGTCGGGCAACTGAGTACGGATGAATATTACATAGCCTTGGAAAAACTGGGGCCTTGCTCGAAACTGTCAGGACGAATAACTACCGCACTCGAATGTTCCGCCGTCAAAGAGGAAAGTACCCCCATGGAGGGAACTTCAATAGGTCATAAATCCGTATATGTCGCCAGTAAATCGGACGAATATACGATCATTGCCGATACCTATGGGAAACTGCGCTGGCAGGAGGGGGAAGCTGACGGGTATCCTCTACTTTGTATTGTTAGTGAACGGGTGTCCGAGGAATATCTGGAAACGCTGCGCACATTGGGTATTTCGTGGATTGCCGCCGGTGCGGAACGCATTGACTTGCCGGAAGCGATGGAGTTGCTTCACGAACATTTCGGCGTCGAACGCTTGGCGATTGTCGGGGGAGGGCATATCTGTGGCGGTTTCCTGGAGGCCGGACTGATTGACGAAGTGAGTATTATGGTAGCCCCGGGTATCGACGGTCGCAAGGGACAAACGGCGGTTTTCGATGGAATTTCCCGTATGGAATGTAACCCGTACAAGCTGAAATTAGAGAGTGTGGAACAATGGGAAACAGATATTGTCTGGCTCCGCTATAAAATAAAATAATACGGCTATGAAGTTACAAGCAATCGCCATATTGACGTTCCTGATCTTTGAGAATGTCATGGCACAAGAAACGACAACAGCAAAATATATAAATTCAACCGATATGGAAGCATTGAAATTGACGCAGGAATGGGATAAGACCTTTCCGCAGAGCGATAAGGTGGAACATACGAAAATCACGTTTCACAACCGTTACGGCATCACGCTTGCCGCAGACCTTTACAAGCCGAAAAATACGCAAGGACGTCTGGCAGCCATTGCCGTCAGTGGCCCTTACGGTGCGGTGAAAGAACAAGTGTCAGGCCGTTATGCCCAGACACTTGCCGAACGAGGCTTTCTGACCATTGCTTTCGATCCCTCCTATTACGGCGAAAGTGGTGGTACACCTCGCTATCTTACGTCACCCGAAATCAGTACGGAGGATTTCAGCGCGGCAGTCGATTATCTGACATCCCGTGCGGACGTCGATCCGGAACGTATCGGAATCTTAGGTATCTGCGGTTGGGGCGGGTTTGCACTTAATGCTGCGGCCAATGACCCTCGTATCAAAGCGACGGTAACATCCACTATGTATGATATGAGCCGGGTAAATGCCAACGGGTATTTCGACGCCATGAGCTCCGATGACCGTTACAAATTGCGCGAACAACTCAACGCACAGCGTACTGAGGATTATCGTGATGACAGCTATGTACGTGACGGTGGCGTACTTGACCCCGTAACGGACGATACTCCGCAATTCGTCAAGGAGTATCACGACTACTACAAGACGGAACGAGGCTACCATCGCCGTTCACCGAACTCCAACGAGGGAATCACGAAAACCAGCGTATTGTCATTCATCAATATGCCACTGCTCACCTATATCAGCGAAATCCGCAGTGCCGTGTTGATGATTCATGGAGAAAAAGCTCATTCCCGCTATTTCAGCGAGGATGCCTACAAACGGCTGACGGGTAGTAACAAGGAACTGTTGATTATACCCGGAGCCAACCATGTCGATTTATACGATAATCTCAACGTGATTCCGTTCGACAAGATAGATGCTTTCTTTAAGAATGCCTTAAAGGAGAAATAGGCTTTAAATTTTTAGTAAAATTTGGTAGGAATTTTCTCCACTCATGCTTGTGAGAATCCGGTAAAAGAAAGAATCAATGAATAAGGAAATAGACATAAAAGACATGGCACCCGTGAAGGCCTCGGAACGCCATGTCATCCTCGATGCTCTAAGAGGATTTGCATTGCTGGGAATCTGCTTTGCCAACTTTCCGGAATTCTCGCTTTACACTTTTCAAAAACCGGAAACTACGGAGGCTATGCCTACGGCGGAAATAGATAAGGTAATTCGCTTCCTTCAATACCTTTTTGTAGACGGTAAGTTCTACACCATATTCTCGCTGCTGTTCGGTATCGGATTCTCAATCATAATCAGCAACGCGGCTAAAAAGGGAACGGACGGATTCCGTATTTTTTACCGGCGGATGATTGTTCTGGCCGCCATTGGTTTTCTGCATCTGATGTTTATCTGGAGTGGGGACATCTTGTTGTTGTATGCCTTATTGGGCATGCTGCTCCCTCTTTTCCGGCATGTTTCGGACAGAGTGTTGCTGGGGACTTCCGCTGTCTTATTGCTACTTCCTATTCTGATTGATTGGTTGGCCGGTACATTCGGAGTGTCCCTGTCGGCTTCCGCAGTGCGAATGCAACAGCACTATTGCAATTTATATGGTATAACGGAATATAACTTCGGAATCTGGCTGCGCGACGCGGAAAACTACGGAGGGGTCTTTCAATTCCTGGTACAAGGTGCATGGGTGCGCTTGCAGGAGTTCATCGACGGCAACCGCTATTTTAAGGTATTGGGATTGTTCTTATTGGGCTTCTACATCGGACGAAAGCAAATATACGCCGATCTTGAGGCCAATCGGGTACTACTGAAAAAAACGGTGACATACGGTTTTCTGCTGGGACTTCCCCTATCCGTTCTCTATGCCTGGAGTGCGGTAAACGGGCATCCTTTCGGAACGGCTGCACACACCGCCATCTATACGGCAAGTGTCTATCCTTTAGGTTTTGCCTATGTTTCCGCTATCTGTCTCCTGTACCTGCATGGTAGAGAGTGGCGCTTGTGGCGCTGTCTTGCCGCTCCGGGGAGAATGGCACTGACTAATTACGTGGGACAGTCGGTATGGGGCATGGTTCTCTTCTACGGTATCGGCTTCGGACTGGGGGCCGGCATTGGATTGACAGGAACAGAATCCATAGCTTTCTACGTCTTTCTTGTCCAGATGGCATTCAGTGTCCTATGGCTCTCCTATTTCCGCTTCGGGCCTCTGGAATGGGGCTGGCGGATGCTGACTTATGGGAAGTGGTTAAAAATAAGGAAATAAAGTAATTCAATAATAATCTCACTCTAAAAAGATAATAGTATGGATAAAAGGAAATTAGGACAGCTGGAAGTATCTCCGATAGGAATGGGATGTATGGGATTCAGCCACGGTTACGGGCAAGTGCCACCCGAAGCGTATGCCATAGAAGCCATCCGCGGGGCATACGACTACGGCTGCACGCATTTCGATACGGCGGAAGCCTATGGCAAAGAACAATTCTACGCCGGACATAACGAGGAATTGGTGGGTAAGGCGATTGAACCGTTCCGTAAGAAGGTGGTGCTCGCCACCAAATTTCATATTGGTGAACTCTCGAAACCGGACGAGACGAATCTCTACCGGGAGGTACGCCGGCATCTTGAAGATTCCATGAGCAGACTTCGTACGGATTATATCGACCTGTATTACCTGCACCGTATCAGTGAGGCAGTCCGGCTTGAGGATGTGGCAACCGTCATGGGACGGCTTATTCAGGAAGGACTGATACGTGGTTGGGGATTGTCGCAAGTATCGGCCGACCAGATACGGGCGGCACATAAGATTACTCCATTATCCGCCGTCCAGAACATTTATTCGATGGTGGAACGCGATTGCGAAACGGAGATTTTTCCGGTATGCCTTGAAAAAGGAATCGGAGTCGTACCGTTCTCGCCGATTGCAAGCGGATTCCTTTCGGGCAAGGTAACGCCACAGGATCAGTTCGGCTTCGATGACGTGCGGAAATTCGTCCCCCAATTATCGAAAGAGAATATCGAGGCCAACCAGCCCATACTCGATTTGCTACATCAGTTCGCTGTGGAGAAACATGCTACCAACGCCCAGATATCGCTTGCGTGGATGCTCCATAAATATCCCAATGTCGTACCTATTCCCGGTTCCAAGAATCAGGAAAGGATTCTGGAGAATCTGGGAGCTTGGAATGTCACGCTTTCCGATGATGAATTCCGGCAGCTACAATCAGCGTTGGATGAATGTAAGGTACACGGACATCGTGGGTGTGTGGAAACGGAACAGACGAGTTTCGGTAAACAATGGAGTGAAGAAACAGATAAGTGAATCAAGTCACATTCAGCCCGGTACTGAATAATCAAGAAAAAAGGTAGTGAACTTCCTGACAAAACAAATTGAGCCTCGCAGCAAAGACGTTGCGGGGCTTTGCTTTTACCTTTGTATCAAAGGAATAACTTAAAAATAGCAGATATGAAAACGAAACTCTTATTTTTCTTTATATGGCTTGTGTTGCCCGTTACGGGCTGTTCCGCAGGTGAACCCTAAACGGATTTGCCAAGTACATCTCCGGTTGAAAAACCGGAAGAACCTGTCGAACCTTCCGGGGATAAAAAAGTGTTGATTGTCTATTTTTCGGTTCTTCTTTAAATTTGGTGGTAAATTCTTTATTTCTTTATTTTCAAGTTGATAATTGTCCTTTTTGCTTGCTTTAATAAGAAAAAACAGACACCGGCTGAATAAGATAGCTCAAGTTTCGGAAGTGAGTTACGCCGCCTGAACCGGTGTCTTCATCCTTATACCTTTCTTCAATTAACATTGTTAACGTCTTTTGCAGGTTGTCAGGTTCTTGTGCGCAAATAACAAGTCTTTTGCATTTAAAGAACTTCTTATTCACATCCAAAGAACAAGCTTTAACTCTGTGTTAAAACAAAGCTTTTGAAGACAGAAATCTTACTTTTTAAAGATATTGATTTTCAGTTGGTTTAGTATAAAATACGCTTCTTCACTTCACGGATGGATTCTTCAGGCGAAAGCTGGGATACTTGCTTTTTTGTCAACTATAAACGAGGGTTTACACTTCCGAAAACTGAATTAGATTCCATGAGTAAAAGAAAACTTACCACCAAATGGCCTTTGAGTAACTTGATATATTAATATGAATCTGTTTGTGAAGTTAAAATAATAGGTTCTATAACAAACGGGGTTTAGAACAAAAAATTGAGAAAAATAACATTGTAACATGTTTGCAACTTGGTTGCAAGAAATATACTCTATTTTTGTCCCGAAAGTAAGAACCAAACAGATGAAGCGTATCTTTTTCGTATATCCACTTGCCATAGCGACACTATTCTTAATAGTGCTTTCCGCTATTCCGCATCACCATCATAAAGAGATGATGTGTACGGTGATGGAATTATGTGAACAAGACGATATCTACAATGATGGGCATACGGATCATGAGGCGGGGCAAGATGCACATAATGAAAACACCTGTGTATCACAAGCTGGTTATATTTTTCCTTCCAGCGTTGATAAAAGTAATCTGCATGATGGAAGCCTGATGAATATCCACTTGCCGGTTCTATATCTGTTTGCTGACATTCTGACTATTCATTTCGATATACCAATCCCTGAAAACACATACGATAGGTATGTTGTCTCTTATACGTCCGTAGTGCTGGGTGAGAGCAGCGGATTGCGTGCTCCTCCCTATTTTTTCTCTTAAGTATTTATTGCAGGGTTTATAATACTGTAATATCTGCTATTCTTTCCGGTAACTGTAATCAGTTACCTCCAATATTTATCTTTTGATAATTAAATTTCACCACTTTGGGAGAAAGCCCAAACGAACCAGAATCGGTAATGACAGGGATATGTGCTCTGACTGTTTATGACACGGTTAAAACTTTCTTGGCTAATCAATTATGGAACAAAATATGAGGTTGTCAATCAATGTGAAATCGAAATTTTGGATAGACGATATTTTCCCTTTCAGATAGACCATTGCTGCCTGAACAGGGCTTCTTGGGGGCAACGATTATTAGTTCGGTGATATGCTTGCAGATGCCGGAATGGGTATTCTCAGTATTCGTGTTGTTTATTGGCACTATTCTGTATTACAGAGGAAACTCTCAAACAAAAAAAATGGGGGAGTAGCCTTGTCTTTGCGTTGTTTTACAATGGTTGGCAAGGTTGTCCTTCCTTTTCAATTCAACTTTAAAATATAACAAAAATGAAAATATATATATTTATTATACTGGCTGCGGCCACTTCAATCTCCCTGATATCTTGCGATTCGAAACAGAGTGACACCCGCTCGGCCTCTTCCTCAGAGGTTCACCGGAATGACGACGGTCATGATCATCGGGAAAGTGATGGAGACAACCATAGTGAAATAGAGAACTCCGGCAAGGGACATGAGGACGAAATCATTTTCACTCGGCAACAGGCGGAAGCTATCGGGTTGGAGATATATAATGTGGTACCCGGATCTTTTGCACAGGTAATCAGAACCAGCGGACAGATACAGGCAGCCCAAGGAGATGAAGAAACTATTGTCGCCACGACCAATGGTGTCGTATCTTTTCCCGGACAAAACATCATCGAAGGAGCAACTGTTGGTGTGGGAAGTACTATTGTAACCATTTCAGCTAAAAATCTTTATGAAGGAGATCCGGTGGCAAAAGCCAAGATTGCCTATGAAACTGCCTTGAAAGAGTATCAGCGTGCAGAAGGTCTGGTAAAGGATAAGATTATTTCCGCTAAAGAGTTCGAACAGACTCGTATGAAATATGAAAATGCCAGAACTGCTTATGAAGCCCAAGCTGCCAATGTAACTGTTTCCGGGGTAAAAGTTACTTCTCCCATCAGTGGATATGTCAAAAACAGGCTGGTGAGTCAGGGGGAATACGTGACTGTCGGACAGCCTGTTGCTACAATTTCCAAGAACCGGAGATTGCAACTGCGAGCCGATGTTTCAGAAAACTATTTCAATGAACTTAAAAAAATCAGGGGAGCCAACTTCATGGTATCCTACAATAACAAGGTTTATAGGTTGGAAGATCTTCACGGGCGTTTATTATCCTTTGGCAAAGCCGCTGCTGAATCTTCTTTCTATATCCCGATTACTTTTGAATTCGATAATATCGGTGATTTCATTCCCGGTTCTTATGTAGAGGTATACCTGCTCACCACTCCCCAAAATAACGTATTTTCCATTCCTGTTACTGCATTGACGGAAGAACAGGGTATCTATTTTGTCTACCTGCAAATAGCAGAGGAGGAGTTCGTGAAGCGTGAAGTCGGTATCGGAGAGAGTGACGGTAAAAACGTGAGAATACTTTCTGGCTTGAAAGAGGGTGAGAGAGTGGTCGTTAAAGGTGCTTATCAGGTAAAGCTGGCTTCTAGTTCATCGGTGTTGCCCGAAGGGCATAGTCATTAATTATAAAAGGAAGAAATCATGTTGAATAAAATTATAAAATTCTCTCTGAACAACCGTATTGTTGTTCTGATAGGGGCTCTATTGTTGATTATTGCGGGAACTTATACTGCTGTGAATATGGAAGTGGATGTTTTCCCGGATCTGAATGCCCCTACTGTTGTTGTGATGACGGAGGCTAAAGGGATGGCTCCTGAAGAGGTGGAGCGCCTGGTGACTTTTCCGGTAGAAACCGCTGTAAATGGTGCCACTGACGTACGTCGTGTGCGTTCTTCTTCTACTACAGGTTTTTCTATTGTATGGGTCGAATTTAATTGGGGTACGGATATTTATCGTGCCCGTCAGATAGTCTCCGAGAAGTTGGCTGTGTTGGGTGACGCCTTGCCTTCCAATGTGGGTAAGCCAACCTTGGGTCCACAGTCCTCCATTCTGGGAGAGTTGCTTATTATCGGTTTGACCTCCGATAGTGTATCCCTACAGGATTTGCGAACGATGGCAGACTGGACTATCCGTCCCCGTTTGTTGTCTACTGGCGGTGTAGCCCAGGTAACAGTTTTAGGGGGTGATATTAAAGAGTACCAGATATTACTTGATCCGGGTAAGATGAAACATTATGGAATCGGCTTGAACGAGGTCATAGACGTAGTGAAAGATATGAATCAGAATGCCGCCGGTGGTGTTTTGTATGAATTTGGAAATGAATTTATTGTTCGTGGCGTATTATCCACTAATAAGGTGGAGGCCCTTCGTAAGGCTGTAATTAAGAATGTTGATGAAGTGCCCATTACACTGGAGAATATTGCTGAGGTTAAAACCGGTGCTAAGGCTCCCAAGATGGGACTGGCTTCCGAACGCGGTAAAGCCGGTATATTGTTGACTGTCACCAAGCAACCCAACACAAGTACCCTTGATCTGACCGGTAAGTTGGATAAGTCTTTGGAGGATTTGCAAAAGGTATTACCTAAAGATGTGAAGGTTACTACCGATATTTTCCGTCAATCCCGTTTTATTAATAATTCGATTGATAATGTTCAGAAGTCTTTATATGAAGGCGGTATCTTTGTAATTATTGTACTGCTCTTATTCCTGATGAATATACGTACTACCGTTATTTCATTGATTACCATACCGCTTTCGGTTATTGTAGCTATTCTTACCCTGAAGGCTTTGGGGCTTACCATCAATACGATGAGTCTGGGTGGTATTGCCATTGCTATCGGTTCTTTGGTGGATGATGCAATTGTGGATGTGGAGAATGTATTCAAACGCTTGCGGGAGAACAGGCAAAAAACTAAAGAGGAACAAAAAAATGTTCTGACAGTTGTCTTTGAGGCCTCCAAGGAAGTACGTATGCCTATCTTAAACTCCACTCTGATTATTGTAGCCAGTTTTGTTCCTCTTTTCTTCCTTTCCGGAATGGAAGGCAGGATGTTGGCACCATTGGGCATTACTTTCGTTATTTCACTTTTTGCTTCCACTGTGGTTGCTCTGACCCTTACACCGGTTTTATGCAGTTACCTGCTGAATAAACCAAAGAACAATGGTGAGGAACATGACCCTTATTTGGTTCGTAAGTTGAAATCCGGTTATGGGATGGCTTTGCGGTGGACATTATGCCATAAGAAAGTGGTTTTGGGAGCTATCGGAGCCATTTTGATTGTTTCGTTGGTGATGATGGCTTCCTTTGGACGTAGTTTTCTTCCGCCTTTCAATGAAGGCTCGTTCACCGTGAGCATCAGTACTTTGCCCGGTATTTCTCTAGAAGAGTCTGATAAGATAGGCCGGATGGCCGAAGATATACTTCTCTCGGTACCGGAGGTACAGACTGTAGGACGAAAGACCGGACGTGCTGAACTGGATGAACACGCCTTGGGTGTGAACACTTCCGAAATAGAGGCGCCGTTTATACTCGACAAGCGTTCAAAGGATGAAGTTCTGACAGAAATCCGGGAGAAAATAAAGGTTATTCCGGGTGTGAATATTGAAATTGGTGCACCTATTACACACCGTATCAATGCTATGTTATCCGGATCGAGAGCTAATATCGCCATAAAGTTGTTTGGTACGGACTTGAACAGGATGTATGAAATCGGAAACCAGATAAAAAATTCGATTCAGGATATTGAAGGTGTAGCCGACCTGAATGTGGAGCAGCAGGTAGAACGTCCACAGTTAAAGATCGAGCCCAAACGGGAGATGTTGGCTAAATATGGCGTTACACTTCCTCAGTTTGGTGATATTGTAAATGTCATGCTGGGAGGTGAGGCAGTGTCTCAGGTATACGAGGAAAATAGGTCTTTTGATTTGACACTGAAGGTGAATGATGCCAGTCGTGCTAGTGCCGAGAGAATACGCAAGCTGATCGTGGACGCCAATGGTCGTAAAGTGCCGTTGGAAAATATTGCCAATGTGACATCATCGATGGGGCCTAATACGATTAGCCGTGAGAATGTGGCTCGTAAGATTGTTATTTCAGCCAATGTTGCCGGTCGTGATTTACGGGGAGTAGTAAATGATATTCAGTCGAAAGTTGACAGTGAGATACAATTACCCGAAGGATATCATATTGAATATGGCGGACAGTTTGAAAGTGAGCAGGCTGCTTCGCGTATTATCACTATCACTTCCATTTTCTCTATCCTGGTTATTTTCCTGCTCTTGTTCAAAGAGTTCAAGAGTGCGACTCAGTCATTGGTAATCCTGCTGAATCTGCCACTTGCACTGATTGGAGGTGTGTTCAGTATCTATTTCACATCCGGTATATTGAGTATCCCGGCCATTATCGGGTTTATTTCTCTTTTTGGTATTGCAACCCGTAACGGTATGCTGTTGATAGACAGGTATAACAGCCTGAGAGCTTCCGGAATGTCTGTGAATGACAGTATCCTGCACGGTTCTCTGGACCGTCTGAATCCGATTCTGATGACAGCTTTGTCTTCCGGATTGGCATTGATACCGCTGGCATTGGGAGGTGAACTGCCCGGTAATGAAATTCAAAGTCCTATGGCCAAAGTTATCTTGGGAGGACTTTTGAGTTCAACTATCCTCAATGGATTTATTATTCCTATTATGTACCTGTATATCAGTCGTAAACAAGAAAAGAAAATTGAAACAATTGAACTAACTGAAGACTAAAATGAGAACAATTATATTAATAATGGCGTTGCTGGCAAGTGTGTCACTTGTCGCCCAAGAAAACATAGGCAGCATACTTTTCTCCATTGAGGAGAATAATTCAACCCTGAAAGCATTGAGAGAAGAAACAAACGCTCAGAAATTGGGGAATAAGACAGGTATATACTTGTCCGACCCTGATGTAGAGTTTGGTTATCTTTGGGGAAATCCCGGAAAGATCGGTAATCGCCAGGATTTCAGTATCAAACAGACTTTTGACATTCCGACCCTTACCGGGATGCGAAGTCGCTTGGCCGGCAACCAGAATAAGCTGGTAGAACTTCAGTATGCTTCTGAAAGAATTAACCTGCTTTTGGAGGCGAAGCAATATTGCATCGATCTGGTTTATTATAATGGTTTGAAAAAAGAACTTAAAGTCCGATTACGACATGCACAAGCCATAGCCGATGCTTATCGACAACGACTGGATCGTGGAGACGCCAGTATTCTGGAGTACAATAAGGTTCAGTTGAATCTTTCCACCGTGCAAGGGGAGATGTCAAGAATAGAAGTGGAGAGGAACGCTCTTCTTTCCGAACTCAAACGATTGAATGGTGGTATGGATGTGATTTTTGAGGCGAGCAATTATTCTCCGGCTTCGCTGCCTGTCAATTTTGAAGACTGGTATCTGTCGGCTCAACAAAAGAATCCGCTACTGCAATATGTAAAGCAACAGATAGAGGTCAGTAAGGAGCAGGTTAAGCTCGGTAAGGCCATGACACTTCCGAAATTTTCAGCCGGTTATTCGCTGGAAAGGACCCTTGGACAAAAATATCAGGGAATAAGTGTGGGGATTTCCATCCCTTTATGGGAGAATAAGAATCGGGTGAAGCAGGCCAAAGCCGGTGTTGTGGCGGCACAGGCCAGAGAGCAGGATAGCAAACAGCAGTTCTATGACAGGCTCCGGAATTTATATATGCGTGCCAGTGGTCTCCAGCAGACAGCCATTGCCTATCGTGAGTCCCTCAAGGCACTCAATAATACCGCGTTACTGATGAAAGCACTGGATGTGGGTGAGATATCCTTGTTAAACTATATCGTTGAGATAGGCCTGTATTATGACACAGTTAATCAGACGTTGGCTGCCGAGCGTGATTTTGAAAAGGCTTTGGCAGATTTGTCTGCTGTTGAACTCTAAAAAAACGACCTATGAGAAAACTAAAAAAGCCATATTCTCAAAATTGGAGAGGTCTGTCTGCCAAATGGCTGTTTATTTTGTCTACTGTTTTAGGGATTATAGCAGGGACTTGTTTTTGGATTTTTATTTCTCGCTGTGGAAATGAGGAGTGTTTTTTAAATTATGATCCATTGCCGGAAATGTTTATTGGTGGCGTAATAGGAGCGTTTTTATATGTTATTATATGGGGTATGACGTCTGATATGTGATATGGTTTAGGAAGTCCTGCATGAACGATAAGTTTCTGCAGGACTACAAAAAATCACACTTTTTAATAAATTACCGCTTGATATTCTATCAATAGATGTATACAGAATAGAGTACATCGTGATTGGAATATCAATGCGGTAACCAATATCTAGTAGGTTTTCGAACCTCATCGGTTTTAGTTGTAAAAAGAAGTGTTAATTATTGCTCAAGACTTCTATTGCCTGTTTTAATGTACGATCAATATGAGTAAAAGGTGAAAGAGCCATTTCACGAACTTCATCTTCTGTTAGTGGGTCTACTAGTAGGTCCGGTTTGATACCTATTCCTTCTATTACAGTATGGGTTGCATCCTGCATTGCAAGTAAAGGCATATAAAACTCTAAATAGTCACTAACCTTTCCTCTTATTCCTCCGTTGAATTGATCCGAATCTCCCAATCCAGCAGTTGCACCAGCGCTATAGCCTCCTACGACTGTGACATGTTTTCCTTGGCTTTTTAACATTAAAGTGCTGATTTCGGACATACTAGCACTATTGTTATCTAAAAGAATAACTATCGGTATTTCCTTTTTTATCCCAATGCCTGTTGTTTTTGTCATGCAAGGTGTCCATGGGGTATAACTGAATGGATTGTTATCTTCCTTAAATCTTTGGTAGCCAAATATAGCATCTTTAGTGATAAAACGATCTGTAAATGTTCTTGCATCAAGTACCATACCGCCCCCATTTCCTCTAAGATCCAGTATTATCTTTTTTATTTTTCCAACTTTGAGGGGTACCAAAAAGTTTCTATAGAAATCTATTTTATATTGATTGTTGATGACATTATCTATGTTTGATAGAAAGACGGTATATTCACATGCTAATTGTAAATGTTCGGTTGAGCGCTGTTTAAACCATGTAGTATAATTAGGATTTAATCTAAATTCTTTCAAACCACTTAACTGTGATAATTCAATATTTATATCAGGCGCATTTTCTTTTGCTTTGGATAATGCTTCAATAAAACTATTGTCTGGATTTTCTGATTGATTAAAATCCGCTATTTTTTTTATTGCATCTTGTGCGATTTCAGACCTCATGAAGGAGTTAAACTTATTCATGTATTCTATCGATTTCTCAATTAGGGCACTTTTTACTGCGGGATCTTTAATTTTATTCGCTTCGACAGTATCTCTGATCTCTTTTTCTGTTAAATAGTACGGACTTTTATCGTCTATAACCAAGTATTCGCTACCAAATGACAATATATAATGATTACTTATTGTAAATGATTTAAAGCTGAAGTAATATATGTCAGGATTGTCTGATAAGAAACCACCTAACATATCGTTGGCCTGTCCGAATACTCCTGTTTCAGATTGTATTTTAGATCTCATGTATTCATACTTGAGTTCAAAAGGGTAAGTATATATCTTTTCTTTACTCTTCATACCACCATGAAAGTAGACATTTCTGATAAAACTATGCGATACAGGAAGTGAAATCTTTACATAGAAGTGCCTGTCTATGATGGGATCTATGATTTCTGTAAAATATTCTATCGCTTTATTACAATCTTCTGAGATTTCCGCTTTGCTATACTGCTTATCTCTGTTGAACGTTTTCAATTTTTTGAATTTCGGAGCATATTCATTATATACCGTTTCCCAATTAAAACTGCTCTGCTCGTAAAAATAATTATATTTTTGATTCATTGTATTCCAAAACACATCAAACAGGTCAGAATATGATTTTATATCGTTTGCTGTATACCGTGTTGGTTCTTTGGTTGATTCTGTAACATCTTCAACGCAGCTGCTGGAGATAAAGATCACAAGAAATAAAAGAAAGGAATGACGTAATGTCCAATTATATTTTTTAGCTTTCATAATCTATAATTTTAAAATTTATAGGCAACGCCTAACGATATGATGTTTGAGATTCTTTTTGATTTACGATTAGAAGAAGTTTTTGCTTTGTATATATCGGTAAGACCATACTGATAGGTATATGAAGCAAAAACGTCGATCCTATTGAAAGAATAGCCAACTTCTCCTGTCCCCTCTATCCCGAATAGGTTTCTTTTCAAGTTGTTTTCATTTCTCTTAAAATCGTATGTTTCATTTACCTGAGCTTTGATGTAGGAACCATCTTCTTGTAATTGTGCAAAGATTGGATATTCGCCTTTCCGATGCATTCTTGTGAAGTACTCATAGAAGACGCCACCTTGAACTTTTAGCCATATACCATTTTCTTTATGAGGGTTATTAAAAAGATACAAGCCTACATTTAACGGTATATCCATAAAGTTGTTTTTATACAGTGTATGTGTTCCTGTAATATTATCCGTCTTTTTGTATTCATAATTCTTTTGTATGAATCCCAGTCCTGTTCCTACTATAAAATCTTTAAAAAAATTATATTCAAGATTTACCCTTGTTGCAACACCTGTTTTGGTATCATAACGTGTATTGACCAAATTAGAAACATCGCTATTCAAAATGCTTTTGGATAGACCGGCACTTAAACTAACTTTTAGTTTCTGTGCTTTTACTGACGAAGGAATTGCAATAATTCCTAGCAGAATGAAAATTACTAATTGTTTTTTCATAAAATTAATGTTTAAATTAAACATAGAACCAATTGTTTGTTATGGTTCGGAATAAATAATTTATAATGGATAAAATATTAGGTATAGTAGGAACAGGTATTGAGTGTATATGAATGGTTGTCACGAGAAATGCACAACAATTTAATCATCTATGGAGTTGTATGCTATTCATATCCATAGCATGCTCAGCAATAGTAAATATCTTATGCTGGCAATATCACTTGACAAATCCCTTTTTTAGAAAGAATTCGTCCATATGCTGATTATCTCTATAAATTTTAAATTTCTTCATAATAATATAGGTTTTGATTAAAATAAGAACTTCTACATTTCGCAAAACTATTATTCTAAGACACATAACAAACACATTTCATTGCTTTTTTTTAGGATTTATATGAAAAATACCATAAATATGTTAGATGATATTGATAATATTGCCTCATATGTTGATGCTTTTAAGTGGATTTCCTATTCTTCATTTCGATAGAATGTGTATTTATACCCATGATGTTTATACCCAGATATCGTTTCTGTTTTCCTTTATCACGTGCCGCATGCAGACCGATTCTTTTTGATTTGAATTTTTTAAATGAAATAAGCTACAGATTTAGTGCCATGATAAGAATTTCCATTCCTAGCGTGAATTATTAGTCCTTTTTGAAAAGGATAGTAAAGCATTATCGGCATATTACCTATTTTAAGGTATTGAGCAGACAATGAAAACTGTCTAATTTTGCGTCTGTTTAGTTTTCTTCGGAATGAATATACGAATGAACATACTTTTATACTTTTTATGGCTATTTTCAGCTACCCTGTCCGCTCAGCAGGTGAAAATAGTCAAAGGACATGTTTGCGTTCTTTCCGAAGATTCGATAGAGAGAAGTTTGCCTTATGCAAGCGTGGTCGTTTTGGAAGGAAAGGATTCCGCTTTTGTAAAGGGGATGGCGAGTGATGCAAATGGGAGCTTCAAGTTGGAGTTTATACCACAAAAGCGAATGGAATACTTGTTGCGGATATCTTATATCGGTATGTCAACTATCTTTCGGAAGTTAGATCCGCATATGATGGATATTGATTGTGGACATATTCTGATGGAAAGTGGTATCAAACTGGCCGAAGTGCTGGTGACTGCTCCCGTCAAAGAGATAGATATGGTAGGGGATACGACCGTAATTAATGCTGATGCCTACCGGACCCCAGAAGGCTCAAATCTGGAGGAGTTAGTGAGAAAGATTCCGGGACTGGAATACGATGACCGAAGTAAATCCTTATCATACAACGGTCTTGTCATTAGCGAAATCAATGTGAATGGTGAGGCTTTTTTTTCAGGGAATCATGTATTGGCATTAGAAAACTTGCCGGCCGATTTAATAAGTAGGATAAAGGTCTATGATAAGCGTAGTGAGATGGAAAAGTTTACCGGAGTCAGGACTGTTGATGAAAACTATGTGCTCGATTTGCAAACCAAAAAAGAGCTTAATGGTACGCTGATAACTTCGGTTGCTGTGGGAAAGGGAAATAAGAAAAAGAAAGAGGCAGAGTTAATAAGCAACTTTTTCAAAGCTGATGGAGAAAACCTGTCCGTTATTGCCAAAAGTGGTAATCGTGATATAACCACTGAGAATAAAAAGAATCGTCAAGACAACATAGCGGTCAATTTCTTGAAGAAGTTTGGAGAAACAGTACATATCAATGGGAATATCATGTACAACAATGCGATTAATCGTATTAACGGGACTTCCTATTATGAGCAATACCTGATGACAGGAAACCGTTATCGGTATGCGACCGATAATGGTTATCATACGAATTGTATGATAAGTGCCATGTTAAGTGCGAGATGGAACATTGACAAAAAGACCTTGCTTAATATTTCGGGAAGTTTTAATGCTCTAAGAGGTATTAATGATGATAGTAACAGGCAAGCTACTTATAATGCAGATCCAAAGTTAGATGTAACAAGTCCCTTTAATAGAGATGCGAGTGAGCAAATTGAGGATAGTATACGGGTGAATGACATCTGTATGACTTCGAGGTCATCAAGCATTAACCGACTATATTCTATCGGTGCTGACATTACCCGACGACTGAATGCAAAAGGTACAAGTTTGGGACTGACCGTTCAATATTCGGAGGAACGAGGTAACAATAAAGCTTTCTCTTTATCATCCACTACCTATTATCAGTTACAGAATGTAAAGGGCAATGACTCCATACTCTACCGTAACCAATATCAAGAAAGTCCGAACAGAAACCGTACTATTAAGTTGGGACTAATACTGACGCAAATACTTCGCAAGAACTTGAGGGCGCAGTTGTCATACATATTTAAATTGGATAACCAAAGTCGTGACCGTAACACTTACGTTCTTTCTCCTGTGATAGACGGTGAAGAACATACACCTACCGGTAATTTTCCGAAAGGTTACGAAGTGGAATATACCGATAGTTTGAGTAACAAAAGTCGTAGTCATACGATGGCACATGGAGTTTCCCTTAATCTTAATTATACTGATAAAACGTGGGAGATTACTACCGGTTTGTCCGTTACACCCAAACGACAAACTCTTGACCAAAAGACAGGGTGGACACAGGCTGATACATTGAGATATTCTGTAAACTATCATCCCACTCTTACCATCTTATGGCGCAAAAGAAAGACATGGGTGCAACTAAGTTATGAAGGGAATACTCAACAACCGGGACTGGCAGAATTGCTTACGCTAACAGACAACAGTGACCCTTTGAATATCATTCGTGGGAATCCCGATCTAAAATCTTCATACACCCAAAAGGTAAGGCTTGAAGTTCGGGATACGAAAACCGGGCTAAGCGGTGACGTGAATTGGACGAGCATGTTGAACAATGTGACGAGGGCTGTGATATATGACAGTCAGACAGGAGGTATTGAGAGCCGTCCTGTGAATGTCAACGGGAATTGGAATATAAAAGCTGCCATGCGTTATCAAAAGCGTATTAATCATTACTTCAATTTGTCTGCACGTACCGGTACTTCATTTATCCAAAGCGTGAGTCTTGTAAACGATGGACAACGAGAACAGCCCGAACGTAGCGTTACCCATAATCGACTGTATAATGCCGGTCTACGTGTAGGCTACCAACCTAAATGGGGAGGTTTTGATTTGAGCGGTGACTGGCGATTCCGCCATTCTACGAATCTTTTAAGGGAAACAAACAATTATATTCGTGATTATTCTTTCGGATTGACCGCTTACGCCGTTTTTCCGGGTAATATACGTTTGAAAAGTGAGACAACCCATACGTTTCGCAACGGTACCAATATCAATAGAAGTGAGGATAACGAAGTAGTTTGGAACCTCCACTTGTCATGGAGTTTTCTTAAATATAAGAAAGCTGAACTTTCTGTGTATTGGGCGGATATTCTCAGTCAGAAAAAGAGCTATAGCCGTAACGTTACATCCCATGGATTGTCCGAACGATATACTCAGCAGATCGGCAGTTATTTCATTGTATCTTTTAAGTATCGTTTTAATAGACAGTTATAGGGGAATCACCTCTTCATTTCTATTTAATTTACCGATTAATAGGTATTGTCAGGTATAATTGCCTACAGTAAATTTGCAACTATTAAAATATATATTATAAATAGTGTAATGAAATGAACAATTTGAGAAACTATCTCGGTTTGAGTGCTCTTACAATGGGCCTGTGTTTAATGTCGTGCAATGACGACAATACACCGTCATATAGCCAAACGACTATGAAGAATAGTGAGTTGAAGACAATTTTGCAACAGAAAGGATACCAATTTAATGAACAGGGTAACTTACTGTTGGATGATTTAGCTAATAATACTACTACTTTAGATTTATCGGGAACAAAACTTTCTGACTTGTCGGAACTTGATATTCTTCCCAATCTGACAGAAGTAAAATTGTCAGATAACGATTATGGTCCTGTATTCGACTTTTCAAAACTGCCCAAACAGATTACAGGAATTGATCTGACCGGTAATGATATTTATGATTATGATAATCTTGTTAACGTTGTAGTAGAAGAAAATGGTAATGAAACAGTAACAAATTTGCATGATATTACCAAACTTTACCTTCCCCGGACAGCTAAAGACAATATTAAGGATCTGGTACGTTTCTATATTAAAAATAAGGACGCTATAACAAATGGGAAAATAGATATGAAGATAAAAGATGAGAGCGGAACCTTACAAACGTATACCACATTGAGGGAGGTGCCAGATGAAAATTTGCGTACTTATTTACAGGCCAATTTTTCTGATTTATTCAATGGTGACCAAATAGATCTTAGCAAGCATTTGGGATATGCTCAAAAGACTACGATTCTGCTTATTCAAGCTAATGCCGGAGTGACTAACTTTGAGGGAATACAATACATTATACAGAATCCTTATTGGGAAGGTGCAGCAGTCGCTCTTTATTCTGCTGCGCAAAGTGGTGCTAACATGCCTTCTGTCAAATTGGGTAAATATGTCACCAATCTTGTATTGAATAATCTGAATGTGAGAAGTTTGGACTTGTCGAATGCCGGAAGTCTTTTTGTACTTAATATCGGAACTGTTGCCGGTTTGAGCACATTAGATTTAACCCACACTATTTGGGGACAGCGTGAAAAGGAGATAGAAGCAGAGGAATCCAAAGGCAGTTATTTGATCGTTTATGATTGTCCTTCGCTGAAAGAAATTAAACTGCCAAAGAAAGATGAGCTGAAAACGTGCTTCTTAGATCTTGAATGTTTGGATGCATTGGAAACATTTGATATATCTAATCTGAAGATGGTAAAGAATCTTATTTTTGGAAATTTACCGGAAAATTTCAATCTCGTTTATCCAGAGCTGACTGTTTTTTATTCTCCGGAAGGGAGGTCTGCAACTTCTTTTTGTTGTTCAGAAAGTACATTCAATAGAGAATCGACAAAGACGTTTCTTGATAGATATTATACTAAAGGTACGGGAGTTGAAAAGTTAGGATTTAGTATCTCTATGAGTTGTAATAAGAATGATGGGTACAATTGGAGAAAAGCTCTTAAGAAGAAGTCTTAGGAGACGTTTATAATTTTTGTTTAATTTAATGCTTTAATTTTATGAAAAAAGGTATTTTGTTTATTGCTCTTTTTGCAGCAAGTTTCGGATTTATGCAGTCTTCTTTCGCTGCACCGTTGATGAGTGCTAACTCTATAACCAACGTGTTGGCTATAAGTGACTATGAAGGCACTTATAGCGGTACGATGGATAATATCATAATGAAAGGTAAGCCTTATGAATCACGGGCTGCAACTTATAAAATAGAGGGTGGCCGTTTGAAATGTGATTTTCCGCAGATAGGTAGTATGCCGGGTACAATTACTATTTCTTTGGCTGTGGAAGTAGATGAGGAAACCGGCGAGATTACAGCTTACAACGGGGACGAAGCAGGCACTTTGTCGCTTCCGTTGGGAATAAAGGTCAAATTGTATTTGGACGACTTGAGAGATGCAAAGATTACGGATAATGGTGGCTCTAAACAAATAGAATTTACACTGGACGTTTCCGGTACATTCTTGGGAGCTAATTTCCCTGCATCTGTGCATTTTGTAGGTACAAAATAGCAGCAAGTGTATCATAGTAAGATTATTATATTTTGCCTGACACTAATTTAAAGTTCTAAAGGAGTTAAGGAGGAGTTTTTAGTGAATACCCCTTAACTCCTTATCCTATATAATTTATTTATTGTAATCCAATCGGAGAGGTATGGGGGACTTGCTTTAATCCAGCTGCCCTGCTTTTGCTAACTTCCTTTAGTTCGATAGTGGTTTGCAGTATGTTTTATTTCTTTCTACAGGTATCTGTAGAAGAAACCAATAAAAGAAAATCATTTATAAACTATATAAAAAGAAAACTGAAATGTATAATAAAATAAGATTTGATACTTTTATGTTGATTTGCTTCTTTATGATAACAATTCTCGGATTAAGTGCGTGTGATAGCGATGAAAAGATAACACAGGAGCCACCTTCCCAGACATACGTTAAAAAGGCAAAAGAGATTCTTGCAGGAGATATCGTACTCTCTACCAGAGCAACAATGAATGGTGTGGACAAGACATTGTTGAAGAGTGGTTGCCCAACCAAATTTAACTTTTCCTGGCGTGAGGACGGTATGATGATACTGAACCTGAGTGATTTCAGCGTAGGTGCTATGCCATTTGCCATTAGCTTCAAATGTGCTACGAAAATCATGCAGCTCAACAGTTGGGAACAGGATGAATATCCCGGAGATGGATGGATTAAGTTTGTAGGTACAGATGGTAATGTTACGACTTCCGGTGATGATGCCGAAGATAATCAAGAAGGGAGCGGAGCGAGAGTAGATGGTTATTTGAACGTGAATACCAACCAAATAGAGTTTATTGTAGATTACAATATGATGAATGTCCGCACTGAAACATTTTTGCAAACAATCGATAAAACCCGTATCGATCGCTTTAAGGAAGAGTTTGCACAATACGAGAAAGATTTGGAAGAGGCTAAGAAAGACCAAGGAAAGGCCTAATCTTTCTTCCGTTGCATAATATGTTTTTAACGACGAATGAAAAGAGTAACTACAATTCTATTCTTAATGTTGCTGATATGTGTTCATACGGCAGCACAACAAAAAGTCAAGTTAGAGGTGTTGGAGAAGGGCACGGAACAACCCATTATCGCAGCCAATGTAATCTATGCCGATAATGAAGCTTTGCGAAATCCCCAATATGCCATTACGAATACATCCGGACAGGCTGAATTAAAGCTTCCTTCTAAGGGAATCTGCTATTATAAGGTGACTTATATCGGCTATGTACCTGTGACGGGGAAGATTGGAGGGACACAAGATGAAGAAGTCATTTATATGAAAGAAGATGACTTGGGAATAAATGAAGTTGTCGTGACAGGTTCACGTACAGCCCGTCCCATCAAGATGTCTCCGGTTACGACACAGGTACTTGGCGGCAAAGCACTGGTAGATGCCGGATATAGTAATCTTCAACAGGCACTGCAGCAGGAAACGCCTGGACTTAACATACAGAAAGTGGGGTTCGGTAATGAAATCTCCATGCAAGGGTTGGACGCACGCCACGTGTTGTTTTTGATGGACGGAGAGCGCATGACAGGCGACATGGCGGGTAATTTGGATTACGAACGTTTTAACCTGCATGCCATAGATCGCGTCGAGATAGTGAAAGGTGCGAGCAGTACCCTCTACGGATCACGTGCGGCCGGTGCAGTCATTAATTTGATTACCAAGAAAACAGACAAACCTCTCTCGATAGATGCCGGAATACGTTATGGGCAGATGAATGAACGCAATTACAAGCATCCGCAACCGAAGGACTTCCTTTACATGTTTGAGCAAAATGCTGATCGCCCTAACTTACAAAGCTGGGTATCTGCCGGATTCAAGGCCGGAAAATTCACGTCGCAGACCGATGTATGGTATAGCGAGAGTGATGCCTTTTATATGTATCAGGCGGAAAATGACAAGAAAGTTTACACAAAGGAAGCGAATCCCTTCTTGCCACATGACATAACCGTGGTCAGCAATGCTGTCCGTCCACCCATGGGTATCGAAGGCAAAGAGCACATTACGGTATCGCAGAAACTGTACTATAATCCGAATCCGAATCTGTCGGTGCTGGTTTATGGCAGTTCTTTCTTCATGAACACGTATGACTTGATACAGGATATGACATTCAGCCAGGCACGAGATTGGACAGCCGGGACTAAAGTGACTTATCATGTGAAGGACTGGTTTAGTGTGACAGGGAGTCTGCACGCTGATTTTTACGATCGCTTCAAACGCCATGAACGTATCGACAAGCGGCAGAAGGATTATGAAAGTAGCATTTATCAGCCACGTTTGACCGTTACGAGCAATTACTTCAACGGACACAGCTTAATATTGGGTATGGAGCATACGTCGGATGAATTGACTTCCGATCGTTTCTCCGGCAATGCTAACCATGACCTGAAAACGCGTGCATTGAAAGAAACAGAATACTTTCTGCAAGATGAATGGACCATCAATCCTCGGTGGATGATATCTGCTGGTATCCGTACTAACTTCTCGAAAGCATTTGGTTTCATGGGAATGCCCAAAGTGGCAGCCAAATATTCGCCTGATAAGCATTGGAGCCTTCGTGCCAACTATTCGATGGGTTATCGCTCACCGAGTATCAAGGAGTTGTTCTTCAACTGGGATCATCTGGGAATGTTCATGATCCGCGGTAATGAAAATATGCGACCGGAGAAAAACAATTATTTCTCGCTCGGAGCGGAGTACAGTAACGACCGTTTGTTTGTTTCCGGAACAGCATACGGTAACTATTTTCGTGATAAGATTGAAGGTGTATGGCGTATTTACGATATGCAGTACAATTTTGAGTATACCAACCTGAGCCAACAACGCCTGCTGGGACTGGAAGTGCTGGCACGATGGAGTGTGCTGGACTGTCTGACGCTGAATGGAACTTACAGTTTTGTAGATGTAAGTAAGAATAAAGGCATACAGGTGAATACCACCTCGCCCCATGCGGCTACGGCAAGCATGGATTACAAATACATGAAGAAAAATTATCGATTGAACGCTGTGTTCAGTGCCTCTTATATGGGAGGGAAAAAGTTTGATGTACAGGACCGGGTGTTTGTAAAGGAGGAGAATAAAAGCTATGATGCCTATTTTCGGTGCGACCTGCCACAATATGTACTTTGTAATTTATCCGTTTCGCAGACTTTTTGGAATAAGGTGAAATTGACGTTGGGAATGGACAATCTCTTCAACTATGTACCTAAAACACTTGGCTCAGGGATCACCATGTTCAATGTGCCTGCCACAGCCGGAGCACGTGGATGGGTACAGGTAGAGTTCATGCTGGATGATGTGATAAACTCTTTAAAGAAAAAGAAATGAAACATACAGGATTATTCAAAACCCTCTGCTTTTGTGCAGGCTGTCTTCTACTGTCTGCCTGCGTGGACTACAGTGATATACAACCCTTCGATGGGAAAACTTTACCCCGCAAGTCGGGCTATACCACCGGAGTGACAAATGACTGGATTTACTTCAACCTGCGTACGGGAGAGATTTTCAATGCACTGGGGGTAAACCGGGATATCAAGGAAGGTGGGCAGATGAATCGCACAGACTGGGATCTGGCTTTTTGCGGTTACGTGATGCGTACCAATTCCGGTACGAGTGGGATCGGTCGGGGAGGAGCTGCCGATTTGGGCTATGGGAACTACGAAAATTGGACAAGTGTGACTCAATTACCCTCCGATCTGAAATGGGTGGAAGACAATCAAGAGGTGTATGTCACTATGTCTCAGAATGACTGGAATCACTATCTGATAGAAAATGGTCTGGACTTCAACAGTAATCCATGGTTTGATCCGAATAACGGACCGCAGAAGACTACAACCAACGCTAATCCCGTACTGGCTCAAGCCATGAGTTTTGCCGGTCCGCCTCCTGTATATACTCCCTCATATCATACTTATGTGGTACGTACTGCTGATGGCAAACATTACTTCAAGATTCAGATCATCAGTTGGTATGATGCGAATGTGGAGATAGGTGATGAAGGCGGACGCCTAAGTTATTACTGTGACGAACTGCAACCATGAGAAGAAGTAATGTGATAGAAATAGTTGCATGCCGTCCTGTCAGTGGCGCCATGCTGTATAATTAAGTATATTAAAGTAAACTAATGAAATATGGAACAAATAACCGATGTAAAGACGACAGAAATGAACCTGATGCCATCTGCCGGTTCTAAACGCTATTGGTGGAAAGCAATAGCTTCTTTCCTGATGGTACTGTTTACTATGCCTTTGGGGCATGCACTGATGATTATCATGGAACATGTCATGAATGAGACCGTGTTGCATTATTCTGCTTTTGCTATGGGAGCGGTGGGGATGGTCATGGTAATTATAGGCGTGTTTGCCCAAGGAGATACCCGCCAGACGCTATGGGGCTTTTTTGGAGGACTGCTTTTTTGGACGGGTTGGGTGGAATTTTTATTTATGTATTTTGCCAATCGTTTCGGTACACAACCTGAACTGGATCCGGTGACGGGAGAAATCGTGACCCGTCCTGAATATCTGATACTGCCCGCTTCTTTTGGCTTTTGGATGATGGTGATGGTAATGTATTTGTTCAGTACGAAGAATGGCTGCAATTTCATCAACTGGTGGCAGCGTTTGTTATTGCGCGGACGAAAAGCCGATATAGCGGCACGTCCCATGACACGCCATGTGTCGATCATCACCTTTATGGAACTGATGATGATCCTGTGGACTTCTTATCTTGTGCTGATGTTTTGTTATGACGATGTATTTCTCGGCGAACATCATCCGGTGACACTGTTAGTGGGGTTAGGATGTCTGGTAGGAGCGTTCTTTATCTTTGTCAAGCAATTACGCATTGCCTCGTGGGGAGCGAATATACGTATGGCTATTGCTACAGTGGTGGTGTTCTGGACACCGGTGGAGATACTGGGACGCATGAATCTGTTCAGTGAGATATGGATTGATCCGATGAACCACGTGATGGAGATGGGTATTATTCTTGCTGTGTTCATTATCCTTGCTGTTTATCTCTGGTACATGAGTGCAAAGAAAAAAAAACGGTAAAATGAAAGATAGTAAATTAAAAACGGCAGGTATGCGGAAACTTCACTGGGGTAAAGCGGTTGTGTCCATAGTAGTGACACTGGCTGCTATGCCGTTGACTCATAGCCTGGCACGTGTCCTGAAAGAGGGAACCACAGGAGTGGAGCAGTTTTATGCCGGAATGGGAATGGGGGCTTTCGGATTATTCATGGTGATTGCGGGAGTGTTTGTGAAAGGGCATATCCGGCAGACTTTATTGGGATTGTTCGGAGGAATGTTCTATTGGATGGGAGCTGTCGACTTTCTGTTTATGTATTTTGCCAACCGTTTCGGTACGCAGGCACAACTCGATCCGGTGACAGGAGAGGTCGTCAGCCGGCCGGAGTATCTGTTACTGCCTGCTACCTTCGGTTTTTGGGTTATGGTGATGATACTCTATCTGTTCTGTACCCGGAACGGATGCAACTTCTTGAACTGGTGGCAGAAATTATTTTTCGGCAAGCACAAAAAGGAGATTGTTGTCCGGGCCATGACGCGTCACACAAGTATTGTAGCTTTTATGGAAGTGATCACTATGCTATGGACGTGTTACCTGGTACTGATGTTTTGTTATGATGAACGGTTCTTTGGCGATCACCATCCGGTGACACTGTTGGTGGGAATGTTGGGACTTATCGGTTCGATTTTTATGTTTGCCAAACTGCTGCGTCATGCCTCGTGGGATATGAGTTTACGGTTCGGCTTTGCCACCGTCATTATTTTTTGGATAGCGGTAGAGGTGTTTGATCGTATTCATTTGTTCCCCGGTCTGTGGGAAAATCCGGGTGGATATAAGCAGGAATTGCTTCTTATAGCGGCTTCTATCATTTTTACAGGGTGTTGTCTTGTATATAATAACCTATTCGTTTTAAAGAATAAATGAAACCTTTTATATTCAAGGTTATGCTTTTATATTCATATACCAATGAAAAAATCCGGTTCATAACGAACCGGATTTTTTCATTGATTCTTTGCATTCAAAGTTTTCGTTATGCCTCTTTTATCTCTTCGCCCTTTTCGTCCAGAAGTACGGTAACTTCCTGAGAATCTTTGGTTGTAAGAATCACCTTATAAATCTTACCGGTCTCTTTGTCAGCCGAATAAACTTCTTTGATTGAGGCACCTTCATAAGATTTAGCCAAGGCATTCATAACTGCATCCGGAAGTTTTTTGGCATCAATTTTCGTAAACTCATCTTGTGGAGCTTGTGCCTGCGTTTCTACTGCCGTAGAGTTTTCAACTTCCTGTGCAAATGCTACAGAACTACCTAATCCCATTACCAATGCTACTGCTACTAATACCTTTTTCATGATCGTAATTTTTTAAATGATTATTAAAATTCTAACCTGTTATCTCTTGTACAAATAGTATTGCAAACGGGATGCCAAAAAAACACTTGAAATATAAATCATTGAAAATTAATGTGTTGGTTGTTTGGAATAATGGTGGTGTGAAATAAATTATGTGGAATAGTGTAGAATTGGGGAACACAGTATTGGGGAAAATAATATAAAGGGTGAGTATTGCTGTCGTCCGAATGTTTGAAGGTGTCATTCCAAAACCACTATTTATAGGTATTGTGTGTCAAAGTGAAATACCGTAATTTTACGTCCGGAAACAAAACGCTGTTCGTTATATGCAAACACTCAAATCGGATATACGCAACCGGATTCTGTCGGCCGCAAAAGAGCAATTTATGCAGAGAGGATATTTGAAGACCTCTATGCGCGAAATAGCCGATGCTGTAGATGTAGGCGTAGGAAATCTCTATAACTATTTTGAGAATAAAGATGAGTTGTTTTGTGTGATACTTCGTCCTGTATCGGATGCTTTGGAGCGAATGCTGCAGGAACATCATGGAGCCAAAGGAGCAGATATCATGCTTATATGTTCCGAAGAGTATCTCAAGTCTGCTGTCGATGAATATATATCCTTGATAAACAAGCATGGTGAGCTGATGAAGATTCTATTGTTCCATTCACAAGGCTCTTCATTGGAAACATTCAGGGAAGACTATACAAACCGTTCGACGGAGATTGTTAAAACATGGTTTGCCGAAATGAAAGAGAAGCATCCGGAAATCAATGTGGTGGTATCGGATTTTATGATCCATCTGCAAGCAGTCTGGATGTTCACCCTTTTTGAAGAAATGTTGAAGCATGCTATCGATAGCAAGGAAATGGAGTATATCGTGCATGAGTATATATTGTTTGAAATTCAAGGTTGGAGGGCTTTGCTGAGAGTATGAGCAATAGAAGACAAAAATATAAATCACCGTTTACCGGATTAAAATTGAGAAGAGAATCTTTACGAAGGTTCTCTTCTTTTTTTGTGAACGATTTTGAATACCGTTCATTTTTCAGCGCTACTCTGACACTAACATCATAAAAGTATAGAATGAAACAAAAACATGAATTTGAAAACATCGTGGCGGAAACATTATTGATTCCGCTTTACATGAGAGCCAAGGAGAACCGTCGGAAAAATCCGATTCTATGTGACAAATTGGCTGAACAACTGGTTGAGAACATCGAATATGATTATTCTAGGTTCGATGGGGCCAAGTTGAGTGAAGTAGGTTGTGTGATACGCGGTTGGTATTTTGATCATGCTATCCGGCGGTTCATTGACACTCACACCCGCCCGGTAGTGGTAAATGTGGGTTGCGGACTCGATACCCGTTATCAGCGTGTCGGAAATGACGGAAAGGCCGTATTTTATGAGTTGGATCTACCGGAGGTTATTGCTATACGTCGTCGGTTGATACCCGAACCGGAGAATGATTGTTACCTGTCTGCATCGTTGTTGGAAACCGATTGGATGGATCGGATCCGGCTCCTTCATCCCAATGGAGATTTCATCTTTGTTGTGGAAGGAGTATTGATGTATTTTCGTGAGGAACAGGTACGGACATTTCTACATAACATAACCATGCGCTTCGAAGGCGGCGAGTTGTGGTTCGATGTATGCGGAACGATGATGAGCCGACGTGGTGTGAAGCCCGATTCCTTGAGGGAACATAAGGCGCAGATACGTTCGGGGATAGATGACGGGCATATGGTGGAGTTGTGGGAACCCGGATTGCATTTGTTGGAGCAGGCCAATTATATGAAATTCTTCCGTTCCCGTTGGGGATTTTTTTTCGGGCAGATATTGGGCAGGATGACGAGGTTGTGCTACAAGTTCAGTTCCATGCTCGGGTATAAAATAGGATAAATAAATCGGTTGATCATGGTAAATAAGAAGAAAGAAGGGCTGTCCCGTCTGTTTGAGATTGCAGGACAGAAAAAAAGTCTGCTTCTATTGGCAGGCTTGTTATCGGCTGGGAGTGCGGTGTGTATGCTCATACCTTATTGGGCGATCTACCGGATACTCTATGAATTGTTGAACCATAGCCGGGCGCTGTCGTCCATCAATGAGACCAATATGATTCGTTGGGGTTGGATAGCCTTTGGCGGGCTGATCGGCGGATTATTGTTGCTGTATGCTTCCCTGATGTCATCTCATGTGGCAGCATACCGTATTCTCTACGGACTGCGTATCCGGTTGACGGAACATATCGGGAGATTGCCGCTGGGTTATCTGAACGGGACATCAACGGGAGCCATCAAGAAGACGATGGAGCAGAATGTAGAAAAGATAGAGAACTTCATAGCCCACACGATTCCCGATTTGGTGAACGTTATGGCAACAGTAGTGGTGATGTTCCTCATTTTCTTTTCGCTCGATGGATGGCTGGCAGGTGTCTGTTTGGCAGTGATCGTACTAAGTATATTCTTGCAATTTTCCAATTTCATGGGAAAAAAGGCACGGGAATTTACACGCATCTATTACAACGCGCAAGAGCAGATGAGTGCTTCTGCCGTGCAATATGTGCGCGGAATGCCTGTGGTGAAAATCTTTGGACAGAGTGTCCGCTCATTCCGTCAGTTCAATGCCGAAATCGAAGCTTACAAGACCTATGCATTGAAAGTTTGCGACACTTACGAATCGGGTATGACATATTTTACCGTACTGCTCAATTCGATTGTCACCTTCATTCTCCCTGTCGGCATTTTACTAATGCAAAATGACTCCCGGAGTCTTACGCTGGCAGCTGTATGGCTTTTCTTTATCATACTCGGTCCAGGTGTGGCTTCACCAGTCTATAAGTTGATGTATCTGGGCAGCAGTACGCGGGAAATCAATGAAGGTGTATCGCGTATCGATCGTATTCTTGAAAATCAGCCGGTCTCGGAGCCTGCTTGTCCGAAAATTCCCGCGACGTATGATATAGAGTTTCGTCATGTCTCGTTTTCCTATGAAAACAAGGAGCAGGCTACTCGTACCGAAGCGTTGCACGATCTCTGTTTCACGGCCCCTCAAGGTAAAATTACCGCTTTTGTCGGTCCGTCGGGAAGTGGTAAATCTACCGTCGCCAATCTGATTCCCCGGTTTTGGGATGTGGAGCAGGGAGAAATCCTTATCGGCAATGTGAATGTGAAGGATATTGCAACGGAGCAGTTAATGGATCTCGTTTCGTTCGTCTTTCAGGATACGTTCCTTTTTTACGATACACTCTATGAAAATATTGCCGTAGGTTCGTCCAAGGCAACGAGAGATACGGTCATTGCTGCCGCTCGTGCTGCGCAATGCCATGAGTTTATCGAGAAGTTGCCGAACGGATACGAAACACGCATCGGAGATAAAGGTGTTTTCCTTTCCGGTGGTGAAGCACAACGAGTCTGTGTGGCACGGGCTATTTTGAAGAATGCTCCTATACTTGTACTGGATGAAGCAACGGCTTTTGCCGATCCCGAGAACGAGTACAAGATGCAGCAGGCTTTGAAATCACTTATTAAGGATAAGACGGTCATCATCATAGCCCACCGCCTTTCTTCCATTGTATCGTCCGACCGGATCATCGTACTGAAAGATGGAAGGGCAGTACAATGCGGACGGCATGAAGAACTTTCCTCTCAAGAAGGGGTATATAAAAAGATGTGGAATGCTTATACGAGTGCGTTCCGCTGGCAATTGAATGTGAAACAAGAAAAAGAATAGAGAATGAGTGCAATAAGAAATATTACAATAGGCCGTACGGAAAGGCTTTATAAACCTGTAGGCTACACTATGCTTGCCAATTTGGTGAACATTGTTCCTTTTTGCCTTTCTATCGAGGCGATTCGTATTATATTCCGTGCTTTCAACGGAGGCGGGCAACCGCTTGATACCACCCGGTTGTGGTGTATATTTGGCTGTATGACAGGTTATATAGCTGTTATGGTACTGGCGGAAAGGGCTGCTTATCGTGCCAATTTCCGTGGTGCTTACGAAATGAGTGCATCGGGACGCATCTCTTTGGCAGAACATTTACGCAAACTTTCGTTAGGTTTTCTGGGTAAACGGGACCCGGGTGATTTATCATCCATGCTTATTACCGATTTTACAATGGCGGAAACAGGTATTTCGCATTATTTGCCTCAACTGATGGGAGCATTGGTGATGCCTGTACTGGCTTTTGTTTCGCTTCTTTGGATCGATTGGCGCATGGCGGTCGCCATGTTCGTGGCTCTTCCGTTTGCGATGGGCATTTTGTGGTTGAGCACGAGCGTACAGGAGAGGCTGAGTGGCAGGCAGATCAAAGCAAAAGTCAATGCCGGAAACCGCCTGGAAGAGTACCTGCAAGGCATCCGGGTGATGAAAGCCTACAATCTGCTGGGTGATCGTTTTGTTCGGTTGCGTGATGCTTTTGCCGAATTACGTCGTGCCTGCATTCGGTTGGAGGCTCTATTGGGACCTTTTGTTCTATTGGCCATTACACTCGTGCGTGCAGGATTGACATTGATGGTACTATGCGGAACATACCTGCTTTTAGGTGGCCAGTTGTCGATTCTCACGTTTGTCATGTTCCTTGTTATCGGTTCCCGTGTATTCGACCCGCTGACTTCCGCTCTTACCAATTTTACAGAGTTCCGTCATTTTTCTATTTCGGGAGGACGTATTCTTTCTCTTATGAACGAACCCGAAATGAAAGGGACAAAAGAAGCTCCCGAAGACGGTAATATCATCTTTGAAAACGTGTCATTCGGCTATCAGGAGAAAGAGGTTTTACATGGAATTTCTGTCATTTTATCGCGAAATTCACTGACAGCTCTTGTTGGCCCCTCAGGAAGTGGAAAGAGTACGGTAATGAAACTTTGTGCCCGTTTTTATGATCCGACAAAAGGGCGTATACTGTTTGGTGGAGTACCGGTACGAGAGATTGAACCTGAAAAATTGATGAGTCGTATTTCGATGGTTTTTCAGGATGTTTATTTATTTCAGGATAGCATACGCAACAATATTCGGTTTGGTAAAAGTGATGCCACAGATGAAGAGATTGTAGCAGCGGCCAAAAAGGCCTGTTGTCACGACTTTATCACGCATCTGCCACATGGTTACGATACAATGGTGGGAGAGGGAGGCTGTACGTTATCAGGTGGTGAAAAACAACGGCTTTCCATTGCGCGTGCCATGCTGAAAGACGCACAGATCGTTCTGCTGGACGAGGCAACTGCTTCGCTTGATCCCGAGAACGAAGTAGAGATACAGAAGGCTATCGATACGTTGATTAAAGGACGAACGGTTATCGTTATAGCCCATCGTCTCAAGACAATAATGGGGGCCGACCACATCGTTGTCTTATCCGATGGAAAAGTGGAAGAACAAGGTACGCATTCGGAATTGATGTGCCGGGATGGTTTATATCGGAAGCTCTGGAACATTCAAGAAAGTACATTGGGATGGACATTATAGTGGGTTATTTATATTGATTGCTTGGAATATCGCAACCGGTATCGACAACGAATACATATATGATTCGACAGGGCATATCCGATATCCATATGCCCTTTTACTGTAAATTTTGCTGCATTATCCAACAAGTGCTCTACCATTTGTCGTAAGCGCACAGCATCTGTTTCTATTTCAACATTATCTGTGGCTAGCAGCAACTTAGACTGTACCTCCTGAGTTATTCTGTTTTCATATTTCTGATAGACTTTTGTCAGAAGTCGGGTATGTGGATATATTGTAAACTTAAAAGTCATCGTGTCGGACTCTATACATGAAAGATCGAGGACATCCGAAACCTGTGTGAGCAGATAATTTCTGAGAAGCTCTATATATTAAAACCGCTGATATACGAACGCATCAAACGACTCGAAAATGATGGGTATATAAAAGGATATGTCGCTTTGGCGGATAATAAGAACGTCGGGAAACTGACTAAAGTTCACGGTATAGTTAAGATTCAGAGTTCGTTTGTTCTTAGTGAGATGAAACATACGACAGTTTTGAATATAGACCGATGACCTTATGCGCAGATGAGTGATGAATAGCTGCGATAAAGAAATTATGGAGGGAGTAGCGCTTTCCAATTCAGGAAGATATTTTCATCTTCGTTGAACGGTGGAAGTAGTATTTTTATGGAGTCATCCATCATGGATGTCTGATACTTCCTTTCTAATTTTTTTATAATTTTTTTATTGACGCGGGCTATAGCATAGTTTTCATCGGGTTGCACTCCAATACATTTTCTGACTTCGACTTCCGGATGAAGCATACATAGCAAAAAGGCTGACCATTCGTAAGTATACCAATATCCGTTGATGTAATTTAAATAAATGCCATTTCTGTTATTTTGTTCCCGGCGTAATACAATCTCTATTTTTTCCATGTTTTAGGGTCGGAACTTCTTATTTTGCAATTTTTTCTCTGAATTCGCTCGGAGTGATTCCAAGTCTTTTTTTACAGTAAGTAGTGAAATGTGAAGGTGAAGCAAAATGAAAGGTTCTGGCTATTTCACTGATCGGTATATTACGATTGGCTAATTGCCCTTTAATATGGCGTGTTTTTTGATTAAGAATCCAATTGTAGGGAGTATCGTGAAAGCAGCTTTTGAATTTACGATTGAAAGAACGTTCGGAACAATGATATAATTGTGCAAACTGTTTGATGTTTCGTATCTGCAGGTAGTTTTCCAATACGAAACTTTTGAAATTCGGATCTCGCCCTGTGATGGGCATCAGGAAGTGGGCCATATCTGTTCGATTGTAGAATGTACCGAATACCATGAATATCTCTTTCTGTTTCAGTTCATGCATATGACTACACTGAACTTTCTGTTTGAGATAGAAGCAAATACTGTCCAACACATGTCGTAGCGGAGGACAGATAGATAAGGAATAAAAACAACTCTTTTCAGACTCAAGATGAATGGCAGACAATTCAATCGACCTTTTATTGTGAAGATTGACTTGATTGTCGAAGAACAGTAGTATAAATTCTGTTTCTGTCATGCTTTTGCTTTGATTAGGATCGTTTTGGGGAAAGAGAACCATGTGCCCTTCAACGATGTGCTGATCGTGAAACTCGCTGCAGGATGTCAGTATTTCCCCTTTTAAAAGAAATAAGATACACGAGTGGTGATGGTTATCTATCTTAAAATCGCCCCCGGAGAAGAGTCTTTGATGAATAAAGCATATATTGTAATCTGATACATAATTGAGGCAAGTGGTGTGTCGTTCTATATGTAATAATTTCATAGTTAAACTATTTCTTGTTTAATAATTATACGAAAACAAAAAAACAGAGCGGGAAGTTTTATATTAAAAAGACACAATGTTCTATAATCGTGCCATCTTTTTTCTTTTTGTTTTTTTATAGTTATATCTGCCTTTCGCTTTCATTTTTTTATCTATTTTTGTCTTTTTCATAGATTATATACCCAAAGGGAATTAATATCATGATACAGACAATACAAGTACAAGGAACAGAAAAACGCTTATACCAACTTATTGCTCCATTGGTGATGAATCCGGATGTTTTAAGTGCAAATAATAATTATCCTTTTAAAACGACAGAACAATACGTGTGGTTCATTGCTATCGATAAAAAATCGGTTGTTGGTTTTATGCCGGTGGAGCATAGAAGGAGCGGATGCGTAATCAACAACTATTATGTCAGCGGTGATAACCGTGAAACGCTCTCATTATTAATCTCCAGTGTTTTGGAAGCAATCGGAAAAGAAGTACGTTTGTTTGCCGTTGTTATGGTCAACCATCAGGCTGTATTTGAGGAACACGGGTTTATAATGGAGAAGGCATGGAAACGTTATGTAAAAATGCAAAAAGATGAATGATGACTAAAACTACAACTGTACCTAAAAATGTGTATGAACTGGCGCAAGAACGTTTGCGTATCGTCTTCAATGAGTTCGATAATGTCTATCTTTCCTTTTCGGGAGGAAAAGATAGCGGAGTGCTGTTGAGCTTATGTATTGATTATATTCGCCGGAATAACCTGAAGATAAAACTCGGGGTTTTCCATATGGATTATGAGATACAATATAAGATGACGATTGACTATATAGCCCGTATGTTGGAAGACAATAAGGATATTCTTGAAGTATACCGGGTTTGTGTACCTTTCAGGGTAGCTACCTGTACTTCCATGTACCAGTCTTTCTGGCGTCCGTGGGAAGATAGTAAAAAAGACCTCTGGGTACGTCCGTTACCTGAGAATGCCATGACTAAAGAAGACTTTCCTTTTTATAATACACAAATGTGGGATTATGAGTTCCAAATGCGTTTTGCCAGTTGGCTTCATGAGAAAAAGGATGCCGTGCGCACCTGCTGTCTGATCGGTATTCGTACGCAGGAAAGTTTCAATCGTTGGCGCTGTATTTACCTCAATCGCAAGTACCAGATGTATCATCGTTATCGGTGGACTTCGAAGGTAGGAAACGATATCTTTAATGCATATCCTATATATGACTGGAAAACTACGGATGTATGGACTGCTAACGGAAAGTTTAAGTGGGATTACAATAAACTATACGACTATTACTACTGGGCGGGAGTCAATCTGGAACGTCAGCGCGTTGCCAGCCCGTTCATAGGTGAGGCACAAGAGAGTCTGGCACTTTACCGAGCCATCGATCCGAATACGTGGGGGAAAATGATAGGCCGTGTCAATGGAGTGAACTTCACGAGTATGTATGGAGGAACCCATGCGATGGGATGGCAGTCCATTAAGCTTCCGGAAGGATATACCTGGCGGGAATTCATGTATTTTCTGCTTTCCACTTTGCCCGACCGTGCCCGAAACGGATATCTCCGGAAGTTACAGGTCAGTGTACAATTCTGGCGTAATAAGGGAGGGTGTCTGAGTGACGAAACTATTCGTAGGCTGAATGAAGCCAAGGTACCCATTATTGTAATGGACAACTCCAATTATAAAACGACCAAGAAGCCGGTCCGCATGGAATATCAGGATGATATTGATATTCCGGAGTTCAGGGAAATCCCCACCTACAAGCGCATGTGCATCTGTATTCTGAAAAATGATCATGCTTGCAAGTATATGGGATTCTCTCCGACAAAAGAGGAAATGAATAAACGAAATCAAGTAATCGAACAATATAAAAACATATTGCAATGAGTATAAAGAAAAGTCCGGTATATAATGTAATAGCAGTTCCCGTAGAAAAAGTACAGGCCAACGATTACAATCCGAATGTGGTGGCTCCTCCGGAGATGAGGCTTCTTGAACTTTCTATCTGGGAAGACGGCTTCACTATGCCCTGCGTCTGCTATTATGATAAGGAAAAGGATGTTTATATCCTTGTCGACGGTTTCCACCGTTATTCTGTGCTGAAGACTTCGAAACGTATCTTTCAGAGAGAAAACGGGATGTTGCCTATTGTGGTAATCGAAAAGGATCTTTCCAATCGTATGAGTTCCACTATCCGCCATAATCGTGCCCGGGGTACGCACAATATAGAACTGATGTGCCATATTGTTGCCGAACTTGATAAGGCAGGCATGTCCGATCAATGGATTATGAAGAATATCGGTATGGATCGGGACGAGTTGTTGCGCTTAAAGCAAATATCGGGTTTGGCCGATCTGTTTGCCAATCGTGACTTCAGTGTTCCCGAAGATGACCAGCCGGGAAATGTAGATAAGAAACCTACTCGTTAAAGTTTGCCTTGCAGGCGTGGATTTTATAGATGCATATACTGTCGTCAGCAGATATATGCCGTATAGAATCTATGCCTGTTTTTTTGCCTCTCTGTTTGTCCGAATCGCAACGTTCGGTTACCTTATTTGCGGAAAATGAAACTGCACAGAACTTTCTCCTCCCTTTTTTATATTTAGCAACTTCACTTCATTAAAGCCCCATTATTAGAAGTTTTATTACTCTTTCTTCCTCTATAAGAGAAATGAATACAATTTCCGGAATGATACAATTCCGCGATATTTGTCATATTCATTTTGAGCAAGTTTTAGTCAGTATATATAATAGAAGAAACGAGTATGAAAAAGCTAATTCTGTTTGGAGCCGCAATATCGATTTCAGTAGCTGTAAGTGCACAGCACGTCGCTCTGAAAAATAATCTCCTGTACGATGCTACCACCACACCCAATCTGGCATTAGAGGTAGGGTTGGGGAAGAAGACCACGCTTGACCTGTATGGCGGCTATAATCCGTTTACGTTCGGAAATCACAAGCGTTTCAAGCACTGGCTGGCACAGCCGGAATTCCGTTACTGGACCTGTGAGCGTTTCAATGGAACCTTCTGGGGGGTACATCTGCATGGAGGTGAGTTTAGCGTGGCCGGTATCAGTTTACCTTTCAAAATATTCCCTTCTCTTAAAGACCATCGCTATGAAGGATACTTCTATGGAGGAGGTGTCAGTGTGGGACATCAATGGCTGTTGAGTAAACATTGGAGCCTGGAGGCCTCGGTCGGAGTGGGATATGCTCATTGGGTATACGATAAGTATCGTTGTGTGAATTGCAGTCCTAAAATAAAGAGTGGGCATAAAAACTATGTCGGTCCTACCAAAGCGGCTGTTTCATTGGTCTACTTTATTCGCTAAGTTGAATTTGATAAAAAATGAAAGATATGAAAAAGTTTTATTTTCTGATATTGGGCATCGTCCTCTGCGGCATGGTTGCGCAGGCGCAAAATTCATACGAAGGTCATATCGGCTTCGGACAACACCATGTGGTCCGGAAAGGAGGGGAGTTGAACGTGGAGGTATCCCTTGATTTAGGGGCTGTAAAGCTGGCTGCACAGCAAATGATTGTGCTTACACCGGTCTTGCGATCTACAGAAGGAGAAGAACAACAGCAATTAGCTCCGGTAGTGATAGCCGGACCCCGTCGCTATCGGGTGCTGAAACGATCTTTAGCTTTCGGCACTGACAATTTTGAAATGTCTCCTATGCTTGTCGAGAAACGAAAGAGCGGTACTCCCCAGACTGTGAATCTCCACTTCGGATTACCCTATCATGAATGGATGCGCCGGGCAGAGCTGATTTTACGTGAAGAGGTGACCGGTTGTGCCGATTGTCCTGTCAGTCAGGGTGACCATACCGTTATAACATCGGTATTCGACGAACAATTTACACCTCGTTATGAGCTGAGTTATGTGACTCCGCCGGTAGAACCGTTGAAGCAGCGTAGCGAGACACATACAGCCTATCTGAATTTTGAGGTGGACAAATATGTATTGCTGCGCAACTATAAGAATAATGCCAACGTGCTTGCTGATGTCGACCGGATTGTCAATGAGATACAAAACGATTCCAACCTGACCGTAACAGAATTTCGGGTGACAGGCTATGCATCTCCTGAAGGTAACTATAGCCGCAACATGAAATTGTCCGAAAACCGTGCATTGGCATTTGTCGGTTATCTGCAGAATCACGGAGGAGTTGACGAATCTCTGCTGACAGTCGATTGGAAAGGAGAAGACTGGTCCGGCCTGCGTCGTGAAGTTGCGGCTTCGAGTCTGATTGATAAGGGAGCTATACTTGCCGTTATCGACGGACATACGGATTTCGCCACACGAAAAAATCGGTTGCAGGCGCTGAATGGAGGAACTACCTACCGGATGTTACTGAGGGACTATTATCCGCCTTTACGTCGTAATGAATATACCATTTCTTATGTGGCGCGTGCTTTTAATGTAGACGAGGCGAAGCAACTTATTAAAACCAAACCTCAGTACCTCAGTCTGAATGAAATGTTTCTCGTGGCGAATACTTACCCCAAGGACAGCGGTGAATTTAAAGAGGTGTTTGACATTGCTGCCCGCATTTATCCCGATGACCCGGTAGCGCGGCTCAACACTGCGGCACTTGAACTGGAGAATGGCGCTATAGATGCTGCCATAGTCCGACTTCAGAAGTCGGATATGCCTGAAGCATGGAATAATTTAGGAATCGCATACATCTTGAAACAAGATTATAAGAAAGGAGGAGAGTATCTGGAAAAAGCGATTGATGCCGGCATTCAAGCGGCAGCATATAATATGGGGCAATTAGCAGCTTGGCTAAAGACCCAGGAGTGACTTATAAATGTATTTTTTTTTAATTAAACAATTGTAGAACTATGAAAGTAGAATGGAAAAAACTAATGTTCGGCCTCGCAATCGGAGCCGGAATGATGATGATGGCATCTTGTAGTGATGAAGAGAATTTTGACCCTGGTGGAAGTACCGGTAAGGAAACTCCGGAACCGACCGAGAAAGCATTTCTCTCCATGCGCCTGTCTACCGGTTCGTTGGCCGGTACCCGGGTGGCAGTCGACCCGACAACTTCGGGACGTACTGAAGAGCAAGTCGTGAATCATGTACGCATGGTGCTGTATGAAACCAAGAATAATACCGTGCGTTACTCTTGGGACCTGAATGTATCTACTGACGGAATGAATGAATTTACCGGAGGAGATGTAGTGAGAGGAGAAGATGTGCCATCGGCTACGCCGACCGTGAGTCGTTTTGTTACAGTAGGTCGTGAAGTGGTGAAACAGGATTATGAGTTATTGATATTGATCAATCCTCCCGGTGAATTGCTGGAGATTACCGAACAGGGAAATCCCAGAAGTTATTTATCGCGTGCGGCCAATATGACAAAAGAGTCGCTGATACAACCTTATGGTATTGCTGCCGATAATAACTTTTATATGACTAATCATCAGGACCTTATTTTTGTTCCTGAGGTGGAGTTGAGGGATAATCAACGGATGGCCGAAGAAAATCCGGTAAGGGTCGAGGTGGAACGTGCGGTAGCTAAAGTCGTTGTCAGCGGAGTGCCTGAGGTAGTACCGCACGGTGATCGGATTGACAATCTGAAATGGGGACTGGATGTGACCAATATGTATACCTACTGGATGCGTAAGATGACTTTTATAGCTAACTCGGGTGGTGTTCCGAATGAAATGGAACAACTTAATGCCGGATACCGAGAGGAACGCTATGCCGAAGATCCTAACTTTACAAGATTCAGTTCCTGGAATGGAGGAAACCCTGTCGGACAGTTTGAGTATTTGTCAGGGACTCCGGAGTTGAGCAAGAATTTTGATGACTATGATTATACGCTGGAAAATACGATGGACGCTGCCGACCAGCGGCATGACGTAACTACCCGTGTAGTGATTAGCGGAACTTACACGCCGAATGGCTTCGGATCGGTTGCGACTCGTAACGGAGGGGGCATCAGTTTCTACTATTTCAAAGGCAATGCTATCAGAGTGGAAGCCATGCGGGATATGGTAAATGACAGGGGGCAAATTCCTCAGGAATTACGTGATGCAGGTTTGGAACAGGCTATAGAGAACGTACTGGCCTGGAACCCGAATGCATTTAATTCACCTACGGCTTCTTTTTCGGAGGGTGGCATTAATTTCTACTATCAAGGAGTGTGCTATTATACGGTTCTGATTCGTCATTTCTCCAATAACATGGTACCTGTATTGATGGGATACGGACGCTATGGTGTGGTACGGAATAATGTATATCAGCTTAGTATCAATAAGATTATCGGTCCGGGACAGCCGGTGATCAATCCTCCCGGAACAGATCCGGATGACGAAGACACTTCCTGGATCTCGGCTGACGTCAACATTATGCGGTGGTATATCCGTAATCAGAATGTAGAGGAACTTTTATAAATTCTTTCTTATAAACTAAACTGAAGTAACTATGAACAGATTTATCGGATACATACAGGTTGCATGTTGCTGCCTTCTGCTATGTGCTTCCTGCGTCAGAGACGGGATGGATGAAGATTGCAACTCTTATGTCCGCTTTGTATACGACTACAACCTGGAATACATAGACTTGTTTCATAAGCAGGCAACCAAGATGAACCTGTATGTATTCGATGAAAAAGGTGTATTTGTGACAGAATTGAAAGAAGAATCCGGTGCTTTTGCACCGGATTACCTGATGACTTTACCCGGAGCCATGGCAGGCAGAAGATATATTTTTGTGGCTTGGTCGGGGTTGTATGGCGAGTCGTATGACAAAGTTACCCTGACTCCCGGGGTATCTACGTTGGAAGATCTGGAAGTCAGTGTCAACAATCTGAAAACCCGGATTGGAGGAGGGGTGGTCGACAGAGAACTCCATTTACTGTGGCATGGCAAACAGACGGAGGTATCTCCACAGTATAATAATGATATCACCACTGTCTCTTTGCTGAAGAATACGAAGAAATTCCGTATCATCATGCAGATGCTCGACGACAGCAGTATTCACGTGGATGATTATGATTTTCGAATTATTTCGCCCAATGGGAGGTACAACCATGAAAATGGGCTTTTGGGAGACGAAACGGACGAGAAAGTGGAATATACTGCTTATCATACCGAAGACGATCCTGAGACCGGAGCTATAGCCGAACTGAATACGTTGCGTCTGATGACTGATACCGAAAACAGATTGGTTATCACGCATAAGTCATCGGGTAATGTGATTCTTGACATCCCCTTGAATAAATATCTTAATGCGCTGAGGCTTCAGCAATATGCTGATATACCCTTGCAGGAATATCTGGACCGTGCCGATAAACACGGTATTATTCTATTCTTTAAAGGTATGGATGGCAACGGAAATTATATAAGTGTGGATGTACAGATCAACGGTTGGTTGATCCGGAAGCAAGAGGTCGATGGAGTTTAAGTATCAGGGTGTAGCTATCCGTTCCGGATGGCTACACCCTAATGCCGATATGGCTACACCCTACAGAAGAAAGGGTGTAGCCATATTTTTATACAGGTATTGGTCGGTCGGGGGTTACAGGGTGTCGATGAAACTCTTCTGCTGTTCCAGGAAAGTAATTCTTTGGGACTCTCCGCTTTCTGAAATCAGTGTGGAGTGTCTTTTCAATGATTGTATCCACTCTTTTTGTATGCCGCAAATTCGTGGGCTTTGAGAGTCCATTGAGTTAATGGAATATACCCGGAGGAGACTGATTTGGAAATCTTTCTTTTCTATATAGCTGTAGGTTGCTTCAAAATCGATATTGGATAAGTAAATGGCTACTTTGTTTCCGTTACTGAATTCACCTTTTGCGGATATCTGTTCCAGTTCATGCAGCAACAGTTCCAGTTCGTTTTTTAAATGTATCAGGTCTGTTTCCGAAATCAGATTGAGGCCGGCAAAATACTTCATCTCTTTTACAAACGAGTAGAAGACATTGCTGTCCCATATAAAACAGGTCTTTCTGCACGCTTTGACAGCCTCACTCAACAGTTTATGGGCATGGACCGCTTTGTCCGGTATGTGCATCCCCGATAAGCTGTTTGGGGTACGTATTTTTCCATTTTGATAAATCCATCTGCACAGGCGAAACTTTGATAAGTATTCGTACGAAGAATAGAGGGTGAAAGGAATTACGTTCGAAGCGGTATATATCTTCGTGCTGATATCATCTTTTACGTAGTTGAATATGCGCAGATAGCGTTCTATAATCTCATAATAACTTTCCAGAGGATCGGGTGAGTGAAGCAGGTTCAAATCGAAAGTCACACGGTTCGACTGGTGATTTCCAATAATCTGATCAATTGATATTCCCAGTTTGCATGAAATCATGGCAATTTCGTCAAAGGTGAAAGCCACTTCGCCTCGTAATCTTCGGTATACAGCCTCTTTTCCCATACATAGGGCATCTGTCAGGTAGTTGGCCAGATTTATTCCACGGGGAATCCGTTCTTTCATTGCTGCAATGAGTTCGTTAACGATATAATTTTTCATAACTGCCGTTTGGGTTATTGATTAATAATATTGCGAGAATCACAATGGCTTGTGACATATGCAAATATAGAGTAAGTAGACCGAACTTTTGTATGGTATATCATGTGTAGAAAAAAGAGGGATTTTCTGATTGGAGAATTATTGTCGGAGGGATGGCTGGAGAATGAAAAAAAACAGATGGCATTGCCATCTGTTTCCGATAATTGTCACTGTTCTCCTACATTGTTTCGTTTTTCGTTTTTAATAAAGTTATAAGGTATTTATTATTTCACGCTGTTCATTAAAGAAACGTATACGTTGCATCTCTCCGCTTTCGGATATTTGAGTTGAGAATTTTTTGAGTGATTGTACCCACTCTTTCAGGCTGCGGAACATGCCGTCATCTTGCGTTGTGATGGCATTGATAGAGTATATGCGTATCATACTGATATGGCTGTTGCTGGTTGCCACATAGCTATAGGTGGCATCGAACTTGATATTTGAGATATAGATACGTACATCGTTACCGGTTTCATACTTACCTTTTCCGGCCAACTCTTCCAATTCATCCGTCAGAAGCAATAAATCTTCTTTTATCAACTCTTTGTCTTCTTCCGAAACCAGGTGGATTTCCGAAAAGAACTGTATATCTCTCACTACATGTTCGAATACGGTATTGTCCCAGATATAATCAGTCGTCTTCATCTGCTGTGTCATATTGACAAAGTCTTTCTGGATGTTATATATTTTGTGGGGAATCTCCAGTTCATCAAAATGCTTGCATTTGATATTTTCATTCTGGTACATCCATTTAAACAGACGAAACTTTGAAAGTACATCATGTTTGAGATATAATGCTTGAGGCAATATGTTTGAAGAGGTTGCCATTTCTGTAGTGGGATCTTCCCGGATGTTATCGAATGCATCGACATATTTCGTGAGAATATCGTGATAGGTTTCGAATGTATTGGTATGGTGTACGACGTTCAGGTCGAATACCGCATTGTTGCTGAAACTCACACCGATCATTTTGTCGAGCGATATTCCCAATTTTCTTGAGATGACGGCAGCTTCTGCCAAAGTAAACGGTACTTCTCCCCGCAGTCGGCGATAGATGGCCTCCTTACCTATATATAAAATGTCCATTAGAGTGTTTGCCAGGTTGGTTCCGGTCGGCATCTTTTCTTTTGCGGCTTCTATTAAGCCTATATTTAATTCGTTTGTTATCATAATTTTCAGTTTGTACTGTTTCTCTGTTTAACACTTTTATCCCCCGGCTTGTTTCGCAATTCGCAACTATTTTTTATTTGGTGCCCTTACTTGCAAAAAGAGGAAGTCTGTCACGATCAATCTACATATAGAGAAAGGGCCGGAGGGATAGAAACATTCTGCCGGTCACAAATATCCTTCAATCCCGATGTAGTTTTGTGACATAAGCCGGAAAGCTTGTTTTTTTATGTCAAACCCCTAAAGCGATTACGATGGATTTAGAAAAGGTATTAATTAGAGAGATAAACAATGATAGTCGTATTTTTCTGTATAAAGAGGGAGATTGCTGGAGTGCGCACGATAATTCCGCACGGCATCTTTGCTTTTTATATTCGCAGTTCAACGCGTATGATCGCATTTATCAGGCGTATGAGATTGTATTAAAGTGCGTTATGCTGAGTAATGCAATGATTGAGAAGTTTATCGAACATACATTGGTGAGTACGGTTCATGAAGATGAAATTGAAATCTGCATTCCAAAAGAAAAAAGAGCAGAATTAGAAAGCTGGCGTAGTACGTCCGGCTTATAAAAGAATTTTTAGAATCAGTTTCTTTTTATTAAAAATATATGTTCGAAAAACTTGCATATTTTAATCAAATCTTATACATTTGTCCAGATATAGATGAGAAGAGAGCATGTATTTGCCCTTTGTCATTATAAAATAATTACATGAAAAGAATCTTAGTTAGCGGAGGTGCGGGTTTTATTGGTTCGCATCTTTGTACCCGGCTAATCAACGAGGGGCACGACGTTATTTGTCTGGATAATTTTTTTACCGGATCAAAAGAAAATATTATCCATTTGATGGATAACCACCATTTCGAAGTGGTACGTCATGATATAACATTTCCATATAGTGCTGAAGTAGACGAAATATACAACCTTGCCTGCCCGGCTTCTCCCATACATTATCAGTACGATGCCATTCAAACCATTAAAACATCCGTAATGGGAGCTATCAATATGTTGGGGTTGGCCCGTAGACTCAATGCTAAAATATTGCAAGCTTCAACCAGTGAGGTTTACGGAGATCCGGAGGTTCATCCGCAACCTGAATCTTATTGGGGAAATGTCAATCCGATCGGCATCCGTTCTTGTTATGATGAAGGGAAACGTTGTTCTGAAACTCTCTTTATGGATTATCATCGGCAGAATAACGTACGCATTAAAATTGTTCGTATTTTCAATACATACGGTCCTCGGATGTTGCCGAATGACGGGAGAGTGGTTTCTAATTTTCTTATCCAGGCACTGAAGAACGACGATATTACTATCTATGGGACAGGTGAGCAAACCCGTAGTTTCCAGTATATTGATGATTTGGTCGAGGGAATGATCCGGATGATGAATACGGGTGATGATTTTACCGGACCGGTAAATCTTGGCAATCCGAATGAATTTTCCATGCTTCAGTTAGCGGAGAAGATCATCCGGAAGACCGGATCGAAGTCGAAGATTACTTTTAAGCCCCTGCCGCACGACGATCCCCAACAGCGTAAGCCTGATATCAGACTGGCACAGGAGAAATTGGGTTGGCAACCGACTATTTTGCTGGATGAAGGTTTGGATCGTATGATTGACTATTTCAAAATGAAGTATAAGTTATAATAAAATAAGAACTCAAGATTAAAGCTACATAAAGATGAATATGGAAATTAATCCCTCGGAATATAAAATTCTCATTGTAGACGATGTTATGTCCAATGTCCTTTTATTGAAGGTATTGCTGACCAATGAGAAGTTTAACATAGTGACAGCTAGCAATGGGAATCAGGCATTGGACCAAGTAAAGAAAGAGAATCCCGACCTGATATTGCTGGATGTGATGATGCCGGATATGAGTGGTTTTGAAGTTTCTCAAAAGTTGAAGGCGGATCCCGAAGCGGCCCATATTCCGATCATCTTTTTGACCGCATTGAATAGTACTGCCGATATAGTCAAAGGATTTCAGGTAGGCGGCAACGATTTTATCTCTAAACCTTTTAATAAAGAAGAACTGATTATTCGGGTCAGTCATCAGATTTCTTTAGTAGCGGCCAAACGTATTATTGAAGCCAAAACGGAGGAACTTAAAAAGACTATTATCGGGCGTGATAAGCTTTATTCTGTGATTGCCCATGACCTCCGTTCGCCTATGGGATCTATTAAGATGGTGCTTAATATGCTGATTCTTAGTTTGCCCAAAGAAAAAATCGGCGAAGATATGTATGAACTGCTGACTATGGCCAATCAGACTACCGAAGATGTGTTTTCGTTGTTGGATAACTTACTGAAATGGACAAAAAGCCAGATAGGTAAGCTTAAAGTCGTATATCAGGATATCGACATGGTGGAAGTTGTAGAAGGAGTAGGAGAAATCTTCGCAATGGTTGCCGGCCTGAAGAATATTCGTTTGCGAATTGAATCGCCGGAATGTCAGGCGGTACATGCCGATATCGATATGATAAAGACGGTGATACGCAATTTAATAAGCAATGCCATTAAATTCAGTAATGAAGGTTCCGAAGTTCTTATAAAAGTTGAAGAGTCGGATGGAATGTCGGTAGTTAGTGTTAAAGATAGCGGATGCGGTATTGACGAAGAAAGCCAGAAAAAACTGTTGCATACCGATACACATTTCAGTACATTCGGTACTAATAATGAAGAAGGTTCGGGACTCGGGTTACTTTTGTGCCAGGATTTTGTTGTGAAAAATGGAGGAAAGTTGTGGTTTACTTCTGTTAAAGATGAAGGTTCAACTTTCTATTTCTCGATTCCACTGAAAAAATAAGGATTCCGATAGCGATGGAAGAATCGTTCCGAGTATAGATTATTCTAATAAAAATGGAGATGTACTCCCATTCATCACAGGGTGAACTTTATCTGTGTTATCTGTGATGTCTTAACATAATAAGTAAACCCCGAAAGTTTTTTGTCCAACTTTCGGGGTTTACTTCATTTCGACACAGATCCATTTTTTCTATTGCCGGATTCCGGTGTTGTTTCTGGGATTATATATGGATAGGAGGTTTTTATTATCGTTTGCACATTGCTTTAAAATCGCAATATTCACATTTCTTTGTATCCTCTGTTTGAGTGAATTCCTCTTTGTCATCGTATATCTCTTCAAGCAATTTCAGGAGACGCTCACGGAATTCATCTTCATAAACCGAAAAATCATCGACCGGCAGTTTAGGCTTGCGAGCTTCTCCTATTTCAATTACAGGAGAGTAACTCTCGGAAGCTGCCCGATGAATATAGAGTAGCGAGGGAGCTACTTTTAGTGCCTGTTGCCGTGCCATAATGGCGGCGTATAGGAAAGTTTGGAAGATGTAGTTGGGGCGTCCTTCGGCAGGTGTGAATAATTGTTCTATATTTGCCGGTACTTTGGGGCTGCCTCCGGTCTTATAATCCACAATTCGGAGTGTACCTTCTTTGCTATCCATACGGTCGATGGTGCCTCCGATTCTTAGTGATAACTTTCCCACAGGCCCTTCTATCCGGATATCCTCCACTACTTCCTGTTCCATACCCATCATTCGGAAAGGGGCATATTGCAGGTCATTACGCAGCAGTTGGCGGAGATACGAAGTGATAACCTTTGAGTTTATTAGCTGGATTCCGTTATACTCGGGCTTCTCGTCGATAGGAACATGAAAAAATATTTCTTTAAAAGCTATATCCACGTAGTTTTGAAGACGGATATTATCGCGCAATAGGCGTTCAAGATCTTCTTTATGGACATCTCTTTTGTTGGCTGTCAGATCTAAATAAACCAATTGGGCAGAACGGTGGAAGATGGTTCCGAACAGGGCGGAGTCAATTTCAGCACTGACTTCATCGGGAGCTTTAAGGCGTGCCACATAACGGAAATAAAACTTCAGCCGACAATCAAGATAGGTGTTTAATGCTGAAGGCGAAAGTATTAGGGCATCCGGGTTGCGTGAGAAGTCATAAGTCCGGTATAAACGGTCAATAATTTCCGGGGTTTTTGTAATGCGGATTTCCTTGCTGTTTTGTGGCGATTGTCCGGCTTCAAGATATTCACGGCTGATTTCATGTGGCCATTCAATCAGAAACTGTAGCATGAAACGTGACCATTCTCCTCTGTTTAACCCATCTGATGAGGTGTTATACATTAAGGTTATATTTTCTGCACGCTGAATCAGGCGATAGAAATAATAGGCATAAACAGCATTCTTATGTTCAATAGTAGTCATGCCGAAAGCTTTGCGTAAATTATAAGGGATGAATGATGACTCACCTCCCGATTTGGGCAATTGGCCTTCATTAAGCGATAGAAGGAGCAAGTTACGGAAGTCGAGGTTACGTGTTTCCAATACTCCCATGATCTGCATTCCTATAGCCGGTTCACCATGAAAAGGAATGTTGGCTGCATTCAGTATTTTATTTAATAAACGTTTCAGAGTTTCTATGCGTACCTGCAATTCGTTGTTGTCTATCAGATTGAGCAACCTGTTGACTAATGTGAAACTTTTGAAGAGAGATTCACGGTACAGCTGATTGAAAATGTCATCGCTTTCCTGTTCCTGACGATATAAAACAGATACTTCTTTCAGCAGTTCCGTGATGTAGACACAGAGTTCACGGATACCATTGCGGGGCGTAAACAATATGTCCAGAAATTTGTCTTTCTTTAATTCGGATGGAAAAGGATAAAAACGGTTGGTCTTTGTAAGTTCTCGTTGCAGCGGCTCAGCTTTATCTGAGAGGCGGCGGGTATAGGGATGTTTCAATACCGTCTGTACGGCATCATAGATATATCGTCCCGAGTCTGTCCGGTATCCGCTGGTTTGCAGTTCGAGTATGGCGTTGATAAAACTATATACCGGAGTCTGTGCTAACGGAAATCCCATGGTGATATTGACATTCCTTACTACCTCCGGTATAGAGTGCAAAACAGGGAGAAGTAAAGCTTCATTGCACAGCACAACGGCATTTTCTTTTTCTTCGTTACTCAGGTTCTCATGTACCCATTGAGGCAGATAACGGGCTTGTGCGTTCTCGGTTGGGGAAGAGATAAAACGAACTTTTTTGGGTTTTATCAATTCATTGAACAATTCGGCAGGAAGCTCATTGGGGAAGAGTTTGAGATTGCGGTTGATAAATTCTCCGGCCTCATGGCGTTGTTTTTGCCGGGAAGGAAGCTGAGTGTAAAACACGTCATAATCCCAATAGAAAAGAGCCTTACCCGCATTCTGCAATTGTTGGAAGAAGTGAGTTTCCACCTTGTTCAGTACGTTGAAGCCGACAAATACATAGCAGTCATATTTCAATGAATCCGGTTCAAGTTGTTCAATAACGTTTCGGTAGAGCATACCTTCGTAGGCAAATCCTAATTCTTCCAGCTTTTTATGATATCGGCGATAAATATCACCCAATTTATCCCAAAGAGAAATAAACTTTTCTTTTAACAGTGTTCTCTTTTCGATAGAAAAATTTTGGAAAAACTGCTGGATAGCCTGTTCTTGCTCTTGGTCGAGAAATTCATAATCATCCATGACATTCTTTAAGTCCTGCAGATTAGTAAATAACTTATCTGCATGAACCAGATTTTTGTCTACATCATCAAAATCACTGATTAATAACTCACCCCAGAAGTAGAAGTCGTCCAGTGATTCGTCACTATTTGTTTCTTCACGGAATATTTTATAAAGCTCGCATACTAACCGAATCGGATCTCCTAGTTTTAACACCGATAAATGCTGAAATAATTCGCTGATACTTAAATATGCCGGTGACCAAAGAGGTTGATCGGACTGATTTGCCAAATGTTCATTAAAGAACAGACTGGCACGTTTGTTAGGGAATATGATAGCTGTGCGTGACAGATCATTTCCTATTTTACAGTAAAGGTCCTGCGCGACCAATTGGAGAAATGTTTTCATACTTTTTCGATTATTTCTTCTTCTACATACCACAGATAACCTGTGATGTTTTTGTATCCCATTCGGGAGAGGAGCTGCATGTATCCTTTTACCTGTTTGTTGTATTTTTTGTTTGCTTTACCAAATTTGAAGTCTACCACAACTACTTGCTCGTTTTTCATCATTACACGATCAGGGCGACGGGTTTGTAATACACCTTTGTCTTTGTAAATGATTGCGCACTCGTTGAACAATCTCCATTCACCGGAGTACCACTCTTGTACTTCAGGCAGGGAGAAGGCCTTTACGGTCAGAGAACGTATTTGTTTTTCCGCTTCTTTGCTGCCAATGATTCCCTCGAATATCAAGCGCTGAATGGCCGGTTCTATGTCATCCTTGGTCTCAATGGCAGAAAATAAAGTATGCAACAATTGTCCGTGATTTATGAAGCGGTCATCGGATTCTTCTTCAGAAAGCCCCTTGATAAAATCAGCAGATCGGTTGGACTGTCGGAATTCTATATCCGGATGCATAGATTCCATATTGACCGGAAGTTTTTCCGGTTTGCGAGTCAGCTTGTTACCTGAATCGATTTTTTTCTCATTTTCGGATGGGCAAAGGTCACCTAATTCATATACCTGTTCTTCATCCCATTCCTGATCTAATTTGTTGGCAGCCTGTGGTAGTGCTCCGGTTAGCAATTCGGCCATTGTATTTCTTTGTCCTTTCCGACTCCAGATAATCAAATTTTTGCCGGCACGTGTAAATGCTACGTAAAGCAGATTCAGATTGTCTACCCATAGTTGCAGGCGTTCGTGTAAATAATCTGTGCGGTATACTGATTCTGCCATGGCGGAAGAGTAATTTACCGGCACAATATCCAACTCGTTGAAAGGGGCTTCTTGAGGTACGCACCAGACGAGTTGGTTGTTTGTTTCATTTTCCAGTTTCCAGTCGCAGAAGGGTAGGAGTACCGTATGAAATTCCAGTCCTTTGGATTTATGTATTGAAAAGATACGTATACCCTCCACTTCGCCACTCGGAATTGTTTTCCCGGATAACGTCTCGTTCCAATATCGTATAAAGCTGTCCGGATCAGAAGAGTGGCTTTGCAGATAATCGGTTACTGCATCAAAGAAAGCAAACAGGTAAGCGTCCTGTTGTTCAATACGGTGCAGTTCAAATAAACTGAAAAGTTCCTCTAACAGTTCATACAGAGGCATCAACCGTAGTTCTGCCATTCGTTCCAGAAAAGCCGGTGGAAATAATTCTTCGGCTTTATGGAGGAGCAGCGAATTGAGATCATACTCCGAATGAAGTATTTGTAATTGGTAATTAGTGGCCAACTGTGCTTTCACGATCCGATTCTCCGGATCGGAAAGATAGCGCAAGGCATCCAACATCATACAGATGGCGAGCGAGGCATCCAGACGGAAGGCTTCGTCAGACACAATCTTATAATTTAGTTGTTTATCGAAGTAATCGGCAATACGCGGAATACTTTTATTCTTTCTTACGAGAATAGCTATATCGTTCAGTTTAACGCCGGATTGTAACAGATGTTCTACTTCCATTCCCAGGCTGATAAGGGTTTGTTCTGTATAATCGTGTTCTTCGTCCGGTTCGAGAAACTCTACCTTAACGTATCCTTGTTGTTTGTTTCGGGGGGATTCCTGTTCCACGTCGGCATATGCATTGATCAGAGGCTCACAAATACTTCCCAACTGCTTATTATACATTTCGTTGAGATAGTCCACAGCTGCGGAGAATATACTATTGTTGAATCGTATGATATTGGTTTCACTTCGGCGGTTGGTTTTTAACGTTTCTGTACGGATAGAAAAATATCCAAGTTGCTTATTCAATCCGTTCAGAATTCCCCAATCGCCGTTTCGCCAACGATAAATAGATTGCTTGACATCACCTACAATCAAGCTGTCGGCTCCTTGAGACAATCCTTCAAGTAGCAGGAGTTTAAAATTATCCCATTGCATTCGACTGGTGTCTTGAAATTCGTCTATCATCACATTGCGGATGTTAGTTCCGATTTTTTCGAAAACAAAAGAGGAATCACCGTCTTTCACTAATTGGTGGAGCAAAGCGTTGGTATCCGAAAGGAGGAAACGATTGTTTTCACGATTCAGTTGACGTACTTCTTCATCAATATTGGTTAAAAGCCGGACTTTGTTCAGGTGCTGTGTCGACAGTCGGCAGCTGTTCACTATTCGATTGTTGCGTGAGCGATATTGTTCGGCATTTTGTAGAAGTGGCATTAAGATGGAAGAAGCCAACAATATAATATCCGTATATTGTTTTGATGTTTTTGCAGCCCAATTAGTCTCGTCATCGAGGCATTTGATTACAGTAGCATTGACTATCTCGTCTCCCAGTATACCGTTTTTTAGTTTATTGAAATAGCTTCCTATTCCTTTGGTTCCGTTCTTTAAATCAGTTGGTTTCAGTGATTGACTGGAAAGTACATTTTCAAACTGTTGAGAGAACTCTTTCATCTGTTCAAGAGCGGCTGTTTCCATCTCTTTTAATGTCTTACGATAATTATGGATTACATTCGGGTCACGGAGGCGTCGGCGGAGACCATCACCTTTCTCGATGTATCCTTCATCAAAAATATTCCGTCCGAAACTTTTGATCTCATCCGAAACATTCCAGCGTTTATCGTCAGCGATACGTTCATCTATATAATCGAGCAGCCATACCAGTACAGGTGAATTGGGTCCCAACTTTTCAATCATACTGTCCACAGCATCGCTCAATACTTCTACGTTGTTCAGTTCGATATTCAGATTGGGACTCAATTCAAGTTCACGAGCCAGATTACGCATGATCGATTGAAAAAAAGAATCAATGGTTTCGACGCGGAACCGACTGTAGTCATGAAGCATATAACCCAAAGCTATGCCTGCCGTTGTTCGTATCTCGTCTTCTGAATGCCCTGTCTCGGCAATTATGCGTTTTAGATAGGCATCCGAATCCGGATCGCCTATCTGTATTCCATATAATTGACTAAGAATACGCTCCTTCATTTCAGCAGTAGCTTTATTAGTAAAGGTTACTGCTAAAATCTGGCGATAGGCGCGCGGATTCCGGATTAGTAACTTGATATATTCAACAGCCAGGGTGAAGGTTTTTCCGGACCCGGCGGAGGCTTTATAGACAATGAGTTCGCTCATTCACAGTTTGTATTGGATAATGATTATTTTCTTTTTACTATTTCGAATGGTACACGTATTGAAACGCCTTTTTTCATTAAGTTATTCAGATTGGGATATAAACGTTCTTTGAAAGAATCCCAATTGCGATGTTCCATTTGGGTCCATCCTGCTTCTGCCAGTGCCAGACCGCGGGGATAGGTCATATATGTCACTCGGTTAATGTCCTTTATTGCTTCTCCCCAAAGTGTTCCCATTACTCCCAGAATGTGTGCCTGTTCTGCTGCGGGTTTTCCGTATCCCGGATCAAACTGATAGCATGTTTCGAGTGTAGTTACCGGCATTCCCCAGTTATTAAATTCCGGAAGATCTCCTTTGAACTGCGGATAATCCAGATATGCAAATTCTCCCGGAGCCATAATCAGAGGGTTACCATGCTGTTGGGTCAGTTTCTGGCAAGTTGGCGTCAATCCGTATCTCCAGCTCACAAGTGTTACATTTTTAGGGTAAGGGAACAGATAATCGTTGGCCGGCATGCGAATGTTATCTAATTCACACCAGAGAATAGGGTATTTTCCATCAGCCTCTACGAAACTGAGCATACGGCTGAAAAAAGGAATCATTAATTGGGAAGCCTTTTCGTATTTCAGTTCCTTCATCATTTTTTGGCAGCGTTCACATTTGGTCCAGTTCTTTTCTATAACTGCTTCGTCACCACCCAGGTGAATATAACGTGAAGGAAAGAGAGCACTTACTTCATCAATAATATCTTTGTATACTTCATACACTTTTTCATTATTGGCACAAAGCATTAAGTTTACAGTCTCACCTACATTCTTTGCAATAGTATCGGTGTGTGTACATCCCAGTTCAGGATAAGCGGCTAATACAGCGACAGTGTGTCCCGGAATATCCAATTCCGGCACTATTTCAACATGGCGTTCGGCTGCATAGCGAATCAGGTCGGCCAACTCTTCTTGAGTATAAAAAGATTGTCCTGCGGTAAGTTTCGGATGCTTTCTAATTTCGATTCTCCATCCTTGATCATCTGTCAGGTGAAGTTGAAGCACATTATATTTGTAGCGTACCATCTGATCGATGTAGAACTTTACATCTTCTATTGGTAAAAAATGCCGGGCAGGGTCTAGCATTAAAGCCCGGTAGCCAAAGCGAGGCGCATCATCGATACTGATAGGAGTCATTTCTTTCCGATTGCTGGCGCATACATCTCCCAAGAGAACTTGATCGACAGTCATTACACCATAGAAAACGGCTGCTGCACTGGCTCCGCTAATGGTCATCCCTTTCTGGTCAACTTTGAGTTGATAATGCTCTTTTCCTTCCAATTGTGGATCAATAATTAACCGGATGGGGGATTGGCGAGAGCCGGAAAGGGGAATGTCTACTTGCATGCGGTCTTTCAGTATACTTTGCAGAGTAGTAGCCGCAAACTTTAATTCCGGTTGTCCGGGGTGAATCGTGATGTTCTTACCTGTTAAGCTAAAAGGTTTACCTTGCACTTGCTCTATGTGATTGGGCATAGGCAACAGGGCTGAACGATTGTTTTGTGCGGTTGCTGTAAAAGCAAACAAGAGGAAAATCAGTCCTAAATAGTTTTTCATGGGGTCAATTTATTAATTAGTTTCGTGGCAAATATACAGTTTTTGTACGAGAAAACGGACACTTCAGCACAGAAAGAGAGTATGCCGATACTTTCTTTTCGATTAGAATTTTGCATAAAAATGTGAGATTCATTCGCGAAATAGAGAAAAAAGATAAAAATAGATCATTCTTATTAGGTAATATGAGCTATTTTGTTACCTTTGCGCCCCCTTATTCCATAGCGTAGAATAAGGTTAAGTGCTAATTAGATTTAACATGAGACTAAAAACAATCCTACTGACCACTATGGCCACCGGTTCATTTTTGTGCGAGCCTGTTGCTGCTATGTGTATTGAACCTCCCGCAACTCCTGAAATGGGATGGTTTTTGAAAAAGAAAAAAAAGAGTAATCCCCAAGACAGTATTAAGGTTAAGAATGAGTATGAGAAATTAACAGGAAGCGATAGTGTCGTTCGTCGTGGTATGTTCAATGTATACCAAAAGAAGAACGATTATTACTTTGAGATTCCTTCTACCCTGTTGGGGCGTGATATGCTGGTGGTGAATAAACTGCAACGGGTACCTGCAGAACTGAATGAAGCCGGAGTGAATCGTGGAACTAATTATGAGAATCAGATGATCCGTTTTGAGTTGGATAAATCGGCTAATAAATTATTAATCCGTCAAAGTCGTCCATTACCTATTTCACCATCTGAAGATGCCATTAGCCAATCGGTGAAGGATAATTATATTTCTCCGCTGATAGCCGGGTTTAAGGTAGAAGCATATAATAATGATTCTACCAGCATGCTGATTAAAGTGAACGATATATATGATGGTACAGAGACAAGCATAAATAACGTATTTACCAATATTAATCTTGGCACATCGGCCATCAAGAATTTATCAAGAATTCTATCCATCAAGTCCTTTGATAATAATGTGGTAGCAACCTCGGAACTGACTACTCGTGTGACCGAAGGTACTACTACTATCTATGTGACGGTAGAGGTTAGTTCCTCTATTTTGTTGCTTCCTGAAGTGCCGATGACCGGACGTTTGGATAATCCGCGCGTGGGATATTTCACTAATCCTCTGACTAATTTCAGTGATGGACAACAACGGGTAAATAAAAAACAATTTATTACTCGATGGCGTCTGGAGCCCAGGCCTGAAGATCGGGCAGCGTATTTACGTGGAGAATTGGTAGAACCCCGAAAACCTATTGTCTTTTATATAGAAAATTCGACACCTTATCGTTGGAGGAAGTATATTAAACAAGGAATTGAAGACTGGCAAGTAGCCTTTGAACGTGCCGGATTTAAAAATGCCATTATCGCTAAAGATATTACCGAGGACATGGAGGTAGATATGGATGATGTGAATTATTCTGTGCTGACTTATGCCGCATCTACCAAAGCAAATGCAATGGGACCTTCTATTCTTGATCCGCGTTCGGGAGAAATCCTTGAGGCTGATATCATGTGGTGGCATAATGTACTTTCAATGCTTCAGGAGTGGATTACGGTACAAACAGGTGTAGTGCGTCCTGAGGCTCGTGGTGTTGCTTTACCGGATAGTCTGATGGGAGATGCCATGCGCTTTGTTGCCTGTCATGAAGTGGGACATTCACTCGGACTGCGCCATAACATGATGGGATCATGGGCTTTTCCTACAGATTCTCTCCGTTCGAAAACATTTACCGACCGAATGAATTCGACTTCATCGTCTATCATGGATTATGCCCGCTTTAATTATGTGGCACAGCCGGGTGATGGTATAAAGGCACTTTCTCCTCACATCGGGCCGTATGATATGTTTGCTATAGAATATGGTTATCGTTGGTATGGCAAGCAAACACCGGAAGAAGAAAAAGAACTGTTGCAGGATTTTTTAGCGAAACACACTGATCGGCTTTATAAATATAGTGAGGCACAGGATCCGCGGGATGCTGTTGACCCTCGCGCACAGAACGAAGATCTTGGCGATGATCCGATCCGTTCTTCACAGTATGGCATTGCCAATTTGAAATGTATTGTTCCCCAAATCATTCAATGGACAACTACCGGAGAGAAAGGACAGACGTACGAAGAGGCTTCTCGTTTGTATTATGCCGTTATTAATCAATGGAATAATTATCTTTATCATGTAATGGCGAACATTGGAGGTATTTATATTGAAAATACAACGGTAGGTGATGGTGAGAAAACTTATACGTTTGTGGAAAAGGAGAAGCAGCAGGCTGCTTTGAGGTTTTTGCTTGATGAGGTGCTATGCTATCCGAAATGGTTGTTCGACCCTGAAATAGCTCAATATACTTATCTGCTTAAAAATACTCCTTTGGGAGTAGTAGAGAATGCCCCAACACAAGTGCTGAAAAATGCACAGGCTTATGTTTTCTGGGATTTACTGTCGAATAATCGCCTGATGCGTATGCTTGAGAATGAATCGGTAAACGGGAAAAAAGCCTTCACAGCTGTTGAATTGATGGATGGTTTGCATAAAAGTATTTTTGCTGTAACAGAGCGTGGTGGACTGCCCGATGTTATGACACGTAACTTACAGAAAGGTTTTGTAGATGCATTGATTACTGCTGCTGCCGAAAGCGAGGGAGTGAAAGTTAACAAGAAATTGATTGATAATCACTTCTTGTTCGACTTTCAGACACCGATTTGTAGTTGTGATGACCATGCACATCGTTCGGCACATACTGATCGCATGGGGGCTCGCCGTGAACTGAATTTTTATGGGTCTCAGATAAACCGTATTTCCGACGCCATTTCAGTAAAACGTGGTGAATTGCTTCGCATTAAAGATTTGCTTCAAAGCCGTTTGGGCACATCGGATGTAGCTACCAAATATCACTATAAAGATTTGATTTTACGCATAAATACTGCGTTGGGCATTTCGAAATAAAAACACCAAAACACAAAGTTCTCTCTGACAAACACTCAACGAATTTATTTGCTGAGCGAGGGGCTTTGTGTATTTATACCAAAACAGACAGTTTTCAAAATGAGTATTAATTTTATAGGATGTAACAAATGAAAAGACACGTTTTTATTCTTTTATTGTCTTTTGCCGGAGTTTTGACTTCTGCTTTTGCTGCCAGTAGGCAAGTACAAGGAGTGGTGATCTCTTCAGAAGATAATATGCCGTTGATCGGTGCTTCTGTCTATATAAAAGCAGAAGACCTGTCGAAAGATGGTAATTCTCCGACAATAACAGGAGTAATTACCGATATAGATGGAAAATTCAATATTTCAGTACCGGAGGGGGTGACACGTTTATTCTGCAGTTATGTAGGACATGAAGTACAGGAACTCAAGCTCGTTCCCGGAAAAGATCAATATGAAATCACGCTTTTCCCATCAGCTCAGATGCTTGATGCTGTGGTAGTGACTGGTTATCAGACAGTGGAACGCCGTAAGTTGACAGCAGCTGTCGGGAAACTGAACATTTCGGATGAAACCATCGGTGCTGTGAAAAGTATTGACCAGGCACTGGCCGGGCAAATTGCCGGTCTTTCCGTAACCTCTACTTCCGGAGCGCCGGGTGCACCTGCAAAAATACGTATTCGTGGTACTTCGTCATTGAACGGAACTCAGGATCCATTGTGGGTATTGGATGGTATTCCGTTGGAAGGTACGGATGTACCTCAGTCGAATGTATTGAATGATGTTTCTAATATACAGCAATCGTCTATTGCCGGACTGAATCCTGCAGATATTGAAAATATTACTGTGCTAAAGGATGCGGCAGCTACAGCCATTTATGGAGCACGTGCTGCAAATGGTGTAATTGTGATAACGACTAAAAAAGGAAAAGTAGGGAAACCGGTGATTAATTTCTCCTCGAAGTTTACTTATATGCCTACATTGAGTACAAACCGACTCAATATGTTGAATTCACAAGAGAAAGTAGATTTGGAACTTGAATTGCTTCGTTCTAATTTTGCGTACGGTGACAATAAGGGGGGAGTTTCTAAAATAATTTCCGGTTACGGATTGACTGATGCCTATAAAAAAGGGGGGTGGAGTGCGCTGACTCCCGAAGCCCAAACGGATATAAGTCGGTTGCGGAATACAGAAACTGATTGGGGCGATATTCTTTTCCGCGATGCATTCAATCAGGAGTATAGTTTAAGTCTTTCGGGAGGTAACGAACGGGTGACTTATTATACTTCTATCGGATATTATCAAGAAAATGGTAATGTTAAAGGCGTCGGGCTGGATCGTCTGAATATTGTAGCGAAGACTTCATATAAAGTCAACCGGATGTTGAAATTCGGAGTTTCTTTATTTGTTAATCGCCGCAACAATAAAACCTACCTGACCGATACTTATGGATTGGTGAATCCGGTATACTATTCGCGTAAGGCTAATCCATACTATCAACCTTTCGATGCAAACGGAAATTATGTATATGATTTCGATGTTCAGAACAATTCTGATACGGATTTAGGGTTTAATATTTTTGAAGAGCGTAAAAATACTTCGAATGAGGAAACGATTAATGCACTTTCGTCTATTTTTGATGCAGAGTTACGTTTTAATGATAAACTGAAGTTTACAACTCAACTTGGTTTGCAATTGGATAAAGCATCGAAAGAACAGATTGCCGATAAGGAGAGTTTTTCAATGCGTATAATTCGCAAAAACAGTAAATATTGGGATTCTGCCTCCCAAAGCAATAAATACTTTATTCCGGACGGAGGAGTGCATAAAGCGTATGAGAATACGAACTCCCAGATTACCTGGAAAGCAATGGGAGAGTACCGGGACAGTTTCAATGATATCCACGAACTGGAAGTAATGGTAGGTACCGAGTTGCGTAAGACTTGGTATGAAACACTTTTCTCTGCAGGATATGGTTTTGATCGCCAGACGTTGACTACAAAACCGGTTGTCTTTCCGGATGAAGACCGTGCCAGACAGTTTCCTCTTCATCAGAAAACGTATAAAGAAAATGCCTATGTCTCTTTCTTCTCTACAGCTTCCTATTCGTTGATGAACCGTTATACATTCGGAGGAAGTATCCGTTTTGATGGTTCTGACTTATTTGGCGTAGACAAGAAATACCGTTATTTGCCTCTGTACTCTGTAAGTGGATTATGGAGATTGTCAAATGAACCTTTTATGCAGGGAACTAGAAAATGGATGGATAACCTTGCATTCCGTGTTTCGTATGGTATTCAGGGAAATATTGATAAAAATACATCTCCCTTTCTGTTGGGTAAATATATTGTAGATAATATTTTGCCGGGTGGTTCGGAACATATGATTGATATAAATTCTGCTCCAAACAAGAAACTTCGTTGGGAGAAAACTCAATCAGTAAATGTTGGACTTGATTTTTCGGTACTCAATCAGGCGATTAATCTGAGTGTAGATTACTATTATCGTAAAGGTACAGACCTAATCGGAAAACAAATGCTTCCACTTGAAACCGGCTTTGTTTCGACCAATATCAACTGGGCAAGTATGGTCAATAAAGGTGTTGAGGTATCTCTTTCTACGCGAAACGTTGCAACCAAAAATTTCTCGTGGTATACTAATTTAAATTTTGCTTATAACAATAACAAGGTATTGAGAGAAGCTATTCCTGAAGCGCAAACTATTCCGGGACGTGAGGGGTATCCGGTAGATGCTATCTTTGCGATAAAAACTGCCGGTCTGGATGAAGAAGGTTATCCTTTGTTTTATGATAAAGAAGGGAAAAAAGTAACTTTGAAAGAACTGTATCGCTTGCAGGATCCTTTTGGATTAGGTTTTACGGTTAATTCGGATGTAACTCCGGCAGAAGAGCGTAGCTTTTATTCGTATATTGGTTCACAAGATACTCCTTATACGGGTGGCCTGATCAATACATTCAGTTATAAAAATTGGGAATTAACCGCTAATTTATCATTTAATCTGGGAGGATATGTGCGTACAACGCCTTCCTATAATTTCATTAACTTTGATAGAGGGCAGAATGTAAATAGTGATATTTTAGATCGTTGGACTCCGGAGAATACAGATGGGCGTCTGCCGGCATTAATCACCAGCGAGAAACGGGCTGACGAGTATTATTGGTATGATCAGAAGAGCGAAATTTACAAGAATTTAGATATTTGGGTAAAGAAATTAAATTATTTCCGGTTGCAAAATTTGCGTTTAGGTTACCGTCTACCTGAGAAAATGACTAAATCTTTAGGAATGGGATCGGCTTCTGTGGCTATTGAAGGACGCAACTTACTTGTTTTTGGTTCAAGTTATAAGAATTTTCTTGATCCGGAGTCGATGTATAATCCGTATGCACCGCCTATCCCTAAATCAATTACGTTTAGCTTGAATTTAAATTTTTAATCATTAAGTCGAAAAAAAGAAGATGAAGAAAATATATGTTTTGGCTTTGTTGAGCTGTCTGTTGATGTTATCAGCTTGTGACAGTTATCTTGATATCAGACCCGTGGGTAGCGTGATTCCTCAAACCGCTGAGGAGTATCGTGCTTTGCTGGCACGTGCTTATCTGAATGTGCCCAATGACAGAGGGCTGGCTTGTCTTCGTTCTGATGAAATGTTGGTTAATGATAATGAATATGACCGAAATTCGTATGGAGACATTGAACGTTGGAACGATGTGTCACCATTTCCGGGAACCAGCCAGTTTACCTGGTCTAATTTCTATAATGTACTTTTTATTGCTAATCAAGTAATTGAGAGTCAAAAGGAGATTACAGAAGGAACTCCGGAGGTCGTGAATCAGTTGGTGGGTGAAGCTCATTTGCTTCGGGCTTATCTGCATTTTGTATTAGTGAACCTGCATGGACAGCCATATACGAAGTCCGGTGCTTTAAATTCAAAATCAATACCTTTAAAATTGGACACGGATCTTGAAAAAACGTTGGGACGCAATACGGTAGAAGAAGTTTATACTTCTATTTTATCGGATATAGAGCATGCCCGTGAATTAATAAATAAGGAAAAGTGGGAAACTGTCTTTTCATATCGGTTCAATGTTTTGTCTGTAGATGCGTTACAGTCTCGTGTCAGCTTATACATGGGAGCATGGCCGAAGTGTTTGGAATCGGCCGAAGCAGTATTGGCAAAGAAATCTGTTCTTGTCGATATGAATGAAACTCCTTTGGCTCTTCCCAATCATTTTGAGTCGGTTGAATCGATAACTGCTTTGGAACAGGTTATGGGTTCTTCTGTCAACAATGCTGTGTGGGTACCTGCTACTTTTCTGGCTCTTTATCAGGAAGGAGATAAGAGATTGGCCGCTTATTTTGCTGCTCCGGATGAAAATGGGAACCGAAAAAGTTCTAAAGGAGGAAAAAGAGAGTTTTCTTGTACTTTTCGTGTAGGTGAACTTTATCTTAACGCAGCCGAAGCTGCAGCAAACATGGATAAACTGCCACATGCACGTATGCGTCTTTTAGAATTAATGCGGAAGCGTTATACTCCCGAAGCATATGCCAAGAAAGAGAATGCAGTGAATGTGATGGATAAAAATGCCTTGATTAGTGAAATACTGAACGAGCGTGCTCGTGAACTAGCTTTTGAGGGACATCGTTGGTTTGATCTTCGTCGTACTACACGTCCTCGGATGGTGAAAGTACTTCAAGGTAAAACTTATATATTGGAACAGGACGATCCTCGTTATACAATTCCTATTCCGAGAGATGCTATTGCTGCCAATCCGGGATTAGCTAACTAATACACATGAAAATCTGAACACACACAATCCCAAGCCGTAGAGTTTATAAAAGGACTCTACGGCTTTTTAATTAATATATTATTCTGTGTTACCAAGTTGGGATATAGTCTTTAGCTGTTTTATAGAGGATGTGGAGATGGACTCTATAAAATGGAAGGAAGCTCTTGACGGTCTAAAAGTATAAAATCAAAACTTTAGAAAAATCAATCGGACTTTTTGTAGATGGTATATATGGTATTATCGACAGACAGACGAAGAAAAGGATCTGGCAAATAACCTTTATTGCATTTATCAATGGATAATAAAGAAGCAAGAGGACAAATGAAATTTATGGTGGAAATATAATCCAGTTAAGGATAGAAATAAAAAAGGAGTACCGCCGTACTCCAAAATAATCCTTATTTAGAATTTAAAAATTAAATAATATATTAATAATCAACTTATATGCTGATATATATGCGATTGTAAAATATTCATGTTATCTTTGTGGTGAAGAAATAGTTTAAACTAACTTTAAACCATATAAGATAATATGAAAAAAAGTATTGTATGCTATACCTCCAAGCCATTAACCAATGGTGAAAATCCTATTATGATACGATTGTATCATGGAAAATACAAATACATAGCAACGGGAGTTTCATGCAAGGTGAGTTATTGGAATCCCAACCTTTGCAGAGTATCAAGCAAGGATGCGAAGTATAAAGAAAAGAACGAGCAGATAGAACAGAAATATGAGATTATATGCCAACGGATAAAAGATTGTTTTCAGGTGTATGGTATTTATGATTTGGAATTAATTGCTGATACAAATAAGACTATTGAAATTCAAAATGACATTACCCCTTCAAAAGTACTAAACTTCTTGGAAGTTATAGATTTAAAGATAAAGAACATCAAAAAATATAGCTATCAAAAGAACTTTATACAGTTGAAAAACGCATTGTTGGCTATATATGGAAACACAATCTATATTAAAGAACTTAATCAGGGGTGGTTTAACGGCATGATGGAATTTTTGTCCGTCAAAACGATACGCCAACAAAAGAAGTTAATCAAACACTTCCTTATCTGTTACAATTGGGGATGGCAAAATGGTTATATCACTAATTATCAAAGTCTAAAGTACAATCCAAAAGATTTGGCTTATGTCGTGAAAAAACGTGCCTTAACCATTACTCAGTTATCCTATATAAAGATGTTGCGGCAAAATCAATATGAATTGTATCTACTTGGTGTTGACATGCAACGGTATCGTGTATATGATTACACCTACAAAAGTTCCGACCTATTAAATGCCTTGACCATTTATATGATAATGTACGCTCTGCAAGGTGTTGCTCCCGTGGACCTTGCAAGTCTGAGAATAGAAGATTTGAAATTGGAAGAAATGAATAGTAACGATTTAAACCTTTATGACATAGTTAACGATAACAAACAATTCAGGCAGCAAATAAAAGAAAATACAATCATCAAATACTATTCCATCGCAGACAACAGAAACAAAACTGGTTCGGAGATTAATATCAAAGTTAAATATGATATTCTGCACCCTCTTATTAAAGATTATATGTATAAGCGAGACGGCACATTGAAGGATAAAACCGACTATCTTTTAAATGTTTATGAAAAAGAACGAATTTATACGGACAAACAGAGAGAAAGCAGAAGGAGCAATTACTTTTCAGACCTGAACAAGCAGATAAAAGATTATCTGAAAGAAAACGGGCAGGATTTTTTTGAAAGGTTCAGTTATTATACAGCCCGTCATACCTATCTCACGATTGGATATAGATTGGGGATAAAGGCTAACGTAATGGCGCAATTAGCAGCACATAATGAGGCTGAATTGCAAACCTATTTTGCAGGATTTGACGATATAACCATATTGGAAGCGAATGATAGAATCTTCAATGCCCATTAAGATAAATAAAGCTCTGTTGTAGTTTTGTACACATTCGTATTGCAGTTATGCACATTAAAAGACTTTTAGAATAGTACGTTTCATATCTGCATTGCATTTATTTGCAAATATACATTAAGATGGATTTGTGGTTAAAAGTGAATATTACTTTATCAACAAATCTATCTTTTAATTATAAGATATTGATATTTAATGTATTATGTCAAGTTTCAATATTCACTTTCAAGATTAGTGAATATTATAGGTATCAACACCCCTAACATGCAAAATTGCAACTTTCATATTTATCAAGTTCAGACCTCTTCTTCTATTGGAACATCAGGTAAGAAATCTCTAGGGGAACAATCAAAGACTTTAGCAAGTACATTCAAATGGTTTAGATTATACTTTGCCCTGCGCTTAGGATTCTCAATATCAGCAATGAAACTTGCAGACATATTCATATAATCTGCCAATTCCATCTGAGACCACCTTCGTTCCACTCTCATAGCCTTCACTTTCTGTATTACAAATTCTTCTATTTTAGTCATATACCAATCATTTTAATTGGTAAAGGAAAGATTATCGCAGAAAAGTTTTGAGCGTACATGTACGTGTATTATCTTTGCAATCTCAATTAAATAACAAGTATTCAACTTTTAATTAAAAAAATCATGAAAAAAATTCTATTCTTCATTTTAATGGCGGCTAGCCTAGTTATGTACAGTTGTGAAAGTAATGATGATTCTTCTCCAGACAACAATCCTGTTGACACAGAGTTTTCAACGGACAGAAGTATTCACATAAAGGCTTTTAGCAGTGAAAATGCACGCACATTCTCAACCACTTATAAGGAAACTGGATGCTCTGAATGCAATGCAGATGGAACGGAATTTGACGCAATTCTTTTTGATAAAAATTCGTCAAATAAAACATATAGATATATTTTAAACATAAAGGTTTCACCTCAAAAAGATATTAAAAAAGGAGATAAGTTAACGATGGTAGGAGGATTTTTTGCAGGTTCAAAAGATGACTTTCTCAAATATCAGCCTAAAAATATAACAGGAGAAATAACAGTTGAAGAAGTATACAAAGAAAAAGGCATTATACTGTCATTTAATAATTTATCATGGACAAATTCACCCAATGGAGGAACAATATACAATCTTACAGGTAAGTTAGCGTTTACTTACCCTAATTATAATCCCCTAGCTAACAAATAAATCCACACTGTTAGCAATGAAAAGATGTATTCTGGTATTACTCTTATTTTGCACCCCACTCCTAGTAATACATGCACTACCACGTAAAAAAGTAGCAATTGTATTGAGTGGTGGTGGTGCAAAAGGAGTAGCACACATCGGAGCTTTAAAAGTTATAGAAGAATTGGGAATTCCTATTGACTATGTCGCAGGAACAAGTATCGGTGCAATTGTAGGTGGACTATATTCTATTGGATATACATCTGAACAGCTAGAAATAATAGTAAAGCAAACAAATTGGATTGACCTACTTACTGATAAAATTTCACGTGATGCAATACCATTTCCTTTCAAATTGGATGACAGCAAATATCTCATATCATTACCCATTAAAAATAATGAAAAGAGCGGAGGTATAATCAGGGGCAGAAATATATCACAGTTATTGCAGCAACTCACAGAAGGCTATAATGATACAACTAATTTCGATAGTCTTCCAATTCCTTTTGCATGTATCGCTACAGATATGGCAACAAATCAGAAAGAAGTTATTCGGTCAGGCAAACTTTCAGAGGCAATGCGAGCTAGTATGGCTATCCCCGTCGTTTTTACTCCACTATATTCAGACAAGAAGGTTCTAATAGATGGAGGATTCAAAGATAACCTACCCATTGACGTTGCTAAAAGCATGGGAGCAGATATAATCATTGCAATTGATGCACAATCAGAATTGGCAACAAGTGATAAATTACAGGCTGTACCTGATGTTGTCAATCAGTTAATGCTAATGATATGTCAATCTGAATTAGATATTGACAAAATCAAACAAGTTGATGCTTACATTAAAGTTAATGTAAAAGGATATAATGCAGCAAGTTTTTCGAATGAAGCGATTGATACCCTTATCATAAGAGGAGAGAATGCAGCAAGAACAAATTATGCTTCTTTACAATCAATCAAAGATAAAGTTGGAATAGTACCTTTAAAAAAACCGCATACCACTTCATTTCAGTTACCATTTAGCCCTCAATATACCTCTATAAAAAACGACCAATTAAGAGTTGCATTAAGATTTGACAGCGAAAATATTGCGGCAATCTTATTAAATGTGAATTTGCAAAACCTAAAAACAGGAAAAGCTGAAATAACTTTAAGAGGCGGTAAACAATCTTTTCTTAATGCTCAATATAGTCTCCCATTATCAAAGATACAGGAAATAAACATCATCAATAAAATCGCTTATAATGACATTTTTCTATACAGGAATGGACAAAAGATTGCTAATCCAAGTTTTATACAGAATACCAGTAAATTGGCATATTCAATAATACCATTAGACAATCTATTATTTAAAGCTAATATATCATTAGATTATCAACGCTTTTTCAGGACATTAGTAAATCAAGAATTTTCATATCCGAAGAACTATGACTTATTCCTAAATTACAATGTAGAATTGAAATACGAAACTATTAACAAAAAATATTTTCCAACAAAAGGTTTAGATTGTCACATTGGATATACAATATATACCAACTGCCACTCTTCCGCAAACTATTCAGCATTTGATACTCAGATAAAGAAAATATTCCCCATAAGTTATAGCACATATTGTATACCATCAATATATGGAAGACTTCTTTTTAATACTAACACTCCACTAATATACAGCAACATGATAGGTGGTGAAGGATATAGTTTAGATTTTGAGCAGCAAATACCATTCTCAGGGCTTATACACACAGAAAATATCAATAACGCATTCGGAGGTCTGCAAATCAAAATTCAACACACATTTCAAAAGAAACAGCATCTGACTCTTGCAGGTAATTACGCCATTTCAGAAAATCACCTATCAAACTTCTTTCATGGAAAACCAATATACGGAATTAGTGTTGGATATGGCTATGAAAGTCCATTGGGTCCAATAGAAGGTTTTCTTTCTTATTCTAATAAAACAAAAGATTTAGGATTTTATCTCAATATTGGATTTGGATTCTAAAAGTTCAACATATCATAAGTTTCTAACAGTTCTTGCGAACGTAGTCCCAAATATCGACGAGTAGTCTGTATATCAGCGTGATTAAATAGCTCTGACAACTTTATCAATGCAAATTCTGAGTTTTCCCCTGCTGCCTCAACTACCTGCCGCCCAAAAGTTTTACGCATACTATGCGTACTAAAATGCTCGATTTTCAAATTATACTTTGATTTCATTGACTTAAAAAGCACATTGATTCGCTGTGTACTATACACAGTTCTCTTTCTACTGAGAAAACACTTTTCATTTTTATCCACTACACCAAGAGACTTATAACAGTCTGCAATATGCTTTTGAAAATTACAATTAACTCTAATCTCCCTACGCTTGCCAGTTTTCTGTTCAGTGATAACAAACTTCTCATTATCCAACAGCATAGACCATGTAAGAGTAAGCAAGTCACTTATACGCAATCCGAAGAAACTACCACAGCCAATTAACAGCGACAATCTATATTCCTGGTCTCGATATAGTTTGCGAACTAGGGACAGCATAGAGTCCCATTCTAAATAATCCGAAGTAACATAACTATTTTTCAAACTCATAATATTCATTTTTAGTTGATATTCATGACTTTTGAATGTGCCATGAATACTCTAATTAGTAAATCATTGATAATCAATTAATATTCAGTAATTATATTAATGAATATCAGGCTGCCATCAATAAATCCGTTGGAGTTGTCAAGGCTGCCAATACAGTAGCCTCTTTTGCCTCATAAACTCTTAATGCTTCTCTGTCAATCTCAAACATGTTTTTCTTTGCCCATTCATAACGTGCCATCCACAAGCCTTTTAATGCTTTCCGAACTTCGGCACTTACTTTATTAATCAACTCTACAAAAGCGACCATGTGCCCTCTTGCAGCCTCTCTTGCCGCTGCTTCATAATCCGCATAGAACCAAAAGAAATCATGTTCATTAATCATTTTGACCGCCTGGTTTATTATCTCTGCTGTTGACATATCATTACCTTTTAGCATTTTCACTTTGTTTCTTTATCACACTGCAAAGATAATTATTCTATTTCAAATAAGATAATGTATTCAGTTAAATCCAGTTAATTATATGATTTTATTTAAATTGAGATAATATGATATTAAAAAAGGGGAAGCAAAATCGCTTCCCCATGCCATTAAAAGACTTGGATTAAAGATTCCCACCTGAAGGACCTCCATTCCCCTTTTGTTACATCAAAAAAAGCTGTCGTTTTAAACACTTCTCGTGATTCTCCATTTCCGTTGCACATTGCCTTTGCCAATGCTGCTTGTGTTGTACCCCAACACTCTCGTAGTTCACCATTTTTCTTTTGAAAGATAAAATGTGCAATACCGTTTTTCATCTTTTCTTTCAAATTTTCAATCATCATGGCTTTTAACAAACCGATTTCAATAGAATTGGTACGAATTGCAATGACATTAGCTCTAACTGCTGTTGAATTGTTGACTATTGTAAGATTTACCATAACTATAATATTAAATTGTTCGTACTTTTTTTGATTACGATACAAATTTAGTGATTATATTTTAAATAGAATAATATATAATGCAAATCATTGTTAATATTATGATTATATTTTAAATCAAATAATATTAATTAGTATTTTTGCTTGAAAATAAGAATAAGTATGGAAAAAGCAGAGTTCAGAACCGTAATCCATCTACAAATTGGTGAGACACATGAATACTACGGCTCACCATCTTCATTGTACGACAAACATACAGCCGATGAATTGGGAATTGCCCAGGCATCCCTTAACAACTATTTCTACAAACTTCCTGATAGTGCAGAACCTATTTATACAAATAATAAATGTATCATCAGGAAGGGGATTTTATATGTGAAACCTACCACAAGGGGAAGAAAAAAAACAGAATAGTCAGAAAAAAGTTATACCCAACTGCTTCATTTCTATAAAGTAGCGGTTTTTAAGACACCTATAAAAGAATACAATGTATTGTATTTTAGTAAATTAAATTACTAAAATATCTTATATGTTATTGTTTACCATACTTGCGTAAAAAGGGTATTTTCATACCCTTTTATTGCTGTAAACTATCTGACTTTGGAATTGACAGCCAATACTTTTTTAGTGCATCACTGATTTTTTGTTTTGTACTATCATCCCGTTGTTTACCATAATTTGGGTTGTTTGCACCTTGCTTTGCTAAACTCTGTTTGAATTTCGTTGCGTCACTTGCTTCTCTGCTTACTCTTTTTACCATATTGATTTGATTTATATTGAATTATTTAGAACTTTGTTGATATTTACTTATAAATAGTTTTTAGAATGGCAAAATCAACTGAAAGACAAAATATTTTTTCTTTAGAGGACATCAGTATTGATAATATAGTGGAAAAGCATATTGCACTGTTGGAAGAACGTGCCAAGCCTCAGCAAGTTATCACAAACTTTCAGGATGTAACTTGTGATAATACATTCGTGGCGCAATATGAAACCATTCAAGGAAAAAGCAAAGCCATTCCGAGAAAATTGATACTGCACGAAAAGTATACCTTCCTGATACATAAATTGATAAAAAGGTGCAGAAACAATAAAGAAGGAGATTTTACTCGTTTCAACACTAAGGTACTCCAAGCCACATTGGGAGCTGTTTATAAAGACATGTTAGACACTTTGGCAGCAATGAATATAATACATATAGCTAACGAATATATTCCCACAATCCAAGCCCGATTGATAGAATTCAATTCCAATCTATCCGTCGCCTCTGAAATGCGTTACAATGCAGCCGTTGATAAATATAACAAGAAGATGGAGCAAGAACTAAAGAAATACGAAAAGGAACAGTTAGAAGAAATAAGGTCGGAAATGGGAAACGAATTATACGATAACTTCATTAAGTCTTTAAATCTGCTCCATCTGACAAATGAAACCGAGGCAAAGGACTACCTGAACCGACATAAGTTTATGTCAGCAAAATCAAAGGAATACTTTTCTTACATATTGGAAGAATATAAGAAGAGAGATTTCAGAATATTATCAGTAGATAGAAACCTCCGCATATACTCTATACTAACCCAATCACCAAGAATATTCAAGAATTTCACAAATATAAAATTTACATGCGACATTCATAACTCACACCCATTATTATTTAATAAAATCATAATAGATAAATATAATATAGATAATAATATTTTACATATATTATATAATAACATTAATAGTATAGATAATTCTCTCTATTCTGTTGGCAAACAACTTCGTAAAATGCTAATAAACAACAATATACAAGAATACAAAATTGCAAATATCCCCAATGATGTTTGGGAGTATATTTACAAGACTTCAAAGGGAGCGTTTTGGGACGATTTTATTGATTTAGACGAATTTAAAAGGTTGTTACGTTCCGATATTAAAGTAACACTGTTTCGTGAAGTATTCTATTCCAAGACATTAACAACAAAAGGAAAGGACTTTGCAAAAGTTTTTAAGAAGAAATATCCGAATATCTATAACCTGGTAAAGGAAAGTAAAAAGAATGACCGTACTTATTTGGCAAATGAAATGATGAAGATTGAAAGTTCACTGTTCAGAAATATATTAGCCAAGTTATATGCAAAACGGTTTAAAGTACTAACCATACATGATGCAATTGTTGTATTGGACGTAAAAGCGAATACCCAATGTACGCCTGAACTTGTAAAATCCATCATTGAGAAGGAATATCAACTTATTGATTTACTACCTGATGTTTCCACTGATTATTATACGGTTGATAATGTAGCAAATACTTTGCAACAAGAAGAACAAGACTTGAAATTGATAAATGAACTGATAGAAAGTTTCAAAGTGATTGCCAACGATGAAACACATCCAAGATGTCAAAGCTCAAAAGAAATCATTGGAGAATTGGAGAAAGGAACGGCTGAAATTTATATAAATCATCGGACTAATCAATTTGTGTGGCATCCTCTTTTTTAGAAATCTCCAAAATCTGGACCAGAATTTTTTAAAGAACCGTTGAAGATTAAGACGGTTCTTTGCAGTTCAATTCAAAAACTGAGTGTTGGGTTACCCAGCCCCACACGATTAAAATAAGCATATCTGAAAGGTTCTTGAAAAACTTAAAACTAAACTTTAAACCAATTCATTCTAAATAAGCTCTTTGCAAATGATTATCAAGTTATTGAGTTAGCATACAGACATAAAAAAAGGAGTACCGCCGTACTCCAACCTTTGTTAACCTTAAAATCTAATACTATGAAAAACACATTGCAAATGTACGTACTTTGGTTTAAATAGCAAATTATTCAGAATGGAAAATGTGTTTTATAACATACTTTAAACAAACCAGAACTTATTGCAGACGTTTAAATAGGTATTTTCACTTTGTTTATGTACAGAGAGGGCGTATAAATGAGTCTTATTTTGCTTTATTTTTTTTATTTCCTCTGAAAGTTCTTCGTTTAAAGGAGGCATTTCAAAATCTGACATCATTACTAAATCGGCATTTCGATAGGACTTTGTTTTTAGAATGTGTATTGCGTGTAGAAGTGCGGGAGTTAAATCTGTACCCCCATGAAAACTTTGACAAAGAAAGTTTGCCAGTTCCTGTATATTTTGTCCCAGACGTTCGATTTCGATACAAGCTATGTTGTTGGAGAAATTTATAAGATAACATTTTCGATCTTGTTGTTCTGTAAGTTCTGCAATGGCAAGAATGGACGATTTCACGAACTCTTCTCTTTCTCCACTCATGGATCCTGAAGTATCCACGCAAATGATAAATGGACCTGATTGTTCTTCTACAATTTCATTCCCTTGTATTTTTATATCTTTAATGCGATGTTGATCTTTTGATTCATAATCCATCATTTGCAGCTTCTTCTTGTTGAATCGCTCAAAGAAAAGTGGTTGCAAAGCAGGATCTGACAGATAACAATACTCTATGGGTAGGAGGCTGTTTAAATCATTACCTTCACATACTCCGGTAATATCACTTTTAGTGGCATGAGTGATGATTTGTTCCCGGTGGATACCTGCAACCATACGGAATTTCTTTTCTTTACCATAATGCTGCTTTCCCAGTATCTTTGTCAGTTCTCTGATAGCCGGGTGATTTTTGGCTATTTCATCATAATGAAACAGTTGTTTGGCAAGTTCTTGGTGTGTTCTCAACAGCCACATTAAACGGGCATTGCCTCGTTGGGGAAGTTGATCTGCAATATTTTTCTGTAAGCGATAGAATCTCTCACAAAGATTGTTGATACGTTCTATTTGGTAATTATATTCATTATTTGCCAACAGATGGTACCATTTATCAAAAAAAAGATTACGAAGGTGTTTCCACTCTTTTGATCGTTTTTTGAGTGTATGAAATCGGTCAATATAATATTGAAGATTTAAATCACCACGGTTATATTTCATTTGTAGAGGGTAAGCCGAATTTTCAAGAAAGCGTAAAAAAGCACTGTCTGTAAGCTCATGTCCCTCGTAAAAATGTTCCCACTGTGTAGCGTAGTGTGAATAAAACTCTTGTAGAGAAGGTTGTGTATGTTGATAATAAGACATAATTTCTCCCTCAAGTTCCTCTTGTTTCACGATACCATTTTGAAAATGTGACTCATATACTCTATAAGCAATGTTTTTCAGCTTCTCTTGATAAATCTCCCTGAGCTCTTGTAGCCTAATATTCCTTATTTTCCAATCCATGCGTATAAGCTATTTCTCTGATTTCATTTTGGTAAATTTCCAACATTTCTTTTTGTCTGTTTAATATTTGTTTGACCATATTACGTTGTTTGTCATCCATGAATAGATGTTCTTTACAATAGGTCAGTTCAATGTCGGTCATGCGCTTTAATTCGTTCTCCCTGTTGTGATATAAATCGATCACTTCCTGAAAACGAAATTCAAAGGGTAAAGAGGCTTCTTGAGGGTAAGCTATGTCGTATCCTGCGTTGCAAGCTAGTGGATACTCTTGATTGTTGATGAATACAGAACGTGTGCCTTTCTTGAGTGAAACTATGGCTGATTGGGATATGTTCCGGTTGCGGACATGGTCATATACTTTTAATATCCAGTTAACAGGACGATATTTATCTCTTTGAACGTAAAATAATTTTTGAGTATCTTTTTGTAAACTTTGGTAGTCGGAAGCAAAAATCAACAGATTGCCTGCTACAGGATATCTTTCAATTTGATGATAGAAGGTGTCTACAATTTGCAAGGCCGGATCTTTTGTTTCACGCAAACTGTGTTCTGATTTCATGTCTTCCCGAATACTGCTCAGCTTTTGTTCTAAAGTCCGTTCGCCACAAAGATAATGGCTGATACATTCGTCAAGTGCCGATGACACCATTTGTTCGATAATTGGTATTTGTTCTATTTCATTCCATAAGCAATGGAGTAATAAAGTACAATCTGAAAAGCGGATGGTATCTGTTTCATTCAGAAAAGCAGAAGTTTTGAGCAGCGATACGATTTTCTTCCATCGACGGTCGGAAATATAGAGCGTTGAGTGTGGAACCTCTTCTTTCTGTATGTTATATTTTTCAATTTGCCGCTTGATGGAATGAATTAATTCAAAAACAGTATAATGTATCTTGATTTGGCTGATTTGAGTTCTCCAATCTGTATATTGTTCTTCTGTAATAGAAAGTCCGGTGGGAATTTCTGCTTCCATGTCATTGACAGAGGCTATCATTTGATCGAAAGCGAATTCCTGTTCGATATTCCCTATAAAATAGCGTATTAAGAAACGATCCCACAGTGCTTCTAACCCTTCTCCCTGAGCCGGCAATTCATTGGAAGCTGCAATTAATCCTTTTAATGGTAACTGTATGGTATATTGTCCATTGCGGTATACCTTTTCGTTGATAACTGTTAGCAGTGAGTTTTGTATGCTTGGTCCTGCTTTCCATATTTCATCTAAAAAAACGATTGTTGCCGAGGGGAGATAACCTTCAATAATGCGTTCGTATTTGTCTTCATCTTTCAATTTTGAGATAGATACCGGACCGAATATTTCATCAGGGGTGCTAAAACGAGACATCAGATATTCAAAAGCAGTACTTTGGTCGAAAGCCAGTTTCAAGCGCCTTGCAATAAGGCTCTTGGCAACTCCCGGAGGCCCGAGGAAGAAAATACTTTCTCCTGAAATTGCGGAGAGTAGTGATAATGCGATGGGATGTTCTTTTTCGAAAATTCCCTTGTTCATGGCATGCAATAATTGGGTGATATGTGTTTTGACAGTTTTCATGTAATCTCTGAATTTTGTGCAAATTTAAGAGATTTTTCTGCCAAAATCAGGCATAGTTGTATTTTTGTCTATCAATAGGTTCTATAAACATATATTCATAAGAAAGTGTTATCGATTGAAATTGGTGAAATAGAAACAATATCGTATCTTTATCACCTGTAATAGCATATAGAAAGGAGCTTTATCTATGGAGTTGCGTACTGTCAATGTCACTCGTTATATTATGCCTCTGCGTGAAGGTGGTTCACTGCCTGCATTGGCAGAAGCTGATGACAGTTTTAAGTATGTTGTCAAGTTTCGGGGAGCGGGACATGGAACCAAGGCATTAATTGCAGAAGTGATTGGCGGTGAGGTTGCACGAGTATTAGGCTTTCGTGTACCGGAGTTAGTGTTTTTGAATTTAGATGAAGCTTTCGGACGTTCGGAGGGTGACGAAGAGATACAGGATTTATTGCAAGGAAGCCGCGGATTAAATATGGGACTACATTTTCTCTCAGGGGCTCTACCATTCGATCCGGTTGTCACTGAGGTTGATGAAAAACTGGCATCACAGGTGGTATGGTTAGATGCTTTATTGACTAATGTAGATCGTACAGTGAAGAATACCAATATGCTTATGTGGCATAAAGAGTTGTGGTTGATAGATCATGGTGCATCTCTATTTTTTCATCATTCATGGGTCAATTGGCATAAACATGCACTTAGTTCTTTTACCCAAGTTAAAGACCATGCCTTATTGCCGCTTGCCGGTAAGTTGGACGAAGTGGATGCCGAATTTCGGAAATTACTGACTTCGGAAAAAATACGTGAAATAGTGGATCTGATTCCTGACAGCTGGATAGAGTGGCGTGATAAAGATGAAACTCCTCAAGATATTCGTGATATCTATTATCGATTTTTGAAAGAAAGGATTGAACATTCTGAAATATTTGTAAAAGAAGCACAACATGCCAGAAAAGCATATTTATGAATACGCCGTTGTTCGGATAGTTCCGAAAGTGGAACGTGAGGAATTTATCAACGTTGGGGTTATCTTGTTTTCTAAACAGGCTGCCTTTATCCGGATGCGTTATGAAATTAATAAGAAGAGGTTGGAGGCCTTATCACCGGAACCTGATATCGATTCTTTCCGGAAATATTTGGAGGCTTTCAGTAAAGTGTGTGCAGGCTGTCCGACGGGAGGAGTCATTGCTAAACTGGAAGTTCCGGAACGTTTTCGTTGGTTGACAGCCCATCGTAGTTCCTGCATTCAGACCTCAAGACCTCATGTTGGCTATTCTGACAATTTAGAGGAAACATTGGAGCGGTTGTTCGAGGAATTGGTTCTTTGATCCTTTTATCCTTTTGCTTCCTGATACATGAATCGTTTAATGCTCTTCTTTGCTGTTTTCTCAAACTCCTCGAAGTGGATTTTGATTTTAGTAATCTGACAGTAGGTCGGAAGTTGTTGATTGAGTTCTATTCGGTTGGTTTCCATTATCTTCTCAATATCGCTTTGCAACAGTCCGTGTGCGAAAGCATCGTCAAAATCCGGGTAGATTAGTGCTACAAGTTTATCTTTCTGGAGTAGAACCAACGATTCAGACACATAAGGCATGTTATTAAACTTACTTTCTATTTCTTCCGGATAAATATTCTGCCCGCTTGAAGTAAGTAACATATTCTTGCTTCGACCGCGTACTGTTACATATCCTTCCGAATCCATGGTAGCCAAATCTCCGGTGTGGAGCCATCCGTTTACATCGATGATTTGTGAAGTGGCCCCCGTATTTTTGTAGTATCCCAACATTAAGTTTGTACCTTTACAAATAATTTCTCCTGCAATATTTTCCGGATCAGGAGAATCTATTTTCACTTCCATTCGGCTGGTAGCTTTACCGCATGAAGCCTGTTTGAGAGTTTCCCAGCGGCTGGAACAAATGATGGGACCACATTCTGTCATACCATAGGCAATGGTGTATGGAAATCCTATTTGTTTAAGAAAAGCTTCCACTTCTGCATTGAACGGAGCTCCTCCGATAATAATTTCATCAAAATTTCCACCAAAAATTTCCATTGCTGCCTGCCGAGCAGCTGCTTTAATTTTATCGTTAACAATGGGTACTCTCAGCAATAACTTACCTATTTTATTATCCAGTTTGGGGAGAATATCTTTTTTAATAATCTTTTCTACAATTAACGGTACACAAGCAATTACTTTCGGTTTGATTTCGGCAAATGATTGTGCAATGATTTTGGGAGACGGCATACGTGTCAAGAAGTAAAGGTGTGCACCCGCAGAAAATCCGTAAAGAAAATCGTAGACCATGCCGAATACGTGTCCCATGGGAAGCATCGAAACGATGTGATCACCAGGTTTTACCGGAAGCATTTCGTGACAATAAGCAATGTTTGACCAAAGACTACGATAGGGTAACATCACTCCTTTGGAATAACCTGTTGTTCCTGATGTGTAATTTATAACAGCCAGCTCTTCCGGCATATCTTTACGGTAGGAGATATGTTCCGGACGAAAATTTTTAGGATATCGCTGTCCATATATCTCATTACGGTGTTCATGTGCATATGTCAGTTTGTCATTGCGAGACACAAGTGGAGTAAAGTCTGTCAAAGAAGATATACCTTCAAGTAAAGGCATCCGATCTTCATTAAGGTTTTCCCATACCTGATCACCTACAAAGAGGAGTTTTGCCTCAGAGTGATTGACGATATTATGGATATTGTCAGCCTTAAATTCATGTAAAATGGGAACAATTACAGCACCATAAGTCACGGTGGCCAAGAAGGTGACAGCCCAATGGGCACTATTGCGGCCACAGACAGCGATCTTATCACCCGGTTGAATGCCGGCCATTTCTAATATAATGTGAAATTTGGCTATTTTGCGGGCTACATCCTTATATTGAAGGGTGATTCCTTTGTAGTCTGTCAGGGCGTTTGCATCCCAGTTGTTTATGATGCTTTGTTCAATATAACCAATGAACCGTTGTTCTTGTTCCATTTTGTAATTTCTGCACATTCAGTTAAAAACTGCGCAAAATTAATATTCTATTAACGGAAACCGAATTCTCTCGTAAAGTTTTACGTTAAATTAACGGAGGGTAGATCATTCTATTTATCGATTATCTAAGATAGAATGAACACAGAGACACGTTCTGCCAATATCGAAAATGATATGTGGATTTCACGTTCTCTGTGTTTTTATCATGATTTTCTATTCATTCTTAACCGTTTCCTGCTTATTTTTCTCTGAGATCAGCAGCAGTTTGTCTCCTACATGTAGTTTTAGTGTGCCGTTGGGGATAAGAAATTCATCACCACGTTTGACGATCATTACTAAAGTACCTTTTGGCAAATTCATATCTTTCAGGGTGTCTGCCTCATTCAGCATTTCCATAGTAATGGTCATATCCGAAAGATCAGTATCTATCTCTTCCGGAAGTTCTACACCGAAGTCATTTCCGGTCTTTTCGAGTGGAGTGGACAAGTGTAACAAGCGTGCCACAAACGAAACACTTGTTCCTTGTACAATCAATGAAACAATCGTAATAAAAAACACGATATTGAAAATCATATTCGATCCTTCTACGTTTGCCACTACCGGATAAGTTGCGAAAATGATGGGTACAGCTCCTCGTAGCCCTACCCACGAGACAAACAGACGGGATTTTAAAGTAATCTTCCTAAATGGTAAAAGACAAAGGAATACGCTTAATGGTCGTCCGATAACGATCATGAATACTCCGATAAGCAATGCTACAACGGCAACTTCAATCATTTCGTGAGGATTGACAAGCAGTCCTAACATAAGGAACATAATGATTTGGAACAGCCAGGTCAGACCATCCATGAATGTTGCAATTTCCTTTCGGAAAGTTATTTTATGGTTACCTACCATCATGCCGGCAATGTATACAGCCAAATACCCATTACCGCGAAGCAGATCGGTGATGGCAAAAGTGAAGAATACAAAAGACAATAACAGAATGGGATAAAGTGATTGGTTATCGATATTTATTTTGTTGAGTATCAATATCGCCAGTTTTCCCAAGATATATCCGGCAGCAGCACCTACCAAGAATTGGATGATGAATGAACCGATTATGTTGCCTGTACCCATGCCATCTGATTGAATGAATTGTATCAGGACTATGGTAAGCATATAGGCCATTGGGTCGTTGCTTCCGCTCTCCAGTTCAAGCATAGGACGTAGGTTATGTTTCAGATTCATCTTTTGCGAACGGAGGATGGCGAATACTGAAGCAGAATCCGTTGACGACATGGTAGATGCAAGTAATAGGGAAGTGATCAATGGAAAGTGGATATTGGTCCAACTCATTCCCGAAAGATACCAAATGAATAATCCGGTAAAAAGTGCCGTGAGAAATACTCCCACTGTTGAAAGTACGATTCCCGGAGAAAGAATAGGACGAATTTCTTTGAATTTAGTATCCATACCTCCGGAGAACAGAATAACGCTAAGGGCAACCATACCTATAAATTGGGCTATCTTGGCATTATGAAATTGTAATCCCAATCCGTCGCTTCCGAAAAGCATACCTACAAGAAGGAATAATAATAAGGCCGGCACTCCGAAGCGATATCCGGTTTTTCCGACAACAATGCTGACAAATAGTAAAATAGAACCAATGAGTAGAATGTTTTCAGCGGTAAAAATCATAAGCAATGAGTACTAAGGGTTGTTAATTTGTTATTTTACATTTCACTGTGCGAAGTTACTTAAATTATGTAACAAATAGAAACGCTCTTTGGATGTATTTATGTTCCAAATAGCTGTAAAATAGTTTAAAAATGTTATTTTTGCAACTTAAATAATATCATTCTATTCTATATGGATTCAAATCATCTTTCTCCTTTACGCAAAGTAGTAGTAGGAGTACAGTTCCTTTTTGTGGCTTTTGGAGCTACTGTACTTGTCCCCTTATTGGTCGGGCTCGATCCTTCTACAGCTTTGTTTACTGCCGGTATCGGCACACTTCTTTTTCATCTGGTAACAAAAGGGAAGGTCCCTATTTTTTTAGGTAGTAGTTTTGCATTTATTGCTCCTATTATTAAAGCAACCGAACTGTATGGACTTGCCGGCACACTTTCGGGAATGGTAGGCGTTGCACTGGTCTACTTTGTTATGAGTGCTTTAGTTAAATGGCAGGGTATCAGGTTGATCGAGCGCCTGTTTCCACCGGTAGTTATTGGTCCGGTAATTATATTGATAGGGCTTTCACTTGCCGGGACTGGAGTGAATATGGCAAAAGAAAATTGGACATTGGCGTTGCTTTCGTTGTTTACTGCCGTGATTGTATCTATTCGGGCTAAGGGACTATTGAAGTTAATACCTATTTTTTGTGGAATTATTGTGGGATATATTGCTGCGCTGATCTTTTATGATGTTGATATGTCGGGAGTCAGAAACGCTGCGTGGTTGGGTTTTCCACAGTTTGTGTTTCCACAGTTTTCGTGGGAACCTATTTTGTTTATGATGCCGGTGGCTATTGCTCCGGTGATAGAACACATTGGGGATGTGTATGTGGTAAACACTGTGACGGGAAAAGACTATGTAAAAGATCCCGGGTTGCATCGCACACTATTAGGTGATGGCTTGGCATGTCTTTGTGCCGGTTTATTGGGAGGACCTCCTGTAACTACCTATTCGGAAGTTACAGGAGCCATGTCGCTTACTAAAGTGACGAATCCTCAAGTAATAAGAATAGCGGCGATTACGGCCATTCTGTTTTCCGTAATCGGTAAAGTCAGCGCTTTATTGAAGTCTATTCCTTCGGCTGTATTGGGAGGAATCATGTTACTCTTATTCGGTACGATCGCTTGCGCGGGAATTGCTAACCTTGTCAATAATTGTATTGACTTGAGCCGGACACGTAATATCATTATTGTCTCACTGACTCTGACTATTGGCATCGGTGGTGCCGTATTGGCATGGGGCGAATTTTCACTGTCGGGAATCGGTCTTGCCGCATTGGTAGGGGTAGGCTTGAATCTGGTACTGCCAAGAGAAGAGAGATGAATGAAAAAAGTAAGAAGAGGTGTCAGTACTCATATTCACCACAGGATTACACAGATAAATAGATTAAGTTCACTCTGTGGTGAATTATAACGCTCCTCTTACTTACTTGTACATTATCATGCCAAAAATTTTGCAATATCTTCGTCTGCTGTACTGATACCGCCAATTCCAAAATTATCGATCAGTACCTGCTTCACGTTAGGAGATAAGAATGCAGGAAGCGTCGGTCCTAAATGAATCTTTTTCACTCCGAGTGCCAACAGAGCCAGCAGAACAATAACGGCTTTTTGTTCGTACCACGCAATGTTATATACAATCGGAAGATCATTGATGTCTTTTAGTCCGAAGACTTCCTGCAACTTCATAGCAATTATAGCCAATGAGTAACTGTCATTACACTGTCCTGCATCCAGTACACGAGGAATGCCATTAATATCCCCCAGAGGTAATTTATTATATCGGTATTTGGCGCACCCTGCTGTCAGGATTACCGTATCTGCCGGTAGCTTTTCTGCAAACTCTGTGTAGTAACTGCGACTTTTCATTCGCCCGTCACATCCGGCCATAACAAAAAATTTACGGATAGCACTGCTTTTTACAGCTTCAACCACCTTATCGGCCAGTGCGATTACTTGCGCATGGGCAAATCCACCTACAATCTTACCACTTTCTATTGCCACTGGTGGCTGGCAACGCCGTGCATGCTCAATAATAACGGAGAAATCTTTCTGCTTTCCGTCTTTTCGTTCGGGTATGTAGGTAGCACCTTCCAAGCCGGTTGCGCCTGTCGTATAGATGCGATCTTTATAAGTCGCATTCGGGCGTGGTGGAACAATGCAATTAGTAGTGAAGAGGATAGGACCGTTGAAACTTTCAAATTCCTCTTTCTGTTTCCACCAGGCATTACCGTAGTTTCCTGCCAGGTGTTTATATTTCTTCAACTGAGGATAATAATGAGCCGGTAGCATTTCACTGTGTGTGTATATGTCGATACCGGTACCTTCAGTCTGTTGCAACAGTTCTTCAATATCTTTCAAGTCATGTCCACTGACAAGGATACCCGGATTGTTTCGAACACCAATGTTTACTTCGGAGATTTCCGGATTTCCGTAATGGCTGGTATTGGCAGTATCGAGTTGGGCCATAGCCTGCACACCATGATTACCCGTAGCGAGTGTGAGGGTTATCAGTTCGTCCACAGTAATATCTTCGCGGGTCAATTCAGCCAAAGCATATTGCATGAATGCAAATATCTCCGGATTCTCATATCCTAAGTTATAGGCATGCTCCACATAAGCAGCCATTCCTTTGATACCATAGTGAACCAACTCCTTCAATGATCGAATGTCTTCGTCAGAAGTTCGCAGCACCCCCACCGTTTGGGCTTTCTCTTCAAACTCTGTTTCGTCACCATACCAAGTACATTCGTCGGGCGCATGTTCTATTGTGACTTGGTTACTTAGATCTTTCTTTAGCTCCAATCCTTTCTTTATTTTCTCGATAATGGAGTGTTTATCAAAGTTGGCATTTGTAATGGTAGTGAACAATGCGTCAAAGATAAACTTATCTGCCCGGGCAGAAGAACGTCCATCTTTGCGTAATGCCTGATTGTAGACTGCGATTCCGCGTACTACGAAAAGCAGCAAGTCTTGCATATTGGCTACTTCGGGAGTTTTCCCGCATACTCCGCTTAAGATACAACCTGTACCTTTTGCGGTTTCCTGACACTGAAAACAGAACATACTCATAATTTTTACGTATTAATAGGTTTCTTTTCTGGATGCAAAGATAGGAGGAGGATTTGGGGTAATTCTGTAACCAATGTTACAAACAAGAGAAAAAAGATTGGAAATTTTAGAGTTTGTTTTAGAGACTGTTTTATTTTTCCTCCGGAATCATTTCAGTCCGTTATTTCGATAACGAGGATGTGGCAACCGAACGTTGCTCCATAAGCGGACCTTCTATCCGGATGATACAGACAGGTATCAAAGATCCGGACGGTTGAGTGACTGATACAAAGAGGAGCTTTTGTACACTCTCCCTACAAAAATGCATTTCGATCTTCCATCTTCCACCTTTTGTTTTAGTCGAGAAAGCAATCGCAATGGTTTGATATATAGTGTGATGTATCTATTATTCTATCTGTTTATGTCTCTAAAGGCATTTTGTTTTCCTCCGTGTTTTTAGCGAAAAAGGTCCGATCCTCACTCTGTTACCGTTCCATCTGTCTGATACTTAAACAGGCTTTAAATTTTGCTCAAACTTATTGTATCAGTTGCATCATATCTTCTTTTCTCAAGATATGCACTAATTTCCTGTCCGTTTTGATCAGGCCGTCATCCTGCATATGAGCCAGCTCGCGTGCCAGAGAGGGACGAGATACTCCGAAATAATCAGCCAGTTCCTGTTGCGAGCGGTCAAGTTGTATCGGACTGTCTCCTTGTTGTTTCAACATCCGTAGCAGATAGGAAGCAAGTTTCTGCCGAATCGTCTTAAAGGACATAAAAAACAGTTTGTCAGCAAGTGTTCGGGCATAATTGGCAGAAAGATTCATGTAGTTCTCTAAGAATTTCTCATTCCGTCGAAATAATTTTAGTACGCTTTCTTTCGGAATTTCGAAAACTTCGGTAGCTTCGTTTGCTGTAACTTCTACCGGGTAGCGATTGTCTGCACCAAATAAGAAAAGAGGGGCAATTGCACGAGGAGCAATAATATCTTCCACTTTAATCAATCTGCCCGAGTAATCGATCATTTCTCCCCGGACACTGCCTTTCAGTAATATCATCAGCCGATTGCATACATCACCTTGCCTGGCAAGAATGTCTCCTTTACGGAACATGCGGAGGTGAGATACGATTCCGTCAAAATCACGGGAAAGCGTTTCTGGAGAGATTCCATGGAATAGGGGGTTGGTAGCGAGGTAGGTCATAATTTTAAGATTGAAATGATATTATTAATAACAGAAATCTTTTCTTATTGTTTGCCGGATATCCTTGCTATTACATTGTTAATGATGCAAGTAATTACACTATGAATCTATGTACTTATTTAAATTTCAGAATAAATTTAGTTTCTTTGCCTTGCAACAGAGTGATGCTTCCACCTGACAGACGCATGATCTGACGTGAAATGCTCAATCCGATACCACTACCTCCTTCTTTGGTGGTAAAAAAAGGAATGAATATATGATCTGCTATATCTGAAGGAATGGCAGGGCCATTATTTTTTATTTCAATCAATACTTCTTCAGCAGCATTACATCGTCCTTGTATTTCAATCTTTCCATCGGCCTGTGCATCGATAGCTTGTATGGCATTTTTCAATAGATTAATTACTACTTGCGAAATCAGATTTTCGTCGGCATACACAATCAGATCAGTAGGAGCAATATCTATATGGAACGTTATGTTGTCACATTTGTTTTGATGGCGTGCCAGCTCTACCATTCGGTCAATAAAAGCTTTTACATAAAATAAGGATGGTTCCGGGGTTGGGATACGGGTAAAACGGCGGTAGGATTCTACGAAGGAGAGCAGGCCTTTTCCCGTAGTACTGATTGTTTGTAAGCCCCGGCGTATTTCTTCATCGCGGGTATCGGCCAACGATAGTAGTGTTTCGCTAAGAGAGGTGATGGGAGTAACCGAATTCATGATTTCATGAGTCAATACACGTGTCAGTCGTATCCACGAATCGATTTCTTTTTCATCCAATTCACTGTTGATGTCGTTAAAAGCGAGAATGCGCAATTGTTCTTCGCGAACAGTGATGCCTGATACACGAATGGATAAATTGATTGTACCCCGTTCATTGTTGAAAATAGTTTGTATCTTATCTCCCGGACGGCAGAATTCTATTTTTTTCATCAACTGTGTATCCACTTTATTCAGTTGGCGGATGTGGGTAAACACATTTAATCCGAGCAGGCGAAGCGCTTCATTATTTTTTTGATAAACCGCTCCATTTTCATTGAGAACGAGTACACCGGTGTTTACACAGTCCATTATCAGTTCGTAATACTTTTCTTGCTGTACCGTTTCCGACTTTACATTATATAATATGCGTCCGACTCGGTTGAGTGCACGGTTGATCTCTCGGGTCTCAGGCATTATCTGCTCTTCCGGGAAGTGAATGGCACTGTCATTGTTCTCGAGGGCGTCAATCATGAAAAGAACTCGTTTGGTATGAATACGGTAAAGTGAAAGTTGCCACCAAATGCTGAATAGTAGCAAACAGAGGCTCAATCCCATCCAAATGAAGTCTCTGTCGGCATAAGACAGAGCCGCAGTTATGGCGAAACAGAGGCTTAGTCCGAGACGAAACCAATAGCGCTCTGTGAGTAACTTTAAATGGATTTTCATAAACCAAACTTTTTCATCTTATTATATAATGTTTGGCGGGTAATGCCTAATTGGGCGGCTACAGCCGAAAGGTTTCCTCCACATTTGTCGAGAGCCTTGCGAATCATGGCTTTTTCCATATCTTCAAGAGTAGAGGTCTCTGTTTCCGGGTTCTCTGTTTTCTGCACTAATTGGAACATTTCAGCGGGGATGGTTTCACCATCGCTAATAATGACTGCTTTCTCAATGGAATGTTCCAATTCGCGGATATTGCCATACCAGGCATGCGCGGTCAGTTTCTCGCAAGCGGCCGGACTCAGGCTGATAGAGGCTTTGTCATACTGTTTGCAAAAGCGGGCTATAAAACGCTCAGCTAGCGGAACAATATCTTCTTTACGTTTGCGAAGTGGAGGAATTTCTACATGAATGGTGTTGATACGGTATAATAAATCTTCACGGAATAAGCCTTTGTCTACCATCTCCTGCAAGTTTCGGTTAGTTGCGCAGATTAGGCGAATGTCTACGGGGATAGATTGGTTGCTACCTACACGAACTATGCTTCTCTGCTGAATGGCTGTCAGTAGCTTAGCCTGCAAATGAAAGGGAAGGTTTCCTATTTCGTCAAGAAACAGGGAACTTCGGTCTGCTGCTTCAAACTTACCTGTACGGTCGGCATGGGCATCGGTAAAAGAACCCTTCACATGCCCGAACAATTCACTCTCAAACAAGGATTCGGTGATAGCACCCATATCAACGGATATCATGCTCTCGGCAGAGCGTGGTGATAAAGCATGAATCTCACGCGCGAGCATTTCCTTTCCCGTTCCGTTTTCACCTGTTATCAGTATATTCGCATTGGTCGTTGCTACTTTCTCAATCAACGTGCGGAGCTGCTGCATAGCACTGCTTTCACCCCAATACATGGCAGAAACCGGAGATGATTCCTTTTTGCGATTCTTTTTCTTTCCGTCTTTTGCTTGTGAAGCGGCATTTAAAAGAGTTTCCAACAGCTTTTGATTATCCCATGGTTTCACTACAAAATCAGATGCTCCCTCTTTTATACCCCGTACGGCAAGATCAATATCAGCATAAGCTGTGAATAGTACTACCGGAAGGTCTCTGTATTGCCGTTTGATTTCATGTAACCAAAACAGACCTTCGTTACCATTATTGATTCCGGAAGTGAAATTCATGTCCAATAAGACAACTTCCGGGTTTTCTTCTCTAAGCACTGTGGACAGACTGACAGGAGAGGATAAGGTAATGACTTTCGAAAAATGATTTTTCAATAGTAATTGTACGGCTGTCAGCACTCCTTTGTTATCGTCAACAATGATGATAGTTCCCATTTTGGTCAATAGAATATTAAATACGAATAATAATTTGTCGGCAACAAAGTTAGCAACATTTCCTTATTCTTATGAATTTCGAAAGAGTTTAAATAAGGTGTCTTTGTCTTTATACACCTATTTTACTTCCGTGTCAACTAAAGCCATTGGAATTTAAGTCCGAAGGATAAACTCAGATAATCCCGAGCCCGCAGGTAACTGTTGGTTACGCGACTGATCAATAATAGGTCACAGGTACTCAGCTCATAAAAGAGAGTCACAGATTTTGCAAAGAACCGGCGTTCTCTATCTATATCGTATGTCAGCCGTTGTCCCAGAAAGATGTGTGTGCGTATCTTGGACGAGAATCCGTAGTATCCTTCCGGATAACGGCTAGGCTCGTGTACCCAGAATTCGTGTCCGAAAACAGTGTTAAAATAGATACCACATGCCAAAGGTTCGGTTGAAAATCCTTTCCCAAGCTCCAGGCTCCAAGGCATGTAATTTTGTTTTAAGGTCATGGTCATCTTAGCCCGATGGGAGTCATGTTTGGGTATGAAGCCGAAGAACAGATCCGTTTCCCACTGATCTCTTTTTCCGTAATCCCAACCGGTTCCGAACGAGAACATTCCCATGTTGCCCGCATATTGTATTTTGTTGTGTGTAGGTATAAGTGAATTCCATCCTTTACGAAAGCGGTGAATACGTTTGTCATATTTGCTGTATTTCGGCTGTGTTGTCTGGATGGCATCTATCTTTTGTTTGGTATCGTTTTTGTCGGTTTGTGCTGTGACGTTTTCTGTGTAAAACAGGAGCGATACTATTGCTATGCCAATAATGGAATTAAAATTCAACCACTTCATAATCATAACCATCAGGTTTTATCGTGAATACTAAATAACTGCGATTTTTCATACAATTGCTTCCATAATACATTACGCCATCGTCAAATACATCTGACGCACTGATCCGATGTTCGTGAGCTACAGTGCAAAATTGCAAACCGGGAAATTGGCGAACATACATTTGAAACACTTTGGCCACATTGTTATTGAACTGATCACAAAGGGGACGGGCATGCATACAGAATACGGTTTTATTAAATTCGTCGGCACGTTCTGTGAGTTGTCTTTCAATATAGTCAAAATCAGGGATCGGTTCCGAATAATCATATTCCATTGCGTTGGTATTGAGGCATACAAATTTCACACCTCCGGCTATGAATGAAAAGTTTGTATCGCCGAATATTTGCCGGAATGCATCTTCTCCGGTTCCCAAACAATCATGGTTTCCGATAAGTCCTACATAAGGAACCTTTAGTTTATTCATTATATCCCTTTGCCAAAGAAATTCATCGGTGAGTCCGAAGTCACTGAAGTCGCCTCCATGAACTACAAAGTCGATGTCGTCTCTTTTGTTGACAGCGTTTACAAAGTCAACGGTTTCGTCATACCAGCGTTGCGAGTCACCCATGGCGATAAAGCGTATAGTAGACTTTCCCAGGCATTTGGCCTCGATCTTTTGAATATTTTTCGCATTAATGTCTCTTTCTCCTTTTATGTCGACGTCATATGGATGATAATCTATCAAGTCACATCCGGCAACTAGCAGACAACAAAGAAAGATTGCGGTAATTCCTTTTATTTGTCTCATAATTTCTATTTTAGTGCATGAAAACTCGATGCAAAGATAGAGTTTTCTTTATGAAAAACAAAGTGTTGCTGTCTAATTAATAGACGACAGTGTCTAATAATTAGACAACATTCTCGCACTATGAATTATGTAATCCGTTATTCTATTGTGTGTTACTTCTTTTGGCACGCATTGTGCAATTAAGAAATTCAGGTGATCTGCATGAAAGAGACACCTTATATTTATTAAAATTCTAAAATACAAACAGGGCTGATATGAGACAATTGTACTACACTTTCCGAACTCTTCTCCGTGGGAGAGGTGTAAATCTGACCAAAATAGTTTCGTTAACTTTAGGGCTTTTGGTCGGCATCCTGTTATTTGCCAGGGTTGCATTTGAATTAAACTATGATAGCTATTATCAAGAACCGGAAAATCTTTTTCTAACTTTACGTACAGTTGTTTCGCAAGGTGAAAAGAAAGAGCCTGTTTGTAGTAATTACGGAAAACTTCCAGCAGCAATTCGTGAAAATTTTCCTGATGAAGTGGAAGATGCAACTTTGATTGACTTATTTAGTCGCAGTTCGCTTTACCATGAAGGCCAGGAAAAGAAAGATGCAATACTGGCTACTTCCCGAAGCCATATTTTTTCCACTTTGGGCGTTAAAGTACTTTCCGGAAATGTGTCTGAATTGGATAATATGGATGCACTGTTTATATCCCGTTCTCTTGCTCAAAGTCTTTTTGCAGATGCCGATCCTATTGGAAAGACAGTAATGATTAATATTGATTATCCATTGACTGTTCGAGGTGTTTTCGAAGATATTCCGGAAAATGCCGAGTTTCGGTTTGATGGGGTCTATTCATTTGTGACTCGTGCTAATAGATTCAGAGATGAACGTGGTGGATGGCGGGGTGATATCAGCTATACATGTATGGTTCGTTTTCGCCATCCGGAAGATGTAGAGAAAGTGGCGGCACGTATGCCTGATATGATGAAGAAGTATATACAGTATAATAAAGACTGGTTTGAAGAATTTTCGTTTATAACTCCTTCACAGTTTCATTTGCAGAAAAAGGAATCACGTAAAATTATCAGTATTCTATCGATTCTCGGATTTGCTATTTTGCTGATTGCCGGGATGAATAATGTACTTATTTCTATTTCTTCCTTGCCACAGCGGGCCAAATCAGTAGGAGTGCATAAATGCAGCGGAGCTTCAACCGGACATATATATCGTATGTTCTTATGGGAATCGGCATTATTGATTCTCGTTTCTCTTTTGGGGGTTATAGTCCTTCTGCTCTATTTTAAACCAGAAATAGAAGACTTGTCTGGTGCCTCTTTAGCAACCCTGTTTACATGGCGTACCCTATGGGTTCCTGCATCAGTAACCATTTTTTTATTTTTACTGATTGGCTTGCTTCCGGGAAAGCTTTTCTCTTCTATCCCTGTGACACAAGTTTTCCATCGTTTTACCGGGTATCGTGCTTCCTGGAAATATCCGTTGTTGTTTGTACAATTTACAGGAGTTGCTTTCATATTGGGATTGCTAATGATCATTCTTTTACAGTACAATCAAGTCATGAATCGAAGTATGGGCTATAAAATAGATAATTTAGTTATAGGGTGGGGGCCATTTGATTCAATGGATAAAATAGATGGCATTCTCCGGGGATTGCCTTTTATTGAAGCATCTTGTAATAGTGCTTCATTTATCTATAATGGTCATACAAGACAATCTTTTACTGATATTAACGGAAAACGTTTTATGGGGTGTATCGATTTTATAGATGAGCATTACGTCCCGATTTTAGGATTGCAGATTTTGCAGGGTCGTAACGTTCATCAGGATGGTGAAGTACTGGTAAATGAAGAATTGCTACGGCAAGTAGGTTGGACTGATTCGCCTATAGGACGGAAACTGATGGAAGATAACTATGAATGGGGGACTGTGGTTGGGGTAGTCAAAGATTATGTAGCACAAAGTGCGTATCAGCCACAAGCCTCTGTGGCATTGGTGAATAGCTTGGAAAGGAGATGGGAAGCCAATAAACGGAATCTGATTTTGAAAGAACCATTTAAAGAGAATCTTTCTAGAATCAGGGCTTTGATGAAAGAAACATTTCCTACGGAGGATATTCAGTTCCGTTCTGCTCGTCAGGAGGTCGATAATCTATATCAGGTAGTACGCCGTTTCCGCAATATTGTGATTGTAGCTTCCGTTTCGATTGTAGTAATCGTATTGATGGGGTTATTCGGATTTGTGAATGATGAAGTACAACGGCGCAGCAAAGAAATTGCCATTCGTAAGGTGAATGGAGCCGAGTCGGGAAATATTATTAATCTTTTGAATCACAATATTTTCTGGATTGCCTTACCGGCTATCTTTGTTGGAATCGCTTTGGCCTATGTTGTCGGAAATAAATGGGTGGAACAATTTACCGATCAGATCAATCTCAACGCAGGGCATTTTCTTTTGCTTCTCTTATTAATATTATTATTGATTTTAGGAAGTGTCACCGGAAAATCTTGGCGCATTGCTAACGAAAATCCGGTAAACAGTATTAAGAACGAGTAATTAAAAATAATGATTATGATAGAAATTAATGACATTAGTAAAGTGTTTCGTACTTCAGAAGTAGAAACCGTAGCGTTAAATCATGTAAGCCTGAATGTAGAAGAAGGTGAATTTGTGGCCATTATGGGGCCTTCCGGTTGTGGAAAGTCTACTTTACTCAATATCCTGGGACTTCTGGATAATCCTACGGAGGGTTCTTATAAACTCATAGGACAGGAGGTAGCCGATCTTCATGAAAAGGAACGTACCCGTGTGCGTAAAGGGAATTTGGGGTTCGTATTCCAAAGTTTCAATCTGATAGATGAATTGAATGTTTATGAAAATGTGGAACTTCCGCTTACTTATTTAAATATCAAGGCTTCGGAACGCCGCCGGATGGTAGACAATATTCTTCATCGGATGAATATTAGCCATCGTGCCAAACACTTTCCCCAACAGCTTTCGGGTGGACAGCAACAACGTGTGGCCATAGCCCGCGCTGTGGTTACCAATCCAAAACTGATTCTTGCCGATGAGCCTACAGGAAATCTTGATTCTAAAAATGGTGCGGAAGTGATGAATCTGTTGACAGAGCTGAATCGTGAAGGTACAACGATAATTATGGTTACGCACTCTCAGCACGATGCTTCGTTTGCACATCGTACGATACATCTGTTCGATGGTAGCATAGTGGCCAGTGTGAAAGCTTAACCAATAAAAAAACATAATGAAACAACTCTACTATACCATTCAAACATTACTACGGGGACGTGGAAGTAATGTAATTAAAGTAATTTCACTGACACTGGGATTGCTGGTAGGAATTCTGCTGTTTGCTCGCGTTGCATTCGAGCTGAATTATGATAGTTATTATTCGGAACCGGAGAATTTGTGTATAACTTTACGTACGGGTATTTCGGATGGGATAAAAAAAGAGCCGAATATCGATAACTATGGTAAGTTAGCAGAGGCCATTCGCGAAAATTTCCCAGATGAAGTAGAAGATGCGACCGTGCTTGATCTCTTTAGCCAGAGTCCTCTCTATCATGAGGGTAAGAAGATGGAACATGTAATCTTAGCAACCTCTAAAAGTCACGTTTTTTCTACTTTAGGTATTAAAGTCTTACTCGGAGATGTTTCCCAACTCGACAGAGTGGATGTTATTTTTATCTCCCGTTCACTTGCCCGGCGTTTGTTTGCAGACGCAAATCCGATCGGAAAAACAATCAATATTGAAATTGATTATCCGTTGACTGTGCAAGGAGTTTTTGAGGATATTCCGGAAAATACCGAATTTCATTTTGACGGAGTTTATTCCTTCGATACCCGATCTAAGCAATATGGTTCTGAACGTGGTGGCTGGGGATATGATCCTAGTTATCATTGTATGGTTCGTTTCCGCCATCCCGATGAAAGAGAGAAAGTGGAGGTACGTATGCCTGAAATGCTGAAAAAGTATATACACAACTATAAGGGTCAATCAGAGGAGTATTCGTTTATGACTCCTTCACAGTATCATTTGCAAAAACCGGAATCTCGTAAAATAGTTATGATTCTTTCAATACTCGGATTTGCCATCTTGTTGGTTGCCGGCATGAATAATGTCTTGATTTCTGTTTCATCATTGGCTCAACGAGCTAAGTCTGTTGGCATACATAAGTGTAATGGTGCTTCTGATGGGCATATCTATCGTATGTTTCTGTATGAATCAGCACTATTGATATTGCTTTCTTTATTGTTCGTGACAGTCCTGTTATTCACTTTTAAGTTGGAGATAGAAGATCTTTCCGGAGCTTCATTAAAGGCTTTATTTACATGGCAAACTCTGTGGGTACCGATTTTGGTTTCTTTGGTTTTATTTCTGGTCATCGGACTATTTCCGGGCAAGTTGTTTGCCGCTATTCCTGTGACACAAGTTTTCCATCGTTTTACTGCACATCGTTTTGTCTGGAAGCGATCATTGCTTTTTATACAGTTTGCGGGAATTGCATTTATTTTAGGCCTGTTGATGGTTATTCTTTTACAGTATCATCAGGTGATGACCCGTGACATGGGATATAAGGTCGATAATTTGGCAGTTGGGTGGTCGCCATATAGAGAAATTGATAAAATGGACGGTATTCTCCGAGGACTGCCCATAGTTGAGGAGTTTTGTAATGCAAGTACGATTATTTATGGTGGCTACATGGGTCAACCTTACACAGATGCACATGGGAAGGAATTTATGGGACGTATCGAATTTGTTGATGAACATTATGTTCCGGTTATGGGACTTCAGATTATAAAAGGCAGGAATATCCAGCAAGATAAAGAGATCTTGATTAATGAAGAGATGGTTCGTCAAATTGGTTGGACGGATAGTCCCATCGGTAAGAATCTGGAAGATGGCAAAAATAACTTTGGTACGATTGTCGGAGTTGTGAAAGACTATGTTGTACAAAGTGCGTACATGCCACAGGCTCCTGTAGCACTGATGAGTAATTTGGAATGGATGAATGTGCTTAATAAACGGAATATTATTTTGAAAGAACCTTTTGGTGAGAACCTGGCTAAGATTAACACATTGATGAAAGAGGCTTTTCCGACAGTAGATATTGTATTCCGTTCTGCCCGTCAGGAGATTGATAAGCAATATCAAGAGGTCCGCCGTTTCCGTAATGTCGTGATTATAGCTTCTATTGCTATCCTGTTGATTGCTTTGATGGGACTGTTCGGCTTTGTAAATGATGAAATTCAACGTCGTAGCAAAGAAATTGCCATTCGTAAAGTGAACGGTGCCGAAGTGCCGGATATTCTTCGTTTGGTTTCCGGAAATATTTTCTGGACGGCACTAAGTGCTGTTCTGGTCGGAATAGTATTTGCGTATATTGTAAGTAATAAATGGCTGGAACAGTTTTCTGACCGAGTATCAGTCAATGGGGGACATTTTCTTGTCGTGATCATAATTATCTTGTTGTTGATCATGGGAAGTGTCATCGGGAGGTCCTGGAATGTGGCTAATGAGAATCCGGTGAACAGTATCAAGAACGAATAGTGATGATTTAATATGTAAAAAGACAAAACAATGAAACAATTCCATTATACCATTCAGACATTAATTCGCGATCGTAGAAGTTGTGTTATTAAGGTGATCTCATTGTCGTTGGGATTATTGGTATCTATCATTTTATTTTCTCGGGTAGCTTTCGAACTGAGCTATGATAACTGTTTTCAGGATGTGGACAACCTTTACATTGTAAAGACGGAATGGATTAAGGATGGAGTAATCAAAGGAAATGCAGGATCATATACATTAATACCGATAGCATCGACAGTTGCTGAGGAGTTTCCGAAGGAGGTGGAAAGTGCGGTTTGCTCAAGTATATCTTTTGAAGCTATTTTCAAAATAGGTAATCGGAAGATGAATAAATCTTTTATTTTATCAGACTCCCTTTATTTCCGTACTATGGGAATTGAGGTCATTAGTGGTAATCCGAATGATTTGACCAATCCTGATGTGCTCTTTTTATCACAGTCGGTTGCACGAGAAGCATTCGGTGAAGAAAATCCTATTGGAAAGACTTTGCATATGATGGTTTGGGGCACTCCCGTAGAAGCTTTGGTAAAAGGAGTATTTGCCGATCTTCCGTATAATGTATCGTTGGAACGTCACGAAGCCGTCCTGTCTTTTGCCAGTCATAGTAAATATGGTTGGGGACGTCCTGGCTGGACGAGTGGTGGTAATTACAATGCCTTTATTCGTTTAAAAGATGGAGAAAGGAGTGCTGATGTTATTAATACTGACATTGATAAAGTAATTGCAAAACATATTCCCTCAGACATGAATATGCACTTACATATGTTTGTGGTTCCTTTGCGGACTATTCACCTGGAACATTCAGATGTGAAAAGGACGATTCTCATATTATCTTTGTTAGGATTCGCCATTCTTTTTGCGGCCACCATGAACTATGTGCTTATTTTTGTTTCTTCACTTTCTCAGCGTGCCAAAGGAATTGGAATTCATAAGTGTAACGGTGCATCCGATAAGGCTATATTTTCTATGTTTATATATGAAACAGCTTTGATTATCGGTGTTTCCCTGGTGCTTATGATCATATTTCTATTCCAATTTCAGGAAAAGATCGAAGAATTGGCAGAGGTATCCTTATCATCTCTTTTTACCTGGCATAATTTATGGGCTCCATTATCGGTAGTTACCTTTCTGTTTGTTATTGGAGGCATATTGCCCGGAAAAGTATTTTCTTTGATTCCTGTTACTCAGGTCTTCCATCCCTATATTAAAAAGAATAGGGGATGGAAAAGGATATTGTTGTTTATTGAATTTGCAGGGGTGGCTTTTATCTTTGGATTGATGTGTGTGGCATATCTTCAGTGTCACTACATTATAAATAGGGATATGGGATATCAGCCGAAGGGTGTTGCATCTTGTGAGCATGATTTTGCTGAACCTGACAACGCACGTAATAACCTGAAATCTTTACCTTATGTGGAGGGGGTAGCTTCTATTCGTGGAAGTATGACCTGGTTTGGGAATCGGGAGGTAACTGATGAAGGTGGAAAAGTTCTTTTCACTCCTCGTTGTGCGGTATTCGACAAAGACTTTGTTCCATTATTGGGACTTCATATCAAGGCCGGGCGTAATTTTACAGGTGAAAGACAGTTTCTGGTTAATCAGCCATATGTAGAGAAGATGGGCTGGAAGGGTAGTGGGGTTGGCGAGATAGTTCCTAATCGAGGTACGGTGGTTGGCGTGCTTGCTCCTTTTTGTTGTGGTGTGCTTCCGGCTGATGATGAACCTTTGGAAATTGAATATGGTACTAATTTGAGGAATGTCCATGTTCGTCTCAAGGAACCTTTTACAGAGAACTTGCATAGACTGAATAATGAAATGAAAAAGATATATCCGCAAGAGGATATAGAGTTTAGGTCTTTAGAACAGGATTTAGAACGATACTATCGACCCACAATAATTTTTCGTGACGCCACTTTTTTGGCTTTTATAACGATACTGTTTATCACTCTGATGGGATTGATTGGTTATATAAATGATGAAGTCCGTCGGCGTAGCAAAGAGATAGCTATTCGTAAAATAAATGGTGCCGAAGCCAGATCTATTCTCTTTTTATTATCTAAAGATATCTTCTGGGTTGCAATTCTCTCGGTTGCCATCGGTACATACGGAGCTTACTACATGAGTCTGTTGTGGATAAGTCAATTTGAAGATACAATCTGTGTTTATGCAGGTTGGTATGTAGTGACAGCTATTTGTTTATTGGTCTTTATCTTTGTTTTCATTATAGGGAGATCCTGGCATATCGCTAATGAAAATCCGGTGAACAGCATCAAGTCTGAGTAATGTTTCAATTCCATGAAAGAAAGGCTCGGTTTCGCTGAAACCGGGCCTTTCTTTTGTCTGTATCAAGTCTCTGTTTCACCGGTTTATAGCTTCTGTCCGGATGTTTTTTCTTTTACTTTCTTGATATACACCATCAAAATCACTACCGCTGTTACAAAAGCCAATCCGTCAGAGACAGGCATGCTGATCCATACCCCTTTTACACCATATAAGGGTGGAAGCAGAAGTAATCCCGGGAGCAGGTATACTAACTGGCGCGAAAGTGACAGAAAAATACTGATCTTAGCCATTCCTATACTCTGGAAGAAATTTGATATAACGATTTGTGCACCTACAAACGGGAACATCAACGTGCAAATGCGCAGCCCGGACGATGCCATGTCAATCAATTCATCGCTATCGGTAAAGATGGCCGAAACTGTGTGCGGAAAAAGTTCACAGATAATGAAACCGCTACTCGTTATCAATACACCGACAATGATACCGAGACGGAGCGTATGCTTTACACGGTCAATCTTCTGTGCACCATAATTGTATCCGACGATGGGCTGCATTCCCATAGTCAACCCCATTACCACCATTACATACAGCATCAGCAGGCGATTAATGATACCATAGGCACCGATAGCCATATCGCCACCGTATTTTTGCAAACTATTATTAATGAGTATGACAATGATACATGCCGTAACATTCATGGCAAAAGGAGACATTCCTATGGAGAAGATACTGCCGATGATGCGTTTCTTCATTTTCCAGAAACCCGGCATGAAATGGACAAAACTCTCTTTGTTACGGAAGTGATTTACTACCCATATCATTCCGATAAACTGTGACAGGACTGTAGCCATAGCAGCTCCCCGAATCCCCCAGCCGAAATGGAAAATGAAGACAGGAGCGATGATGACATTGGCAATAACTGTCACCAGGGATGTCAACATGGCCTTTTTCGGATATCCTGTAGCACGCATCACGTTGTTCAACCCTATCATGGTATAAGTGATGGGGGTTCCCAAGAGAATCACTTGCATAAAATCACGGGCATAGGGAAGTGTACCGGTACTGGCACCGAAGAAAAACAATATCGGGTCCAGAAACAGATAAGCCAGTCCGCCGAACAGTACTGCATTCGTTAGGCAAAGCATCAATGTATTTCCCAGAACATCGGTCGCACCCTTGATGTCTTTTTGTCCCAAGCGTATGGATGAAATGGTAGCTCCACCTGCCGAAATCAGTACACAGAACGCTACGACCAGATTCATTAGCGGGAAGGTGATCGCCAGTCCGGAGATAGCCATGGGACCGACACCGTGCCCGATGAAAATACTGTCGATGATATTATAAAGTGACGTAATAGTCATTCCGATAATGGCTGGGATGGAATATTGTAACAGAAGTTTGCCAATAGGTTCTGTACCCAGTATGCGGGGATCGGTTTGTTGTGCCATATAGTGAAGCGTTACATATTTTTAAGTGCAGCAAAGGTACAAATAATTTGCCTGATTCGATGATTCTTCTGAACTTTGCCCACAGAGTTTAACAAACAGGTAAAAGAATGTTTATGGATGCAACAAAGAAAATAACGGCATTATTCGATTGTGATGGTGTAATTGTCGATACAGAAGGGCAATATACCGTTTTCTGGAATGAAATGGGGCAAAAGTATGTAAATGATGAAAACTTTGGTTCTAAGGTTAAGGGCCAGACACTGGTACAGATTTATGATAAATACTTTGCGGGAGAACCGGAAAAACAGCGGGATATCACCGAGGCATTGAACCGTTTTGAAATAAAAATGAATTATGACTATGTTCCCGGAATAGTTGAGTTTATAGCAGATCTGCGTCGGCATGGTGTGAAAATAGCTTTGGTTACCAGTTCCAATACGGCAAAAATGGAGAATGTTTATCATGCCCATCCCGAGTTTAAATCCCTTTTTGATGAAATATTGACTGCAGAGCGTTTTAAGCGTTCTAAGCCTGATCCTGAATGTTTCTTGTTGGGAATGACAATTTTCGGTTCCGATTCAAAAGATTCGTATGTGTTCGAAGATTCATTTCATGGTTTGCAGGCCGGTAGATCATCCGGAGCCATTGTTGTCGGATTGGCAACTACGAATTCACGCGAAGCCATTGCCGACAAGGCAGACTATGTAATAGACGATTTCAGAGGGATGACTTACGAAAAACTGCTGACTATAACTTCACGTTATATCTGATAAGAAAGATTGAATAGCATCTCAGGGAAGAATCCCTTAGCTTTGCATGGTATTTAAAAAGAGAGAAAGCCATGTATAAGCAAACGATTCGTCCTGTTTTATTTCTGATGGAACCCGAAAAGGTACATGCCTTGTTGGTTTCCTGCCTCAAATGTTACCGGCATTTGCCACGGTGCAGATGCTGGATACGCCACCTTTATACTTGTTCCGACAAACAGTTGATATGGAATCATCTTACTTTTCGAAACCGTATCGGTCTGTCGGCCGGTTTCGATAAAGGAGCCGAAATTTTTGATGAATTGGCCGATTATGGTTTCGGATTTATCGAAGTAGGTACTGTAACTCCCGATTCTCAGGATGGAAATCCCCGTCCGCGTATTTTTCGCTTGCCTCAGTGTGAATCTTTAATTTCCCGTACGGGCTTCAATAATCCCGGATTGGATGTTATTAAACGCCGTCTTGAACAGAAAAGCGGTTCGTATGTTTTAGGTGTAAATATAAATAAGAATCCCTCTTCGGAAGGAGAGCAAGTGGTGGCAGACTTTTTGCGTCTGTACAAGGAGTTACATCCTCATGTCGGTTATTTCACACTTAATTGGGGATCTGTGGATGTTGCTCTGATGAAACAGGTGCTACAGGGGTTGGCAGCTTTTCGTGTGGAGCAAAACATACATGTTCCGTTGCTACTCAAACTTCCTGCCGATATCACAGAAGAAGGAATGGATGATGTGATCGACTGTACTCGTCTGTACCGGGTAGATGGAGTGATAGCTACCGGACCTATCATGGAGCGGAGTTGCTTAAAAGGTTGTTCACCTGCACAATTACAGAAGATCGGCCCCGGTGGAATCAGTGGACGCGGGATAGGGGAGAGGTCATTAAAAGCCGTCAGCTATTTGCGTGCCCATGCCGGAAAAAGCCTTCTGATAGTAGGGGCAGGCGGAATCATTACTCCCGCTGATGCCCGTAGGATGTTGGATGCGGGGGCCAATCTGATACAAATCTATTCTTCGTTTATTTATGAAGGGCCGGGTATAGTGAAAAAAATGATTCAGGAAATTAAATGATAAGGAATAAAGTTATGGAACAGAGTTTTATCGAATATTCATTAGGAAAAGATGCTTCTTCGGCTGTCCTTTGGGTTTATCCGGTTCGCAAGCCAAGAGGTAAAGCCATTATTATGTGTCCCGGTGGCGGGTTCAATCAGATAGCTTCAGATCATGAAGGACGTGATTTTGCTGCGTGGTTTAATAATCAGGGCATCACATACGCCGTACTGAATTATCGCATGCCTCATGGTGATGTTGAAGTGATTCGTGAGGATATTCGTGAAGCGATTCGCCTGATCCGCCGTCAGTCGGCAGAGTGGGGAATCCATCAACTGGGTGTTATGGGAGCTTCTATCGGAGGCTATATCGCTGCTACTGCCGCAACTCTTTATACCGGAACAGACCGGCCCGACTTTCAAGTATTGCTTTATCCCGTTATCAGCATGACCGACAGGCTGACCCATTGGCCTTCACGCGAACGTATGTTGGGAGAAACTATCTCCGAAGGTTTGAAAGAAACACTATCCCTTGAACTTCACGTCACAGCCGATACTCCTCCTACATTCATCGTTTTGGCCGAAGATGATCAGGCCGTATCTCCTCTCAACAGTATTGTCTATTATACAGCATTATTGAAACATGGAGTCTCTGCCGGACTGCATATTTATCCGGAAGGCGGACATAGCTTCGGATTTCGTGACAGTTTCATATATAAGAAGTTATGGACTGATGAACTACAAAAATGGTTGCTGACCTTTTAATGTAGATCCGCTAATTTATTCACTTTTACTTGTATGGTATGAATTAAAAGTTATACCTTTGCGCCCGATTTTTAATTTAAAAAGATTGGATATGGCTGGTTATATATCAGATGACACAAGAAAAGTGACGACTCATCGCCTAATCGAAATGAAGCAAAGAGGCGAAAAAATATCTATGCTTACATCGTATGACTACACAATGGCACAGATTGTCGACGGTGCCGGTATCGATGTAATTCTTGTAGGCGATTCCGCATCGAATGTGATGGCAGGTAATGTGACTACACTTCCTATTACCCTGGATCAGATGATCTATCATGGAAAATCGGTTGTACGTGGTGTAAAGCGTGCAATGGTAGTAGTGGATATGCCTTTTGGCTCTTATCAGGGTAATGAAATGGAAGGGCTTGCTTCAGCTATCCGCATAATGAAGGAGAGTCATGCCGATGCATTGAAACTGGAAGGGGGTGAAGAGGTTATAGATACTGTGAAACGTATTCTGAGTGCCGGTATCCCCGTGATGGGACATCTTGGACTGATGCCACAATCTATCAATAAATATGGTACATACACGGTTCGTGCCAAGGATGATGCCGAAGCAGAGAAATTGATTCGTGATGCACATTTACTTGAGGAGGCCGGATGTTTCGGACTTGTTCTTGAAAAGATTCCTGCAGCATTGGCATCACGTGTCGCAAGCGAACTGACCATTCCGGTGATCGGTATCGGTGCCGGTGGAGATGTAGACGGACAGGTATTGGTAATTCAGGATATGTTGGGTATGAATAACGGTTTCCGCCCGCGCTTCCTCCGTCGTTATGCCGATCTTTATACGGTAATGACCGATGCTATCAGTCACTATGTTTCAGATGTAAAGAACTGCGACTTCCCGAACGAGAAAGAACAATATTAATTGTCGTATGGCGACTAAATTATGGACATTGCATTTTATGCGGATATGCCTTGCTAATTTATTGTTGTTCATATCCCTGTATTTGTTGTACCCTGTACTCCCGGTGATGATGGCTTCACGTTTAGGCGTGCCTGTCAGTCAGACGGGAGTCATATTTATATTTTTTACGCTTGCAATGTTTTTTATCGGCCCGTTCCATGCCTATTTGGTCGATGTTTACAAGCGGAAATATATATGTATGCTTTCGTTTGGGGTAATGGTTGCAGCAACAGCCGGTTATACGTTGGTGCAGAACGCAACACATCTGTTGATGCTTTGCATTGTGCAGGGAGTATCCTTTGGAATGGCTGCCACGGCAGGCATCACATTGGCCATCGATATCACCAATTCCACTTTTCGCAGCGCAGGTAATGTGGTCTTTTCCTGGGCTGCACGCTTGGGGATGATTATCGGAGCGGCTTTGGGAGTATATTTGTTTCGGACACATGGCTTTGAGACTTTGCTATATGTTGCTGTGGCGTTGGGAGCGTTGGGAATATTATCTGTGTCAAGGGTATATGTTCCCTTTCGTGCACCTATCGGGATGAAAGTTTGTTCCATGGACCGATTCCTGCTTCCCCGGGGACTTATTCCGGCATTCAATTTAATATTGATTGCTTTTATACCGGGATTGATGCTTCCTGTGCTTGCCGGTGCGCCGAGTGATGTGCCGGTAGGAGGCGAGACAGTACCTTTTTTTGCTTTGGTCGGATGCGGATTTCTCTTATCAGTATTAATTGTGAAATTGTTTTTCCGCTATGATAATAAAATGTGGTTGCAGATAGTTGTCGGGCTGGTGACAGTAATCGGATCGATGGCTATGCTGTTCTCTCCTGAAACAAGCTGGAATGCTCCGGCAGCTGTATTGATGGGTTTAGGACTCGGCTTGGTCACTCCGGAGTTTCTTATGATGTTTGTCAAATTGTCGCAACACTGCCAGCGCGGCACGGCTAATACCACTCATCTACTTGCATGGGAACTTGGAGTCGGATTGGGTATTGCATCTGCGTGTCATTTACATCTTACGGCTAATGAACAGGCCGTTTATCGGGTCGGATTGTTATCGGCAATCGTGTCTTTGGCATTCTTCGTTTTACTTACGTATCCTTATTTTAAAAGGAAGAAGGTAAGATAAATGTGATATATATTATAAAAAGCGGACTCCGTATATTTGCAACGAATTGTAGCATAATATACGGAGTCCGCTTTTTTAATGTATCATTTATCCCATATTACACAGTAAAACAGCAAGTACATAAGGCATGAAGATGATAATTCCTACAATGGCAGCAACTATAGCACATATCAGAACGGAACCCGCTGCGATATCTTTCACATCACCTGCTATCGGATTACGTTCCGGAGATACAAGATTGACCAATCTTTCTATAGCCGTGTTGAATCCCTCTGCTGCCAGTACTACTCCAAAACAAAGTATGATAGCTATCCATTCGTTCCGGGTGATGCCGAAACAGAATCCGGCCACTGTTACTATAATAATTGCCGTGCAATGTATCCAGGCATTATGTTCTTTGCTTACAAAACTTCGGATACCTTTCCAGGCATATCCGAAGCTCCGTATTCTTTTTCTGGTGCTGAATTTTTCCATTCTTAATTTCTGCTAACCTGTTTTACTCCTTTTACTGTGCGCAACTTCTTGATCAGCGCTTCCAGACGTCCGGTATCACTTACCATAATGGTCAATGTACCCGAGAAAAGTCCGTCGTTCGAATCGATACCGATAGAACGTAGCGAGATACCATTTTCTTTTGAGATGATCGAAGTGATATTTGTTACAATACCGATATCATCATGACCCACAACGCGGAGTGTTATTGGGTATTGAGTACCTTCCGATTTACCGGCCCAGCGTGCTTTTACAATCCGATAGCCGAAGCGTTCGCGCATCTGTCCTGCATTGGGGCAGTCATTTCGGTGTATCTTGATACCTCCGGATACTGTGACAAACCCGAATACATCGTCTCCGTATATGGGATTACAACATTTGGCGAGTTTGAAATCCAATCCTTTCAGGTTTTGGTCAATAACGAGTACATCTTCTTTAGTGACTGTTGTTTCGTCTATCTGGTTTTGCAGGTTGTATTCTTCTGCACTGCGATAGGTCACCTCATCACGTTCGCTGTCCCGCTTTTGTTGTTCGATGTATTTATCCAGAATATCGTTTACGTCGAGTACCTCATCGGCAATCTTCTGATAAAACTCTGTCACGTTCTTGAATCCCAAGCGTTTGATTAAGCGCATCATCACAGCTTCGTCGTATTCCATCTTCCGGTTCTTGAACTTGCGTTCCAGGGTCTCTTTGGCAAAATCGTGCTGACGCGCTACCATCTCCTTGAGAGCCTGACGAATCTTAGTACGGGCTTTTGAAGTAGTGACAATGTTCAGCCAGTCTTGTTTCGGAGTCTGTGTGTTCGATGTCATAATCTCTACCTGATCCCCGCTGTTCAGCTTTTGTCTTAACTGTACATTTTTACCGTTTACTTTTGCTCCGATACATTTACATCCCAATTTGCTGTGGATGTGGAAAGCAAAATCAAGTACGGTAGCCCCTTTGCCCAGTTTAAAAAGGTCTCCTTTCGGTGTAAATACGAATACTTCGTCTTCATACAGATCCAGTTTGAACTGGTCCATCATTTCCAGGTCGTTCTCCGTATTTTCCAGTGCTTCACGTATTGAAGTCAGCCATTCGTCCAGTCCGCTTTCACCCTTCACGCCTTTATATCTCCAATGGGCTGCCAATCCGCGCTCGGCAATATCGTCCATACGCTCCGTACGAATCTGTACTTCAACCCATTTGCCTTCGGGCCCCATAACAGTGATGTGTAATGACTCGTAACCGTTACTTTTGGGAACCGACAGCCAGTCACGCAGACGTTTGGGGTTAGGTTGATACATATCCGTCACTATGGAATATGCCTGCCAACATTCCTGCTTCTCTTTTTCAAACTGAGATTCCAGGATGATACGGATAGCAAACAAGTCATATACGTTTTCGAACTGGCATTTCTGTTTCTTCATTTTCTGATAGATGGAATGAATGGACTTGGTACGTCCTTTCATGTGAAAATGCAGTCCTGCTTCCTCCAATTTCTGTTGTATCGGAGCAATGAAGTTGGCAATATAACGGTCACGTGACTTTTTCGTCTCATTCAGCTTTTCCTTGATATGGTAATAGATGTCATGTTCGGTATATTTTAGTGACAAATCTTCCAGTTCCGATTTCAGCTTATACAATCCCAGTTTGTGGGCTAGCGGAGCATACAGATAGGCTGCTTCATTGGCCACCCGTCTGCGGGCCTCGTCATTTTCGGCATCTTTTATTTGTCGCATCACGTTTACACGGTCGGCAATCATGATCAGGATTACCCGCATATCTTCGGCAAAAGACAGTAGCAGATTGCGGAAATTCTCCGATTCTATGGTCGGACTCTTATCATAAAGGTCATTGATCTTGATTAATCCCCGGATAATTCCGGCCACATCTTCACCATACTCCTGTTGAATGTATTCTATTGTATAAGAGTGGCAGCGTACAGGCGTGTGTAGCATAATGCCTAAAATAGATGCCCGTTTCATGCCGATTTCTTCAGCCACGATTACAGCAGTCTGCATATCTTTGATAACAGGATTCAGCCCAAAACTGTCCCTCTGCATCGTATTGTTTTGAGTGGAGTCGATAAGATGCTTTTTCAGCTTTCTGCAATCTCCTTTTTGTAAGGTTTCTCCGGTGAGACGCAGTAGTTTTTTGTATAGTGAGAACAATAATTCTCTCTCTTCTTTCGTAAAGAATTCATCTCTTTCCATAAGCAGCTCAAATTTATCGTCGGTAAAGATAGTTTTTTTCCGGGTTTTGTAGGGTGTCCTCTTCCTTTTTTTGTATTTTTGGGCATGAATTAATAAAATTAGATAGTATGATAACACCTGAAGACAAAGAATTGCTTGCCAAAAAGGGCATTTCGGAAGTACAAATCGCTGAGCAGTTGGCTTGCTTCCAAAAAGGCTTTCCTTATTTGAAGTTAGATGCTGCCGCATCTGTAGAAAAAGGCATTTTGGCTCCTGATGCCGAGGAGCAGAAAGCTTATCTTGCAGCATGGGATGCTTATACCAATTCAGACAAAACGATTGTGAAGTTTGTACCCGCTTCGGGTGCTGCCAGCCGTATGTTCAAGAATCTATTTGAATTTTTGGATGCTGACTATACTGAACCCACTACAAAGTTCGAACAAACTTTTTTTGAATCGATTGAAAAATTTGCTTTTTATGATGACTTGAATACGGCTTGTGTGCGGACAGAAGGCAAAGATATTCCTACCCTGATTGCAGAAGGCAATTATAAAGCGGTCGTTTCAGGATTGCTTAATGTAGCGGGACTGAATTACGGTGCGCTTCCCAAGGGGTTACTTAAGTTTCATAAGTATGAAGAAGGTTCGCGTACCCCGCTTGAGGAACATTTGGCAGAAGGTGCTATGTATGCTGCCGGAAAAAGCGGAAAAGTCAATGTGCATTTTACCGTCTCTACCGAGCACCGTGAACTGTTTAAATCATTGGTTACCGAAAAAGTCGATGCTTTTGCCAAACGTTATGGCGTGGATTATAATATCACTTTCTCCGAACAGAAACCAAGCACTGATACAATTGCCGCTGATATGGAAAACCGGCCATTCCGCGATAACGGTAAGCTTTTGTTCCGTCCCGGCGGGCATGGTGCGCTGATTGAGAACCTGAATGATCTGGATGCGGATGTTATTTTTATTAAGAACATTGACAATGTGGTTCCTGATAAATTGAAAGGCGATACAGTGCTTTATAAGAAACTGATTGCCGGTGTACTGGTATCTCTCCAGAAGCAAGCTTTTCAATATCTGGAATTATTGGATAGTGGTCGTTATACACATGAGCAAGTGATGGATATCCTGCAATTTGTACAAAAGAAACTTTTCTGTAAGAATCCTGAAACAAAAGATCTGGAAGATGCCGAGTTGGTCATTTACCTGAAGAATAAATTGAACCGTCCGATGCGTGTTTGTGGTATGGTGAAGAACGTGGGCGAGCCGGGCGGTGGTCCGTTCCTGGCATATAATAGTGATGGAACTATCTCCCTGCAAATCCTTGAAAGCTCACAAATCGATATGAATAATCCGGAAGCAAAGGAAATGTTTGAAAAAGGTACGCACTTCAATCCGGTCGATCTGGTTTGCGCCGTACGTGATTATAAGGGTCATAAATTTGATTTGGCGAAATATGTGGATAAAGCTACCGGCTTTATCTCTTATAAGTCGAAGAGTGGTAAGGATCTGAAAGCTCTTGAACTTCCTGGTTTGTGGAATGGTGCTATGAGCGATTGGAGTACGGTATTTGTGGAGGTTCCACTTTCCACTTTCAATCCGGTAAAGACTGTGAACGACCTGTTGCGTGAACAGCATCAGTAATCAAAGGAAAATAAAAAAGGGGATATTCACGGCGAATATCCCCTTTTTATTATTTATTGCTTTTCAGATCAATTTCTTGGCAAAGCTTCTTTTACTACCATCGGACGACCGGCATATTCTGCTCCGTTCAATTCTTTAATGGCATTGCTTGCTTCTGAAGATTCCGGCATTTCGACAAACGCAAACCCTTTAGATCTTCTTGTTTCGCGGTCTGTGATCAGTTTTACTGATTCTACTACTCCATACTCTTCCATAACTTGTCTCAAATCTGACTCCTTAACATTGTAGCTAAGATTTCCAACGTACATATTCATAAATATACAAAAATAAAAAATTAATAAAATAACAATAAAGCTTTAGGAAGTGTAAATCAGAGATGAAAGTTCTCAATGCGAACATTGAGGAAATACATGTGAGAGTTAGACCAATAAAAACCTCTTATTGTTTGATGTTGCAAAGTAAGGCATTAATTCCGGATAATACACCATATCCGCTTCTTTTTATTCTTTTAAATATTCTTTATTATATAATTAGACCAAGAATTAACACTTCTCTTTGGTTATATGTGTCTTATTTGTTATAATATTGGAAATCATATTATGACATTTACGAAGTTAACATCCTGTCATGTACGATGTTAACAACGTATTTATACGAAGTTAATATCGTATCTGCAGGAAGTTAACTTCTTGGAACTACGATATTAACTTCGTAAAATCTCTTTTTTACTATCGGTGTAAGTGCTTGATAATCATGATTAATGTGCTGTTAAATAATGTTCCCGTTCTCTTTTAAAGGAGGACTTTGTTCTTGAAGAACAGTTTGTTGTTCTGTGGTCTGTTAATCTTTTTTATGTAATTGTCTTTTTCTCTCTTTTATCGTAATCATTTAGTAGCTCGTTCGGGATTTATTGGAAGAAAAGTAGTATTTTTGCGTCATTATATCTTAAAATATTCAATCATGAAGAAAATACTTTTACTCGGATCGGGCGAATTGGGCAAGGAATTTGTAATTTCTGCTCAACGTAAAGGTCAACACATCATTGCTTGTGATTCATATGCCGGGGCACCTGCCATGCAGGTTGCTGATGAATGCGAAGTATTCGATATGCTGAACGGTGAAGAACTGGAGCGTATTGTAAAAAAGCATCGGCCGGACATTATCGTCCCCGAGATTGAAGCCATTCGTACGGAACGTTTATACGATTTCGAAAAAGAAGGGATTCAGGTAGTGCCGAGTGCACGTGCCGTTAATTACACAATGAACCGAAAGGCTATCCGTGATTTGGCCGCTAAGGAACTGGGATTGAAAACCGCGAAATACTATTATGCCAAGTCATTGGAAGAACTGAAGGAAGCCGCTGAGAAAATCGGTTTCCCTTGTGTCGTGAAGCCTTTAATGTCATCATCGGGTAAAGGGCAGTCATTGGTCAAGAGCGCTGCCGAGTTGGAACATGCTTGGGAATATGGGTGTAATGGCAGCCGTGGAGATATTCGTGAACTAATCATTGAGGAATTTATCAAATTCGATAGTGAGATAACTTTGCTTACAGTGACACAGAAGAATGGTCCGACCCTGTTTTGTCCGCCTATCGGGCATGTACAAAAGGGTGGGGATTATCGGGAAAGTTTCCAACCTGCACACATTGATCCTGCACACTTGAAGGAAGCAGAAGATATGGCTGAAAAAGTAACTCGTGCATTGACCGGTGCAGGACTGTGGGGAGTAGAATTTTTCCTGAGCCATGAAAACGGGGTTTACTTTTCGGAACTGTCTCCGCGTCCACATGATACGGGAATGGTAACATTGGCCGGAACACAAAATCTGAATGAATTTGAACTTCACCTACGTGCTGTATTGGGGTTGCCCATTCCGGGAATAAAACAAGAAAGAATAGGAGCGAGTGCCGTTATTCTGTCGCCGATTGCCAGTCAGGAACGTCCGCAGTATAGAGGTATGGAGGAAGTTACCGGAGAAGAGGATACTTATCTGCGTATATTTGGTAAGCCGTATACACGTGTGAATCGGCGTATGGGAGTAGTGCTTTGCTATGCTCCAAACGGTTCGGATCTGGATGCTTTGCGTGATAAGGCAAAGCGGATAGCCGATAAAGTAGAAGTATATTAAATACCGGGATTATTGGTTGAAAAACCATAGTGGGGTGTGCCGAAACTCTTGTTTACCACAAAGTATCACAGGATGAACTTAATCTATTGATAACTTTTATCTGTATGAATCTGTGGTGAATACGAGTCTTGGTACACCCCTGTTTTTTATCTGATTATACCTTTGTTCTCTCCGCTTTTGCAATTGTTAATACTCTATCTTATTCATGGCGTAAAGAGCGAAAAATGCCTTTAAGACGCAACTTCCCTTTGTTTGTATAAAACTCGTTGCATGTTGTACTATCTAACATTTGACTAATTGACTGAAAACGCTACAGCTACTTGAAAACTTAATCAATTCTCTGATTGGGCAGAGGATAGAGCGTATTGGCTCTAATATGCTTTGTATAGTAGTAAAAAGGGTGCTAATGTTGTTCATTTTCACACCTTTGTAAGTTTAATGAATGTTATCTAAAGAGAAAAAACAGAAAAATGGTACAACGGGAAAAAAAAGTTTCTACTTTTGCGAAGTTGTTTGTTTAACTATCTATGTGAACAAAACCGGATATCGAACGTTATGTTAATAGTGAAACTGGTAAAAACGCGACTTACCATGCTATAACGTTTTAGAGTATTAGAAGAATAATATATAAAAAGATTGCTTATGTCACAGATTATCGGACATATCTCTCAGGTAATTGGCCCTGTGGTCGATGTGTATTTTGAAGGTACAGAATCGGACTTGATATTGCCAAGTATCCACGACGCATTAGAGATAAAAAGGCACAACGGCAAAAAGCTGATTGTAGAAGTTCAACAACACATTGGTGAAAATACCGTACGTACGGTTGCCATGGATAGTACCGACGGCTTGCAGCGCGGGATGAAGGTATTTCCGACGGGAGGTCCTATCACAATGCCGGTAGGCGAACAGATCAAAGGACGTTTGATGAACGTAGTCGGCGACTCCATCGATGGAATGAAAGAACTCAATCGCGACGGTGCATATTCTATTCACCGTGATCCTCCCAAATTTGAAGATTTAACCACTGTACAGGAAGTTCTGTTTACCGGAATTAAGGTGATAGACCTGCTTGAGCCTTATTCAAAAGGAGGTAAGATCGGTTTGTTTGGCGGGGCCGGAGTGGGTAAAACTGTACTTATTATGGAGCTCATTAATAACATTGCCAAGAAGCATAATGGTTTTTCCGTATTTGCCGGAGTGGGAGAGCGTACCCGTGAAGGTAATGATTTGCTTCGTGAGATGATTGAATCGGGTGTAATCCGTTATGGAGAAGCATTCAAAGAAAGCATGGAAAAAGGACATTGGGACCTCTCGAAAGTGGATTATAATGAGGTAGAAAAGTCACAGGCTACATTGGTGTTCGGACAGATGAACGAACCTCCCGGAGCACGTGCTTCAGTTGCTTTGTCAGGATTGACTGTCGCTGAATCTTTCCGGGATATGGGGGCAAAATCGGGAGCGAGAGATATATTGTTTTTTATCGATAATATTTTCCGTTTCACTCAGGCGGGTTCCGAGGTTTCGGCTTTGTTGGGGCGTATGCCTTCTGCGGTAGGTTATCAACCTACGTTGGCTACCGAAATGGGTGCTATGCAAGAACGTATCACTTCGACAAAAACGGGTTCTATCACTTCGGTGCAGGCTGTTTACGTACCGGCTGATGACTTGACCGACCCTGCTCCGGCAACAACTTTTACCCACTTGGATGCAACGACTGTGTTGAGTCGTAAAATTACTGAGCTTGGTATTTATCCGGCAGTGGATCCGTTGGAGTCTACTTCTCGTATTCTCGATCCGCACATTGTGGGTCAAGAGCATTATGATGTCGCACAACGTGTGAAGCAGATTCTTCAACGCAATAAAGAATTACAGGATATCATCTCTATTTTAGGTATGGAGGAGTTATCCGACGCCGACCGTCTGGTGGTAAACCGCGCGCGCAGGGTACAGCGTTTCCTGTCTCAACCATTTACAGTGGCCGAACAGTTTACCGGAGTACCGGGAGCAATGGTGGCCATTGAAGATACAATAAAAGGATTCAAAATGATTTTGGATGGTGAAGTAGATTATCTGCCTGAACCGGCGTTTCTGAATGTGGGAACCATTGAAGAAGCTATCGAAAAAGGTAAGAAACTGCTTGAACAGGCTAACAAATAAAATAAGGAATCATGAAAGAACTGCATTTGAATATTGTATCGCCGGAAAAAGAGGTCTTTAATGGTGAAGTGAAGAGTGTTACCCTTCCGGGCACCAGTGGAGTCTTTTCTATTCTGCCGCAGCATGCACCGATTGTTTCTTCCCTGCAAGAAGGGACAGTCAGTTACACGACAACGGATGGCGAAGAGCATACGCTGGATATTCACAGCGGTTTTGTGGAGCTAAGCAATGGTGAAGCTTCCGTTTGCGTATCCTGAGCCTTGATCTCCGCACAATAATCTGTTTTTACTATGAATATGAGCATCACAAAACGCAATTTTCTGGGTTATCTCAGCATCCTTACTCTTGTAGGGGGAGGATTAGGAGCCTTGGTCTTGCATTATCTGGAACCCGGACATTATTTCGGAGGTTATCCGTTGATACCGGTGTACTTTTATATATTCGGTGTATTTTATATTTATATGTTTGATGCCTGCAGGCGTCATGCACCGGAGAAGATGGTGATGCTCTTTTTAGTGGCAAAAGTATTGAAAATGATTGTATCAGTTTTCTTACTAATCATTTATTGTGTGGCTGTGCCCGATTCCGCTATTGAATTTCTGCTGACGTTCCTGGCGTTCTATCTGGGCTATCTTATATATGAAAGCTGGTTTTTCTTCGTTTTCGAGTGGAATCAGAAACTTAAAAAGAAATCAAAAAAATATGAAACAGTTGCGTAACATAGTTGCCGGAATGCTTGTCTTGATAGGAGGAATGTTGCCTGCTACAACCTTTGCACAGGAGCCTGTACCGGGTGATACCACCGCTACTTTGCAGCAGGAGATTATTGTAGGTAAAGACACAATCAATCAGGAAGCTAATCAGGTAGATGTAAAAGGCATTGTGTTCGGCCATATTGGAGATTCTTACGAGTGGCATATCACGAATATAGGAAAAACTTCGATTTGCATTCCGTTGCCGATTATCGTGTATAGCGAAACTTCTGGTTGGCATGCTTTTCTGTCTTCGCGCCTAGAAGAGAATGGCGGCAAATACGAGGGATTTTATATAGCTCCTGCCGGGAGCAAGTATGAGGGGAAAGTAGTAGAACGTAATGCGACGGGAGAGGAAGTACGTCCGTGGGATATTTCCATTACAAAGGTAACTTTGTCTCTCTTTATCAATAGCGCTATTTTGCTGGTGATCATTCTGAGTGTAGCGCATTGGTATCGTAAACGTGAACAGGGTGCATATGCTCCGGGAGGATTTATCGGATTTATGGAGATGTTTATTATGATGGTTCATGATGATGTGATTAAGAGTTGTGTGGGACCCAACTATAAAAAGTTTGCTCCCTATCTGCTCACAGCCTTTTTCTTCATTTTCATTAACAATATTATGGGGCTGATCCCCATCTTTCCCGGAGGAGCGAATGTAACCGGAAATATTGCCATAACATTGGTATTAGCTTTATTCACATTCGTTATTGTTAATATATTCGGAACAAAACACTATTGGAAAGATATTTTCTGGCCTGATGTTCCCTGGTGGCTGAAGGTACCTATACCCATGATGCCGTTTATCGAATTTTTCGGTGTATTTACCAAACCGTTTGCCTTGATGATCCGTCTGTTTGCCAACATGTTGTCCGGACACATGGCCATGTTAGTGCTTACCTGCCTGATATTTATATCGGCAAGCATGGGACCGGCTATCAATGGTTCGCTTACGGTGGCTTCCGTATTATTCAACATTTTTATGAATTTGCTGGAAGTGTTGGTTGCCTTTATTCAGGCTTATGTGTTCACGATGTTATCTGCTGTATTCATCGGACTGGCCCAGGAAGGTGGTAAAAAAGAAGAAGTAAAAGAATAATATAAACCATTTTAAAACTGAAAATTATGTTACTATCAGTATTATTGCAAGCTGCTGCTGCAGGAGTAGGATTAAGTAAATTGGGAGCAGCTCTCGGAGCTGGTTTAGCTGTTATCGGAGCAGGTATCGGTATTGGTAAGATCGGTGGCTCGGCCATGGAAGGTATTGCGCGTCAACCGGAGGCATCGGGAGATATCCGTATGAATATGATTATTGCCGCTGCCTTGGTTGAAGGTGTAGCGTTGTTGGCATTAGTTGTTTGTCTATTGGTACTTTTCTTATAATAAACAAAGAAGATTATGTCATTGTTACTACCCGATAGTGGCCTGATATTCTGGATGCTCCTTTCTTTTGGAATTGTATTCGCAGTATTGGCAAAATACGGCTTCCCCGTCATTATTAAGATGGTGGAAGGCCGTAAAACCTACATTGACGAATCATTGGAGGTAGCCAGAGAAGCAAACGCCCAGTTGTCACGACTGAAAGAGGAGGGCGAAGCTATTGTGGCTGCCGCTAACAAGGAACAGGGACGTATCATGAAAGAGGCTATGCAGGAACGTGAAAAGATTATTTACGAGGCCCGCAAACAAGCTGAAATAGCTGCTCAGAAGGAACTGGATGAAGTGAAACGACAGATTCAGATTGAAAAAGACGAAGCCATACGTGATATCCGTCGGCAGGTAGCTCTGCTTTCTGTGGATATAGCCGAGAAGGTCATTCGCAAAAATCTGGATGATAAACAAGAGCAGATGGGAATGATTGACCGTATGCTTGATGAAGTATTAACGAAGAACTAACAGAAGAAGATGGAAGTCGGAATAATTTCAATGCGGTATGCGAAAGCTCTGATGGCTTATGCTGAAGAGAGAGGAGCGGAGGAGAGGCTTTATCATGAGCTTGTCACACTGGCGCACAGTTTCCGTACTGTGAAGGGATTTTGTGCCGTGCTTGACAATCCTATTGTTTCTGTTAACGAAAAGTTTAATCTGATCTGTACGGCAGCCGATGGAGACCATAAACCGAGTGAAGAATTTATTCGTTTCATTCGGTTGGTACTCAAGGAGAGAAGGGAGACCTATCTGCAATTTATGAGTCTGATGTATCTGGATCTTTACCGGAAGAAGAAACACATCGGTGTAGGGAAACTGATCACTGCTGTTCCGGTAGACAAAGCTACAGAAGAGCGTATCCGACAAACTGCTGCACATATTTTGCATGCATATATGGAGTTGGAAACAGTGGTTGACCCTTCTATAGAAGGCGGCTTCGTTTTCGATATTAACGATTACCGACTGGATGCCAGTATCGCTACACAGTTGAAGAAAGTGAAACAACAATTCATTGATAAGAATCGAAGAATTGTATAATTAGTGAAAAATTATGTCTGAAAATATAAGAGTAAGCGAAGTATCCGACATTCTGCGGCAGCAGCTTGAAGGGATCGAGACCAAAGTGCAGCTTGACGAAATAGGTACGGTGCTACAGGTAAGCGATGGTGTAGTGCGTATTTATGGTCTACGCAATGCCGAGGCCAACGAACTACTTGAATTTGACAATGGTATCAAGGCCATTGTGATGAACTTGGAAGAAGATAATGTAGGTGCCGTGTTGCTGGGACCGACGGATAAAATCAAGGAGGGATTTACGGTGAAACGTACCAAGCGAATTGCTTCTATCCGTGTGGGAGAAAGTATGTTGGGACGCGTTATCGACCCGTTGGGTGAACCATTGGACGGAAAAGGGCTGATAGGAGGTGAACTTTATGAAATGCCGCTGGAGCGTAAAGCTCCCGGGGTCATCTATCGTCAGCCGGTGAATCAACCTTTGCAAACGGGTCTGAAGGCTGTTGATGCAATGATCCCTATCGGCCGTGGACAGCGTGAGTTGATAATCGGTGACCGACAGACGGGTAAGACATCGATAGCCATTGATACGATCATCAATCAGCGAAGTAATTATGAAGCTGGTGATCCTGTATATTGTATTTATGTAGCTATCGGACAAAAAGGTTCCACGGTAGCTTCTATCGTAAACACCTTACGCCAATATGGTGCGATGGATTATACTATTGTGGTGGCGGCTACAGCTGGAGACCCGGCTGCATTGCAATATTTTGCTCCGTTTGCGGGGGCTGCCATCGGTGAGTATTTTCGTGATACCGGCCGACATGCACTGGTTGTTTATGATGATTTGTCGAAACAAGCAGTATCTTACCGTGAAGTGTCTTTGATTCTTCGTCGCCCCTCGGGACGTGAAGCCTATCCGGGCGATATTTTCTATTTACACTCCCGTTTGCTGGAGCGTGCAGCCAAGATTATTAATCAGGAAGAAGTGGCCCGTGAGATGAACGATTTGCCCGAAAGCCTGAAAGGTAAAGTGAAAGGTGGAGGTTCGCTGACAGCATTGCCTATTATTGAAACTCAGGCCGGAGACGTTTCTGCCTATATTCCGACTAATGTGATCTCTATTACAGACGGTCAGATATTCCTAGATACGGATTTATTCAATCAAGGTAATCGTCCGGCTATTAATGTAGGTATATCGGTTTCCCGTGTGGGAGGTAATGCGCAGATTAAGGCTATGAAGAAAGTGGCCGGTACATTGAAAATCGATCAGGCACAATATCGCGAATTGGAAGCATTCTCCAAATTTAGTGGAGATATGGATCCGGTTACCGCACTGACCATTGACAAGGGGCAGAAAAACGCCCGTTTGTTGGTTCAGCCCCAATACTCTCCAATGCCGGTAGAGAAGCAGATTGCCATTCTCTATTGCGGTATCCACGGATTATTGCGAAATGTTCCGTTGGATAAGGTAGAAGATTTTGAAGCAGCGTTCCTCAATACACTCGCTCTCGATCATCAGGCAGATGTGCTGGATGTATTGAAAACCGGAGTGATCAATGACGAGGTAACGAAGGCCATTGAAGAAACGGCGGCAATGGTTGCCAAACAGTATAGTTAATTATAAATCATTTAGAAGATTATGGCTTCACTAAAAGAAGTAAAAACCAGAATAAATTCGGTACAAAGTACCCGAAAAATCACTTCAGCAATGAAGATGGTGGCTTCTGCCAAGTTACACAAGGCGCAGGGAGCCATTGAGAATATGTTGCCTTATCAGAGGAAGTTGAATAAGATTCTGACTAACTTTCTGAGTGCTGATCTTCCGGTAGAGTCTCCGTTCTGTGTGGAACGTCCCGTCAAGCGGGTCGCTATTGTGGCTTTTTCTTCCAACAGTTCTTTATGCGGTGCTTTCAATGCGAATGTACTGAAAATGTTTTTGCAGACGGTGGGAGAATATCGCGAGTTGGGACAAGATAATATCCTGATCTATCCGGTGGGCAAAAAAATAGAGGAGGCTGTCAAGAAGTTAGGATTCTTTCCTCAAGGCAGTTATCAGAAGTTGGCAGATAAACCGTCGTATGATGAAGCCGCTGCATTGGCCAAATTGTTGATGGAACTTTTTCTGGAAAAAAATATCGACCGTGTGGAGTTGATTTATCACCATTTCAAGTCAATGGGGGTACAAGAACTGTTGCGCGAAAGATATTTGCCGATTGACTTGTCTGCCGTTCAAAATGACGAAGAGAGAGGCGGAGTAGTGAATGACTATATCATAGAACCTTCTGCAGCTCAATTGATAGCAGACTTGATTCCGCAGGTGTTGAGTCAGAAGATATTTACAGCTGCTCTCGATTCTAATGCATCCGAACATGCTGCACGTACTTTGGCTATGCAGATAGCGACGGACAATGCCAACGAACTGATTCAGGAGTTGACAAAGCAGTATAATAAAACCCGCCAGCAGGCCATTACAAATGAATTGCTCGATATTGTAGGTGGCAGTATGGCATAGATTTCCACACCAAAGTATACAAAGGTCACGGAATGGTTATTAATGAAAAGTTGATAACCTTCATTCCGTGACCTTTGTGGTTTCTACCGTGAAATAACTTATTATTATATTGCTTTCTTCTTTCTTTTGCTTTAACTTTGTCGCAAAGTATTATTGCATGGAAGAGAACCACGAAATAGAATTAGCCTGGCAAGTCATTGAAAATACCGGTACGCATCTTTTTCTGACAGGAAAGGCCGGAACCGGAAAAACAACTTTTCTCCGTCGGTTAAAAGAACTTACCCCAAAGCGTATGGTAGTGGTTGCACCTACGGGGATTGCTGCCATTAATGCCGGAGGTGTCACTATACACTCCTTTTTTCAGTTGAACTTCGCACCTTACATTCCGGAAAGCACATTTAATTCTGCTCAACAAGGTTTTCATAAATTCGGAAAAGAGAAAATCAACATTATCCGTAGTATGGACTTGTTGGTGATCGATGAAATCAGTATGGTACGTGCCGATCAACTGGATGCAATTGATGCTGTATTGCGTCGGTATCGTGATCGCTCGAAACCTTTCGGCGGTGTTCAGCTCCTGATGATAGGCGACTTGCAGCAATTGGCTCCCGTGGTGAAAGAAGAGGACTGGAGCCTGTTGAGCTCTTACTATGATACAGCATTTTTCTTTGGCAGCCATTCACTGAAAGAGACGGAATATATCACGATAGAGTTAAAGAAAGTCTATCGGCAAAGTGATACGGAATTTGTCGGATTATTGAATAAGATCAGAGAGAAAGAGGCAGACGACGCTGTTCTGGAAGAATTGAACAAACGTTATCTTCCGGGATTCCGTCCGAGAGAGGAAGAAGGATATATCCGACTGACTACACATAACTATCAGGCTCAGCAATATAACGACCGACAACTGCTTTCTCTTTCAGGAAGAGCTTTCAGTTTCCAGGCGAAGGTGGAAGGCACTTTTCCGGAATCGGCATACCCGGCTGATGAAATGCTTACCGTCAAGGAAGGGGCTCAGATAATGTTTATTAAAAACGATTCTTCCGGTGAACATCGATATTATAATGGAATGATCGGTTTGGTTACGGCTGTCAGTAAAGATGGCATTCGGGTGAAAGGGAACGGAGAATCACAGGACTTTCTGCTTGAAACCGAAGAATGGACAAATAGTAAATACAGCCTGAATCCGCAGACGAAAGAGATTACCGAAGAGGTGGAAGGTACTTTCCGACAATATCCCATTCGTCTGGCATGGGCAATAACCATCCATAAAAGCCAGGGGTTAACTTTCGAACGTGCAATCATTGATGCAAATGCCTCTTTTGCCCATGGGCAGGTTTATGTCGCTCTGAGTCGTTGTAAGTCGCTTCAGGGATTGGTGCTTAGTTCTCCTTTAAGGCGAGAGTCCATTATCAGTGACGATACGATTGATGAATTTACCCGTAATGCCGGAGAGATGACTCCCGACAAGCATAAATTGGCTCTATTGCGTCAACATTACTTCTATGAATTGTTGTGCGAACAGTTTGATTTTCATCCGATTGAACAGCATTTTTTACGTTTGCTTCGCTTGCTTGACGAGCATTTATATCGTCTCTATCCAAAGTTGTTGGAACGATATAAAGCAACTGCCGATCTGTATAAAACGCAGATAATGAAAGTCGCCGATACATTTAAACTGCAATATTCCGCCCTATTGATGGGGGCTGAAGATTATACCGCCAACCCGAAATTGAATGAACGGGTTATGGCCGGTGCCCACTATTTCCGTCAACATCTGGAAGATTTATTAACTCCGCTGATTACTTCTACAAAAGTAGAAACGGATAATAAAGAACTGAAAAAGAAATTCTCCGAAGCGGCAGATGCAATGAAGACAGCATTGCACGTAAAGCTGGGAACCTTGTGCTATACTGAGAAGGAAGGTTTTTCTGTTTCCGCATTTCTAAAACAGAAGGCTGTTCTTACGTTATCTGTTTCGGGAGGAGAAGCTGCGTCCTCTTCCGGAAGATCGGAGCGTAAATCCCGGACAGCCGAGAAAATAGAAGTACCGACTGATATTCTTCATCCGGAATTATATAAGCAATTGATTGCCTGGAGAAATTCTGAAGCAGCAAAAGCTGGTTTGCCTGTATATACCATCATACAGCAGAAAGCAATTCTGGGTATTGTAAACCTCTTGCCGAATGATGCGGCTTCACTGATACGTATTCCGTATTTCGGAAAACGCGGTGCCGAAAAATACGGTGATGCCTTGCTTGAAATGGTGAACCGATACGTAGAGGAGCATGGCATAGAACGTCCGCAAATACCAACAGCGACGTTGACTGTCAATAATGGGATTAAAACGTCGAAAGAGCCCAAACCTTTAAAAGAGGCTAAATCGGTGAAAGAACCGAAGCCTGATACCAAAGAGGTAACGTATCGTCTTTTCAGGCAGGGGAAGAGTATTGAAGAAATAGCCAAGGAACGCGAGCTGGTTTCCGGAACCATAGCGGGACATCTGGAACACTATGTACGCTCTGGTGAAGTTAAAATAGAGCAGTTGGTGGCAAGAGAGAAAATCACGAAAATCATCCGTTACGTACAGGCCCATGGAAGTGATAAAGGACTGACGGTTATTAAAGCAGCTTTGGGGGATGATGTCTCATATGCAGATATAAGGTTGGTACTTGCTGCCGGAATAAAATAGTCATATTAATTTCAAGAGAGTGTTTCATAACTCACCACAGGGGTACACAGAGTCACACAGAGTAAGCTTAATCTATTCTATTTATCTGTGTGAATCCGTGTAATCTGTGGTGAATACGGGTTTCGACACCCCTTCATTAAATGATTGATCCGGTAAATTATAACAAAACTTCTTCTATCAATGCTTTTAACTGGGTTTTATTCATAGTTCCTAATTTCATACTTGGCTTTCCTCCCATCGGACAAAGCAACAGGTTAGGGATTGTACGAATGGCAAAAGCAGCCTCCAGTTCCGGTTCCTGATCTACATCCACTTTATAAATATCTATTTTCCCATCATATTCTACAGCCAGTTGGTCGAGTATAGGGGACAGGGCTTTGCAATATACACACCAGGGAGCATGAAAATCCACCAGGCAAGGTTTATCACCTTTAAAATCCCATTTATTCGGGTATTCTTGGAATTCGGCCACTTTCTCTACGAAGCTTTCTTTTGTTAAATCAATGACTTTCATATTTTTACTTTTTTAGTGATTACTTATTTATTTCTTTGATATTGCAAAGATAGGAAGATAGATCTTATTGTCAGATAGCTATTTCTCCTATTATATTAGCAATTCTTCCTTGTCCCGTTTTTTCTGCTTTCTAATAACTTTCTAATCTTATCTGAGTATCTTATAATTGCTTTCAAACGGTTTGCTTCATGGGGGAGTTGTACTTTTGCTTCCAAAATAACAAGGACTATGATCAGAAAGTTTTTTATTCTCTTTTTTCTTGGCTTTTTCGGATTTGCCGAAGCCCAACAGCCGTCCGTCGGCTTGACTCTGAAGGAGGCAGAGCAACGTTTCCTGAAATGTAATTTATCCCTATTGGCCGAGCGCTACAATGTAGACATCGCACAAGCCAGGTTGCTTCAGGCCGGACTGTTCGATAATCCGGTAATTTCATTCGAACAAAATGTGTATAACCGATTGAATGGAAAGTACTTTGACTTCGGCAAAAAAGGCGAGTCGGTAGTCGAAATAGAGCAGGTGATACGCCTTGCCGGACAACGGAATAAGCAGATACGGTTGGAAAAGATAAACAGGGAAATTGCCGGTTATCAGTTCGAAGAAGTGATGAGGACTTTACGTCAGGAACTTGGCGAGGCATTTACAGAAGTTTTCTATCTCTCAAAGTCATTGTCCGTTTATGATAAAGAAATCAATTCGCTGGAGCATTTGCTGACAGGTATAAAAGAGCAGCACGCAAAGGGAAATATCTCTTTAATGGAGATGGCGAGACTCGAGTCTATGCTGCTTTCTCTGAAGAAAGACAAGAACGAATGCGAAAGCAACTATTTGTCCCGGAGAGGAGAATTGAATCTGTTACTGAATCTGCCTGCCGACTTTCGGACAGAGCCTGTAATAGATGAAGGAGATCTTCGACAATTAAACATGGACCGGTTGTCTTATGCCGATTTACAAGAGAGGGTACACGGGAGACCTGACCAGAAGTTGGCACGCAGCTGTGTCACTGCTTCGCAAGCCGATCTGAAATTGCAGAAGGCGTTGGCTTTTCCGGAATTCGCAGTAAAAGGTAGTTATGATCGGCAAGGTAATTTTATTAATAACTACTTTGCAATCGGATTCAGTATGTCGGTGCCTATCTTTAACCGTAACCAGGGGAATATTAAAATGGCCCGTTTCAATCTTCTGAAGGCGGATCGGGAGCAAGAGTATTCCCGAAATAAAGCCGAGGCCGAACTATACGCAGCTTATACTGCTTTAGAGAAAGCATGTCAGTTGTATCAGTCGACTGATATGGGACTGGAACAGAATTTTGAGAAATTGATAGCCGGAGCCAACGAGAACTTTATCAAACGTAACATCAGTCTTTTAGAATTCATCGACTTTTATGATAGCTACAAAGAGACTTGCATCCGGCTTTACGAAATCAAGAAAAACGTACTGCTCGGTATCGAGAACCTGAATGCGGTGGCCGGACAACCTATTTTTAACTACTAAATCCATATAATTTATGAATTGGACAAAATACCTTCCATGCCTATTGATTTTGGGTATGGGGAGTGGTTGCTCATCAGAAGTGAAGCACCCCGGAGAAAATCAAGATCTGTGTCTGACAGACAGTTTACTTAAAATAGTTTCCGTCGATACGGTGCATCTGCATGATGTGGCAGATGAATTGACTTTGAACGGACGTGTTACTTTTAATCAGGAACAGGTGGCACACGTCTATCCGATGTTTGGCGGAACAGTGACGGAGCTTCGCGCTGAAGTTGGGGATTATGTGCGAAAAGGAGACATACTTGCCATATTGCGTAGCGGTGAAGTGGCCGATTACGAAAGACAGATGAAAGAGGCGGAGCAACAGGTGATTATTGCCCGCAGAAATGTGAATGCTACCCGGGATATGTTCGATTCCGGGTTGGCATCCGATAAAGATGTATTGCAGGCACGTCAGGAATTAATCAATGCTGAAGCGGAAGAGGATCGCATCAAAGAAATTTTTTCCATAAATAACTTTAGCGGCCGGTCATTCTATGAAGTCAAATCTCCCGTTAGCGGTTTTATTGTGGAAAAGAGTGTGAGCAGAAATATGCAGCTTCGTCCCGATCAGGGTGAGGAGATATTTACTGTCTCCGGTCTGGAGCATGTATGGGTGATGGCAGATGTTTATGAAAGCGACATCAGTAAAGTAGCAGAAGGAGCATCGGTACATATCACTACGCTGGCATATCCGGGTAAGGTGTTCTCCGGAAATATAGATAAAGTATACCACATGTTGAATACTGAAAGTAAGACAATGAACGTACGGGTAAAGCTGTGTAACGAAGACTATCTGCTGAAGCCGGGTATGTTCACCACGGTCAATGTTGAGTGCAAATCTTCCGGGAAACAGATGCCTCGGATCGATGCACATGCCTTGATATTTGAAGGAGGTAAGAATTACGTCGTAACCGTCACCCCCGACAACCGCCTGAAAGTGAAAGAAGTCGATGTATACAAACGGCAGAATCAGGAATGCTATGTCCGTTCCGGACTTTCCGAGGGTGACAGAGTGCTGAATCAGAATGTATTATTGGTCTACAATAGTTTAAATGCAGACTAAAAACGGAAGAATACTATGCATAAGTTTATAGACAATATTGTGGCATTTTCGTTGAAAAATAAGTTCTTCATCTTTTTTTGTACGACGATTGCCGTCATTGCCGGTGTGGTTTCGTTCAAGCATACACCGATAGATGCATTTCCCGATGTGACGAATACGAAAGTGACCATCATTACCCAATGGGCGGGACGCAGTGCGGAAGAGGTGGAGAAGTTCATTACGATTCCGGTGGAGATAGCCATGAACTCGGTACAGAAGAAGACGGACATCCGTTCGACAACCCTATTCGGACTGTCGGTCATCAATGTGTTGTTTGAAGATCATGTGGATGATTTTGTTGCCCGTCAGCAGGTATACAATTTATTGAATGACGCAGATCTTCCGGATGGGGTGACTCCGGAAGTACAACCTCTTTACGGACCTACGGGTGAGATTTACCGTTATACTTTGCGAAGTGACAAACGGAGTGTACGCGAACTGAAAACGATTCAGGATTGGGTGATCGACCGTAACTTGCGTGCCGTATCGGGAGTGGCGGATATTGTCAGTTTCGGCGGGGAAGTGAAAACTTTTGAAGTCAGTGTCAATCCGAATCAGTTAATCAATTATGGCATCACTTCGCTTGAACTTTATGATGCCATAGCGAAAAGCAATATCAATGTCGGAGGAGATGTGATTACCAAAAGTTCGCAGGCCTATGTTGTGAGAGGTATCGGATTGATTAATGACTTGGAAGAACTGCGGAACATTGTAGTAAAAAACATTAATGGGACTCCCATACTGGTGAAAAATCTGGCCGATGTACGCGAATCATGTTTACCCCGTTTGGGCCAGGTGGGGCGTATGGATGAAGATGATGTAGTGGAAGGCATTGTGGTGATGCGCAAAGGAGAGAATCCGGGAGAAGTCATATCCGGGTTGAAAGCGAAAATAGACGAACTGAATGAGAATATCCTGCCGTCGGATGTGGAGATCGTACCTTTCTATGACCGGGAAGATCTGGTGGATCTTGCAGTTCATACGGTGACACACAATTTGGTAGAGGGCATATTGCTGGTAACTTTCATTGTATTTATTTTTATGGCAGACTGGCGGACGACGGCAGTGGTGGCGGTCATTATACCGTTAGCCCTGTTATTTGCTTTTATCTGCTTGCACATAATGGGGATGTCTGCCAACCTGCTTTCAATGGGAGCTATTGATTTTGGGATCATTATAGACGGAGCGGTAGTGATGGTGGAGGGAATATTCGTTGCCCTCGACCGAAAAGCGAAAGAGGTGGGAATGCCCGTATTCAACAGGATGTCAAAAATGGGCCTGATCCGAAGTACAGCCAAAGAAAAGGCCAAAGCTGTCTTTTTTTCTAAGCTGATTATCATTACAGCGCTGATTCCCATCTTTTCGTTTCAAAAAGTAGAAGGAAAAATGTTTTCTCCTTTGGCTTATACTCTGGGATTTGCTTTACTGGGAGCATTGATTTTCACATTGACGCTGGTTCCGGTCATGTCGTCTATTCTTTTGAAGAAGAATGTGCGTGAGAGAAGTAATTTTCTGGTGCACTTTATCAGAGAGAAGAGTGCGGCTTTGTTTGCGATCTTTCATGCCCATCGTAAATTGTCTATCGGATTGGCTTCTTTGGCAGGAGGAGTCGGTCTGTTTCTCTATTCGTTTCTGGGAATGGAATTTTTGCCGCAGTTGAATGAAGGGGCTATTTATATTCGCGCTACCCTTCCGCAGAGCATTTCTTTGGATGAGTCAGTATCCCTTGCCAATAGAATGCGCAGAGAATTACTGGCATTTCCCGAGGTAAGACAGGTGCTTTCGCAAACCGGGCGTCCGAATGACGGAACCGATGCCACCGGTTTTTATAATGTGGAGTTTCATGTCGATATTTTCCCGGAGAAGGAGTGGGAAAGCGGACTTAGTAAAGGACAACTGATTGAGAAAATGCAATCTGCCCTTGCTCTTTATCCCGGCACCGATTTTAATTTCTCGCAGCCGATCACTGACAATGTAGAGGAAGCGGCTTCGGGTGTAAAAGGATCTATTGCCGTTAAAGTTTTCGGCAAAGACTTATATGAAGCGGAGAAACTGGCTGTGCAGATCGACAAAGTATTGGGAACCGTACAAGGTATCGAGGATTTGGGAGTGATCCGCAACATTGGCCAGCCGGAACTTCGCATCGAGTTGAATGAAAAGCAACTGGCGCGTTACGGTGTGTCTAAAGAGAACGTGCAGTCTATTATCGAGATGGCTATAGGAGGTAAATCGGCTTCCCTGCTTTATGAAGACGAGCGTAAATTCAATATCATGGTGCGTTACAATGAAGAATTTCGCCGGAACGAAGAGCAAATAGGTAAGATTCTGGTGCCCGCGATGGATGGTACGATGATACCGATCAAAGAGCTGGCGGATATCCGGACTATTACGGGACCTCTACTTATATTCCGTGACAGTCATGCCCGTTTTTGTGCCGTTAAGTTCTCCGTACGCGGACGTGCTATGGGGTCTGCTGTCGCCGAAGCACAAAAGAAAGTGGCGGCTTCGGTACATCTGCCGGACGGATATACGCTGAAATGGACCGGAGATTTTGAAAATCAGCAACGTGCCAGTAAGCGGCTTGCCCAGGTGGTTCCTGTCAGCATTGCCATTATTTTCGTCATTCTCTTCATCCTTTTTTCGAATGCGAGAGATGCAGGCCTGGTGCTACTGAATGTGCCGTTTGCAGCTGCCGGGGGAATTATTGCTTTGTTGATTACCCATTTCAACTTTTCGATTTCTGCGGGGATCGGTTTCATTGCCCTGTTCGGTATCTGCATCCAGAATGGAGTGATTATGATCTCGGGCATTAAATCGAACGTACGTTCACACATACCTTTATCGGAAGCTGTAAAGAATACCGTCCGTTCGCGTGTTCGTCCGGTAGTGATGACGGCTGCTATGGCTGCCATCGGATTAATGCCGGCCGCCTTGAGTCATGGCATCGGTTCTGAGTCGCAACGCCCGCTTGCCATTGTCATTATCGGGGGCGTATTGTGCGATACTTTCTTTACTCTATTCATTTTTCCGTTGATTGTAGAAGTTATTTATGGTAAAACGTTGTATGATAAAGAGGGTAAATTGCGGCAAAGACGAGTGTAAACAGTATATTTGCCACTTTAAAAACTAAAAGAAGGATGGCTAAGATATTATTGGTAGAAGATGAAGTGAATATAGCTTCGTTTATAGAACGGGGTTTGAAGGAGTTTGGACATTCTGTGTCGGTGGCTAATGACGGTGATGCCGGATGGGAACTCATCCGGCAAGAAGCATTCGACCTGTTGATCCTGGATATTATCATGCCTAAGATGAACGGTCTGGAGCTATGCCGGCTTTATCGGCAGCAATACGGTTATCTCACCCCGGTTATAATGTTGACTGCATTGGGCACCACGGAGGATATCGTGAAAGGGCTCGATTCGGGGGCGGATGACTATTTGGTGAAACCATTCAGCTTTCAGGAACTGGAGGCGCGCATCAAGGCCATCCTGCGCAGAGGGCGGGAAGATTCTGTCCAGCAGCTGGTATGTGATGATCTGGTGCTTAACTGCAACACCCGCCGTGCCAGACGTAAGGAGGTGGAGATAGAACTCACTGTTAAGGAGTACCGCTTGCTGGAGTATTTCATGACCCATCAAGGCATGGTGCTTTCGCGCCTGACATTATTGAAAGATGTATGGGATAAGAATTTCGATACGAATACCAATGTGGTAGATGTTTATGTGAACTATCTTCGTGGTAAAATAGATAAGGAGCATGACAAGAAATTGATTCATACGGTGGTAGGTTCGGGATATATCATGTATGCTTAACTTTAACAAGCCAGGCTATGAAAATAGGACGTAAAATCGCACTCTTTTATACGTTGGTAACGGTACTGACCACCATGGCGGTTATCGGAGTGTTCTACCTGTTCAGTTCAAGGTATATCGATGGGTTGTACAGGTCATACCTTCGGGAAAAAGCTTTTCTGACCGCTCAGAAACACTGGGAGCGAGATGAAGTGGATGAGCAAAGCTATCAGACCATTCAACGGAAGTATGATGAGCTGCTGCCGGAGGCCAAAGAGATTTTGTTGGATATGGATAGTGATGCCGTGGTGCGTGATACGTTGAATAAATATCTTTCCGCCAGCCAGCAGAAGCAGCTTCTTGAGTCAAAAGAGATGTCATCGGTCTCTTTCGTATATCAGGATATGCTGGGAGCCGCACTATACTATCCCGATAATGAAGGCAATTTTATCGTAATTATCATGTCGCATAACAGTTATGGGGTCAAGATACAAGAACACTTGCTGCTCTTATCCGCCTTTCTGGTATTATGCAGCTCGGTATTGATCTTTTTCATCGGACAACTCTATTCTACGAGAATATTGATTCCCTTGCAGCACGTCCTGTTACAGTTGAAACAGATCCGCGGCAACAGTCTGAACCGCAGATTGAAGACCACCGGCAATAAAGATGAACTGGACCATCTGATAGAAACCTTAAACAGTATGCTCGACCGTATCGATACGGCATTTAGAGCAGAAAAATCATTTGTCAGCCATGCTTCTCACGAACTGAATAATCCTATTACCGCCATTCAGGGTGAATGTGAAATAAGTCTCCTGAAAGAACGGAGTACCGATGAGTACATCGAAGCACTCCGGCGGATAGCCGGGGAAAGTAAACGCCTGTCCAATCTGATCAGGCATCTGCTGTTTCTGTCGAGACAGGAAGAGGACATCCGGAAGAATAACGTGGAAGAGATTCGTCTGGCAGACCTGTTGGAAGAGGCAGGGGCTGCTAACCCGCGCATCCGGCTGCAATATCCGGAAGATGCCGCAAGGTACGCTGTGGTCAGTGCCAGCCCTTACTTGTTTAAAATAGCCTTGCAAAACGTGATAGACAATGCCTGCAAGTATTCGCAAGGCGAGGTGCTTATGAGGCTTTACAAGGAAGATGAGCGATGGGGGATAGCTGTCAAAGATTCCGGAATCGGCATCCCGGCGGATGAAATGGAACTTATCTTCCAGTCATTCTACCGGGGAAGTAATACGAGAGAATACGCCGGTCAAGGGATCGGGTTAAGTCTTTCCATGAAAATCTTTTCTGTCTACAGGGGTAAGGTCAGCATTCGTTCCGAAGAAGGGAAGGGGACGGAAGTGAGAGTTGTCTTCGCATAATATACGATTTACTTTTCCGGGGAAGTGCGGATACACACGTATGTATGTTTCCCATTAGTGTTAGTCCGTTAAAATATCACAATAAGAAAATGTTTCTTGCAATTGCAGCATCAATAAGAGTCCATCTGTGTTTTTACATAGGTATTGTATTCTTAATGGAGTATTTTAAAAAATGCAAGAACTATGTCACTGAGTAATCTGCTAATTATATTCTCTTCCTCTTTTATGGCTTTGTTTCCCGTGGTGAATCCTTTGGGAAACGGTTTTGTGGTGAATGGCTTTTTTACCGACCTGGATCCCAAGCAGCGGAAAACCGCCATCCGGAAACTGATTCTTAACTTTATAATAATCGGTGTGGGTACTTTGGTCATAGGCCACCTGTTTTTGTTAATGTTCGGTCTGGCCATCCCTGTCATTCAGTTGGGCGGTGGGATACTTATCTGTAAGACGGCCATGGAGTTGCTCGGCGATTCTAACTCTCCGGATCAGGAAGAATCGAGCCGGAACATGGATAGTCTCAAATGGAAGAATATAGAACAGAAAATATTTTATCCCATCACGTTTCCCATCAGCATCGGTCCGGGCAGTATATCCGTTATATTTACTCTGATGGCTTCTGCCAGCGTCAAAGGTAAATTGTTGCAAACCGGAATCAATTATTTTGTGATCGCACTTGTTATAGTTTGTATGGCAGCCATACTTTATATCTTTCTTTCCCAAGGGCAAAGAATTATTCAGAAACTCGGGCCGGTAGGGAATCAGATCATTAACAAGCTCGTTGCCTTTTTTACATTCTGCATCGGCATACAGATTTCCGTGACAGGTATATCTCAGATATTTCATTTGAGTATCTTATGATTACAGCCGTTACAGAGCGGCTGCGGCAGTCGGCAATGATATTTACCCGTTTCTATCCGTTTGTCCGGATCAGTATGAGCAACATACGATTCATGATGAAAACGAATATATACCATTGTCAGACTCTGGAAAAATGCAGTGGCACTTTAAGGGGGAGGAGGCATAATTATTAAGGATTGAGTCCTTTGTTTATAAGTAGCCTTTCAGCACTTTTGCGATGCGTTTGTATCCTTCGGCATTCGGGTGAAGCCCGTCACGGAACAGTGAATGGTCTATTGTTCCGTCTTTATGCGTCAGTTGCGGAGCAAGATTAATGAAAGTACAATCTTTGCCGTTCAGTCGCTCTTGCAATGCCGCATCTATTTGGGCAATGCGGGTTTCCATCTCTTTTCTCGGCAGGATGCCCATCACGCAGAGTTTTGCACGGGGCTGACGCTCGCAAATCGCTTTTACGACCCGGCAGATTCCCTCTATGACTTCGTCGTCGGTATTGAACAAGAGATTGTTGGTGCCTATCAGCAGGAAAATGTTCTGTGCCTGAAAACCGTCCAGCTCACCATGGTAGATACGCCACAGTACATTTTCTGTTTTGTCCCAGCCAAATCCGAGATTACGGACCCGCTTTCCTTTGAAAAGTTTATCCCAGGATTCTGTTCCAAACTGATTGTGTGCAATAGGTTCGCCTCCCCAGAAATGCGTGATCGAGTTGCCGATCATCACCACTTCGGGAGCACTTTGCTTATTTAGTTTCAAGATCTCTTCGTGGCGTCCGTACCAGTCGTATGGATCTCTTTGCTGCTTGCAGGGGATACATGAAGTAGGCCCTTCACTCTCTTCGTGTAAGATCTCACCTATCTTCTTCCGGTAACTGTCCGCATATTGCTGCATACCCAGGTCGGTGGAATGAACACCGTCTACCATGGCATCCATCGGCATACCGATTTCTTCCTTGGTCAGATAATAGACAGCAGGAACCTGCTCTTTTTGCAGCGTCTCGTATGCCTTGCGTAGTTCTGCATTGGCCACACGATAGGATTCCTCCGCGCTTTCGGAACTGAATTCATTGCTATATCCGTCGTGTTCTACCAACAGGATGGGGGCCCGGCTCTTTTCACGAAGTTTTTTCACTCCCTCCAAAGTGCGTTGGTACACTACGGCCGATGCTTCTTTTCCTGCCAGATTGGGCATACAGTCAATGATATATAGCCGTGCATCGATCTCTGACAGAAGATCGAAGAGTGCTTCTTCCAGTTTTCCGTTGCCGGAGAACCCCAGATTGATGACCGGATGTCCCAACTTCCGGTTCAGTATATTGCCCCATGCCATGCCGGGACGCGAAGCACAGGCTCCTTGCGCAATGGAAGTGCCGTATATGACCAGAGGCTTTTCTTGTGAAACCGGAAGGAAACGGAAAGAAGCGTCGGCAGGAACACCTATCTCCATCCATGATACACTGTTGTATAGCGGCAGGAATAGTTGGTATTCAAATCCGTTGCCGGATTTAGCTGCGTATGAAAGTCCCCTGAAATTGTAGACAATGGTGTCTCCCATGGAATAATTTCCGGCACACCAGCGTTCTTGCCCGTTATTGTCTGTAGCATACAGGTCGATGCCCGAAACTCCCGTAGCCGGCATATGGGGCATAGAGAGTCCGCCTTTTACTACGTAGCGAACCTTTATTTCGGATGCGTTGGAACGGAAGGCGACAGACAGCCCTGCGCTTTGCCGCGACAAATCCCATAAAGGCTTGCGTACTTTATCTTCTGCCCTTTGCGGGAGGCGGGCATAAGAATCTTTCAGTTCGTCCTGCCATGCTTGTCCGCGTACTGTATGAAAGTCTTGTTTGAGTGGGTCTGCCCATTTGTATTGTGCCTGTAGAGAAGCGCACCCCAGAAAAAGGGCTAAAAGGGAAAGTTGGAGTTTGGTAGTTTTCATGATCATTGAGTATTAGGGGATATAAATGTAATCATTCTATCTTGAATATGCGATCATCCGATGTAATCGTAGACGAGTTGTACAACTGGTACACGACGAGTTGTGCAACTGGTAATGTACGAGTTGTACAACTCGTATGTGCCGGGATGTATAGCTGGTACGTGATTGGTCGGGGACTTTAACGAGGTGTAACCTTATCCGAATCTGATAATCATTACCGAGAAATAAGGATATCTTTTTTCCTGAAGTTCTTCGGTGGAGCAAGAGTAGTATTCCTTCTCGGTCCCTACATTTTCAAAGTAGTGGTATTGGTATTCCGGATGGTTAATTATACATTGGTGTACCTCGTCTATACATTGCGATAGCTTCATTATGACCACTACCGTCTGATGTTTCAGGTAGTCGTCCAGTTCTTTGGCGGTGACGTGACCCGGTATCACGATCAGCCGCTCTTCCTGACTGACGATGTGCAGGCCCGCCATCGCTCCGGAAGCAATAAAAGCGGGAATACCGGCAATCTGTTCAACGGGGATGTCGTCTTGTTGCAGCTTGTCGTAGATGTAGTGGATGGAAGAGTAAAGACCCGCATCTCCTTCGGCCACAATTACGACGTTTTGTCCCTCTGCACGGAGTATTTTGCTGCTTTCATATACAGCTTCATAAGATCTTAATGCCAGTGTCCTGTCCTTGTCCATAGGAAGCCGGAAACACTGTACGGTGTCCGAGAATCCGAGAGTGTTCAGGATGGAGAGTGCCCGTGAAGAGGACTTGCCGTCTTGAGTCATGGTGGCCGGACAGAAGATGCAGTCGGCTCCTTGCAGTGCTTTGAGTCCTTTCAATGTAATCAGATCCGGTTCGCCGGGGCCTAAAGATACGAAACGTATGGGATGTGTAGTTATCATTTGTTATCGGTTTATCATCTTAATGTTCTGCAAAAGTGAGGAAAATATCTCTATGAAACAAGAATTATTAAGTATCTTTGACCGCTGTAATTTGAATTAAAAGACAAATACCGATGAAACAATTCCTGATCGGATGCGCACTGCTGGCCTGTATCTCTTTAGCCGGTTGCCGTCCGAAGAACAACCAGAATGCAACGATAGTAACCGGTGAGGTGTCCGATACATCTTCTGTCCGTATCACACCAGTTTATGCCAAAGGTTTTAAAGTGACCTATACTCCTACATGCCGCTTGGTCGATATCAGCGATCCGCAGAAAGAAGGAGGTGAATCTTTTCATTACGCTCTTGTGCCCGGAGGGACGAAACCTGAAAATATTCCTGCCGGCTATACAGTGATAGAGACTCCCGTGAAGAGTGTTATCTGTATGACTTCCTTGCAGTTATCCAACTTTATTAAACTGGATGCTTTAAGTCATGTAGTGGGTATCACGAGCACCCGTCATCTCTTCAACAAAGAAATGAACGAACGCTTGAAGCAGGGTAAAACGGCTAAGATAGGTATCGAGGGGAACTTTGATAATGAAGTGATCATGAGTGTGAATCCCGATGTCATCTTCATTTCTCCTTTCAAGCGCGGCGGATACGATGCCATGCGTGAAGTGGGCATTCCGCTGGTGCCGCATTTGGGATACAAAGAGATGACTCCGTTGGGACAGGCCGAATGGATTAAGTTTATCGGACTTTTCATCGGAGAGGAAGAGACTGCCAACCGGAAATTTGCAGCCATAGAAAAGCATTATAATGAATTGAAAGAAAGGGTTGCCCATGTAAAGAAGCGTCCGGTGGTGTTCAGTGGAGAGATCCGCGGGGGCAACTGGTATGCCGTGGGCGGTAAAAGTTTTCTGGCACAGCTCTTTCGTGATGCAGGTGCCGATTATTTTCTGAAAGACGATCCTCGGTCGGGAGGTGTCACGCTCGACTTCGAAACAGTGTACAGCCAGGCGGAAAGTGCCGACTATTGGCGTATTGTCAATAGTTTCGACGGGACTTTCTCTTATGATGTATTGAAGAGTGAAGATCCGAGATATGCCGATTTTCGTGCTTTCCGTGAGAAAGGGGTGATATATTGCAACATGCGTGAAAAGCCGTTTTATGAAAGTATGCCTACCCAACCGGAAGTGGTACTGGAAGATTTGATTAAGGCTTTTCATCCGGACTTGTTGCCCGATTATACGCCTGTCTATTACGAACGACTCAATTAATCTGTCCGATGAAACGACCGACAATACCTCTTATGCTGCTTATAGCCGCATCTATTTTTGTCTTTTTTCTGCTGAATCTGTTGTTGGGCTCGGTTTCCATTCCCATCGGTTCGGTATGGAACATACTTTGGGGCGGAACGGATGAATCCGTTATCTGGCAAAATATCATCTGGAAGTCACGGGTACCGCAGGCTTTGACCGCTTTGGTGGCGGGTGCCGGACTTTCTATCAGTGGCTTGCAGATGCAGACCGTATTTCGTAATCCGCTGGCAGGACCTTCTGTACTTGGTATCAGTTCCGGTGCCAGCCTGGGAGTGGCTTTCGTGGTATTGTTGTCCGGAGCATTTGGAGGCGTGGCACTTAGCAAATTGGGATATATGGGCGAGGTGGCTCTTTCGTTGGCAGCCGTTATCGGTGCCCTGTCGGTGATGGCGCTTATTGTGTATGTATCCCAAAAAGTGAAAGGAAATGTAACTTTGTTGATTATCGGTGTGATGATTGGCTATGTGGCGAGTGCCGTTATCGGTGTACTCAAATATTTTAGTGTGGAAGAAGACATCCGTGCTTACGTCATTTGGGGGTTGGGTAGCTTTGCCCGCGTCTCCGGTGATCAGATGACCTTGTTCGTCTGTATCATGGTTGTGCTGATTCCGCTCTCTTTCCTGTTGATTAAAACCATGAATCTGATGCTGCTTGGCGATGGGTATGCACGTAACTTGGGATTGAACATCAAGCGTGCCCGCCTGTTGGTCATTTCATGTTCGGGAGTGCTTGTAGCCATCGTGACCGCTTATTGCGGACCGATTATGTTCATTGGTTTGGCGGTTCCCCATCTTTGCCGTGCCATCTTTCATACCTCGGATCACCGCATCCTGATGCCGGCCACTTTGCTGGCAGGTGCTTCGTTGGCTTTGGTATGCAATCTGGTTGCCCGCATGCCGGGCTTTGAGGGAGCTCTTCCGGTCAACTCCGTGACTGCGCTGGTAGGCGCGCCGGTCGTGGCATCAGTGTTGTTCCGTAAGCGTAAAAGTGAATTAAGTGAATAAAGAATCATGAAGCAAAAAACCATTCATATAGAGAATCTTTCGATAGGCTACCTGGGTAAGACCGATGTTAAAGTTGTGGCCGATCGTATCAATGCCGGCATTAACTGTGGCGAACTGACTTGCCTGTTGGGAGCTAATGGAGTGGGGAAGTCCACCCTGTTGCGTACACTTTCGGCATTTCAACCTAAATTGGGGGGTAAGATAGAGATTGTGGGCAAGGAGATCGATGCATATACCGACAAGGAACTGTCAACCGTCATTAGCGTAGTGCTCACTGAGAAATGTGATATTCGCAATATGACGGTGCACGAGCTTGTAGGCTTGGGGCGCAGTCCGTATACCGGTTTTTGGGGAACACTTCGCGGAGAAGATAAGGAGGTGGTCGAACGTTCCATTGCTTTGGTGAAGATTCAGAACCTGGCACACCGCATGGTGCATACCTTGAGTGATGGTGAACGACAGAAAGTGATGATTGCCAAAGCGCTGGCACAAGAGACTCCGGTGATCTTTCTGGACGAACCGACGGCATTTCTCGATTTCCCCAGTAAAGTGGAGATGATGCAGTTGCTTCACCGGTTGAGCCGCCAGACCAATAAAACGATTTTTCTTTCCACACATGATCTGGAGCTGGCTTTACAGATTGCCGATAAAATCTGGTTGATGGACAAGATGAATGGGGTGACTATCGGTACTCCGGAAGATCTGTCACTGAGTGGCAAACTGAGCAGTTTCTTTGCCCGTAAAGGCATTGTGTTCGATTTGGAGACGGGCTTGTTCCGGGTAGACAATGAATATACATCGCAGATACGCCTGGTGGGGCATGGACAGAAATATGCCATGGTGCGTAAAGCCCTGCAGCGTAACGGGATTTTGGCTAATCGTACTGTCGAGTCGGATACCTACATCGAAACCGGTGATCTGAAAGACGGTAACGGATTCATCCTACATCCGCAGGCAGGAGAAGCCGTAACGCTGAACAGCATTGAAGAACTGTTGGAGAGATTGCAGGCCGGAAGTGCCGAAAGAGCCGTTTAACCGCTGAGGGGCATCCCAAGAACCCTTATCGTTCAGAATCTGGCACAACAGCTCCGAAACGACTGCACCATGATGGCTGTTGCCTGCTCCTGATAAATGGGAAATTACTTTTCTGCTCTCCTCTGCTGTGAAGTTAGAACAAAGAAGCCTCCATACCTTCTTCCAATGTGCGCGGGGTGTACCCGATTTCGGCTTTAGCCTTTTCGATACTTAATCCGCTGAAACGCGGGCGGGGAGTAGCCTCTTTCATTTCCTCGGTAGTGACGGGTTCGATCAATGAACGATCCAGTTTCAGAAAATCAGCCACCCGGTAGGCGATTTCGGCAATTGTGAGGCATTCGCTGCCGCAAATATGATAGATGCCGTTGGCTGTATGAAACATCAGCTTTTCTACTCCTACTGAAATATCTCCAACAAAGGTCGGTGTACGCCATTGATCGGATACGACACGGATCGTTTCTCCGTTTCTCAACCGGTTGGCTACTAGCTGAAGGATGTTGCCATGCTGTCCCGGAAGGGCTTTTCCATAAACGACGACTACACGTACTATGGCATAATTACTACAAATGCTGGCTATAATCTTTTCGGCTTTCAGTTTCGTAACACCGTAATAATTTACCGGAATCGCTTCATCTTCTTCCTTGTAGAGCCGGGTACTTTTACCGTCAAATACAAAGTCCGTGGAAAGATGGATGAAACGGCTGCCATACTGTTCGCAAACATGTGCTATCGTTTCGACTGCTGTAACATTTGTAGCTTCAGCTTCTGCATGATGGGTTTCGCAATAGTCCGGTACCGAAAGGGCAGAGGTGTTGATTACGATATCCGGCCGGCATTCTTTAAATAATTTCCGTACTTCATTTTCGTCCCGGATATCGGTACGTACGAAGCGATAATCTTTGCCGGGACAAATGTCATCTCTCAGCGAGCATCCTGTGACGTGGTATATAGGGTTAACCGATAAGTCATTCAGTATCCGGCGCCCCGTAAATCCATTGGCACCGATAATCAATATGTTTTTCATTTCTTTCTTTTTTTAATATGGATAGTTGCGCCCCTGCTGGACTTCAATGCGGATACCGAAATTCCCATCGGAAGATTTCATCTCGAAAGCCCCTTTGAAGTTGTTCTTTTCCCATGGCATGGCGGCAGGGTTAGGGACTTTTTTGCCATCGGCATTATATTCCCCATACGTGTTCAGACGCATGCCGTTTTTCAGTTTAAACGATCCCATCTGGAGCTGTTGCGGAGACGAGAAGAAATCGTGTCCGCCCCAACCGAATCCGTATGAAAGGGAGGGAGTGAACACATTGGATAGTCCTTGTGTCATTATGACGTCCGGATTCAAACTGAAGATCCGGTTATAGTCTTTGCTTGCATCGGGTAATTCGAATTTATATTTCGGCAGTTTGGGAGGAGCTGCTATAAACAATCCCATATCGATCAGGAAATCTCCGTATTGCTTGACGGTAGAAGGCAAATGCCGGATGCTGTCGGAAGGTTGTTCCGACTGGGCAGAAAGTGAGGCCGTACTCAGTAACAGCAGCAAAAAGAATATCAGCTTCTTCATATCCGTTCTATGTTATCTTTTGAAACGCAAAGATATGAAAATAATCTGCTTGCCGTGAATCCTTTATTTCTTTTTTAGATGAATTACAGGACCGAAAACAGGGTTCGTTTCCCAACGTCCTTTTACGGGATTGAATTCGTGGATGGCTCCACCGGTAATGCCGAATTTACCATTGAACATGTAGTCGACTGTTCCTCCGAAATGATTCTGCATATATAAGTCGGGGACCATATAGCCCTTCTTAGAGTTTCGTTGCCCGTTGAGCGAATATTGGCCGAACACGTTCAGGTATAAATGGTCTGTAAGCCTGTAGGTAATTTTTCCGTGGATACCGGCATCAAAGCGTGAACCGGCCATCGGAGCCGTGGGGATGCGAAGGCTTGGCAATGTATATTTAGCAACAAACACTCCTCCCGAAAAGATCCAGCGATCATTGGGAGAGAACGAGTAGGCAGCACCCGCCTTTACGATGGTGCCTATGCTGAGATAGGTGTTATAATTGCTGAAAGTAGTGAGATTACTGTTGGGAGAAAGGTTGAAATTGTAATAACGGTCGTAATCCCAAATGAAGGGGTTGGAATAGGTCCCCAATTGAGGGACGATCCAACCGGACGGAATACTTTCCGGGTACGGTATACGGAAAGTCATACTGTCACCGGCTGCAGCTTGTCGGGTGTTGTCCGGAAGAGTACCGTCTGTTTGTATGTTTCTATCGTTGATATGCAGTTCCTGACGAATTTCAGGTACAGTTTCGCGATGCCCTTTGATACTGTCTTTCGGTTGTTCTGTTTGTGCACATACCATCACTGTAATGATTGACAGTATAAATGTGCAGTATATTCTATTCTTCATCATTCTGTGTATTTAATTTAAGATCAGTTTATATCCTATCCCTCTGACATTGACAATGCGAATTCGCTCATCGGCTGACAGTTTATGGCGGAGCTTTGTGATGAAAACGTGTAAACTTCTTGAGTTAAAAAAGTTATCGTCTCCCCATAGGTCGAGTAATACATTCTGTGTGTTGACCACTTGATTCTGATTTTCGCAAAGTCGCTTCAGGATTTCCGATTCCCGATGAGAAAGCTCCTGCTTCAATCCGGCATGTGTCAGTGTTTGTGCAAGAGAGTCGAACAAATAGTTGCCTATCTCAAACCGGGTGGTTGTTTTCTTTTCTTCATTGAAACTGAATGCTTTGCCAACCAATGCTTTGATGCGTATGATCAGCTCCTGCATGCCAAATGGCTTCTTCAGGTAGTCGTTGGCGCCTAGTTCGAAGCCTTCTACCACATCGTTAATAGCCGAACGTGCTGTCAGGAAAAGTACCGGTGTTTGTTTATCGGTCTGGCGGATACGTCTTACCATTTCAAAGCCATCCATGCGGGGCATCATTACATCGGCCACCAGCACGTCCGGACGAATATCGAAAAACATGCGTAATCCTTCTTCACCGTTGGCTGCAATAGTGAGAATGAAGTCGTCCTCTTCGAGTGTGTCTTTGATAATCATGGCGAGGGTCAGTTCGTCCTCTGCCAACAATACTTTGATTTTCTCTTTCATAACGTGATGGTGAATGTGCTACCGTGTCCGGGTTCGCTTTTTACACAAACTGTTCCGCCATGTTTTTCTATCATTGTTTTTACATAATAGAGTCCCAGTCCGTATCCCTTTACGTTGTGCAGGTTACCGGTCGGTACGCGATAGAATTTATCGAATATATGTTTTTGTTTCTCTTGTGCGATGCCTGTTCCTTCATCGCTGACGGAAATTTCCACTTTTCCGTTATCTGCTGTTTCGCGGCAATGAATGCGGATGACGGCCTTTCCCGGTGAATATTTCACTGCATTGTCTATCAGGTTGCTCAATATATTGCTGAAGTGGGTCCGGTCGGCAAATACTGTAAGGTTTGCCGGTTCTACTCTATAGTCGATGTCAATCGGATTTTGTGCTTTGAGTTTATGCTGTTCTGTCAATGATTCAAGCAAAGTAGCAAGAGTTATTTCTTCCGGACGGAGTCGGAAGGTTTTGCGTTGTTCCATACTCATCGTCAGTATCTGTTCAACCAGTCCGCTAAGCCTTTGCAGTTGTTCCTGGCTGATACTTAAATATTTGTCCCGTTTGGCTTTTTCGTCAGCTTGTCCGAAGTTGAGTAAAGCATCGTTGGCTGCATATGCCACGGCAATGGGAGTCTTTAGTTCATGGGTGATATTGTTGGTGAAGTCACTTTTCATCTCTTCCAGTGTTTTTTGTTTCAGCAATGTGCGGATCAGGAACCAGAAAGAGAATCCCAAAATCAACAGAATGACGAATGAAGTAATAAGTATTCCTGCCATCTGATGGACGATCACTCCTGCAACTGAATCCATCCGAAGGCGGTAGAGAGAATGGGAATGGATGTCGAAAGTGTAGTCGTACGTATGGGCATCCGGTCCGGGGATGTAGTTCACCGTACCGCCCATTCCTAATGTATCGGTGAAAAGTAAACTGGAGTCAGGCGTATTGCCGAAATGCAGATATTCTATCCGATACGGCAGTGAGATTCCTCTTTCCTGTAAACAGAGTGTCAGCAGGCTATCGTATGATTGAAAATCAGGATCCATGATAACGTCAAGGCCGGAGTGCAATCCTCTTTGAAAGTAAGTGGCCAGTTCGAGCATGGTATTCTGATCTTTCAATAGTATGTCCAGCCCGCCTTTTGTTTGCAGCATGGCAGCTTTTACCTCCTGCGAAGTGGAATCTTGCGGAACTACTTTTATTTCTTTCTGATCATTACGAACGACGATCAGGGTGTCCAGTTTCCGTTCGGTTTTGAGAATGGAATCTTGTTGTATTCCTGTACTTCCCGGAATCTTTTCTTTATGGACCATAGTGCTGCTGCGAACCAGTGTTCCACCTTCATCATTGTATCCGGCGGAAACAGAGATTTCACCATGATCTTGGTCATCCCGACGCATGCGTTCTATGCGTAACATCATCTCATTGTAATCACTTGTGCGCATAGCCTCGATAATCGAATGTTCCATATCACTTTTCATGGTATGGTACATACTAACCAACCAGTATGCCTGGTAGGCAAAGATGGCCATCAGAGAAGCAATTACAAGTATGGCGATATGTTTGATTGGGAGTTTCATGCAGGCAAAGATAATGGTTAACCTTTGTTGTTGTTACATCTGATAAGACTAAATAACACTACCGATAACAGTAGATAACACTACATAAGTCGATGATAACGTATTGTCTTGCCTTTTCTGCCGTACTTTGCAACTGTAACCCAAACAAGGAATAAAAAATGAAACGAATTTACTTGACTTTTGTGTTTGCAGGTGCTGTCTGCTTTCAGGTAGCGGCACAGAACGCGGATGAAGATCGGATACTTTCTGCGGATAGTCTGATTACGATGGATGGACGTTTAGACAGTTTGTACAGATCCTTGCCCGAAGTGATGGTGGTAGGTGAACGTCCGGTGGTGAAAGCAATGCAGGGAAAACTTGTATATGATTTGCCTCGACTTATTCAGAATTTTGCGGTAGACAATGCATATGACGCGATAAAGGAACTCCCCGGAGTGAGCGAAATGAATGATAATCTGACTTTAGGAGGAAAAAGTGTTACGGTTGTATTGGATGGCAAAGTAACCACAATGACTCAGGAACAACTGAACACTCTTTTAAAAAGCATTCCTGCCGGGCGTATTGAAAAGGCCGAAGTGATGTATTCGGCTCCTGCACGTTATCAGGTGCGGGGGGCTATGATAAATATCTGCCTGAAACAGGGAGACTCCGGGAAATCCACCTTGCAGGGTGAGTTTTTCAGTGATTATCGGCAAAGGCATTATGAATATTTGACTGAGCGTGCGAGCCTTCTGTATTCGGGACATAAATTCTCTGCAGACTTTCTTTACTCTTACAGTCATGGGCGAAACTATTTCCTGACGGATAAAGAGGCTTTGCACGCTTTGTCAGATGGTACGATACATCCCATAAGTACGAATGAATCTCAACGAAGCCGTTCGAATAGACACAACCTGCGTTTAGCCGGCGATTATGTATTTGCCGCAAACCATCAACTTAGTGTGACATACAATGCCCAATTTGTGAATGGTTTTAATCTGAGCACTGTAGACGGCACTCAAATTTCGAATGCCCGTACCCGTATGACCGACCAGCTCCATAATGCACGCCTCGATTATCATATGCCATTCGGATGGAAAGCCGGAGTGGAATATACTTATTATCATTCACCTTCTTCACAATTACTTCACAGTCGGATGGGGAGTGATGAACTGGATTTTCGTGTTAAAGACTCTCAGCGTATCAATCGTTGGAAACTTTTCCTCTCCGGAGAACATGATTTGGGCAATGGGTGGGGAATGAATTATGGGGCAGTCTATACGACAAGTTTGGACAACAGCCATCAATATTATCATGACCCTGAAACTGATGAAATAATATCGGGAAATAGCAATATGAAGTCTCGTCGTCGGGAACAAACACTTAATTTTTACGCCGGATTTAACAAGGCTTTTGGTGATAAATTGTCTTTAGATGCCTCATTGGCTGCCGAACAATTCCACACGACTGTATGGAATGAATGGAGCCTGTATCCGACTTTTAACATTAACTATGCTCCTGCACCGGGAAATGTATGGCAATTATCCCTCAGCAGTGATAAAAGTTATCCCGATTACTGGGCTACTCAGGATGCAGTTTCTTATATGGGTGGAGGATATTCCGAGATTCACGGCAATCCTTATTTGAAACCTGAGATTAACTACCAGCTACAGTTGACTTATGTTTTAAACAGTAAATATATGTTTAATGCATGGTATAGTCATACTAAGGATAATGCAACACAAACCCTTTATCAATCACCGGAGCGATTGGTTGAAATTTATAAGTATTTCAATTTTGATTTTGAACAGCAAGCCGGTGTACAGGCTGTTGTCCCATTTGCGATCGGACGCTGGCTGAAATCGCGTTTCACATTGACCGGCGTTTACGATCGTCAAAAAGACAGTGACTTTTGGGATATTCCTTTTGATCGGAAAGCATATTATGCGATGTTGAATATGAATCATACAGTGACTCTGTTCTCACATCCGGATATTAAGCTGATTGTGAGTGGAATGATACGCAGTAAGGCGATACAAGGCATCTATGATTTACCGGCATCCGGCAACTTGGACATAGCGCTCAGGTATGGTTTTGCCAATGGAAAGGCATTGCTGACTCTTCGATGTAATGACTTGTTTGAAACAGGTCAGATTTCACCGCGAATTTATTATGCTATGCAGAACGTGACCAACCATTACTCTGCTTTCCGTGAATTTGGTGTTTCGTTTACCTATAAATTTGGAGGCTATAAAGAGAAGAAACGAGAGGGAGTGGATACCTCACGTTTCAAATAGTTCTGTGTTCGAGAATTAAGGAGGTGTCATTGAACAGGTAAAATCACTGTTATTCTGGTACCTCCTGTATATGTTGGGTCAATGCTTATCTTTCCGGACAATCTGCGGATGATCAGTTGGCACAAATAAAGTCCCAATCCGTTACCCGGAGTGAATGCATTGAGCTTGGAGAATCGTTCGAAAACCTCCTTATGTTTGTCTGCCGGTATACCACATCCGGTATCTGTTACGCTTATATGAACTTGTTGGCGTGCTTCGTCGATGTGACAATGGAGGGTGATAATGCCTTTTTCAGTGAACTTATTTGCATTGTTCAATAGATGCTCTATGACTAATGATAAATATTTCTCGTGTGTGGTCAGTATGATGGGGTGTTCCGGCAAGTCGGTCCGATAGTCTATATCGGGTTTATGAGACCGATTTAATAATGTCATCTCTTGTATACAGATAGAATTAAGATTCGCTTCTTTGCAAGGTAACTTCTCTTGTGATACATCCAGACTGGATATTTCAAGCATATTATCGATTAATGAAGTAAGTAGAATTGTACTTTTCTGAATCTCTTGTGAAAAACCTTCACGGGTTTCTTTATCTATCTCATCATTGAATATCAAGTCGGAGAAACCTACAATCGAATTGAGTGGCGTACGTATCTCGTGGCAAATAGAGTTTATGAAAGCTGTCTTCATCTTTTCACTTTCTTCGGCTTTTTGCTTGAGGTTCCGGAGATGAAACTTCATCTTTTTCTCTTTTTTCAGGTCGTGATATAAATACAGACAGACAAAGATTACAATTATCAGAATGATAGACAGGCATATCACCAGAATACGTTTGTTTTTAATTTCAAGTTGTGACTTTTCATTGTTCAACTTATTCACTTCATATTTTATCTGGAGTTCACCCAATTGCTTTTGCATATTTTCAGTAGTCAGCGAATCTTTATATTGAGTCGCTATTCTGAGGTATGCCAATGCCTCTTTGAAGTTACCCATGGCTTCGTAGGTTTGTGATTGAATGTCGTATAATCCCGGTAGATTGTTTGGGATTATTTCTTGTGCAATTTGTATCAGACTATCATTAGCCACCAATGCTTTTTCATAATGGGGTTGGGGCTTTTGATTCAGATAATAGTTATCCATCGATAGAAAATAGTTATATCGATCGTACGGATTGGTTAGCTTTTTGTTCAATTTAACTATTTGTTGCCAGTAATAATCCATTTTTTCGGGAGCTTCCGAAATGGCATTAGTCAATAGAGATGTATAAAAGCGTAATTCGTGTATCGCCATATTATAAAAAGGACGTTGTGTTTGATAGTGATCTTTGTAATATTGTTGTTGGGTTTGCAGATTCTCATCTAAAATCCGGATGGCTGAATCACATTTATTCAGCATACTGTATGTATTGGATAATTTCCAAACAATGATCGATACAAATAAGATTTGCTTTTCCGGAGGCAATTGCTTAGATAAGTTCATTGCTGTTTCCAGATAGGGGAGTGCCTCCTTTATCATGTCATTGTAATGAAGGCTGCCACCGGTGATGTAAGCTTGGGCGATTTTACTGTAAAGTGATGCTTCATCAGATTTCTTTTCTTCTATAAATTGCAATTCTTTTGTGATAGCTTCTTCTGTTTCATTGTGGCTGCATAGTGTATCGAAAAATCGCATTTGAAGGTAAGCCAATACAGGGGCTGTTTCTTGGGGCTCCCGGATTGCTTTTATCAGTTCCATATAATGATATGCTGAATCCATACGATATTCTTTTGTCTCTCCGCATACAAGATCATTTAAGGCATTGAGCATACCCGATGTATCGCCAGCCTTTTGGGCTTCTCTATACATGTTGAGCAAATATGTCTTTTCTTCAGGGGTTTCAAAACAAATGTCCGCCAGGTTTCGGTAAATATTGATTCGTTCTGCAGCTATTGTCGTCTGTTTTAATTGTAATAAAAGACTGTCTTTTGCATGGTAATCTATGGCCAATGCTATTCCGGTCCAGGCGCACAAGACTAAGAGGATTATATATCGCATCATATTGTTTGTTGTTTGTAGGTAACAAATATACGCCTTTTTTCAATGGGAAATCCGTCAATCCTCCGGTATCTTTTTGCTTCCTACTAAAAAAAGGTAATAAAGTCAACTTTGATATGGAGTTAATTGTTAATTTTGCAACTCCATTTTAAAAACCTAAAAACTCCCGATATGAAATCAGACATAGAAATAGCACGTAGTGTTGAGTTGAAGAAAATAAAACAAGTAGCAGAAAGCATCGGCATTCCCCGCGATGAAGTAGAAAATTATGGTCGTTATATTGCCAAAATTCCCGAGTATCTGATTGATGAAGAGAAAGTAAAAAAGAGTAACCTGATTTTGGTTACTGCCATTACTGCAACCAAGGCGGGTATTGGTAAAACGACTGTTTCTATCGGTCTTGCGTTAGGACTGAATAAGATCGGCAAAAAAGCAATTGTCGCTTTGCGCGAACCTTCCTTGGGACCGTGCTTCGGAATGAAAGGAGGCGCGGCAGGAGGCGGTTATGCCCAGGTACTTCCAATGGAGAAGATTAATTTGCATTTTACCGGTGATTTTCATGCTATCACTTCTGCTCACAATATGATTTCCGCATTGCTGGATAATTATTTATACCAAAATCAATCTAAGGGTTTCGGTCTAAAAGAGATTCTTTGGCGTCGGGTACTTGATGTGAACGATCGTTCTTTACGGAATATCGTAGTTGGTCTAGGACCGAAGACCAACGGTATTACGCAGGAATCCGGATTTGATATTACTCCAGCATCAGAAATCATGGCAATTCTTTGTCTTTCAAAAGACGTGGATGATCTTCGCCGTCGAATTGAAAATATTCTTTTAGGATATACCTATGATAATAAACCGTTTACAGTTAAAGATCTGGGTGTGGCAGGAGCCATAACAGTTCTATTGAAAGATGCTATACATCCGAACCTGGTACAGACTACCGAAGGTACTGCTGCCTTTGTGCATGGAGGCCCATTTGCTAATATTGCTCATGGATGTAATTCTATATTAGCAACGAAGATGGCAATGACTTTTGGTGATTATGTAATTACAGAGGCCGGTTTCGGTGCTGATTTGGGAGCAGAGAAATTCTACAATATTAAATGTCGCAAGAGTGGATTGCAGCCGCGTTTGACAGTGATTGTGGCTACTGCGCAAGGACTTAAAATGCATGGGGGAGTTAGCCTCGATCGCATTAAGGAGCCAAACCTCGAAGGATTGAGAGAAGGTTTGCGTAATTTAGATAAGCATGTCCGCAATCTGCACTCGTTTGGTCAGACTGTTATTGTTGCTTTCAATAAGTTTGCCAGTGATACGGATGAAGAGATGGAGTTGCTTCGTGAGCACTGTGAGCAGTTGGGAGTAGGCTATGCTATCAATAATGCTTTTTCAGAAGGTGGTGAAGGCGCTGTCGATCTAGCGAATCTGGTGGTTGAGACAATTGAAAACAAACCATCCGAACCATTACAGTTTACCTATAATGATGAAGATAGTGTACAGCAGAAGATTGAGAAAGTCGCAACCAATTTATATGGTGCAAGCGTTGTGACCTATAGCACGTTGACCCGTAACAAGATTAAATTAATTGAAGAAATGGGAATCGGTCATTATCCTGTATGCATTGCCAAAACGCAATATTCTTTTTCAGCCGATCCAAAAGTATATGGGGCAGTAGATAACTTTGAACTCCATATTAAAGATATCGTTATTAACAATGGAGCCGAAATGATTGTAGCGATTGCAGGTGAGATTATGCGTATGCCTGGTTTGCCAAAAGAGCCGCAAGCACTCCATATTGATATTGTGGATGGCAATATTGAAGGATTGAGCTAAACTTTTCCATATACAGGAAGAGGTAGTTTCAAAAAAGAAACTGGAAATTGAGGATTTTATAGATTAAAACTTCAAATATAAGAATTCCCTTGTTCTAGCCTTGTATTGTAATAGATTAAAGCTAGAATGAGGGGATCATTATATCCGAACCTGTAATATTGCCTCTTTTTTCTATTCTGAGATAGTTTCTTGGAGGCCCATAAATTTATTGTAATTCTTGGAGACTAGTCAAATAAATCCCCGCTATTCTTTCTGAACGAATGGCGGGGATGACGGATATATAGAGTCCAGTGTGCTATTTTTTAATTCTTTCTAACACACTGTACGATTGTAGCTCCTTTTTATTATTATATTGTTCGGAACGGACAATACCAATATTGGGTGCATACCATTCATATCCGTAACCCTTAATTGTTTCTTTCGGTGTCCAGATATTCATTTCATACTTTACTTTCGTACAATAAAATGCTCCAGCAGGAGTATTTACAGTTTCTGTAGTAACAAATTCTCTGTCGAAAACGGAGATTTCAGCCCGGTTGTTTTTATTTCCTTTTTGGTAAAGACGCAGAGTTCCGTCATCAAATTCGTCATCGTCTCCCGGATTCATCGGATTAGAAAAGGCATCCGGATAATTCATTAAATCTCCCATCATATATACATCAGCGTTCATCATGTTGAGTGCTGTGGGGAATGTTGCCACATCTCCCATACTCATAGAAAAATTTCCATCGCTACAACGAGCTACCATTTGTCCGGAATTGAGTGTTTTGCCTGCGGCATCAGCAAATGTATAGTTTGCTACTACCTCCATACCTGACGGATATTCATACGCCTGATCTACTCTGTAGACTAGGATATTAGTAAGTTTACCATCAGCAGTGTAGCAATTACGGGTGATTTGTTCACCTTCTTGGTTGGGAAAGAAGAAGGCACAATCTTGATTTTGAGCCATAGCTCCGGCAGTAACCAATAAGGTTGCTGCGACCATTAGATTTCTTATTTTCATATCAGTTTAGGTATTAAGTAAATATCATCTTCTTTTTTTAGTTACTTATCAACGGTTAACAGGAATGAAAGGTTTTGAGGGAGGTGTTAATGCGATGTTAAAAGAGCAAAAAAATGCCCGCAACTTTCTTCACAGAGAATTGCGGGCCCACGTATGTTATTGTTTAATACTAAAATGTGCTATTTAATATGCAAAGATCGGATATTTTTCCATTGTCTTATTGACACGTGCACGTACTTGTGCTATCACTTCTTCATTTTCTACGTTAGATAATACGGTTTCGATCATTTCGGCGATTTCCAACATCAGATCTTCTTTTGCACCACGTGTTGTGATGGCAGGAGTACCCAAACGGATACCTGAAGTCTGGAATGCGGAACGACTATCAAACGGAACCATATTTTTATTAACTGTTATATCAGCAGATACGAGTGCTTTTTCTGCAACCTTACCTGTTAGAGTAGGGTATTTACTACGCAAGTCAACCAGCATGGAATGATTATCTGTGCCACCTGAAACAATAGTGAAACCACGGTCAATCAAGGCTTGTGCTAATACAGCGGCATTCTTTTGTACCTGTTTTTGATATTCTTTATATTCGGGTTGCAAACATTCACCGAAAGCTACAGCTTTGGCTGCAATCACATGTTCCAACGGCCCTCCTTGTATTCCTGGGAATACAGCTGAATCAAGTAGTTGAGACATCATCTTAATTTCTCCTTTTGGAGTTTTCTTTCCCCAAGGATTAGGAAAGTCTTTTCCCATCATGATTACGCCACCACGAGGTCCTCGGAGAGTCTTATGAGTGGTTGAAGTCACAATATGTGCATATTTCACAGGATTATCCAATAGACCGGCTGCAATTAACCCGGCAGGATGTGCCATGTCGATCATGAGAATTGCTCCTACCTTGTCAGCAATTTCGCGCATACGTTTATAATCCCATTCACGAGAGTAGGCCGAACCGCCTCCAATGATCATTTTGGGCTTTTCACGCAATGCTACTTCCTCCATTTGATCGTAATCTACGCGACCGGTTTCCTGTTTCAGATTATATTCGCAGGGAGTATAAATGATTCCCGAAGTGTTTACTAATGAACCATGTGAAAGGTGTCCTCCATGTGCCAGATTCAACCCCATGAATTTATCTCCCGGATTCAGTACAGCCAGAAATACGGCTGCATTAGCCTGTGCTCCTGAGTGGGGTTGCACATTGGCCCATTCTGCACCAAAAATCTCTTTCAGGCGGTCAATGGCAATTTGTTCGCTTTGGTCTACCACTTCACAGCCACCATAGTAGCGTTTACCCGGATATCCTTCCGCATATTTATTGGTAAGACAAGATCCCATTGCCTCCATCACCTGATCACTTACGAAATTTTCTGATGCGATCAGCTCAATGCCTTTCAACTGACGTTGATGTTCTTTTTCGATAATATCGAAAATTAAATCGTCTCTTTTCATTATTTGTTATAATAAGATTAAAGTGTATCTTGAAACCTTTATTATTATAATCGCACAAATTTAGATATTATTTAAAGAGTGTGCAACCTTTTTGAAGAAAAAGTTATTTAAAATATAACTCCGAGTGAAAAACTAAGCACATTGTCACGACGTCGAAAGGTGATATTGCTTACTTCCGGTCTACCTTCCATATCTATATTATCGTATGTTACTGATTTTGATAAATTGTGAAGCCCTTGTTCGTATCGAAAATCGAAAAAAATGCGGGAGATGTTGACACTAACGCCAATTACTGCACTGACATTGAAGGGATACAGCTTTTCGTGGATACCCTGTTGATCAAAGTTCTCAAAAGTGATTTTATTCTTCTTATTCCACAAGTATCTTAGTTTCGGTCCTGCAAAGAGAGACATTGTGTAAGGACCTTGTTTTACTACATGATAACCATATAGTAATGGAAAATCAATGCTGTGGATGGTGGAACTGACCGATGCATAGTCAGGTTCAATGTCGGGATGCTGTGAACCGAGTTTATCGAAAGAAATCTCGCACCTGCTGATATTGTACGAGATTTCCGGTTGTATAAAATGCCTTTTCATGTTCAAGCGCATAAAGAGAGCACCGAAATATCCTATTTTGTAGTTGTTCTGAATTTCGTCAATGGTTACATCTTTAATTTTCAGATCAGAAACCAGAAACATAGAAGAGTTGAATCCACCCCTGATTCCTACATTTATTTTGCGGTCATCCGGGTGTCTTTCCTTTTTATGATTGTCTTCCCCATAAGCGGCAAAAACAATCCATATCGATATAAAAAGGAGAACTATTCGTTTCACTTTGTTTTCTTTTCTACTGACCAACCGAATTTTCCTATCTTTTCTCCTAAATTATAATATCCTCCGTGTACATATACAAGCGGATTTGCTTCTGCCAGTTCCAACTTTCCGGTTTCCCGGTTTAGATGACGATCGTCTGCACGGATGTTTACTACGTCAGCAATAAACATGTCATGTGATCCCAGAGATACGATTTCTTTCACACGGCATTCAATACAAAGGGGAGATTCTTCAATGAGAGGTGCATTCACTACAGAACATTTGCCCGGGGTTAGTTTCATTTCTTCAAATTTATGATAATCCTTCCCTGAACGTACTCCACACCAATCTGTTGCGAATGCCATATCCCGGGTTGTTAAATTGATCACAAATTCCATATTCTTTTTTATAATAGGATAAGAATGACGTTCGGGACGAACAGAAATGTAACACATCGGCGGATTGGTACAAATGGTTCCGGTCCATGCCACCGTAAGTATATTGTATTCGCTTTCATCACTTCCGCAACTTACCAATACGGCAGGCAACGGATAAATCAGAGTTCCGGGCTTCCAGTCTTGCTTCATCTTTTTATTCACTTTATATGTTACGAGCTACGAGTTACGTCCGACATCGTTTAGCGGTCTAGAACTCGTAGCTTGCAGTGCATAACTAAATGATTGTAATATCTTCTCTTTTTTGTTCTTTCTCGCAGTAATGACATTTTATAACACAATTGTCTTTGTCGATCACGTGAAATAAAGTAGCCATCGGTTCATTATTCGTGATACATTTGGGATTAGCACATTTTACGATAGCTTTTAACTCGTCAGGCATTCGCACTTCTTTTTTTTCTACTACTTCGTAATCACGGATGATGTTCAGTTTTACATGAGGGGCTACTACGGAAATTCGATTGATTTCTTCGTCACAGAAAAATTTATCGGCAATCTTGATGATTCCTTTCTTACCTAGTTTTTTACTGTCCAAATTGAATCCGATAGTAATATTAGTCGTCATGTGTTCCAATCCGAGCAATGAAACTACCGTAAAAAGTTTCTCTGAAGGTATATGGTCGATAACAGTGCCATTTTTCAGTGCGGCCACCTGTAATGCTTGTTTATTCTCGCTCATGATTTTATAAAATATCTTGTAAAGTGATTCCTAATACATCGCAAAGTATAGCTTGACGGGCATAGAGTCCGTTTTGTGCCTGTTGAAAATAATAAGCTTTCGGACTGTCATCCACATCATAAGCAATTTCATTGACACGTGGTAACGGATGAAGAATACGAAGGTTAGAACGAGTATTTTCAAGCATTTTTGCTTTAAGGATATATACGTTTTTTACCCGTTCATATTCCATTAGATCAGTGAAACGTTCACGTTGTACGCGGGTCATGTAAAGGATATCAGCATCCTTAATTACCTCTTCGTTGAAGTCCGTATGCTCTACATATTTTATATTGTGCTCTTTGCAATATATTTTATATTCTTCCGGCATTTTCAGTTCCTCGGGGGCGATAAAATGGAAAGTCGGGTTAAAGTGGCGCATAGCCATCAGTAAAGAGTGTACGGTACGTCCGTATTTCAAATCACCTACCAAATAGATATTCAGATTCTCCAGTGTACCTTGTGTTTTATATATAGAATAGAGATCGAGCATCGTTTGCGAAGGATGCTGGTTGGCTCCGTCTCCGGCATTTACGATAGGTACCGGAGCCACTTCACTTGCATAGCGTGCTGCTCCTTCCAGATAATGTCTCATAACAATCACATCAGCGTAATTACTCACCATCATAATGGTATCTTTCAGAGTCTCCCCCTTGGATGAACTGGTGGCTTTGGGATCCGAAAATCCGATTACCCGTGCGCCTAGTCGATTGGCAGCAGTTTCGAAACTTAGTCGGGTACGCGTAGAAGGTTCAAAGAACAGGGTAGCGACTACTTTGCCTTCCAATAACCGGCGGTTGGGATTCTTTTCAAATTGTTTCGCCATTTCGAGCATATAGAGAATTTTCTCCCTCGAATGCTCCGCTATGGTTACTAAACTTCTGTTTTCCATATCGTTATATGTTTATTGATATATCCTTTATTTCGGTTTGTAAAGATACGAAGAAAAAAATAGGTTCTGCAAGATTTTCATCGTCTTTTTATGAGTAATTCCACTACTATGATTATTTATATTTTGCATAATTATTTGGAAAATATGCGCAATAGTATTACCTTTGCACTGTAATTAATGAATAATATGAACCGATTGTTTACTACATATAGCATACATAATGCCGTGCAAGAAAATAAGATTCTGTACGGACACTGCATTGTGCATGTACATTGGTTTAGCGGATTTATCTGAATTACTCCCTGTTTTGTAGTTTGATTTATCTCTTTTCGTTCACTTATTAATATAAGGTGAAAGGGAGGATCTGTCCGGCAGCTTATACATAAAAGTTGCCAGGGAGTGCATTGTGTAACTTTTTAAAATATACGAGTATGTTTTCCATTATATCTATCATGTTTTTAGGTATTGGCATCGGTTATTTGCTACGTAACCTAAAATTTCTGGAGAAAGTAGAAAAGAGTACTTCGCTTACGATATTCCTGCTACTTTTCGTGCTGGGCCTTTCGATAGGCTCCAATAGTTTAATCGTAAATAATCTGGGTAAATTCGGATGGCAAGCCATTGTGTTGGCTACTTCAAGTATCTTGGGCAGCATGTTGGCTTCTTTTCTCGTATTACGCCTATTTTTCAAGAAAGGAGGAAAATCATGAAAAGCAGTCTGATTGTTGTTGCATTTTTCTGTATAGGTTGTCTGGTCGGAATCTTCAATGATTTCCAGTTTGACATGCACAATCTTTCTATGTACATACTTTATGCGTTGATGTTGCAGGTTGGCATCAGTATCGGAAGCAATAAGAATCTGAAATTTCTGATCAAAAGCCTACGCCCCAATATGCTTTTAGTGCCGATAGCTACCATTGTCGGAACTCTTCTTTTTTCAGCTTTTGCCAGTTTATTGCTGAGTCAGTGGAGTGTATTCGATTGTATGGCGGTAGGAAGCGGATTTGCTTATTATTCCCTTTCATCTATTTTGATTACTCAATTCAAAGAGGCTTCTGTCGGATTACAGTTGGCAACAGAGCTTGGCACTATTGCTTTGCTGGCTAATATCTTCCGTGAGATGATGGCATTGCTGGGTGCACCGTTAATCCGAAAATACTTTGGAAAACTGGCACCAATTTCTGCAGCCGGAGTAAATTCAATGGATGTATTGTTGCCATCCATCACCCTTTATTCCGGAAAGGATATGATACCCGTTGCCATTTTTCATGGTATTCTCATTGATATGAGTGTACCTTTCTTTGTTTCATTGTTCTGCAGTTTATAGTCATATTTCTTCATTAACTATCTCCCAGCCATTAATCTTGATAATGACCGGGATGTAGTTATCGAAGGATATTTCAATGGTGAAATCATGGTTATGCTCAAAATCAATATTGGGATTTCCGCCTATAAGTTTACCAATAAGATTCTCATCATAGCGGATTGTACCAGTTTTGTCGGCAATTCGCAGCCGGGGTTCTCTATCCTTTTTCAGCCTCATTACATTGAAGTCGGCAATCAACGGATTTGATTGTTCCGATGATGCTTCATAAATGGGAATATAGGTTATCCGGTCATCATCGGAGAATTGTGAATCATATCCATACTTACCGTTATTATCCTCTATATAAATGTTGTCACTTCTATCTTGATTCAAATTATGAGCAATAACCCGGATATGATTCGTCATTTGTTTCAAGTTTATCAATACGATTGTTTTTTCTTTACTGTTAAGCTCCACTATATCGTGCATACCATGATAGAGCAGTTTGGGCTGATTGGTTACCCGGTTGTCCTCCTGACGTTTTACAGATAGAAAGAAATCATCGATATAAGTTTTCCCCGGCACACATTCAGAAGTCTGATAAGTACTTTTATCATAGCCACCCCATGCTACAAATTGGTAACTGCCCTGTTTGTAAGGCAGCTCCATGACATAATCGTCGTTGATTAAAGTCATAGAATCGTTTACCTGAGAGATAAAAAGTCCTTTTTCATCGAATATGAAAACAGCCAATCGATCAACACCTTGCGCAGTGCTCAGTCTTGAGTCTGCATTTGTATCATAGCTGAATTTGAGAGCCAGCCCTCCATCATCTCGGGGACATCCGGACATATCTTCCCGGATACAATTCGTGAGTACGAAATGCAATATAATGAATATGAATACTCTGAATCCGGCTTCTATCTTGCAGGTAAACATTCTGTGGGGCATTAATTAGCTGGTTATAAATCGTGATCTTCTTCAATCACCTCCCAAGGGATAATCTGGATGTCGACCCCAATCCATGAATTAGGCTTGATTGGTTCCCCTCTGTCAAAGTTGTCCGAAGGATTTCCCGGTGCTTGTATAGAATTGATGTTGATCTTGAAATATTGGTTTCTGTAGATATTATAAGGAGCCTGTGGTGTGACTGCGTCACCGTTAACAAAAATATGATAGTAACATAATCCGTTGCTATACGTATTCTCCGATAATAGGTAGATCCCATTGATAGATGGCATTTGCGGAGTATTCGCGGCACATAGCTCCGCAAACTTTTCTGCCGTGGGTCCATCTATAAAGTAATTGGCAACACCATCGGCAGTCCGCACGACAAAGAATGTTTTATCCGCCGGTTTCGGATTGACGATGATTTCGAAATCAGCCGCAACTGTAGGGGGATTTTTTTTGGCAGATATGATGTTAGTGGGTGTAAATACCCCGCTGACACTGATAAAAGTTGCTGCATCCACATTGGATGTACCCGAAATATACTGAAATGCATTTTCCGTAGCATAAGAAAAAGAGGTAGGCACATCAGCCGAAGCATAAACGTTGATGGCATCTGTTCCCCTCGTAAAATCTTCTGCGGTATAATTAGCCCAATTATAGTCTTTGATGAGAGCGTCTCTGTTATCCTGAATAAAGTAGAATTTTTTATTCAGGTTTCTCCAGCCGAACTTCAGATCTGTCATCGTTCCGCCTCCGTTTACCACAAAGCTCTGTGATTGGAACACCGCCGCTTTTGCAGTGACGCGATTCACAGAAATGGTTATGTGATTGTTTTCGGCTTCACTTTTCTTCTCATATAAATCAGCAGCGGGCGTAAGGGTCGGATAAGCACTATTGAACATGACAAATCCATTTGTTTGATCCGCCAATTTTGTTATTTCTTGTGTGAAATCTTTATAGCTGAATGCACCCAATCCGTTAGAAGTAATATAGTTCACTATTTCTGTATTAAGGTTTACTCCCGCAAAAATATATTTATCCGTCTTTTTAGTGCTGATCGGTTGGCTGGTCATCCAGGTAGAACTCCCGGCTGGTTTCTGTGTGAGCGTACCTCCTGCGACCGTAAATTCAGCTACAGTAGGTGTATTGGGAGATTCTGCGTCATAAATAAACACATGTAAGGATTTCACAGTGTTTTCCGCTGCAATTCCCGGATCTGTAGATACTGCACGTGTCTTCGATGCGTGGGGAATGTTGATGGAAAAAGAGGCATATGCATCCGGGGCAATTACGTCCGGATTGCTGGACTGGTCAACCCAATCATTGTCATTGCTGCATGCAGCCATAGTCAATGCAACCAGTGTAGTCATAAAGATTTTACTTGTTTTCATTATCTTTTTATTTAGGTGGATATACTACATTTTTTTTCAGATAACAAATATACCTTCCAGACAGCAACGATTTGTGACTTTAAAAATGTATTTATAAACAAAAAGTGTCTATTGAAGCAATCCCTGAAAAAGAAAGCTCTGATAATGCAACGCACCGTCATCAAAGGGATTGTTCGTTTCGATAGGCGAAACAAAAGTTACAGATTACTTGTTTACAGATAAAAATATAAAAACAATGATTATGCGTAATATAAATACAGATTTAATAGATGCAATGAAAATATACTTACCCAAGGGGAATAATCTTGCAAATGCGCTGATGGATATTCTTTACCTTGGCAAAGAAGCTACTTACAGGCGGTTGCGGGGTGAAGTACCGTTCACTTTTGCCGAAGTTGTCACCATATCTCAACACATGGGCATCTCTCTTGATAAAATAGTAGGGGCCGGTTTGAATGACAACGCTATTGTTAATCTGAATATGTTGCAATGCCAACGCCCTGCGGAGACCTATTATTCTATTATCGATTCGTATATAAAGTTGTTCGGTCAATTGATTGAACGGGAAAGTTCGGAAAGAAGCACCTCCTCAAATACCGTTCCACAAACCCTGTATTTAAAGTATGAAGCCTTATCCAAATTCCAACTTTTCAAATGGATTTACCAGCATGAAAGTACATATGCAGGCAGACATTATGAAGATTTGGAGATTCCAGAAAAATTGATTGACAAGCAAAAAGAATTTGTAAATCTGTCTCAGCTATTCCAGTCAACCAATTATATATGGGATAAAGAGATATTTATCAGATTGGTCAATGAGGTCAAGTTTTTCTTAAATATCAATCTGATATCAGAAGACAGTGTAAAAAGAATAAAGAAGGAATTATTGATATTGCTGAATGAATTGGAAAAAATTTCAGCTCAGGGAAAATATTCATCCGGAAAAGATGTGAAAATATATATATCCGATATCAATTTTGAGTCTACATATAGTTATGTAGAAACAGATATTTACCATCAATGCCTGATAGGGGTCTTTTCCATTAATTCCATAACTTCGAAAGATGATTTTCTATTTCAGCACTTGAAGCTATGGATACAGTCATTAAAGAAGTATTCAACTTTGATTTCGCAGAGTGGCGAGGTTCAGCGAATCCATTTCTTTAACCGGCAACAAGAACTGGTGAAAAGTTTATGACGAAGTTTCGAAAATAGATACACGTCTTTACACACATTTCCGATTGTTGCATAATTGGACAATAAATTCATGTGAGATGTGATAATAGAAAAATCTTTGTTTACACCATTCATTAAACGCCACGGATTCTTTCCTGAAAAAGTCCATCTTTGTATCTGAGAAAATAAACCTAAACCCTAATGAAAAAATTAATGGTAATTCTGATAACCGGCCTTTTATATATGTCGTGTACCGACAGTATGGAGGTGTCCGGAGATGCAGATAGAAATAATACAGAGGATGTATCGGTAAGGTTAGTGATAACCATACCGGCCTCCACTACATATGCCCGGACGCGAGGAACATTTGCGACGACCGATCATGAGTCTAAAATCAGTGAGATTCAAGTGTTAGTGTTTGAAGAAGGTAAATATAAGTACTGTGTACCCGGCATATCCATCAACAACACTTCATCCGCTGCTTCTTTTACAGCTTTATTAAAATCAAGCAGTTCGCCTTTAAAATTACTCATATTGGCCAATGCTACCGATGCGGTAATAGCCAATGAGCCTTCGGTGGATGATAGCGAAGATTTGGTGAAAAAGAACATCAATCTCCGGTTCAACAATATCACTTCCGATTTTCCAATGTATGGGGAATATGAATTGCCCGGAGGATTAGAAGCAACGGTTATAAATAATATTACCGGAATAAAGATGTTACGTTCCATTGCCCGGGTAGACGTGAAAGCTACGGAAGTGGCAAACTTTAAGCTGTCAGGGGTGAAAGCATATCGTGTCAATGACCACTTACAGATAATACCCGATGAAACCGGAGTTGTCAGGGTTACGCTTCCGAGCGTACCTGCCGGAAGTTCCGGAAATGTAAACAGTATCCTGTATCCTGTACCTACTGAGAACCTGAATGAATTTTCAGCCCAACTTTATTTGCCTGAAGCCGATTCACCTACTCCGGACAACCGGGTAAGTCAGGCAACCTGTATTGTTGTAGAGGGTTATTATGAAGGGAGTGATCAACCGGGTTACTACCGTATGGATTTTGATCCCGATAATGTTGAAAATGCTTTCGGGCAAGTACTTCGTAATCATAAGTATATTTTCAATATAAAGAAGGTCTCAGGTCCGGGGTGGGGTAGTCCGGACGAAGCGGCGAATAATCGTTCCGCCCATATCGTAGCCGAAGTACAGGCTTGGGATGATTACACCATTGATATGAATTTTGATGGAGAACATCATTTTGGAGTGTCGACCCGGGAAATTGTTCTCAAGAACAAAGCTGGTTCCGCAGGCATTATCAACGTAAGTACCGATCTTCCGGACTATACCTTACAATGGGCCGATGCCGCAGGAACTCCCACAGGAACCGGAAGTCAGTCATTGGCAAATGAATACTTTACTGTAACAAAAGCTCAAAATGGAAGTCAGTTAGTGATTACGGCTCTGCAGAGTAATTCGACGAATGATACTAGCCGAATTCAAAATTTTGTCATCACAGCCCACCGTTGGCGTATTCTGGTGAATATTCAGCAAAAATATGATGTGGCCGCTTATCAGACAATTCATCTTCTAACGTTCAATGCCGGGTTGGGATATCTGGGAACGAACATTATTGGTTCCGGCAGTGCCGAAGCGCGTGCAACCGGTCTTCGAGGTATATTGAATAATCAAAATAATTTCGGTCCGACCGGAACTGTTGAATGTGGAGGTTATAATCTGATAGGTGTAAATGCCAACTATAATAATTTAACCGATGCTCTTTTTGCCTCTTTTGATGTTGTCTATGTCCATTATATGGGCAATCTGTTGTTCGGTACCTCAGATGCACAAAAAGCTCATAACTGGGTGAAATCGAAAAAGAATCGTGTATTGATTGTTTCTTATGATGCTCTGGATGTCAGCCAGAATTTATTAAAAGAGATATTGGGCGGGAATAACGGCATTTCTTTTTTAACGAGTAATACCGGTCCCTATCCTTTGGCAACTCCAGAGAATGGTAACAGCTACTTTACCACTACCGGTCCTTTTACCAGTGCCCCATATACTCCTATCAATACCGACTTCTCTTTACGCAATTATGATGCTTATCATGGCGAAATACAGCTCAACACGGAAGCATCCAAAGGTATTACTCCTATATTGATGGGACCTGCGGGAGGTATTGTTTTAGGCATTGATTATTCAAGGAGAATCGTTTATTGGGGTGATACGGATATCGGTAGTTCGGCGTCCAGTTCGACGTCAACTACCGATAACCGTATAAACAATAATTCCGGGACCATTAATAATAATGCGTCCAAACTCATAGCTAATGTTTTTGCCTGGATAGCAGAAACTGTACTATATGGAGAGTAACTATTACTCTCCGAGTTTAGCAAGCAGATCGTATGAAGGTGCGAAAAACAGGGTTCCTGTTATCGGAGTGCTGAAGTCCAGTAAACGGTCGGTGTTTCCCACAGGGTCACCGATAAACATATTCTCCAACATTTTGTGGGTGGTGCTGAAGGTACTTGCATAGCCGATAAAATATGTTCCGTATTCTCCTTTCGAAGTATTGGCAAACGGCATATTGGCACGTACTATTTTCAAGTCGTCTCCAATATTAGTGACAGCGTTGTGTGCATTTTGCGGCTTTTCCTCGTCCGACAATTCTACATCATTGTATTTATGACGGCCGATTACCTTTTCCTGGGCTTCGACCGGAAGTGAATTCCATGCAGTCATGTCGTGAATGTATTTTTGTACGAAGACGTAACTGCCACCGATAAAGTCCGGGTCCTCGTCACCTATCACCGCAAAATGATAGGGATTCTCATCTACTGCCGGATTTTCGGTACCGTCCACAAAACCGATGATTGCTTTTCCATCCATATACCTGAATCCATGAGTTTCATCGATTGAATCTACAACCCCTTTCAGCTTTTCGTCGATAATGGAGGCAAACTCAAAGCAGAGTCCCATCTGTTTTGCCCGGATGTGTAGAAGAATATCACCGGGGGTTGAAACCGCAGTATATTTAGCTCCTTTAATTGTTTCAAAAGTCTTCAATTCCTTAGGATTGCCCTGCTCCGGAAAAAGTTGTTTCCAGGCATCAGCTCCGAATCCGATCGTACAACTGAATTGCATTTCGGGAAATCGGTTACGCATACTGCGTATCAGTGCGGAAAAGTTAGCACATAGATCTTTTACTTGTTTTATAGTGTTATCCGATTGTTTCAGCCCGTAGACAATGAAGATAGCGTTTTCGCCTTGTTTTCCAGTTACATCTTGTGGAATATTTCCACCGAATAATTCTTGATGTGAATTCATAATTTCTTATATTTTTTTAAGTTGTTGTTTATGGTAGTCGGTCAGATTTGATTTTATCATTCCGTTTATTGTCTTCTTTATACATTATATAACTTAAAAAACATAAGATAAGTTCACTCGGAGATTTGTTTTTGTTCACCACAGGATACACCGGCAAATTTGCTTTGTGTAAACTCTGTGGTGAACTTATCATATTACGTTTTTTATACGTTTAGCGGTATCATTCAAGCGCTTTGCCTGTGCCGGCAGGCCAATATGGATTTTGATACATCATAGATGTATTGATATCCTCCGGATTGGTGGCCGACAATTGCAAGTCCTGTAAGCCGAGTGGTTCCAGATAATAAGCTTTTTTCCAGGTATATCCGTCATAAAGCTGATTATTGGTTTGTGTCCTACGCAATGGCCGTACGTATTTCCCGTCCGATTTTGGCGACATGTTGGCAGACGTGCTGCCATCAGCTACCACCGCGGATTTTTCATTGCCGTCTTTATCTACGGTTGTGTAAAGTTTATAGGCTTCATCCCAGAAGTTAATGCCCTCCACAATATATGGCTCCGTAAATAGCCGGTCCCAAGAGCGCCATCTTTTCAGGTCATCCCAGCGCATGCCTTCGGCAATAAATTCGCAGCGACGTTCGCGACGTATGTTGTAAAGTGTAGCGTCCACCATCCGGTCTCCTGAGTAAACTCCCAGATCGTCTTCGCGCCCCAGATCCGTGCGGGCGATTGTCTTCTGATAGTCTTCATCGACACCGGCACGTCTGCGTATGGCTTTCCAATATTCCTGTGCCTTGCTGTCCAGCGTACCATTCTTCTCATAACAAGCCTCTATGTAGTTAAGATATGCTTCGGAAGCACGGAAAATAGGACAGGCATTGGTCCCCAGCAGTTCGTCCGACTTACTTTGTTCGTCATCATACGGATAGAACTTACGGGAACGATAACCGGTGATATCACGTGTCTGTTCCTGATCACTGATTACAGTAGATTTTACCCAAGGTACCGGTACCGGATTTGTTACTGAGTTTCCCACCTGATCCTTATTGTAATTCTTCACTGTATCCGCTCTTTCATCTGTCATCCAGGCATCTTTTTCTCCCCATACAAACAATTGCAAGCGCTCGTCGCGGTCTTTCTTTTCGTCAGACACCGTTCTGTCATCAATAGTACTATTACTTGCATAAATAGGCAGACCGTCTTTCATCAGGAATGTTTTGATCAACGAACGTGTCAGTCCGGTACGATCTCCGTTTTTAAGGCGGGCGCCCACACAATGCGACACGGTAAGTGACAGGTTATACTGTTTCCACAACAGTACTTCTTCCACATTCGAAAGATCCGGTTGACTGAACATTTCAAAATAAGGATTCCATCCATAAAGTGTATTGTATGGAGGATTCATTACATGCGAGTTCTCTGCCAATTGAACATGGTCTGCAACAGCTGCCGCTGCCTGCATTGCCTCGGTCAGGAAGAAGTTTATTTCGCCAGCAATATCGAATGTTTTTCCACTGTTATAACTCATGGCGGCTCCGGGCCATGTGGGATCGCCGGGTACGCGTCCCGTTCCCTGATGATATTTTTCAAAAGTTGCTTCAAACAGTGCAACTCTTGATTTCAGCACTAATGCAGCCTGTTTGTTGATGCGTTGGTTATTCTGAAAACCACGTTCCTTCAGTCGACTGACAGCTTCGTCAAGATCTTTTAGGATGAAACGTGCCACTTCATTGCGCGGGGCACGCTGACTTTTTTTGATCAGTGTTTCCGAATCATCCGGCAATACTTCGGTAATGATGGGATAATCACCGAAACGTACCAATGCGTTATAATATGCCAACGCACGGAAAAAATAGGCTTCTCCGATGTATTGCTTTAACAGTTCTGCATCTCCGGGGATTGTACCTTCTTTTTCTTTAGGTAATACTTTCTCAAAAAGATAATTCCATACCCGAATACGATTCAGAGGTTCCTGAATATTCTTCCCTTCGGGTACTTGCTTATTTCCCGCAAAATAATCCAGGTTTCCGTCATCACTCAATAAATTGTCAGTGTTCGCATCATTTCGTACCACTCCGGAGTTCCATGCTCTTTGGTGATACATTTTAGTCGTATTTGAGTTTTCAAGGTAGTCATCGTAATAATTGATAACATAGCTTCCCACTTGATCTACAGTGTTGAAGTAATCTTCCGGAGTGATGTCACTGATAGGCGAACGATCCAGAAAATCATTACACGAAGTCAGTGCCAATCCGCCCATTCCGATTAATGAGCAGAAATAAATATGTTTCAGTTTTATTTTCATAATTTGTCTGGTAAAATTAGAAGTTAACATTTAAGCCGATAGAAATCGTTCTTTGCAAGGGATAGAGCTTACCGTCTCCCCAGTCGCTACCCAATAATTCCGGATCAAATACTCCGCTGATTCCCGAAAAGGTAACCAGATTGTCTCCGGACACATAAACACGCACCGATTCCATTGCCGCTTTTCGAGTCCATGTTTTGGGCAGAGTATAACCTATCTGAGCATTCTTCAGGCGGCAATATGCAGCATTCTGAAGATATCCGCTTTGTACTTTCTGGTTTTTATCCGTATTAAAATAGGGTTTGGGGTAATAAGCATTGGTATTTGCACCGAGTGGATCGCCTTCAGGACGCCAATAATCCATATGTTCTTTGAATGCAGTCGATTGCCACAATCCTCCATTGGCCCCCCAGAAGTATGGCCCGTCCAACCAATAATCCCTTTTCATTACCCCTTGCAGGAACACCGAAAAGTCGAATCCTTTCCATGCCCCGGTCAACGTCAAACCGAAATTATATCTTGGGGTGTTGTTACCGATTATTGTCAGGTCACCATGATCTTCCAAAGTATTCGAACCATTGTTGACACCTTCTTTTCCATCAAGATTGGCATACATAACGTCACCGGCTCCCCAGTTCGTTCCCCAGTTCGGGGTACCTCCATTGGCCAAGTGTGCATTCATTTCTTCCTGGGTTTGTGCAATACCGATCGTTTTGTATCCCCAGATGTCACCCAATATTTGTCCATTATAGTATACATCCGAAGAGAGTGAGTTCGTAGGATTCGGATATCTCAATATTTTACGCTTCCCGTCAGATAAAACAAATCGTGCACTATAATCAAATTCACTGATGCGATCTCTCCATGAAAGTTCCAACTCCCAACCATATGACTTCATATCACAGTTGTTCACTTGGGGAGGTAGGGCCCCTAACACGGGAGGTAATATAGGAGCCGGACCGATCATATCGTATGTATAACGGTTATAATAGCCGACCGATCCTGTCAGACGGTTATCGAGTAAACCGAAATCCAAACCAATGTCCCATGATTCAATGGTTTCCCAGGTCATCAGTGAATTGACGATACCCGGAAGTTGGGCAGTGTTTTGCTTTTTACTGTCGATCAACCATCCCGAATTGGCAGATCCCGTAATCATATTCTGGTAAAACGGATACCAGGCATTGGCCTTATCCGTGTTGTTGTTACCAAGCTGCCCCCAAGAACCTCTTAACTTCAAAGTGCCGATAACACCGGCCAATGGACGGAAGAAGTCTTCGCGTGCAATATTCCATCCGGCGGAGAATGACGGAAATAACCCCCAGCGCTTATCGCCAACAAACCGTGAAGAACCGTCATAACGCAGATTGGCTTCTAACATATACCGTTCTTTATAGTTGTAGTTCACACGTCCGAAGAAACCGGCAATTGCTCTTTCACGTGCCCATGCACTTGCTTTCTGATTGTCCTGTGTCAATCCTAAAGAAGGGACATTCGAGCTGATCAGGTCGGTTCCAAACCCGGTCATTCCGCTTGGCCGGAAGAGTTCGGCATTGAAACCGCCCATCACTTTAAAATAATGATTACCGATTGTTTTTGCATAGTCACTATAAATGTTTCCGGAGAAATAATCTTCATCTTCACGTTCGTCTTGAACCTCCGAATACCCTGCTGCTCCACCGTTCCATGACAATAAATAAGGTTTATTGTTTACGTCATATCCATAGATCGGTAATACAGCCCAGTGTTGTTTTCGCGTATACGTACGCATGCTTCCTTCTACTACGATTCGCCAGTCTTTAACGGGCTCGAAGATGGCTTGCAGCTGATTGGTATACCAATTTCTTTGACTGGTTTGTACGCCTCCCTCTTCCAATTGGATGATTTCCATGTTGGGCATATAATGGCCGTTTGGATCCATTGGAGCGCAAGTGGGCCAGCGACGGGCAATGTTATGAAAAAACGCACCTGTCATGTAGGTGGGACGGTCATAATCCTCACGGGTCCATTTGCTTGTATAGTTCAATGTGACCCATTCCGCAGGTTTTGCCGAAATTTTGGCGTTCATCGTATAACGGTTGAAGTTATCTTCGCCATGCCTGATAAGGCCGTTCTGATTCAGGAAGCTGCCACTGATCATATAGGTCAGTTTCTCAGTTCCTCCACTGATACTCAGGTTGTGTTCCGTAGAAGGCGTCCAGCTCTTATAGAACTCTTTGAACCAGTCTGTATTGGCAAAAGATCCTGCATAACTTTTCCATTTGCCGTCCGGTCCGGCCTCCACTCCATAATATTCGGGAGTAGAAGGGTCAGTAAATTTTCCGTTTTGGAAGTCCAGGATATTTTGCAATGCTTTTTCATCAAAGGTAGGAGATTCTCCACCATTGGTCGAAGCCCGGTTAAAGTACTGTGCAAAAGTGTAAGAATCCACCATATCGGGCAACTGAATGGCATCTGAGAAACGCACATTACCCGAATAGTTTACACGGGTTTTACCACTCTTGCCACTCTTCGTAGTAATCAGGATGACTCCGAATGCCGCACGTGCACCATAGATTGATGAAGAGGCTGCGTCCTTCAGTACAGATACCGATTCAATATCGTTTGGGTTAACAGTGTTCATGTCTCCTTCGATTCCGTCGATCAATACCAGCGGACTGCTGCTCGATCCGTCACTTATCGTACCCGCTCCACGGATATTCACGTTTAGTTTGCCATCCAACGTGCCACCGCTACTTCCTACAGACATATTTAGTCCGGGAATAACCCCTTGTAATGCTTGTGACACATTTTGTACGGGGCGTGATTCCAGAACGTCTGCATTGACCATGCTTACAGATCCGGTAACGTTTACTTTCTTTTGTGAGCCGTAACCCACTACTACCACTTCGTCCAATTGTTTTGAATCTTCCTGCATAGTGATATGGAGTTCCTTTCCGGTCACTTCCATGGTAATGGTTTTATAACCGATAAATGAAAACTCAAGGAGAGCTTTTGGGGGAGTGTCAATTGAGAATTTTCCATCCAGGTCAGTGATGGTTCCGGTATTGGTGCCCTGCACTTTTACGGAAACTCCAATAAGAGGCTCACCCGTGTTGTCGATGATAACACCGGTGGTCTTCACTGTTTGCTGTTGTATACTTGCAGTCTCTTGTGTTTTGTAAGTATCGGCTTTTGCTTGTACGGGCAGCACGCAGCACAGTAATAAAGTTGCGGCTGCTGTTTTCAGGCAGTGTTTTTCCCATACTCTTGTAAACCTTAAGGATAGGTTACTTTTTTTCGTCATAAATAAAATAGGTTTGAGTTAAACATGTTTTTCAGTTTTCTACTTCTTTTACTACTCCATTCTTGCTTCCGAATCGGAGTCTAGTTAGTTCTTACTTCTTCTACTTTTTCATAATTTTTCTTTTAGGTGATACAATTATTGGGTTTCTCTGAAAAGAAACTAATGGATGAAATAGACAAAGATTATGCCAGCTGTGAAAGAATCGTATGAGCCGCTAATGAAGTATAATTTGGGGATAAGCATGTGGAATTTGCCACATGTTTGTGGAATTATTCCACAAACAAAATACTCCTCTTATTGTTACTTATCAAACTTGAAATTAAAAAGAACCTCATTATGAAAAAGCTTAAATTTAATTTGTTGACAGGATTGCTGTTGCTGATTTCCGTCTCTGTTTTTGCAGCCGGCTTTCCACCTCCCGATAAAGTACAGGAAACCTTTCAGAAAATGTATCCCAAAGTTACTACAGTTGATTGGCAACGAAAGGGAGACTATCACATTGCCGATATCAGGGTGGACGGACGGGAATTAAACGTCTGGTTTAGTGATAAGGGCAAATGGTTGATGACGGAGGTAGATGTCGAAACTCTGGAGGCTGTTCCTGCCGCTGTGGCAAAGGCCTTTATGCAAAGTACGATGGCATCTATGCAGCTGGAAGATGTAAGAATCATCACTTTCCCTAAGCAGCCGGCGGTAATTGTGATAGAAGTGGAAGAGTATAATACAGACTCTGAGTTTCAGTTGTTTTATGCTCCGGACGGCAAACTGTTGCAGACCCTTAACGTGAGCGATACCGGAGGAGAGATTTACCCGGGATTGTTTTAGGCAAAGTTTGTGGAGATGATGTCGGGTATTATGCCTCTGTCGATTTTCAGATATGATCTGTAACAATATCGGTTAATCAGTCATGAATCAATATATAAGCTGACGAAAGTTACTCACGATATGATGAGTTATCATGTTATTATATTGAGGGTTGAGTGCATGTTCATCGGCTGATCGGCAGACAATATGCAAATCATCTCCTTTGATTACCGCTGAAGGATAATTTCTTGAATATAATTCATTTGTGGAGCAAGCCACCATTCCGGCAAAACACCAGTCTACGCAATTCCTTGAAAAATGAAGTTGTAATCGGTGTCGTTCATTATTAGGTAATCCATATCTCTTTATATTTGATAAAGAGCTGACACGTCTCATAGAGTCTGTGGCCTGATTGGACACTAACCAATAAAATCTTGTCAGTTCATCATATATGATAAAGAATTTCAGATGTCCGCCGGGAAATGGGATATATGAAATCTTTTGTCCGGAAGGGGTATGCTCCAATGAGGGAATCATACTTTGGTCGTCTTGTATTTCTATTTTAAAGAGGTGTGCATAATTGACACCTCCTGTATGGGCTCTTAGAAAAAGATGAAAAACTTCTTTCAAATCAGTATGCCAAATATGGTCTTTATCTACAAATTTAACTACATTTGCTTCAAGCCAGCCTAGGGGAGCATTGTTGATACCTGTCGCTATTTCCTTGGGCTTATTGGTTTCACAATCATAAAACGGAATGCCGAAAAAATCCAATTTGGCTCCATCAAACACTTCCTTATAAATAAATTTTTCAGATCTGCTCCATGAAGATGCAAGGCAAAGATTGTCCTCGACACAAGCTCGAAACAGCGTAGGGGATAATCCGGCTACGTCCCATCCTGTCACTTCGTTCAATCGGCAACGTTGCTCCATGGCTAAATATACATTCCCATTGGAAAAAAGGACATTGCAGGCTGAAGAATGCCACTTTTCTCCGTGGGTGAGGAAATAGGTGTCAGACCAGCTTTCACCATTATCTTCCGATTTCATGATACAAATATCCCCGGCATGACCGATCAGGTAGATGCTGTTACCTATTGTGAACAGACGCGCATGCCAAAACGGGAAATTTTGAACGAAAGTCCATTTCTGTCCATTATCATCAGAAATGAATATTTTCCCTTGTCCAAATCTGCTTCCACCAGCTCTGGATGACTTATGGCCCTCTATACTTTTTACACCTTCTCCTCCTAAATCGAAAGAAACTATTAAACGTCCCGTTGGTGTGACAATAATGGAAGGCGTATAACAAAAAATCTTTGATGCGTCAGGAGAAGTGTAAATCGTATTTTCAGTAGCGGCTATCTGCATATAGTTCATAAGGCTTGACATTCCAGGCAGAGCAAGTCCAGAATGAATCACCATCGTTTTTATCAAAAATACAAAGTCCTCCCGGAGCCACTTTTATTTTATGCTCTTGGGCGAACTTCTCAAAATCTCCCGTCAAATAGGGAGCAAAGCGTATAATCCCATTAGAAGTGACAAGTAAAGTTGTCTGATGAGGTATCACAGTCTTCTCTGCGAAATCCAGCCAAGTATGAATGATTTGGTCCGGATCTACTTTCCATCCATCGGGTACAACTGCATTTTTATCCCAATCTTCAATTATTTTTTTCCCTTTTTCGATATTTCCATTTCCTAAACGTAACCTCACTTCTTCTTCCGTTTTATTTTCGTCAACACCATAGTCGATCTCGACAAAAGCGTTTAATGGAGAAATATCTGAATCCAGACCGATGGTCTGAACAGCTAACCGGGCTGTCTGCATGGTACGCAAAAGTGGAGCCGCATAGATTACGTCAGGGATCATATCATGTTCTTTTAAATATCTTCCGATACTTCTTCCCTTAAATTCTTCGACTAATGGTAGATCGGTTTTTGCTCCGACTCTTGTCGGAGTTTCTTCCGGGCGAAACGTATTCCCGTGACGGGCTATGATAAGTCTGGTTCTCATTGGTTCTATTTGTTTAAAAGTGGTACAAATTCGTTTATATTCAGGCAATAAATATTGAAGGGTTTTGCTTCTTTCTTCAATATAATATGGAGGTATATAACGTTTCCTGTTTTTCGCTCGCCTCCTGGCTTCTTCTTCCGGGATAAAAATAAAATTAAAGTGAACTTCGTATCCCTCAGACAATAACAGATTAAATAAATCAATGTGTTGGGGGAGCGCAGACGAATGATCGAATATAATCAAATACTTATTTTCTATAGCTCTCTTAAGTAATTCATAACCGGCGATCCTTGCAGAAAGCTCCCATCTTTTGAATGCTTCTTCCGCATGGTTGACCTCTTCTCTAATATAGGGTAAACGCTCGTTTTCCATGATTGCATCAAATCCAATATAGATTGCACTTGAATTTTCAGGCATAGCAAGCAGTTTTTTGCAAAAAGTCGATTTGCCTGCCCCCGGAATTCCACTGACATTTATTAAAGCCGGTATTTCCCGAGGAATTCCTTTTTGCAAATATTCATCAATGATTTCCTCGTACACGGCAGCAATTTCCTCCTTATCAACTCCGTCAGGTATCGTCTCTTTTATATTACTGTAAGAATAACCGGTTATGCTGATCGCTATATCTTCCGTTTTCATTCCGGTGAAAGATTGAATTCTCCAAATTCGGCGATTATTTTTTCAGCTCTTTCGATATCTTCCGGTGAATCAACTCCGGACATGGATTTACGGTTTCTATAGTCTACATCTATCATTTTTACAGGTATCCTGTTATGTAAAAATCTCATTTGCTCTAATCCTTCAGGAAGCTCATAAGGAGAAGCTTCTACTTCAAAATATTTTTTGAGTGCGTCGTAAGTATACGAATAAAGTCCGATATGACGTCTGACAGGAGATTTATCAAGAATTTTTCTGACCTTTTCTTCATTTCTTATCACGGGAATCATAGCTTTGCTGAATGCAAGCGCGTATCCAAATTTATCGACTTCAACCGTTGTCCCGCTATATGGTGTGATTTTCTTTGATTCTTTCATCCGGTCATACTCTTCCCAAGATAAATGGAGGCTGGGAGTGAAAACCTGTCCTTCCTTATCATTTTTCCAAGCTTCAATCAACTGTTCTATAAACCAGGGTGGGCATAACGGATTGTCTCCTTGCAGATTGACTATAAAATCCGGTTTCTCAGCAATTTTGGTTGTGACATCCCAGCATCTTTCTGTTCCACTTTTGCAGTTCTCGGAAGTCATCATTACAGCTATATTATTCTCCTTGCAGAAATTAACGATTTTTTCGTGGTCTGTTGCGACGATGTAATTGCATCCTTCTACCTTATTACAAACATAGTTGGCAATCTCTGCAACGCGCAAAACCATTTCTTTTCCCGCTATTTTCACTAAGGGCTTCTCCGGCAAACGGGTTGACGCAAACCTTGAAGGTATAATAATTAAAATCTTATTTTTCTTCATACTATAATTGTTTATGATATTAAAAACTATTTTGATTTAACAAAAGTGTTTATCAGTTGACAATATTCCCTCTTTTTCTATGCATTAAGTATGATAGCTCAATGCTATTGAAAGATTAACATAATGGGACATCGTACAAGCTTAACCGATAAAAGTTGCAAGTTATGGAAAATCTTTCAGATGACAAAGAACGTGAGCAAAAACATTCTTTTCGTCCTATATTTAAACACATCTGTTGGTTGGAAGCCAAATTTCCGGCATGGGGATCGATAGGCTGAATTGTGGATTCTTTCAGAAATAGAGACAGGCCTTGTGGCACCGATTCCGGCAAAACGATTTTGAACAGACCCGGCAGAATCTCTATGACTTCAGATAAGAACTTATTTCTTTAATATAATAATGTATCTTCCCGGATACTACGTTCTACTCTTAATGACTCTTCCGAAAGCTTGTATCCGAGAGGGGTGTAGCCCTACCATTACTTAGGTATAGCTATCCGGTCATTAGGGTTACACCCTTTGCTCCGGATAGCTACACCCATACAAGATATATAGTTAAGCTCACATACCATAACAGATATTAAGATCATAGGAATAGATCTTGTGCTCCCTTTACAGAACTTTCCCGTAGCAAGATGTTTGTCTAGTTTGTATCAGTTTGTGGGAAACAGGAGTGTTTCGAAACACACATTCTGTATATTCCTTATGATCAGTCATTTATGATTTTTCTAGAAAAACATGCTCCGGAAGGCCCTTTTTGTTTGGCAGTCTCTGCGTAAAAGCGGACATTTGCATTGTTGATCAACAAAACGAGAGTAAAAAAATGAAATTTAAATCTTAAAAAAAGAAACGTAGTATGAGTGTAATTTTTAAAACAGTAAAGCGCCCGTCAGATCCGCGCGTTGAGAATTCTCCCAAAAGGTATTATCCGCAACTTATCACACTGGGAAGGTCGGTTGACTTAAAGTTTATTGCACAAAAGATTCAGGACCGTTCGTCACTTTCGGTAGGTGATATTAAGAGTACGATTCAGAATTTTGTAGAGAAACTGAAAGAGCAGTTGCTGGAAGGCAAAGCGGTAAATATCGAGGGATTGGGTGTATTTATGTTGGCTGCCAAATCGAAAGGCTCCGAAAAACAAGAGGACATCACTGTTAAAAGCGTGGATAGTGTGCGTATCTATTTTCAGGCTAATAAAGAACTGAAAATTACTAAAACAGCTACCCGTGCAGGTGAGAAGCTGGATCTGATCAGTCTGGATGATTATCTGAAAGGGGCGGCCGATGGAGGAAACGGAGATATCGTGGATGACCCCACAGCCTAAATCAATCGATAGGCTGGCTGTGGCGCCGCAGCCAACGGACGGATAAAGGGCATGAGTGTATGGCTTCCGGTTGGTTCCCCAATAAACGGGAACGACCGGAAGCCTTTTTTGCTTCGCTTAGACTTTTTTGTGTGCAAACATGGAAAAGAACGCTTGTCAGATGGACGGGAATGATTATCTTTGCAACTTCGAATAAAACTACGGAATAAAATGATTAAAAAGATAGTAAAAGGCCTTTGGGTTTTCTTTGCACTGATGGTGCTGGCAGGAATTGCAGTGTTTGCCTCTATCGCTTACGGATGGATTGGATATATGCCTCCTGTAGAAGAACTGGAAAACCCGAATTACAAATTTGCCACCGAAATTCTTTCGGAGGATGGCAAGGTTTTGGGTACGTGGTCGCTTAGTAAGGAAAATCGTGTATACACCTCTTATAATGAACTTTCACCCAACATTGTCAATGCATTGATCGCCACGGAGGACGTTCGCTTTACCGAACATTCGGGTATCGACGCCAAAGCGCTGATACGTGCTGTGGTAAAGCGTGGATTGCTGATGCAGAAAAATGCAGGTGGAGGTAGTACGCTTTCACAACAGCTCGCCAAGCAATTGTTTACGGACGAAGTTGCCAGAAATACGTTGCAGCGCCTGTTTCAGAAGCCGATAGAGTGGGTGATTGCCGTAAAACTGGAACGTTATTATACAAAGGAAGAAATTTTGAGTATGTATCTCAATAAATTTGACTTCCTGAATAATGCAGTAGGAATTAAAACGGCTTCATATACCTATTTCGGATGCGAACCCAAAGATCTGAAAATAGAACAGGCTGCTACGCTGATCGGTATGTGTAAAAACCCTTCGCTTTACAATCCGGTGCGCTTCAACGAGCGTTCGCGCGGACGACGGAATACAGTGCTAGATCAAATGAGAAAGGCCGGATATATCACAGCGGAAGAGTGTGATTCGTTGCAGAATCTGCCGTTGGAATTGGTATATCACCGGGTGGATCACAAAGAAGGATTGGCAACTTATTTCCGCGAATATCTACGTGGTGTGATGACTGCTTCTAAACCGGTCCGCAGCAATTATCGTGGCTGGCAAATGCAGAAGTTTTATGAAGATTCGATCGACTGGGAAATGAATCCATTGTATGGTTGGTGTGAGAAGAATAAGAAAAAGGACGGTTCAAACTATAACATTTATACGGATGGACTGAAAATTTATACAACTATCAACTCACACATGCAGCGCTATGCCGAGGAAGCAGTGGAAGAACATGTTGGGGAGTACTTGCAACCTTTGTTTTTCAAAGAGAAGAAAGGACGCAAAAAGGCACCATACAGTAATCAGCTGACTCAAGAGGAAATTGACCGCATCCTGGACAGGGCTGTGAAACAGACTTCCCGTTATCAAACGATGAAGGAAGCCGGCATTTCGGAAGCGGAAATCAAAAAAGCATTCAATAAGCCGGAATCTATGTCGGTGTTCACTTGGCATGGTGTGAAAGACACTATAATGTCCCCAATGGACTCTATCCGATATTATAAGCACTTCCTGCGTGCAGGATTTATGTCGATGGACCCCATAAACGGGCAAGTAAAGGCATATGTAGGCGGTCCGAACTACACTTATTTTCAATATGACATGGCAATGGTGGGACGTCGTCAAGTGGGATCTACCATTAAACCGTATCTGTATGCATTGGCTATGGAAAACGGATTCTCGCCTTGTGACGAAACACGTAATGTAGAAATCACTCTAATTGATGAAAATGGAAAACCTTGGTCACCCAAAAACACTTCAAAAGGACATTATGGTGAAATGGTGACTTTGAAATGGGGACTTGCAAACTCAAATAACTGGATTTCGGCATACTTGATGAGTAAACTGAATCCGTATGCTTTGGCACGTTTGATTCACTCTTTCGGCGTACGCAATAAAGAAATTCAACCTACAGTCTCTCTCTGCCTCGGTCCGTGTGAGATTTCGGTGGGAGAGATGGTAAGTGCATATACGGCATTTGCCAATAAGGGAATCCGGGTGGCTCCATTGTTTGTGACTAAAATAGAGGATAGCGAAGGCAATGTATTGGCTACCTTCTCGCCACAGATGGAAGAGGTGATCAGTGCATCGAGTGCTTATAAGATGTTGGTAATGTTGCGTGCCGTAATCAATGAAGGCACTGGAGGACGTGTCCGCAGGTATGGAATAACTGCCGATATGGGTGGTAAGACCGGAACGACTAACCGCAACTCGGACGGATGGTTCATGGGATTCACCCCTTCACTGGTATCCGGATGCTGGGTAGGCGGTGAAGAACGTGATATCCATTTCGATACAATGACTTATGGTCAGGGGGCTTCTCTGGCATTGCCTATCTGGACAAAATATATGCATAAGGTGTATGCCGACCAGACATTGGGATATGATCCGAAAGAGACTTTTAAATTGCCTGACGGATTTGACCCGTGCAAAGACTTCAGTATTTCAGGAGACAGCATCATAGATGAACCGGAATCAGGGTTGGACGATTTGTTTAATTAATGTAATGTGAGCGATGCACTCCTGTCTGATTTGTATAGGAAGCAATTATAACCGGAAGGAGAATCTCCTTCTGGCTCGCAGGAGACTGACGGCTCTGTTCCCCTCTATCCGTTTTACGGGTGAGCAGGAGACAAGGCCGTTATTCTTTCGTAACCCAGCACTATTCTCCAACCAAATGGCCCGTTTCTATACCGATGCAGATGCTGAACGGGTAGTGAAGGAGTTGAAAACAATCGAAAGAGAGGCCGGCAGGGAGCAGGGAGATAAAAAGAAAGAAAAGGTATGCCTGGATATTGATCTGCTTGTTTTTGATGACCGGATCTTGAGGCCGGAAGATCTGCAAAGAGAATATGTTCGCAAAGGACTTGAAGAATTGAAATAGCCCTCTCGGGCTCACAACTAAATATAAGAATATATGAGTTTTTTACAGAAAAATAGTTTATTATGAACCGGACACTTCAACCCGAAATCCAGGAACTAGTTCAATTTAATATTCTTCCTCCGGTGCGTACTGTCATGCCGAATGGAGTGCCGTTGACAATTATCAACGCAGGTGAACAGGATGTGGTACGTGTCGATATTTTGTTTGGAGGCGGACGATGGCAACAATCACAAAAACTGCAGGCATTATTTGCCAATCGCATGTTACGTGAAGGATCCCGAAAATATACAGCGGCAGAGATAGCCGAAAAGTTGGATTATTATGGAGCATGGCTTGAATTGTCCAGTTCGGCGGAATATGCATATATCACACTGTATTCGTTAAATAAGTATTTTGCCGAAACGCTCGATGTACTCGAATCGATCATAAAAGAACCTCTCTTTCCGGAAAAAGAACTGGGTACGGTAATAGATGCCAATATTCAGCAATATCAGGTAAATGCATCAAAAGTAGATTTTCTGGCACATAGAAGTTTATTGAGAGCACTTTACGGAGAGGAGCATCCGTGTGGACGCTATGTGGAAGAAACGGACTATCATCATATCACTCCGGCTTTATTACGCGAGTTTTATGATACATATTATCATTCGGGAAATTGCTATGTTTACCTTTCCGGTAAAGTGACGGACGAGATTACCCACCGTATAGAAGCCGCTTTCGGTACGACACATTTTGGAAATCATCAGCAAGTGGCGGTCAAGAAAGATTTTACATTTGTTAGCATACCCGAGAAACGCCTTTTCATAGAGAGAGAAGATGCGATGCAGAGTGCAGTAAAGCTGGGTACAACTACTATTATGAGGACACATCCGGACTATCTGAAACTCCGGGTACTGATCACTCTGTTCGGAGGATATTTTGGAAGCAGACTGATGTCTAATATCCGGGAAGAGAAAGGGTACACGTATGGGATTTCGGCCGGAATCATGTTTTATCCGGGCAGCGGTTTGCTGGGTATCAGTACAGAAACAGCTAATGAATATGTAGAACCTCTGATACAGGAAGTCTACAAAGAGATTGATAAGTTGCAGAATGACAAAGTAACTCCGGAAGAACTGGCCATGGTGCGCAACTATATGCTTGGAGAAATGTGCCGTAATTATGAGTCGCCTTTCTCACTGGCAGATGCCTGGATGTTTATTCTGACATCAGGTCTGGACGATGATTATTTTGCCCGTTCGCTACAAGCTGTGAAAGAGGTTACCCCGGAAGAAATACGGGAGTTGGCAGGCCGCTATTTGTGTAAAGAGAGTTTAAAAGAGGTCATTGCAGGTAAAAAGTTAGCATAAAAATCTGTCAAAAGAAAGTAGCTTTAGTGTATAAATTGTATATTTGCCAAATGAAAACAACAAGATACATCTATACAGCACTCATTTTAGCGGCTCTTTCGCAAGGGAATGCTGTCGCACAAAATAAAGGTGGATTCTTCAGCAAAGTGCGGGACACCTTCTCAACAGAAATCAAGATAGGAAATTACACGTTTAAAGATGGTTCCGTATATACCGGAGAAATGAAAGGGCGTAAGCCAAATGGTAAAGGAAAAACCGTTTTTAAGAATGGTGACGTTTACGAAGGAGAATACGTGAAAGGTAAAAGAGAAGGATTCGGAGTTTACACCTTTCCGGATGGCGAACGATATGAAGGACAATGGTATCAAGACCAGCAGCATGGTAACGGAATCTACTATTTTATGAATAATAACCGTTACGACGGTATGTGGTTTCAGGATTATCAGCATGGTCCGGGTACGATGTATTACCACAATGGAGATATCTATGTGGGGGATTGGGTGAACGATAAACGTGAAGGTAAAGGTACCTATACCTGGAGAGACGGTTCCAAATACGTCGGTGACTGGAAAAATGATAAGAAAGATGGTAAAGGCGTATTGGTATGGAACGATGGGTGTAAATATGATGGCGACTGGAAGAATGACGTTCGTGAGGGCAAAGGGACCTTTGAATATACCAACGGTGAAAAATACGTAGGAGACTGGAAAGATGATCTACAACACGGAAAAGGTATTTTCTTTTTAGGGGGTGACCGCTATGAAGGTTCATATCTACAAGGAGAACGAACCGGTCCGGGTATCTATTATCATGCCAATGGAGATAAATATGTAGGAAACTTTAAAGACGGTATGCAGGACGGTGAAGGTACATTTACCTGGGCTAACGGTGCTGTATATGAAGGTGAATGGAAAGATAATAAACGTAACGGACACGGGATTTACAAATGGAGTAATGGAGACGTGTACGAAGGAGAATGGAAGAATAACCAGCCAAACGGCAAAGGCACTCTTACTTTGACGAACGGAACCAAATATAAAGGTGGTTTTGTAAATGGAATGCAGGAAGGTAATGGTGTGGAGGAAGATAAAAACGGGAATCGCTATGAGGGCTTTTTCAAACAAGGTAAAAAGAATGGCCCGTTTGTAGAAACAGATAAAAACGGAAAAGTGATTCGTAAAGGCACCTATAAATTCGGACGGCTGGAATAATTAAAATAAAAATTAATAAATAAAAAAAACGTAGAACTGGAAAGTTCTACGTTTTTTTATTGTTCTTGTTCTTCTATCTTTTAGATAATGTATTGTGAGCTGATGGATTCATTGTTCATCACACGTTTGATTGTTTCGGCAAACATATCGGCAATGCTCAACTGTTTTACTTTGACACATTTCTTAGAGTAAGGAATACTGTCGGTGAATACCATCTCGGTCAGTCCTGATTCCTGAACACGGAATGAAGCCGGATCGGACATTACACAGTGACTGGCAATGGCACGTACAGAGTTGGCGCCGGCTTCAAGCATGATGTTGGCAGCTTTGGTAATGGTTCCGGCTGTATCGACAATGTCGTCTATCAATACTACATTCTTACCTTTTACATCACCAATGATCTGCATTGAAGCGACTTCATTTGCTTTTTCACGTGATTTGTTACAGAGTACCAGAGGTACACCCAAATATTTGGAGAATGTACTTGCTCTCTTTGAACCACCAACGTCAGGAGTTGCAATCACGAGTTCATCCAGCTTCAATGACTGAATATAGGGGAGGAACACAGCCGAAGCATATAAGTGATCCACCGGAATATTGAAGAAGCCCTGAATCTGGTCTGCGTGCAAATCCATTGTGATCAGACGGTCGATGCCTGCTACTGAAAGCAGGTCTGCTACCAGCTTGGCGCCGATAGAAACACGTGGTTTATCTTTTCTGTCCTGACGTGCCCATCCGAAGTAAGGGATAACTGCAACAACGCTCTTTGCAGAAGCTCTCTTAGCTGCATCAATCATCAGAAGGAGTTCCATCAGATTGTCGGAATTAGGGAAAGTGGACTGAACCAGGAATACATGTGCGCCACGAATTGACTCTTCGTAAGAAACGGCAAACTCACCATCAGCAAAGTGGGTGATGTTCATGTTTCCCAGAGGACAATTGAGGCTTGCGCAGATTTTTTCTGCCAGGTATCTCGAATTAGTTCCCGAGAATACCATAAAGGGTGCTTTTTCGCTCATTGTGTGTAATAGTTGTTACCTATTGGTTATAATTTGCGCGCAAAGGTATGAATTATCTAGGCATTTTAAAAGACTTATTGTAGAAAAAATTGTAGTTTTGCTACCTAAACACTAATTGTATCTGAAAGAAATGAATCCGCGTTTGCTTATACCACTCTTCTGTATGTTGTTGTTGACGACATTTTTCTCTTGTGTCGATACAGCTCCGACTAAGGAGGTACAGCACATTGATTCGCTAAATTCACGGGCTTATATGTACCGGTATAGAGATCTGGATTCTTCCTGCAAGGCTGCATCGCAAGCGTACAAAGAAGTTAGCATGTACAGTCAGGGGAAAGCGGAAGCATCCAATAATCTTGCTTTTTGCGCTTTTATGCGGATGGATTTTGATACAGCTGAACGCCTGCATAAAGGGGTATATGACCTGACGAAAAATGAATTGGAACTTTTGATTGCCGACATCGGATTGATGAAAATTTATCAGCGGACGGCCATGAACAAGGAGTTTTATGACTACCGGAACAGTGCAATCAGGAGGATGAAGCGGATTGATGAAGAAAATAATCTGTTTGTCGACCGTCACGAGAGTGCCCGATTGGATTATGCCTTTACAGAGTTTTTTATCGTTTCGGCAGTTTATTACTATTATCTGCAACAACGTACCGAGGCTATGGCTTCGCTGAATGAAATACAATTAAATGAAGACTTGGCGACTGATACAAATCAAATTCTTTATTTCCATTATATAAAAGGTTCGGCCGGACTGTGTGAGGGTAAAACACCGGATGAACGAAAACTTGAAGAATTCGATGAGTTATATACAACCTGGAAAATGGCGTCGGAGCAAGGATATTTGTATTTTGAAGGAAATGGTTTGCAAGGACTCACCAATTTAATGGCATCTCAGGAGAGTTATGAACTATTTTTGAACAGGCGTTCACACGCTCTGACAAGGTTCGGCATACCAGTGGATTCATTGTTACCGTTGCGTTTGGGGCAGATGGCACTGGAACGTTTTCGCAAATATAACGATCTTTATCAGATAGCGGGTGCGTATGTGTCGATTGGTAAATATTTGAATGCCCACGGACGATATACAGAAGCATTGGATACATTGGCAAAAGCTTTGGACTGTGTGAACCAACATCATATGTCATATTATCATTCTGTGGCGGATACGCTCGACAAGTTACAGGTGTTTGTTCCTAATAAAGATGTGGCATATACAGAAGTAACCTGGCTTGGAAAAGAAAAGGTGAAAACCGTGCCGGAATGGATTTCCAGAATACGAGAACAGTTGAGTGTATCGTATGCTTGCCTGGGAATGAAACCGGCGTCGGATTATAACAGAAATGTTTATTTGGATATTTTGCGGTATACCCGTCAGGATAAAGAATTGGAAAGCCGCTATCTTTCATTAGAACAAGAGTCCAGACAATTGAACGTGGTATTGTTTTTCGTGATTATAGGACTTATACTGGTGACTGCCATGTTTTGGCTATTCAATAAGAGATCAAAAGTACGGAACCGGATACATATTGCACGTCTACGGCAAACTTTGGATGTTTGCCAGAAAATCACAGCTTCCATACCAGTGGATGTAACAGATGAAAGTGAAATCGTATACGCTATCTCGGAATCTATTCAACCGGATATGGAGCAATTGTTCGGTGCTACAGAAATCCGTATCGGGATAAGAAATGAAGAAACGGGAGACATCGAATTTAATGAAGAATGTGAGAGCGAACAGACTGATGAACCCAAGTCGATCGGAGAGGTTGGTATCGGGTCAGTATTTAATCTGTATGTACCTGATAAAACGGAACCGATCGGGATTCTGAAACTATTTACCCGTCATCGCCTGAATAAGGATGAGCAGGCATTGGTGAAAGTTATCACTCCCTATATTGCCTGGGCATTGGACAATGGAATGACATTTATTTCATTGGGGGATGAACGGAATAAGTTGGAAAAACAAAGGTACGTCTACGAACAGCATATTGCCGGGAACAAACGGCAGAACCTGATAAAAAAATCATGTCTGGCCATTGTGGATGGAATCAATCCGTATATAGACCGAATTATCAATGAAGTTCATAAATTGACGGAAAAGGGCTTTATAAACAACGATCGGATAAAGAAAGAAAAGTATCAATACATCGACGAGTTGGTAACTACAATCAATGAATATAATGATATATTGGCTTTGTGGATTAAGATGAAACAAGGTTCGCTTAGTCTGAATATAGAGAATTTTGAATTGAACGAACTCTTTGAATTGATAAGTAAAGGACGTAAAGCCTTTGAAATGAAGAAACAAAGGCTTGAAATAGAACCTACAAAGGCATTGGTGAAGGCTGATAAAGCGTTGACTTTGTTTATGATTAATACATTAGCCGAGAATGCCCGAAAATATACTCCGGAAGGGGGTATAGTGAAGATATATGCTAAGAAGACTGATGAATATGTTGAGATTTCCGTAGAGGATAACGGACGCGGACTTTCGACTGAAGATATAACGAAGATTATCGGTGAGAAGGTTTATGATTCCCAATCGATAGGGATGAAAGACAATCCGGATAAAGAAGAATTGAAGCGGAGTAAGGGCAGTGGCTTCGGATTGATGAACTGCAAGGGAATCATTGAAAAATATAAAAAGACCAATGATCTGTTCCGAATATGTACATTTAACATAGAAAGTACACCGGGCAAAGGCAGCCGTTTTTACTTCCGACTACCTCCCGGAGTCCGTAAAATAATCGGGATTTGTTTATGTCTGGTCGGATTGTTCGGCTTCTTCTCCTGTCAAGGCGAACCGATGCCTGAAAAACTGAAAGATATTCCGGTAGATTCCGTAACCTTAGCAGCTGAAGCTGAATATGAACGTCTGTTGGACGAAGCATCCAGATTTGCTGATACAGTTTATTATTGCAATGTTATAGAAAACTTTGAACTTGCGTTGCAGTATGCCGATTCAGCATTAAACCGGCTCAATGCACATTATAAAAAATATGCCCGTCATCCCCAACGATTTATGAAATTGGTGGGAAGTGGGATTCCGGCCGAACTGGAATGGTGGGTAGAACCTTATAATACGGATTTTCATGTGATACTTGATGTACGTAATGAAGCATCTGTCGCTTTTTTGGGACTTAAAAAGTTGGATGCTTATACTTATAATAATGTTGCCTATACGGCATTGTATAAATTGACAGGGGAAGATCAGTCATTAGAAGGCTATTGCCGGCAATTGGAACGCTCAACAACCAATAAAACGGTAGGAATTATCTTATGTATCCTCTTATTGGTGGCATCTCTCTGTGGCTACTATCTTTTGTATGTTCGTAAAAGGCTCTTGAACCGATTAAATCTGGAACAGGTCTTGGAAATCAATAAAAAGGTATTCGCTTCTTCATTAGTGCGCACACAGGAGTCGGCGGAAGCTTTACAACGCGAAGAAGATACATTGAAAGAGATACCACAACGAATCGTAAACGAATCATTCGACTCGATGAATGAGCTGTTGACTATAGAATGTTTGGGGATTGCTGTTTATAATGAAATGGGACATCGGCTTGAATTTGCTTCCACTCCCCGTATGGATACACCTCCGGAAATCATACAGCAGTGTTTTGATAATCAGACTTATCTTTCGGACGGAGATATGCAAGCATTACCTTTGCTGGTTGATGCAGGAGGGAAACATCAGTGTGTCGGTGTATTATATCTGGAAAGACAGGAGGACAGTATGCAAGAAGCGGATCGTTTGTTGTTTCAGTTAATCTCCAGATATGTAGGCATTGTGGTGTTCAATGCGGTTGTCAGACTTGCCACAAAATACCGTGACATCGAAGCGGCACACGAGGAGACCAGGAGAGCTTCGTGGGAAGACAGTATGTTGCATGTACAGAATATGGTGTTGGACAACTGTCTCTCGACCATCAAGCATGAAACAATTTATTATCCAAACAAAATCAAACAGATCATCGGCAGGCTGAATACCCACTCCCTATCAGGAGAAGAGGAAAAGGAGTGTGTGGAGACTATCAGTGAATTGATAGAATATTATAAAGGAATCTTCAGGATATTGAGTTCTTGTGCTTCCCGACAACTGGAAGAAGTAACGTTCCGAAGGGCTACAATACCGGTTACGGATATAATGGCATATGCCGGCAAATACTTCAAAAGAATAAGTAGAGGGGTTGACTATAAGATAACATTGACTATAGAGCCCCTTGAAGCCAAAGTCATTGGAGATATCAATCAGTTGCGTTTTCTTATAGAGAACCTCATTGATGAAGCCCTTTCTTTCCATCAGGATGGAGAATTGGTTTTAAAAGCCATTATGGATGGAGAATATGTTCGTTTTTTGTTCACAGACAGAAGACGTGAGAAGCAAGTAGAGGAACTGAATCAATTATTTTATCCGAATCTGGCACGTATGACTTCAGGAGAGAAAGGTGAACTACGAGGAACTGAATATCTGATCTGCAAACAAATTATTCGTGACCATGATGAATTTGCCGGAAGGCGTGGTTGTCGCATTAATGCAGAGCCGGCACAGAGAGGAGGATTCACGGTCTATTTTACAGTACCCAAAAGATAAAAAATTAAATATACATAGATAAAATAGTATGGAAGATAAGAAATTTAAAGTAATTATTGTAGAAGATGTAAAACTGGAACTGAAAGGAACAGAAGAAATATTTCGCCATGAAATACCCAATGCTGAGGTAATAGGTACGGCAATGACTGAAAATGAATTCTGGCCTTTGATGGAAACACAATTACCTGATATGGTGTTACTGGATTTGGGATTGGGAGGCTCTACAACAATCGGTGTCGATATATGCCGGAATATCTTTAAACGTTATCCGGGAGTGAGAGTTTTGATATTCACCGGAGAAATTTTAAATGAGAAGCTATGGGTAGATGTGCTGAATGCCGGAGCAGACGGAATTATCTTGAAAACAGGTGAATTACTTACCAAGACGGATGTACAGGCCGTAATGGATGGGAAGAAGTTGGTATTCAATTATCCGATTCTGGAGAAAATAGTGGAGCGGTTTAAAAAATCGGTGGCTAACGACGCTAAGCGTCAAGAGGCTGTCATCAGTTATGATATTGATGAATATGATGAACGTTTCCTCCGCCATCTGGCGTTGGGGTATACCAAAGAAATGATAGCTAACCTAAAGGGTATGCCTTTCGGAGTGAAATCGTTAGAGAAGCGGCAGAATGATCTGATCGGAAGGTTGTTTCCACAGGGTGAACGGGTAGGAGTAAATGCAACCAGACTGGTGGTCCGTGCATTAGAACTTCGTATAATTGATTTGGACAATCTGGAAGCAGATGAAGAGTAAATGGCGTATGCCACATCCGGCAACGATGTTCTTCCTGTTTACGCTGGCAGTCATCTTTCTATCCTGGATATTCGATATTTATGGATTAAGGGTGCAACTACCACAGACAGGAGCAGAGATTCGTGTACAAAGTCTGCTGAGTCCGGAGGGTATTCGCTGGATGTTGCGAAATGCAATTACTAATTTCACAGGATTTGCACCGTTGGGAATGGTGCTGATAGCAATGTTTGGTATCGGGGTAGCTCAACATTCCGGCTTTATTGATGCTTGTGTCCGGCAAGGGGTGAAAAATCGAAAAAATACCAGGAGGATCATCCTGTGGGTGATTATTCTTGGATTGCTATCGAATATAGTAGGAGATGCAGGTTATATAATATTGCTTCCGATAGCAGCCACTTTGTTTTATTCGGTAGGATTAAATCCGGTAGCGGGAATTATTACCGCATATGTTTCGGTTTCCTGTGGCTACAGTGCCAATGTAGTGCTGAGCACCATGGACCCATTAATTGCCCGTACGACACAGGAAGCAGCCATTGATTCCGGAGTATATCAGGGAAATACGGGACCATTGTGCAATTATTATTTTATGTCTGTCTCTACATTCGTCATCGGAGCCATAATTTATAGGATAACCTGCAAACGACTGATTCCTTCTCTGGGACAATATGAGGGGAAACAGATATTTGAAGGCTATAAACAATTGTCACGCAAAGAACGCCGGGCCATGACAATGGCAATCGTTGTGGGAATGCTTTATGCTGCAATCATTTTATGGGCCACTTTTTCTTCCTGGGGTATCTTGCGTGGAGTAAATGGAGGACTGATACGTTCACCATTCATTATGGGGATTTTGTTCTTATTGTCGCTGGGAGCTGCTATTATGGGAATGGTCTATGGGTTTAGTTCCGGACGTTACCGTTCGGATAACGATGTGATAGAAGGATTGGCACAACCCATGAAATTATTGGGTGGCTATCTCGTTATTGCCTTTTTTGCAGCTCAGATGTTTGCTTGCCTGGAATATTCACATTTAGATAAATGTGTGGCTATCATAGGTGCCAATTTACTGTCTTCTGTGCAGGCAGGCCCTTTATGGACTTTGATTTTATTTATATTGTTCACCGCAACCATTAATCTGATTATGGTTTCTGCTACTGCTAAGTGGGCATTTATGGCATTTATCTTCGTACCGGTATTTGCACGAATGGGGATTGAACCGGATATGACACAATGTGCTTTCCGGATAGGTGACAGCGCAACTAATGCTATCACTCCATTCATGTTCTATATGCCTTTAGTGTTGACCTACATGCAACAGTATGATAAGCAAGCCACTTATGGTTCACTCTTAAAATACACTTGGCGATATTCGGTATATATACTGATAGGCTGGACAATGTTACTTTTTATTTGGTACTTAACTGGCTTACCTTTAGGATTATAGAATATATATGTGAAAATGTAAGTAAAAAAAGACACAGATTTTTTTGGAGATTTCAGAAAAAGCACTACCTTTGCACTCGCAATGAAGGATGGTTCCGTAGCTCAGCTGGATAGAGCAACGCCCTTCTAAGGCGTGGGTCAAGCGTTCGAATCGCTTCGGAATCACAAAAGAGACAGTCTATTGGCTGTCTTTTTTATTTTAACATGTTTGATTATCAGTATTTTGCGTTGATCTAAATCCCTTAAAAGACATAATTTACAGCTATTTCTTTTCTATCATCATTCCTGTTAGTTTTGATTTAAGATGCTACTTTTGTTTCAACATTGTTTCAACATAACTAAATTCATATATTGTGGCGGCAACATTCAGAATAGAGGTGTGTTAAAAGTATTACTTAGGCAATCATGCTGTTTACTGTCAAATTGTTACAGAGCAATTATGGCTTAGATAGAAAGCAGTTATAGAATCAGTATAAACAACATCTGTGTGATTATAATGATTGGGATTAATTTAATGATACATTTTCTTTATCCTAAAAACATAGGATACCATTCTGTATGGACGAGATGGCACTAGTAAAGGAGAACTGCTCATTGACATAAAACTGTGCAATATGGTGAAAGAGTTTACACCTGACATGACAAACAGCATGCAAAAGATTGTTCGGAAATGTTTCCCTAGAACCCTGCAGATAGTGAATAAGATTCATGTATTCACACTGGCGTACGAAGCGATGCGAGACCTACGCATGGCCTACCGATGGCAAATAATGAAAAATGAAACTGCTTTTTCAACGGCTGGTATTTATGATATTTGGGTAGATAAGGACTCAGGCAAGCAGCATGCTACGTTTTCCATCATACCAATTGTTACGGATCCACTGACAGATTATATACATAACACTAAATATCGGATGCTGGTTATTTTTGTTATCCAAAGATGAAAAACAATCGTTAAATATTGAATTATCTCGGGAAGAAATAGAATATTTCTTTAAACCTTATCCTGCAGATGAGACGGAGGCATACGAGATATGCAATGATTTTATAAAGAAAATATCAACAGATAAAAGTATTCTGTAACAAACATAGGGAGATGTCAGTGAACCATTAGAATACCGATTAATTGGCTTTTTCTTGCATTCTTTAACGTAAAAATAACTATCGTTACTGACTTTTCAAAAAAGTCAAAAGATGAAAAATATATTGTGTTTGCATCAGATTCGTGTTACATTTGAACGATAAACAATTAAAAACACAATAACCATGAAAAAAATTATTTTATTACTTGCTTTATGTTTTACTGCAAATAATTTCTTTGCGCAAACCACAGATCCGAATCAGTTGAAGAATGAAGGTAATGATGCTTTGAATGCAAAAAATTATGCCGTTGCTTTTGAAAAATACAGCGAATATCTGAAATTGACTAATAATCAGGATTCTGTCACAGCCTATAATTGTGGTGTATGTGCAGATAACATAAAGAAATATAAAGAAGCCGCCGATTACTTTGATATTGCGATTAAAAAAAATTATAATCTTGCAAATGCATATATAGGTAAGTCTGCTGCCTATCGCGATATGAAAAATAATCAAGAGTATATTGCTACATTGACGGAGGGTATCAAAGCTGTTCCGGGCAATGCTACTATTGAAAAATTATATGCTATTTATTATTTGAAAGAAGGACAGAAATTCCAACAAGCCGGCAATATCGAGAAAGCAGAAGAGAACTATAAACATGCCACTGATGTGACTAGTAAGAAGTGGAAGACTGACGCTTTATATAGCCTTGGAGTATTGTTCTACAATAATGGAGCCGATGTTCTACGGAAAGCAACTCCTTTAGCTAGTTCGAACAAAGAAAAATATGCTTCTGAAAAAGCAAAGGCGGATGCGGCTTTCAAGAAAGCTGTTGACTATTTGGGAGAGGCAGTTACTTTATCACCCAATAGAACTGAAATCAAACAGATGCAAGATCAGGTAAAAGCGATGATTAAGTAAGAAGAATATTCAGATGATGAAGAAAATAGGGTTGCTCAAATCAGCAACCCTATTTTTTTGTATGCATCTGTTTTTATTGTAAGTTTGCCACCCGAATAAATAGTAAAACAAAGAATAATGCAATTCTATAGTAGAAATGAAGCTATTAACCGTATAAACAAACTGGCTGGAGCAGGAAAAGCATTTCTGTTTATTATAGATTATAAACAAGAATGTTCTTTTATAGAGAAAGTGGATGATATTGATTCATCGGAGCTACTTTACAATCTGAACGGTTTTACAAACTGCACGTCTGTTGTTGCACCTTTAAGATACCCAATAATATGGCAGCCCCAACCTATTTCTTTAAGCCAATATAAAAGATCGTTTGATATTATACGGAAAAATATCTTGAGTGGAAATAGCTTCTTAACGAATCTCACTTGCATGACCCTCGTCAACACTAATCTAGGGTTAAAAGATATATTTTATCATTCTCGGGCCTTATACAAACTTTGGTTGAAAGAGACTTTTGTCGTTTTTTCTCCAGAAATATTTATTCGTATAGAAAATGGAAGAATCAGTTCTTATCCAATGAAAGGAACAATAGATGCAACTTTACCTTCTGCCACAAGATTACTGATGGAGGATGAAAAAGAAGCAGCAGAGCATGCCACAATCGTTGATCTGATACGAAATGATTTAAGTATAGTGGCAGATAATGTATCTGTAACCCGCTATCGATATGTAGATACACTCTATACCAATCATGGTCCCATATTGCAGACCAGCTCTGAAATAAGTGGAGTTTTACCGAAAAACTATGTTGATCATCTGGGAGAAATTCTTTTCAGACTTCTTCCAGCCGGTTCTATTACAGGAGCTCCTAAGCACAAGACAATAGAAATAATAGAGCAAGCAGAAGAATATGAGAGAGGATTCTATACAGGCATCACCGGATACTTTGACGGGAGAAAACTGGATAGTGCCGTTATGATCCGCTTTATTGAAGAGCAGAATGGGCAAATATTTTTTAAAAGTGGGGGAGGAATCACCTGCAAAAGTGATTTGGAAAATGAATATAACGAAATGAAGCAGAAAGTTTATGTGCCAATTTATTGAAACGATACGTATAGAGAGAGGAGTAGTGTATAATTTGGATTATCACACAGAGCGAATGAACCAGACGCGTGCTGTTTTTTGGCCAGACGAACCGCCATTAAATCTATCGGAAAGCCTGCAACCAATAATGAATGTAGAAATGATAAAGTGTAGAGTAGTCTATAGTCGATGGATAGAAGAGATCTTATACACACCTTATCAAATACGCCCAGTACATTCTTTACAGATTGTTCATTCGGATAATATCGATTACACTTACAAAAGTACAGATCGGAGTGCAATAAATGAACTTTATATGCATAAACGGGAACAAGATGAAATATTAATTACTAGAAATGGCCTGTTGACAGATACATCTATAGCTAATATTGCTCTCTTTAACGGAAAAGAGTGGCACACTCCCAAACACCCTCTCCTTAAAGGTGTCCAAAGAGCGGCATTGATTGACAAACATCTAATCAGAGAAAAAGAAATAACCGTAGACCAATTGTTTAACTATTCCCAGATTTGTTTATTCAATGCAATGATTGATTTTGGTAAGATAAAGATTGATGTCAATAGAGAGCTAATACGGATATAACGATTATTAACAAGTTTATTTTCGATCTGTTTGAACAAAACCCATTTTAGGCATGTTATATAGATGTGTTTTTCATAGTATTAGATATAAGATTAATTAAAGAGATTGTACCAGCTTGTGATAAGTAAGTACGTCAGAAACAGAGGCGTCTGTTTTATTGATAAATGTGTTAAAGTGTCGGCTCTTTGCAGCCGACGCTTTTTTTATACCTGTTTTTCTTTCGTTTTATGGATAGTTACAAATAATTCTTATATATTTGTAGGATATAAACAGAAAAGAATGACACAATGAGTAATATACCTGTTATCTTTCGTTTTTTAAAGGACCTTACTGCGAACAACAATCGCGAGTGGTTTAATGAACATCGGGAAGAGTATGAAATAGCCCGTTTAGAATTTGAAAATTTCCTTTCCACAGTAATTGCCCGTATTTCACTTTTTGATGAAAGTATTCGTGGTATTCAACCTAAAGAATGCACTTATCGCATTTACCGGGATACCCGCTTTTCTTCCGATAAAACTCCCTATAAGAATCATTTTGGGGGATATATTAACGCAAAAGGGAAAAAATCCTATCACAGTGGGTACTATATACATATACAACCTGAGGGTTGCATGCTGGCCGGAGGAAGTTTATGCTTGCCTTCTAATATTTTGAAAGCACTTCGCCAGTCTATCTATGATAACATTGATGAATATCGTTCGATAGTGGAAGATCCTGAATTTCAGCAATTCTTCCCCATTGTAGGTGAAGATTTCCTAAAAACAGCTCCCAAAGGATTCCCGAAAGATTTTAAATACATTGATTATTTGAAACCTAAAGAATTCACTTGTGCTTATTCCGTCCCGGACAGTTTCTTTTTGACTCCGGATATTCTGGACAAAATAGAAGAAGTGTTCCGGCAATTTAAACGTTTTGCCGACTTTACGAATTTCACTATCGATGATTTTGAGTAATAATCGGGCAGATATTTCTTGAGTGACTATAAAAAATTAATTCTGAAACACAATAATACATCCTTTTTATGGAAAAGACTCTTAATCTTATTAAAAATGATCCTTGGCTGGAACCTTACAAAGACGCTATCGTTGGACGTTTTGAACATGCCATGGATAAGAAGGCCGAATTGACCAATGGGGGAAAATCTACGTTATCGGACTTCGCTTCCGGATATCTTTATTTCGGTTTGCATCGCACTGATAAAGGATGGATATTCCGTGAGTGGGCACCGAATGCATCACATATTTATATGGTGGGTACATTCAGTAATTGGGAAGAAAAGCCTGCTTATAAACTAAAACGCCTGAAAAATGGTAGTTGGGAAATCAAATTACCGATCGACGCTATACAACATGGTGACTTATATAAATTACACGTCTACTGGGAAGGCGGACAGGGAGAACGAATCCCTGCTTGGGCCAATCGGGTAGTACAAGATGACAATACAAAAATATTCAGTGCTCAGGTATGGGCACCGGAAAAGCCATTTAAATTTAAAAAGAAAACTTTCAAGCCTAGTACAGATCCACTGCTAATCTATGAATGTCATATCGGTATGGCACAGCAGGAAGAAAAAGTCGGAACTTATAACGAGTTTCGTGAAAAAATTCTGCCGCGTATTGCCAAAGAGGGATACAATTGCATTCAGATTATGGCTATACAAGAGCACCCATATTATGGTAGTTTTGGCTATCATGTATCGAGTTTTTTTGCTGCATCGTCTCGTTTTGGAACTCCAGAAGAACTTAAGCAGTTGATTGATACCGCACACGGATTGGGTATTGCTGTCATTATGGATATCGTTCACTCACATGCAGTGAAGAATGAAGTAGAAGGGTTAGGAAACTTTGCAGGTGATCCAAATCAATATTTCTATCCAGGCGGACGAAGAGAACATCCGGCATGGGATTCACTTTGTTTTGACTATGGTAAAAATGAAGTGATGCATTTTTTACTTTCCAATTGTAAATATTGGTTGGAAGAATATCATTTTGATGGCTTCCGTTTTGACGGGGTGACATCCATGCTTTATTATAGCCACGGATTGGGAGAAGCATTTTGCAATTACGGCGACTACTTTAATGGACATCAAGATGATAATGCCATCTGCTATCTGACATTGGCAAACGAATTGATTCATGAAGTAAATCCTAAGGCTATTACCATTGCAGAAGAGGTTTCGGGTATGCCAGGACTTGCCGCCAAGGTGGAAGATGGAGGATATGGATTTGATTATCGTATGGCTATGAATATCCCCGATTATTGGATCAAGACAATTAAAGAGAAGATAGATGAAGATTGGAAACCATCCAGCATGTTTTGGGAAGTAACTAACCGTCGGCAAGACGAAAAAACAATTTCGTACGCTGAAAGTCATGATCAGGCATTGGTAGGAGATAAAACGATTATTTTCCGCCTGATTGATGCAGATATGTATTGGCATATGCAGAAAGGTGATGAAAATTATATGGTTCATCGGGGCATTGCTCTCCACAAAATGATTCGTTTACTAACTGTAAGCACCATTAACGGTGGATATCTGAACTTTATGGGAAATGAATTCGGACATCCGGAATGGATCGATTTTCCACGGGAAGGTAATGGATGGTCATGTAAGTATGCTCGCCGCCAATGGGATTTAGTCGATAATAAAAACTTGACTTATCATTATCTGGGTGATTTTGATGCAGATATGTTGAAAGTAATTAAGAGCGTAAAAAACATCCAGCAAACCCCTGTACAAGAAATATGGCACAACGATGGCGACCAAGTGTTAGCATACCAACGTAAAGATCTTGTTTTTGTATTCAATTTTAATCCGAGTCAATCATTCACCGATTATGGTTTTTTAGTAACACCGGGAACTTATGAGGTGGTACTGAATACAGATAACATAATTTATGGAGGAAATGGCTTGTCAGATGATAGTGTGAAACATTTCACATTGTCTGATCCCTTGTATAAGAAAGAAAAGAAAGAATGGTTGAAACTCTATATTCCTGCACGTACAGCAATGGTATTGAGAAGAACCAAATAAGAAAAAGTAAGTAAATAAAGTAATAGCCCTTGCATCGATTATTCTGATTGCAAGGGCTATTTTATATCAAGAAAGTTAAAATTTAATCTTCAATATTTTACCCGTATAAGCTCCTAAAGCGATTTCTGTTGCCTTATATGGCAGTAAACTGATTTCTTCTACTTTATCTGTTAGTAAATCAACCGCTTTATAAGAATCAAATTGAGGAATCTGTAAAAAGTCAAAGGCATGAGAAGGCACATTAATCGCAACATTCACTGGCTGATTATCAAAATTTACGACAATAAATAGCAATTCATTTTTGTATTTACGCATAAATGTATATTGCTTGTGCTCATTAAATCTCCATCCATTTTCATTAGCATACATCAAATCAAAGAATACGCCGTTTGATATTGCCTGTTCTTCATTGCACAACGTCAAAACTTTCTGATAAATTGCATATAAATGTTTTTGCTCTTCAGTTAGCATCTTCCCGTCAAACTTTCCTTCATTTCGCCAGCGCCGAATTGTATCTACACTCCAATAATCGAAAATAGTAGTACGTCCATCACGTCCACTGAAACCTTCACTATCCATTCCCATTTCTCCGAATTCCTGACCAAAGTAGATCATCATGGGGTTAGTATTCATGCAAGCAGATACAATTAAGGCAGGAACACCTTTGCGTGGATCTCCGGCAAAAAAATCAGATGCAATACGTTGTTCGTCATGGTTTTCAAGGAAGTTAAGCATCCGCTTTTCAATACCCCCTAAAGACTGCCAACTACGAGTAATAGCAGTTGCAGAGTCATAACCACAAGCTACATTGCGCAATGTATCATACAGTCCTACTTTATCGTAGAGAAAATCAAATTTACCACGAAATAAATAATTCTTATATTCGTGCGGATTGTATACTTCAGCAATAAATATAATATTCGGATACTCCTGTTTCACTTGAGGGATAGCCCATTCCCAAAATTCTACCGGAACCATTTCGGCCATGTCACAACGGAAACCATCAATATTTTTAGAGGACCAAAAAAGGAGGATATCCAACATTTTAGTCCAAGTATCCGGAGTAGGAGAGAAATGGCAAGTTCCACCATTCTGATAATCCACACCATAATTTAACTTTACGGTTTCATACCAGTCATTAATATTAGGGTAAGCATCAAAACGGTTATTTCCGGTTGCTCTGGCAGGAAATTCATGATAGGGTTCCAAGGCATTTCCCTTCATATCAAACTGTCCATGCAATTCCGATTGCGGAATATAGTAGAAATTATTGTACGGACTAAAAGAGTAGTTAGGATCATCATTGGCTCCCAGCTGAGTGGTGCCGTCAGGTTGTGCATCCGAATGGTATTGACGCGCTACATGGTTCGGAACAAAATCAATTATTACTTTTAATCCTGCTCTGTGTGTACGGCTTACTAGATTTTCGAATTCTTTCATTCTTCCAAGGACATCAGTAGCCAGATCCGGATCTACATCATAATAATCTTTAATGGCGTATGGAGATCCCGCTTTACCTTTTACAATAGCCGGATGATCCGGACGGATGTTGTATCTTCTATAATCAGTTTGACTGGCATGTTCGATAATACCTGTGTACCAAATATGTGTTGCTCCCAGTTTTTTTATTTCTCCCAAAGCTTTGGCAGTAAAATCAGCCATTTTTCCACAACCGTTTTGTGAAATATCTCCATTGTAGATACAGTGATTATTATTATTACCAAACAAGCGTGTAAACACTTGATAAATAATCATTTTGTTTTCGTTCTTCATTTTATATATGCTATTTAAGATTGACAGTTTTATTTTCTCGATGGCTTTGATAAGCCGCTTCGATTATTCGTATCACATTCAAAATATCTTGTGCATGTGTTTCCAATGGTTGTCCTAAACATAAATGTTCATAAATATTCTGATAAAAGCCACCATAATTTCCGGCTATGCCCGGATATTTTCGGCAGATTTCTTTTCCATTTATTTCTGTATGTAATAATCCCCATTCCTGCTCTGATTCTTCTCCCCAATTCGGACGTTCAGGTATTTCACCAGCTAATAGAGCAGCTTCCTGTTTATCGACTCCATATTTAACATACGAACCTAGTGTTCCATGTAAGGCGAAACGTGGTTCAGCTTCTCGCATCAGGTAACTTGCTTTCAAGGTGATTTTCACATTTGGTGCCAACGAAGGATGTAACAGATGAATTATAAAATAATCATCAACTTTTCCTCCTTCACGCAGGATACCCAAATCTGCAAAAACAGCTTCAGGCATCCCAAAAAGCTGAATAGCCTGATCAATCAGATGTGAACCCAAATTATAGGTTAATCCACCACCGGACTCTCCGGTCTCTTTCCAAGTATTAGGCTTTATAAAATTACGATAACGGGCAAATGTAGATTCATATTCTACCAAACGTCCTAATAAGGATTTGGCAAGAATATCACGTACCGTTAAGAAATCTGCATCCCATCTGCGATTCTGATATACACTTAGCATCAAACCTTTTTTCTTAGCCAAAGCTATTAATTCTTCACCCTGTTTGGTGGTAGAAGTAAACGGTTTCTCAACTACTACATTTTTCCCGGCTTCAAGAGCCATTCCGGCATATTCATAATGTGTATTGTCCGGAGTGTTAACGACTATAAGATCTATTTCAGGATCTTCTGTCAACTCCTTAAAACTACGTACTATTGATGCTTGCGGATATCGTTCTTTAGAGAGTTCCTTACTACGCTCTACTATTTTGTAAAGTTCAAAATGAGGATTCGTGCTGATAAATGGAGCGTGAAACACCTGTCCCGACATACCAAAAGCAGCCAATCCGGTTTTTATTATTTCCATATCTTTCCTTTCTCTTCAATTAGTTGGTCCAGAACCTCAGAAGCAGTGTTATAGCCTTGTTCAAAAATCTCTTCGGCCTTTTCAAGTTCAGTATTGCTATAACCCTCTAGATTGTAGGGTTCAATTAATAAATCGCAATTGTCTCGCTCTGGAAACGTATTGGCACGAAACATAAAATGATAAGAACGCATGGCAATGCTAACGATGTTCATTTTATATTTTTCTGCCATCAACGGACTGACATTCACTGCTACCACTTTTTCACATTCGTTTCGGATGGTAGATACAGGTAAATTCATCAGAAGTCCTCCGTCCACATAATGTGTGTTTCCTATTTTTACAGGTGTAAATAACACCGGCATACAGCATGAAGCAGCTACCCGTTCAGCTATATTCCCTTTATGAAAATGCATGCTGCGACCATGATCCAAATCAGTGGCAGTAATGATAAGAGGAAGTTTTAAATCCTCCAGCTTCTGAGCTTTAAGATTTGACTTCAAAAAGTCAATAAACTCTCCCAAAGCAAATAAGCCTACTTTAGGAATTACAAGTTTTGTCAAGTCCTGAAATTTATGTCCGGAAAAGTAGTCCAAAACCCTATAGGGTTCGTTGCCATCGGCATAAAATACTCCGGCCAAAGCCCCGGCACTGACTCCTGAGATAATATCCGGTTTAATATCATGTTCCAATAAAGCCTGAATAACTCCCAAATGGGCAAAGCCTTTAATAAAGCCTCCGCTCAAGGCATATCCGATGTTATAAGGTTTTCCGGTTAATACACTATTTTCCATTTTCATTTACTTGATTCATATATGTTCGCCACGAAATTAGTAAAATAAATGAAAGGGAGAATTGATATAAGGAAAAAACTGGTAGAAAATAGCATAAAATAAGGATAAAATCCGGAAAAGTGATTCCGGATTTTACAAAGTCCAAAATAAAAAACAAACTTCGTCTCTTTCCTGATTATTCTTGTTTTTCACTTCTCACTTTCTTCAGATCCGGTAAAAACCAGGTCACCAATCCTAACAACGGCATAAATGCACAAACATTATATACAGCATCAATCCCAAACTTATCGGCCATATTGCCAAGAACAGCAGATGCAATGCCTGCCACTCCAAATGCAAAACCGAAAAAAAGTCCGGAAATTAGTCCTAACTTGTTGGGAAGCAGCTCTTGTGCATATAACAGAATAGCTGGAAAAGCAGACGAAAGCATTAAGCCGACACAGAAACTAAGAATTATAGTCCATACGAGTCCGGCATGTGGCATCAATAAACTAAAAGGAGCTGTTCCCAGGATCGACCCCCAAATAACATATTTACGGCCTACCTTGTCTCCAATGGGGCCTCCCATCAATGTACCAATGGCAGTGGCTACCAGAAATACAAATAAAAAGAGTTGCGACTGCTGAATGCTTACATTAAACTTATGGATCAGATAAAATGTATAATAGCTGTTCAGACTTGCCATATAAATATATTTAGAGAATATAAGAATCATCAGTATCGTGATAGCAAATACAGTCTTTTGAGGAGGAAGCGGGCGCTCGATATATGCTTTTGCATGGATCGGACGTTTTTTAAGATGGTTCAGATAAGAACGGTACCAGCGGCAAATAGGAAACATTACACAAATAGCCGCCAAAGCAAGGGTAGCAAATAGTGCAATATGATGCCTGCCATAAGGAGCCACTAATAATGCGACTAATAAAGGGCCTAACGATCCCCCCAGATTTCCACCTACCTGAAAAAGTGATTGTGCCAATCCCCGTTTCCCTCCCGAAGCCAAAAAGGTGATACGGGATGCTTCCGGATGGAGAACAGACGAACCTATTCCAATGATAAAGACAGAAGCAAGCAGCCAATTCAGATTGGATGCAAAAGCCAGATTCAGCATACCTATCAAAGTGAAACTCATTCCGATAGGAAGCGACCAAGCTATAGGACGTTTATCAAAAATAAGGCCGGTCAGTGGTTGAAATACAGAAGCAGACATCTGGTAAACTAGGGTTATCAATCCAATCTGAGCGAAACTTAACGAAAGATCTTCTTTAAAAAGAGGATATACAGCCGAAATGACAGATTGCAAAAGATCATTTAAACAGTGAGATACACTTAATGCAATTAATATAGGAAATGCAATTCTACGAACCGGCTGAGTCTGACTTTGTACCATATAATCTATACCTTATTTAAAACCGGCTGCAAAGGTATAAAAAAACGAAAGAAGTTAGCAGTATAGAAACAACTTTAAATAAGGAATACCCGAATCACTATTAACCGAAGAGAGAACTATTATTTTTTACGGCAATAAATCTTGGTTTGCTGACTTTTTGTGTATCTTTGGTTCTCAAAATAATATGTTAACCCCAATAATGAAACAACAACCAACGTATGATGAACCAAGAATTATTAATGAGTCCCAACCGTTTGGTGACTTTTCTGCAAAAGCCTGCTGCTGAGTTTACAAAAGCAGACATCATTAACTATATCCAACAGAATGAAATCCGCATGGTCAATTTTATGTATCCTGCTGCGGACGGACGTCTAAAAACTCTGAATTTTGTGATAAACAATGCTTCCTATCTGGATGCCATCCTGACTTGTGGTGAACGGGTAGATGGGTCGAGTCTGTTTCCTTTCATAGAAGCCGGAAGTAGCGATCTGTATGTAATACCACGTTTTCGCACAGCATTCGTCGATCCGTTTGCAGAAATACCTACACTCGTGATGCTTTGCTCCTTCTTTAATAAAGATGGAGAACCTTTGGAAAGCTCTCCCGAATATACTCTGCATAAGGCTTGCAAAGCATTTACAGATGTAACAGGTATGGAATTTCAGGCTATGGGAGAATTGGAATATTATGTAATTTCCGAGGATGACGGTCTATTTCCGGCTACCGATCAGCGTGGATATCACGAGTCGGGACCTTATGCAAAATTCAATGATTTCCGTACACAATGTATGTCTTATATAGCCCAAACAGGTGGACAAATAAAGTACGGACACTCGGAAGTAGGCAATTTTATGCTTGACGGCAAAGTTTATGAGCAAAACGAAATAGAATTTTTACCCGTCAATGCCGAAAATGCGGCCGATCAATTAATGATTGCCAAATGGGTTATCCGTAATTTAGCTTACCAATATGGATATGATATTACTTTTGCTCCCAAAATTACAGTAGGTAAAGCCGGGTCAGGGCTACACATTCATATGCGAATGATGAAAGACGGACAAAACCAGATGCTGAAAGATGGTGCTCTCTCGGATACCGCTCGTAAAGCCATTGCCGGTATGATGCAGCTTGCTCCTTCCATTACGGCTTTCGGCAATACCAATCCTACTTCATACTTCCGTCTTGTACCCCATCAGGAAGCACCTACCAATGTTTGTTGGGGTGACCGAAACCGTTCAGTATTGGTACGTGTTCCGTTAGGATGGTCCGCACAAACGGATATGTGTGCACTAGCCAATCCTTTGGAATCGGACAGTAACTATGATACTACTCAGAAACAGACCGTAGAGATGCGTTCACCGGATGGCTCAGCCGATCTTTATCAATTATTGGCAGGTCTTGCAGTAGCTTGTCGGCATGGGTTTGAGATAGAGAACGCTTTGGCTATTGCAGAACAAACGTACGTTAATGTAAATATCCATCAGAAAGAAAATGCAGACAAGTTGAAAGCTTTAGCCCAACTTCCCGATAGCTGTGCAGCATCTGCAGATTGTTTACAGAAACAGCGTACTGTATTTGAACAGTACAATGTATTCAGTCCTGCTATGATCGATGGTATTATCAGTCGATTACGAAGCTATAATGATGCCACTCTACGCAAAGATATACAGGACAAACCGGAAGAGATGCTGGCACTGGTGAGCAAATTCTTCCATTGTGGATAAATTAAAGAAACTCATTTTAATGCGGATTGAATGTTATATTTCAATCCGCATTATTTATATTCGCACTTCAAAATGAAATTATGTCATGGATGAAGAAGTGAAAGGTTTTAATAGATATATGTCAAAGGTTGACTTTCAACCTGTCACAGAATTTATATTTCAAAATGGACAGTTGACAGATTATAAAAAGGGAGAGTTTTTTAGCCGTCAAAATGAATCTTGCAAAATGGTAGGCTACGTGACGGAAGGCTCCTTTCGTTATTGCTGTACCGACAGCCGTGGAGGAAGTAAGATTGTCGGTTATACGTTTGATCACTCTTTTGTGGGAAATTATCCTGCTTTTCGTCTGGGAGACAATTCTAATGTCGATATACAAGCTATTTGTAATTGTTCGGTTTATGTAATCAATAACAGGCAATTGGAGGAGTTTTACAGTCGAAATGAAGCAAATCAAAAGTTAGGTAGGCAAATAGCTGAGATATTGCTTTGGGAAGTATATGAGCGGATGATCTCTTTATATAGTATGACTCCTGAAGAACGCTATACGGAAATCTTAAAACGCTGTCCCGAATTGTTGAACTTGATCTCGCTAAAAGAATTGGCATCCTATCTGATGATCTGTCCGGAAACACTGAGTCGTCTTCGAAGAAAATTAGTACAAAAGTAAAATCTTGATTTCAGTCAAGATCCATGTGTTCCGAACCCGATACCTTTGTGTAAACTTTAAAAGATATAAAAATGAAAAAAGTTATTATTATAGGAGCTACTTCCGGAATCGGTAAAGGATTAGCAGAGCGCTTTCTCCGGGAAGGAAATACAGTTGGTATTACGGGGCGTAGAGAAGATAAACTACAAGAGATCTGTTCTCAAAATAAAAATTGTTTTTATAGTGTTTCCGATGTTACCAAAGATACCGATACAGTCCGACAACTGAGCAATCTTGTGAACAGAGTGGGAGGTATGGATATACTTGTATTCTGTTCGGGAATAGGGGAGCTAAATCCTGAACTTGATTATCTTCTAGAGAAACCGACTCTTTTAACCAATGTAATAGGATTTACCAATGTAGTGGATTGGGCTTTTCACTTTTTTCAGAAGCAAGAATGGGGGCATTTGATTGTAATTTCATCTGTAGGCGGAATGCGCGGTGAAGGAATAGCCCCGGCATACAATGCCTCGAAAGCCTATCAAATCAACTATACCGAAGGATTAAGAAAAAAAACAGCCAAGCTACCTTATCCTATTTATATCACTGATGTACGTCCCGGATTTGTCGATACGGCAATGGCAAAAGGGGAGGGGTTGTTTTGGATTACTCCGTTGGATAAAGCTGTACAACAGATTTATCGCGCCATCCTTCGAAGAAGAAAAGTTGCGTATGTTTCGAAGAGATGGAAATACGTAGCATTACTTCTGAGAATGATACCCGCCTCGATTTATTGTAAAATGTGATGTGCATTATGTTGTTTCATCCCCATATATTCATATGAATGTTATAATAAGACAAATAATATTTTCATATGAATTCTGCCTAATGTCTTCTGCATCAAAAAAATTATCTTTGTAGGCATAACAATACACCTATAATAGAACAATATGAGTCCACGTAAATTAATGTTTTGGTTGTTTGCCTGTATCTTTTTAGTTTGTGCCCTGCGGGCCGGGTTATTGACAAGTGCTGATCAATATATCTATCATTTACGTAATATGCATGCTTCTACTTTTGCATATCGGTATGATGATTTTTTGCCATACCTTCCGATTGTTGCTATGTTCGTGTTAAAACTTACAGGAGTAAAGAGCCGTAGTAACTGGAAACGAATGCTCGTCTCTACTGCATTTTCTTATATATTAATGGGGACCATAGTGCTTACAATGAAATCACTGGCGGGGGTTCTTCGTCCCGACGGTTCCGATTTCCTTTCATTCCCTTCGGGGCATACAGCTACGGCTTTTACGGCTGCCACACTACTGTATAAAGAATATGGTTTCAAGACCCCCCTAGCGGGTATTGCTACCTTCTTGCCGGCAGTTGTCACCGGATTCACAAGGCAGTTGAATAATCGCCATTGGCTGAGCGACGTTTTGGCAGGTGCCATTATCGGTATCATGATGGTAGAGTTAGCCTATTTTCTTACCGATAGGCTCTTAATGAAAACCGGTGCACAGACTTGTTCCAAATCATAAAAACATAATGGGGCGTATTGCTTGACAATACGCCCCATTATGTTTTTTAGACCCAGACAGTCAATCTTCTTGAGATAAAATCAGAAAGCATCATGACTGACGTATAACAGGTAGTTGTGTCTCTGAATAAAAATATTATTTTCTCTGGCTAACCAACCTACCGCAAGTGCAACGTCTTCGGCGCTGAGGTTAATTTTCCGACTAAGTTCCTGAATAGATATTTCTCCCCTCATTTCATTCAGGGTGCGCCATACTTTGCCGGCGTTTTCTCCAATTGTCTCTAATTCCATTTTATATCATTTGGTTATGTCCCTAATATACAAAAAAATATTTAACTACGAAGTTTTTAAAACGTATTTTTATCATGGTTTTACATTTTTTAGTTCAGGTACGAATTTGGGCTTTTATCCTACAGCCTTATCCCGAAAAGACTTAAAGAAAGGTCGAAGCAAACCAATGAAATGCAATAGTAAAATGAAGAAAATACTATTTGATTCATCAACCAGATGTCATTCAATCTGAAGTCGTGCCCCCTTCGTAGAAAATAGGTCTCAGACGATAATCTATGAAATATAAAATGATATTTAAAAGAAATAGCATTTCTAAAAGTCCGGATACGTTTTGGCTGAAATCTTTTCGGTATTAAAAAAGGAGCCTGAATGATTCCAGCCTCCTTTTTCAAACGTTTTTTTCAATCAAATCCTGTTTTATAATCCTTTACTCATGGAGCATTACATAGCCCCAAATCATAGAATCGGAACTACCGATTCTATCGAACAATCTTTTTACCCATTTCATAATCTCTACTTTTTATGTTATACCTTGAAAACATGACAAATGTAAGGGAGATATATGATGATTGAATTGACATAGGATAAAAATGCCATTTTGTACTATTTGTTTTTGATGTACATCAAAAATTATAGAGTAATTCTATTACATCTCACAAGAAAATCATTGGATAATTAGGTAAATATGAAAATAAACAGTTAAAACATGAGCCGAAGCGGAACAAAGTACCTCCAATTCCGTCTTATTATAAATGTTACACAACTGATAAATTGAGGGAGCCGTATACCCTTTATGCGTAGCCATTCCCGAAGGTAGCCGGGAGAATATTCTATTTCCTTTGAAAAAGCCCGTACAGTTTTTATGTACGGGCTTTTCTGTGATTAAAGAGAAGTGATTCATTCATTATTGTCTTCTTCGTCGTCAACCAGATTATTGAGTTCTAATTCCAAGTCGACTAACTCTTGTTCCCACGTCTTCAAAATTTCTTTAGGAGTATCTTTGGGAGCTTTTTTTATTCTTTCCTGAGCTAAAGACACTTCATGCTCTAATTGTCTACGTCTACTCATAACTTTTAATTTGTAGTTTGATAAATTAAAAAAAGAATTGTTTAGAAACTGCCTTTCAGTAAATCCGGTATTTCCGAGGGTTCACCGGCAACTCTGATTCCTGCAGCTTCCAATGCTGAAATCTTTTCGGTTGCAGAACCGGAACTTCCGGATATAATAGCTCCGGCATGTCCCATCTGTTTACCCGGCGGGGCAGATCTCCCTGCAATAAATGCCACCACAGGTTTAGTCACATGTTCACGAATGTATGTTGCGGCCAACTCTTCTGCGTTACCCCCAATCTCACCAATCATCACAATAGCATCAGTTTGCGGATCATTTTGTAACATTCCCAAAAGATCACGAAAATAAAGTCCGACAACCGGATCACCTCCCATACCAATGGCAGTGGACTGTCCCATACCTTTAGCAGTCAGATGTGATACGATTTCATAGGTCAACGTACCGCTACGGCTGATTACTCCTATATTGCCCGGAGTGAACACTTGCCCCGGAAGAATACCTACCAGACTTTCTCCGGGAGAGATCAGGCCGGGGCAATTCGGCCCAATGAGTTTAGCTCCCTTCAGTTCGACAAATCGGTAGGCCTTTATTACATCCAATGTAGGAATTCCTTCTGTGATACAAATTATCAGTCGGATACCGGCATCGGCAGCCTCCATAATAGCATCGGCAGCAAAGCGTGCCGGTACGAAAATAACAGATGTATTGGCTTGCGTTCGGCGAACAGCCTCATGCATGGTGTTGAATACCGGAAAGGTATCGTCTATCATTGTTCCTCCTTTGCCGGGTGATGTTCCGCCCACCACATTTGTTCCGTATTCAGCCATCTTTTTGGCATGAAAAAGTCCATCCCTGCCTGTGATACCCTGCACCAAAAGTCGGGTAGATTTATCAATAAGTATGCTCATATCGATTCTTTCTTTAATGATTTTATAGCCATTTTAGTAGCTTCTTCCATTGTCTGGGCCACTTGAAAACGGTTATTCTTACGCAATAATTCACGTCCCATATTTCCATTAGTGCCTGTAAGCCGCACAATAATAGGAATATCCGTTTGTATCTGCTCAAACGCCTGTAAGAGTCCGATGGCTACATCGTCACATCGGGTGATACCTCCGAAAATATTGATAAAGACTACTTTGACTTTTTTGTCATCCAGCAATAATCTCATAGCTTCTATCACCTTGACAGGATTTGAACTACCGCCAATATCAAGGAAATTAGCCGGATTTCCTCCATAAAGCTTGATCATATCCATAGTTGTCATAGCTAGACCGGCTCCATTAACCATACAGCCTATCTCGCCGTCCATACGCACATAGCTGAATCCTCTTTCTTTGGCAATAGCTTCCAACTTCTCATCTTCTGTGGGCTCTGATAACTTCTGTAAGTCCGGATGACGATAAAGTGCATTATCATCAAAAACCATTTTGGCATCAATAGCCAATAATGTCCCAACAGGGGTAAGTACCAATGGATTAATTTCAGCAAGTGAAGCATCTTTTTCAATAAATGCTTTGTAAAGATCTTGAATAATAGTTGCCATCCGGTTAGCTTGCTCAGCTTGTTCAAAGAGAGAGAAAGCAAACTTATGTGCCAGATAATCGGGAACTCCGATTAGAGGATCAATGCTGCAACGTATTATCTTTTCCGGAGATTGGCGGGCTACTTCCTCGATGTCCATACCACCGGCCGCACTCATAATCAGCGTGACAGAGCGCGTATTACGGTCTATCGTAAAACTGATGTAATATTCGGCTGCAATGTTGACAGCCTCACTAAGAAGAATCTTGGTGACGGGATAACCTTTTATAGTCATCTCCAAAATAGTTTGAGCGTATTGGTAGACATCTCTATCATTATTGGCCAACTTTACTCCGCCGGCTTTTCCCCGCCCGCCGGTCAGCACTTGGGCTTTTATGGCTACCCGGTTTACCCCCATTCGGTGATAAGCAGCCACAGCCCCATCTGCCGTATGGCATAAAGCATGCCTCTCGACAGGTATTCCGTAAGTGGAGAAAATCTCCTTTGCCTGATATTCGTGTACTTTCATTGGATAAAATAGGTTTATTATCCAATTATAACAAAAGTGTTGGCAAAAAAGTTGTAAACTGTCCGCGTCCCTTCATTGCAGCCCAGAGCGATCTTTACAGATAGAACGATGAGAGTAATTTATGACCTTAAAACAAAAAAACACAGCACCGGAATCCTACATAAAGATTCCGATGCTGTGTGTTAAGAGTGGTCTATCAATAGACTTATACTATTCCGTGAGCCGAAACTGTAGAGTCGATCTTCTTGATCAATCCCTGCAATACGGCACCTGGTCCACATTCTGTGAAGTCGGTAGCACCATCGGCAACCATATTTTTTACGGTCTGTGTCCAACGTACAGAAGCAGTCAACTGAGCAACCAGATTCTTCTTGATTTCCTGCGGGTCTGTATGGGGCAGGGCATCTACATTCTGATAAACCGGACATTTCGGTGTGTGGAACTCAGTCGCGTTAATGGCAGCTTCCAATTCTACTTTGGCAGGATCCATCAGAGGAGAATGGAATGCACCGCCTACTTTCAACGGAAGCGCACGCTTAGCTCCGGCTGCTTTCATCAATTCACAAGCTTTTTCGATACCCGGTACAGATCCGGAAATTACAATCTGTCCCGGACAGTTGTAATTGGCAGGTACACAAACTTCTCCTTCAGCGGTAACAGAAGCACAGATTTCTTCTACTTTCTCATCCGGTAAAGCTATAATAGCAGCCATTGTAGAAGGAGTTGCCTCACAAGCTTTCTGCATAGCCATGGCACGTGCATAAACCAATTTTAAGCCGTCTTCAAAAGACAGAGCGCCGGCAGCGACCAATGCAGAAAACTCTCCCAGTGAGTGTCCGGCAGTCATTTCAGGTTTGAAGTCGTCACCCATGCAAAGTGCAGAAATAACAGAGTGGAGGAATACAGCAGGCTGAGTAACCTTGGTCTGACGAAGATCTTCGTCCGTACCGTTGAACATAATATCTGTAATGCGATATCCCAGGATATCATTTGCTTTTTCAAACAATTCTTTTGCTAAAGCTGAAGTTTCATACAGGTCCTTACCCATACCTACGAATTGGGCACCTTGACCGGGGAATACAAATGCTTTCATATTTTTGTTTTTTAATTTAATTTGCGGGTGCAAAGTTATATATTTTTGCAATATCATAGCACAGATTTGGTGAAATTGTGCAATGGACAATATGTTTTTCAGCCTATTCTACCTTATTATCGTCCCATATCCGGGCTTTCTCAGGGCCCCAGAAGTGACATAACGGTCCGTTGCCATGTCCGATAATTATTTCCTTGCCGGCATCAATAGCTTTGCTTACATAACTCTTTGCCTTGCCAACTGCCTGGTCCATAGGAAGTCCTAATGCCAGATAGGTGGCGATCGAAGAAGAAAGGGTGCATCCCGTCCCATGCAAATTCCGGCTCTCTATCTTTTTCTCCTTATATATATAGGTGTTCCCATCGGTAAACAACACATCCTGCATTTCGTTTCCCTCCAGATGTCCTCCTTTCACCAATACCGCTGTATGATACTCTTCTGAAAGCTGCCGGGCAGCTTCTTTCATCTCTTCTGCTGTTGTGATTTTCTTTCCGGTCAGTACCTCCGTTTCATCCAGATTGGGAGTGATCAGGCTTGTAAGTGGAAAAAGTTCTTCTTTGATCAACTGTATTGCATCTTCTGCCATCAACTTCCGTCCACTGGTTGAAACCATGACGGGATCATAAACTATCGGACAATGAAGATACTTTAGCAGGCACCCGGCAATAATCTTCACAAGCGCCGGTTCACTCACCATACCTATTTTCAGGGCATCCGGACGCAAATCTTCCATAACCGCTTCAATCTGTCCCTGCACTATCTCAGCGGGAACTGTATGCACAGCTTTTACTCCTCTTGTATTCTGCACGGTAACAGCAGTAATTACCGATGCCGCATATGCTCCCAAAGCAGAAATCGTTTTTATATCTGCCTGAATGCCTGCCCCGCCCGAACAGTCGGAGCCGGCAATGGAAAGAACGACCGGATAAGTTTTCATTTTAGTTTTTTTAATAGTTTGGTGGCAAAGATAGGATAAAAACAAAGAAGATACAAAATGACATACCCTATAAAATACAATAAGTCCCTCGTATCGCTTGAGGGTATGCGACGACCGAAAGAACTGATTATAAAGACTCCCCGGCTTTCTGTACTTTCTACAATTACTATCGTTCACCGAGGGTAGAAATACATATTGTTATCGATACAATAAGATGAATACTCCTTAGTGTAAAATTTACGATATGTATATATATGAAAAACAATGCTTTATAGCATATTATTTATTTGTTTACCGCATGATAATATCTCTATATTTGCAGCAATCAAAGACTCAATATTATGCATGACATACCCAAACAAATCCCATTGGCAAACAATCACATCTCAGTGGACTGTGTAGTGATCGGTTTTGACGGAGAACAGCTCAAGGTTCTGCTGATTAATCGGATAGGAGAGGAAAACGGAAAAGTTTATCGTGACATGAAACTTCCCGGAAGTCTGATCTATATGGATGAAGACCTGGACGAAGCAGCCCAGCGGGTCTTATTCGAACTGACCGGTATCCGAAACGTCAACCTGATGCAATTTAAGGCATTCGGTTCCAAAAACCGGACGAGCAATCCCAAAGATGTACATTGGTTGGAACGGGCTATGCAATCGAAAGTGGAACGCATAGTCACCATAGCTTATCTGTCGATGGTAAAGATAGACCGGGCACTGGACAAGAATCTGGATGAATTTCAAGCCTGTTGGGTAGCGTTGAAAGACATAAAGACATTGGCTTTCGACCATAACTTGATAATCAGAGAGGCGCTGACTTATATCCGGCAATTCGTAGAGTTTAATCCTTCGATGCTATTCGACTTGTTGCCGCGTAAGTTCACTGCATCTCAGTTACGAATCCTATTCGAACTGGTATATGACAAAACAGTGGATGTGCGTAACTTCCATAAAAAGATAGCTCTGATGGACTACGTTGTACCGCTGGAAGAGAAACAAACCGGAGTAGCCCATCGGGCAGCCCGTTATTATAAGTTCGACAGGAAGATATATAATAAGACAAGACGATAACCCCCAATCGGGATTTAATATTAAACTACAAATAAATTAATAAACAGTATCATGTTTTTATTAGGTTATGATATAGGCAGCTCTTCGGTTAAAGCGAGCCTGGTAGATGCAGAAACAGGTAAATGTGTCGCTTCTGCGTTCTTTCCGAAAACAGAGGCGGGCATCATTGCCATACGTCCCGGATGGGCAGAGCAAGAACCGGAAAGTTGGTGGGAGAACTTGAAACTCTCCACCCGATCCATTCTATCGGAATCACGGGTAGATGCCAAAGACATCAAAGCCATCGGCATCTCTTATCAGATGCACGGTCTGGTGTGTGTGGACAAACGGCAACGCACACTGCGTCCGGCCATTATCTGGTGCGATTCACGTGCGGTCTCCTATGGGCAGAGGGCATTCGAGGCAATCGGTGAGAAGTTCTGTCTGGCACATTTGCTTAATTCTCCCGGAAACTTTACTGCTTCAAAACTGGCATGGGTGAAAGAAAACGAACCGGATATCTATGAACAGATCGATAAAATCATGTTGCCGGGAGATTACATCGCCATGAAACTGAGCGGTGAAGTATGTACGACAATAGAGGGACTCTCCGAAGGAATGTTTTGGGACTTCCGAAACAACCGCCCGGCCGACTTCCTGATGCAATATTACGGAATCGATCCTTCGCTGATAGCCGACATCCAGCCTACTTTCGCCGAACAGGGGCGACTGACAGGTACGGCTGCCCGGGAACTCGGGCTACAAGAAGGCACTCCGATCACTTACCGTGCAGGAGACCAACCCAACAACGCTCTTTCCCTGAATGTGTTCAATCCGGGTGAGATAGCTTCCACAGCCGGAACATCGGGAGTCGTATACGGAGTAAACGGCGAAATCAATTATGATCCGCAGTCACGTGTCAACACCTTTGCCCATGTCAACCATACTGCTGCCGATCCCCGCCTCGGCGTATTGCTCTGTATTAATGGAACGGGGATTCTCAACTCGTGGATCAGGCGCAATGTTGCCCCCGAAGGTATTTCGTACGCCGAGATGAACCGTTTTGCTTCATCCGTTCCCATCGGCAGTGCAGGTATCAGCATCCTTCCTTTCGGCAACGGAGCAGAACGAATGCTCGATAATCGGGCAACCGGCTGCGGTATACACGGCGTAGACTTCAACAGGCATGACAAATCACATCTGATCCGGGCGGCACAGGAAGGAATCGTCTTTTCATTTAAATATGGCATCGACATTATGGAAGAGATGGGCATCCCCGTTAAAAAGATCCATGCCGGACACGCCAATATGTTTCTGAGTTCCGTTTTTCGCGAGACACTGGCCGGTACGACGGAAGCCACCATCGAACTCTATGACACAGACGGTTCCGTTGGTGCAGCCAAAGGAGCAGGAATGGGAGCGGGCATATATAAAAACCATGAAGAAGCATTCGCAACTCTCGATAAGCTGACAGTCGTAGAACCGGATGCCGGCAAACAACAGGAATACACTGATGCTTACGCACGGTGGAAACAATGTCTGACTCAGTCCATGCAGACAGAAACAGAGAATAAGTAATCATTAAGAATAAATATTAATCATTCCGGCTTTCTTTCTTCTTCCTTTGGGAAGAAGAAAGGGCAAAGCCCCTAAAATTTTAAATAAGATGGCAACAAAAGAGTACTTCCCGGGTATAGGGAAAATTAAATTTGAAGGAAAAGACAGTAAGAACCCGATGGCATTTCGCTATTACGATGCCGAGAAAATGATTAACGGGCGTAGTATGAAAGATTGGTTAAAGTTTGCAATGGCATGGTGGCATACACTTTGTGCCGAAGGCGGTGACCAGTTTGGAGGCGGAACCAAACAGTTCCCATGGAACGGTGACCCTGATCCCGTGCAGGCTGCCAAGAATAAAATGGATGCCGGTTTCGAGTTTATGCAGAAAATGGGCATCGGGTATTATTGCTTCCATGATGTCGATTTGGTTACGGAAGCCGACAGCATCGAAGCCTATGAGGCCAACCTGAAAGAGCTGGTTGCTTATGCTAAGCAGAAACAGGCCGAAACAGGCATCAAACTGTTGTGGGGAACGGCCAATGTATTCAGCCACGCGCGTTACATGAACGGTGCAGCCACCAATCCCGATTTTGATGTTGTGGCCCGTGCCGCTGTCCAGATAAAGAATGCGATTGATGCCACCATTGAACTGGGAGGTACGAATTATGTCTTTTGGGGTGGACGCGAAGGGTATATGTCGTTGCTGAATACTGATCAGAAACGCGAAAAAGAACATCTGGCACAGATGCTGACCATTGCCCGTGATTATGGACGTGCACGTGGTTTCAAGGGCACTTTCCTGATTGAACCGAAACCCATGGAACCGACAAAGCATCAGTATGATGTCGATACAGAGACAGTTATCGGCTTCCTGAAGGCTCACGGACTGGATCAAGACTTCAAAGTGAATATCGAAGTGAATCATGCCACCCTTGCAGGACATACGTTCGAACATGAACTGGCGGTGGCTGTAGACAACGGAATGTTGGGGTCTATCGACGCAAACCGCGGCGATTATCAGAACGGATGGGATACGGATCAATTTCCGATTGACAACTTCGAACTGACACAAGCCATGATGCAGATTATCCGTAACGACGGATTGGGTAACGGCGGTACAAACTTCGATGCCAAAACTCGCCGGAACTCTACTGACCCGGAAGATATCTTTATCGCACATATTGCCGGAATGGATGCTATGGCACGTGCCTTGGAAAGCGCAGCCAATCTGCTCAATGAGTCTCCTTACCAGAAAATGTTGTCCGACCGTTATGCCTCGTTCGATGCGGGCAAAGGCAAGGAGTTCGAAGAAGGGAAACTCAGCCTGGAGGAACTGGTTGCTTATGCCAAAGCCAACGGAGAGCCGAAGCAGACCAGCGGCCAACAGGAACTGTATGAAGCACTCGTTAATATCTACTCATTATAAGTCCATATTTCACGGTCTGCAGGCTCTTGTTGCCTGCAGACCGTAATTCAAAAAAAGCTAATGCCATGAATCATACCAACGAGGGTAGCAAGCTCTACCTGTATTCCATTACATCGGTAGCCATCCTGGGCGGATTGCTGTTCGGCTATGATACCGCTGTAATTTCAGGAGCTGAGAAAGGGCTCGAAGCCTTCTTCCTCACAGCCACAGATTTTCAATACGACAAAGTGATGCACGGCATCACCTCCTCGAGTGCACTGATCGGTTGCGTCTTGGGTGGTGCATTGTCCGGCATCTTCGCTTCACGGCTGGGGCGCCGCAACTCACTACGGCTGGCCGCCGTACTTTTCTTCCTTTCGGCACTGGGGTCTTATTATCCTGAATTCCTGTTCTTTGAATATGGGAAGGCTAATATGAACTTGCTTATCACCTTTAATCTCTACCGCATTCTGGGAGGCATCGGAGTGGGACTGGCGTCCGCTGTTTGTCCCATGTATATTGCCGAGATAGCTCCCTCCAACATTCGCGGTACACTGGTGTCATGCAATCAGTTTGCCATAATCTTCGGCATGCTTGTGGTTTACTTTGTAAACTACCTGATCTTGGGCGACCACCAGAATCCTGTTATCCTGAAAGATGCTGCCGGTACACTTTCTGTAAGTAGCGAGTCGGATATGTGGACCGTTACCGAAGGGTGGCGCTATATGTTCGGTTCCGAAGCCTTTCCGGCAGCTTTCTTCGGCATGTTACTCTTCTTCGTACCCAAAACTCCCCGTTATCTGGTGATGATTGATCAGGATCAGAAGGCTTATTCCATTCTCAAAAAAGTGAATGGAGCCACAAAAGCACAAGAGATTCTTGCCGAAATAAAAGCCACTTCGCAGGAAAAGACAGAGAAGCTGTTCACCTACGGTGCGGCGGTGATTGTTATCGGTATTCTGCTTTCTGTCTTCCAGCAAGCCATCGGCATCAACGCCGTGCTCTATTATGCGCCGCGAATATTCGAAAATGCCGGTGCCGAAGGCGGAGGAATGATGCAAACCGTCATCATGGGCATTGTCAATATCGTCTTTACACTGATAGCTATTTTCACCGTCGACCGTTTCGGACGAAAACCGTTGCTTATCATCGGTTCCGTCGGTATGGCTGTCGGAGCCTTTGCAGTCGCCTTGTGTGACAGTATGGGTATCAAGGGGATACTTCCCGTACTGTCGGTCATTGTATATGCAGCTTTCTTCATGATGTCATGGGGACCCATCTGTTGGGTACTGATATCCGAAATCTTTCCCAACACCATCCGTGGCAAAGCGGTGGCCATTGCTGTGGCATTTCAATGGATATTCAACTACATTGTTTCATCTACGTTCCCCGCGCTCTATGATTTCAGTCCGATGTTTGCCTACAGTCTTTACGGAATCATTTGTGTGATTGCCGCCCTCTTCGTATGGCGTTGGGTGCCGGAAACCAAAGGAAAAACATTGGAGGATATGAGCAAACTTTGGAAGAAGCGTTAACCGGAGTAGATCTTACGTCATTCCACATTGAAAGCAAATCGAAGTAAATGCCGACCGAATGCAGCATATACATCCTTTTGGCTAACATGCACTTCTTGAGAATCCGGTAAACCGGAAGCGTAGCAAACCATAGTCGGTAGTTTCACCCCTTTCAGCTTGCTTCTGAAAGGGGTGGAGCTACCGACTTTTAGATGAATTAAAGTAAGCAAACGGGCAAAAAGCTTACTTCATCCACTCATTAAGGCGTAACCATCCGGTCCGGATGGTTACTACATATGCTTCGTATGGTCTAATGATATCGAATGGGAGCAGAAACGGGGATGATATTTCTCTATTTGGTTATATCTGTACGATAGAAATAAAATAGAAGAATGATAACTGTTTACCCTATTTATTTATCATAGAGATATTAAAAAGAGAATCCACCTATATATATTTCAGTAAATACATATAGATGGATTTCCTTTTTAAAAACGCTGATTCAAATTGCAGACGATTTTTTTAGTCATCTTGCCCGATGGACAGAAAGATGCGATTTTACACGTAATAAATTATCAAAAAGACACATCTTTCAGAATGTCTTTTATTCTTTCGAACTGTCCATCTGTCTTCTCCGGAGTAATTTTCAATAAATGGGCCAACAGCGGGTAGATATCCACATTGACAAATCCCTTCGATTCATACCCTGCCTTAAAGTCGGGCCCACAGGCACGAAACATTACCTGCATATCCGGACTTTGCGGAAAATATCCATGAGCACCTTTCAAGGCACGTGGTACATCGGTAAATTGCCATCCTAACTCGGGAGCCACTACAATATCACCGATACGGTCACTGCTTCCATAGTTTAATTCGGCAGGAATCTCCTCCTTTTTCCACACATGAATATGGGGTACATCTTTCAAGGCATTGTATACCGAGTCGCGATATTCCGGTTTTGTGAAGATAGAAGTCGGAGTCCGTCCATCCACAGCCTCACACCATTCCGGACGCAGATACTTATTCATGTCTACCACGCGGTCGTCACTGATCTCGGTCATTCCATGATCGGCGGTGACAATCAGGTTGACATCCTTACCGAAAGGAAGCGATGCAATTCCCTGCCGCAACATTCCGACCAAACTATCCATACGGTGTATAATGGCAGCAGCTTCTACACTGCGGGGGCCGTGATGATGGGTCACGCCATCCGGCTCTTCAAAGTAAAGCATAACGAGACGGGGACGTTCCGCTTCCGGCTTTTCCAGAAGAGCGATGGTCGAATCCACCCGCTGTTCAAAAGTAAGACGAGGCTTCTCGGCATATTCCCGGTAGTAAGTAGGATAACCGCCTTTGATGGCAATATCCGAACCAACCCAATAAACGTTTCCTGTCTTCACTCCCTGCTTTTGTGCCGTAATCCAGATCGGTTCACCCAGATAGTAGCCGGGATTGTTTCGCGTGGCGGGATCTCCCATAGAGTATTGGCGACGACGTTTTACATCCCAGAAAGTGTTGTTGATAATACCGTTGTGGTCAGGCACCAATCCCGTAGCCAATGTATAGTGGTTGGGGAAAGTAGACGCCGGATAGGAGGGAAGCATGGTCGCCTTTACTCCCTCGCGGGCCATCTGGTTCAGGTTAGGGGTATCATACATTGCCGGATAATCCCAGCGGAAGGCATCCAATGAAACAATTACGGTGTAATGCGGAGCCTTGTCCTGCGCTGCCAAAGTAAAAATAAAGAAGACATAGCAGCAGAAAGAAATAATAAATTTACGCATACTCTTGATAGTTGTTATGAAATGCAAAGGTATAAAATTATATGAAAGCTGTCCGGTTATAAAGATAAAGCTTACCTTTGCAATGTTTTTTTAATACAAGTTACTATGGATTATCCTCATAAAATCAATAAGGTACAGATCCGTAACCTCCAGATTGAAGATTACGCTCAATTATCCCAATCGTTTACACGTGTATATTCGGACGGAAGCGATGTGTTCTGGACACACGAGCAGATTGAGAAACTAATTAAAATTTTCCCCGAAGGACAAATTGTTACTGTGGTCGACGAAAAGATAGTCGGCTGTGCACTCTCTATCATTGTAGAATATGATAAAGTGAAAAACGATCATACCTATGCCCAGGTCACGGGGAAGGAGACTTTCAATACCCATTCTCCCCAAGGGAATATCTTATATGGCATCGAGGTCTTTATCCATCCCGAATATCGCGGGTTACGACTAGCTCGGCGCATGTACGAATATCGCAAAGAACTTTGCGAAACGCTGAATCTGAAAGCGATTATGTTTGGCGGTCGCATCCCGAATTACCATAAGTATGCCGACAAGATGCGTCCCAAAGAGTACATCGACCGTGTTCGTCAGCGCGAAATCTATGATCCGGTGCTCACTTTTCAACTCTCCAATGATTTTCACGTACGCAAGGTGATGACCAATTATTTGCCGAACGATGAAGAATCAAAACACTACGCCTGTCTCTTGCAGTGGGACAACATTTACTATCAGCCGCCTACGCAAGAATATCTGGCCCCCAAAACAACGGTCCGTGTAGGATTGGTGCAGTGGCAGATGCGTAGTTATAAGACCTTGGACGATCTCTTCGAACAGGTAGAATTTTTTGTAGATGCGGTATCCGACTATAAGAGTGATTTTGTGCTTTTCCCCGAATACTTTAATGCACCGTTGATGTCAAAGTACAATGACAAAGGCGAATCACAGGCCATCCGCGGGCTGGCCCAATATACCGAAGAAATCCGCGATCGCTTCATTAATCTGGCAATCAGCTACAACATCAATATCATCACAGGAAGTATGCCGCTGATCAAAGAAGACGGATTGCTGTACAATGCCGGATTTCTTTGCCGACGCGACGGAACTTACGAAATGTACGAAAAGCTCCATGTCACCCCGGACGAGATAAAGAGTTGGGGACTGAGCGGCGGCAAACAGCTTAAAACATTCGATACGGACTGTGCAAAGATAGGCATACTGATCTGTTATGATGTGGAATTTCCGGAACTCTCCCGTCTGATGGCCGACCAGGGAATGCAGATTCTGTTTGTACCGTTTCTCACCGATACACAAAATGCTTATTCGCGTGTTCGGGTCTGCGCACAGGCACGTGCCATTGAGAACGAATGCTTTGTGGTAATAGCCGGCAGTGTAGGCAATCTTCCCCGTGTGCACAATATGGATATTCAATATGCTCAGTCGGGAGTATTCACACCTTGCGATTTCGCTTTTCCGACAGACGGAAAGCGTGCCGAAGCAACTCCGAATACAGAAATGATCCTGGTTTCGGATGTAGATCTCGACTTATTGAACGAACTACACACTTACGGCAGCGTTCGCAACCTGAAGGACAGGCGAAATGATGTATATGAAGTGCGCTTCAAGAAGCCTTAATAGATTTTGTCTATTGACCGATAGATATTATATATCATTAAACTTTGGCAGTAAACAAAGATTCTGATAGCTTTGTTTCCGAAATGAATCATTTAATAACTTCTAAAATAAGAGAATTATGAGATCATTAATTGGAAAACAAGCGCCGAAATTCGATGCCACGGCTGTAATCAATGGGCATGAAATCGTTCAGAACTTTTCGTTGGATCAGTATAAAGGGAAAAAATACGTAGTATTCTTCTTCTACCCGATGGACTTCACTTTTGTATGCCCCACCGAACTGCACGCATTTCAGGAAAAGCTCGAAGAGTTTGAAAAACGTGATGTCGCTGTGGTAGGTTGTTCGGTCGACTCTGAATATTCTCACTTCTCTTGGTTGCAGATGCCCAAGAACGAAGGAGGTATCCAGGGCGTGAAGTATCCTATTGTATCCGACTTTTCTAAGTCAATCTCTGAGAGTTATGGAGTGCTGGCCGGAAGCTATGCCCCCGATGAAAATGGCAATTGGGTATGCGAAGGGACACCGGTAGCTTTCCGTGGTCTGTTCCTGATCGACAAGGAGGGCGTAGTAAGACATTGCGTCATCAACGACTTGCCGCTGGGACGTAACGTGGATGAAGTATTGCGCATGGTAGACGCTTTACAACATTTTGAAGAGTATGGTGAGGTTTGTCCGGCCAATTGGTCGAAAGGCAAAGACGCCATGAAAGCTACCGAAGACGGAGTAGCCAACTATCTGAGTAAGCATTAACAGAGATACATCTGTAAAAGAAAAGGGCGTTTATTGAAAAATAAATGCCCTTTTATAGTTGATAATCCAAATATTATGACGTACTTTACCGACGAAAACAATTGATTGTTTTATTTTACTCTATTTTCTACTGAATCAGTTGAATCCAGATCTAATCTCAAACTTCTGTTGTTTCTAAATTTATTTATCAATTTTTATTTTTTTTATTTTATGAACATGTACATTGGAAACCTTAGCTATCGTGTTAAGGAAGCAGATTTGAGACAAGTAATGGAAGAGTACGGAACAGTTGATTCAGTAAAACTGATCATCGATCGCGAGACTCGCAAATCAAAAGGATTCGCATTCGTTGAAATGCCGAACGACGATGAAGCAAAAAATGTGATCTCTGAGTTGAACGGAGCTGAATACGAAGGCCGTCAGATGGTTGTTAAAGAAGCTCTGCCTCGTAACTAATCCATTTATAACATAAAATTAAAAAGGATACCCAGCAATGAGTATCCTTTTCTTATATCTACCTGAGAGAGGTTATAATGCTTTGGTCTGATTATCGTTGGTCAGGGGCTTACCTTTGTACTCCCCGGTCAGTGTCTCCAGAAAAGCAACGATTTTATTCAGTTCATCTTCCGGAAGATTCAGATCCATCTGATATTTGGCCATGTAATCTACAGCCTCTTTCATTGTTTTCATACTGCCGTCATGGAAGTAAGGAGCCGTCAGGGCAATGTTTCTCAAACCGGGCACTTTAAAGCGATGTTTGTCACGTTCGTTCCGGGTTTGTTTGAAACGTCCGTTATCTTCTTCTGTCAATTCAATGCCGCGATCTGCGAAGTAGTCTCTCTTTACGCCCATCAGTTCGTAAGACTGGCCGCCCAGTGTCTCACCGACATGACATGTAGCACAATCGTATTTCTTAAACAATTCGTATCCGGCCAGCTCTATATCGTTAATGGCAGTCTTTTCACCTTTCAGATAAAGGTCGAAACGGGAATTCGGAGTAAGCAGTGTCTTTTCAAACTCCTCGATCGCATTCGTGATATTCTGTTCGGAATAACCATCGGGATATACAGCCAAAAAGGCTTTGGTAAAGTTTGCATCCTGCTCCAGTTTCGCAATGATTTCATCAAATGACTGACAGGCCATCTCGACCGGATTCAAAGGAGGTCCGGCAGCCTGCTCGGCAAGTGTTCCGGCACGTCCATCCCAGAACTGGACGAAATTGTAAGCGGCGTTATACACTGTCGGAGCATTTACGCCTCCGAACTGTCCGCCTACACCTTCCGAATATTGCTTATTGTCCACACCACCGGTATTCAATCCGTGACACGAAGCACATGAAACGGTGTTATCGGCCGAAAGGCGAGTGTCATGATAGAGCATATCTCCCAAGATGACTTTACGCATATCCACAGGAATAGAATCTGCGATGGGACGTATCGGTTCATTGGCAAACTCAGCGGCAGCCAGTCCGTTAGCATAATGTGCCAAACGATGTTGTTTAACCCATGCCATAGCCATTTCCTTCTTGGCATCTGTTACGCTCGATCCCCAATGTACCATGTAATAAGCATGTTTGGGCATCGTTCCGTCCATGATTACTTTTTCGACTTTAGCAAGTGCTACTTTTCCGACAGGCTTACCGGCTTTCAGAGCTTCAGCCATTTCGGTCATGTCGAAAGCACGATAACCTTGCGTTACGTCTTTCTGTACCATTCCGCTTGCAACGGGCCAGTTGGCATAGAAAGGAAGGTCCGGACTGCCCGAATGACATTGTAAACATCCCCCCGAAGTAATGATTTCCTGCATCTGAGCATCAGCAGCAAGATCTTTCGACGGTGCTTGGTTTACAACACGGTAAGTGATAGCCAGTGCCCCGACCGTCACAAGCAATGCGATGATAAATTTTGTACTTTTCTTCATTGTGCATTCTTTAAGTTAATTATTACGATTGTATAAATGTACACTTTGTTGAGCCGAAGGCAAATAATTCACTCCATACCAGCACATCTGCAATGCCAGAAAGGAAAAAATCAATATGACGTACAGCATCTTTTTGCGAAACTTCCTTCGCAAGCGCAGATGTATATATAATAGGTATCCCATCCAGGTTACTACCGCCCAAGTTTCTTTGGGGTCCCAACTCCAATAATTACCCCATGCCTCCTTAGCCCACAAAGACCCGAGAAGCATTCCGATTGACAAAAACGCCACTCCGGAATAGACCAGATTGTCTGCTGTCACCAGGTACTCTTCTTTGTGATGGACAAGACCGCAGAGGGCTATGATGAAAGCACATCCCAATACGGAATAGGAGAACATATAGACGGTGACATGGGGAATAAACCAAATACTTTGCAAAGCCGGCATAAGCGACTGGTCATGTATCTCCGGCTTCAGCAGATTGATTATTACAAAGACAGTGGACAATAAGGTGGAGAAAGAAAGTATCCATCGATATTTCCAACGAATATAAGTCAATAACCCGGCAATACCCATAAAGAAAGAGTACCATAAACGGGTCTCGCCCATAGTGCGGAGTGGGGGACGTTGCAGAGATATCCACAGCCCGGCAATGAATATTCCCAAGCAGGTGATGCCTGCTATAGTGAGCACAACGGCCATTCTACTTCGTACTGACGAACGAAGTGCAAATATAGCTCCTGTCAACCAAAGACAGATTGAAGCGACTGCAAACAAATAGAAGTTATCCCAGGTTATCATGTTTCAGCTTTTTAGGACCATTAATAAATAACAAAACAGCTCCTGTCAACATCATCAAAATGCCAACTACCATAACATATTTCCAAGGTTGACGAACTATTTGAAGGATACAATACCGGGTATTTCCCATGTTGCGTGTATCATATCCGGTCAGGTAAATGTCTTCTCCCAAACGGTAACAGTGGGGGTGATTTACTTCAAGTGTAGTTCTCCGGTTTCCAATACGCACATCTGCAGCAAAACGCGAAGGCATCCCGTTCGGATAATATTCTGTATTGAAAGAATAGAGTTCCAGTTCATAATCCAGATAATAGGCTTTCCCATCCATACTATAAGCTTCACGTCCCGGTTGTCCGGTATAAAGCGGGATGCGTAAAGTCTGAACATCACTGCTACCGAAAAATCCGGCAAATAAAGCGAGCCATAATCCCAAATGGTTCAGGATAAAACGCTTCTTTGCCCGCACACAATGGTAAAAAGCATGAATAATCACCATTGCCAAATTACTCAATAAAAGGAAAAGAATGGCAATGAATATCCAGGAAGTCATGAAATTATAGCATCCCAACGAAGCTAAAACCCCTGGAATGGAATCTGCTTCTGCTTCCGATAACTGAGGAAACAAGCCGATAACCAGACTGCCACCTATTAATAATAGGATCGATAGAACACTTGTCCGGGAAGATAACAGAAAACGGGTTAACGGCAACTTATTCCCTTCTTTATAGAGACGCCATAACGAATAAATCCATATAACTGCCACAATCACATTCAGAGGGAATGCAAAAAAGGATAAGGGGAAATTACCTGCCAGAGTTTGCAACAATGCTGCTATTACAAAATATGCAGTCACTAATAGTTTTTTGTGCATAGTTGTGCCTTTATATGGTGCAAAGTAAGTAAAAATATGCCAATAAACGTATAAAAGGGCTATTAATTTGTATTAAATACAATTTTGAAGTAGATTTAAATTAGAAAGGCACACTACTATTCATAATATCGGCTGGGGATGACTGGAATATAAAATATAAACTAGTACTTAGAATAAAGTAGTTTTCCAAAAAGATTATCTATATTAGCATTCACTAAATAGTTTTAATCACCAATGTCTAATTTTAAAACGGCAAAACATGAAAACTCCATCTTTAATTCTGATGACAATTATTTTATGTAATCTCAGTATCCCAATAAATGCTCAGATACTAACCTCCCGCCAACAAAAGGAAGATTTTGACACCTTATATAGCTTACTACATCAGGTACATCCGGACTTATTTGTGTATCAAACACAAAAAGAATTTGAAAAGAAACATGATTCAATATATCGTTTGTTGAATAAAGAACGAAACCTTTCTGATTTTTACTTTATAGTCTCTCCATTTGTTGCATCTGTTAAAGATGGTCATACTAATTTCACAATTCCTGCTACTCAAGACAGAATTGACTATTTGAATAATGGAGGGCTGACTCTGCCTCTACGCTTAAAAATAGTAGAGAATAAGATATTGGTTGATTTTCCTCTAATATCCTGTTCAATACAGGAAAATGATGAAATAATATGTATGAATAATATAAATAGTCAAACCATATTAAGCCAATTGTATCTCTTACTGGGAGCTGAAAAAGGAAACGCTATTAAGGAAAATCAATTGACCAGTTATCTTTCTACTTTGCTATGGTATAAATATAATTGGGGTGAAAAATATGATTTTACAATTAAAAGAGGAAAAAAGATCTGGAAAGAATCATTGAATGGTATCAGTCAAATAGATGCCTTCCCTGTTTTAAAAGCACGACTTGGCAAAAGTCTGCCACAATTTGTTTATACTCTAAGTCCGGATAAACAGACTGCTACTCTGCAAATAATGAACTTATATCAATTACCACAACTAAAACAATTTTGTGACTCAGTCTTTTCGGTGATTAACAGAGAACATGTACCCAATTTGGTTATAGATGTCAGGAATAACAAAGGAGGGTCAAGTGCCGGAGTTGACATGCTTCTGTCATACTTATCGCATGATGCTTATACATTATATATCAAAACTGATTTAAAAATCAGTTCGTACTCAAAACGGTACAATGAACAAAAACATCCGGAAACCTATGAAGAGATCAAAAATTTACCTGACGGTTCTTTATTTGCTATTCGGGATTCTTTCGTAGAGGGAAACCGGGATAAAGCAGACATTTATAAAGGAGCAGTTACAGTATTGGTAAATGAATCCACTTATTCCGGAGCCTCGACATTTGCATCTGCCATTAAAAAATCTCATGCAGGAAAAGTTCTTGGTGAAACCGGCTGCCCAACTGTATATTTTGGCAATTACATGTCATTCACATTACCCAATTCCCGATTAGAATATTATATCTCACTCAACAAATTTTATGAATAAGAGGGTATCAAAACTCTTTTCACCACGAAGTAACAAGGAGTATCACAGAACCTTTTTTTTTATTAATAATCAACAATTAAAAATCGATTCTGTGTTACTCTGTGTCCTCTGTGGTGAGTTTTGACACCCTTATATTTATTTTGAAGATGTTCCACTCTCAAGAATACTGACAATTGAAAAGAGAGTGAAGCAAATGGCACCCAAACCGGCTAATACGCGTGCAGGGATAAAATAATCATCATGCGTCGTACCCAATTCAAAAACGAAAGAAGCCAGAAACAAACAGGCCAACGCCGTCAATACCGGAATCAGAGGGATGCGGTTGGCCAAAGCAAATTCTCTTCCCCAAATTTTCGCCAGCAGAATTACTTTACTTGAAATGCTGTAACAAACCAGCCCAAGCCCAATCATGATGTATCCGATTACTCCGTTAGTGGTGCTTGAATCGGAAAAAATAACAAACAGTCCCCAAAGAAGCGAAACGGTTCCCATCAACAATACGAGTTTTGGCCATCTTTTACGTTCTCTATCCGTATACACATTTCTGATTTGACGGGCAATAGTAGCAACCAAAGCAATCAGGCTTGTGCAAATGCAAGCTAAACCTACCATCACATGCCCTGCTACGAAATAAGCAGGATGTACATCGCTCTTGGCTAATAAAACGAAAGCCCATATCCAGGCAATCAACGATATAGTGATAGCTATTGTTTTTAATATAAGCTCTTGCCCCTTGGTAAACGCTCCTTTAGGAATACCGTTACCAATCATTTTTGAGTTGGCAGGAATCAATGAAAAACGGGTAGAAGATGTTGCTGCGGTTGCTACACAAGTAGTTATCAGTCCCACTCCGGCAACTACATGTCCAGCTACGAAAGAGGAGGCAGAGGTAGATCGGGTAAACATGCAAATTCCGCCAACAATTGTGACAACAGCGGCCAGATAACCGATAATAGGCAATGCATATAAAGAACCTCGCCCGTAAGTATGTATGATTTGCCGGATAATAGTAGCGGCTGTTGCAAATAATGCAATGCAAATCATACCTAATGAAAAAACTACCGGACCTGCTACCAGTCGGTTAGAGTCATCGCCATATGCACTGATAAACGCCCCGTAGCCAAAACAAAACAGAGCCATTGCCAAGGGAATTGCTCTGAACAATACACTTATACCGTAATTCATAACATATAGGTTTTAAAATTTCACTGATAAACAAGACATGTAGTTTTTTGTTTCACCCCCCTTACTACTTTTTACACTCTTTTCACAAGATAGCCTTTTCTATCATACTGAAATTAAAAAGCCTTTTCTTGTATGAAAACGAATGTTTTTGTACATTTGCACCCTTAAAATAGGGAGGGTATCCCAATCTTAAATTGTAATATAGTAAAATTGTAAATATAGCCATGAGCAAGAAATTTGCCGAATATTCGCAGTTCGACCTTTCGAAGGTGAATAAGGACGTGTTGAAAAAATGGGACGAAAACCAAGTTTTCGCCAAGAGTATGACAGAACGTGAAGGCTGTCCTTCGTTTGTATTTTTTGAAGGACCTCCATCAGCTAACGGTATGCCGGGTATTCACCACGTAATGGCTCGTTCTATCAAAGATATTTTCTGTCGTTACAAAACGATGAAGGGCTATCAGGTGAAACGTAAAGCCGGTTGGGACACACACGGACTTCCTGTTGAGTTGGGGGTTGAAAAGTCTTTGGGAATCACAAAAGAGGATATTGGAAAAACAATTTCAGTAGCCGAATACAATGCTCACTGTCGTCAGGATGTGATGAAGTTTACAAAGGAATGGGAAGACCTGACCCACAAAATGGGCTATTGGGTGGATATGAAGCATCCATACATTACATATGATAATCGTTACATCGAAACCTTGTGGTGGTTGCTAAAACAATTGTATAAAAAAGGATTACTGTATAAAGGATACACCATCCAACCCTATTCTCCGGCAGCAGGAACCGGATTAAGTTCACACGAACTGAATCAACCGGGATGTTATCGGGACGTGAAAGATACGACAGTAGTGGCACAATTCAAAATGAAGAACCCCAAACCGGAAATGGCACAATGGGGCACTCCTTATTTCCTGGCATGGACCACTACTCCATGGACATTACCTTCAAATACCGCACTCTGTGTCGGCCCTAAAATTGATTATGTAGCAGTTCAATCATACAACGCATATACAGGACAACCCATCACGGTGGTATTGGCAAAGGCGTTATTGAATGCACATTTTAATCCGAAAGCAGCCGAACTGAAGCTGGAAGATTATAAGGCAGGTGATAAGTTGGTTCCTTTCAAAGTGATAGCTGAATATAAAGGTCCTGATTTGGTAGGCATGGAATACGAGCAATTAATTCCGTGGGTAAATCCGGGCGAAGGTGCTTTCAGAGTAATTTTGGGCGATTATGTAACGACGGAAGACGGTACAGGTATCGTACATATTGCACCTACATTTGGTGCCGATGACGCCCAAGTAGCAAAAGCTGCCGGCATACCTCCGCTACAGTTGGTTAATAAAAAGGGAGAACTTCGTCCGATGGTAGATTTGACCGGTAAATTCTATACTTTAGATGAATTGGATGAAGACTTTATAAAACAGCGCGTTAACGTAGATTTATATAAAGAGTATGCTGGCCGCTTTGTGAAGAATGCATATGACCCAAACCTGTCCGATCAGGATGAGTCATTGGATGTAAGTATCTGTATGATGATGAAGGTTAATAATCAAGCTTTCAAAATAGAGAAGCATGTGCATAATTATCCCCATTGCTGGCGTACAGATAAACCGGTACTATATTATCCGCTGGACAGCTGGTTTATTCGTTCTACAGCTTGCAAAGAACGCATGATAGAATTGAATAAGACTATTAACTGGAAACCGGAGTCTACCGGAACCGGTCGCTTTGGAAAATGGCTGGAAAACCTGAATGACTGGAACTTAAGCCGTTCTCGTTATTGGGGTACTCCATTACCGATTTGGCGAACAGAAGATAACAGTGACGAAAAATGTATCGAGTCGGTTGAAGAGCTATATAATGAAATAGAAAAATCAGTCGCTGCAGGATATATGCAGTCGAATCCTTATAAAGATAAAGGTTTCGTACCGGGTGAATATAATGAAGAGAATTATAATAAGATAGATCTTCATCGCCCTTATGTAGACGATATTATCCTTGTCTCAAAGGACGGGAAGCCGATGAAACGTGAAGCAGACTTGATCGACGTATGGTTTGATTCAGGCGCAATGCCGTATGCCCAGATTCATTATCCATTTGAAAATAAAGAATTGTTGGATAGTCATCAGGTATACCCGGCCGATTTTATAGCGGAAGGAGTAGACCAGACTCGCGGATGGTTCTTTACTTTACATGCCATTGCAACAATGGTATTCGATAGCGTCTCTTATAAGGCTGTTATTTCCAATGGATTAGTATTAGATAAAAATGGCAACAAGATGTCTAAACGTTTAGGTAATGCTGTTGACCCATTCTCTACTATTGAACAATATGGCTCTGATCCGTTACGCTGGTATATGATCACTAACTCTTCTCCATGGGACAACCTGAAGTTTGATGTTGATGGCATTGAAGAGGTACGCCGTAAGTTCTTCGGAACGTTATACAATACTTATTCTTTCTTTGCCCTGTATGCCAATGTAGACGGTTTTGAATACAAGGAAGCCGATCTTCCGATGAATGAGCGTCCGGAAATTGACCGATGGATTCTATCCGTCTTGAATACATTAGTAAAAGAGGTAGATACTTGCTACAATGAATATGAACCGACTAAAGCCGGACGTTTAATTTCAGATTTTGTAAATGATAATCTGTCTAACTGGTATGTTCGCCTGAACCGTAAACGTTTCTGGGGTGGTGGATTCACTCAAGATAAGCTCTCTGCATATCAGACTCTGTATACATGTTTGGAGACTGTAGCCAAACTGATGGCACCTATCGCTCCATTCTATGCAGACCGCTTGTACAGTGATTTGATCGGAGTAACAGATCGTGATAACGTTGTGTCTGTCCATCTTGCCAAATTCCCGGAATACAATGAGAAAATGGTTGATAAAGAACTGGAAGCACAAATGCAAATGGCACAAGATGTTACTTCCATGGTGCTGGCATTACGCCGTAAAGTAAACATTAAGGTTCGCCAGCCATTGCAGTGTATTATGATTCCCGTGGTAGATGAAGTTCAAAAAGCGCATATCGAAGCCGTGAAAGCATTAATCATGAGCGAAGTGAACGTAAAAGAGATCAAGTTTGTGGATGGTGCGGCAGGTGTTTTGGTGAAAAAAGTGAAGTGTGACTTCAAAAAACTAGGACCAAAATTTGGAAAACAAATGAAAGCTGTAGCAGCTGCTGTAGCAGAAATGTCACAAGAAGCTATTGCAGAACTTGAAAAGAATGGTAAGTTCACCTTTGATTTGGGCGGAGCAGAAGCTGTGATAGAATCGGCGGATGTGGAAATCTTCAGTGAAGATATTCCGGGATGGTTGGTTGCCAATGAAGGGAAACTGACTGTTGCACTTGAGGTTACCGTGACAGACGAACTCCGTCGTGAAGGAATTGCTCGTGAATTGGTAAATCGCATTCAAAATATCCGTAAATCAAGCGGTTTCGAGATTACAGACAAAATAAAATTAACATTATCTAAAAATCCGCAGACTGATGATGCGGTAAATGAATATAATAGTTATATTTGTAACCAAGTTTTGGGTACATCCCTTACTTTAGCAGATGAAGTAAAAGACGGAACAGAATTGAATTTCGACGACTTCTCTTTGTTTGTGAATGTAGTGAAAGAATAATTCTAATACTAATAATCTATAAACAGTAAAAGTTATGGCAGAAAAGACAAGATATTCGGATGCGGAACTGGAAGAATTCCGCGCCATCATTAATGAAAAACTGGAATTAGCACAACGTGACTATGAACAGTTAAAACTAAGTCTAATGGGACTGGACGGAAACGATACAGATGACACGTCTCCTACATATAAGGTTTTGGAAGAAGGAGCGAATACGTTGTCAAAAGAAGAAACCACACGTTTGGCACAACGCCAGTTGAAGTTTATTCAAGGCTTGCAAGCTGCTTTGGTACGTATCGAGAATAAGACGTATGGCATCTGCCGCGAAACTGGAAAGTTAATTCCTGCAGAGCGTCTGCGTGCTGTGCCTCATGCTACACTGAGCATCGAAGCAAAGAACAGTGGAAAGAAATAAATAGTAGGCTACGAGCTACCTGTTACAAGAAACAAGGGTTTCACACAACTATATTGTGTTCCTCTTTTTGATTGTCATTGGTAGCTCGTAACTTGTATAACTGATAGCTTAACAAAGATGAAAAAACTACTCACGAAAGGACAAATCGCTATACTCGTCATTTTTTCTGTCTTGATTATTGATCAGGTCATAAAGATTTGGATCAAAACTCATATGTATTGGCATGAAAGTATTCACATTACGGACTGGTTTTATATCTATTTCACTGAAAATAATGGTATGGCGTTTGGAATGGAGCTTTTTGGGAAACTCTTTTTAACTACATTCCGAATCGTTGCAGTAGGATTAATAGGATGGTATCTATACAAAATCGTAAAAAGAGGATTAAAGACCGGATATATTATCTGTGTATCATTAATTCTAACCGGTGCATTGGGTAATATCATCGACAGTGTATTCTATGGAGTCATCTTCAACGAAAGTACACATTCACAAATAGCCAGTTTCATGCCTGATGGCGGCGGTTATTCTACTTGGTTCTATGGTAAAGTTGTCGATATGTTCTATTTCCCGATCATTGATACCAACTGGCCGACATGGATGCCTTTTGTCGGAGGAGAACATTTTATTTTCTTCAGTCCGATCTTTAATTTTGCAGATGCCGCCATTAGTTGCGGAATTATTGCCTTATTACTATTCTACAGCAAATACCTGAATGATTCATATCATCATTCTGTGACTAAAAAGTAAAAAACAGGTAATGAAAAAGTTTTTCCGATTTCAATTATGTTGTATTTGTCTTTTGGTACTGATTGTATCTGCTTGTAAGGTGAAAAGGCCGGACAGCGTCATATCAGAATCGGAGATGGAAAATTTATTATACGATTATCACATTGCCAAAGCGATGGGAGAGAACATGCCCGGTGGTGAGAACTATAAAAAGGCATTGTACGTCGAAGCAGTATTCAAAAAGTATGGTACGACAGAAGAAGTTTTCGACTCATCAATGGTATGGTATACCCGAAATACAAAAATATTATCGGAAATCTATGAGAAAGTGAACAAAAGACTGAAAGCGCAGCAAAATGCCATCAACCATCTGATTGCATTACGTGACAATAAACCTAAGATGTCTGCTCCGGGTGACAGCATCGATGTTTGGGCATGGCAGCGAATTGCTCAATTAACAGAGGCTCCATTAAACAATAAATTTACGTTCACTCTACCTTCTGATACGAACTTCAAAAAACGCGATGTGTTGCTTTGGAAAATGCAATATAACTTCCTGAGTGAAATTCCTGATTCAACAATGGCTCCAATAATGGCTATGCAGATTGTTTATGAAAACGACACAGTGACCCATAGTTGTGTGAAGCACATTTTTAAATCTGGCATTCAAAATATTCGTCTCCAATCGGATACAATGAATATCAAGGAGATAAAAGGATTTATCTTTTGTCCGCTATCTGAGGAATCAATAACACTTCTGGTCAGTGATATTTCATTGACCCGTTATCATGCAAATGATTCAATAACACAGACAGGTAGAGATTCTCTAAAAACTGATTCAATAAAAGAAAAAAGTAATGACGATTCTATTCAGAAGAAAACTCCCAAAGACACTATTCAAGCATCATCACCCCATCAACGTACGAATCCGAACGATCTGAATCGTCCTAATAATGATGTCCGGCCTATTAAACCGGAACAACGTGAAAAAGAGATGCAGATAGAAAAAGAGAAACAGCAATTGGAAAGACAACAAAGGACCAATCCAAGGAGGCCATTACGTCGTCAGAATAATTAAAAGAGAATATGAAGCGCTTTGCTGCACATTATTTATTTGTTCCGGGAAGTGGATTTTTAAAGCAATATGCAATAGAAATAGAAGGAGGATATATTTGTTATATCTTTCCTTTCAGCGAAGAAATAGAGTCTGTAGAATGGTTTCCGGGTGTCATACTACTGACTCCACAAGAAGAATCAGATATAAATACTTTGTTTAACTTTACTAATATAGAAAAACAAAGTATTTATATTCCGAAAGTTACCATAGATATGAAATGGCGGGCTTATTTATTATATCCTTTCAATTTTGTTACAATGCAGCCTGTCGCCGAAACTCTGCACAGACAATTGCAGTAGCAATAGCAACATTTAGTGATTCTGAAGTCTCTCGTTCTGCAGGATAGTTAGGGATATATAACTTACGGTTTACCAGCTTCTCTATCTCAGGGCTGATACCATTTCCTTCGTTGCCCATTATTATAATTCCATTCTTCGACAAAGGTTGTTCATACATATTTTCCCCATCTAAAAGAGTACCATATACAGGTACATTCCCTAACGAATGCATCAAGTCCGGTAAAGCTGTATAATACACTTTTACTCTGGCAATTCCTCCCATAGTGGCTTGTATTGTCTTGGGATTGAACACATCAACTGTGTTGGGCGAACAAAAAATGTGCTCAATTCCGAACCAATCGGCAAGACGAATGATCGTACCAAGATTTCCAGGATCTTGTATATCGTCCAAAGCCAAACACAAAGAATTGCGGATAGCTTCCATATCGATTTCATATTCAGGTTGTTCAAACAATGCTAATACCTGTTGTGGTGTCTTCAACAGACTGGTACGGGAAAGCTCCTCTGAAGTTACTTCAATGACTTCTGCTGCTTGAACTGTAGGATGTTCCTCAAGCCAATCAGATGTTGCTATCAATAGTTTACAAGGGAAATACCCTAATACATCACCAACAAGCTTCGGACCTTCTGCTAAAAAAACTTTTTCCTCTTTCCTGATTTTCTTTAATTCCAGCGAACGAATATATTTTATTCTATTTTTACTTAATATGCTCATCTAAATCTCATTTTATGGCAAAGCTATAAAGATATTCTTAATTAGCTATCATATTTACCTTCCTTTTATGGATTAATTTCATTCCCATTAACAATATTTATATTGATAAAATCGTATAATCTACTTAATTTTAGTAGATTTGTTATACGATATTATATTGATATACAAAATAGAGAATCCTTTTATGAATATGTAAGATATAATAAAAGAAAAGAATTATAATTTACTGTTTTTAGAAAAAGTTCCTCCTCTATTAAATATAGAGAAACTTTAAACAATAGGTATATATCAGAATCCTTGGAATATATTGAACGGCTGCAGCAAATTTAAATATTCACTCAAGTATTACCTTTAAAAACTAATTGAAATGTTGAACGAAAAAAGAACTCAAAGAATTATGAAAAGTAAATTCCTGATATTTTTGTCGGCAGTAGCCATGCTGTTATTATTTAGCAATTGTGGAAGCAAAACAACAAGTAATGATCAGGCCACTACCGAAGTGAAAGACACTGTCGCCTCAAAAGAAGAAGCTGTACCGGATAGTGTATCTATCTTGGGAGACCAGGTATATGATATAGTGAACACAGCTCCCGAATTTCCGGGAGGAATGAAAGCGTGTCTCGAGTTTCTCTACAAGAATATTACTTATCCGGCACAAGCTATTGAGAGTAAGCAGGAAGGTCAGGTTGTAATACAGTTTGTTGTTACCAAAAATGGTAAAATTATTGATCCGAAAGTTGTGAAAAGTGTATCTCCATCACTTGATGCAGAGGCCATACGGATCATAAATTTAATGCCTGACTGGACTCCGGGTAAACAAAAAAATGGCCAGGAAGTGAATTCACGGTTTACACTTCCAGTCCGTTTTACGCTTAAATGATATAATCATCTATAAAAATGCCGGAAGATGCTTTTCAGCTCTTCCGGCATTTTTATTTCCCAAAACGAAAAATATGGTTTATATTTGTATCTTGTTTGGCATAATCTATTAAAAACCGTATATGAAGAAAGGGATTCTTTACACGATTCTTCTTTATCTTGCTTTGTCACTGGCTTCGTGCTCTGCCACTAAGTTTGTACCGGATGGCTCTTATCTATTGGATGAGGTAAAAATACATACTGACAACAAAGAAATAAAACCTTCGGACATGCGACTTTATGTTCGCCAGAATCCTAATTCTAAATGGTTCAGTACCATCAAAACCCAGCTATATGTATATAATTGGTCCGGACGGGATTCTACAAAATGGTTCAATCGATTCCTGCGTAAAATAGGAGATGCTCCGGTAATATACAATGAATCCGACGCTATACGCTCGCAAGAAGAAATTGCTAAAGCAGTGCAAAATTTAGGATATATGGGAGCTAGCGTAAAAAGAACTACAAAAACGAAAAAGAAAAAGCTAAAATTATTTTATGAAATCACTTCAGGCAAACCTTATATTGTACGTACACTGAAATATGATATTTCTGATAAGAAAATAGCAGAATATCTTCGGAATGATTCTACCCAATCAATGTTAAGAGAAGGAATGCTTTTCGATGTAAATGTACTTGATGCGGAACGACAGCGCATTACAGACTATCTATTATGTAACGGTTATTATAAATTTAATAAGGATTACATTACTTATACAGCTGACACTGCCCGCAATACCCATCAGGTGGATCTCACTTTACACTTATTACCTTATAAAACTTATGTCGGAGATACTCCTAAAGAGCATTTTCAGTATAAGATTAACAAAATCAATTTCATTACCGATTATGATGTTCTGCAATCGTCAGTTTTGAGTAGCATTGAGATCAACGATTCCTTGCATTATAACGGATTTCCGATCTACTATAAAGACAAGCTATATTTACGTCCCAAAGTGTTAGTGGATAACCTGAGATTTGCATCCGGAGATTTATATGACGAACGTAATGTACAGAAGACTTATACTTACTTTGGGCGACTATCGGCGCTCAAATATACTAATATTCGTTTTTTCGAAACTCAAAATAGTGATAGCACCCAATTGAATTGTTATGTCATGCTAACTAAAAGCAAGCATAAATCTATCTCTTTTGAACTGGAAGGCACTAATTCTGCAGGAGATTTGGGAGCTGCCGCATCTGTTTCTTTTCAACATAGAAATTTATTCCGCGGCTCGGAAACCTTCATGGTAAAGTTTCGTGGAGCATACGAGGCTATTTCGGGATTACAACCGGGTTATAAGAACCATAACTATACTGAATACGGAGTCGAAACAAGCATTAATTTCCCCAATTTCTTGTTTCCTTTTCTCACGTCTGACTTTAAACGACGAATAAAAGCAACTACAGAATTCGGCTTGCAGTATAATTATCAATTACGTCCGGAGTTCTCACGTACCATTGCCTCGGCTTCGTGGAGCTATAAATGGATGCAAAAACAGAAAATACAGCATCGCATCGATTTGTTGGATATCAGTTATCTCTATCTGCCTTGGATTTCGTCTCAATTCCAGGAAGATTATATTAATAAGGATAAAGATAATTATATTCTCAAATATAATTATGAAAATCGTTTGATTGTACGTATGGGATACAATTATAGCTATAATAGTGCGGGTGGAGCTCTTGTCAATAATACAATTACAACTAATTCTTATTCTATACGGGCTGGCTTCGAATCAGCAGGTAATATTCTTTACGGAATTTCGAAAATGATTAATATGAGAAAAAATAAAGATGGCGAATATGCTATTTTAGGTATACCATATGCACAATATTTAAAAGGAGATTTTGATTTTGCCAAAAATATTATTATTGACCATCGTAATTCTCTTGCATTTCATGCCGGAATAGGAATCGCTGTTCCTTATGGAAATGCCAAAGTAGTTCCTTTTGAAAAAAGATATTTTTCAGGAGGAGCAAACAGTGTTAGAGGATGGTCCGTACGCAATTTAGGACCGGGATCCTTTGCCGGAGATGGGAATTTCATGAATCAATCCGGAGATATTAAACTGGATGCAAGTATCGAATACCGTACTCGTCTATTCTGGAAGTTTCGTGGAGCAGCATTTATCGATGCAGGAAATATATGGACTATTCGCGAATATGAAAATCAGCCGGGTGGTGTTTTTGAATTTGATAAGTTTTATAAGCAGATTGCCGTTGCTTATGGATTAGGGCTCAGACTTGACTTAGACTTTTTTGTACTTCGCTTTGATGGGGGGATGAAAGCTATAAATCCTAAATATAAAAAAGCAAAAGAGCGCTATCCTATTATTCATCCTAGATTCAGCCGCGATTTCGCATTCCATTTTGCAGTAGGCTATCCATTCTAGTTATACATTACAGGGAGATAGATACAAAAAAGATGAAACTTACTCTCAGAGTTTAAGTTTCATCTTTATATTTTATTTATTTCAATAATCAACGTGCAGCAAAGAGCAGTCCACCCATTGTAGCCTGACGTGCAGCCATCATACCTTGTGCATCAAGAGTTACATTCATTTTATCTCCATTCGGTAAGTTCATTTCAGCAGTACCGTCATTATTCATTTTCAATAGCTCTGTGCTAACTCCATCGGCAACAACATTCCAAGTATTTGCTTCTTTATTATAAATCAACTCCATAGCTGAATCTTCACCTTCTTTAGTGATAGAATAGCCATTTTCAAGAGTCTTTACTAAATAATCCCCATTCTCACCTTTCACTTTCTTAACATCACCTACATTAGCCATCGGGTTGGTTCCACTCCAGAACTCAATAGAATTGATAACCAAAGCGTCCGCCAGATAAGCAACACCATATACCGGAACGATATTTAAAGCAAGAAAAACAAGTTCATTCACAAATTTCGTACCAATAGACTGGTTCCAGGAAGAAATACGATTAAACAGTCCGAATGATCCTACACATGAACTAAATAGGATAGTACCACTGAGAAAAATGGCAGCAACCAAAGTCAATCTGTTCTTTTTCATACTAAATTTATTATTTGTTATTACGTTAATATTATAGATCATTTATATAAAAATGATCCAGTTATATGCTGCAAATATAATCTTTTTAGTCAAAGAGAACAAATTTAGATTACTTTTCCATTTACAATTTTCGTTTGTTTTTGAGTTGTCGTCCTATCACATAATCAACTGAATATTTCCCGGGACCACTAATATACATCAAAACAAAAATAATCAGATATACTAACGCCAGCTCTTTCATTGCAAAAATATCATTGGCATGAATAACAAAGAATGCAATTACCATAGTAAAAATCATCGGAATCATAGCCAATCTATATAAGAAGCCTATAATAAAGGCCATTGAACATGCCAACTCTGCAAAAACAGCCAATCCTAAAGAGAGGGGAGAACCCAGCCCTAATGGATCAGGAAAGGATGTGGAAAGTTCCTGAAAATTGCTCCACTTTTGTATACCATGATTCATCAACAACAGGCCAAACGAAATTCTTAGAATCAACAAGAATAGAGATGCTCCGGCACTGTCTGGTTTTAGAGGAAATAAAAATTTGTAAATCATAAGTTTATATTTTTAGATTTTATAATATAAACAACTGGCAATTTTGTATTGTTTACTTGATACAAATCAAATAACGATAAAATCTGAAAAAAACAAGAATAATATCCGACCCATAAATTATCACTTTTGTTATATCAATAAACATTAGCGAATATAATCATGAAAGAAATATGGAAGTTCTTGAAAAGTTGTCTTGAAGAAATAGGCAGAAATATTCTCAAAGAGTATGGCTATTCCGATGATTAATAACTGTTTCATTAAATATTGACTTCAAAGAAAATGCATTGCTTCAAAAAGGCAATGCATTTTTTATCGGTATTGCAAAAAAAATATAATGTGAGCATCTTTTTGATATCTGATCTGTTATATCAACAATATAAAAAAAAGTAACTATGGACTATCTATTTTTCTATCTATTCTTTTTGTTCATTATATGGACATTTATCGTAAAAAGTATACATGATGCACCCGAAATGGAAGATATCGAGTAGAATCTATAAAAAAATAAAGGAGGATCTATACAATAGTATGTCCTCCTTTCATTATTTCTATTTATTATTCTCCTTCGAGGAAGGAGCAATGTAGTCTTCCTTAATGAATTCATCATATACTTTCTTTGGATGATCAAAAGGAGCTACCCCCGTACGATTTTCATTAAAATTCTCACGTCTGAATTTCTTCAGTTTAAGATTATCTTCAGCATATTCCCGAAGTTTCTTCTTTTCATGCCCATACAATGAGCTGTCCAGAACTTCCGAATCCAACAGACTCTCTTTAGGGGTGATAGATGGTAACAGTTTTTGCTCTAATAATCCACGATAAGCACCATTATACTCACACCATACACAGTCTCCTAAAACAAACAGCCGATAAGTGTATCTGGACCATGCTGTCTTAATAGTCACTTCGCGAGAATAAATCTCCACAGTTGCCTCCGAATCGAATGCCTGATCACGGATTACAACCAATTTCCTACCCGAAATATCTTCCTTAATAAGGGTCATCCATTTTTCGGAATTCAGAATTTCCCCGATAATATCAGGTAATTTTTCTTTAATTTCAAATTGTATTCTCATATCATTCGCCTGTGGGCCAGGACTTATTAATTGCCCCCAATAATAATCAATTTCCTAAAGATAGTAAGTTTTGGAGTTAAAAACAAAATTAAAACCATTTTTTTCCAGTCTTTTTGCTATAATTATCCATCTATTTACTGTCAAATACATAAAACTCAATATCCTCATCAATTTTACATATAACTTTTCAATCTGAAGGGTATTATCATTAAAAAGAAACTGATGTCAGCGTAAGAATGCTAACATTTCATAAGAACAATGACAAACGTATAAAATCAATTTTTGCCTCATTCGTTCTATTGCTCCTCTGTTCGGTTTTACACCTGTCAATCAGACGATACTCCCATTTAGCGAACTGGTATGTGTACTCCTTTATGGCTGGACTTAGAGAAGTGATATATAAGAAGAAATAAAACAACTTCTAGATGGCAAATGGACGTACTTGTATAGGGCATTTAATTGAACTCATTTGGATTTTTGTATTATCAGAAAGAGAAATTTTCCTCAGATTTTACATTATATCCTGAAATAATAAAAAAGGAAAAACCCTAAAAATAAATGATTTTCAGAGCTTTTCCTTTTTAACTTGTACACCCTCAGGGACTCGAACCCTGGACCCATTGATTAAGAGTCAATTGCTCTACCAACTGAGCTAAGAGTGCATTGCCATCAAGCGTTCTTGATTTCGGGTGCAAAGGTAAACCTTTATTTTTAAATGGCAAATATTTAAGAGACTTTTTTAATACGGAATAATGTCTTTTATTCCGTATAAAGAATAAACTGTTGTTTTTAAGTATCAAGTTGCAAATAATCACACAAAACAAACGATCTCATTCACAATGATGTATAGCAAAGAAGAAATTTTCAGATTAATATTTAGTAAAAAACAAATTATACTTTGAATAAAGAAAAATATCCTAAGGAGTTTTTTAGATAGGCTTTATAATACTCTCTATCGAATAATTCACGTAAACTATTATAATCCAACAGATATGGATATAATATTTTATAAGATCCACTATGCTGATAATTCTCCACATCAATTTTATTACATTAATATTATAATATTTCAAGCGGTTGGGCATACCATTATATCAATAATTTATAATATTCATTTCATCTATATTTCTTTTGATGTATTTTTGTAGTCGAAATAAACAGCAAAACTAAAAATCTAATAACGAATGAATTTATATTTAAAACACACCTTATTTTATCTATTAGGTATATCTTACGCTTTGATATCTTCAGCACAGTCTAATCCGGATAAACTACAATGTAAAGTGACAGGACGTATGCTTCTGGATGGTGGTGTTTATCTCAAGAATGATAATAATTTTGGTAATGGAGTTGAATTCAGTGATCTTCGGATAGGTGCAAAAGTCGCATATCAAAATTGGGATATGAAACTTGAAATAGGCTATACCGGCAATAAAGCGACAATAAAAGATGCTTTTGCAAAGTACACATACAAGAACCATTCTATACAAGTCGGACAATTCTACGAACCGTTTAGTTTAGAAATGATGTGCAGCACTTTCGACATTCGCTTTAATCAATCTCCAGGAGTTGTTCTTGCATTAACAAACGGCAGGCGAATGGGAATCACTTATAGTTACCGAAACAAACGTCATTATATGTCAGGAGGGGCATTCATGGATAATGAAGTCAACAACCTAAAAAAAGCGTCACATGGATATGCTTTGGATGGCAGGGTAGTATATCGTCCGGTTTTAGATAGCAAGAAACTTATTCATATAGGTTTTGCGGCCAATTACCGCACCCCTAACGAATCCTTAAATGAAGAAGATAAAAACATATTTATCTATAAATCTCCTGGTGTGAGTACGATTGATAACCGAAATATTGCAATGGCTACTATTGATCATGCAGCATATCAGATAAAATTTGGCACAGAATTACTGGTTTATTATCACCGTTTCTGCCTGCAAAGTGAATATATACGTACTCATGTGGAACGAGACAATGCTTTTAAGAACTATGTGGCACAAGGAGCCTACCTTCAGTGCTCTTGGCTTTTATCCGGAGAAACTTATCTGTACGATGAATCTGTTGCATGTGCCGGTCGTCCGGAAGGAAAAAGTCTGGAGGTTTGTTCACGATTTAACTATTTGACACTCAACGATGAGGATGCCGCCATTTGGGGAGGAGAACAAAAAGATATCTCCATCGGACTCAACTATTATATTAATAAATATATAGGTATAAAATTAAACTATAGCTATCTGATACCCGGAGCCAGTATAAAAGAGATCAGCCGCAAAAACTTTAGTGTTTTTCAAGGACGATTTCAATTTATTTTTTAATTGGCTATTGCTTTTATCGTCTGATCATATTTCCTATTGTAATCCTATAGAGGCTGGATCACCATTTGCGATTCTTTACCGATGATAAGTAAAGAAGCACGAACGGTGATCAGCTTTTTATTTAGGATAACCAATCCCATATCTATTTACTTTGCTTTTCCAGATCTCTGACAGCCGGAATGCACATCATCAAAATTGAGGTAAATACAATTGCTATCCCACAACAGATAAAAATATTGGCTATTCCTAAACTATCAGCAATAAATCCGGTAATGAACAACCCAATGATAGAAGGCAATAAGCTCACGCTGTCAAAAAGGGAAAACACACGTCCTAAATATGCCGGTTTAAACTGAGTTTGCAGTAATGAGGTAAAAGGCCCGGAAAAAAATGGGACAACTATACCTTGTGCCACTGTTAATGCTGCAAAAAGTACAAAACCATCAGCCGGAAGTATTCCACAAAATGCCAATGCCGCACCAAGCAAAAAATAGGAAATAGCAATCAGCAAGGTTTTACGTATCTTTGGATTCCATACACCCAATAAGGCACCACCGGCCAACATGCCAGCACCGAAAAGAGTTTCTATCAAACTTACTTGATATGCTGTTCCCGAGAAATTTTTCAAAGTCATCAACGGCATCAATGCCACCATTGGCATAACAAAAAATGTAACCAGAACTTCAGTTACCATTACCCAACTGACTCCTTTATTACGCATAATTACATTAAATCCATCTCGCATATCATAAAGTACATTTTTAGCTGAGGTATTTTCTTGTTTAGGATTGGGAATATACACAAAAAGTAAAGCTGTACAAGCTATTATAGCTCCCAATACATCTAGAAGCATGACAAGACTCATGTCAAACGCAAGAAGCAATATGGCTCCAAGAGCCGGACCACCAATGTTACAAATCGACTGGATAGCTTGATTGATACCCGCAATGCGCATAAGTTCTTTTTCCGGTGCCAACAATGGTACAGAGGATTTCATGGCAGGCGTATGAAATGCACCGCCAACCGAACGCAACATAAGTAAAAGATATATATGCCATAATTCGATTATATCCAAATAGAACAGTAAAGCGATCACTCCGGAACAGAGAGCGACAAAACTGTCAGCACCAATCATAGTCCATTTACGATTCCAACGATCGACAAAGACGCCGGCAAAAGGACCTAATAAAGCTTGTGGTAATAAAGCAGCGATAGTTGCAAATGACAATACCTCCGCAGATCCCGTTTTAAGACTAATCCACAAAACAATAGAAAACTGGGCAATAGAACTACTTAGTATAGAGAATAGTTGCCCTGTCCATATAATGATAAACTTTTTCTTCCAATTATTCATAATAAGTTTGATAAAGAATGAAATTATTTCCCTGTTGCATCTATACAGAAGAAAAAAGAATAGGATACCTCCCTGAAAACCTAAGGTATATCTAAAATGGGATGGAACTGTAGCTAAGCCAGCTCCAAATGATTGACGAGTATGTTAAACTGATAAGTTGTTTTCATCAAATTAATTTTTGCGGTGGCAAAGATAAAACAATATTTCAAAATGTCACAAAAAACAAAAAGGAGATTATTTATAATCTCCTTTTGTACACCCTCAGGGACTCGAACCCTGGACCCATTGATTAAGAGTCAATTGC